>OCHA01000159.1_pt1 | contig 95251 bp, 94 predicted proteins | sample 1538591 | NCBI WGS metagenome assembly OCHA01 (sample SAMN04571710, study PRJEB22368) | human gut metagenome | biome: human gut; material: stool | host: Homo sapiens | place: Luxembourg | collected 2012-09-06 | reverse complement strand
CGTATGTAGTAGGTATTGAACCCAAATACCGCAAAAAGAAATAAATGGAAACTTCAAGTTTGCAGAACTGACTCAAAAGAGCTCGAAGGAGCAATGTCATTAAGTTAAGAATTTTGACATAATTATAAAACACATCATATTTGCAATTGTTTGATAAATATGATGTGTTTTTTTCTTTTGTCTATTTTGCAGCACAACAAAAAGACAGATTGTTTATCTGTCAAAAAAACCTTATAATTATCTATGATTAAGCCACTCTATATAGAAAGCTTACAGATGCCTGGGGTTTGACTTTGCGAGGGTCTTTTCGACCAGGTCTTACTGGTAATACATGCTTTTCTATTAGGTTAATCACATCAGGTGGACTAAGATTGCGTTTATTACGGAGATATTCTCTACAAATATAAATGGCGATTGTAAAGTTCACCTGTTTTGTTTTATCATTGTTTTTCATTTGTTTTATTACATGTGTTGTTATTAATTCACAATAGTTATACAAAAGTAATCGCGCATATATTTCTTGTTTAATAAAATCTGGTTTTCGTGCATGGAAACTTGTTAATCCTATGGCATATTTTAATTCTCTGAATGAAGTTTCTATTCCCCATCTCAAATGATAGATTTCCTTTATTTTTTTTTACATCAAAAATATTTCTATCAAGATTTGTAATTATTATTTCATAAGAATTAGACCCTATAGGAAATCTAATAATACGAAATGATAATTCGTATGTTTTATCACTTTTTCGAGGAAGATAATCAAACACTTGATTTGCAGGCATCCACTTATAGCCTGCATTTTTTGTGGTCTTTGTATTTTTCCTCGAAAAAATCTGAGTGATATCTATATCAAACTCATCATTTGGAGGAAGATTTAACCCAGATGCAATTCCATTACTATTTTTATCTTTGACACGTATAGCGAATTTCCATCCTTTTTCAATTGCATGTGCAAAAATGTTATAGTTTTCATATCCTCTATCAGCAACAAGAATAACATTCTCTAGTTTCGATCTGTCAATCATTGTTGCACATGCTCTAGACTCGTTGTAATCTGCTGCTGTTTGCACTAAAACATCGGTGTATATACGATTCAAAATATCATAAAAGGCATTTAGATGTAGTTTATTAACAATTGAACCATGCTGATTACGTTCCCAAAAAGTTTCTGGATCCTTTTGATTGGTTGCAATGGTGAAGTTACTTCCATCACATGCAATTAAACGATAGCCATGATAATTATTAGTAGTTGGAAGGTTGTCATCCGTAAAAGATTTAAACAAATATTCAAAAGCCTCTGGAAGTACTTTTGAACCTCGTATCTACGAATTTGCTACAATTCAACGCATTATGCAGGAAATAGATTACTTATAAAAAGATATGTTTAGGTAAGAATTGTGAAACTAAGAATGTACTTAATTGCAAATCTAAATCTAACTTGATAATAATTCTGGGATATGCTATAATTCACCCAGAATTATAGAGAGGTGACATATGAAACAACAGGATAAATCAGTGTTTGATGAATATAAAAATTATTTAGAAGAAAAGGATATTGATATAGGAAAAAACACTGAAGAAGAAAAAGCGCTACAATTTGAATCTGAAGAAATGGTTTTGGAGGAGTTTAAAAATACAGATTGGTCTTTCGCAGGTGATGATACAACATACCTATCACATGATATTCATCCATATCCTGCAAAATTTCCACCGCAGCTTCCAGCGCAAATTATTAAAATGTTAAGCTCTAGTGGTGAAAAAGTGTGGGATCCATTTGGGGGGAGTGGCACAACCGCATTAGAAGCGTTATTAAATGATCGAAACTGTATTAGTACAGATATTAACCCCATCGGGAGTATTATCGGAAAAGCTAAGACTACGGCGTTGTGTTCAAAAGATGAGATAGAACTAAATAAACTTATAGAAAGACTGGAATATTATATAAATAATGCAATTTGTTTAGGTGATTTTTTTGAAGAACATAAAAATGATCTCGAAAGAGAAATACCGAATATTCCTAATATTGAAAAGTGGTTTGAGCCTACCGTTATTTGTGAATTGGCATTTCTAAAATATTTAATTAAACAAGATCTTCAATCGGAGCCTGCAATTGTTGTGGCTGAGGCCTCTCTTTCAAAAATAATAACACGAGTTTCTAATCAGGAAAGTGAAACAACATATCGTGCGGTTAGGAGAGAAGTGAGAATTGGAGAAGTTTTAGAGATATACTTAAAAGATTTAAAAGCTAATTTTCTAAAAATTAAGAAATTAAGTTCTATGATAGGGTATCGCTCATGTGTTTTTATTACTACGAATGTTATGCAACCGATTGTTGGAGATGAAAAACCAATTGAAAAAGATGCAATAGACTTGGTTGTGACATCACCTCCATACCCGAACGCTTTTGATTATCATTTATATCATAGATTTCGTATATTTTGGTTGGATGGTGATCCAAGGGAAGTTGGTAAGGTTGAAATTGGTTCCCATTTAAAATATCAGCGTGGAAAGAAAAATTTTGAACAGTTTGAAATAGAGATGAAACCAGTGTTGGAGAACTGCTATAAAGCATTGAAGGCTGGTAGATATGCAGTATTTATTCTTGGTAATGCAGTCTTTGACGGTGTGCAGTATGAAACAGCAGAGCGAATAGGAAAACTTGCAGAAAATGTCGGATTTTCAAAAGTGGGAATTATTGATAGACCATTACCTGAAACAAAAAGATCTGTAAAGAACTGGGCGAGAAGAGCTACGACAGAACAAATTTTGATATTAAGAAAACCTATGAATTGTTCAAAAGTTACTCTTTATCCGGTGAAATATAAATTATGGCCATATGAAAAAATTATAAGCGATATGGAGAGAAAAGCTATTTGTGGAAAAGATGAAGATGAATTTCTAACGGATGGAGCGTTAGATGTAGGAAGATTAAAGAAATTAACTTTTTACAGTTCGTTTCAAGTTAATGATACTACATTTCTGACATGGCAGAATATGTTAGAGAATGGTATGGATTGCGATGCACTCAGGAAAGATCCCAAATATTTAACGCATGGAATACATCCATATAAAGGAAAATTTTATCCACAATTAGTTAGACCGCTATTAAATATTCTTGGAGTAAAAGCAGGAGCAACGGTATTTGATCCGTTTTGTGGAAGCGGAACAGTTGCTTTAGAGTCAATCCTTAACGGTTATAATGCCTACGGATGTGATATTAATCCTACAGCAGTAGATATTGCGGTTGCCAAAAATACTATTTTTATGGTAGGGGCATATGAATTTGATAAACATGTCTCTCTGTTTAAGGAAGATTTAAAGCATTACATTAATGGTAATTATGATGAAGCCTTTGATTCAGAAGCAATTGAAGAAATATATAGTTGGTTTCCGGAACGTGTAATTTCTAAAATAGGATTTATTTTATTAAGAATTGCAGCTGTTCCAGATGAACGAATTAGGAAATTTCTGAAAGTAATTTTAAGCTCAATAATAAGGGATATTTCTCAGCAAGAACCATCAGATTTAAGAATCAGAAGAAGAAAAGAACCTATTGAAGATGCACCTGTTATTGAAATGTTTAATTATAATTTGGATCAACAGTATCAAAATATAATGAGTTTTTACAAAATTAGAAATAGTGCACCTGAACCGCTGGGAAAAGCCCATATTTGGAGAGGAAATTCAACATCGTTGAAAAGTGTCAAGAAATATCTTCAGGAAAACAGTGTGGATATTGTAATTTCAAGTCCACCATACGCTACTGCACTGCCGTATATTGATACTAATAGATTAAATATGTTAGTTCTTGAAGGGTATAATGCGTCACGACGTGTTCCGATAGAGGCTGAAATGACAGGAACAAGAGAGATAAGAAAATCAACTCGTTGTATGTATGAAGAAAAGATTAAGGCTGAGGACTATGGAAGTATTACTTCTAATACAGCACGTCAAATTATTAAAAAAGTATATTTGCAGAATGGTTCTGCGGATGTTGGATTTAGGAAAAAGAATATGGCGGCACTTTTATACATGTATTTTAGGGATATGTCAGATGTGTTAAATACATTAAATCGGATTGTAAAAGACGGGGGACATATTTGCCTTGTAATTGGAGATACAAAAACTACAACAGGAGAAGAGAAAGTTATTATCAGAACAACACAAATGCTTAGAGAAACCGGGAAAAATTTGGGATGGAAATTAGTAGATGATATTCCGGTAAGTGTTACAAAAGAAAAATTTCTTCATATGCATAATTCAATTACAGAAAATAATATTTTGATATTTAAAAAATAATGCAAAGAGCCCTTTTGTCTACGTGAACAAAAAGGCTCTTTGCATTTAAAGCCATCCCATTTTTCGAGAAATAGGTTTTCCACCGGAAGGAAGGGATTGATTACAAACAGATAAATAATCGTTGTATATTGCACTTCCAGGAGCATAAAAACTTAATTCATAATCACAGCCAATAATAGTAGAAGTTGTCATTACAAGAATTGGATAATTCGTAGTTATTGCTGCTACATTAAGGGCACTTAGGATGGATGGTGTAATGGTGATACGAATTTCAGATTTTTTCGCATAATAAATAGTATTTAAAGGATAATTAGTTGCTGTATTTACAAGAGCACCTGTGTTGTCGTATACATAAATGTTAACAATAGGGTCAGGTACCCGTTGTGGATAAGTAGGATTTCCAGCCTTTTTAGGAACTGTCATTCCGGTAAATGGATAACCAAAAAAGGTAGGGTTTTGATCTACTGCTATTTTACTTAGAAGTATTTCGCCATTATAATGGGGTGTCACTTGGATAACAAGTCCATTTGTAATAACTGGTATTATTGTTGGGGCAATTGGTATAGCAGAATTCGAGGTAATACCAGTCGACGAAACAGAAGGATGAGAGCTTCCTTTTTGTGGCGAGGTTAAAATAATACCAGCACTAGAGGCAGCAGAAATCATGACATTCTTAGGGATGGATCGCGCTGGCTTAACATGAATTCCACTAAATAGAGGCAATGATGAAGCAGCAGTATTAGAACTAGTATTTGCAGGAGTGGAGGAATGTGGAGCTTTTGCCGTTTTTGTTTCATCAAGCAGTAAGCCATGTCCATTTAATGTGTTTAAAAAGGATGGCGTTAATTTCGTGATACAAGATCCAGAAAGTGTAGCGACAGAGCTGTAGCTTTTGAAGAACTTGTCAAATTCGTTTTGATCTGTGGGAAATGTGAAATCTATTATTATGCCGCCCTCAAAGTTGGTCTCTAAACCGCCGGAAGTAAAATTACTTGAACCGTAATATGCAGTAGCTTTAGTTGGACCTGAAAAAATATAAAGTTTAGGATGAAAAGTTGAATAGTTAACATGTAAAATATTAACACAATCAAAGTTGGCCAAGACATATTGTAATGCTTGAAAACTTGTACCTTTATGATCAATACCAATAACAGCTTCAGAGCTTTTTCCCTTGGAATTCCATAGTTGGAGACTTGGATGAAGTTTGTAAAATGGTTTTATTTTTGCAAATGCTACAAGACATCGAAAGTCTTGATAGTCATCATTACAAAAATTGGCTTCTAGCCAATCAAGTAGCCTAAAAACACCAGTTGGTTGATCGGTTGGTTGAAGATATGTGTAATATGCCAAAGTGAATCCCTCCCCTAATAAAAATTATATGTTTTCAAAGAGTTCAGATAAAGAGATGTTTAATCCATTTGCGATTTTTTCAATATTTAGTATAGATATATTTCTACGGCCCGTTTCAACTGATGCCAAATATGTTCTGTCCATATTAATAAGCAGAGCAAATTTTTCTTGGCTATATCCAAAATCACTACGTAGATCTTTGATTCTTTTTCCAAGTCTTTTTTTAATATCCAATTTGTCACCTCCAGATTGACTTAATTATATTTTAAGTGTAAGTTGATTTTAAGACAACGGATTATAAGTCACAATATATTCACATAATGAGAAAAGATATTCTTGGCTATGAATAAGTATAATGGTGTATATGGCTGTTGTGTGATATAATTTTTATAAAAAATGAAAAGTGAGGGAAATAAATATGGCAAAAGAAAAAATAAATGTGCTATATACTGTTGATGATAAAGAATTTCCATCGAAGGATTATATGAATGCACTTGAAAAAATGGAAACGTTATCCAAAGAATATGAGGAGCTAAAACGGGTAGAGGGAAAGCAGGATCAGAGAGAAGAAAAAAGTCAGTTGTCAAAAATTTATGCAAAATGGCATACGTTATTTAAAAATAATTGCCTTGCCCCGTTTCCCAAAAGGAAGGAAAAAAAGACAGTTTTTATAAAATGGCTGGATATGTCTACTCTAGTTGATCAGGGAGATGCTGAAGATGAAATTCATTTAACTGTAATGACACCGGAAATGTTGCTGACAGATTATTTATTCTATGCACGTAATGTTGAGTGGGGAGAATATAGATATGATGCTCCAGACAGCTGGGGTAAGGGGATGGACAGGTTGTACAAACCCTATTATTATGCTTTCGATCAATATGAAATAGAGAGCGTGAATGACTCCTTATTGCAGAAGTTAAAAGAAAAAGATATTTTTGGATACAAGTGGTTTCAAGCGACAATTTGGTTAGAGAATGAAGATGCAGAGAAGAGCAGTATTTCAGATAGGATGCTAAGAGGACGATTATGTTTTAGTGCAAGTAAATATGAAGCTGAAGCTATTATCATGGAGGTTGCTGAGAAAGTGGCAGACACAGATTTATTGAAGGCTCTTAAAGCAATAGATGATTTTCCTGATAAGAGTAAGTTCGATACGAGAGTGACCTCTTATATTAGTAAAGTAATGGGAAATATAGAGCCGGGATCGTCTGTTAAAATATACAATATGGGGCAAGCCAACTGTCTTTATGTGTATTTATACTTACAAGGACAGGAAAGAAAGTTTTTCTTTGATGTTGGCAGACCGTTTGACACGATCAAACCGAAAAATTCTACTCCGTACCCTAATCCAGATTTAGATAAAAATACAGTTATGTCAAAAAATTTAATACGCATTGGCCTTTGTAAGCCGGATGTTATATTTTTGTCTCATTGGCATACCGATCATGTATTGGGCTCGATGTCGTTAGGAAGATATGCATATGAAGACTCAAATGATTGTAAATGGATTGTTCCGTGGCCAAATAATTTTGCTTTAGAAAGGTACCGTCGATTAATTAAATTTCTTATGATAAAAAAGAAAATAAAATTTATAGATCAGAAGAATGTGAAAAATGGTATTGTTGCAAGCAAAGATGACGTTACATTATATCAAGGGCAAGGAAAAGATCTGAATGCTTCTAGTTTGATGCTAAGACTGAAAAATACACTACTTGCAGGAGATTGCATGTATCAGTATTGGCCGAGTGATTTGCTGCAGGATATAGATGATATAGAGCAAATGGTAATTCCTCATCATGGTTCAGAGCTAAAACCAAATGATGAAGCAATTATAAACAATACCGTTAAATTAAGCAGACAGACAGCAGTTATATGTACAGGCGAAAATGGGTATACACATCCAAATCAAACGCATATAAACGACTTGAAAAAAATTTTGAAATTTTCTTCTGTACAGAATCTAAAAAATATGAAAAATGTAGATTGGGTTATAATGGATATCAGTTGAGAGATATCAGAAGGTAAAAGTAAGTTTGGCTGAAAGAAGGTGCACTGTATGAAAAAGTACAAAGATTTCAAAGAATATGTGGAAGACGTTTATTATGATGAAATCTTTTATAAACTTAAAGGGCTGGTGTGGAGTCAGAAGGATTCCTTTGAAAATGAAAATTTTACATACGTATCAAAAGTGGATCTGTATGATATTCGTGTATGCGGCGTTACCTTCAAAGAATTGGATACGGGGCTTTTAGAGATACGGGTTTCTGTAGATGCAGAAATTAGGGTACAGGGAAAAACAAGATATGATTATGAGGAATCTTCCGATACAAGAACCTATAATGTGTTTCTGGTAGGAGAACTGAAGGACGGCCTTCATAATGTAAAAGTTACCAAAGCAGAGGAATATAACCCAGCAAAGTATGAAAAGGGCAAAAGTCTGAGCCAGGATCTTGTTCCTTATATGTATGAGGAGAATGTAGAGGATGAGGCAGAAGCATTTTTGAAGAAGTATTATCCTAAAGCACTATTGCAGCCAATGCCAGTACCAGCAGTTGAAGTAGCATACGGCATGGGAATGGATGTATATTATGCTCCTCTTGACGATTCCGTGTTTGGACGGACTTATTTTGGAAATGATAAAGTAAAAATTTACACAGATAATACGCTTAAAGAAACAACAGAGATAATGACTCATCCTGGTACTATGCTGATTAATCCCAACGTGTACTTTATGCGGAACGTAGGAACAGCCAATAATACGATAATACATGAATGCGTACACTGGGACAGGCATAGAAAAGCGTTTGAATTACAAAAATTACTGACAGGAAGAATGAATTATATTTCTTGTGAGGTTGTCGATACCTATGAGGGGATACCAGAGGATTCGAAGTCTATCAAATGGATGGAATGGCAGGCTAATCAGTTAGCCCCAAGGATTCTGATGCCAGCCAAGATGACAAAAAAGGTGTTTGACAATGTATTGAAAAATTTATATACTGCCAATCCACAGTGCAGATATGCCGAGCTAGTGCAGGAAACAGTAGAACGTGTTGCAAGCTATTTTCAGGTTTCGATTTTTGCAGCTAAGTTACGACTGATAGAACTGGGGTATGAAAAGGTCCAGGGAACCTATATATATAGTGGAGGACGATATCTGCCACCATTTGCCTTTAGAAAAGATGCGATTGGAAAAAATCAGACTTTTGTGATTGATGAGGGGAATGCAGTATTTGTCATGTACTTTAATCCAGTGCTTAGGCAGCTGTTTTGGGAAAATAAAATAGTCTATGCAAACAGCATGGTTTGTATAAACGCACCTCAGTACATTGAAGCAAATGAAAACGGATATCCGATTCTTACAGAGTATGCCTTGGAGCATGTCGATGAATGCTGTTTTATCTTTGATAGAAAATTCAGTGCCAGCAAGGAATACAGTGATACATTTTACAGAAGATGTTTTTTGTGTAGGGACGTTGTTTCAGATACTTTCATTGAAGCGTCATATAATCCTGATCATAAAGACAATCAGAGTAGAAGTGAGAGATGTAAGAATTTAACAGAGATTGCAGATGTGTCTAAGAATCTGTCGGAGATCATGGGTGAACTGCCATCTGGTTTTGGTGGGACTTTAAAGTATCACATGAAACGGTTAGATATAAATGAAGAAGAATTAAGTGACAGATGCCACTTATCTGTTCAGACATTGAGCAAATATATCAATGACAATAGTATTGATAGAAAATATGCAAATGTTGTGGCGGTATGTAAGGCGTTATGTTTGCATCCTGTATTTTTTGAGGATCTTCTTACAAAAGCAGGCTTTGATGGGAAATGGAGCCAAGCTACATTTTTTATTAAACAGCTTATTTGGGGGCATCCAGATGATTCCGTTGAAGAATGGCAAAGAAAGATTAATGACGCTCATGTAAATTTGCAATTACCTTGTTAAAAAAATAAGAAATTTTTAAAGTGAAACTTTAAGTTCGGAACGAAGATATAAGGGTTTTCACGATTTTGAAAAATAACAAAATCGTGGGAACCCTTATTTTTGTGCGCTTTTTTAGCATCAAGTGGCACTTGATGGCGAATTGTCAAATTTCAGATAGAATTAAATTATCGAAAGAAATAACCCATCTGATTCAAACGATAGCCTAAATATTCATTGTGCTAATGATTGATGATATCCAGCTTACAGTTATTGATATTGACGATTATGATGAATTGTTTGACAGAATGTAATCAGTAGGGGTGGTTGCTGAGATGGTATCACGTATATCGTGGCATCATCTGAACAACCAATAAAGATTGTTCAAAAAAAAATAATATAAGCCAAATGGGCGGCCGACATTGGGCGAGGACATATTAGAAATAAAGAATTATCGATAAAGAATAATTCTACAGTTCTAAAGTATCTCGTCTGTTTGTCGTGCCATGTCATCGAAACGGATTGTCCTCGCTCAGTGCGAACGCTGAAAGGCGGAAAGCGAGACAATTCAATGAAAAAGAATGACAAAAAGAATAATGGAATTGCAGTAAAGGCACTCAACTTCAAGAATCCGTTGTATATCCCGATTAAGAAAAACACGGATGAGACCAGCTATGGGAAGTCAAGTGGAAAATATGATACTACAGCAGATTTTCTGACTAATATTGAAAATCGAAATGGAAAATTTTATACAGATAAAGCCACAATAGATAAAATTGGACAGGTTGAAGCTAGAGGAGAAGATTTTTCACTGTTGAATAAAAGGATAATGAGTTCCCGTGCATCTACTGAAGGAGGAACTTCTGTTGTATATAAATATAGTGATGAATTAGGAACAAAATATTTGATTCATGAAGTTACAGATGCCAGGGGATATATTATTCACAGAGACTTTGATGCTGTAAGAATTTCATCGGGACAATTGATAAACAAGGGACATTAGTTAGGAGGTTGATATGTATCATAATGAAATGGAAAAAATAATAGAAAAAGTAGTAAAAGGTGATATAGATAAAAATGTATTAATGGAATATTTAATTGACGATTTTGATTGTGAAAAAATATATGACTCAGATGAGGAACTGATAACAGATGCTTTTTTTACATTAAAACATTATGCTAGTGGCGAAGAAGAGGTTAGCAAAGATGAGTGGATGTATTTCTTAGAGTGTTTAGCAGGAAAACATGAATATAATATGGAAGCAAAAATGAGCATCACAACTAAGCCTCCCCACAGGCAGGCTTAAATCCTAGTCTCACTACCAGACATTTACCAGAACTTCTTAGGTTCATAAGGTTTACTATCCCGTAACACGGCATAAATTACGGTGGTAAGCTTTCTTGCCACGGCTCCTGTGGCAGTTAAGTGATGTTTACCTTGGTCACGTTTCTTTTTGTAATATGCATTCAACGGGCTAGTGTGAAAAGAGCAGGTGGTAGCCGCAAGAAAAATGGCATGTCTTAAGTAAGGTGAACCACGTTTTGACATATGGTTATGTGTGCTGTTAAATTCACCCGACTGACGTACAGTTGGATCAATGCCAGCAAAGGCAACTAATGCAGAGAAATTTTTAAATCTGCTTATCAAGAAAATTCATTCTGTCAATGTGCTGTTTTAACTGGAAAGAGAAAGCATCCTGTGCTATCTTAATACCAAAGGTATCAGCTGCAGCTTCTTTGATGGAAATGGCTTTAGCTCTGGTAAGTCGGTTGTGGCTCTTATCTTTTATGATTTCAAAGAGCTCATCTATTGGTGCATTCTCAATATTCTCAGGGGTGAGATACTTTTCCAGAATGCCCATGGATGTGCTCACCCAAAGAGAAGAAAACTGTTTTTCGTACTATGGGAAGATTTGTTCCATAATTGTGCCGATTCGGAGTTTAATTTCAGTTCTGGAAGAAATGACAGAATCACGATAACTACATAACTGACGCATGGCAAGGATGTTTTCATCAGCCATGGAAGTAGTCCCAAACTGACCGAAACGTATCACTTCTGCAATTAAAAAAGAGTCAATTGAATCGTTTTTGGTTTGTCGTATATACATTTTTCTTAAAGAATCAGACTGGATAGGATTGATTACATAGATGGTATATCCTTTTGCTTTTAGAAATGAATAAATGGGATACCAGTAATGACCTGTAGCTTCCATGCCAAATACACAAGGGGAATTACCGATGTTTTTAAAGATAAAGCTCATAAGAGAATCTGCACTTTTGTGTGTAGTTGCAAAGCGAAGAGAAGGGCCGATTTGTTTGCCTTCAGGTGAAACAATGGATGCTTCATGATGATTTTTGCCAATATCAATGCCTACGATGTACATAATTGAAATCCTTTCTTTTATGAATTATAAGTAGATAGAATCCTCATTTCAATGCGGGTTACAATCTGGTTAGATATACGAAGTACAGCACAAATGCTGCCAACATCCAGCTAATACGCAAAATCCTGCAAAGCAGAGGGAGCAGTCTCAATGAACGAAGTCACAAGTGCTTCAAGAGTGGTGACGCACACCTCTATCTATTACAGGATAATTGTGAAATAGGAATAAAAGAAAAGCAATAGATAGAAAAAGAATGCTTTGATTCCTATGTGTTTAGCATACCAGAGTGATATCCAGAACCTTAAGGCACTGGGAGCTAAAGTGTCAAACACAGCTCTTGGCATGAAACCAAAGCAGCTTTACCTTGTTATTGATGCAGATTCAAAGGAAGAAGCAACAATGCTGAACAGAGTGTTCAACAATTCATCAAGGAAAGACAGTTACGATGATAAGAACAGAAAGAAGTACGGTGTGATTTCTAGGGATGAGCTCATTGAGAGTGGCTTTAACCCTGCTGATGAGAGTTGCAGTGTTGAAGAAATTGTAGCTTATGATATTTTAGTAGATAAGCTTCATAAAATTCTTCGTGAACTGAGAAGCGTATTGCTATGATGATTGCATACGATGAGTCAGTTACAGAGGTAGCGGAGGAACTTGGAATCAAGAGAACAACTCTGAATTCCAGAAGAAATGCTCTTCTTGCGGAGCTGTACTTAAAGCTTAAAGATTACAGATAGAACACAGAGAATCTCAATGGCACGGCACGACTGCCAGAGGGGCTCTTTTTTTTATGATTGAAACCATGTGGACATGATATGTCTCCAAAAATCACATCGTATGTGGTGGTAAAAATAATATATTGCCTTATAATTTGTTTAAAGAAAGGTGGCGGATAATAATGAATACTCATTTTGACCTGTCAGATGCATATTTTGACATTATTGCAGTGAGAGATTTGATGGCATTTATTGACCAGTACTATGATGATGACAAGATAGATAAAGATACGCTGCGTGTTTTTTCAAACAGCCTTGACAGGGCATTAAAAATAATTCGAAAATGCATGGATAACAAAACATAGTTAAAGTTACGTAACCATAGCCATAGGGAATCATTTTTTATGCTTGAAAATATACTGTGTATTTAGCTATAATAATTATAATAAATCACGGGAAGGAGACAATACTATGGGACGTAATAATACAAGATATCTGGAATCCCCTGCAACTGAAGAGGAGGATTCCTACAATTACAGAGTGGAGTGGGATAAACACGAGACATCTGATTATGATTTTAGCGAGAGAAAATTAAATGTTACAGATTTTGGCAGCGGGTCAGAGGATATTTCAGGCTTCGATAATGCATGGGATATGTTTAATGATTTGAGGGATAGTCCAGATTATCACGGAATAAGGCTTATTAGAATATCATCAGATGGTACAGAAGTAGAATATTCAAGAGCATAAGAAGAATGCCTTATAACGAGACCGCCTACCTTTCTTAATACCTGCAAGTACCGTTTTTCAAGTGGTGTTCAAATGAAACCCCCTTTGAACACCACTAGGGAAAATATGGTTAAATTGTATCAAGTTCAGTGTTCCAACGAACGTTGTTGCGTAAATGCTGATACAGACGGAGTATTTTTGTTAAAATCAAAGAAATCAAGTAGTTCTTTACTCATAGTAGCTCCACCCGAATTCATCATGATTCCTATAAAAGTTTTGAAATCAATTTTCCGTTTTCGAGAGAAATCGACATTGGGGTTTCGAAGAAATAAACATGGATTGTTAGCTAATTCCGAAATATGATTCTTTAGAGAATCTGAAACTTGATTAATATAATTGCTCATATGCGTTACCTCCTTGCAATCAAGATGTTCTTAATTACAAGGGCCGCTTTCGCTACCTCATTATCATTCAATAGCGAAAACGGCCGCACATTTCGAATCATATGTCAAGTATTTATTACAAAATAAAAAGACCCTAGCATCATTTCTGATGCTAAGATCTTGATTGGTCATCTTAACTTAATGACATTGCTCGAAGGAGCTCTTTTTTCTTTTTTATAATAGTATCATTATGGTATAATAGAGACATTAGAATCGGAATTTGCTAAAGGAGATGGTAAATATGTGGTGGTCTATTGGTGGTGGAATCATAATCTTTGCGTTAGGTATGTTTATCTTCTTAAAGCCGGGCTTAATATGGAAATTAACAGAAGAATGGAAATCTTATCGTGCAGATGAACCATCTGAGTTTTACTTGAAAACAACAAAAATAGGTGGTATTCTATTTGCCCTATTTGGAATTATTATGATTATGCTTCCGGTTATTTTGGAGTAATAAATTCCAGTTTAACGAGGAGGTGCTTTACATGAAAAAAAGTTTATCAAGGAATTCGAATGTGGAGCCGGATTGTTAAAATGTCCCCGGTCGTATTTGATTCGATCACAAATTATATTAGAAAGCAGTTGGTAAAGGAGTAGGTTATGACATTAGAAACTGAGAGATTAATACTTCGTCCCTGGAAAGAGGATGATGCAGAGAGTTTATATAAATATGCAAAAAATCCAGAGGTGGGGCCTATAGCAGGATGGCCAGTACATACAAGTGTAGAGAATAGCAGAGAAATCATCAAAAGTGTTTTGGCAGCAGATGAAACATATGCAGTGTGTTTAAGAGAAGATAATGTTGCAATTGGAAGTATCGGATTGACTCCGCCAGCTCAGTCGCACACAAAAGCAGCTGATGATGAAATAGAAATTGGATATTGGATAGGTGTTCCATACTGGGGGCAGGGCTTGATTCCCGAAGCGGTTCGAGCTTTACAGAAGCATGCTTTTTTAGATTTGGGTTGTAGTGCTATATGGTGTGGATATTATGACGGAAATGAAAAATCAAAACGCTGTCAGGAAAAATGTGGATTCAAATATCATCATACGGAAGAAGATAAACCCTGTGCACTTATGGGAGATGTTAGAGCGGAGCACTTTACTTATCTTACAAAAGAACAGTGGTCTGATAGTCAGGATAAAGTAAATTTTATGGAGGTATAGAACTGTGAAAAAACACCATATTGAATATGTTGAAGTTGTGGGTGTAGATGGTGGATCTTGCTCTTATTTGTATCCCTCTGTATAACGAAATGTTCAGAGGCTGCTTTACAGTGGTGGAAAGAAAAATATCAAAAAATTGATGATTAATGGTGAGATTGTGATAGAATGGAAAAAAGAGAAAAGCACACCTATTGTTTTGACCGTGGGTGAGCATGGATGCGGAAGCCATAGCTGTCATTAAGAAAAATATATAAATACGCCAGTGAAATAATACAGATTGGTGCAGTTCTCTTAGATGAAGGATTCAACAGAAAACGAGGTATTAAAGATGATAAAAATTATATCAGACAGTACATGTGATCTGTCACAGGAAGTTTTAGAAAGATACGATATAGATATTATTCCGCTTCATATTGTAAAAGGAGATGAAGAATTGGAAGACGGACCGCAGATAGACATTCACGCATTGTATGAGTGGGCTGATAAAAATAAGACTACACCAAAGACTTCAGCTCCATCTATAGAAACAGCAATGAATATAATGCGGCCATATATTGATGAAGGCAGGGAGATCATATGCTTTTCCATATCAAGTGAGATGTCGACATCATTCAACGTGATTAGAATGGCGGCAGAAGAACTTGATGCAGAAGATAAAGTTACGGTGATAGATTCAAGAAATCTGTCCACAGGAATAGGCCTGCTTGTTGTTGAGGCGGCAGTTATGGCAGCAGATGGGAAATCCCGTGAGGAGATAAAAGCCGGAATTGATGAATTGATCCCGAAGGTAAGAGCAAGCTTTGTTGTAGATACACTTGTGTACCTTTACAGAGGTGGCAGATGCAATGCTGTTTCTGCGCTTATAGGAGGAGCATTGGCACTTCATCCCATGATTGTTGTAAAGGATGGTAAAATGGATGCAAGCAGGAAATATAGAGGTAAAATCGGTAAAGTCATAAAGAATTATGCAAAAGATCTGGAAGAGGACCTGAAAAACGCAATACCGGATCGGGTATTTATTACACATTCGGAATGTGATGCTAATACAGTTGAAGAGGTGAGAGATTACATAGCCTCTCTTGGCATTTTTAAGGAAATAATAGAGACAAGAGCAGGTGGTGTGATTTCATCACATTGTGGGCCTGGCACACTTGGAGTGTTATTTATTGCAAAATAATGGAGTTTCATATGGTAAGTACTTTGAAGCTGCTCGGAAAATATAAACATTTTATAAATTATTGGCACTCACTATTGACGAGTGCTAATAATAGGTGTATAACATAGTCAAGAACAAAGGAAAGGAACAAAAAGCAAAGGCTTTGAGTTCTTGAAACATCCCGGTTCCAAAGAAACAGGTTGACACAGATTTTATAGATTAAGAAGGAGAGATGACTTATGTTGATGCCTAGTATTTTTGGAGAAAACTTATTTAACGATGATTGGATGGATTTTTCATTTCCTGATGTTGACAAGGTGCTTTATGGTAAACACGCAAAGAACGTTATGAAGACTGATGTCAAGGAAACAGACAATAGCTACGAAGTAGATATAGATCTTCCGGGATTCAAGAAGGATGAGATTGAGGCTAAGCTGGAGAATGGTTACTTAACTATCAGCGCAGCTAAAGGACTTGACAAGGAAGAAAAGGAAGAAAAGGATGGCAAGTATATCCGTAAGGAGCGCTATTCCGGTGCTATGAGCAGGTCTTTCTATGTAGGTGATGAGCTGAAACAGGAAGATATCAAGGCAAAGTATCAGGACGGTATTCTTAAACTTTCAGTTCCGAAGAAGGAGCAAAAGAAAGTTGAGACCACAAAGCATATTGCTATTGAAGGATAAACTTAATTTAAATCATGTTATGAGAAGTCGCACAGGCCTATGGCCTGGGCGGCTTTTTAAATTAAAATACAAAGGAGCAGTATGATGTTTGCATTAGAGGGAAAGCATAAGAAATGGAAAAATGTCGATAAAGAATGCTATATTGTAATTTGTCTTTCAATCGGATATACTATAGCTTAGTATAGCGGATTGAGGAAAAGATAATGTCAAAAGATGAATATTTAATTACAGATGCCCCGTTAAAGGCGCTGACAGTTTTTGCAATGCCTATGATCTTGGGCAGCTTTTTTCAACAAGTATATAATATGGCTGATTCGATCATCGTTGGCCAGTTTGTAGGCTCCTCTGCACTTGCGGCAGTTGGAGCCTGTGCTGCGCTTACGAATGTGTTCATCTGTATAGCACTGGGAGCCGGTGTAGGAGCCGGTGTACTTGTGAGCCGCTATTTCGGCGCCAGGGATTACGGCAAAATGAAAACAATAGTATCAACATCACTGATTAGTTTTCTGGTTTTAAGCGTACTTCTGGGTGTCTTTGGCTTTTTCTTTTCACATTCAATGATGAGCTTGCTACAGACACCTGCAGATATACTGGATGAGGCAGTGCTGTATCTTAGGGTTTATTTTGTGGGATTTCCGTTTCTGTTTATGTACAACATACTTTCAACGATGTTTACATCGATTGGCGAGTCAAGGATTCCGTTGGGGCTTTTGATATTTTCCTCTGTGTTAAATATATTTATGGACCTTTGGATGGTGGCAGGCCTTGACCTGGGAGTGTTCGGTGCTGCTCTTGCAACTCTAATTGCTCAGGGAATATCTGCAGTGTTTTCACTTTTGATTTTCCTTAGCCGTATGCGCCGGTATAAAAGTCGCTTTGAATGGTTTGACAGGCATGAGCTTCATTCCATGCTTCGGATTGCTGTGCCTTCGGTTCTCCAGCAGTCTACGGTGTCAATTGGCATGATGATAGTACAGGCAGTTGTGAATCCGTTCGGTACACAGGCGCTTGCAGGATATTCGGCAACGATGAGGGTAGAGAATGTATTTTCACTGATATTTGTATCCATTGGAAATGCAGTTTCTCCGTTTGTTTCCCAAAATCTCGGAGCAAAGAAGACAGAACGTATCAAAAAAGGCTATCACGCTGCGCTGGTGTTAGACCTGTGCTTTGCAGTGCTTGCCTTTATAGTCATTGAAACACTGCATACTCAGATTTCCTCATTATTCCTGGGCAAAGACGGAACGGCCCTGGCATATCAGGTATCAGGGGATTATATGAGATGGCTTGGTTTCTTTTTCATTTTTATGGGTATCAAGATGGCCACCGATGGAGTGCTTCGTGGACTTGGCATCATGCGTCCGTTTCTCGTTGCAAATATGGTAAACCTGGCAATCCGTCTGTCGGTTGCCTTAATCTGTGCGCCGCGTTTCGGTATTGCATTTGTCTGGCTTGCTGTACCGGCCGGCTGGCTTGCCAATTTCCTGATTTCCTATGTGGCTCTCAGAAAATCCTGGCCGGCAGAATAGAACGTACTGCTTAAAAATTAATTTTTTATGTTGCAAAGTGGACATTTCCATAATAGAATAAAGATAGAAAAGAACGCAAATTACATTGAGTAATAGGCAAAAGAACTGCCATACTAATAAAGGGAGGTGTTTATATGGCAACTTCTAGTATCACGAAAAATTTTATTATATCAGGTCAGAAACAGGTGGAGATGTTTGCCGATGCGATTGAAGCATCTGCCAACGATAGAACACCTCGTGTACCAATCAATGTTACCTATTTGCAGGGAGCAGATGATATTATAAAATTTATGGAGAAAAGGAAGAAAACGAATGGAATCAGCAAATAATTTTATTGTGCTGAACATTCGTGAGTATTTAGCAAATGAGGACAAAAGGCTCGGAGAGGATAAATTAGTACAGCTCCTTTCCGAGTTTTCATGTCCGTTGAATCCGGATGTTGAGCGGTTTTTAAAGAAGCAGGCAATTGATTTTGCAAAGAAGCATCAGGCAGTTACATATTTAGTATTGTCATTAGAGGATGCAGAACTGTTAGGATATTTTTCCATTACAATTAAGCCGCTTGTTGTAAAGGCGGAGCCTTTTAGTAATACAGCCAAAAGGAAACTTGCCAGGTTTAGCGAAATAGATAAGAATGAGCAGACTTATAATTTAGCAGCGTACCTGATTGCCCAGCTTGGAAAGAATTTTAATGATAAGGTAAAAGGAAGAATAACCGGACAAGAGTTGCTAGAAGCCGCAATTAGACAAACACAAATTTTACAGTATCAGGTTGGTGGTATGGTAGCGTTTGTGGAAGCAGAGAATAAGGAAAAATTACTAGCCTTCTATGAAAACTATGGTTTTAAACGGTTCGATACAAGACAGACAGTATTAGGCGATGCAGAATCGCATGAGCTTGTGCAACTTTTGAAATTGATTTAAAATAATTGTTCAGTAATGATTTATCCATTGTTGATTATCAGAATAAAAGGTCTTCTATGATTTAATATTGAATCATAGAAGACCTTTATATTGTATAATTTGCAAAGCTTTACAGGCTCTATAATTCAAGCTTCAGATAAATCTCATCCCTCTCATCCTGCTCAATTCCCAGATAATGCTGGGTAATCTCATATGATGAGTGATTATAGACATCCATGAGCAGAGCGGGAGGTGTGCCATTTTTCCAGGCGTGATAGCCAAACGTCTTTCTAAGCGAATGACAGCTGATGTGCTCATCCTGCACTGTTTTACCGGCAGCAGTTTTTACAATACGATATGCCTGCGTCCTGCTTATAGGCTGGTATCTGCAGGTGTTCTTGGTAAAAATAAATTCATGGTCATTTGGATTACGTTCATTGAAATAATCTTTCAGAGCATCGGTGGCATTGTAGTTTAGAGTGACATAGTTATTCTTGCCGGTCTTTTGCTCGTTGATAAGAAAATGAGTGCGAAATTCATGATGTTTGAAATTGTAAACGTTGTCCCACTTTAATCTAAGCAGGTCACTAATTCTTAGTGCTGTGTTTAATCCCATCACAATTAAACAGTAATTGCGGCTGTTTGGAAGGATGTCCTTATAGTACATCCTGAAAGCCGTGAGTTCGTCCTTGTTTCGGATTGGCTGTGTAGTTCCCATTGAATACTCCTTTATAGTAGAAAATGTTATCCGGCACGTACAATATGACAGACTTTCACCCTCAGAATATCCAAAATCCACAACACAATAATGGTAAGTTCAAAATAGAAAAAATGCAACATTTTGTAGTAAAATGTTGCATTTTTTGCTTTACACCTACTATATCGGACGCCATTTTCAGAACTTAACCCCTAAAAAATAATTTTTTCAATAATTTTCTTTTCATTTTTCTATGTTTTTTTTGTTAGTCTTACCGGATTTAATCATATCTGTGCCAAAGATAAAGTAATTCTTGATGAAATATGACTAAATTGGCGTAAACATTTGATGTTTTTTAATCCACTTCCTTTTTGACCCATTATCAATCCACGAAAAATGCAACATTTTACTACAAAATGTTACATTTTTCGGAAAAGCATGGACAAAGCTATTCCCTAGTGCATGGAGGTAGAAAATGCTCAAATTATCATTAAAGGAAGGGCAATATGTAAATATCGGAGACGATATCCGAATCGTGTTCGCGGGTGGAACAGGAAAGCACTGTCGATTACTGATAGATGCTCCAAAAGAACTGAATATCGCAAGATCCAACAACGAACCGGACCCGGCGAAGCGAAAAGATACATATTATCCCGAACCTGAATTTTCCAGTGAAGCAAAGAAACAAATCAAGCAAATCATCTGGAATGAGAAAGAACGTCAGAAAAAGACGCAAAGCAACTAATCATGTTAATAGGCGGCCGTGGCATCTGCCACACCCGGGAAGCCGCTTGTTATAGAAAACCGCAACTGCTTAAATAAAAATAAACACAAAGCAGCTGCAAAATCCTCGGGAAAAGGATTTCCAGAGGTCAAACATAATAACCCACAGTGTGGGACAAGGAGGATTATATTATGGTAGTACAACACAACATGCAGGCAATGAATGCCAACAGAATGCTTAACGTAACAACAGGTCAGCAGGCTAAATCTACAGAGAAGCTCTCTTCTGGATACAGAATCAACCGTGCAGCAGATGATGCAGCAGGACTTACAATTTCTGAGAAGATGAGAAAGCAGATTCGTGGACTCGACCGTGCTTCAACAAATGCTGAGGATGGCGTATCTGCAGTACAGACAGCTGAGGGTGCTCTTACAGAGGTTCACTCAATGCTTCAGAGAATGAACGAGCTTGCAACACAGGCTGCAAATGGTACAAACTCTGACACAGACAGAAGTGCAATTCAGGATGAGATTGAGCAGTTAACTACTGAAATCGACCGTGTATCTGAGACAACCAAGTTCAACGAGACATATCTGTTAAAAGGTGAAAATGGTACATCTAAGAAAAATATTGACTTACAAGCTCATGATGCTGGATTGAAAGGTTCTCTTACGACAGGAAGTGATGGAACAGCAACATTTACTATGGATAAGCTGAAATCTGGAGACACAGTTAGTATAGGCGGTAAGAGCTATACTATTGGTACATCTGCAGATGAAGTTAAGGATTTCCTTGATAAGCAAGGTGTAAAAGATGAGGATGGCAAGGAAGTAACGGTAAACGGTACGAAATATACCTACAAAACTGCGAAAGCTGCAAATGCGGATCAGCAGGCTGGTGCAGTTACTGATGGCTGGGGTGCTGGTTGGTATAAAACAGTTCCTACTGATGGTGGAAGTGGTGATGGTTCTACTAAAAAGACAGCTGATTATGCAGATTTAGACACAATTTCAAAAGTTAAAGGTAAATTTACCGCTGGAGCAAAATCAATTTCTACAATAACAGATGCTGATAACGATGGTGTAGATGATAATGACAAGTCAGTTATTACGGCTGAGAGGGCATATACACTTGCTGCAAATGAGCTTTTAAAGGCTAATCAGATAGGTGATACAAATAGTCAGGCAAAGGTTGGAATTGATGATAATTATACAGCAATGACATTGGACAATGCAACAAATGTTATTAAGTTGCATGTGGGTTCTGCAGCTGTTGCTAATACTTTAAGTTTCAGTTTGCATGTTGGATCTGATGCAGATATGACAAATAAGATTAATGTCAATATTGATGCAATGGATTCATCTAGCCTTGGTATCAAGGGAATCAATGTTAATGATGATACAGGTATCGCTGGTACATATGCTATCGACGCTATCTCAGATGCAATCAGCAAGGTTTCATCACAGCGTTCAGCTCTTGGTGCTGTTCAGAACAGACTTGAGCACACAATTGACAACCTTGACAACGTAGTTGAGAATACTACAACAGCTGAGTCACGTATCCGTGATACAGATATGGCTGAAGAGATGGTTAACTACAGCAAGAACAACATTCTTGCTCAGGCTGGACAGTCTATGCTTGCACAGGCTAATCAGTCTAATCAGGGTGTACTTTCACTCTTACAGTAATCATCTACACTTTAATGTTGTACAAAGCAAAAGAGCTCGAAAGGGCTCTTTTGTTGTGTTGCATTAATATTTTGTTTATAAAAGCGTAAGAAAGTAAACACAGCATTTTCACAATTGCCCCGTATACTGACACTGTAAACAAAAGAAATACTCATATTAATCTTTTTCATATTTTTAGCCGGTGCACTCCACATGTACCGGCTTCCTCTTTGTTGTGGGAAAGCAAAAGTGTTTATATAAGAGATGAAAAATCAGTTGATTTCGTAAAATCCCTCGCTTATAATGATATTAAGGCAGAGAGCATTTCAGTCGATGAATATAAAGAAATAAGCTGGAAAATGCTGGTATCTAATATTCCAATCAATCAGGAATTTAGAGAGGATGTGAGAATTATGTGTAATCTGAGTACAGGAATTGAAGAAAGAGCTACTGAAAGAGCTACTGAAAAGACAAGCGAAAAGTTTATTCTGAATATGTATAAAAAGGGTTATACATTGGATCAGATCGCAGATGTAGCTGAAACAGATGTTGATGAAGTTGAGGCAATTATTAAGAAGAAAGAGCCTGCAATGGCGTAACTATCATTATCAAAAATAAAACGTAATTTCTTGCATATCTCCATAGTATATGTTACGATTTTACTGTTGTTAAGACGAATCTAAAGGATGATGCTTGCACGCATCATCCTTTTTAAATACAGGAGAAGTAAATGGATATCAAAAGACAGGAAAGAGCGCCGATTTATGAGGCTCTTGAGGAGTTTAAGAAGAAGAGAGTGGTGCCGTTTGACGTGCCGGGACACAAGAGAGGCAGGGGAAATCCTGAGCTGGTGCATCTGCTTGGAGAAAAGTGTGTAGGGCTTGATGTCAATTCAATGAAGCCGCTTGACAATTTGTGCCATCCGGTTTCGGTAATCAGAGAGGCGGAGGAGCTTGCGGCGGATGCCTTTGGAGCGGCAAATGCTTTTCTTATGGTAGGAGGCACCACCTCTGCGGTGCAGGCCATGATTTTGTCCACCTGCAAGGCAGGAGACAAGATTATACTTCCGAGAAATGTTCATAAAAGCGCTCTCAATGCACTCGTGCTCTGCGGGGCGATACCGGTTTATGTCAATCCGCAGATGAATGCGAAGCTTGGTATTTCGCTTGGAATGGAGATTGACCAGGTGGCGAGGGCTATCGAGGAAAATCCGGATGCAAAGGCTGTGCTTGTAAACAATCCGACGTATTACGGAATCTGTTCTGACCTTAAGTCGATAGTTGCGCTGGCTCATTCGAAGGGAATCAAGGTGCTCACGGATGAGGCACATGGTACACATCTTTATTTTGGAAAAGGGCTTCCGATATCAGGAATGGCAGCAGGGGCAGACATGTCTGCGGTATCGATGCACAAATCGGGAGGAAGCCTGACACAGAGCTCGATTCTGCTCACCGGAAGGGATGTGAATGCTGATTATGTGAGGCAGATTATCAACCTCACCCAGACCACGAGCGCATCTTATCTGCTATTGTCAAGCCTTGATATATCAAGAAGAAATCTGGCACTCAGAGGCGAGGAATCCTTTGCCAAGGTGGCGCAGATGTCGGAGTATGCAAGGCAGGAGATTAATTCCATAGGCGGCTATTATGCGTATGGGCGTGACCTTGTAAACGGCTCAAGCATATATGATTATGATGTGACAAAGCTGTCCATCTATACGCTCGATATAGGGCTTGCCGGAATAGAGGTATATGATCTGCTGCGTGATGAGTATGATATCCAGATAGAGTTTGGAGATATCTGTAATATACTTGCGTATATATCAATTGGTGACAGAATACAGGATATAGAGAGGCTCGTAGGTGCGCTGGAGGATATCAAGCGCCTTTACAGCAAGGACAAGACCGGACTTTTGTCGGGAGAGTACATAAATCCAAAGGTGGCGGTATCGCCGCAGGAGGCGTTTTATTCGCAGAAGAAATCAGTGCGCATTATGGACGCGGTAGGCGCTGTAAGTGGTGAGTTTGTCATGTGTTATCCACCGGGAATCCCGATTCTTGCACCGGGAGAGCTTATCACAAAAGAGATTGCGCAATACATTGTCTACGCAAAGGAAAAGGGCTGTTCAATGCAGGGAACAGAGGATCCTGCGGTAGAATATCTTAAGGTATTAAAGCAGTAAACAGGAGGAAAAGCTATGCAAATGTGGTTTTCACAATATCATACTGTCAATGTCAAGCTGGATGTAAGGATACAGGAGCAGCTTTTTTCAGGGCAGAGTGATTATCAGAAAATAGATGTGTTTAAATCATATGAGTTTGGCAAAATGGTCGCGCTGGATGGCGAGATTGTTTTTTCGGACACAGATGAGTTTATATATGATGAGATGGTCACACATGTGCCGATGGCGGTTCACCCGAATGCCAAAAAGATACTTATAATAGGTGGTGGCGACGGCGGCGTGGCGAAGGAACTTATCAAATATCCGTCTGTTGAGCATATTGATGTGGTTGAGACAGACAAGATGTTTGTCGATGTATGCAGGCGGTTTTTCCCCGAGGTAGCATGTGGACTTGAGGATGAAAGAATTTCCATGTTTTATGATGATGGTCTGCGATTCTTACGCAGAAAGCATGATGAATATGATCTGATAATCAACGATTCCACAGACCCGCTCGGACATACGGAGGGACTTTTCACAAAAGAGTTTTACGGAAGCTGTTATAAGGCACTAAAGGATGATGGAATCATGGTTTATCAGCACGGCAGCCCTTTTTATGATGAGGATGAGCTTGAGTGCCGGAAAATGCACAGAAAGGTGTATAAATCATTTCCTATAAGTAGGGTATATCAGGCACATATTCCAACCTGTCCGTCAGGCTACTGGCTGTTTGGGTTTGCATCGAAGAAATATCATCCGCTTTATGATCTGGATGCAAAAAGATGGGATGCACTGGGACTTAAAACCTGGTATTATACAACACATTTACACAGGGGAGCCTTCATGCTTCCGAAATATGTGGAGGATTTACTCGAGGAAGAGGAAACAAAGTAAAACAAATTAGAAAAACTATATCATAACCAAAGCGAATCAGGAGGACAAAAATGAGCAGATTACTTATTATCGGATGTGGTGGAGTTGCGCAGGTGGCAATCAGAAAATGCTGCCAGAACAGCGAGGTATTTACCGAGATTATGATTGCAAGCAGAACCAAGTCAAAATGTGACGATTTAAAGGCAAAGCTTGAGGGAAAGACAAGCACAAAAATTGAGACTGCAAAGGTTGATGCCGACAATGTGGATGAACTTAAAGAGCTGATTAATGCATACAAGCCGGATGCGGTTTTAAATGTTGCGCTTCCGTATCAGGATCTTACAATCATGGATGCATGTCTTGCGTGTGGTGTTGACTACATCGATACTGCCAACTATGAGTGTGAGGATACTGAGGATCCAAAGTGGAGAGCAATCTACGAAAAGCGCTGCAAGGAGCTTGGATTTACGGCATATTTCGATTATTCATGGCAGTGGGCATATCAGGAGAAATTTAAGGAGGCAGGGCTTACAGCTATTCTTGGAAGCGGATTTGACCCGGGTGTGACCTCTGTTTATTCTGCATATGCGCTTAAGCATTATTTTGATGAAATACATACTATAGACATTCTCGACTGCAATGGCGGTGACCATGGATACCCATTTGCGACAAACTTTAACCCTGAGATAAATCTGCGTGAGGTTTCTGCGAACGGCTCATACTGGACAGACGGTCACTGGGTAGAGACAAAGCCTATGGAGTGGAGAGCACAGTACAATTTTGACCAGGTCGGAGAAAAGGATATGTATCTGCTTCACCACGAGGAGATTGAGTCGCTCGCCAAAAATATTCCGGGAATAAAGAGAATCAGATTCTTCATGACCTTTGGACAGAGCTATCTCACACACATGAAGTGTCTTGAGGATGTAGGCATGCTAAGGACAGACCCGATCATGGTGGATGGAAAGGAAATAGTGCCAATACAGGTGCTTAAGGAACTGCTTCCTGACCCTGCATCCTTGGGACCTCGTACAGTCGGAAAGACAAATATCGGATGTATTTTTACAGGTGTCAAGGATGGCAAAGAAAAATCAATCTACATCTACAATGTATGTGACCATCAGGAGTGCTACAAGGAGGTTGAGTCGCAGGCGATTTCTTATACCACAGGTGTGCCGGCAATGATTGGTGCCATGATGGTGGTAAAGGGACTCTGGAAGAAGCCGGGAGTGTTCAATCTCGAGGAGATGGATCCGGATCCATACATGGAGGCTCTTAATAAGTTCGGACTGCCTTGGCAGGTAGTGGAGAATCCGGTTCCTGTGGATTGCTACAAGACTGAGGATGAGTCAGTACATATGGATTAGTCCGGAGGCCGGTATGAAGATAAATGAATTAAGAACTCCCTGTTATGTGATAGACGAGGGAAAATTAACTGAAAATCTTTTGATATTAAACGGTGTCATGCAAAGGACAGGTGCAAGGATTCTTCTCGCACAGAAGGCATTCAGCGCATTTTATGAATATCCTCTTATCGGCAGATATCTAAGCGGGACAACTGCAAGCGGGCTTTTTGAGGCCCGCCTTGCACATGAAGAAATGGGAAAGGAAAACCATGTATTCTGTCCCGCTTTTTTGCCGCAGGAGATGGATGAGCTGGTAGAAATATGTGACCATATTGTATTTAATTCCGTATCGCAGTATCTGCTTCACAGGGATAAAATAGAAAAGGCTGATAAAAAAATAAGTGTCGGGCTCAGAATAAATCCTGAGTGCTCCACACAGGAGGGGCATGAGATATATGACCCATGTGCGCCGGGCTCAAGGCTTGGGATAACAAGAGAGGCACTCGATAAGGCTATTAAAAACGGGCTTGATTTATCACGTATAGAGGGCTTTCATTTTCATACGCTCTGTGAACAGGATTCGGATGCGCTCGAAACGACTCTTGCAGCGGTAGAGGAGAAATTCGGAGATTTGCTGTATGGGCTAAAGTGGCTCAATATGGGAGGCGGACACCACATCACAAGGGCAGACTATGACATTGAGAGGCTTGAAAAATGCATTATGCATATGCGTGACAAATACGACCTGGAAATCTATCTGGAGCCGGGAGAGGCGGTTGCGCTTGATGCAGGATATCTGGAGACAACGGTGCTTGATATAGTTGAAAACAATGGCATAAAGATACTCATTCTGGATACCTCCGCAGCCTGCCATATGCCGGACGTGCTAGAGATGCCGTACCGTCCGCCGCTTATGGACAGTGGCGAGCCGGGTGAGAAGAAGTATACCTACAGATTGTCCTCATGTACCTGTCTGGCAGGTGATGTGATAGGGGATTATTCATTTGACAGAGAGATAAAAACCGGCGACAGGCTGTGCTTTTGTGATATGGCAATCTACTCGATGGTCAAAAATAATACCTTTAACGGCATGCCGCTTCCGGACATTGCAGTAATGGATGAAAATAACGATTGTAAGGTTATCAGGAGATTCGAATATGAAGATTTTAAATGCAGGCTGTCCTAGAGCAGACGGCTTTTATATGCCGGCAGAGTATGCTCCACACAAGGGTACCATCATCATCTGGCCAAAGCGCCCGGGCTCATGGATTTACGGTGCCAGGCGGGCAAGAGAGGCTTTTGCTGAGGTGATATGTGCAATAGCAGAGTCTGAGCAGGCATATGTGCTCGCTGAGGCAGATGTGATAGACAATGCAAGGTCTGTTGTGGAAGCTGTCAGAAAGCAGAAAAATTATCAGGAAAATTTCCCGGTGAAATATATACAAATGGAGTCAGATGATGCCTGGGCCAGAGATGTGGGGCCGACCTTCGTGAAAAATGAGGATGGCGCTGTCAGAGGAATCGACTGGTGTTTTAATGCCTGGGGAGGCAAGGTGGACGGACTGTACGCAGACTGGACAAAGGATGACAGAGTAGCGGCTTTAGTTTGCAACAAAGCCGGATACGACATATATGATGCGCATCCGTTTGTCTTAGAGGGTGGAGCCATCCACACAGACGGAGAGAAAACTGTGATAGTGACGGAAAGCTGTCTGCTAAGCAAGGGCAGAAATCCGGAATTATCGAAGTCTGAAATAGAACAGAAATTAAAGGATTATCTCGGTGCCGAAAAAATTATCTGGATTCCTTATGGAATATACAATGATGAAACCAACGAGCATGTCGACAACGTATGTGCATTTACAAGCCCTGGGCATGTGGTGCTTGCGTGGACTGATGACATGGATGACCCACAGTATCGGATGTCCTCAGCGGACCTTGAAATATTGGAAAATGAAACTGATGCAAGAGGCAGGAAAATTGAGGTTCACAAGGTTTACATTCCAAAGAAGCCGGTGTGCATCACAGAATATGAGCTTTCCGGCTTCACCTTTGAGGAGGGTGAGGATGAGCGCGAGGCAGGAGAACGCTTAGCGGCAAGCTATGTGAATTTTTACATCACAAACGGCGGTGTGCTCATTCCTCAGTTTGGTGATGTGATGGATGAGCCTGCGCTTAAGGCAATCGGAAGCCTTTTTGAGGGAAGAAAAGTGTATCCGATATATGCGCGCGACATAATTGTCGGCGGGGGAAATATACACTGTATCACACAGCAGATACCACTGTAATTTAATTGGTTGTAATCGTTTTCGGTCTCACAGAGGCTTGGGAAAAGCCCATTGTGAGACGACAGGATGAGAAAGGTGAATAGTATGAGAGAGGTTACAATTGCTGCAATCCAGATGAGCTGCAGCCGTGACGTAAAAGAAAATATTGAAAAAGCAGCAAAGCTTATAAGAGCTGCGGCAGAGGCAGGAGCACAGATAATACTTCCTTCGGAGCTATTTGAGAGACAGTATTTCTGTCAGGAGAGGCGGTACGATTATTATGACTATGCAAAGCCGCTTTCTGAAAATGATGCGGTGCAGAGCATGAAGGCACTTGCAAAGGAGCTTGGAGTGGTGATTCCTGTGAGCTTTTATGAGGCTGGAGAGGGCAGACAGCTTTTCAACTCAGTGGCGGTGATAGATGCCGACGGAGAGGTGCTTGGAATATACCGAAAGACACATATCCCGGATGATCATTATTATCAGGAGAAGTTTTACTTCACACCGGGAAATACAGGCTTTAAAGCTTTTAAGACAAGATATGCAACAATTGGAGTCGGTATATGCTGGGATCAGTGGTTCCCGGAAACGGCAAGAGGTATGGCTTTAAAGGGCGCGGAGATACTTTTTTACCCTACAGCCATAGGCAGCGAGCCGATACTGGAATGTGACAGTATGCCACACTGGAGAAGGTGCATGACCGGACATGCAGCCTGCAATCTGATGCCGGTTGTGGCGGCAAACAGGATAGGCACAGAGGAGGTTGTACCGTGTGCAGAAAACGGAAACCAGAGCTCTGCACTGACATTTTATGGTTCTTCGTTTATTACAGATGCGACCGGAGAGGTTGTTGAGCAGATGGACAGAGTATCGGAGGGCTTCATACTTCACAGTTTTGATCTGGATGAGCTGGAGAGTGAGAGAAAGAGCTGGGGGCTGTTCAGGGACAGGCGGCCGGAGATGTATGGGGAGAATTAGCTTAGATTACCCTAATGATTGCAAATTAATTTAAAGTTAATTTAAAAACACAGGATACAGCAAAGGCGCTATATCCTGTGTTTTTTTACCGGCGGCAGCTTTTACGATTCTGTAAGCCTGTGACCGGTTAAGTGGCTTGTTTCTGTATGTTCTTTTGGAAATATACATATTATTGTTTCAACAGCACTTTGATGTCTTCCTCCGGTGTGGTAATAGGTGCAATCCCATAGTTTTCTACCAGAAAGTTCAGAATGTTAGGAGAAAGGAACGCCGGTAGAGAAGGACCGAGACGGATATTTTTTATACCAAGATGTAACAGTGTTAAGAGGATGCAGACTGCTTTCTGTTCATACCAGGAGAGTACAAAGGAAAGCGGAAGCTCGTTTACTGAACATCCAAATGCATCCGCAAGTGCTATTGCAACCTGTATCGCGCCATAAGCGTCATTACACTGTCCCATATCCATCAGTCGCGGAAGACCACCAATTTCTCCGAGATTTAGATCATTGAAACGAAATTTTCCACATGCCAGAGTCAGGACGATACTGTCAGAAGGCGTCTGTTTTACAAATTCTGTATAGTAATTTCTGCCAGGTTTGGCACCATCACAGCCGGCAACCAGGAAGAAATGACGGATAGCTCCTGATTTTACGGCCTCTATTACCGTATCCGCATGGGACAGGATTGCTGAATGACCAAAACCGGTTGTTACCTGTGTGCCGCCATTTATGCCTGTGAAGGTCTGATCCTCCTTGTAACCACCGAGCTCAAGTGCTTTTTCAATAACAGGAGTGAAATCCTTCTGTTCATCGATATGGACAGTACCCGGGAAGGCAACCACTTCTGTTGTGAACACTCTGTCGATGTAGCTGCTTTTTGGAGGCATCAGACAATTTGTGGTGTAGAGAATAGGAGCAGGAATATGATCAAATTCTTTTTGCTGATTCTGCCATGCTGTTCCGAAATTTCCCTTCAAGTGAGGGAATTTCTTTAAGAGTGGATATGCATGGGCAGGGAGCATTTCACCATGAGTGTAGATATTGATTCCTTTTCCGTTTGTCTGTTCAAGCAAAAGCTGCAGGTCCTTTAAATCGTGTCCGGTTACTACGATAAAAGGTCCCTTTTCCACCGTAAGCGTAACATCTGTTGGCTCCGGTGTTCCATAGGTTTGTGTATTTGCCTTGTCTAGAAGTGCCATGCACTTTAGATTGATTTCACCTACCTTGAGAACTGTTGGAAGCAGTTCATCCATACTTTCTGCGTAACCAATCTTGAACAAGGCTTCACAGAAAAACTGATTTACCTCGGGATCTTCAAAATTCAGGACATATGCATGATAGGCATATGCAGCCATTCCGCGAATACCAAAGAGAATAAGTGACTTCAGGGAACGGATATCTTCATCAGCATTCCATAGCTGTTGCATATCATATTCGTCAGTTCGTCCACAAGGAGACTGACATTTATTACAGTCGCCAACCAGAGAGGCTTTTTCTGCTCTGACCTTTTGTATCATATCTTCAATTGCTGCATTATCAAAGCTTACATTTGTAATTGTGGTAAATAAGCCCTCGATAATGGTCTGCCAGGTCTTTTTTGAAACAGCTGATGTGTCATCGACAGCTCTCGCCAGACCAATCAGTGCGCCTGTCAATTCATCCTGTAACTGTGCAGTATCTGCCTTTTTTCCGCAGACACCTGTATTTCCGGTACAGCCGGTGCATCCGGCCGTTTGTTCACATTGAAAACAAAACATATTTTTTTCCTCCATCAGTAGTTTTTTATGTTTCTGATAGAATAATAGCGTTATAAAAACAACTTGTATGTTTGATTTCCAACATAAAGAATACTTTTGAAAAAAATTTATCTATTACAATTAGAATAGTTTTTTCTTAATCCCTTAACAATAATAAACATAGTCACAAATTCAGCTGCCGGAAAAGCAAGCCACACACCTGTCATGCCGAAGGCGGCTGAAAGTGCGAATGCGAAAATGCTTATAGCGATAAAACCACGCATGATAGATGCCGCGAACGCATATTTTACGGACTCAACAGCACTTAGGATAGCAGAACCTACTATATTAATTCCGGCAAAAATAAAGCCTGTAAAGTAAAGGCGCAGTCCGCTCTCGGCATACGAAGCAAGCCTGGCATCGTGCTCGCTGTTGAAAACAGATGTCACAAAAGGTGCAAAGGTGCATATGAACAAAATGAGCAGTGCAGCAATTAATAGAGATGAAACGACAGCCATCCTGAGTATTGAGCCTACATTTTTTCTAAGTCCTCTGCCGTAATAGTCGCTGATAAGAGGCTGTGAACCCTGTGCTATTCCGTTGAACAAAGCTACAGCGACCAGTGATGTATTGGCAACCACACCGTATGCTGCCACGCCGATATTTCCTGCAAGCCTCAGGATAATCATATTGAAGACAATAGTTATGACACCTGATGATATCTCAGCAACAAAGGAAGAAACACCAACCTGGCAGGAGTAAAAGAGTCTCTTGACAGATGGAACCGTCGGCTTAAGCTTTACGGAGCATTTGTCTGAGCAGAAATGAATACAGCATATCAGGATGCCTATAATCGGTGAAATAGCGGTAGCTAAAGCTGCTCCCTCCATACCAAGTCCAAGCGGGAACATGAGTATGTAATCAAAAACAATATTAAAAAGGCTGCTGAAAAGTGTGGCGCACATGGCAATGGATGGTGCGCCATCATTTCTTACGAAAGCGTTGCACACATAGTTGCACATGAAAAACGGTGTAAAAAGCATGAAAATACGTGTATAGTTTTTACCGGTATTTATAATTGCCGAATCTCCGCCGAGCAGCCTTACGAGCCTGTCCGGAATGAAAATACCAATCAATATGAATATAATGCTTATTATAATACACCACAGCAGGGCATGAAAAAAGTAGCTCTCGCTGGATGTATCGCCCTTATTTTTTTCTACGACATATCTGATAGCGGAGCCGACTCCGATCATTGCGCCTATGGCAAAAATCAAATTGTATACAGGCAGCACCAGATTGAGCGCGGTGATACCGTTTGAGCCGACCGCCTTTGAGATAAAGAAGGTGTCGGCAAGTATATATAATGACATACCCACCATGCCGAGTATGTTTTGTGAGACATATTTTACAAATAATTTTTTCATAATAGCTATATTGTAAATGCATCTGTCATTTAAATCAATGATATTTTTTTGCCGGCCGGGATGAAAAAGTTCAAAATGAGACATTTTGACTATTGAAATATTTTTCCGGTACAGTATAATAAATATGTTGAAAAAATTGGGATTACTAAAGGAGGATAATTATGGAAAACAATAAGCTTTCAACAGGTTTAACCGTATGGTTATGGATTATTTTCGTGCTGAATATTCTTGCAACAATTGGTGGGCTTGTCGTTGCGCTGGGTGCTTCAGTCGTAGGAGCTACTTTAGGATTAGGTTCGATATATGTCGTACTGTGTTTCATTAGCGTTATACTACAGATTATCATAACTGTTTCTATCGGTATTTTGCTTTTCGCACACAAAAAGATTGGTTTGGTGCTTATTTTTGCACTTGCAGCCCTGGGATTCATAGTAAATATGGTTACATATGCCATTACAGCACAGCTTGGTGTTGGTAATATTGTCAAAGCAATTATTTCAGCCATTCTTATGCCGGTTATTACATATTTATTTGCAAAGAACGACATTGCAAATGGTACAATAGCTTAGAGCAATAAAAAATAAGATGAAAATTGAATAATGTTTTATTAATCCGCTATACGATAGGTGAGGTATAGCGGATTTTTTTCTCTGAAAAAGGACTTTGAAAAGTTATGAAAAAGGGAGAAATATTTGAAAAATACCGGATTATATGATATATTTTGTTGCATAAAAACAGGTTACTTATACATGGTTAGATACATTGATGAAGAGGAAAATCTATGAACGATAAAAGAAAGATAATAGCAATATTTATAATTGTTGCGATAGTAGCTGCACTGGCTGCAGTTGCCACATTTTTTGTGATTAAGTCAGCAAAAAACGAGGCTAAAGGCTCGTCACAGATGACGGAAACAGCCACAGAGGATAGTTCAGACAAGGAAGACCCGCAGCATACGGGCGACAATGCCGGCTCAATGAGTGTTACAACTGATGAGGGAGCTTCTGCGGATGAGACACAGATACTGTCTGCAAGCACTGTTGCGGAAAATAGTAATCTGACCTTCGGAATTGATGTATCTAAATATCAGGGCACCATAAAGTGGGACAAGGTTGCCGCAGGCGGAATTGATTTTGCGATGATACGTGTGGGCTATAGAACCCAGAAAACAGGTGAGATGTGTGTTGATACAAATGCCAGATACAACATGCAGGAGGCACAGAAAAATGGCATAAAGGTTGGAGTATATTTTTTCTCATCAGCAGTAAATGAAACAGAAGCCATTGAGGAGGCAGACTGGGTAGCAGACTACATCTCAAAATATCAGATTACATATCCGGTGGCATTTGACTGCGAGGGCTTCACAGACTCAGCCAGCAGACAGTATGGCATGTCATCAGAGGCACGCACCAAAGTAGCTGAGGCATTTTTGCAGGAAATATATAATAAAGGATATACACCTATGTTTTACGCTGCAATGAATGAGTTGTCGGCAAACAGCCAGTGGGATACTAAAACACTTGAGAGCAGGTACAAAATATGGGTGTCACAATATCCGGACACAGCTTACCCGGAAACACCACAGTCATCTTATGAGGGCACACATGCCATGTGGCAGTATACCAATAAGGGAAAGGTGTCAGGGATTGATAAGCCGGTAGATTTGAATGTGGCATACTTTGGTTTTGATGAAACAGAGTCTGCAAAAAATGGGGATGCGGCTGACGATGCAACAGCTGATCCGGAAGCAAATATGAAGTTTTCGGATGTAAATGAGACCGTAACTGCCAAGGAAAGCGTCAATCTGAGGGATATTCCAAGTCAGGGCAATGACAGCACAATTAAGGCAACGCTGAATAACGGTGATACAGCAACAAGAACAGGCGTCAGTGACAGTGGATGGTCACGTGTCGAATATAATGGACAGACATATTATGCCATTTCAAACTACCTCACAACAGATATGAACTATGTAGTTCCCGGGCAGGACGGAAGTGGCAGCGGAGACGGACTGAAGACAAAGTTCAAGGAGTGTAATGATACTGTCACTGCAAAAATAGAGGTTAATCTGCGTGCACTTCCAAGTGTCACAAATCCGGATGCTACAGTTGTTGCAACGATAAAAAATGGGGAAACCGTCACCAGAACCGGAATCAATGAGGAGTTTGGCTGGTCACGCGTGGAATATAATGGACAGACACTTTATTGTGTGACAAGCTATCTGAGTGTGCAGTAATATAATGAACGCAGTGCTTTGGAGAATAAAGTCAAAAAAATAAAATGTAATTAAGTTAAAGTTACACATAAAGTAGAAATAGTGAAAAAATGTCATGGATATAATGATAGAATTGTTTGAAAGAGTGCGTTAAAATACATAATAACGAAATACGTAAGTAAAGGGGCATTTTATGGAATACTCAGCAATTTTTCATGACATGGATAAAAGATTCTGCTATGCGATAGATAAGGATTTGTTTGTGATACGCGTGCAGGTAAAAAAGGATGATATGAAGGAGGTAATCCTTCACTATGAGGACAAGTATATACCAATCGAGCGCAAGGATACGCGAATGACACTTCCTATGAAGAAGGTAGCCACCTCGCAGTTTCACGATTATTATGAGGCGCAGCTTCAGATGCATCTGATATGTCTGAGATACTTTTTTGAATTTACGGACATGCAGGGTGAAAAGGTATATTACGGCAATTATGAGTTCGATAAGGAGTGCATCACAAACAGGGATAGAATGTTTGACTGCCCGCAGAATCTCAGAGAGGAAGAGATGTTTGAGGTGCCACAGTGGGCAGCCAACAAGGTAGTGTATCAGATTTTTCCATCGCGCTTTGCCACAACACAGCCGGTGGACAAAGAGCTGTGGTATAAGGCGCCGATTACGCCTATGGATGATTTGCATGGCAATCTCAGGGGAATCATAGAGCATCTGGATTATATTAAAGATCTGGGAATCGATGTGGTGTATCTGACACCAATCTTTAAATCAAATTCATGCCATAAGTATGATACTATTGATTATTATCAGGTTGACCCATCATTTGGAACAACAGAGGACTTAAAGGAGCTCGTACAAAAATCCCACGAGCGTGGCATGAAGGTAGTGCTGGATGCGGTATACAATCACACAGGAAGAGAATTTTTTGCATTTCAGGATATACTTGAAAAGGGCGAAAAGTCAAAATATCTCGACTGGTATTTTATCGACGAGCTGCCACCTAGGGGTGAATGGGGAGAAATTCCAAACTTCAAATGCTTCGGTTATTACGGTGGAATGCCAAAGCTTAATTTGAAAAATCCTGAGGTTGAAAAATACATCACGGATGTTGCATGCTACTGGATTAAGGAATGTGATATTGACGGATGGAGACTGGATGTAGGAGACGAAATCAGTCATTTCTTCTGGAAGAATTTCAGAAAGGCAATCAAGGCTGTAAAGAAGGATATGCTGATAATTGGTGAGATATGGCACTACGCAGGCGACTTCCTCGAGGGAGATGAGTGGGATACTGTAATGAACTATCCATTCTACCTGAATCTGATAGACCTGCTTGCAGATGAAAAGATAAATGTCAGTCAGTTTGTACAGAATCTGGGATATCTGAAGGGACGCTTAAACAAAAAGTGCTATCCTCTGATGTGGAACCTGATTGACAGCCATGATACAGCAAGATTTCTACATCTGTGCAACGATAATAAGAAAAAACAGCATCTCGCAGCAGCCTTTCAGCTGTTACTGCCGGGAATGCCTATGGTTTACTATGGCGATGAGTATGCCATGCCGGGAGCAAACGATCCGGACTGCAGACGAGGCATGTACTGGGATGAGGAATACCAGGACAAGGAGATGTATAATTGGTATAAGAAGCTCATGCAGATTAGAAAAGCACATGCATGCATCGTAGAGGGCGAAATGATTGAGACAATCACAAATGACGATGATGATACGATTGTTATGATCAGAAAAAACGGCGAAGAGACAATCGCAATGCTTTTCAATTGCGGCAGCAGTGTAAAGGAATTTAATGAGTATGCCAAGAAATATAATCTGCTTACAGATAGCGCATTTGACGGAAAAGTAGACGGGCTTGACGCTGCCGTAATTGTGCTTTAAAAATTATATGGACAGGAAATTGCAGGCAGCTGCTTTTTCCTGTTTTTTTTGCATAAAATCAATTCTGTTGAGGTAAAATTGAGATTGACATTGTATTGTATGAGTATAAAATACAAGGAATCAGGTGATGTACAATGAAAAGGCATAAGATATGTAAAATTATTTTTGCTATACTGGCAGTTTTTTTATGTGTGGCTTTTTATGAGTTAATCGGAATCTGCATCACATATAAAAAACAGCCGGCGGTGTCTGATGCTACTATAAAGGAAACACAAAATATTATGAGTGTGGCGGGGAGAGAGAATACGGAAAGAGCAGTAATCATTGAAAAAAATTCGCAGGCTCTTTTAGAAAGAGTTAGATTAATCCAAAATGCAAAGGATGAAATAATCCTTTCTACATTTGCATTTAAATCAGACGAAAGCGGAAAATTGATATTAGGAGCACTGCATGATGCGGCAGACAGAGGCGTACATGTCCGCATATTGGTAGATGGAATGGAGAGCTGGATTGATATGGAGGGTAATCCATATTTTTATGGATTATCTTCGCATGAGAATGTTGAGATTAAGCTGTACAATAAAGCAAATCCGCTTAAGCCATGGAAGACAATGGGAAGAATGCATGATAAATATCTGATTGCAGATGGTAAAATATATATTCTTGGCGGAAGAAACACATATAATTATTTCTTGGGTGATTTTCCGGGGCATAAAAATTTTGACCGGGATGTGTTAGTTGTCTGCGATGAGCCACAGAAAGATAATTCGGTCAATCAGCTTTTGGATTATTTTGAAACAATATGGGAACAGGAGGACTGTCGGTATTTTCATAACAGTAAAAAATTAGCTGACAGACAATCTGTAAAGAAAGCAGTTTTAGAGCTGCAGGAAGGGTATCAGCAATATTTTGAAGTTAATAAGGAAAGGCTTTGTGATACCGATTATGCTGATGAAACCTTTGAAACAGAAAAGATTACATTGTTATCAAACCCAATCCACACCCAAGCTAAGGAACCGGTGGTATGGTATCAGCTGGGAGAATTAATGAAAAATGCAAAGGAACGCGTAAAAATTCATACACCATATATTATTTGCAATGATATGATGTATAATACATGGGAGGAAATTGCACAGAAGGTTCCGGACTTTTCTATTATGACAAATTCTGTTGCAAATAACGGAAATCCATTTGGAGCTGCTGATTATGCCAAAAACAGAAACAGAATTTTAGAAACAGGAATTGATATCTGGGAATATGAAGGCGGTTATTCGTATCATGGAAAAAGTATTCTGATTGACGATGATCTGTCAGTAATAGGCTCATTCAATATGGACATGAGAAGTACTTATCTGGATACAGAGCTGATGCTTGTAATACGCAGTAAAGAGATTAATAAACAGCTGGAGGATGGCATGATGGAGTATGAGAGCGTGTCCAGACAGGTATTAGACGACGGAACATATTATGATCCGTATCATGTAAAGCCCATTGAATTAACAGAAAAACATAAAAGAAAGGTGTTTCTGGTACAGCATCTGCTTGGATGGGCAAGGGATTTGTTTTGATTAAAGGAGAACATAAATCGTGTTTAAGATATTAATTGTAGAAGATGATAAGGAATTAAGTCAGTTATTCCAAAAGGTGCTTGAAAAGAGCGGATATCAGGTCAAAAGTGCGTCGGATGGAGCACAGGCACTCAAGGTATTGGACAAAGAGTATATTGATTTGATCATTTCCGATATAATGATGCCGGTTATGGATGGATATGAACTTGTGTCGGAGCTTCGTTCGGCGGGATATCAGATACCGGTGCTTATGATTACTGCAAAAAGCAGCTTCGATGATATGCGTCAGGGCTTTCTTTCGGGAAGTGACGACTATATGGTAAAACCCGTAAATGTCAATGAAATGGTTTTGAGGGTAGGGGCACTGCTTCGGCGTGCACAGATACTGAACGAACACAAAATTGTGATTGGCTCAACCGAGTTTGATTATGATGCAATGACAGTTGTGACCGGTGATGAAACCCTTGTTCTGCCCAAAAAGGAATTTCTGCTTTTATACAAGCTGGCAGCTTCACCGGGCAGGACATTTACGAAGCAGCAGCTAATGGATGAGGTATGGGGATATGAGACGGAGGCAGACCCACATACGATAGAGGTACATATAGGAAGAATCAGGGAGCGTTTTAAAGAAAATCCGGATTTCGAAATTGTAACAATGCGTGGTCTGGGATACAAGGTGGTGAAAAAATAATGGAGTATAAAAAGAAAAAAGAATTGCGTATCCGCTCGTGTCTGACCGGTGCAATCTGGCTGGCACTTGCATTTTCTATGCTGATATCAGCCCTGTTATTTGCATTTTTGAATCATTTTTTGGATTTGCCCGGGAAAATACCGGGCCTTGGCTGGCTTTTGATTTTTAATACATTGATAGCAGGACTTATTACATCATTTATCAATGCAAGGCTCCTTGAGCCGATTACCAGGCTCAGTAAAGCAATGAAAGCAGTTTCCCAGGGAGATTTTGAACAGCATCTGGAAACAAACAGCCGCATAGCCGAGATTGGAGAATCCTATCAGAGCTTTAATGTCATGACAAAAGAGCTTCGTGCAACAGAGATGCTGCAAATGGATTTTGTATCCAATGTTTCCCATGAGTTCAAGACTCCAATCAATGCAATTGAAGGCTATACGATGCTGCTCCAGGGAGATGAGCTGTCACAGGAGCAGGAGGGGTATGTAGAAAAAATCCTGTTTAATACTCAAAGGCTTTCAGGTCTTGTTGGAAATATTTTATTGTTATCAAGGCTGGAAAATCAGAATATTCCAATGAAAAAAAACGAATATCGTCTGGATGAACAAATCCGTCAGGCATTTCTTTCATTGGAAGACAAATGGACTGAAAAAGGAATTGGCTTTCAGGTGGAGATGGAGGAGGTCAGATATGTTGGAAATGAAGGGCTTTTTATGCATATCTGGATGAATCTTTTGGATAATGCAATCAAGTTTAGTCCACAAAATGGGACAATCACCATGTTTCTAAGGCATGAAAATGATTCTGTGCAGTTTATTCTGGAAGACGAGGGACCGGGAATTGCGGATGATGCAAAAGCCAGAATATTTGACAAGTTTTATCAGGTGGATGGTTCCCATAAAGCCGAGGGAAACGGCCTTGGTCTGGCACTTGTGAAAAGAATTGTAGACATCGCCGGTGGAACAATCAAAGCTGAAAACCGGGAATACGGAGGATGCAGATTTGTAGTACAACTGCCAATAAAGAATTATAATGAGTAGCTATTTAAAACCTGATAGTTACAATAATAAAATAATAAGATAAAAGATAGGAGAATTCATATGACATTTTATCAGGAACTGCAGTTAAATCAGGCCGGCTCTAAAAGCCTGCTGAAAAATAGTAAAACAATAAAAGAAAAACTATACCATGCGTTTGTATATATGGTGAAGATAGCTGTCACAATGGTTTTTTGCTTTGCCTTTGTCACTGCCTCAAGCATCATATTGGGAAAGGATAACAGCATTGTGGGAGTAGTGGTCTTATTATGCGTTATGGTATTTCGAAACGCTGATCTGGGAATCCATACCCGACATTCTACATGGCTTTTGGCATTGTTCTTTGTAATTATGACAGTATGCCCACATCTGGCAAATCAGCTTTCACCGCTTCCGGCGTTGCTTATAAACATTGCAGCTCTTGCAGTGCTGATTTTGTTCGGATGCCATAATCCATTTATGTTTAATCAATCCACACTGGTTCTTGGCTATTTATTGTTATATGGATATGATGTGTCAGGAAAAAGCTATATGCTTCGAATAGCAGGGATGGCCGCAGGCGCTGTCCTTACATGTCTGGTATTTTACAGAAATCATAAAAACAGAGACTATAAAAGAAATATGAAAGCTGTAATTGAGGAGTTTGACCTTTCTTCATCACGTACAAAATGGCAGCTGTGCCAGATACTATGTGTACCGTTAGTTTTATGTATTGCACAGCTTTGCAATATGCCGCGTGCAATGTGGGCAGGTATTGCAGCCATGTCTGCCATCCTGCCGTTTATGGAGGATATGCAGTACAGAGTCAGAAAAAGGATTGTCGGTAATATCGCCGGTGTTATATGCTTCACGGCATTATACTTCCTGCTTCCACCATCAATCTATGCGTACATAGGAATCATAGGCGGAATCGGCGTGGGATTATCGGCACAATATGGCTGGCAGGCTGTTTTTAATACATTTGGTGCTCTGGCTATAGCTGCAGAGAGCTATGGGTTAAAGGGAGCAGTCAGCCTCAGGGTGATTCAGAATGTGTTTGGAGTCGTATTTGCGTTGGTATTTTGTGCTGTATTTTATAGAATTATGTCAGTGAAAGCGCCAGTGAAAGAGGAAACTGTATAATATAAGTGGAAACGTGTAATCAGTCATGAGGAATTGTATTCTTCAGATGAAACAGCCACAAAATCCAAAGTGAAGGAAAAGGTTATAACAAATATGGGTCAGATAATATTGGCGTCGGCATCACCGCGCCGAAAGGAATTATTAGAGCAGATTGGGGCAGAGTTTGTTGTCTGTCCTGCAAAGGGAGAAGAGATAATCACAGAGGAGGAGCCATCTGCGGTTGTCATGGAGCTATCCCGTCAAAAGGCAGAGGAGGTAGCGTCAGGTGTGCTTACCTACAATGAACAGCATGCAGAGCTTGTGACACCGCAGGATATTCTTGTAATCGGAGCGGATACGGTAGTGGCTTATGAGAATCAGATTCTTGGAAAGCCGAAGGACGAAGAAGATGCCAGGCGTATGCTTTCGATGCTTTCGGGAAAAACGAACAGTGTCTATACAGGGGTAACGTTTGTTTTTATTGACAAAGCCGGAAGAACCGGAGAACACTGCTTTTATGAGAAGACGGATGTCAGCATGTATACACTGACGGAAGATGAAATTGACCGCTATATTTCAAGCGGGGATCCGATGGATAAAGCAGGAAGCTACGGGATACAGGGACGCTTTGCCATCCACATTAAGGGAATACATGGTGATTACAATAATGTGGTAGGGCTTCCGGTAGCGCGCCTGTATCAGGAGCTTAGAAAGCTTGGAGTTGATGTTTAGCGAAGTCTTTTTTTAATAGCCGGTCCGATAAGCATGGCAATTATCATTTTTATCAGGTCGCCCGGGATAAATGGGAACACACATATTGAGAGCGCACCGCTGACTGTGCTTTTTGCCTCAAAGCAGAACCATGCTGTACCGAGCACATAGCATATGATAGTTCCGACAATCATACCAATGAGCTGGAGCCAAGGCTGGTGGAAATGATCGATTACAAGTCCTGCAATAATTGCCATGGCAATAAAACCGATGATGTATCCGCCTGTAGGGCCGGCAAGCTTAGCTGGACCACCGGTGAAGCCTGAAAATACAGGGATTCCGACAAGTCCGATAAGCAGATAAATCAGGTAGCTTATAGTTCCACGCTTCCATCCGAGCAGATATAATGAAATATATATGGCCAGATTTGTCAGTGAAATCGGTACCGGCCCAATCGGGATAGATAATGGTGCAAGAATACATGTGACAGCTGTCATGAGCGCTGTTACCGTTATGGCATAGGTCGTTCCATGCTTGTAGTCTATAGTTTCTGTCTGGTTCATGATAAAATCTCCTTTTTGTAAATTTCATAGTAATTTTTGTACGGTTAACACATTAACATGAAAAGATGTCAATTGTCAACCGTAACTGCAATAAAGGTTTACAATTATCGGGGAGTAATGAAAAAAATACTAACATCGGTATATACGTACGCTATTCGGAAAACATGGATACTTGGAAAATGTCTGAAAAATCATTAAAAACAATCGACATTACAGCAAATAAACGCTATAATAGATACATTAGGATAAATGTACTGGGACTTGTATTATCCACAGCCATCACACGGTACGGCTGTCGCAGATAGCGTCAGGTCCCGGGAAGGGGAATTATATGCAGGATAAAAAGCAAAAAAAGGCAAAAATACAGGTTATATTTCTAATTCTTATTTCCACGCTTGTTATTTTAGCGGATTTTTATGCGATAATTAATTATCCAAAGGAATACATGCTCATTGCAGCAATCACAGTTATCTTTATGATTTGCCTGTGGGGAGTGATAAGCGGATTTTTCTCACTGAGTGCTCTAAAGGAGGACAGGAGGGAGGAACAGTATGACAGTATTTTCAAGTCTGAAAAGGCATCTTATCTCATGCTCAGGAAGTACTTTGATGAGATAGAGGAAAAGATTGAGATACTGCAGAAGGAGTCAAAGATTCCGACTGAGGATATCATCAATGCACAGAAGGGAATTGCAAAGGTTGTCATCAACAGGAATAAGGAAAATGCTGATGCGATTATGAACTCTAATGAACAGCTTATGGAGACTTTTGAGCATCTTGAGAATAAGCTCAAGGAGAGCAATGATTTCATTATTGAGAACCAGAAAAATGTGATTTATGATAACCTCAAGGACATTATGGAAAAGCAGCAGGTTCTGTCTGACAGCATAAAGGATATGGAAATCCGTCTGAGTCAGGCAATCACAGCAAATCCTATTCAGTTTACAGCAAATGTTGAGATGCCTAAGCAAACGACCGACGCACCACAATCAGCATCGGCCATGGAGGCGATACCTGAACCGGAATCTGTACAAGCGAATGAGTCAGAACAGATACCTGAGCCTATTCAGATAAATGAGCCGGAGCCTGTAGTTGAGACATCACATGTACATGAACCGGAACCTGTAAGTGAGACACCACATGTACCTGAACCTGAACCGGTAGTAGAGCCAAGCCCTGCTGCAGCCGAAGCTGTTGCAGATACGACAAACAGCGACCCGAACCGCCAGCTGAGTGCAGATGAAATAGCAGCACTTTTTGCAAGTGCAAACGCAAGTGCGACAGAACCTGAATCAGAGCCGGCAGAGAAAGTGATTACGGAACCGGTCACAGAGACACCACATGTACCTGAACCGGTAGTAGAGCCAAGCCCGGCAGCAGAAGAAGCAGTTGCAGATACGAAAAACAGCGACCCGAACCGCCAGCTGAGTGCAGATGAAATAGCAGCACTTTTTGCAAGTGCAAACGCAGGTGCGACAGAACCTGAATCAGAGCCGGCAGAGGAAGTGATTACGGAACCGGTCACAGAGGCACCACATGTACCTGAGCCGGAGCCTGCAAGTGAACCGGAACCGGCAAAGTCTCCGGTTGTAGATTTGAATAACACAAATCGTAATCTGACACCGGATGAGATAGCCGCTTTATTTAGCAGTATGTAGTATTTTGTAAAAAAATGAAGAAATAATATTTTGTAATTATCTCACAAATATGTTAAAGTGTGCATGTTATAAAAATATGCACACTTTATTTTTTTGAAAGGAAATATAAAAAATATATGGAAACAATCAGATTTGACGAATTAGAACTAAACCCTAAGATTTTGCGAGGCATCAAGGATATGGGCTTTGAGGAGGCAACTCCAATACAGGCTCAGGGAATCCCGGCAGTGCTTTCAGGCAGGGATGTAATCGGACAGGCGCAGACCGGAACAGGAAAGACAGCAGCCTTTGGTATTCCGGTGCTTGAGAGCGTTGATGCATCAAGTCACAAGACACAGGTTATCATTCTCTCTCCTACAAGGGAGCTTGCCATCCAGGTGGCAGATGAAATCAGGAAGCTTGCAAAATATATGCATGGTGTGAAGGTACTTCCGGTATACGGAGGACAGGATATCAGCCGCCAGATTAAGGCACTTAAGGGCGGTGTGCAGATTATTATCGGAACCCCGGGGCGTCTTATGGATCATCTCAGGAGAAAGACAATCAGGCCTGACCATGTAAAGACAATAGTGCTCGACGAGGCAGACGAGATGCTCAACATGGGCTTTAGGGAGGATATCGAGACAGTGCTCGAATACCTGCCACAGGAGCATCAGACAGTACTCTTCTCGGCAACAATGCCAAAGCCTATTTTGGAAATTACAAGAAAATATCAGCATGATGCTATCAATATCAAGATTGTGAAAAAAGAGCTGACAGTCGCAAACATCGACCAGTATTACTATGATGTGAAGCGCAAGGACAAGATAGATGTACTCACAAGACTGTTGGATTACTATAATCCAAAGCTCTCACTTGTATTCTGCAACACCAAGAAGATGGTCGACGAGCTGGCATATGAGCTTTGCGGACGCGGCTACAGTGCAGAAGGACTTCATGGCGATATGAAGCAGGTGCAGAGAGATCGTGTCATGAAGAACTTCAGAAACGGAAAGACAGATATTCTTATTGCCACTGATGTCGCAGCGCGCGGAATTGATGTGGATGATGTGGAGGCTGTTTTCAATTATGATCTGCCTCAGGATGACGAGTATTATGTACATAGAATCGGTCGTACAGGAAGAGCAGGCCGCTGTGGAAAGGCATTCTCCTTTGTAAAGGGCAAGGAGGTATATAAGCTCAAGGACATACAGCGCTACTGCAAGACAAAAATCTATGCACAGCCAATTCCATCATCTGATGATGTTGCCAAAATCAGGGCAGAAAAGATTATGGACCAGATTTCCACCATTATAGATGAGGAAAATCTCACAAGTGTCATTGATATTATAGAGAATCAGATAAATGAGTCAGATTACACAGCAATGGATATAGCGGCGGCATTTTTATACCAGGCTATGGGTGCTTCAGAGATATCCACAGCTGAATCAAAGGACGACTATGATTTCCACAATACAGGAGCAGAGGATGGCATGGTACGTCTGTTTATCAACGTAGGAAAGAAGGACAAGATAAAGCCGGGTGACATTTTAGGTGCCATTGCAGGCGAGTCAGGCATGCCTGGCAGGCTTGTCGGTGCAATCGACATGTACGACAAGTATACATTTGTTGAGGTGCCGGCTGAGTATGGCAAGGAAGTGCTTAATGCCATGAAGAATGCAAAGATAAAGGGCCGCTCTGTGAACATGGAGCCTGCAAATTCACGTTAGCAAAGTCAGGCTTTTCTGATGACGCATCAGCTTTTTTTGTTCTCAGTGGTTCTGAATAGTTACGATGGTTGTATAAAAAATACCGGGACACAAAATGTGTTGCCCGGTATTTTTGATTACTTGTCGTCATCGATTCCCCAATGCTCTTTCATGTAATCCTTTCCCATTCCTCCGCCGATATCATTTTGATTTCTGCGAAGATAATTTACAAATATTCCACCAACAACTGCAAAAATGATAAGTGCTGCAAGTACTACCATATGGTCTCCCTTCTGAAACATCGTAAGTTTCAAAAAACATTGTAACTATTCGTTCGAAAATAAACGAAAATAATTGGTTGCCATCATTATAGCAGAATTGTCAGATAAGTCAATACACAAATCAACCATTGTTTACACTAAAGCGTAATCGGATTACTGGTTACACTGTTAGTTGTGAACAGTAACTGACCGGCACGAAATCACGCGTCAGCCAGCATCAGCACATGCTTGACAATTGATTTGATTATATTAACCGCAGTCTCCATGCCCTCCACTGATATGTGCTCAAATGGGCCGTGGAAGCCGTAGCCGCCGGTACCGAGGTTTGGACAAGGAAGTCCCATGAAGGATAAACGTGCGCCGTCTGTACCGCCGCGAACCGGGCGTGATAGCGGCTCTAGACCGTTTTCCTCTATAGCAGCCTTAGCCAGGTCGATAATGTACATGTTGTCCATTATGATTGAAAGCATATTCTCGTAGGAGTGGGTGATAGTCAAAGAAACAGTGCCCTCACCATATTTTTTGTTCATCTCTATCTCAAGAGAGCGGAGAGTATCAAGTCTTTTAGCAAAAAGAGCCTTGTCGTGGTCGCGCACAATATATGACAGATGGGCTGATGCTACATCACCGCTCATATCACACAGATGGTAAAAGCCCTCTCTGCCCTCAGTTGTGGCAGGAGTCTCGTTTGCAGGCAGCGCTGCGGCAATTTCGCAGCCAACCAAAGCAGCATTGACCATAATGTCCTTTGCTTCGCCCGGATGCACGTTGACGCCCTTTATGGTAAATTCAGCGCTTGCGGCATTAAAGTTTTCATAGGCCACCTCGCCCTCGTAATCACCGTCCACGGTGTAGGCAAAATCTGCCTCGAAATAGTCCAGATCAAACAAATCCGCACCCTTTCCGACCTCCTCATCGGGGGTAAATCCAATCCAGATATCGCCGTGAGGAGTGCCATCTGCGATAATCTGCTCTAAGGCGGTCATAATCTCAGCCACACCGGCCTTGTCATCGGCACCAAGCAGGGTAGTGCCATCTGTGGTAATGAGAGTGCGTCCGGTGAGGGCTTTAAGCTCAGGAAAATCGCTTACTCTCAGGTATTCGCCACTGCCTCTAAGCAGCACATCGCTTCCGTCATAGTGACGCAGCAGCTGTGGCTTGACATTTTCCCCGGAAAAATCAGGTGCAGTATCCATATGTGCAATAAATCCGACCGCTTTTTTGTGCTCCATGCCGGCAGTGGCAGGCAGCAGACCATACACGTAACAATGGTCAGTGAGCACAACCTTGGATAAGCCAAGCTCCTTAAGCTCTGACTCAAGCTCTCTTGCGAGTGCAAATTCCCTGTCACTGCTTGGTATTTTATCACTTGCTTCATCAGATGTGGTGTGATAGCCCACATATTTTAATAATCTTTCTTCTACTTTCATTATCAGTAAATCCTTTCTGAGAGACTTTGGATGGGAAATCTGGAATAAAAAGTCTCTGTATATAGAAATTAATATAGCTTAAAACGGTGTAAAATCAACTGTTTTACAAAAAATCTAAAAAAAAATTTAAAAAAATTAAAAAAAGTGTTGCATTTCTATAAACTATACTATATAATAAATTTCGCGTTAAGGAAAACGCAAACAAATTAATAAACGCGCTTCTAGCTCATTTGGTAGAGCACCTGACTCTTAATCAGGGTGTGCAGGGTTCGAGCCCCTGGAGGCGCACTCAAAGGTACCGGTTTTATGGACGTATGAGCCATAGGGTTGGTGCTTTTTTATTGCATAATTTTTGGGTAGTCTGATAGTCCCATAAAAAATGAAATTAATATTGAAATTTTGAAATAATGAGTTTATACTGTTGAATAGGAAAAAAGTAACATTTGGAAAGATGCTTTGGTCGGAGTAAAATATGATGAACGCGGTAGACAAATATTCAACAGACAATATAGCGGATAACGAAATGATAATTGCGGTAGATGACGTGGTAAAGAAGGACTATGATAGTGCGGTTGTACGCATAAAGAAAGCGCTTGCACGCTTGAAGAGCACCGGTCACGTGGAAAAATATGCAGAGTATCTCAATATCCTGGGATTGGTATACGAGCTTGAGAACGATGAGTCAAAAGCCTTTGAATGTTATCTGGAGAGCCTTGCCACGGCAGAAATTATCCGCTCGAGAGATCTTAAGGCTATGGTTTACAGCAATATCGGTTCAAGCTATAGCAAGATGGGAAGAGATAAGGAAGCGCAGAGATATTTCAACGATGCCAGAGACGAATATGACAGTTCCTCAGAAAAATCTGAAGAATGTCATAAAAGCTGGGTCATGTTTGACTATATAAATCATGCGATTAACGACAGATATGTCGCATTATCTTGAAGCAATCAGCTTGCAGATAGGGTTTCCGACAGCAGAGAATTTCTCCTCGTACTCGGTCATGATGTTGCCCTCATTCATTGCGGCGTCATGATGCAGGTCGCGTGTACTGGCGTCGAGGTGCCATTTATCAGAGCTTTCAATCTCTTCCAGAGAGAAGGTGAAGAGGTCCTGGTTGTCAGTCTTGAACTCTATGCGTCCGTCAGGCGCGAGAAACAAATCATATCTGGCAAGAAATTCGCTTGAGGTGAGGCGTCTTCTTGCGTGCCTGTCCTTTGGCCATGGATCGGAAAAGTTCAGGTAAATGCGGTCAACCTCATTACGGTCAAAAATATCCGGAAGAGTTGCGGCATCAATGCACAAAAAGTGCACATTTGGCAGCTCGTTCTCCTGCATTTTTTGTACAGCACGAAGAAGCACACTGGTATATCGTTCGATACCTATATAGTTAATCTCGGGATGAAGCCGTGCCAGATCCATCAGAAATCTGCCTTTTCCCATACCAACCTCTATATGAATCGGATTATTGTTTCCTAAAAAATCATGCCATTTTCCTTTTAATTCAACAGGCTCCTTTATGCAATAAGGGCTGTTGTCGATGACTTCACCGGCGCCCGGGATATTTCTAAGTCTCATGTAAATCTCCTTATAAAAACGTAAAATTTCATATAGATAATACCCTACAATTGTGTGGGTGTCAAAATAAAATGGAAAAATACGATGCACATGCCCTTGATAACATGTTTTTCATACATTATAATTAGAAATAGTACATTTTTGGTTATAGTACTGAACAGCTACCCAATTTTAGAATTAATAGGAACAGATATGAAGCATAAAATTATAAATTTAAAAAAATCAGGAATACTAATAATGGCAGTGTTTGCTATGGTCACGACGCTTTGTGCGAGACCGCTTATGGCATTTGCGGACGGTGATGACACGTACTGGCCGGAGGGACCGCAGATAAATTCACCGTGCGCCGTGGTGATGGAGGTCAATACAGGTACGGTGCTATATGAGAAAAATTCACACGAAAAGCATTATCCTGCAAGTATCACAAAGATCCTCACCACATATCTGGCGATACTCAACTGCAAGATGGATGAGAAGGTTACATTCTCAAAAGAGGCGGTGAAGGAGAGCAGTGATGGTTCGTCGAGCATCAAGAGGGATGTGGGCGAGGAGATGACCATGGAGCAGACACTATATGGAGTTATGCTTGAGTCGGCAAACGAGTGCGCATATGCTGCAGCAGAGCATACAGGCAAAAAGCTTGGGGGAGATTACAGCACATTTATTGATCTGATGAACAAGGAAGCCAAAGAATTAGGCTGTACAGATACACATTTCAACAATGCAAATGGTCTGCCAGATGAAAATCACTGGACAAGCGCATACGATATGGGGCTTATCTCGTGTGCGGCATACAGGAATGACGAGTTTCGAAAGATTACAGGTACAAAGACTTATATCATACCACCAACAAATAAGCATACTGAGGATACCCCGCTGTACAATCATCATGCGATGCTGCATCCATTTAAGTCGTATTCACAGTTTGTAAATCAGGATTGTACCGGCGGTAAGACCGGCTACACTTCAGTGGCTAACAGCACACTTGTCACTTATGCGGAGAAGGATGGCCTGACGCTGTGCGTGGTTATTATGAATGCGCAGTCGCCTGACCAGTATGCAGACACAAACACGCTGCTCAATTACTATTTCAGTAACTTCAAGGCACTAAGCATAGCTGAAAATGAAAACAGCGCAGCTACTGACAATACGCCGGATCTGGGCGTGATGAATGAGCACGGCATGTATGCAAAGGTGTCGGAAAACTATGTTGTTTTGCCAAACAACGCGGATTTTTCAAGCGTTAAAAGGGAAGCTGCTGACATGAAGTCCGACAACAAGGATGCTCTTGCTACGGTCAGATACAAGTATGGTGATCATGTGGTAGGCTGTGTGGATTTGCTGAAATCAGGAGCAAAGGTCGATCTGTCGTACTTTGATGAGAACAGCAGACAGAACGTGGAAAGTGATATAATAAGGATAAAGCCGGTATATTTTCTCTGGGTGCTCGTACTTATCGCAGTGATTATTCTGAGCATTTTCATGATTAGAAGAATATCAGACAATATATATGTGTTGAAACACAAATGGAGCATTAAGAAGGAGCAGCGCGAGCGCTTCAGGGAGCACAAGCTTGAGAGAAAACAGCGCAGAAGGAGAGACAATCTGAAGTTCAGCGGTCGACATAAATATTAATACATTTTTTATTATGACATTATAGATGGAGGCAGAAATGAGTGATGAAAGATGCGCCCTCGTGCTTGAGGGTGGAGCAATGAGAGGTATGTATACAGCCGGAGTACTCGACTGTTTTATGGACCATGATATTAGCTTTGATGCTGTTATCGGTGTTTCGGCGGGAGCACTTTTTGGAGTGAATCTGCTGTCAAAGCAGCGTGGCAGGGTTATACGATACAATAAGAGGTTTAACAGTGACAAAAATTATATGGGTATCAGGCCGCTTCTTCGGGAGAAAAACATAGTGAGCACGAAATATGCCTATGATACCGTACCAAGAGAGCTTGACCCGTTTGATGATGAGGAATATAAGAAGTCGGATATCCCATTTTATGCGGTTGTGACGAATATCAGGACGGGTAAGCCTGAATATGTGCAGATAAAGAGTGTCTTTGACCAGATGGATGTGCTCAGGGCATCGGGCTCCATGCCTGTAGTGTCAAAGCCTGTGAAGCTGGGGAATGAGTGGTATCTGGATGGCGCGGTGACGGACAGTATCCCATATGAGCATATGCTTGATATGGGATATGACAGAGTGGTTGTCGTGCTGACAAAGCCGGCAGACTATATAAAAAAACCTATGCCAAGGTTATTTACATCGGTATACAAAAAGCGTTTTCCGAAGTTTTATGAGGCATTTTCAAACAGGCATATCATGTACAATTATCAGCTTGAGCATCTTAAGGAGCTTGAAAAGCAGGGCATTGCCGAGGTGTTAAGGCCGTCGGAGCACATTAAAATAAGTAAGGTAGAAAAGGATCCTAATAAGCTTGAGAGCCTGTATCAGCTTGGATTACGTGATGCCAAGAGGCTTTTAGCCGATAAGCAAGGGATGGAGAAGCAGTAATGAATATACAACAGGTACAGACGATCATAGCTGATGCCATGGAAAAGCACAACGGAATAGTGAAAAAAGAAGAGCTTACAAGGCTTGGTATAGACTACAGGCGAATTGACACGCTTGTCAGGGAGGGGAAGCTTGTCCGCATCAGAAACGGCTATTACACCGACCGCGTGGATGATTTTTCTGAGGATGCACTTGTCGCGGCACTCTTTCCAGATGCAATGCTTTGCATGGAAAGTGCACTTTACGCCTATGGCTATATAAAGGAGAAGCCATATGGATGGACGCTTGCCGTGGACAAAAACACATCAAAATCGCGTTTTAAGATGGACTATCCCAGAATCATTCCGTTTTATACTGAGCCCACAGCACTTACGCTTGGAGCTACAACCATTGAGCTTGGAGGTAATACCTTTGGAATCTATGATAAAGAACGTGTGATATGCGACTGCCTGAAGTATGAGTCGAGACTGGACCGCAATGATTTCAAGGCAGCTGTACAGTCATACATAGCGGATACGGACAAGGATATTTCCGTGCTCATGGATTATGCAAGGGCGAGGCGCGTGGTAAAGAAGGTGCAAAGCTTCATAGGAGTATGGTTGTAGTGAGGGTAGATTTAAGACATATAAGCGATGAGAAAAAATTATCGTACAGCGATGTGTTATGGCAGTACGTGAAGCAGGATTTTCTCTGGCGCATAAATAATGCCGGTCTGGGAAAAGTGCTGTGGCTTCAAAAGCCGTATTTTGTAACAGGAGAAAAGCTGGCGTTTTATTATGTATATGGCAGCCCCGGTGGCAGGGCAGAGGATAATGGTACGCCGTTTGATGTACTGCGTAATATCATTATAGGCAATGCAGGGCTTAACAGTCACAGTGATGTGGTATGGACTAATGCAGAATTACCTAAGCAGACGGCAAAGGTATCAGATAATGAACCGGACACCAGTGATATGCAGCCGCTGATACACACGTGGAATCTAAGCGCTATGTGTGATGGCGGGGAAGTACCGTTTGCAGTGAGGCTTGAGCGCCTTAATGAAGCGGATGCAGGAGTTCCTATGACTAAAAATATTGTTTTTATGAACAGCTTTTATGGAGACGCAGATGTTTGTATTTTTTCGCCTGAATCCAGGCTCGGAGAACAGCTGTTTGAGATAATGGATAAGCTTGAGCTGGTTAGCGATATGAAACCATATGGTGATGCATATGAGATACTTAAGAGATATTCGGTCAGCGGAAGGCAGATAATTGATATTTTTAAGGTTAGAGCGAAAAATAAGCCGAAAACAGTGAGCATGCACCGGCTTGAGCAGGTGTATGGCTATCGCAGCTATGCGTATATGAAAAGGCGCTGGGAGCAGTATTGTAAGAGGCTGACACGACAGCAGAGGGCATATGCGAATGCAGGCTGGGAGGAGACGCTTGATTTGATACTTGATTTCCTCACACCGGTCTGGAGCGCGTTCTGCAATGATGAAATATTTTATGATGACTGGATGCCGGAGCTTGGAAGATTTCTGGGCTAAAAAGGATATATAGGTACTTAAATGGAAAAAGAACTGATAAATAATTCACAATCAAATATTTATCCGTTTCACATGCCGGGGCATAAGCGCCGTGGCAGTGATATAGGTGCAGAGCTGGACCCGTATGCTATTGATATAACAGAGATAGACAATTTTGACAATCTGCACCACGCTGAGGGCATTATAAAGGAGGCGCAGGCTGAGGCAGCGGCACTTTACGGTGCAAAGCGTGCATATTTTCTCATAAACGGAAGCACCTGCGGTATACTGGCAGCAATATCTGCGGCCACAAAAAGGGGAGACAAGGTGCTTGTAGCAAGGAACTGTCACAAGGCGGTGTATCATGCGCTTTACTTAAGGCAGCTTCACCCGGTGTTTACATACCCTGAAGTTACACGGACAGGGCTGCAGGGGCAGATAACAGAGGCGCAGATAAGGGCGGCATTTGATGAAAATCCCGACATAAAAGCGGTTGTGATAACCTCGCCTACATACGATGGTGTGGTTTCCGATGTGGCGGCAATCGCATCTGTGGCACATGCACATGGAGCTTTGCTCATAGTTGACGAGGCACATGGCGCGCACTTTGGCTTTGGAGGCGGCTTCCCTCAAAATGCCATAGCGCTCGGGGCCGATGCGGTCATAGTGAGCCTGCACAAGACGCTTCCGGCATTTACACAGACGGCGCTTTTGCTGCTGGGTGGGATGCGTGAAGCTGCAGTGGAGAAGTTTCTCGGCATTTATGAGACAAGCTCACCGTCATATGTGCTTATGACAGGCATAGAGCGCTGCATACACTATGTGCGCGATAATAAAGAGACAGCATTTGCACAGCTTAGGAGCAGGCTTGACAGATTTTATCAGAAGGTCAGCGGCCTTTCGCATCTGAGTGTGGTCAGAAAAAGTGATTTTTCTGCCGATGAGGCATATGATTTTGACGAGTCAAAGATTATTATATTTACGAAAGAGGCTATGAATGGACACACGCTGCTTGAGCTTCTGCTCAAAAAATATGAGCTGCAGCTTGAGATGGCGGCGGGCAATTATGTACTGGCGCTGGCATCTGTCATGGATACGGATGAGGGCTTTGACAGGCTTGCGGATGCTTTGATTGAAATAGACAGCCGGCTCGAAAAATATAAGTCTGATTTTGAAGAGTTTTATGATATATTAAAGCAGGAGGGTGTGGTACATCAATTTTACTTTCCTGTCAAAATGGATACAACCATATACCAAAAGCTGCCTGCCGTAATGGAAATGTATGATGCATATGATGCAGACCATCAGGCGGTCTATGCCTTTAAGGCAAGCGGGAAGGTGAGCGGTGCCTTTATAAATATATATCCGCCGGGGATACCGCTTGTGGTGCCGGGAGAGATGATAAACGACAAGCTCATAGATGATGTAATAAAGGCTGTAAATTCAGGTCTTGAAGTGGATGGCCTGTATTTTGATCCGGATGCCAATATGTGGAAGTTTGTTGCGGTGCTGTAAGCAACAGTTTGACATAGCAAACAATCATATTTATACTAAATAGTAACTATTCAGAACTACTGAGAAAAAAGCTGATGTGTCATGCTTACATTAATTAAAATATAAGAGGTTTACAGATGGGTAAGATTTTCTGCGTGATGGGAAAAAGCGCATCAGGCAAGGACACTATATACAATAAAATACTGCAGGATGATTCCCTAATGCTTAGCAGGATTATCCCGTATACCACTCGCCCGATAAGGGACGGAGAGACACAGGATAAGGATTATCATTTCTGCAATGAAGAGGATGTAAAAAGGCTCAGTGCACAGGGGCGCATCATAGAGCTTCGAGAGTACAATACAGTGTACGGCATGTGGAAATATTTCACGGTAAATGATGATGATATAGACCTTCGCTGCAAAAGCTATCTGACAGTCGGAACACTGGAGTCTTACACAAAGATACGCGATTATTTTGGCAGTGACAAGGTACTGCCAATCTATGTGGAGGTGGAGGACGGCGACCGTCTGATACGCGCCATTCACCGGGAAAAGGGGCAGCAGGTGCCTAAATATGAGGAGATGTGCCGCCGTTTTCTGGCAGACGCATCAGATTTCTCTGAGGAGAAGCTGCATGAGGCGGGTATTACACACCGTTTCGTAAATGATGATATGGACACTGTGCTTGCCGAGATTTCAGCATACATACGACAGAGTTCCTAATTGCAGAGCAAGATGATGGTTACGACCTGCACATAAATGTAACCGGAAACGAATAAGGAGGCAGCCTTATGGCAGTCAGAGTAAATGAAGTAAATCAGGTGACACAGGTTCCTGATGCACAAAAAACACAGGCCGGTGACGGCTCGTTCAAATTCACACTGGCCAGCGCCATAACAGACGCTGATCTCCAGGCAAAGGTAGATGCGCTGATGCAGGATATCACAGCACAGGGCAACAGAATAGCCGAGCATATGGATATCAGGGATATGAAGCGATATCGCGGGCTCATAAAGGATTTTTTAAATGAGGTGGTCTACAGATCACATAAATTTTCCAGAGAAAATTTCCTCGACAGGAGAGGAAGGCACAGAGTTTATGGTATAATAAGACTGATAGACAGCAATCTGGATGAGCTGGCATCAGAGCTGGTGGAGGATGAGAAGGATCATCTGTCCATACTGGCAAGAATCGGAGAGATACGTGGACTGTTGCTTGATATATTCACGTAGGATATAAAAGCTATAACAGACACAGGCAGACTAAAACGGAGGCAGCAGCTATGGCAGGATTTAAGGATATAGTAGGAAATGAGCAGATAATAGAGCATCTGCAAAATGCCATATCAATGGGAAAGGTCTCACATGCATATATAATAAACGGACCACAGCTGTCCGGCAAAATGATGATAGCCGAGGCATTTGCCAGGGCACTGCAGTGTGAGAAGGAGGGCACAGACGGTTGTGGAGAGTGCAAATCGTGCCATCAGGCAGATGACCACAATCATCCTGATATCATATATGTCAGTCATGAAAAGCCCAACAACATATCGGTTGACGACATCAGGACACAGCTCAACAACGATATAGTGATAAAGCCGTACAGCAGTAAATATAAGATTTACATAGTGGATGAGGCTGAAAAAATGAATCAGCAGGCGCAGAACGCGCTTTTAAAGACCATTGAGGAGCCACCGGCATATGCGGTCATCATGCTTCTCACCACCAATGCAGACAGCTTTCTGCAGACCATCAGGTCGCGCTGCATCACACTCAATATGAAGTCGGTAAAGGACGAGGTGATAAAGGCATACCTGATGAACGAAAAGCATATTCCGGATTATCAGGCAGATATCAGTGCCGCATTTGCACAGGGCATCGTCGGAAAGGCTGTTAAGCTCGCCTCATCAGACGAGTTCAACGAGCTAAAGGAGTCAGCACTGTCGCTTATAAAGCGCCTCGATGACATAGATCTCTACGAGCTGGGCGCAGCGGTAAAGCAGATAGCTGAGTATAAGCTTAAGGTGCAGGATTATTTTGACCTGATTATGGTATGGTACAGAGATGTGCTGTATATGAAGGCGACAAACGATGTTAACGGACTCATATTCAAGGATGAGGTCTATGATATAAAGAAACAGGCAGCAAAGCATTCCTATCAGGGAATCGAGGCAATACTTGAGGCACTTGAGAAGGCGAAGATAAGAATTAACGCAAACGTCAATTTTGACCTGGTAATTGAGCTGCTGCTTATGACCATAAAGGAGAACTAATCACATGACAAAAATAGTTGGTATCAGATTCAGGACAGCGGGCAAAATATATTACTTTGACCCGGCTGATTTCGACCTCGACATGGCAATGCATGTTATCGTGGAGACAGCAAGAGGCATAGAGATGGGAACTGTCCTCATTCCGCCGAAGGAGGTAGATGATGATCAGGTGGTTTCACCGCTTAAGCCTGTCATCAGAGTGGCAACCGACGAGGATGAGAAAACGGTTGAGAGAAATAAGGAAAAGGAAAAAGAGGCATTTGCCATCTGCAAGGAGAAAATCATCAAGCACGGACTTGAGATGAAGCTGGTGGATGCAGAGTATACCTTTGACGGAAACAAGCTGCTGTTCTACTTTACAGCAGACGGCAGAATTGACTTCAGAGAGCTCGTAAAGGATCTGGCAGCGGTATTCCGCACCAGAATAGAGCTTCGTCAGATCGGTGTCAGGGATGAGACCAAGATGATGGGAGGCATCGGAATATGCGGCAGACCGCTCTGCTGTCATTCTTATATGGCGGATTTTGTGCCGGTTTCCATCAAGATGGCAAAGGAGCAGAATCTCTCGCTCAATCCAACCAAGATATCAGGTGTGTGCGGAAGACTCATGTGCTGTCTCAAGTATGAGCAGGATACATATGAGTATCTGAACAGCAGAATGCCGTCGATAGGAGAAAAGGTCAAGACACCTGAGGGAATCATCGGAGAGGTCAAGTCAGTCAGCGTGCTCAGGCAGCTCGTGCGTGTTGTCATCGACAATGGCGAGGAGAAGGAGCTTCGTGAGTACACTGTAGATGATCTGCGCTTAAAGCCGCGCCAGAAAAAGGATGTAAAGCTCACCGAGGAGGAGCTTCGCGAGCTCAAGGATCTCGAGGATAGCGGCGACGAGACGATGGAGGATAAGTCACAGGAGAAACCGCAGAGAAACCGTGGACACCGTGACAACAAAAATGAATATCGCGAGCGCCGTGATAAGCGTGACAACAGAGAAAGACGTCCGTACAGGGCGGACATAGAGGCAGCGGAAGCTTCTGCAAATGAGACAAATGAAGTAAATGCTGCAAATGCCGGCAGAGAAAATAAGGACGGTTACAAAAAGCCGTACAAGGGCGGCAAAAACAGACCAAACAAGCAGAAATACAACCGCAACAAGGATTACAAGAACAAAAACTATAATAAAGAGTATAATAAAGATTACAACAGGGACAAAGACAATGGAAGCACTGATACACAGTAATGAGCGACTGGACGATTTGTGCCGCAAGGGCTATAGGCTCATACAGGATCCAAAGCTGTTCTGCTTCGGCATAGACGCCGTGCTTTTATCTGACTATGCAAAGGTAAAGCGCGGCGAGAAAGCTGTGGATTTGTGCACCGGAAACGGTGTGATTCCGATACTTCTTGAGGCAAAGAATAACGGAGAGCATTACAGCGGACTCGAGCTTCAGCCTCAGTGCGCAGACCTGGCGAGAAGAAGTGTGAAATATAACCATCTTGAGGACAAAGTGACCATAGAAGAGGGCGATGTGTGCAAGGCATCGGAGATTTTCGGTCGAGAGTCCGTGGAGGTGGTGACGGTAAATCCGCCGTATATGATAGGTCAGCACGGTATCAAAAATGCAGACGATGCCATGACGATAGCACGCCACGAGGTCAGGTGTACACTTGACGATATAGTCAGGGAGAGCGCAAAAATGCTCAAATTCAATGGGCGTTTTTACATGGTTCACAGACCATTCAGGCTGGCAGAGATCTTTAGCACGATGATGAAATATCATATCGAGCCAAAGCGCATGCGCCTTGTGCATCCCTACGCGGACAGGGAGCCAAACATGGTGCTTATAGAGGGGTTAAAGGGCGGCAAAAGCCGTATAACCATCGAAAAACCTTTAGTTGTATACAAGGAGCCTAATGTATACACGGATGAGATATATGAGATATACGGCGATAAGCCCCGGAATAACGGAAAATAACAGGAGAATCATATGACAGGAACACTGTATCTGTGCGCAACTCCGATAGGAAATCTGGAGGATATCACATTCCGTGTGCTGCGCACACTTAAGGAGGTAGACCTCATCGCAGCAGAGGATACGAGAAACTCCATAAAGCTGCTCAATCATTTTGAGATAAAGACACCCATGACAAGCTATCATGAGTTTAACAAGATAGATAAAGCCTACCAGCTTGTGGCAAAGCTTAAGGAGGGCAAAAATATTGCCCTCATCACTGATGCAGGAACACCCGGCATTTCTGACCCGGGTGAGGACATCGTGCGCATCTGCTACGAGGAGGGCGTGCCTGTTACCTCGCTTCCAGGGGCGGCAGCGTGCATTACAGCACTTACCATGTCGGGCAGGCCGACCAGGAGGTTTGCGTTTGAGGCATTTTTGCCGAGGGATAAAAAGGAACGCGCGCGCGTCATTGAGGAGCTTAAAAACGAGACCCGGACAATCATAATCTACGAGGCGCCTCATCATCTTATAAAGACAGTCACAGAGCTTTATAATGCGCTCGGGGACAGAGAGCTTACCGTGTGCAGGGAGCTTACGAAAAAGCACGAGGAAAAGGTGCAGACTACATTTTCGGAGCTTTTGGAGCGTTCAAGGACACAGGAGCCAAGAGGTGAATATGTGCTTGTAATCTGTGGCAGAAACGTGGCTGAAATAGCAAAGGAGCAGCAGGAAAGCTGGGAAGCCATGCCTCTTGAAGCGCATATGGCACACTATGAGTCACAGGGCATCGACAGGAAGGAAGCCATGAAGCTCGTGGCAAAGGACAGAGGTGTCAGCAAGAGGGATATATACAAACAGCTTCTGTAAGCTGACAATAATACATTCTGCAGCAAATAGTTAGGATTGGATATGAACGATATTAAACATGACATAAAAAAACGACATAAGAACCTGACAGAGTTCAGATACATCGCAGTTGGCTTTTTTCTGACAATATTATCAGGGGCTATAATGCTTAGCCTTCCGTTTTCTTCGAGAGACGGACAATGGACTAATTTTCTTGACTCACTTTTTACGGCAACAAGCGCAACCTGTGTGACAGGTCTTGTTGTGTTTGACACCTTCAGACACTGGAGTATCATAGGGCAGCTCGTGATTCTGGTGCTGATTCAGATAGGAGGCATGGGATTTATCTCAATCGGTGTGGCATTTTCCATGCTTCTGCACAAAAAAATCGGACTCAGACAGAGGGATCTGATGCAGGAGAGCGTCAATGCACTCGAGATTGGTGGAATAGTTAGGCTTTTCAGCGTGATAATAAGGGGAACCTTCCTTATCGAAGGTATAGGAGCGGTGCTTTTAGCAATCCGCTTCATACCAGATTTTGGCATATTAAGAGGCATATATTTCTCGGTGTTCCACTCGATATCTGCATTTTGCAATGCAGGCTTTGATTTGATGGGCATAAACGAGGAGTACTCATCGTTTACAAAATATGCCGCAGATCCGTTAGTCAATATCACAATTATGCTGCTTATCATCATAGGTGGTATCGGTTTTACCATATGGAATGAGGTCAGAACCAAAAAGCTTAAGTTTAGCAGATACTCGCTCCACGCCAAGATAGTAATATCAACCACACTGATACTTGTCTTCGGTGGCGGACTGTTTATGTATATTTTTGAAAAAAGTAATACCATAGCAGGCATGGATACACCGGGTGCCATATTTGCATCGTTATTCGGCTCGGTTACGGCGAGAACGGCAGGCTTCAATACAGTAGACACAGCAGCACTGACACAGGAGAGCAAGCTTTTGACTATAGTGCTCATGTTCATAGGAGGAAGCCCGGGCTCGACAGCCGGCGGAATCAAAACCACAACCATGGCGGTCATGATAATCTATATTGTTTCTTATATGAGAGGAAGCAACGGCTGCAATGTGTTTGGCAGGAAAATAAGCAGTGAGGTAATCAAAAAGGCCGGAATGGTGCTTATCATCAATCTGGTGCTTGGACTTACAGCGGTGATAGCTATACTTGCCACATCCAATATGAAGATGGACGATGTACTGTTTGAGGTATACTCTGCAATCAGTACGGTCGGCATGACAACAGGCATCACAAGAGATTTAAATACAGTAGGACGCATAATTATCATAATTATGATGTATTGTGGAAGAATCGGAAGCATGACCTTTGTGCTTTCGTTTGTGCATAGACCGGATAAAGCCAATATAGAGCTTCCGGAGGAAAAAGTTATCATTGGATAAGGATAAGGAGAAACGCAATGAAATCAATTTTAATTATTGGAATGGGTAAATTCGGACACCATCTGTGTGCGGATTTGATTAAAAACGGAAATGACATTATGGTGATGGACAAGGACGAGGCCAAGGTCAGGGATTTAATCTATGACGTGACCAAGGTGCAGATAGGTGACTGTACCGACCCACAGGTAGTAAAAGCACTCGGAATCAACAATTTCGATTTGATTTTTGTATGCATCGGCACCAATTTCCAGAGCTCACTTGAGATAACAAGTCTCGTTAAGGAGATGGGCGGAAAATACGTCATCAGCAAGGCAAACAGGGATGTGCATGCCAAGTTCCTGCTTCGAAACGGTGCGGATGAGGTTATCTATCCTGACCGCGACATGGCAGAGAGAGTGGCAAAGAAATACAGCGCCAACCATGTGCTTGATTATGTGGCATTAAACGATGATTACTCAATCTACGAGATAAATCCACCTGAAGGCTGGGTAGGAAAGAGCATCAAGGAAAATAATGTGCGCCAGAAATACAATGTAAATATCGTTACAGTAAAGGAAGCCGGAAAGAATCGCGTGCTTCCGCTGCCGGACTACGTGTTCAAGGCAGACGATGCAGTGATGGTGCTTGGACTGAATGCAGATGTGGACAAGCTGGTGCGCAAGCTGTAAAAGTGTGGCTCAAAAAATAATAGGCAGTAATTTAAAGAAGAAAAGAAGAAAGGATGGATACATATGGGTAACAATGACAGCAGTGTAGAAACATTTTTGCAGTGGATAAAGGCTTCGGACAATATTGTATTTTTCGGCGGAGCAGGTGTATCAACCGAGAGTGGCATACCTGATTTCAGAAGCGTGGACGGACTTTACAATCAGAAGTATGACTACCCGCCAGAGACCATCCTGAGCCATACATTTTACAGGAAGCATCCGCAGGAGTTTTACCGATTCTACCGTGACAAGATGCTCTGCCTTGATGCAGAGCCGAACATCACGCATTACAAGCTGGCAGAGCTCGAAAAAGCAGGAAAGCTTAAGGGTGTTGTGACGCAGAACATAGACGGACTGCACCAGAAGGCCGGCAGCAAAAATGTGATGGAGCTGCACGGCAGTGTGTTGAGAAACTACTGTGAGAGGTGCTTGCAGTTTGTAAGCGCAGAGGAAATCCTCAACTCGACAGACGTGCCAAAATGCCCAAAGTGCGGCGGCCCGGTAAAGCCGGATGTCGTATTGTACGAGGAGGGCTTAAATCAGAAAACGCTTGAGGATGCAATCTACTACATCAGTCACGCCGATGTGCTCATAGTAGGCGGTACATCACTTGCGGTATATCCGGCGGCAGGCCTCATAGACTATTACAACGGAAACAAGCTCGTGCTTATCAACAAGTCCACCACACCGATGGACGCAAGAGCAGACCTTCTGATACAGCAGGGACTGGGCTCTGTATTTGAGCAGATAGAGGTGTAGTATGAGGGGCAAAATACCTTTTGACCCTCATATCATAGTATATAATATGACATATATAGGTAGAGAAGGAATATAGGATGGATAAATACGCAGTAGGAGATATCGTAAAACTGAAAAAACCGCATCCGTGCGGCAGCAGCGAGTGGGAAATCATGCGTGTCGGCGCAGACTTCCGTCTGAAATGCATGGGCTGCGGACACCAGGTTATGGTGCCAAGGAAGCTGGTCGAGAAAAATGACCGCGGCCTCACGAAGAAGCAGGTTTGAGTAATAGAAACAAAGCAGAACGTAACTATTCAGAGTAACCTTGAGAACAAGAAAACTACTGCTTACATGTAAGCATGCCTCATCAGCTTTTTTGTTTTCAGTGATTTTGAATAGTTACAGTGGAGTAGTAAAAACAGAGGTGCAGTTTACTGCACCTCGTCTTTTTATATTCAGCCACAGAGTAAGGGACGTGCGCCGCGGGCAGGGGGAGGGCACAGGCATACTTCCGCAAGAGCGCATAGCGAAGCTGCTTAGAGGCTGTAGAATTGTGCTACGAAGCACAGAAATGCCCCGGCATGGAAGCCGGGGCAAGGAGCTATCGAGCCATGGATGGCGAGTAGCGACGGTTTCGTCAGGCATAGAAAACCAAAATCACAATTCGTACAGCCACTTAGCAGCGAAGCATAGCTCACGCGGAAGTATGCCTGTGCCCTCCCCCTGCCCGCGGCGCATGTCCCGACCTAATAAAAATTAAAGAAAAATTGCAAAAACCCCTTGAAAAGTACCACGATTCATGTTATTATCTAGACTCGTGATATAAAATTCCTTGCTCATAATCAGATTTATGAGCCAGAGACCAAAAGGAGGTAACATTCGCATGAACAAATATGAATTAGCACTCGTCGTTAGTGCAAAGATCGAGGATGATGCGAGAACAGCAGTAGTCGAGAAGGCAAAAGAGTACATCACACGTGCCGGCGGTACTGTTACAGAAGTTGAGGAGGCTGGTAAGAAGAGATTAGCTTACGAGATTCAGCACATGACTGAGGCCTTTTATTACTTCATCCAGTTCGATGCTGAGGGAACAGTCCCAGCAGAAATCGAGCAGGACGTTCGTATCATGGACAATGTTCTTCGTTTCTTATGCGTTAGAAAAGACGAGGCATAGTATAAGAAAATAGGAGATTGTATTATGAACAAAGTAATACTTATGGGTAGATTAACCAGAGACGCAGAAATCCGCTATGCCCAGGGGGACAACTCACTTGCAATAGCAAGATTTTCACTTGCAGTAGACAGACGCTACAGCAAGAATGCAGAGGAGCAGTCAACGGATTTCATCAATTGCGTAGCTTTTGGAAAGATAGCAGAATTTTTTGAGAGATTTGGCCGTAAAGGAACAAAATTTGTTGTTGAAGGCCGAATCCAGACTGGCAGCTATACAAACAAGGACGGACAGAAGGTATACACCACTGACGTAGTGGTTGAGAATGCAGAGTTTGCAGAGTCCAAATCAGCCGCATCAGGAAATGCAGGCGGATTTGCACCGGCAGACAGACCTGCACCTAGCCAGGCTGCTGGGGATGGCTTCATGAACATTCCGGACGGAATCGACGAGGAGCTTCCATTCAATTAGTAGTGTCCACGAGGACAAATATTCAAGGAGGTAACAAAAATGGCTTACAATAAATCAGCTGATGGTTCATCAATGAAGAGAAGACCAATGCGTAGAAGAAAAAAAGTCTGCGTATTCTGTGGAAAAGACAATGTCATTGATTACAAAGATACAAACAAATTAAAGAGATACATCTCTGAGAGAGGAAAAATCCTTCCACGCCGTATCACAGGAAACTGTGCAAAGCACCAGAGAGCTCTTACAGTAGCAATCAAGAGAGCACGTCATCTTGCTCTTATGCCATACGTTTGCGAATAAGATAAATGTATGATAAATCCCGACTACCGGATGGTGGTCGGGATTTTTTAGGTTAAAAATGTTTTATGTTTAAAAAATTAATATTTGTTGCATAATCAAATTACATAGTATAAAATGAATATAAAACAAATACTAATAAAAAGGGAGGGTTCAAATGGATACATACATTGTTTTCTGGTTGGCAGCCACCGTAGTTTTTGTTTTAGTTGAGCTTATGACAGTCGGGCTCACATCCATATGGTTTGCGGCAGGCTCATTTGTAGCGTTTATAATCGCACTGCTTGGCGGCAATGTCGTAGTTCAGGGAATTGCATTTATACTCGTTTCAGTCGTGCTTTTAGCTCTCACAAAGCCATGGGCCGGGAAGTACATCAATTCCAGGACAGTGAAGACAAACGTGGATAGTCTGGTCGGAGAAAGAGCTGTGCTCACCGAGGATGCTGACAGCATGAAGCAGACGGGAAAAGCCGTTGTAAACGGTCAGGAGTGGACAGTCAGACCGCAGGACGAGACCCAGGTCATAAGAAAAGGCGAACTTATCGAGGTAGTAAAGATAAGCGGAGTAAAACTAATTGTAAAAAGGGTAAAGGAGGCTTAACCGGAAATGGAAGGATTAATAGCACTTGCAGTGTTACTCGTAATCGTACTTATAGTACTGGTAAACTGCATCAAAATCGTGCCACAGGCACATGCAATGGTAATTGAGCGTTTGGGAGGATATCTCACCACATGGAGCGTAGGACTTCACCTCAAGGTGCCATTTATCGACAGAATAGCAAAGAAAGTCATCTTAAAGGAGCAGGTGGTAGATTTCCCACCACAGCCTGTAATCACAAAGGATAATGTAACAATGCAGATAGACACTGTAGTATATTTCCAGATTACAGATCCAAAGCTCTACGCATACGGAGTAGAGAATCCAATCATGGCAATTGAGAACCTCACAGCCACAACACTTCGTAACATCATCGGAGACTTAGAGCTTGATGAGACACTCACCAGCCGTGAGACAATCAACACCAAGATGCGCGCAACACTCGATGTGGCAACAGATCCATGGGGCATCAAGGTAAACCGTGTCGAGCTCAAGAACATCATACCTCCAAAGGCCATCCAGGATGCCATGGAGAAGCAGATGAAGGCAGAGCGTGAGAGACGAGAGGCAATTCTTCGTGCAGAGGGTGAGAAAAAATCAACAATCCTTGTTGCAGAGGGAAATAAAGAGTCAGTCATCCTCGATGCCGAGGCTGAAAAGCAGGCAGCCATCCTTCGCGCAGAGGCAAAGAAGGAGGCAACAATCCAGGAGGCAGCAGGTCAGGCAGAGGCTATCCTCAAGATACAGCAGGCCAATGCAGACGGACTTCGCATGTTAAAGGAGGCAAATCCGGATAATGCAGTGCTCCAGATAAAGAGCCTGGAGGCATTTGCCAAGGCTGCAGACGGCAAGGCTACAAAGATAATCATCCCTTCAGAGATTCAGGGGATTGCAGGTCTTACAAAGTCAATTGCAGAGATAGCTGCGGATAAGATTGAGAAGTAATTATATTTAATCAAAATGAATACCGGAAGATGAGAGCACACAAAAAGCATCGCATGTATCGTATCAGATATATGCGGTGCTTTTTAGACTGCACAGAATTGTATTAAGATTCTCTCTGCTACACAGAAATGCCATATATTCCTCATAATCATAACTACGGTTCACACCTAACAGTGTGAACAGCAACGATTTGAGTATAACTGATAAATATAGTACTAGGAATAATCCCCACAAAGTGGTATACTCTCTAGTAGGTATATCAATCGATGCGGGCTGCACAAAGGTGTGGCCGGTAACTATTAATTTGTAGTACATTCTCGAAACCGCAACCGTTGCACCGGCAGCATCAGAGCAACGCACCGGGGATAAGGAGAGTAAAATGAAGAAAAAAATAAAATTCAAGGGCAGGCTGAAAAGCTACATGTGCTGGCCGCTATATCTGACGTTTGTGTGGATATGTGCTGACGGAATAGCACTGCGCTATGACAGAAGGCTTGGCTATGGCATGGTAGGCTTTACAGTGTTTTACTTTGCGCTCGTGCTGTTTTTGTATGTCAGAAGCAAGTCAGTCGTTGCAAATGAGCTGATAAGCTTTGCAACACAGTATTCATCGGTGCAGAAGAGGCTGCTTAATGAGTTTGAGGTGCCGTATGCCCTGCTAGAGTACTCCGGCAAGATACTCTGGGTAAATGACAAATTCGCAGAGCTAATGGGTGTGGATAAAAAATATCACAAATCCATCACGACACTTTTTCCGACAGTGACCAGAGAGCTTCTCACCAAGAGTGATGCGCCGACAGACTTCAAGATAGTAAATGAGGAGGAGGACAGCATAGTCCGTCTGTCCGTCAAGCGAATATATTTCAACTCTATCGCAGAGGAAAATGAGATAATCGACACAAATGAAGCAGACCAGTTTTTGACGGCGCTGTACGTATTTGATGAGTCGGAGCTTTATCACTGCAAGAAGGAAATCACAGAGCAGAAGCAGGTCTCAGCGCTTGTGTATATCGATAACTATGATGAGGCACTTGACAGCATAGAGGACGTAAAGAGGTCACTGCTCGTTGCACTTATCGACAGGCGTGTAAACCAGTATTTTGCCAAGTATGACGGACTTGTCAGAAAGATAGAAAACGACAAATACTTCGTGGTGTTCAAGTACAAGTATCTTGACAGCATGAAGGAGGACAAGTTCAAGGTGCTCGATGAGGTCAAGGCTATAAAGGTCGGCAACGAGATGGCGGTCACACTCAGTATCGGAATCGGTATAAAGAGCGATAAGTATAATGAAAACTACGTATATGCGCGAAATGCCATAGATCTGGCCCTCGGACGAGGCGGTGATCAGGTAGTTATAAAGGATCATGATGATATCCTGTATTTTGGCGGCAAGTCAAAGCAGGTGGAGAGCAAGACAAGGGTAAAGGCGAGAGTCAAGGCACAGGCGCTTCAGGAGATTATTGAGACATGTGAGAATGTGCTTATCATGGGCCACAGCATCACAGATGTAGACTCGCTTGGAGCAGGCATAGGTATATACTGTGCAGCTAAGAATCTCGACAAAAAGGCACAGATAGTCATAAATGACCCGACAAGCTCAGTCAGACCTCTCATGGAGACATTTTCAGAGGCAAAGGGCTACCCGGCGGATATGTTTATAAACAGCGAAGAAGCTCTTGAGATGGTGAGCAAGGATACTCTTGTCATGGTGGTGGACACCAACAGGCCAAGCTACACAGAGTGCCCTGAGCTCCTCAGAAAGACTGGAAAGATAGTCGTATTTGACCACCACAGACAAAGCAGCGAGATAATAGAGAATCCTATACTCTCATATATCGAGCCGTATGCATCAAGTGCGTGTGAGATGGTGGCAGAGGTATTGCAGTACTTCAACGACGGAGTCAAGATTAATGCGACAGAGGCCGACTGCATCTACGCAGGAATCCTCATCGACACCAACAACTTTATGACGAAGACAGGCGTGCGTACATTTGAGGCGGCAGCCTTTTTGAAGCGCTCAGGTGCAGAGGTAACACGCGTCAGAAAGATGCTTAGAAATGACATGGCATGCTACAAGGCAAGAGCCGAGGCAGTACGCCATGCAGAGGTATACAGGGGCTCGTTTGCCATATCGGTATGCCCTAGCGAGAATGTGGAGAGCCCGACAATCGTCGGTGCACAGGCAGCAAATGAGCTGCTCAACATAATAGGAATCAAGGCATCATTTGTGCTCACGGAGTACAATGACAAGATTTATATCAGCTCTCGTTCAATCGACGAGATAAATGTCCAGATAATCATGGAGAAGCTGGGCGGTGGCGGACACTTAAATGTGGCAGGCGCGCAGCTGACAGGCGTTACTATCGTGCAGGCAAAGCGCATGATACAGGATACACTGGATGAAATGCTAAAAGAAGGAGACATAGAAGAATGAAAGTAATCTTATTACAGGACGTAAAACCATTAGGCAAAAAAGGCGAGATAGTAAACGTAAGTGACGGCTACGCCAGAAACAATATCATACCTAAAAAGCTCGGAGTAGAGGCTACTCCAAAGAACTTAAATGACTTAAAGCTTCAGAACCAGCACGCTGACAAGGTGGCACAGGAAAACTACGAGAGTGCACTTGCACTCGCAAAGGTCGTAGAGAGCACAAAGGTAGTAGTAAAGTTGCGCTCAGGAGAAGGCGGCAGGACCTTCGGCTCCATCTCCACCAAGGAGATATCGGCTGCAGCAAAGGAGCAGCACGGCTTAGAGCTCGACAAGAAAAAGATGCAGCTTAACGAGTCAATCAAAGCACTCGGAAACTATGAGGTGCCTGTCAAGCTTCATCCAAAGGTAACAGCAAACCTTACAGTATCAGTAGTTGAAGGATAGGAGGAATCCCCTTGGAAGAAGCATTAATCAAACGAATAATGCCAAACAGCCTTGAGGCAGAGCAGTCCGTGGTCGGCTCCATGATTATGAGCAAGGATGCCATAGTGACCGCCAGCGAGATGCTCCTTAAGGAGGATTTTTATCATCAGCAGTACGGCATCATATTTGAGACCATGGTTGAGCTCTTTACAGAGGGGCAGCCTGTAGATCTCGTCACACTCCAGAACCGTTTAAAGGAAAAGGATGTGCCGCAGGAAATACAAAGCCTTGACTTTGTGCGAACTCTCGTCACCAGTGTGCCGACCTCTGCCAACATCAAGTACTATGCCAATATCGTAAAAGAAAATGCCATAAAGCGAAAGCTCATCCATGTGACAGAGGACATAGAGAACGAGTGCTACGCGGGCAAAGAATCTCTCGAGAGCGTACTCGACAAGACAGAACACGATGTATTTGAACTGCTTTCCACAAGGCAGACAGGTGACTACGTGCCAATCCGTACTGTAGTCATGAATGCCCTCGAGAAAATCGAAAAAGCAGCACAGCAGGAGGGCACAGTAACAGGAATCCCGACAGGCTTCATAGACCTTGACTACAGGACAGCGGGACTTCAGCCGTCAGATCTCGTGCTTGTGGCAGCCCGTCCGTCAATGGGAAAGACAGCCTTCGTCCTCAACATAGCACAGCATGTGGCATTTCACGCACATCTGTGTACAGCCATATTCTCACTCGAGATGTCGAAGGAGCAGCTCGTAAACCGTCTGTTCTCACTCGAATCAAAGGTAGATGCGCAGGCACTGCGTACAGGAAATCTGTCTGATGCCGACTGGGAAAAGCTGGTCGAGGGAGCCGGAATCATCGGAGACTCCGAGCTCATCATAGACGACACTCCGGGTATCAGCATCTCAGAGCTTCGAAGCAAGTGCCGTAAATACAAGCTCGAACACGACTTAAAGCTCGTCATCATCGATTACCTGCAGCTCATGACAGGCTCAGGACGAGGCTCAGAATCGCGTCAGCAGGAAATCTCAGACATATCACGTTCCCTTAAGGCGCTCGCCAGAGAGCTTTCAGTCCCTGTAGTGGCACTCTCCCAGCTATCACGAGCTGTAGAGCAGCGACCGGACCACAGACCGATGCTTTCTGATCTTCGAGAGTCAGGAGCTATCGAGCAGGATGCCGACGTCGTCATGTTCATTTATCGTGATGATTATTATAACAAGGACACCGAGCTCAAGGGTATCTCAGAGATCATCATAGCTAAACAGCGTAACGGTCCAATCGGCACCGTAAACCTTGCATGGCTGCCTGAGTACACGAAGTTTGCAAATCTGGAGCATTAAAATTAAGATTAAATTAAATTGCAAAGAGCATAAAGAGACAAGCCATCCCGGCTCACATCATAGGATAAAGTTAAGTATCCTGATGTGGGCCGGGATTTTTCAAAATTTCTTTATACTTAAAAAGAGAAGAAAGCTATAAACTTTCCCGCAATTCATCCGATATATTCCTTAGAATAGGGTAAGAACAACAGTCAATTGCAACATATTTTCACACGGAGGTGTTAGAGATGGCAATAGAGGCAATCAAGGGTGCAGGAATGGTCTATCAGGGAAGTACATCAACTGCACAGATAAAGGAACAGGCACAGGGAAGGACAGAGGTGTCCAGTGCGGACAATCAGGTTGTGTCTGACAGCATCGCAAGGAATATTCAGGCGATGAATACGAAGGAAGCAAGCGGTGATTCAGCCGGTGATGCCGGAGCACAGGGACAGGCACAGGCTGCCGCACAAAAGCAGAATGAGAAGAATATGCAGCTTAAAAAGGCTGTGGATGATATCAACAAGAGCGCGTTGGCTGACCAGTCGGAGGCCGTGTTCGGCATCCATGAGAAGACTAACCGCGTGACAATAAAGATAGTTGATAAGAAGACAAAGGAAGTCATCAAGGAGTTTCCGCCGGAGAAGACGCTCGACATGATAGCGAAGGTCTGGGAGATGGCAGGACTCATGGTAGATGAGAAGAGATAGGAGGACACCATGGCAATCAGATTATCGGGAATGACATCAGGCCTGGATACAGATTCTATTGTAAAGGCAATGGTATCGTCATATACCACCAGAAAAGAGAAATATCAGAAGGCGCAGACTAAGCTTGAGTGGACACAGGATGCGTGGAAATCCCTTAATACCAAGGTGTACAGCTTGTACAGCAATATTTCCAATCTGCGATTTTCTACAGCATACAACTTAAAGAAGACATCAGTTTCGGATACTACAAAGGCCACAGTAAAGGCAGGCTCCGGTGCACCAAGCGGCACACAGTCGCTGAAAATCAAGCAGATGGCAAAGGCCGGATATATGACCGGAGCAGAAATTAAGGCAGACAGTGAGAAGACTACACTTGCCCAGCTCGGTTACACAGGTGGTGATGCCAAGCTTGAGGTAAAGATGGGCGATGAGACCAAGTCCATCACGCTCAGCGCATCATCTACCATGAACGACGTGGTAAAGGAACTCAGGAATGCGGGGCTTGATGCAAACTACGATTCAAGCTACAAGAGATTTTATATCAGCTCAAAAAAGACAGGCGTGGCAAACGATTTTACCATAACCGGCAGCAATATAGATGGAGCATCAGCACTTTATAGCCTGGGAATAGCATATGGTGGTGAAAAGACCACTACCGGTACTTATTCATCCAATCCATATGATGAGTATGCAGCTTTACATGGAGTTTCAGACGATGAGACCAGAGCCAAAATCGAGGCAGCTGTTACAAACTACAATAATCTGACAACAGATGCGGCGAAGATGAATGCGCAGAGCAAAAATCTTATGAATGCTGTAAATTATGGCTATTCATATGCCACACTTCAGGGCATTTATGAGAAGCTGGATGCAAACAATGCAGGAGATAGTGATAAGCTGAAGCTGCTTGAGAAGCTTGGCTCATCTCGTGATGGCGCATTGATTTCAAAGAATGGTGACAGCTATGATACATATACAAAGACCACACTGACCGATACAAATGGAAATACTCTCTATAAGTATATTGACAGCGACAACAATAGCCACTATATTGCAGCCGTTGCTGATAAGGACAAGGATACCACATCGTACTATGATGTGACAGAATCTACGAGGACAGCTTATACGGACGCTGATGGCAAGGAGCTTGAAGCAGTACCTACAGTAGTCGATGATACAACACTGAAAGTCGGTGATAAGACTTACAAAAAGGACGAGGCAGACGGCAAGTACTATCTGCAAAAGGAAGATGGCACAGCTGATAAAACTGATTCCATCACTGTTTCACAAAAGACCGAGTACACTATTGCGGCAGATGCCGTAAACAAGACTGGCATAGAGTCAGCTTCAGTAGCGTATGACACAATCATCAAGTCAATGGATGAAAAGACTAAAAGCTCATACGATGAGGCTCTTGCGTCAGTTCAGGCATTTGAGAATTCAAAGGACGAAGTGCTAGGAAGCGATGACAAGTACTCGGTTGCAAGCCTCACCAAGGCTATTCAGAATGCTTATGCAGGCAATGGAAAGGAAGCCGTAGAGCAGCTTTTAGCAGGAAACGGAAACGAGACTGACGGCTTTGTAAATAAAGCAAACGCTTTGGAGGAGGCCGCAGAGGCCAACACAAAAAAAGCAGCAGATAGCAATATTGTAAAGGAGCTTGCCTCAAAGCAGAAGGATTCGTCTGAGTATACACAGGCGCTAAACGACCTGCTCGACAGGGTAAACACTGCATACACGCTTCAGAATAAGGCACTTTTCAATTCACAGGTGAAGAAGGTCGCAGGACAGGATTCGGAGATTGAGCTGAACGGTGTAAAATATACAGGTGACAGCAACAGCTATTCAATCAATGGACTGACAATCGAGGCACTTGCTGAGACCGGTGACAGTGCTATAAGCATTACAACAAGCACAGATACACAGGGTGTATATGATAAGGTAAAGGATTTCCTGACAGAGTACAACAACATCATCAACGAGATGACGAAGCTATACAATGCTGATTCAGCAGGAAGCTACGAGCCACTCACGGATGATGAGAAGGATCAGATGTCTGATAAAGAGATTGAGAAGTGGGAGACAAAGATTAAGGACTCTCTGCTTCGCAGGGATTCTACACTTGGCAGCGTAATGACAGCAATGCAGACAGCCATGATGTCATCAGTTGAGATAGGTGGCAAGAAGTACTCGCTCTCAGGCTTTGGAATCAGTACACTTGGATTTTTGAATGCAGCGGAGAATGAGCAGAATGCATATCACATTGATGGTGATGAGGATGACGCCAATACATCCGGCAAGACAGATAAGCTCATGGCAGCTATAAACGATGATCCGGATACGGTAATGCAGTTTATGCAGCAACTTTCAACTAATCTGTATAGTGCAATCGGTGACAAGATGAAGTCTACGGATTTGAGCTCAGCATTTACCATCTACAATGACAAGCAGATGAAGACAGAGTACACTAACTACACCAAGACTATTAAGGAATGGGAGAAAAAAATCTCAGATCGTGAGGATTACTACTACAACAAGTTTACTCAGATGGAGTTAGCTATGACCAAGCTCAACAGCACACAGAGCTCAATTAGCAGCTACTTCTCATAAAAAGATACCAGGGAGGGTATATTATGTTACAAAATAAAGCATACGCAGCATATGCAAACAACAAAATCATGACTGCATCACCGGCAGAGCTTACACTCATGCTGTATGATGGTGCAATCAAATTTTGCAATATCGCTATTATGGCAGTGGAGAAGGAGGATATCCAGCAGGCTCATACAAATATCCGCAAGGTTGAGCGTATCATAGAGGAGTTCCAGTCCACACTTGATGACAAATATCCGGTATCAAAGGATTTTAACAATGTATATACTTATCTTCACAGACGCCTTGTCGAGGCAAACATAAAGAAGGACAAGGAGATTCTTGAGGAGGTACTTGAGCACCTGCGCACTATGCGTGACGCGTGGAAAGAGGTCATGCAGGCTACATGCAACGGAAACAAGTTGCATGTGTCATAGATAAATGTATCATAAATCACCGACATGGATTATAGAGAGTTTTTAACTTAAACAAAACGCAGAGACAGCAGCATGAAGCTAGTTTGTTTGTGCGTTTTGTGCTATTATAGAGATGCTTATAGTTAAAACAATTGGAAATACAGGGAGAACACCATGGAACAGACATACATAGATATAATGATACAAAGCCTGGAGAAAAAGGAGCAGGTACTCGACCGGATAATAGAGCTTGATATCAAGCAGAAGAACCAGCTCGAGGATCCACAGCTCACACCTGACGACTTTGACGAGGTAGTTGAGGCAAAGAGCAGGCTCATCGACCAGCTCAATAATTTAGACTCAGGCTTTGAGAAGCTTTTTGAACGTACAAAGGAAGAACTGAATGGTCACAAAGAGGACTACAAGGAGCAGATACGCACCATGCAGGAGCATATCCGCAGTATCACGGACAAGAGCGTAAAAATACAGAGTCAGGAGGCCCGTAACAAGGATCTCATGACTCTGAAATTTGCGTCCATAAAGAAGCAGGCCCGCGAGGTGCGTGTCGGCACGCAGGCCGCAAGCCGCTACTATAAGTCCATGTCAGGAACCGGATATATGGAGCCGCAGTTTATGGACAATAAAAAGTGAAAAGTTTAATTTAATATTTCACCACAATATCCCCAAGCCCTGAGTCGATAACCAGGTGCTTTTTGGCATGCTCATTTACCTCATACTCATCATCATAGTCATTGCCGTTGATTGTGATATCGCCTGTACCTGAGTCCAGGTCCATCATGTAACCGTCAAGTGACTGTGAGGATGTTACAGTGATGTTACCTGTACCGCCGTCGATATCCATTTCGTCAAAGGCACAGTTTTCAAAGCTAAGATTGCCGGTTCCGCCATCCACATCACATGTGGCAAAGCTGCAGTCTGTGACATATAAATCGCCTATGCCGGTGTCAAATTCTGCATCGGCTGCGGTCAGGGAATTAAGGTTTACCTCGCCTACGCCGGTATCAAGGGAGAGCTTGTTCAATGCTGCGCCATCAGGAATGGTAACAGTGATTTCACTCGTGGTGTTTCTTCTATAGTTGGCTCCTTTGCTTTGGGATATTGTGAGGGTATCGCCTGTGCTCCTAATCTTTGGAACCAGTCGCTTGTTGCATTTGTATGAGACCATGTAGCTGTCACCGGTTTTCACATTGATGTTCGATATGGTTGTATCAAATACCAGGTTTGAAAATTCATCGACTGAAAGCTCCTCTGTGCATACGTTTCCGAGAGACTTGTCTGAGCGCGGAATCAGATTGTCAAACAGGCCTAGGGCAAAGCCCCCGATATGGTAGAGACTCCCGGCGATGATGCAGACCACTGTAATTATTGTAATTATTATTAGATATATATTCTTTTTCATGACTTGTCTCCATTTCTGAATTATCTTGTTGCATAATTTGTTTTGTGATTATTCAAAATATGCTACACACATTTTTGACTGTCCTGGTTTCCATTAATTTCCATGTTTATCGCCGAGCAGATTTTCCACCAGCGAATTGATGATTGCAGCTATTGGCCAGATAATCCATGTGATACCCCAGTCAAAGGTAATAAAGCTCCAGCATAGATAGATGCATGTGACAGTTGACCAGTAGACTGACATGATTGCAGCCACAACAGGGTTTTCATAGTGCACCTTGCCATCGTGTGAATTGGCAAAATTACCGCCCATAGTCTGTGCTCCGTTCAGGGAAAGAAGCTTGTCAAAGCTTGATTTCTTCATGTTTGTGAATACTATCATGAATACACCGATTGCTATAAACACGAGCACGAGTCCGCCTGAAAGTGAGTCTGCGAAGGTGCTTTTGGTGTTCAGTGAGCTGATTATGATTGCCGGCACTGCGCAGAGTATGCAGAGCATGATACCCACTGTTAAAAGCATCGCATGTGTGGAGCGGTAGCTTTCCTTTCGCTCGATGACCCAGTTTGCTGTTTCAAAGTCTATGCAGTAAGGCTCTTTTTTCAGGTAGCTCCATTTAGATGAGAGAGAACCTGAGAAGATAAAGAAGCCGACTGCCACAGCGATACAAACGAACAGGAACGTGATGCCGATTGCATCAGATGCGTCCGGTGAAGCGAGTGAACGCGGAATGCATTCGCTGAATATCGGTCCAAGACTTGCGATTATGCAAAGCAGCACTCCAAAGGCAGTGAGATATGCGTGCTTTGCTGAATCCATGAGAAATGCAGCTGCAGTCTCGCGGGAGAGTGTTTTGGCGGCAGGCATTGCCTGACTGGGATCCACGAAGCTTTTGATGCCGAGTGAGTCGGCGAGCTCGTCAAGGTTTCCAAACTCTGATATGACGATTCCTATGGCCTCGTTATCGGATTTGCCCTCGGATATTAATTCGTTGTATTTATCCTCCATCATCTGATAGAGCTCATATTTGGCTTTTTGCACCTCGGGGGTATTCGGGAGGTGCGAAAACATATTTTCCAGATAATTCTTTATAGTTTCCATAAAATGTCTCCTTTAAAATCGTATGAATTTGCTTACTACATCAAGTGTCAGCTTCCATTCCTCGCATTTCATCCTGTAATATTCTCTGCCGGAATTGGTAATCTGATAGTAGGTCCGCCTTTTGCCGCTTGCATTGTCGCTCGAAGAGAATGATGTGATATAACCGTTTTTCTCAAGGCGGGTAAATGCAGAGTAGAGAGTTGTTTCTTTTATGACGTATTTTTCCTCGGATATTAGCTTTATCTGCTTTGAAATCTCGTAGCCGTAGGATGGTCTGTCGAGGAGCAGGTAGAGTATGATGGTATCGTTGTATCCGCGGATGACATCGCTGCTTATATTTAGCATTATTCACCTCCTGTATCAAGTGTTTAATTTCATCTTAAAATTATTCAATACTACGTGTAACGTACTACGAGTGTCATACTATGTCTGTCGTAGTAAACATATCACATGTTGTTTTTCGTGTCAACCGTGATTTTAAAAAGTTAGCCATTCCGTACAAAAATTAGCGGTAAAATACATTGACACAGCCCATGTCATTTGATATATTTTTTTAGAAGCAAAGGCGATTAATTAAATACACACTACCTCTGAGGGAGTAGTTCGCGTACCATTACATATACGTGGTTTGTCAACAGACCGGTCAATAGACCTGGCAAACATTAAAGAATGAGACTCAAGTATGCAGCACACAATAAAGCTATAAAAGTCATATAATTATTGCTTTATAAAATCTCGTGTCTGCATGCGAGGGTCTCATTTTTTCATATGCTTATCCGTGAGAAATTAATCGCCGCACACTAGGCAAAAGGGAGAAAAATATGGTATTATTTATTGAAATCCTGCTCATAGGAGTAGGTTTGTCAATGGACGCCTTCGCAGTATCCATCTGCAAGGGGCTTGGAATGACAAAGGTAAACAGAAAGCAGGCGCTGACAATCGGTCTGTATTTCGGAGGATTTCAGGCGCTCATGCCGTTTATCGGCTATATGCTGGGCATCCGCTTTGAGAAGTATATCACAAGCATTGACCACTGGATAGCATTCATTCTGCTGGGATTTATCGGTGGAAAGATGGTTTATGAGGCAGTAAAGGAAAAGGATGATGACGCGGTCATGGAAAAAGACCTGGCGCTCAATCAGGGAGAGATGCTTCTGCTTGCAATTGCGACAAGCATCGATGCGCTTGCAGTCGGAATCATGTTTGCATTTACCTATGACAGCTTAAACATCTACTGGGCTATTGCAATCATCGGACTTACAACCTTCGTGCTCTCAATCATCGGAGTCATAGTCGGAAACTTTTTCGGCAATAAATATAAAAAGAAATCAGAGATAGCCGGAGGAATCATTCTCATACTCATAGGTGTGAAGATATTGCTTGAGCACCTGGGTATTATAAGTTTTTAATGAGCGTGTTATGATATGACAGAAACTGTGGCTGGGATTACATTTCAGATACTATAAGAAATGAAATAATATAGAATACAAAAATAAAAAACGGAGGAATCAACATGGAAAATTTCATCAATAATGCACCGTTTATAGTGGTGCTGCTCTGCCTCATAGTGGGCTTTGTGTTTTTGGTAAAGGGCGCAGACCTGTTCGTGGAGGGCAGCTCAAGCGTGGCAAAGCGCTTCAAGGTGCCGTCACTTATCATTGGACTGACAATTGTTGCGATGGGAACTTCGCTTCCTGAAACAGCGGTCAGTGTGGCAGCATCCATAGCACACAACAATACGCTTGCAGTCAGCAACGTGACAGGCTCAAACATATTTAACCTTATGGTAGTAATCGGCGTGTGCGCTTTGATGACACCGATAGTGGTGGATGGAGCATCATTAAAAAGGGATTTCCCATTTTCGATGATATGTGCCATTTTACTTCTTGTCATGGGAACAATCGGCATGACACTCGGCAGAGTGGACGGGATAATACTGCTCGGCTGCTTTGCAGGATATATTTTCTACCTTATCAGACACACATTAAAACAGAACAGGCAGTCATCAGATGAGGAGGTCGATGAGATACCGCTTATCTCAATGCCAAAAGCAGTGATTTTCATCCTGATCGGAGCTGTCGGCATCGCAGTAGGCGGAGATGTCGTAGTAGACAGTGCAAGCCGCATAGCGATTGACCTTGGAATGAGCCAGACACTCGTCGGACTGACCATCGTATCTATCGGAACATCGCTTCCGGAGCTTGTGACATCAATAGTCGCAGCCAGAAAAAATGAGGTCGATATGGCACTCGGAAATGCAGTCGGCTCATGCATTTTCAACATACTCATGGTGCTTGGAATTGCATCAGCCATCAGCCCGATAGCATTCATACAGGAAAATATCATAGATATTATCGTGCTTGTGGTATTTTCACTCATCGTGTGGATTATGGCATGGACAAAGCGTGAGATAAAAAGAGGCGAGGGTATCATCATGCTGCTAATGTATGCGGCATATACAGCGTATATTATTATACGATAGGGTAAAATACCTTTTGACCCTTTAATGCATAATATTACTTAGAAAATGTGCAGATACTTATTGAGTATCTGCATATTTTTTAGTCAAATATATGCATAAAGGAGGAAAATATGCAACAAAATATGTCAATGCAAAATATATCAATAGTAAATAGAAAATTTCCCACAAATTTTACACAGCCACCTCAATATATTTTCAATTATTTGTTATGCTTATAAGTGCAGAAATAAAGATTACAAAACATGTACGAATATTTTTATGAAAAGCAGACTATAATTTATGATTAAGTAACAAAACAGGAGGCAATAATTTGACATACGATGAGATAAAAAAGAATAAGGAGGTCTGTGAATGTTTAAAGAAAGGGAATGAAAACCTTGGAGTATTGGGCTTTACAGACCATTCGGCAGCTCATTGCACAATGGTAGCCAAAAGAGCAGCATATATATTAAAGAAATTCGGTTACAGCGAATCTGATATTGAAATGGTAAAAATCGCGGGATTTATGCATGATATCGGAAATGTGGTAAACAGAAGCCGTCATGCGGAATATGGTGCAATACTGGCAAACGAGATACTCAAAGAAACAGATATGAGTCTGAAGGATAGGATAACGGTTGTGTCTGCGATAGGACATCATGATGAGTCAACCGGAGGGGCAACGGATCCTATTTCAGCAGCACTCATCATAGCAGATAAAACCGATGTGCGCAGAAACCGTGTAAGGAACAAGGCAAAAGAAAATTTTGATATACACGACAGGGTAAATTATGCAGTAACAGATGCAGCTCTTAAGATAAATATGGATAAAAAAGTCATAGCGCTTAATCTGCAGATTGATACGAAAATCTGCTCTATGTATGAGTATTTTGAAATTTTCCTGGGTCGAATGATGATGTGCCGTGGCGCAGCAGAGGTGCTAGGTGCAACTTTTAAGCTTACGGCAAATGGTTCGAAGGTGTTATAGAAAATCGTGTCGTTTGTCAGATTTCAGAGGGATAGTTCATCCTTTTTGTGGATGAATTGATTCAAGGATTCAGAACAGGTATTATAACGGTGGCGGAATATATATCATTTTCGTGATTGATCACGCAGAAACCACCGCATGCCTCGGCTGAGTCCTTTACATTTTTCAGACCATATCCGTGAATAAAATCTATTTTTTCAAAATCATCAGGTGCCTTGTCAGGATCTGCAATCACATATGTGTTTGCAACGTGTATGGTAAAGGTGCCGTCTACAGTTCTTACCGCAACCTTGATATTTGCTCCGATTTGTCCACGGCAGGCATTAAGCGCATTATCAAGCAGATTTCCGAGAATGATAGTCAGGTGATAATCATTGACAGGAATAGTGGCTTTGTCAAATTTCAGATTGGTGTGCAGAGTGATACCTTGGGCTTTTGTCTGAAGCAGCAGGTTGCTTACAAAGGCATCTATAACGAGATTTCCTGTATTAATAGTACAATAGCGTGATTCGAGGTCGTGCATAATCTCTTTAGAATAAGGGATTATATCGTCATATTTTTTCTCAGTAACACAATTTTCAATATAAAACAGATGCTTTTTGGTGTCGTGCATAAAGCTACGTATATTTTTGTAGGCAGCACCCAGTTGCTCGTATTTGTTGCGCTGAAATTCAATCTGTTCTTTTTGGATGGTAAGCTGAAAGCGGAGCTCTTCGTTTTCGAGGACGTTGTAAAACAATATATAGTTCATAATATTTATAAACAATACAAAGGCTGCTAAAATGAAAAAGGCAGACGGAATATTTATATTTAGATATAAAATTGGTTTTGATAGTAACAGGCACATAGAAAGTACCGGAATAACCAATAAAATTATTGTATAACTTAAAGAATGAACAAAAGCCTCCTTTTTCCAGATAAAATGAATCAGTATTGAAAAAATAAGGAAAAACATATTCGCCATAAGCGATATATTGGAGAATACTAAAAAATCCATAGTATCTTTTTCGACTCGATATGAGTAAATGCTTGTAATAATGTAATACGAAAAAGCTTCAAAGATAGAGCATAATATAGTAGTACTGATGGATATAAGTATTTTAGTTCGCAAATTGGCTGAATAAAGAAAACTTAGGCAGAAACAAAGTAAAGATGATAAGGTTAAACGTAAATAAACTGCCAGTGTCGATGTATTGCCAATTAAAATAGATGTAATGGCTGCATAAATAGTAAAGCTGCATACAAATATGAGAAGTATTATATAATATGGCAGTTGGGATTTCTTCTTTCCAAGAATTGTCTGAAAAAATATAAAGGCTGCTGCACCGGACATCATGCTGTCCAATAAATTCAACAATACTATTTTCATAAACTTGTCTCCTTAAATTTATAATATATCGTAACTGTTCAGTACCTTCACAGTTGCGAGCCGCAAGCGCATTAGAATCAGCTGCGCTGATGGGCGCTTGCTCCTACATAATATACGTTTTCTTACGAAATATGCACTACCGCATATTTCTGTACTGAATAGTTACAATATATCAATAATGTGCTGAGAGTAGATATTTTGTAATTCCTTGGATCTTCTCCGGCTGATTGGAAGTTCAAAGCCGTTATTCAGTAAAAGCCGCGTGGAAGTAATTGATCTGATCTGGTGTAAATTTACCAGAAATCCTCTTGAAGGTGAAACAAATCCGTGAGAAGAAAGTCGTTTTTCTGCTTCGGATAAAGTGCCTTTGGATATCAATGCTCTGTCAGTAAGTTGATATCTGAGATGTAACTTATTTTCTTTCATTGATGAAATATAAAGAAGATCGCTTAAAGGTACAAAATTTTTTTCACCATCAGTATCAATTATAACGATACTTTTTGAGTTTCGATATAATTTTTTGATAATATTGTTAAAAAGCTTGTATATAGCTGTATAGTCGACCGGTTTTGTTATGAATTGAAATGGCTGGACTTCAAAGCTTTCGTGCATATATTCCGGATAGGATGTTGTAAATATAATGATCAGATCATCATCCATATCCCGGAGTTGTCTGGCAAGTTCCATACCATTTATGTCTGGCATTTCTATATCCAGAAGTACTATCTGATAGAGATGATTCTTGTAGTCTGAAAGTATATCACTCGCTGAAAAATAAGATGATACGACAATGTTGTTATCAGTTTCTATTGTGTATTGTAAAATATTCTTTTTCATTATTGCGATATCGTTTGTATCATCGTCGCATATTGCTATATTAAGATTCATGATGCCTCCTTATATTTGAAATATATCCGGTATAAAGACCTGTTGCGCATATTATGAGACTTAAATCAATAAAAATTAAACCTTTATTCCAGTGTAACAAAAGTGACAGAATTGTAAATATGGAATTGAAGAAAAAAATAATATAGGTTTTTTTCCGGGCTGTCTTTTTAGCTGACTTACTAAATACTTTGTTAGGTGTGTCAACAGGTGAAACCACTAATATTAAAATCCAGCAAATAATATATATGGATATCAAGATATATGCAGAAATCATAGGTATAGTGGCAATAGTTAAAAGATATATAGAAAATACAGTATATGATAGTATATAGCATGAAATACGTGTTTTGCAATGATACCCACCGGTTACAGCACGTAAAGATCCTGTAATGATAATATATATTGTAACGGCTATCGGATGGTGAAATAAAAAACCTAAAGTTAATAGTGATAAATTGTATAATATGAAATTAAACATGTAGTCAAAAATATAAGCATATGCATCACTAAAATGAGATTCAATAATTCCATTTAAAACATATTTTTCGGATAAGCATTTTCCAATAGATTTCATAGTTTGTCTCCTCGCATAAAATCATGAATAAATCTATTATATATTTTTTTATAAAGAAATTGTAATTTATGGATAAGTGGATGAAAACGAGGAGTGAGTGGTTGATAAGACCGCTCACTCCTCATTTTTGACTATTAAGAAGAAATACAGTTATATGAGAGAAAATGAGGTAATATGAAAGTGTCAATTGACAAGCATAATACGAAGGAGGAGGCATTAAAATTTGAAAGAACATAAGAAAAGTCAGACCAAAGAAAAGAATTTGTTATGCCGGTTAGCAGAAATCGTTGCACCGCAGGCATTAGAATTTTGCTGGGGGCTTTATTATCAGCCTAAGGAGCCTGACAAGATGAGAGAATTTGTAGCAGCAAGTAAAAGAAATGATATTTAGATTGGAGGTTAGTTTATTATGAAAAAAACAATAATGGCTTTATTCATGTCTGGAATAATAATGACAACGGGAATTCCTGTACTTGCGAATAATTGTCGTGATACCTACTTGCCTAGTAAAGTTGTTTCATTTAGCTATAGTACGTCTGCATATACAGAGCTAAGAGATAAGACTGATGCATCGTCACACTATATATATAATCAATCGGGATTTGATTTATGGGTGCAGTCTTTAACATCTGGAGATATCAACAAAACAGTTAATGGACGTGCAATTATTCCTAGTGGAACGCAAAGAAGAATAAGGAATACAATAAAAGAATCTGGATATTTACAGTGTAAACTTGGAATCACATCGGCAAAGTCTGGGGTTAGCGGAAGAGTAAGTGGAAAATGGAGTCCTGATTGTGCAGGGACATATCAGGCTGCTAATTAGAAAATAAAAATTATGAAGTACGTTTTATCATAAATATATTATAGTATGATAAAACGTACTTTGTGATATAAGGGCCAAAAGATATACTTAAAAATGCAAGCATGCAAGCATGCAAGCATCAAGGATACTTTTGGATTTTTCAATCATTTTATTGAATTATAAGTGGTAGGAGAAAATTTATGGATAAGAGAAAAATATTCACTGCAATCATGGCAATTTCAATGCTTATAACCACATTTTCAGGCTGCTCGTCAAATCAAAAACAAAGTTACGGCAACCTGGGTAAAGGTGATGAAAGCGATAGACCTGAAGTCGAGGATATAGTTATAGATAATGAAAGTGATATTTATAATATTGGAGATGAAATTCAGGTAAAAAACGTGGATTATGGCACAAATAGAGAATACGTTGCCAAAAGTTATATTGTAAATAGTGTAAAAATATATGATACTGCGGCTGAAATTGATGGTGTGCAGGATAAACTTATAGAAACCGATTATTATATGGGAGCTGATCCCGAAAAGCCTGCGATCCTGAAAAAGGATGAGGTGGCCTGCGGAAAGCTTCTGATTTGTGATATATCTGTAAAAAATATCGAGGATGAAATATGCACTGTAGGGGATATTTCCCTGGTATATGATATTAATGGTGTCTGTCAGCTTTTAGGCTATCCGGTTTATTTTTCAAATGCAAAGGACAATGAGCATGGGATATATGATTATACACTGGTGCAGGGACAGTCGCTTGACGCTCAGATAGGATTTTGTGTAGATCCGGCATTGCTGCAGATTGATAATATGGACTTAAACAAGCTTTATCTGTCGGTGAACTTTAATGGTGATGAAGAGAACAGGCAGTTTATAGATCCCGGATTGGAGTAGCATATGAAAAATGTATTACAAATTGAGCTTAACAAGGCGATTAAGACCAGATATTTTGCCATATCCATAATCATAGGAACTATTATTGGCATAGTAGGACTGGTTTATAATGTAAATCTTGTATACAACAGTCAGATATATGATGGTATCAATCCTTGTTATGAGGGATTTACGCTATTTAATCATTGGATTGGTGGTGAAGGCTTTTCGCTGGGGTCATCACTATACTTTTTTGTGTTTCCGCTGCTTATCGCATTGCCGTATGGCTGGTCATTTTGCGGAGAAAAAAATAGCGGATATATGCGTCAGATGCTGGTAAGAGCAGGAGAGAAAAGCTATCTGACAGCCAAATTTCTGGCAACATTTATTGCCGGTGGTCTTGCAATGGTAGTGCCGTTAATCATCAATTTTATGCTGACTGCGATGTTTATTCCGGCAATAACACCTGTTCCTACATATGACACTATGTATGGTGTTTTTGGCAATTCTCTATTTTCAAGCTTGTATTATACACAGCCATTTGCTTATGTAGCGGTATATATGCTGGTTGATTTTATGTTTTGTGGAGCTTTGGCATGTATTACGATGCTGTCGGCACTATTTATTAAATATAAATGGGTTAATTGTATTTTTCCGTTTGTTGTCTGCATGGTATTAAATGTACTTAATAATATGTTGTTTTCAAATACTCCTGGGGCAGAAAATTATCAATTTTCACCATTTTATTTTACCAAATGTGTACAGACCGGATATCCGGCAAAACTTTGGATCATAGTTTTAATGTCTATGTTAATGGCTGCTATAACAATTGCGGTTAATATGGTTTTGATGCATAAAAAGGATGTAATGTGAGGATGCATATATGAAAATGTGGAAATTGTTATGTTATGACATAAAATATGGCTGCATAAAAAACCTGAAATTATTATTGTTTCCGGTTATATTTGAAATGGCTGTACTGTTTATGCTGTGGCAGAAAATGAATTCGTATGCGCAGTATGGTATAAGTACACAAAAGCATATGGGAGATGTTCTGCTATATAATTTCGGTGGTATGGAAAAATATAAAATGTCTATGGAAAATGTGTTTCAATTTCCAGTGACATGGATGCTGCTTTTTGTAATGATACTTTTTGTGACTCTGAGTTATCCCATGAACAATTTATGCGGTTTCGGAAACAAGCTTCTGGTAAAGGGAAAAAGCCGTGTGAAATGGTGGCTGTCAAAATGTATATGGAATCTGCTCTGCAATATGATTTTCTTCGGAATAATTTTTATATTAATTCTGGCTTTTTGCATTATAAGCGGTATACAGTCCGGTATGCAGGTAAATACAGATATGCAGACAGTTCTTTTTAATCTGGGGGCAGATACGTCACTTAAGCCACATGCAATAATGCCGGTTGGAGATATAGTAATGGTTTTTATGTTGTCTGTAGCAATATGCCAGATACAAATGGCACTGGGACTCTGGCTTAAGCCGATATACAGTTTTATGGTAATGTGCATGGTTTTGCTGCTGTCAGCATATTTTCAAAGCCTGTTTGTTATTGGAAATTATGCAATGCTGATAAGGCATTTGTGGATAAATGAGGATGGTATAGATTGCAAAGTGGCAATCCCTGCTATGTGTTTGATAATATTTATAACAGTTATAGTGGGTGTGATAAGGTTCAAAAAGTATAACATTATTCAGGAGGAAAACTAGAATGGCACATATAGAGGTAGAAAAGCTTTGTAAAACAATCAATAAAAGTATAGTGCTTGAGGATATAAATCTGGATATGTCATCAGGAAAAGTATATGGATTTCAGGGAATAAACGGCTCGGGAAAGACAATGCTTATGAGAGCACTTATCGGATTGATCCGTCCAACGAGTGGCAAGGTGTGTATTGATGGCAAAGAACTTGGAAAAGATATAGATTTTCCGGAGAGTATTGGATTTTTACTGGAAAATCCTGCATTTTTGGATATGTATTCCGGAGAGGATAATTTAAAGCTTCTTGCAAAAGTGGATGGTAATGTGGATAAAAAGAGCGTGGAGAATGAAATACGTGGATTAATTGATGATGTAGGACTGGGGCAGGCAGGAAGGAAAAAATATAAAAAGTATTCACTTGGAATGAAGCAAAGACTGGGGATTGCGGCAGCAGTTCTTGGAAATCCCGATATCGTAGTATTAGACGAGCCGACAAATGCCCTGGATGATGATGGAAAGGAAATGGTTAAATCAGTTGTTAGAAAACAGAAAGAGCGGGGAGCACTTGTGATCATTTCATGCCATGATATGCAGACATTGGAGGAATTATCTGATGAAATTGTAAAACTTAAGGAGGGCAGGATATGCGGGTGAGAAAAAGAGTGCTTATTATTTGCGGGTTAATTTTGCTTATTCTGTATACAGCTCGTGTAATTGTGGTTAATAAAAATGCTGATAGAGTGCCGGTATACATATATGATGTGGGAGAAACTGTAGATTTTGGAAATGATTATGTGGATACTGTTGAAGAGTGTATCGACGGATATGCTGTACAGGTTCTGGGCTATGAGGTAGTAGATACAAGAGAACTTTATGAGCGTTATAATATGGGGCAGGCAGATGAAGCAACAGTAAAAAATACTCCATTTTATTGTCTGTTAAAGGTTCGTATCTATAATAAAGACTGCGACCTTGGAGAGGAAGGCGGGCTGATGCTGGATCGCTATAGTCTTATGGGCGATAATTATATGGCACTTGTGAGTGAGAATGTTTTTTGCACAATGTACCCTGATATGCCGGGAACATCGTTTTCACTTAGAAAGGGAACAAGCATGGAATTTGAGCTGCCTTATCCTATTACAAGGACTGAGGGCTGTACAAAAGAGGATATGCAGAAAAAAGCACCAATGCTGGAAATCTCTGAGTTTCCAAATAGAAAGCTATTGAAAGCAGGGTGAGCCTGCTCTATTATTTTGCAGTTACAAGTACAGAATGCATTTTAAAAGATTGGTAAAAGAAAAGTTGATTTACAACAGTTGACAATTTAAAAGCCACATGCTACTCTAGAAATGTATGAGATAAAAGCGACGAAAAAGAGAGTACTTTTATGGCAGATTTACAGAGAAATCCCACACAGGCTGAGAGGGGATGACCTAAAGTAAGAGGAACATGGCTTTGGAGCAGCAGTATCGAACCATTGGCTAGATACTGACAGGAACCGCCTGTTATAGCGGAAAGAGACGCAGCAGTGCCGGCAAAAGATGCCGGATGATTTTGATAGCTGCGTGAAGAGAAGTGGTACCACGATATAATCGTCTTCTTGGGAGTTTTCTCCTGAGGAGGCGTTTTTTAGCGTATAAAAGAAGTATGATGAGTATAAAGAACGCGCAAACTTGTTTGCATAAGTGCTTTATGCGAAATCAGACGGCATAACGGAGACCGAAAATTGTAGCTGCGAAGCAGCGGAGAAGCCTTGAAAAGGCGAATTTGAGGGTGGAGTTATGTATTTATACGCATTTTAAGAAAACCAGGAGGAAACTAAATTGGCAAACAAAGGTAAATATTACATGACAACAGCCATTGCGTACACATCAGGCAAGCCTCATATCGGAAACACATATGAGATCATCCTTGCAGACGCAATCGCCAGATACAAGAGAGCAGAGGGATACGACGTATATTTCCAGACAGGAACAGATGAGCACGGACAGAAAATCCAGGAAAAGGCTGAGGCAGCCGGAATTTCACCGAAGGAGTTTGTAGATCAGATTTCAGGTGAGGTAAAGAGAATCTGGGATATGGTAAATTCATCATATGACAATTTTGTCCGCACAACAGATGAGGATCATGAGAAATGTGTAAAGAAAATCTTCAAGAAGCTTTACGATCAGGGCGATATCTACAAAGGTTCATACGAGGGACTTTACTGTACACCATGTGAGTCATTCTGGACAGAGTCACAGCTCGTGGACGGAAAATGTCCGGACTGCGGACGTGAGGTACAGCCTGCAAAGGAGGAGGCATACTTCTTCAAGATGAGCAAATATGCAGACAGACTCATCGACTATATCAACACACACCCTGATTTCATCCAGCCGGTTTCAAGGAAAAACGAGATGATGAACAACTTCCTGCTTCCGGGACTTCAGGATCTTTGCGTATCGAGAACATCATTCAGCTGGGGAATTCCGGTAGATTTCGATCCAAAGCATGTAGTGTATGTATGGCTTGATGCCCTCACAAACTATATCACAAAAATCGGTTACGATCCTGACGGATCATCAGAGCTTTTCAAGAAAAACTGGCCTGCAGATCTGCACCTTATCGGAAAAGATATCGTGCGTTTCCACACTATTTACTGGCCTATTTTCCTTATGGCACTTGACCTTCCGCTTCCAAAGCAGGTATTCGGACATCCATGGCTGCTTCAGGGCGGTGACAAGATGAGTAAGTCAAAAGGAAACGTTATCTACGCAGACGATATGGTCAGACTTTTCGGAGTGGATGCCACACGTTACTTTGTGCTTCATGAGATGCCATTCGAGAACGACGGAATCATCACATGGGATCTTGTAATAGAGAGATTCAACTCAGACCTTGCAAACATACTTGGAAACCTTGTAAACAGAACAGTTTCCATGAGCAATAAATATTTTGACGGCATCGTAAAGTGCACAGGCGCAACAGGCGATGCAGATCAGACAGCCATTGACGCAGATCTTAAGGCTGTTGTTACCGGAACAAGAGATAAAGTGGCAAAGAAAATGGAAGGACTTCGTGTGGCAGATGCCATCACAGAGGTATTCGCACTTTTCCGTCGCTGCAACAAATACATCGACGAGACAACGCCTTGGGTGCTTGCAAAGGACGAGGCACAGCAGGATCGTCTTGCTGAGGTGCTTTACAACCTCACAGAGTCTATCACAATCGGAGCAAGCCTGCTTCATTCATTCCTGCCGGAGACAGCAGAAAAGATTGTGGCACAGCTTAACACAACACTCCGTGAGTTCGATGACCTTGACAAATTTGGTCTCTATGAGAGCGGCACAAAGGTTACAGACAAACCTGAGATCCTCTTCGGCAGATTAAAGGCAGAGGATGTGATGCCTGAGGTAGAGAAAATCCAGGCGGTACAGAAAGCAGAGTTTGAGGCTGAGCAGGCTAAGCTTGCTGCAGTTGAGGGTAAGGCAGCATGTGGCTGTGGTGCAGGTGAAAATGCCGCAGATAGTGCAGACCTTGAGCCTATGGATGTGGAAGCAAAGGAAGAAATCACATTTGATGATTTCGAAAAACTCCAGTTCCAGGTTGGTGAAATCGTAAAATGTGAGGCAGTTGCGAAGTCAAAGAAGCTTCTCTGCTCACAGGTAAAGATTGGAAACCAGACAAAGCAGATAGTATCAGGCATCAGAAAGTACTATTCTCCTGAGGAGATGGTAGGCAAGAAGGTAATGGTTCTCGTAAACTTAAAACCGGCTAAGCTCGCAGGTGTTTTATCAGAGGGAATGTTACTCTGTGCAGAGGATGCAGAGGGCAATCTCGCACTCCTGACACCGGAGAAACCAATGCCGGCAGGAGCACCTATCGAATAGGACGTAAGCGATGAGAGGTACAAGATTTAAGGCGAATATGAAATTGTGCTTGCATAATTTCATATTTGGCTAAATCGAAGTTCGGCGACCGCCGAACCATCCCGGAAATCCTTGATTTCCGGGATAGGTACTTCGATTAATATATCTCAAAAATGCACTTTATTGAGCAGGAAAAGGAGTCTCATATGGAATATTTTGATATAGTGGACGAGCAGGGAAATCCAACAGGACAGACCGTAGAGCGCAAGCAGGCGCACAGAAACAATATACTTCATAGGACTGCGCATGTCTGGATAGTCAGACGTCGTGGAAATTCCATACAGATACTTTTGCAGAAAAGGTGCATGGAAAAAGACTCCTTTCCGGGCTGCTACGACATATCAAGTGCGGGACACATACCGGCCGGTGTGGACTATATACCGTCTGCGCTCAGAGAGCTTAGGGAGGAGCTGGGTCTGACAATAGAGCCCAAACAGCTTATCGATTGTGGACTGCACAGACACCATGCAGACGAGGTGTTTCACGGAGAAAGATTCCTGGACAACCAGATAAGCAAGGTGTTTCTGCTGTGGCTCGATGTGGACGAAGCGGACATCACCGTGCAGAAGGAGGAAATCGACTCTGTAAAGTGGTTTGACTATGCAGAGTGTAAGCAGGACGTGATAGACGGCACGATTCCAAACTGCATAGATGTGGCGGAGCTTGAGATGCTTGAGCCACACTTTGTGGAATGAAATTTTTGTGAAATCGTGTGGCGATGGCTCTATTCGAGCTATCATGAGAACATAAAAATATATTTTATGTTAAATCAAATTGGGAGGATACTATGAAATCAACAAAAGACTCTCTCTTAGAGGATATCAAGGCAGAATTTGCCGAGGTCAATGCCATGATGGAGGCGCTCGAAGCAAAGGAGCCGGAGGATGAGGCGAGTGAAGCCTACGATAAGTGGATTGAGGAGTGTGAGCAGCTCGCCATCGAGTCAGAATCACTCATGACACTTATAGATTACAAGATGACACAGGGACTGTAGAGGGATATCCTGTATATATTATACAAAAATAAACACCCGGATATAGATAAATTGCTATATCCGGGTGTTTTTTATAAAGAAAAACTTCAAAAAAATAAAATTAAATATATAAAAAATTGTACAAACCGTGTTATACTTTATACGTTACACTAAATTCAGTAGGAGAAAAAGATGTTATCAGTAATAGAAAAAGTCAATGACGTGGTCAACAATTTTATCTGGGGCGTGCCTGCGATGATATGTATCATAGGTGTCGGGCTGCTTTTGAGCTTCAGAACGGGATTTATTCAGATTAGAAAGTTTCCGTATGCTATGAAGGTTACTCTTGGCAGGATGCTCAAAAAACGTGAGGCATCCGACGGAGCACTCACACCGTTTCAGGCAGTGTGTACGGCACTTGCGGCGACGGTCGGTACAGGAAATGTGGCAGGAGTTGCGGGAGCCATCGCGATAGGCGGACCGGGAGCGGTGTTCTGGATGTGGATTTCAGCACTTCTGGGCATGTGCACCAAGTTCTCGGAGGTCACACTTGCTGTACATTTTCACGAGAGAAATGCAAACGGCGACCTGGTAGGCGGCCCTATGTACTATATTAAAAACGGTCTTAAAAAGCACTGGCACTGGCTGGCATATCTGTTCTCAGCGTTTGGCGTGCTCACCGTGTTCGGTACAGGAAACGCTACACAGGTAAACACCATAACCACAGCGATTGATTCAGCTTTATATAATTTCGATATAATTTCAAAAGAGTCGGCATCAACGTTCAATCTCATAATAGGAATAGTGCTTGCCGCTCTTATTGCGCTTATTCTGCTTGGAGGAATCAAGCGTATAGGCCAGGTTACTGAAAAGCTTGTGCCATTTATGGCAGTGATGTATATTCTGCTGGCACTTGGAGTAGTAATCATCAACTTTAAAGCTATACCGGGTGTATTCGGAGCAATAATAGAGGGCGCGTTCAATCCGTCAGCAGTGACAGGCGGAGCAGTAGGAAGCTTTTTTATGAGCATGAAAAAGGGAGTTTCCAGAGGAATTTTTTCAAACGAAGCAGGTCTTGGAACAGGCTCTATCGCACATGCCTGTGCAGACACCAAAAAGCCTGTAAAGCAGGGCTTCTTTGGCATATTTGAGGTGTTTGTGGACACTATCGTGATATGTACACTCACAGCGCTTGTCATACTCTGCAGCGGAGTTTCCGTGGGCTATGGAGAAGCAGCAGGCGCAGAGCTTACCATCAGCGGATTTACATCCACCTACGGCGGCTGGGTATCAATCTTTACAGCGGTTGCCATGTGCTGTTTTGCATTTTCAACCATCATAGGCTGGGGACTTTACGGAACCAGATGCATAGAGTTCTTATTCGGAACTAAGGCAAATAAGCCGTTCATGGTAGTATATTCGCTCGTTGCGATAGTCGGTGCGACAATGAACCTCGGACTGATGTGGAGCATAGCGGAGACCTTCAATGGCCTTATGGTCATACCAAACCTTATCGCGGTATTTTTGCTTTCGGGTGTAGTTGTAAAGCTGGTGAAGGAATATTTTGCCGGAGAGGGAGCAGCATCTACCTTGAAGAATAGCCGGGAAGAGGCAAAAAGAACATTTTTATAGAATATGAGGGTATAAGTCATTATGGAAAATAAAACTGATTCATCGTTTGAAAGAAGCATACTATTCAGAGTAGTTGCAATTATAGTGTGTATAATTATTGCAGGTAGTTCATTTTTTGGACTTGCAAAAAGCTACTCATCGCCTGAGTCAAAAATAAACAAAGAAACTATAAAGTATCTCGATGAAAAGAAAACAACTGCATTGGAGCTGAGCGCAAGTGCTACAGCAGTTTCAACACTTATTACATTAGCACCGGGAGACGACGGAACTCCTGTCGCAAATAAATTAATGGATCTGGCAGGATATTTTTTGATTGTTGTATCAGCAATATATCTTGAAAAATATCTGCTGACTATTTTGGGCGCGCTGACCTTCAAATGGCTTATTCCGTTATCAATGCTGGCATTGGCAGTGTATTTTGGAAGCAAAAAGGAGTTTTTTTGGAAAATAGGTGTCAAAATATTCATTTTTGGACTGGCAATATATGCGGTTATTCCGGTAAGTGTGCATGTCTCAAAAATGATTTACAGTACATACCAGGAGTCAATTGATGCGACAATCGATGAAGCAAATGATTTAGCGGATGAATCAGAAGCAGCAAAGGATGATGACAAGGATAGCAAGAAGAGTAAGGATTCTGAAAGCAGCTTTATAGATAAGGCGAAGGATGCAGTAAACAGTGTGAAAAATACATTGTCAGTTACCGCAGATAGTGTAAAGAACATGGTCAATAAGTTCATTGATGGACTGGCGGTGCTCATAGTCACAACGTGCCTTATTCCTGTACTTGTGATAGTATTTTTTATATGGTTGGTGAAGCTTGTATTGGGAAGTGCGATATCATCGCCGGGAGCTGTAGCGATGAGGAGAGGAAAGGATAAATAGGAACAGGAACTATGAATATTCCCAAAGATAAGAAACTCTGAGAAATTTAATGACAAACTGTCCTCCCTGTGCTACAATCAACTCAAAGCATTATATTTCTGTAAATACGACACCACAGCAAATTTTTATCGGTGCGTATCACTTTGAAGAGGGCAGACCACTTCGCATTTTTCGACAAAGACATGGAAATTTTCAATGCTTTATGTTACCAGTTAATAGCAGGAAAATTGAAATGTCAGATGTGAAAACATTGCGAGAAAAGCGGGGGTGGGGATTTTGCCGGCTTTTATATAAGTGATTATTGTACACATTATATACGTGGAAAGCATAAGTATACAGTATTTTTATTCGACTTCAGATTTTCCTGCTCACACAAGAAGAGGAGGTTAATTTGGGTACAAAGGACTCGAAGGCAAAGGAGTATTTGTCGGACAATACGAGGTTTAGTGAAATCTGTAATTATGTATTGTTTGACGGAGAGAAGGTTATCAAACCGGAGGATTTAAAGGAATGTGACACCACAGAGGTGTTATCAGTTTTCGGTATTGATAAGAAGCAGATTGTTAAGCAGAAATGGAGAGATTTGCTAAAAAGTGTTTCCGTGAAGCATACAGGGCAAATGTATGTTATCTTAATTGGAGCAGAAGCGCAGACAGACATTCATTATGCGATGCCTGTTAAAACTATGATTTATGATGCATTGAATTACGGAGAACAGGTCAACGAGGCAAAGAAACGTCACCGGAAAAATAGGGATTACAGGTCTTCGGACGAGTTTCTGTCAGGCTTTACACTTGATGATAAGCTGACGCCGGTGATTACAATCACACTGTATCTTGGAACTACACAGTGGGATGGACCAAGAAGCCTTGCAGAGATGATGCCACAGATGGATGAAAGAATACTCCCGTTCATCAATGATTACAGGATTAATTTGCTGAATCCACTGGAAATTACAGACTTTTCCAAGTTCGAGACAGGGCTCAGGCCATTGTTTGAGTTATTGAAAAATGCGTCAGATGAGGAAAAGCTGAATGAGTTAATTACAAAAGATGATACCTTTACAAGGGTTGACGTTGAGACAGTAGCAGCTATCAATCTATTTGTAGGAACTGACATTAAGTATGATGAAAAGGAAGAGGTGGTAAATATGTGTAAGGCATGGGATGATCATAAAAA
>OCHA01000152.1_pt1 | contig 98418 bp, 82 predicted proteins | sample 1538591 | NCBI WGS metagenome assembly OCHA01 (sample SAMN04571710, study PRJEB22368) | human gut metagenome | biome: human gut; material: stool | host: Homo sapiens | place: Luxembourg | collected 2012-09-06 | reverse complement strand
CATACTTTTGCTCCGGTAATCTGACCGATACCGTAATCTTCGAAATCTTTCATCAGATATACCCTGTGCTCATGGATCACATCTGCACCAACCGTATCTCTGAATTCAATGACTGTTACCTCGTGGTTCTGTTCGCCAAGGAAGGCTGCTGTCTCACAGCCAACCATTCCGCCGCCGACTACCAGTACTTTCTTACCTGCTGCACGTTTTCCTTCCAGCAGATCCGATCCGTAAATAATAGACGGATTGTCAATGCCTTCGATCGGCAGTACCAGTGTCTTTGAGCCTGTTGCAAGAATCACGCTGTCCGGGTTTTCCTCTTTGATGAAGTCTGCTGTCACCTCGTGGTTCAATTTTATCTCAATTCCATCTTTTTGGCAACGATGAATGTAGCTGCGAATCATGTTTGTGATATCACCTTTTCCCGGCGGGTAAGCGGCCAGTCGCATATTTCCGCCAAGCTTTTCGCCTGCTTCGTATAAAGTAACCTCATGGCCTCTTTCTTTTGCGACAAAGGCTGCGCACAGACCGGCAACACCGCCACCGATTACCATGATCTTCTTCGGTGTTTCTGCCTGTTTTAACGGTTCTGCATCATGACCCAGGAACGGGTTTGTCAGACAACATAACGGTTTTCCTGCATACATATTTGCCACACAGCCCTGCAGACAGGCGATACACGGGATCATATCTTCCAGACGCTCTTCTTTTGCTTTTTTCGGCATATGCGGATCTGCCAGACTCTGGCGTCCGAAAGCTACCAGATCGCAGCGTCCTTCTTTTACCATCAGTTCTGCGAACTGCGGTTCGGTATAACGGCCCACTGTGATAACCGGGATGTTTACCGCACGTTTGATCTCTTCCACCAGTTCAGCGGAGAATCCACCATGGATCACAGTCGGTGCCCACATATACTCATCTTTGATATGAACGGCTCGTGAGACATGGATGGCATCCAGTCCACAGGATTCCAGATAAGCGGCGATTGCTGCGCTGTCATGTACATCCAGACCGCCCGGAACTTCATCATCAGAATTGATTCTTGCCAGAACGGCAATCTTTCCTTCGGTCTGTTTCTTGATTTCTTCAATAATCAGTCTGGAGAAACGCATCCGGTTTTCAAAGCATCCGCCGAATTCATCCACACGCTTATTGGTGCGTGGGGACATAAAAGTGCTTACCAGATATCCATGCGCCATGTGGATCTCTACAGCATCCACACCGGCTTCCATTGCTCTTCTTGCTGCTTCTCCGTAACCTTTTACCAGTTCATACACTTCTTCGGTAGATAATTCTCTCGGAATATCTCTTCCGCAGGCTGCCGGGATACTGGTAGCTGCTGTGATCGGTGCTCCTGCATTTTTTGCATTTCCTTCCGGACCTGCATTCTGCAGCTGAACGGAAACCTTTGCACCTTCTGCATGACAGGCATCTACCACCTTTTTAAAGCTTTCGATGGTAGAATCATCATACAGACATGGTTTTCTCGGGCCACCTTTGGCTCCTTTATGTACAACAGTTGCTTCGATGGTGATCAGTCCGAATCCACCTTTTGCACGTTCCCTGTAGTAAGCAACAGACTGTTCACTCATGGTTCCGTCGGTATTGGCAAAGTTATTGCCCATCGGAGGAACTACAAAACGGTTCTTTACCGTTACCGGTCCGATCTGAATCGGCTGAAACATTGCATCAAATTTCATATCTGCTCTCCTTTTCTTAGTTCAGTACTTCCGGCCATGCCTCTTCGAGTACTTTCTTTGTATTTTCATAAGTATGTTTTGCTGCATACCCGATGCCTTTTTCCAGGTTTGCATCGCTGATAACCTCTACGCCGATTGCGTTTGGCTCGATGCCTTTTTCACGAACCATTTTTACAAATGCTGCGGTGCATCCGATGCCGGTTCCCGGTGCCAGACGGTCATGCATGGATTCATCTCTTAAAATCGTAGTTGCATACGGTCTTTCCCATACATCGTTGATCTGGATGGACACGACTTTGTCTGCAGGAACATCTGCCAGTACGGAAATATCTACCGGCTGGTTTGCTCTTACCCAGTGCCAGGTATCCAGTATCAGTTTGGCGTTGTCACAATCTGCTGCTTTTACAACCGCCCAGCCTTTTTTCACATCCGGGATACCGCTGTATGGCATTGGTTCTACACCGATGATGTATTTTCCGGCTCTGTGGCACAGCTCACGCAGTTTCTGTGCGGTGTATTCTACAGAATAGTTTTCCATCAGACCACAGTTGATCTGTTTTACATTAAATAATTCACACATATGGAAGCACATCTGCTCTTTGTATTTCTGCTCATAAGAACGATGTTCTTCTGCCCACTGTACGATGTACTCTACCTCTGTAACTTTCATATCATATTTTTCCAGAATGTTCAGGATATCCTGATCGAACAGTCCCTCATTTAAGGCATCTACATAAGTTTCTGCACGAAGACCGATACCTTCGTATCCGGCATTCTTTGCTGCTGCAACACGCTCTTCAAAAGTACACTGATCTCCCAGTGTCCAGGAACTGATAGTAATTGGAAATCTCTTTGACATGATATTTTTCCTCCTGAAAGAATCCATTTTTTGTCTTTTGTTACTTCTGATTATATAACTTTGTTAAATTCAAGACAAATTGATTGTATTTGAGTATTCATAGATTTTGTCAATATATCGTGATATACTATAGAAGATAACTTGTAACTGTATGCAGTATAGACGGTTACTTCTGGCTTGCGGAGGATACTTTTTATTAGGAGGTTACCTGTTTATGAATCTTTATCATTTACGATACTTTGTGACACTGGCACATATGGAACATTATACCCGGGCTGCGGATCTTCTGGCGATCACTCAGCCGAGTCTGAGCCATGCGATCTCTTCCCTCGAATCCGAACTTGGGGTGAAATTATTTAAGAAAAACGGACGGAATGTCACCCTTACCAAATACGGAAAATCCTTTCTCACCGATGCCGAGGATATTCTGCAGAAGCTGGATTCTTCCGTCGGCAATTTACAGCTTGCCGGTAAAGGTGAGGGGCGGATCGACATTGCATTCCTGCGAACTCTGGGAAGTGATTTTGTTCCCCGGATCCTGCGTCGTTTTCTGGATGAGAATCAGGGAAAACAGATCGACTTTGCTTTGCACTGCGATAAAGTGATCACAAATGAGATTCTGAAAGGCATAAAAGAACAAAAATATGATATCGGCTTCTGTTCCAAAATCAATGATGAACCACTGATTGAATTTATCCCGGTCGCCAAACAGGATCTTGTAGTCATCGTGCCACCGGATCATCCGCTTGCTTCCAAATCGGAGATCCATCTGGAAGAGACACTCGAGTACAAGCAGATCATCTATAAGAGCGGAAGCGGTCTTCGACACATCATCGATCATTTATTCGATCAGATTGGTGCTTATCCGGATGTTTCCTATGAGATTGCGGAAGATCACGTGGTTGCCGGTTTTGTCGCTAACGGTTTCGGAATTGCTGTGGCGCCGGATATACCGATCATTCATTCGCTGAATCTGAAAGTTCTGCCCCTGGTTTCCCCGACCTGGCAAAGAAACTTTTATATGGCTACCTTAAAAGATGCCTATCATCCGCCGGTGGTGGATATCTTCAAACAGTTTGTCATTGACCAGACACGAGGGGAACTTGATTACCGGACGATCTGATCCTGCCCGGTATCTGTTATCATTGGAACACGAACTTTGGCTCTTTGCTCGCGTAACTAAAAAAGGTCCACGGACCTTTTTGTCGTATGCTTGGCAACGCAAAAAAGCAGCAGAAACAATGTTTTTCCATTGCTTCTGCTGCTTTTTATGTGCTTTTTATAAATTATTTGTTATCCATCTGACGCAGTCTGTGGATCAGTTCTTCGCAGATCTGCAGCTCATCTTTTCCATCGGTCTCGATGACGATATCGGCAGCTGCCTCGTATTTTTCTCTACGTTTTTCCATCAGTTCCGCGATGAATGGTACCGTCTTGTTGTTTTCGATCAGTGGACGGTCATGGCTGTCTTTGACACGATCCAGAATCGTCTCCGGTTTTGCGGTCAGTAATACGACACGACCATTTTTCTTCATCTCCACAACGTTGCACTCTCTCATCGGAGTACCGCCACCACAGGAGATAACCACATTGGTTCTCGACTGCATCTCGATCAGCAAGTTAGTCTCCAGATCGCGGAAATACTGCTCGCCATACACTTCGAAGATATCGGAGATACTCATTCCTTCTCTCTCGGCGATGATCTGATCCATCTCGATCACATCCATCGCAAATGCGGTTTTTAAGAATTCAGAAATCGTACTCTTACCTGCTCCCATGAAGCCGATCAGGACGATATTATAGTTGAACAGTTTTCTTGCCTGAATTCTTTTACTGTTCTGGGTAATGCTTCCAAAAACATCTTCCACTTCTGCTTTATGGCGTCTGTCTGCCATCCGGCGCTCCAGCCATTCTTTCTGTTTTGCTTCCTGTTCCGGCTGCAGAATCGGGATATCATTTGCCTCTTTATATGCCATGATATCTTCTACAATACGGTTACGCATAAGCAGTGCATCCAGAATAATTTCATCGCACTGTCCAAGACTTTCTCTTAATATTTCCAACTGATTCATTCTTCTTACCTTCCTTTTTCAAGTTCAAGACTTTAACATCTTTTCGTTATTATAACAGGTGTTTTTAGTTATCACAATACGATTTAATGTTTTTTCACTTTAAATTGCTAAATTTCAGAAAATTCTGTTCCCGGCGCGCCCGATTTTCCCTTTTGCGTTGTTGACAGTCCCTTACTCGGGCTTTATAATTAATTTATATTGCTCTGTCAGACGCATACTGCAGTTACACATTATTTACAGAGCACAAAGGAGAGTTTTTATGAAGCAAATTATTTTAACCGGCGACCGTCCAACCGGTCGTCTTCATGTGGGTCATTATGTCGGATCCCTGAAAGAAAGAGTAAAATTACAGAACTCCGGCAACTATGACGAAATCTATATTATGATCGCCGATGCGCAGGCATTGACCGATAACGCAGAACACCCGGAGAAAGTTCGTCAGAACATCATGCAGGTAGCACTCGATTATCTTGCCTGTGGTCTGGATCCGGAGAAATCCACGATTTTCATCCAGTCCATGATCCCGGAACTGACTGAGCTGACTTTCTACTATATGAATCTGGTTACCGTATCCCGTGTACAGCGTAACCCTACTGTAAAAGCTGAGATCCAGATGAGAAACTTCGAAGCCAGCATCCCGGTTGGATTCTTCTGTTATCCGATCAGCCAGGCCGCTGACATCACCGCTTTCCGTGCCACAAGTGTACCGGTAGGTGAAGACCAGATGCCGATGATCGAACAGTGTAAAGAAATCGTACACAAGTTCAACAGCGTATACGGCGAAACCCTGACAGAGCCAAAGATCGTCCTGCCAAGCAACCAGGCCTGCCTGCGGCTGCCGGGTATCGACGGTAAGGCAAAAATGAGCAAATCCCTTGGCAACTGCATCTACCTGTCCGACGAATCGGAAGATATCAGAACCAAGATCATGTCCATGTTCACTGATCCGAACCACATCCGTGTGCAGGATCCCGGAAAAGTGGAAGGCAACCCGGTATTCATCTATCTGGACGCATTCTGTCGCCCGGAACACTTTGAAGAATTCCTGCCGGACTACAACAACCTGGATGAACTGAAAGCCCACTATCAGCGCGGTGGCCTGGGCGATGTAAAAGTAAAGAAATTCCTGAATAACGTTATTCAGTCCGAACTTGAGCCGATCCGTAACCGCCGTAAAATGTGGGAGAAAAACCTGCCGGACGTATACGACATCCTGAAAAAAGGCAGCGCCGCAGCCAGAGAAACCGCCGCCAAAACATTGGACGATGTTCGTCACTCCATGCGCATCGACTACTTCACAGATGACAATCTGTTGAAATAAGGTAAAACATATCAGCATGTCGCTGACTGTAATATAGAAAAAAGCTACTGTATCATGGGTATTCTTCTTACCATATGATACGGTAGCTTTTTCTTTTCTATGAAAGAACATTTCCATCATACTACGCGCTTCTATCTCTTCCACCTTATAGCACCAACAAGTCCAAAACCGAAGAAGTAACACATGCTACTCCCCTTTCGTCTTGAAAAGTCAGCAAGCCCGGAGTCGGAGATGGGGGATGGACAACACTTTGTGGGCGGTTAGAGCAAGCTTTAAGATCCAGTCCTTAGAAGAACTTGACAGTGAGCGGCTCTCCGCGAACTGGCATTTAGTTCTTCTTTGGACTTAGCTTAAAGTTGCTCTGCCCACGTTGTCCATCTCCCATCTCCGGCTTCGGGCTTGCGTCCCCTTTTCAATTACTCTTCAAACTTAGAACTATGATCCCGACAAGGAACCGGCAATTTCAGAATATCCAGTTTCATCTGATCTGCATCCTCAACCGAGAAAAATCTCTGCTCCTCCAGAACATCAATCGCCTTGAAAATCTTATCAATATAATCCCGTCTCGTAGGATACAGTTTTTTCAGCTTCTCTTCAGAGAAATACACACAACAACTGTCCTGATCGTTCTTCTTTGTTCCGCTGCAGTAAGTAGCTACCGGCACATCCAGCTGTGGAAAACGGAAACCACCCTTACAGTTATTGTTTTCATCCAGAACCTCAATATTATTCTCATCCACCTCAATCAGACCCTGTGCATGCGGAGCCGGAATCCCCTCTCTCACCCACAGATCCAGATTCGTCAGAGCCTGACGCATAAATGCCTCTAACGGCAGAGCTGTGATATCAGTATGCGGAAGACCGGTTGTCTTCTGAATCTGGTCAATCTCTGCATATCCCGGACGATAAAACGCACCGGAGAAAGAGTTATGAGCCTGTCCTGCCAGCTCATACAGACGGAAACGATCCCCTTCTGCATCACTGTCCGCTCTTCTCAGATTGATATGACCTGTGAAATCCTTAAAATCCCACTGTGTCACACACCGAAGAACCGGAACCGGACAATTTCTTGTTTTCTGAATCTCGTCTGTCACATCGGCCGGAGACTCTTCCTGATTCAGAGCCACCATACGGCATCCGGAATATGTCAGATACCCATCATATGGAACCTCAACCGGTGATACTCTGTCTGTCTCATGGAATACATTTATATAAGTAGATAACTGCATGGAAGACTGCGAACAGCTGATCGCATAAATCTTCTCCACTTCTTTTCCTGCAATCTGTGTACCCTGCCCGGACTTGAACAGATTTCCCAGTTGCGTCAACATATCCCATAACAGACCGTCCTCGCAGTCTTCCAGACAATGCTGCCACAGTAAAATATCGTGGTTGACCGGCCCCGGATTCGGATTTGGATTCTTCCAGGACAATTTCTCATACCGTTTTGTATCGTACTGTTTTAACGTCTTTGTACAGATCGCACGTACCGTCACACCAACATAGATGTCTCCCTCATGAAGCATTTTCTGCCACAGCAGGCACCACATCGGGCTTACATCCCAGCTGTTTGTGGAATTCAGCAGCTCTACAACGACATTTCCGCTGAATTTCTTCGGATCTTTCGGTTTGCGGATGATAAAACGGTTGGTATATGGTGCATTTGACAGTTTTACCTGCGCCTGTCCATCCTTTAATGTATAAACATCAGCTTCTCCGGAATACAGATACTCTTCTTCCTCATATCCATATTTTTCCAGATACGTCGGAACCAGCTGACGATCTGCTGCTCCCCACGGGAAAGAATCCTCTGTACGAGGAAGTAAAATTGCCTGTGGAATTCTTTTTTCCATAACAAATGTTCTCCTTTCGCTTCGTTCCATTTTCTTTTTGTACAGACAGAGGCTGTCGCATCAAACCCTTGATTGCCACAGCCTCCGCTATTTTCATGAATCGCTGTGAGTATTATTCACAGTTTTTATTTATATCAGTCCGGCAAACATTCCGCTTCCAACAGGAATTAAGATTGCTGCACAGATCACGATCATAACTGCACAGAAAGCCACACTGTATTTTGCTGTTCCTTTGTATTCAATACCGATATCCGAATAAATGATTCCCATCAGCGGGCATGCACTCAGCGTACAGATTGCAGTACCACAGATAGCGATAACGGCACATCCGAAAGCCAGAACCTGTGCCTGGTTGATTCCAGGAACGGACATCAGAGCCGGGATACAGCTGGAGCATACGATAACACCGGATACGGTATTGGAACAGAAGTTGGTTGCCAGACTGGCAACGATCAGTCCGATAACGATGGTTACGATTACCGGCATTTTTGCAACAACCGGTCCCAGGATATTCTGCAGACACAAAGTGATACCGTAATCATCTCCACCTACTGCTCCTGCATAGAACATGATGGCACCCAGGAATACGATCATTCCCCACGGTACTTTTGCTGCTGCTTTACCGAAGTCCATAACCGGTTTTCCGTCAACAGTGATCACACACAGCAGTGCGCATACCAGAGTTACCGGTGCTGCGATCGTAATGCCACTGAAGTAGGTAGCAACCGGTCCCAGGAATTCCATAGAAGCCAGGATGTAGCACAGCAGGATCACGCCCATACCAGCCAGAGCGATTTTACCTCTTTTGCTGATCGGAGTTTTCTTCAGTTCTTCACGCATTGCTGCGTCATCAAAACTCTTGAACTTTGATACGTCCGGTCGCATCCACAGTTTTACCATCAGAATTGCCACGACAACTGCAAATAACAGATACAGACCTGCAAACTTGAAGTACGTTGCCGCGCTGAAGTTGCCAAATCCCAGACCTGCTACAATTGCAACCATAGTCAGAATGTATGGTCTTCCCCAGATCAGAGTACCATCACATAACTGAGAGATCCAGCCGATCAGCAGACCCTGTGATTTGTAGAAGCTGTCTTCTTTTGTATATCCGATAGAAGTTGTTACATCTTCCAGCAGTTTGAAGAACAGTACGGCTACTACCTGTGGTGCGGTAAAGATAGAGATAATGATCATGGCCAGTGTAAACATGATCATAAACAGTGTTGGTCTTCCATGAATGAACTTTCTGGAAATGATCCATTTTACGATCCATTCAAATGCACCGCTCTCTTCCAGAACGGTTGCAACCATCATAAATGGAATAATGGCAGCACATACTACGTTACCCCATAAGGTTCCGTATGCATTTGCACCTGCATAGGTTCCGAGAAGAACTGCTACGGTAACACTCAGAAGAGAGGTCCAGCTTGTTCCACAGGTCAGCCACAGATAAATCGTTGGCAGGAACACGGACAGCATAGCGATGCCTGCTTTTGTCAGTCCGTTTGCTTCCGGCAGAAGAAAATACAGTAATACGCCTGCCAGAACAGCAATAAGAAAGTGTTTCTGTTGCTTTTTCATAAGTGATCTCCTTTTCAGTTAATTTTCGATGATGTCTGGTACCTGATGTTTTTCATAACTGCAAGGGTAGGATCCTTTCCATTCAGTTATTTTTTTAACACGCCCAATCCGATGCTATTTTGTAAAAACCAAATATTTTTCCGGCTTTTTCTAAATTACATTCGTCACATTCACCATGATTTTATTATAATAGTTTGTTAAAACAAAAACAAATAGATGCTGTTTTCTGATTAATAGATTTATTTTATATTTTTTGACATTTTTTCTACTATTTGATAAACCCATAGAAAAAGATCGATAAATGTCGTGATTTTCTGTGATGTTTTCTATAGAATCACATAAAATCTGTTCAGACATTACCGATCTTTTTTATTGTTTCTATTTTTTATTCTCCGGTAGCTTCCCGGTAGGCTTCGCTTCCCACCTCGCTCCAGGATGTTTTTTCTCCGGAGATCACTTCTCCCGTCGTTTTATTCACTGCATAGAATCCGAGCAGCTGGGTATCTTTTCCTGTTTCCTCCCTCTCATAGACAAACAACTCGCACTCTCCATTCTTTGATGTCCGGTCATAGACCAGGCGATTATCCCAGCTGTTACCATTCTCTTCACCGCTTTCAAAAACAGCATAAAAGTTTCCTTTGGCATTACAGCTTGCAGTCACCTGAGAAACATCCCCTTCGTCTGTGATCTCACCATGTTCTTTCATGTAAGTATAGACTGCCCGTGCCTGAGACATCAGTGGATCTTCTGTTTCGGTATCTGCTCCGTTCTCTGCGGTTTCATCTATATTTGTATCTGTCGTATTTTCTCCGGTTGTCTGATTTTCTTCGGTTCCGCTATCATTCTGTATTTCCCCATCGGGTATCTGTTCTGTCGAATCGTCTTCCAGTGTTCCCTCGGAGATTCCATATTCGATAATCTCATCCAGTGTCAGCGTTCGGCGGAAAAACAGTCCGGTAGCTTTGTTATAATAATACTCCGGCGGATCCAGCCAGTTTTCATGCTTCATCTCGATCACACCATTCGGCTGTACCTCTACCTCCGCATCACTTCCAAAAATCTGAGCCACCTGCATCAGGCTATTTCCCAAAAAGAGACAGATCCAGAGAATCACCAAAAAGATCTTCTGCACAGTCTTTGCACCCTTTCCTTTTTCCGTCTGTTTTCCGATCAGCCGGAACAGTTTAAACAGCCAGTACAATGTGAGCACTGTCCACCCAAAGAAAAGAATGAAAAAGGAGACATACACAACCCAGTCTCTGTAATGATACCGCCATGACAGTAACCCATTGACACTGTAATAGACTCCGGTATACAAAATCAGAATCGCAGCCAGAATCGTAACCACCGGCCAGGAAGCTTTCTGCTCCTCCCATTCACTCACAGCAAGCACCAGTTTGTCCGGATTGCTCTCCGGTAAAAACAGGCTTTCGATTTCCTCTTGTGATAACTGCTGCGGTTTTTGTGGGATTGCATAACAACTGGTCAGCGCTTCCTGCCAGCTCTCCTGTGCATCCAGATATAGCGCTGCTGCCTGGTAAAAATAAAAACTGCGAAGCTGTGCTACATTCAATTTTTCCCTTTTCACCAGCTCCAGTGCCTGCAGTGCCATCTGCGGACGATGCAGTTCGATCTGCTGCCTTGCCATCTGAAGCAGGGTAATGGAGCGAAATTTTTCCTTCTTTTTATATAAGGTACGGTACATGGCGTAATTGTAATCATGCCGCTCCTGCACTTCCCGTTTTCTCATCCGTACGACATCGATTCGATTGCGTGCAACCAGTAACAGTGCCAGAAACACTGCCACAGAACAAAACAGCAGAACGATGGCTTTTAACATATCATTCGTATAATCGTCTCTTTTCAGTGTCAGATACAGCAGAATATAGGTAAGAATCGCTGCCAGAGCGATCAGGATACGATAGATCCGCTGTCTCCGAAGCCGCCACAACCCCAGCCGGTATCCACGGGTTGGCGGTGTGGACGGGTTGGAAAGGTCATAATAATTCATTGCGTATTCACCTCACACTTTGATAATAGCTTTTATTTTTTTCTCATCTCGTTTATCTTAGCTTTTCTGTATCAGATACGCAAGACTATACGAATCGTTTACCCACAGAATTCAGGTGTTTCCAGGTTAAGATACGCGATTTCTTCATCAGAAAGTTGCAACAGCAGTGCTTCCCGGTTCGCCTTCATCCTGTCTGCTTTTGACATACTCGCGATAGCGAAAATATTCAACGGATGGGAAAATATCCAGTTCATGGCAATCTGTGCTACCGTCACCCCGTGTTTTTCTGCGATGATCTCACAGCGGCGGAGGCGTTCAAAATTATCCGAACACGCATAGCCTGTCATTGCAAAAGAATCCAGATAGTCACCGGCATGATCCGCATACTCACTTTTCATCCTGCCAGAGAAAAAGCCTCTGCCCAAAGATGCATACGCGATCACCGGCATCTGATTTTTTTCATACCATGCTCTGGCCTCTTGATTTTCCGGTCCGGAAATATTGACGCATCCACCTCCCCACGGATCTTCCACCTGTCGGGCCAGACAGAAATTCGGGCTTGAAACAGAAAACGGGATCAAATTGTGTTTGTAGGCATATTCATTGGCCTCCTCGATTCTTGTATGTGTCCAGTTCGATGCACCAAACGCACCGATGTTTCCTTCTTCATGCATGGCATTAAAGGTTTCCACGGCTACTGCAACCTCCGTATCCGGATCGTCCCGGTGGAGCATATAGATATCAATATAATCGGTTTTCAACTCTTCCAGTGACTTCTTCAGATCTTTTCGCATCTCTTTCTCATTCACCCGTTTGTTCCACATGGCATCCGGATGGCCGCATTTGCTGAGAATGACTACCTCCTCCCGTCTGCCACTCTTTTCCAGCCAGTTGCCAAAAGAATGCTCCGCCTCCATATATACCCTTGCCGTATCAAAAGCATTGATTCCATTGGCCAGAGCCGCCTCAAAAAAATCCGTTCCATCTGCCCCGTCCTGGATCGGTGAAAATGCAGTTCCTGCAAAAATTCGGGATACCTTTTTGTCCACATAAGGAATCGAAGCATATAAATTCTCCTTGTTTTTCATGTCTGTTCTTCCTTTCCCCCCATATAAAGTAACAGGTCAGAACTTTTTCTGCCCGTTTTTAATATCACCAGTTTACCATCTGCAGCACTCAGATTCCATAGACAAAACCCTGTTTTTTACAAAAGTCATATCTTCCTCTGATTTTCTTTATACCGCCAGTACAGAATCCATACATAATGTAAGTGCATATTCATATGCATTGCCGCCCCAGTTTCTCTCATCGTATCTGTCAACCTCGGCAAGACTGTCCGCTGTATATAATATCATTCCCCAGGTCGCATCCCTGAACGCTGCACAGGCGGCAAGTGCTGAACATTCCATTTCTACTACTGAGCATCCCTCTGCCTTCCTGTATGCAACCTTTTCTTTTGTTTCACGAAAAAATCCATCGGTTGACCAGGTGATCACTTCCTGATATTTCATCCCATGTTCCAGTATCGTCTTTTCGATCGCTTTTCTTGCCCTTTTATTGATCTCCATAAATCTCGAAGGCGCAGCATAATGGTATGAGGTTCCTTCATCACGCAAAGCTTTCTCCGGTATCAGAAAAGTTCCTTCTGCAAATTTCTCCAACGCTCCGCAACTGCCCGCGGAAATAATTTCACGCACTCCATATCCAATCAGCCAGTCCAGAATCTGTGTCGCAGCCGCCGCACCCACCGGTGCCTGGCAAAGCACAATTTTTTCACCTTTATATGTTGTTATATAAACAGGATATTCTTTGGTCATACTAATAAAATACGATACAATCTGCGCTCCGGTCTTCTCCGCATATTCATCAATGTATTCGCCAAGAAAGGCAAATACACATTTTTTCGGAAGAACCAGATTCAGGTTCTCATGCACTGGGCTGATCACTGCCGTTTGTTCTGTATCAAATTCCAATATTGGTATTTCATTTTTTATAATGCTCATATGATTTCTCCTTTTTCCCCGTTATTTTCGAAACAGCTTTGTGCTAAGATAACCTCACTAAAATCTGAAAAGCATCTGTCGGAACTGTAATTTTGGTTATTTTAACAAAGTTTTATCTGTTTTGCAAGACTATGACCGACATGAGAAGATGGTACTGGGTATCCCTATCTTTACAAAACCGTCACCGCTCAGAATAAAGATGATCTGCAACTGGTGATGTTTCCGAATCTTAAGATAACTTTTGATGAATTATTTGATCTTGGAGAATATTAATATATAGAAAAGCAGCCGAAACTGCATGTTGCCTTGTTCCTGCTGCTTTTCACTTTCAGCTTTTTAAATTTTTATTTATCATACAGAAACTCTTCTGAAAGGGTAACATTAAAATCTTTAGCCAGATGTCTGAAATTATCAGGTGTGATTGTCTGCAGTTTATCAGGTCTCATTGACAGCATTTTTACCAGAATCTCTGCTGACTTTTCTGCTGTATGCATGAGGCCGAATGTGAGATCAAAATCCTCTCCGGCAGCAAACATTCCATATCGTTTCTTAAATTGCCTGAAAAACATCACCCTTATGAAGCACTAATTCCTTTCCCTCTATGCAATGCGTAATGCTGCCCTGTGCCACATACATAATCTCTACATAATGCTGACCCCTTTTAAGCAGCAGTTCCCTGTCTATTTCCTCTATCTTTTCCTTCACATACAATTGTCTTTCAATGTCACCCTGACCATCCAGATATTTCTGTTCTTCTTCAGATACCTCCATCAGTTCATCTAACAGCTTCTGTTTCATGTAACATCCTCTTCATACGCTTTAATAACTGTAATCTGCTGAAATGCATTCTCACATTTTTTCTCATTCTCCTGTGCAAGCCTGGAATCTATACAATGATCACTGCAGAAATTAATCATATCCCATACTTTTCAATTATTCATCCTGCTGCATACTGCTCAATGCCGCCCCTGTTGCCGCTTCTTCTTCACATTCTGCCAATGCCAGTTTCGCGCCAAACATTTCTTCTACAATTTCACAGAGAACCGGATTCTTTCGCAATCCGTTTCCGGATCCGATCATGTATTTTATTTGCATTCCGGTTCCGTTCTGAATCGTCTGATACATCTGATAGAGTTCCCTGCTCATTCCCTCGAGAGTCCCGTAAACAAACGCTGCCGGTGTGAAATTGTCCGTACTGAGATTGGCAATACTTCCGGTTTGCTCCGGATGTACTCTGGTTCCGTCAAATGTTGTCTCTATCTGAAGTTTTTTCCTGTTTTCCCTTCCGGTGCAGAATGCTTTCCCGTCTCCTGCCAGTTTCTCCAGGGTTTTGTACAGAGGTTTCTCCTGTCCGGTTGCCTCTTTCACAAATTCTCTGAAGAATTTTTCCAGCAGTGCATACGCTTTTCCTCCGCACAGAGAAGCTCCTGCAAGCAGGTAAGTACCATGTAAGAAAGGTCTTGCTTCGATTCCCTCCGCTGTAAAATACTGATCTGAGAGTACTGAGATCTGTCCGCCGGTTCCCATATTTACCAGCAATGTATTATTCTCATTTCCCGCTGCTCCGAGAAAACTTGCCTGATTATCGCCGATCGCTGTGGTCACGATTCGTTCTCTGTAACTTCCCAGTGCTTCGATTCTGGTGCAGACTTGCGGAAGCCACTGTTCTTCCACGCCCATTTTGTAAAGTTCTTCTGTCATGAAAGCATTTTTCTGTACGTTAAAGAATCCGAAACTTGCTCCATTGCTTGCATGCACCATTGCTTTTTTTCTTCCTGTCAGCTGCATCCCGAAGTAATCCATGATCGTACAGAAGCTCACTGCCGTATCCGGGATCAGATGATGTCTCAAATTATAAATATGCGTGACTATTCCATAGCCGGAAGCCACCTGCACGTTACATGTCTGCTGAATCTCTTCTGTCAGGGAACCGTTATTCTCCTCACAGAGACTTCCTCTCGCATCCTGCCAGGTATACAACGGACTGACACAGGTTCCTTCTTTGTCGATATAGACGATCCCATGCATCTGCCCGGTAAGTCCGATTTTTTCCACTTCCGGATATTCGTCCAGAAAATCATCCAGCATCTGTCTGCTCTTCTTTACAATCTTTTCTGCATCCTGGATCCTTTCCCAGTCCTTTGTCGTTGTAAGAAAGCTCCCGTTTTCAATTGTTTTTGCTTTAAGAATCCGGGGTTTTTGTGTTCCGTTTTTTTCCAGAACCACACCGCTTATGGTTGTTGTTCCGATATCTATTCCTACTGTTTGCATAAATCTTCCTCTCTATCTTTTAGTACAAATGAGTTTTCTTCTCCACAAGCTTATCTCCCTCATATCTTAATTTCAGCGAGAAAAATCTTTCTTCCCCGGAAAGAAGCATATCCAGAAACACTCTGTCGCCCTCCCAGGTCGGAAGTTCTGGCACAACTGTTTTATCTACCCAGCAAAGTTCTCCCTCATCGCATTCGATCAGTTCCCCTGTGTATCCATCCGCTGTGAACACGCACATCAGTTCCGCTTCGCAGGTATCGCTGATAAATGTCACCACACCACGGAACCGATACGAGGTAAGTGTAAGCCCGGTCTCTTCCTTCACCTCACGCACCAGACATTCCTCCGGGCTTTCCTGATATTCCACATGACCGCCGACACCGATCCATTTTCCCTCGTTGATATCATTCTTCTTTTTTACTCTGTGAAGCATCAGGTATTTGCCTTCGTTTTCTATGTAACATAACGTTGTCGTTGTCATTTTCTCATTCTCCCGTATTTTTCCATTCCATATTTTAAAGTATACTAATCTTTCTTTGCAAGTTCTTCCAGCACCCACGCGAAGGCCCGGGCGGTCCTCATATCCGGTTCTTTAAAATGGCCTCCGTGATTCCATTCCAGTGTACACGGTATTCCTTCTTCTTTCAGCCAGGTAAACGTCTCTCTGATGCAGTTTCCCACCTGCGCCATCACCGGATTCCTTGTTTTTTCTTCTTTATCGCCAAGACTCAGGTAAATACAGTCACTTCCTACCCGCCGACTCTTCATATCTTCCAGGAATCCCGGAAACCAGACCGAGGGAGATGTTGCTGCGACACCTTTGAAGCGATCTGTCTGCATGGCTGCCCACAGGGCAAATAATCCTGCCATCGAATATCCACCGATACAGTATTTGCGGTCGTTGTCCGTACACAATTGCAATACTTCTTCCAGTGTATTTTCCGCACCGTCTCCAAAATCTTCCGTTCCAAATACAGCCGGGGCATTCCATGGTGAAAGATCGTGATTCCAGTTTTCCACTTTTACTGCCACAAACGCAAACTCCTGATCCGTCAGTCTGTGGATCTCCCGGATCTCGTTTTCTATTCCCGGCAGATCATGATCTCCCACCATCTGAAGCAAAGTGATCGGTGAATGACTGTTCCCATAATTATATGTAATCATTGCTCTTCCCACACCTCATTTTCCTGTCTTTCGTATTGTTTTCATTATACAGTTTTCGTTTCCGGTTCTCAATGCAAAATATTATGAACTTTTTCTTTTTTCTTGAATCTTACAACAAATAGTGGTATCATACATCGTTGGCGCTTTTTTGCGCTGCGAAGCCAAACATATCATACAGATTGGAGGACCTATGACAAAAGAAAATACTTCTGCCCCTGCAGCAGAAAATAAAATGGGAACTATGCCCATCGGTAAACTTTTATTTAATATGTCGTTACCGATGATGATTTCCATGCTCGTGCAGGCACTTTACAACATCGTTGACAGTATCTTCGTGGCGAAGCTTTCCGAGAATGCCCTTACTGCTGTTTCTCTTGCCTTTCCTTTACAGACATTACTGATTGCTGTTGCAACCGGTACCGGTGTCGGTATGAATGCTCTGCTCTCCAGATCACTGGGGGAACATAAGTTTAAAGAAGCCAATAAGATCGGTGTCAATGCAGCTTTTCTGTATTTTTTAAGTTATCTTGTATTTTTGATTCTGGGATTTACCGTTGTAAAACCATTTTATGCCAGCCAGATCAAAGGTGCGGATGCTGAGATCATGGAGATGGGCATCGAATATCTTCGTACCGTTATGATTTTCTCTTTCGGTTTACTTGCACAGATTTACTTTGAACGCCTTCTAACCTCCACCGGAAAAACACTTTTCAGCATGACTTCCCAGTTATGCGGAGCTCTTACCAATATCATTCTGGATCCGATCATGATCTTCGGTCTGCTGGGATGTCCGGCCATGGGCGTTACCGGTGCCGCTGTGGCAACTGTCATCGGTCAGTGTGTCGCTGCTGTCGTTGCCTTTACCTGCAATCACAAGTTCAATACCGAGATTAAGATCCATTTTCATGGATTTCGTCCGGATATCAAAATCATCGGAACGATCTATGCGATCGGTGTTCCTTCGATCATCATGCAGTCTATCGGCTCTGTGATGACGTACTCCATGAACCGGATCCTGATTGCTTTCTCATCCACAGCAACCGCTGTGTTCGGTGTATATTTCAAGCTTCAGAGTTTCTTCTTCATGCCGGTGTTCGGTCTGAACAATGGTATCACGCCGATCATCGCCTTCAACTACGGGGCTCAGAACAGAAAACGTATGATCAAAACGATCAAACTCAGCCTGATCACTGCTTTCTGTCTGACCTTTGTCGGATTCTTATCTTTTGAGCTGATTCCACAGGTTCTTCTTGGAATGTTCAATGCTTCCGAAGATATGCTCGCCATCGGTATACCTGCACTGCGTATCATCGGGGTTCATTATCTGATCGCCTGGTTCTGTATCATCTGCGGAACAGTATTTCAGGCTCTCGGAAAAGCAGTATACAGCATGATCGTATCGATCCTTCGTCAGCTCGTGGTCCTGATCCCGGTAGCCTACCTTCTTTCCCGGATCGGAGGACTGCATGTGGTATGGTGGTGCTTCCCGATTGCAGAGGTTGCATCTCTTGTTGTTTCACTGACTTTCCTGTTCAGTGTCAACCGACAGATTATTTCTAAAATACCGGATGGCAGTGACATTCTGTAAAATACATGCATTTACTATACTTGTAAAAAATATCCCCTTTCACAAAAATTTTTCTTTCGTGAAAGGGGATATTTTTATCCTATCCGGATACTATATCGAAGAATTTGCGCAAATGCTCAAGGCTTGTTTTGAAACAGCATAAATCCATTGGTGTCAGGCACCTTTACACCGGAAACCTTCTGCAAAGAACGTAATGGATGCTTTAGATAAGGCAATTGAGATCACTGCGGATTGTCCGTACAGAAGAACTTTTCATTCTGATCAAGGGTGGGCTTACCAAATGAAAGCATATTCTCATAGACTAAAAGAAGAACGTATATTTCAAAGTATGTCAAGAAAGGGAAACTGCCTGGATAACTCTGTAATGGAAAACTTCTTTGGACTGCTCAAGCAAGAAATTTACTATGGTGTTGTTTACTATAGCTACGAGGAATTAAAATCTAAGATAGAACGTTTTATAAAATACTACAATGAAAAACGAATAAAAGAGAAGTTAAGATGGATGAGCCCTGTTCAATACAGGCTTCATATCCTAGCTACATAAAGAAAAACGAGACGACCGAAATCGTCTCGCAAAAATCTAACTTTTTGGGGTCACCTCATTTTCCGGAGAAGGAAGCGCGTTTTATTAAGTTTAAATCAGCCGATAACGCTTTCGAGATACTCGCGGCTTGCTTTGATGCTTGCGAGAGGCGAAAGAGGAGTGTTGTACTCTTCTTCGGTCTGACGGGCGCAGCAGTCAAGTTCAACAATAATGTAAGGAGCATAGTCAAGCTCAGTTACAGTTTTAACGATTTCGGGGATATCCATGATACCGGTGCCAACGGTGCAGATATCGGTCGGATTTGTACGGCCGAAAATCTTTTCGCAGTAGTTCTCTCTGGTCAGATCGGTAACACCCTCAATCAGGTTGATCGGATCAGCAGATTTACCCATATCTTTCTGATGGATCAGTTTTGCACGGGAACCGAGCTTTTTAATCAGTTCAACAGCCTTCTGTCCGCCGCGGGTTGCCCAGAAAGTATCGACTTCGAAGAAAACCAGTTCGGGATCGGTCAGTTCAACCAGCCATTCATAAGCGGTTTTGCCTTCAACCTGATAAAATTCCTGACAGTGGTTGTGATAATAGAAAGCCATGCCGTGTGCTTTTGCCAGAGCAGCCATTTCATTGCAGGCTGCGGCAACTGTTTTGATCTCTTCCATTGTGGTCATGATACCCATCGGCAGGATAATAGCTTCCGAATGCATCTTGACGTTGTCTTCTACAATCTTAACCATATCTTCATGGGTAGAGGTAAAAGGATCAAAATGTACGTGGCTTGCAATAGCAGTCAGACCAAGCTCTTTTACTTTATTGCCGATTTCTTCGGGGCTGTTGCCGGGAACATCTACATACTCAACATACTTATAGCCTGCTTTTGCAACATTCTCCAGAGTTTTGAGGTAGTCATTTGCCAACTCGGTCATAACCGAGAAAAGCTGTACGCCAACTTTCAGTTTCATAATAAATCGTCCTTTCTTTTGGTATAAAACCATGTTGTTTTTTATTGTACCAAGTCGCTAGCGCGACGTCTAGCCCTAAGTACATCAAACCACTACTTTTTTTTAGAGAAAAACCAAAGAAAGTACTTTATTTCCTATTGATTTTCACCATTTCCGGAACATCCGTGTTTCTCTTCACCACAGTGATGCTCGCCACAGGAGTGACCATGTTCGTGGGTGGTACAGTGTACTTCCGGATTATAGTCAAGGTTTCCTTTCAAATAAGCCTCTATCGCTTTATCTGCATTTCCTTTTACGCCTCCATATAACCGGATTCCTGCCTCTTTCAGTGCTGTCTGTGCTCCAACCTTTCTTTGAATGATTATTTTTCTGACGGATTCTTCGGATCTTTTACAGAGTCTGTTACAGCAAAATACATTCTTTCCATCACATAACTGATAGTCGCCCCCTGAAATATGTAACTTTTTTCCATTTACCACACTGTCTGCCAGTTTATAACGTGCGGATTCATAGATCTCAGTCACTGTTGTCCTTGAGATTCCCATTCGCTCTGCACACTGTTCATGTGTATATTTTTCCAGGTCAACCAGTCGAATCACTTCGTATTCATCTACGGTCATAGTAATCTCTTCTCCCACAGAGATTCCTTCCGGTTTAAAACTGTCATATGCAGGTTCTGTACAGATTTTTCTGCATCTTCTTGGTCGCGCCATAATTTCTCCTTTTTTATTTCCGTCATATGTCGATAATTATCATAATCCTGTTTTCGTATAGAATCAACTAACTAAGAAATTTATTAGTTACTTTGTTTATTTTCTTTACAGGTTTTGTTCAAACAGTTTATACTCTGTTGTTTTTCTCATGATGCACATACCTCCTTTCCTCCGTATTCTCCTGCATCACCTCCCATACAGCGGTTATGCCCGTTGTCAGTAGATCTACTTTTTGTTTGGATTTCTTACGATGATTTTCCATTCTGTTCGGCGTGTTGGCTTCCATTTGTATATGGCGGTGTCAACGTTACAATTGACCTCTATCAGAAATCTTTCTGAATACTGGCAGCTTCTTCTCAAGCATACCAGCCGTTGCCGGAGTATCTTCGGTTTCCACATACTACTCTCTGATACAGCGGTGGAATCCTGTGTTACCTTTAAGCCCCGAAAGGCACCCATACAGCTCATTCAATTTTCAATGTTCAATAATCAAAAGTTTTTAAGTATACATTTTTGTACCTATTTCGATTTAATGCCATTATATCCCCCGTTACTGCTAATGTCAATAGCACTTCATGCGTTTTAGGTTCTTTTTTGTACTCTTTTTTATTGATTTTCTGCTAGTTTGTGTTATAATATGGACAAATAGTTATTCATTTTTTGATTTTACTATCTTCAATGGATGTTTATCAGGACTAATGCAGAGGTGACTTTATGAATTTTAATCTGAAACTAAAAAAAATCCGGACATTCCGAAAAATGACACAAAAAGAACTGTCAGAGAAGATCGGACTGACCGATCAACATAGAATTGTACAATATGAAAAAGGAGTTCGTGTTCCAAAAAAAGATCTGGTCGATAAAATGGCACAGGCTCTTGATGTTAATCCTTATACCCTCTATGATACCGCTGGACGTGACGCTTCCGAAATGATGGAACTGCTTTTCTGGCTGGATGAATTTAATCCATCTGCCCTGCATCTGTTTCTTCCTCGGAAATTTCCCGGTGAAAAATGCAATGAAGTAGCAGACACGTCCGTTTACTATCACGACAATGATAGCTGGCCTGCCCATTCTCCTGTCTGTATGTGGTTTGATTATGGGGTTCTGAATGATTTTCTGAAAGAATGGGTGGTTCGAATGAATGAGCTGAAATCCGGTGTAATTACCAGAGATGAGTATTTTGAATGGAAAATCAACTGGCCGCAGACCTGTGATGATTGTGGAAAGTTTGAACCTAAGAAACAATGGCGAAAAAACTTTTAAAACTACAAACCGGAAATTTAAAATGGATTTCCGTATATTTTAACCCATAAAGTAGATACAAAATCCCAGATGTACAGGTGAACAGACATGAAAAATATCCATAGCATTGAATTTTATACCGGAAGCAAGGAAGAATTGCTTCCAGGTTTTGAAAAAGATTTTCCCTATATCGCTTCGAGGGCAGAACTTGACAAGTATATAGGGTGTTATGTACCGTGGCACTGGCACAGGACAGTGGAGCTTTTTTATATGGAAAGCGGCAGCATTGAATATGATACGCCAGGAGGAAAAATATTGTTTCCGGCTGGAAGCGGAGGCATGATAAATCCCAATGTACTCCATATGACAAAAGCAATATCGCAGCGAGAAAAGAATATACAGCTGCTTCATATTTTCGATGTTTCCTTGCTTGCAGGAGAACATGGAAGTAGGATTGAACAAAAATATATTGCGCCTGTCATAACAGCCCCACAGATTGAGATAATTCCGCTTTTTCCAGGCAATGCAGAAGAAGAAAGAATTTTGAAACTGCTTGCTGACTCATTTCGTTTACCCAGTGATGAATTTGGATATGAAATAAAACTGCGGGAAGCCCTAACGGAAATATGGCTCATGCTTTTTGAACTTTCTCGTTCTATGCGTGAAAAGAAAGGGGAACATAACAAAAGCAACGATAAAATAAAGCTGATGATGATATACATTCATGAACATTACAGAGAAAAAATATCTATTCCAGAACTTGCTGCGGCAGCATATCTAAGCGAAAGGGAGTGTTATAGAGTGTTCCATGACTGTCTGCATGTGACACCCGTAGAGTATATAACAACTTACCGTCTACAAGTTGCCTGTCAGATGTTGGCAAAGGGGCAGGAATCTGTTACTGTTATCAGCCATGAGTGCGGTTTAGGGAGTAGCAGTTATTTTGGAAAGGTTTTTCGGGAATACGCACATTGTTCACCTATAGAATATAGAAAAAAATGGCAGAATAGTGATAGGTAATGGCAGAAAAGAAATATTTTTTCTATGCCTTTTGCATTATAATGATACCTGTAAAGAAAATCAGCAATTTACAGGAGGTGAGCACAGGGTGGTAAAACTGAACATTCAGACCGCAGAACTGGCATTAAGGGAAGCGTCAGAAGCCAATCCGGGAGCATGGGCAGACCATTCCCGGTTTGTAGCCAAAGCCTGTAAAAACATCGCATCACACTGTAAAGATTTATCTTCTGAACAGGCATATATTTTCGGGCTGTTGCATGATATTGGACGCTATGCCGGAGTGAGTTCGGAAAGGCATCTGATAGACGGCTATCGGTACTGTATGGAGCGCGGATGGGAAAAAGCTGCACAGATATGTATATCCCACGCATTTATGATACAGGATATTGCTACATCTATTGGTGAGTTTGATGTCAGTGATCAGGATTACCTGTTTATGAAAGAATTTGTTGCAAATGCGGTATATGATGATTATGACCGTCTTGTACAGTTATGTGACGCATTGGCTATGCCGACGGGGTTCTGTCTTTTGGAAAAGAGATTTGTAGACGTGACAATACGGTACGGTGTTCACACAGCGACAATAGACAGGTGGAAAAAGATTTTCGAGATTAAAGAACAGTTTGAAAGTCAGATTGGCTGTTCTATCTACTCTTTGCTTCCGGGTATTGTGGAAAACAGTTTTCGTTAAGGAGGGATATCGTGTATTACGAATCCAGTGATTTTGATACAGGCAGGGAAAGGTGGCAGCATGAAGTATAAGCATATTGTTTTTGATATTGACGGTACTCTGATTGATACGGAATATGCTGTATTACATTCCCTACAGGAAACTATAAAGGGATTGTCTGGGAGAGAGATACCATGCTCTGAACTAAGATTTGCGTTAGGGATTACAGGGACAGACGCTTTGAAAAAACTTGAGATAAAAGACACTTCCTATGCGATAGAATTATGGGATAAAAATATGCGTAACTATACAAATAACATTAAAGTATTTGACGGAATCGTTGAATTATTGAAAAATCTTCTAAGTCTGGATTATGAAATGGGGATTGTCACATCAAAGACAAGGGAAGAATTTACACATGATTTTTGTCCGTTTGGTATCAGTCATTATTTCAAAACAATCATATGTGCAGACGATACACAGGAACATAAACCCAATGCCGCACCGATTTTGAAATATATGGAATTATCAAAAACAGACCATAGTAAAGTGCTTTATATCGGAGACAGCAAATATGACAGTAAATGTGCGGAAAATGCGGGAATTGATTTTGCTTTGGCAGTATGGGGCAGTCATAATAAGCACATAAAAGCAGATTATTTTTTTGAAAGGCCTGCCGACCTGTTATCTGCTATAACTTCATCTTCATCATAAAATATTTTAAATATATAAATATGGATTAAGTAGCTTGTGTGAGAAATAAAGCATACAGACCACGTCTCAATCGGAATTTGAAGGAGAAATTTATGCTAGGAAAGAAGTGCTCGGATGAAATCAACTATACAGTGGAAGCCATCTGGGACAGATAATGGACCACCGTACCTGTCCCTAGTGGCCACAGATGAAAAGCAGTTTGTTTTGTTTAATTATCAGCACCGCGATCCGCTTGATCAGAATGCAGAGATTTGCGTGCTGACATGGTAATAAAGGACAGAATCAAAAAAAGGTATTGCGTATGCGTTGGTTTAGGAATAAAGAATAAAATAAGTGAGACTGGATATTGCTTTATAGGAAGTAGTATCCAGCTTTTTATTAATATTTTTATTGGCAAAAATAATAAAAGCAAATAAGAGTGTGTGGACTTATTGCCGATAATGTAGTATACTAACCATAGTAAGTGCAATTTTTGAATTATGACAATGAAAAGCCCATAGAATGTGGTTTTGATCGTGTGAAAGGAGGATGGCAGATGCGATACTTTTCAGTTGCTGAAATGGCAAAAAAATGGGATGTATCTGAACGTAGTGTAAGAAATTATTGTGCTCACGGGCGTGTACCGGGAGTATTTATTACCGGAAAGACATGGAACATTCCGGAAAATGCAAAAAAGCCAGAGCGTTCTAATAAGAAGAAAGAAAAAAAGACGACGCTATTGGATATTTTGCTGGATGAGAAGGCAAATAAATACTCTGGAGGTATTTATCATAAGACACAGATTGATTTAACATATAATTCAAACCATATGGAAGGCAGTCGATTGACCCACGATCAGACCCGATATATATTCGAGACGAATACTATTGGTATAGAAAAAGAAGTGCTTAATGTAGATGATGTGATTGAAACAGCAAACCATTTTCGGTGTATTGATATGATTATTGACTATGCAAAAGCAACATTGACGGAAAATTTTATCAAGAAGCTGCATCTGGTTCTGAAAAATGGCACCAGTGATTCCAGAAAGGATTGGTTTGTTGTCGGCGATTACAAGAAAATGCCAAATGAAGTTGGCGGTATGGAGACTGCACTTCCAGAAGAAGTTGCAGATAGAATGAAGAAATTACTGTCAGAGTATAATAATCAGGAAGAAAAGGCACTTGAAGATATTCTGAATTTTCATGTAAAGTTTGAATGTATCCATCCATTTCAGGATGGTAATGGTCGTGTGGGACGATTGATTATGTTCAAAGAATGCCTAAAATACAATATTGTTCCGTTCATTATTGAGGATAATTTGAAAATGTTTTATTATCGAGGATTGAAAGAATGGAACAATGAAAAAGGGTACCTGACAGACACTTGCTTGACAGCGCAAGATCGATATAAGGCATACTTGGATTATTTCAGGATTGCATATTAAGAGGGAAATTAGGGCTGCACAATACCGTGCAACGATTCATGTGAATTCAGATATGCTGATTGCTTTTCCAGAGAGTAAGGGATATTCCGTTCGAAATTTAAAATATATGGCAAAATTCGCTGAGACTTATCCAGATCGGGAATTTGTGCAACAGGTTGTTGCACAAATTCCGTGGGGTCATAATATTGTTCTTCTGGATAAGGTAGCTGATATGGATGAACGCAAATGGTATATCAAAAAGTCGGCAGAAATAAGTAAATTTAAATCTGCACCGTCACATTTCCAATAACATTATCATTTGGCTTGGCGAGGACTCCACGGTCTGCGCCAGGCGGATGTCCTAGTATGCGCACATAAGAACGATAAAAAGAAGAATAGTCAAGGAAGCCGCTGTCTGAAGCGGCTTCTTTTGCGTGGCAGCCATTAAAAAGAAGCATTTGTGCGTAAGCGATTCGCTTTCTTAAAAGGTAGTCGATTACAGTTGTTCCGGTTGCCTTTTTGAAAACTTTATTTAAATGATGCTTGCTGATAAAAAAATGATCTGAAATTTCATCAAGTGTCACTGGGTCCTTCAAATGCTGATTTAAATAAAAAAGAATGGAACTAAGCTGTGTCTGTGGAGTGTCAGACTGTTTTGAAAAAGCATTGCACGAATCACTCATATCTGCAATTTGCATCAGTAGCGCTTCTACACAGATCGGAAGCATCTGTGCCTGAAATTCATTGCTTTTACGAGAACAGGATTCAAAACTTTCCAGATAGGACAGCAGATGAAATTTTTCAGTATGTTTAAAATAAATAGGCTGTCCGGCATTTTCACCTATTTGAGGAAATGCGCGCAGCAAAAAATCACGCCGCTCTGGCAGAAGCAGATCAGGGTGAAAGTGAAGGGAATATCGTCTATATGGGGCAGTGCTGTTTACACGCACACCGTGAAATGCGTGCGGGGAGAGTAACAGCACACTTCCAGGTGTCGGTTGATAGTTTACACCCTCTACCAGATAGTCGGCGTCACCAGAAAGAAAATAAAAAACCTCATAAAAATTGTGGCAGTGAAGCGCATAATCTGTCATCACATATGTGCTTTCTGAATAGCCAAATGAAACAAGATCGGTATTGATATGTGCCGTTGAATCCATATGATCAGAACCTTTCTTTACTTTTTGTGCTCTGCAAAACAGGATACCATATAATCGCTATATATGCAATGTTTTGTTTCCTTTTTGCAATGGATTTTTTGAGTTAAAAGAAGTATAGTAGACATAGAAACCTAGAAAAAACGAAACAAACTTGATAAAAACCAACAAAAAATAAAAATAAAAAGGAGATTTATTATGAAAACAGGTGCACAGCTTTATACGATTAAATCGTATACTCAGAATGCAAAGGATTTTGCATGCTCTATGAAAAAAATTGCAGAAATGGGCTATAAGACTGTCCAGATTTCCGCAGTAGGAAAGGATCTTAAGCCAGAGCAGATTAGAGAAATCTGCGATGCAAATGGTCTTGAGATTGCATTGACACATAGTGATCCTAATCGAATCCTCTATGATACTGAAGCACTTATTAAGGAGCATGATATCATGGGATGCCGCTATATTGGACTTGGAATGATGCCGGAGCGCTATCGCACAAAGGAGTGGCTGAGTCATTTCATGGATGATTTTAAGGAGCCAGCAAAAAAGATTGCTGCATCGGGAAAGCTTTTGATGTATCACAATCACAATACTGAGTTTGAGGCATTTGAGGCAGAAAATTTGCCAAATGCAAATTCGAAAAAACGCATGATTGAGTATCTGATGGAAGGATTTGCACCAGATGAGATGGGAATTACTCTTGACACCTATTGGGTAGCGGCAGCAGGAGCTGATGTATGCGAGTGGATTCGTCTGTTAAAGGATCGTATTCCTTGCGTTCATTTAAAAGATATGCAGATTAAGGGTTGGAACCAGATCATGGCACCAGTTATGGAGGGTAATTTAAACTTCCCGGCAATCTTTAAGGAACTTGAGAACAGCTGCTGTGAATATATGTTGGTAGAGCAGGATGTTTGCACACAGGGAACTCCGTTTGAATGTTTGAAGACAAGTTATGATAATCTTGCAAAGGCTGGATATCGTTAATCTTTTATGATAGTGAATATAAGAAGGAGAAAAAAGATAGATGGAACAGGTAAGACTTGGAATTATTGGTGTTGGTAACATGGGAAGTGGCCACACCGCCAATATCATGGCAGGAAAAGTGCCGGAAGTGCGTATTACAGCAGCGGCAGATCTTCGTGAGAGCAGAAGAGAGTGGGCAAAGGAAAATATGCCGGAGGGCACAGCAATTTTCGAGGATGGCGACAGCTTAATCAAATCAGGTACATGTGATGCTGTATTGATCGCAGTGCCGCATTATGATCATCCGCGTCTGACAATACTTGCGCTCGAAAATGGACTTCATGTTATGTGCGAGAAGCCGGCAGGTGTTTATACAAAGCAGGTAAGAGAAATGAACGAGGTCGCAGAGAAGAGCGATCGCGTATTTGGTATGATGTTCAACCAGAGAACAAATTGTATCTATAAAAAGATGCATGACATGGTACAGAGCGGTGATTACGGAAAATTAAAGCGTGTGAATTGGATCATCACAGACTGGTACCGCACACAGGCATATTATAATTCAGGCGGCTGGAGAGCCACTTGGGACGGCGAAGGCGGCGGCGTTTTATTAAATCAGTGTCCGCACAATCTGGATTTGCTGCAGTGGATCTGCGGAATGCCGTCAAAGGTACGTGCATTCTGTCATAACGGAAAGTGGCATGATATCGAGGTTGAGGATGATGTAACCGCATATCTGGAGTTTCCAAATGGCGCAACTGGTGTATTTGTTACGACAACAGCTGATGCACCTGGAACAAACCGTCTTGAGGTAACACTCGAAAAAGGAAAGCTTGTTGCAGAAAAAGATGAGCTTAAGTTCTATGAGCTTGAAATTAATGAGAGAGAGTATTGCTATCAGGCAACAGAAGGATTTGCAAAGCCACCGTGTCATGAGACGACATTAGAGCTTGACGGAAAGAATCCTCAGCATATTGGTGTATTAAATGCGTTTGCTGCTGCTATTCTTCGCGGTGAGCCATTAGTGGCAGATGGCGTTGAGGGTATTCATGGACTTGAGCTTTCTAATGCCATGCATTTGTCTTCATGGCTTGAAAAGCCAGTTAATCTGCCGATTGATGAGGATCTCTTCCTTGAAAAATTGAATGAGCATCGTGCAAATTCTAAGAAAAAGGAAAATGTACAGGATATTACTTTTGATACAACAGGAAGTTACGGAAGCAAGACTAAAGAATAAGTAGGAGGTGCTTCTATGAAACGTGCAGTGATTGTTGGCTGCGGCAATATCGCCGCAGTCCATGCTGCCGTACTGACTGCTCAAAAAGATACAGAGCTTGTCGGTGTGGCAGATATTCATTTTGAGAAAGCCCAGGATTATGCTGAAAGATTTCATACAAAGCCATATGCTTCACTTGAGGAAATGATTGAAAAAGAGCAGCCTGATGTGCTTCATGTTTGTACGCCGCATTATCTTCATGTACCGATGACACAGTATGCATTAGAGCGAGACATAAATGTGTTTATGGAAAAACCACCAGCAATCTCATTTGCGCAGCTGGATCAGTTAAAGCAGGCAGTTTATGCGTCAAAGGCAAAGTTAGGCTTATGCTATCAGAATCGTTATAATCCAAGCTATCGCGCGGCAAAAGAATTTATTGCATCAGGTGCGGCAGGAAAGGTATTAGGCGCACGCGGACTTGTCACTTGGAATCGTCCGGCACCATATTATACGCAGAGTGAGTGGAGAGGAAAGCTTGCAACAGAGGGCGGCGGTGTATTGATCAATCAGGCTGTCCATACATTAGATCTTCTTTCTGACTTATTAGGAAGGCCGGATTGGATTGATGCTTCACTTTCAAATCATCATTTAAAGGGGCTTATCGAGGTGGAGGATACGCTAGAGGCGTATATTCGTTTTGGTGAAAAAGTTGCGTGCTTTTACGCAACGAATGCATATTGTGCAGATGTTCCACCGTTAATTGAGATTTCCTGCGAGAAGGTAACAGTTCGCATTGAGGATTTGGATGTTTCTTATCGTTATCCGGATGGAACGATTACAAAGCCAGAGGTGGAGCGCCCTGTCCCAATTGGAAAAAGCTACTGGGGAAGCGGTCATACAGCATGTATTGGTGATTTTTATAAGGCATTGGAAAATAATACCGATTTTGCGTTGGAGCTTCCAGTGTTAGAAAATAGTATTCGTTTGATGCTTGGTGCATATGAGTCAGCTAGGGAGCATCATGTTGTGGAATTTTCGTAACTATTCAGAGTTATGTAAAATTACTTGCTGTGAATGTGGTTTTGAATAGTTTAGTTTTGTGAGTAAGAAGGAGAAAACATGAAAAAAATACTTTCAAACTGTCCGATCAGCTGCTTTGCTGATGAGATTAGTGTATCACTTGACCGACAGATTCAGGTATTAAATGAGCTTGGAATTAAATTTGTGGAGTTTAGAAGTGCCGATGGCACTGGCGTAGCTGATTTTACAGATGAGCAGGCAAAAGAAGCAAAAAAACGTCTTGACGCTGCTGGAATCCGTGTATCAGCAGTCGGTTCTCCGATTGGAAAAATCGGTATCAATGATGACTTTGAAGAGCATATGAAAAAGCTTGGTAGAATCGAGCGCATTGCTGATATTTTTGAGACACCGTATATTCGCATGTTTAGTTTTTATATGCCAGAGCATTTAGATCCAAAGGATTCACGCGATGAGGTAATGCGTCGTATGGAATGCATGGTAAAAGAGGCACAGAAAAATCATCTGGTACTGCTTCACGAAAATGAAAAAGGCATCTATGGTGACAATGCAGCTAGATGTTTGGATTTAATGAAGGAATTTTATGGAGATCATTTTAAAGCGACCTTTGATTTTGCAAATTTTATTCAGTGCGGACAAAATACATTAGAGGCATACGAAATGTTAAAACCATACATTGAATATGTTCATGTAAAAGATGCTCGTTTGTCTGATGGTGAGGTTGTTCCGGCAGGAACTGGAGATGGACAGCTTCTAGATATCTTTGAAAAGTTGGACGCATCCGGTTACAAGGGATATTTGAGTCTGGAACCGCATTTGGCAAACTTCGCAGGACTCGCAAATCTGGAAAAAGATGCGGCAGTTCGTGCAGAAAATGATACCGAGAAAGCGTTCTGTGTTGCATACCGAGCATTAGAAGGACTTCTTGGAAAGTAATTAAATTTGTAAACCCATAAACCTATAAACCTAAATAAGATTCCGAGATAGCTGTGTAAACGCAGGTGTTTTCGGAATCTTTTATTAAGTGTTGGATGAAAAATCATCTTGACGAAAGTGGAAAGAACAGGATAAAATAAAAGCAGTTGGAGTATTATATGAATAAGAGGAAAGGCGGAAAATAATGAAAACAACAGTACATATTGTTTCTCACTCCCATTGGGACAGAGAGTGGTATCTGCCATTTGAAAAACACAGAATGCACTTGGTAGAATTGGTGGATGCAATTTTAGAAAAATTTGAAACAGATGAAGCATATAGAAGCTTTTTTCTGGATGGCCAGACAATTGCACTGGATGATTATTTGGAGATTCGTCCACAAAAGCGAGAACAGATTGAAAAGTACGTGCGTGAAGGCAGACTATGTGTTGGACCGTGGTATGTGCTGCAAGATGAATTTTTGACAAGCGGAGAGTCATGCGTAAGAAATCTGCTTACAGGCATGGAGTCTGCAAAGAAATATGGAAAAGTTAGTCATATTGGTTATTTTCCAGATGCATTTGGCAATGCAGGACAGATGCCGCAGGTATTAAAGCAAGCCAGAATGGAAGCAATTGCATTTGGCAGAGGCGTAAAACCAATTGGTCTTAATAATGAGGTCAAGAGTGGCCAATATGAATCTACGTTTTCAGAGATGAACTGGCAGTCAAACGATGGAAGCAGCCTGCCAGGCATCTTATTTGCCAATTGGTATAACAACGGTATGGAAATTCCGGTCGATGAGGCACAGGCAAAGATTTACTGGGATGAGCGTCTTGCAAAAGCGAGACAATTTGCTGGAACAAGTCACCTATTATTTATGAACGGCTGTGATCATCAGCCAGTGCAGAAAAACCTGCCAGAGGCAATTGCAGTTGCAAAAAAGCTTTATCCTGATATTGAATTTATTCATTCTGATTTAGAGACATACGCAAAGGCAGTCAAGGAGGAACTTTCTGATCAGACTTCTACTGTTATCGGAGAATTGACAAGTCAGGAGACAGATGGCTGTTGGACCCTTGTAAATACATGTTCAGCAAATGCAGATTTAAAAATTGCCAATAGAAAAGGAGAAAGTGCACTTGAACGTCAGGCAGAGCCAGCAGCTGCAGTTGCCTTTCTTTTAGGAGATGAGTATCCAGCGGATTTACTTTCCTACAGTTGGAAAAAGCTTATGCAGAATCATCCGCATGATAGTATTTGCGGATGCAGTGTGGATGAAGTAAATCGTGAGATCGAAGCACGTTTTCATAAGAGTCTGCAGGTTGCAGAGGAGTTGTATAAAAACAGTCTGCGTGAAATTACTAATAAAATTGATACGCAGTCAATTTATAAAGATGAGAAGCATAGCGGAAAGCAAAAAATTGCATTTGCTGTATATAATTTTTCAGGCTGGGCGAAGACTCAGGTATTGTCAGTTGTGCTTGATGCAAAGCGTCTGTATGGAAATTTGGAAAAGTCTTGGAATGAGCTTGAGGCAGAAAAACTGCCAAAATTTACACTGTATGATGCAGAACAAAAAAGGATTGACGCGAAGATTATAAAGGTACCGACTGAGTTTGGCTATGATCTGCCAGATGATCGTTTCCGTCAGCCATATATGGCAGAGCGTGTGCAGGTAACATTTGAGGCAGAGGATGTTCCAGCAATGGGCTATAAGGTATATGTGCTGGAAGAAAACGAAGAATGCTTAAAGTCTTCAGACTGCCAGACAGAAAATATAATAAAAGACATAAACACTCTCACGATGGAAAATAAATTTATAAGCGTGAAGATAAATGAGGATGGCAGCTATGATCTGACAGACAAAAAGACAGGATATACCTTTAAACATATTGGTATCTATGAGGATACAGGAGATATGGGAAATGAGTATATTTATATTCAGGATACAGAAAGAAAAACTGTTACGACAGAAAATAAGTCGGCAAAGATTACGATTGAAGAAAACAGTGAGCTTCGTTTCGTAGTAAAAATCTGTCAGCAGATGGAAATTCCAGAAGCAATGGGTGATGAAATTCTGGCACAGCGTTATTCTTGTGTTGATCCTTATCAAAGAGAAGCCAAACGCAGTACAAAGCTTGTTTTGCTTGAACTTGAGACAAAGCTGACACTTGAGCGAAATACAGTTGGTTTGAAAATCCAGACAACAATTGTTAATACAGCAAAGGATCATCGTATACGTGTATTGATTCCTACAGGACTTGTGAGTGATATGCATATGGCTGATTCACCGTTTGAGGTTGTAAGACGTCCAAATCGCCATGGAAAAGCGTGGATCAATCCGAGCGGATGCGAGCATCAGCAGTGTTTTGTTGCGATGGAAGATTCATCAGCAGGAATATTAGTAGCAAATCGTGGTCTGTATGAGTATGAGATTCTTCCTGATCAGGAAAATGCGATTGCGCTGACGCTGCTTCGCTCAGTTGCAGAGATGGGTGACTGGGGATATTTCCCGACACCACAGGCACAGATGCAGGGTACTTATACAATGGAGTATGCATTATTCCCGTATGAAGCTGGAAAGAGTGCAGATGCATTTGCACTTGGATATGGTTATCAGCATGATCTTACAGCAGTGGAAACTGGCATGAATCGCACAACAGAACAAATTTATATGCCGCAGGCACAGACAGGCAGTCTTCCGCTTGAAAAGAGCTTCTTTGAATGGCAGGGTGAGGGATTGAATTTGACAGCCTGGAAGAAGGGCGCTCACAGTGATGATATTTTTGTTCGTTTTGTTAATACAATGGAAAAGGATGTTACACTTACAGTCAAAAAAGCAGATTGGATGGAGTGTATGTATCGAAGCAATGTGATCGAAGAAGAAAACGAAGCACTGCGAGAAGAAAGCGAAGCATTTTTAATTGTAATTAAGCCATATGAGATTGCAACATTTGGAATAAGACCTAACATAAATTGAAGCGTTTTTTTAGAGGTTGAAGATACAGTAAAATCTCGCGTAAAGAGTAACGTTTTACTATGAAAACCTTTCTAAAAATAAAGAAAAAGAGAGACATTTTGATAGCAATGATGTATAATCGCGGTAGACACAATTTGATTCTTAGAGTCAATAAATATACATAATCAGACCGTGTCAAGCTGCTGTGTAAGTAAAAATATACAACAGCTAAAAATAAGAATCTCTAATATTGAAAGGAAAAAATGATATGGATATTTATGTTGATGTCCGTGCAGGACGTGATGGAAATGGAAGCAAGGAAATGCCATTTCGCCGTATTAATGAGGCTGCAAAGGTCGCAAAGCCAGGTGATACAGTGCTTGTAGCACCAGGTGTATATCGTGAGTATGTGGATCCTATTTTTGCTGGAGAGCCAGATGCACGCATTACATATAAGAGTACAGAGCCATTAGCAGCAGTTATTACAGGAGCAGAGCGTATCACCAGTTGGAAGCATTATCAGGACAATGTATGGGTGTGCCGAGTGCCAAACAGTACCTTTGGTGCATATAATCCGTATACTACATTTGTATATGGTGATTGGTATTTTGCCAAGGCAGACAAGCATACAGGATGTGTTTATTTAAATGACAGAGCATTGTATGAGACATCTTCGCTTGGGGATTGTATTAAGGGCGAAGTTTATGAGTGCAGCTGGGTTCCAGAGGAATCTGTTTACAAGTGGTATACAGAACAGGATCAGGAAACAGATGAGACTATTATTTATGCTAATTTTAAGGGAGCAGATCCGAACAAGGAAAATGTGGAAATCAATGTAAGACGTGAGTGCTTTATGCCGTCAAAGACAGGTGTTGGCTATATTACAGTCAGCGGCTTTACTGTGACAAAGGCTGCAACAACATGGGCACCGCCTGCTGCATATCAGGATGGAATGATTGGACCACATTGGAGCAAGGGCTGGATCATCGAGGATTGCGAGATCTCAAACAGCAAGTGTGCAGGAATTTCGCTTGGCAAATATCTTGATCCAGATAATGATCATTACTTTACTACAAAATATGTAAAGAGCCCGACGCAGATGGAGCGTGATGCTGTATGTCGTGGTCAGTATCATGGCTGGCTGAAAGAAAAAGTTGGAAGCCATATTATTCGACGAAACAACATTCATCATTGCGAGCAGGGCGGAATCATAGGCCGTATGGGTGGTGTGTTTAGTATTATTGAGGATAACCATATTCATCACATCAACAACATGATGGAATTAGGCGGTGCTGAGATTGCTGGAATTAAGATGCATGCAGCAATCGATGTGACAATGCGCCGCAATCATATTCATCATTGCACAATGGGTATCTGGTGTGACTGGGAAGCGCAGGGCACAAGACTGAGCCAGAATCTGCTGCATGATAATCAGCGTCCGCCGTTTGCGTCTGTCTTAAAGGGCGGCATGATGTCACAGGATATCTTTGTTGAAGTTGGACATGGCCCGACATTGATTGATAATAACATTATGCTTTCCGATGCAAGTCTTCGTTTTGCAACAGAGGGTGTAGCACTTGTCCACAATCTGATCTGTGGTGCACTTACTTGTGTAGGCGGCGGAACAGGACCGCGTTATACACCGTATCATATGCCGCATCGTACTGAGGTAATGGGCTTTATGACAATACTTCATGGTGATGATCGTTTCTATAATAATATCTTTGTGCAGAAATGGCCAGCAGATGATATTATAACGATGCACGATTCAGATGATGGATTTGACACGGAAAATCGTGCAGCGGGTACCTGGATGTTTGATGAGTATCCGACATACGATGAGTGGATTTCTCAGTTTGATTTTAGTAAGCCTGCAGATATGGCAAAACTTTATGGTGCACACGAAGGAAAGTTGCCTGTATGGATTGAGGGCAACGCTTATCTTGGTGGTGCAAAGCCAAGTAAGAAGGATGTCAATGCCCTGATATCAGCTGCTGCGCGTGAAGATGTGCGTGTGGAGCTTGTTCAGAAAGAGGACGGTTACTATCTGGATACAAACATATACGAACTGATCGAAGGCTTTAAAAATAGAATGATAGATTCAGATGTGCTAGGAAAGGCATTTGAGCCAGAGGAACGCTTTGAAAATCCTGATGGAACAGCAATCCGATTTGACAGTGACTATTTTGGAACGCATCGTGGTGTCGATGTCATCCCAGGACCGTTTGCGGGGGCCGAAGAAGCGGCGAAAGTGCTTTATTGATTGACAACCCGGGAGATGGTGCAACTCGGGAGATAGTGGAGGCCGGTAGGCTTTGAGTGCGATCTCGGGAGTTTTGCGGAGGGAGGAAGTGTGCAACCCGCAAGTTTTACGAGGGGCACTTCGATGAGTGACTTTGTCGACGGGCCCAATTCCGCGGGCGCCTGTTACATTTTTTATTATCATACTGTATTTTGAAAGCCCCGCTACAACGTCCCGTCTCGTAAAGCACATCATCTCAGCGCCGTTTATGTAACGAAGGTGTAAACTGAACGGTTTTGACTCATTAAAAGGAATCTATAAACGGTAGTAAATCAAGCAAATAAATTTAACAGGAGTCTGCCCTTTGCGGCAGGCTCTTTTCATGCTATAATATAAGCAACTGACTATACAAAAGGAGACGTTGTATGACACAAACAAATTTAAAAAAGAATGGTAAAAGCAATAAGACAACACTAAGCAAGGTATTAGGAAAGTCTGGGAACAAAAAGCTGTCAAAAGCACCAGCATCCAAACCAGTCAAAAAGCCAACGGCACCAAAGATGCCGGGAGAATGGCTGTACTTAAACAAAGAAGAGCTGTCTCTTCGCAAAATCTATGAGCTGTTTAATGAAGCGCAGAATGCTGAGTATTGGGAGGCAGCAGGTGTACTTGAAATTTCATTGCCAGAGAGCGGTACACTGGATATGGAAGATTTAGAGGGCACGCTTGGCGATGAAGAAGGTGATGCATATCTGAAGGAAAATGAGATTCATACAGTAGCTGCTGTTACGATTCGCCCGGAGGACTATGAGAAAGCAAAAGAGGTGATGCTGTATATAATCGAGAAGCTTGGCGGGTACTTCTGTGGCGATACAGCGGATTTTACGCCTGTTGTTGCAGCAAAGAAGAATTGATTCGTATTAATTTGTTTGCGTAATCTTAAGGAGAAAAGATAAGACTTGTGGGAAAATATCTGTCCTATTGCAATGGGGCAGATATTTTTTAAAAACCGGGTTGACAAGTGTATACCACTATGCTATCATAGGGTTGACATAAGTAAACCGGAATAAACTACAGAAGGGAGTAGAAAATGGCAAAGCATATTGTTTTATCTGACGGTGAATGGAAACTGATGAAACTTTTGTGGGAGAATTATCCGATGACACTCGGAGATATGGTAGAAGCGATGCAGGATGATACGGCATGGAGCAAAGGAACGATTTTTACAATGCTTCGCCGAATGAACACGAAGGGTGTTATTCGTATGGATGATAGCGGAAGGTATCAGCAGTATTATCCAGTATTACAGAAAGAAGAAGCAGAGCAGGCTGAGACGCGCAGCTTTTTGGAACGTGTATATGATGGCAGCGTGGGAATGATGTTGTCAGCAATGGCACATGATCGGAAGTTATCGAAATCCGAGATTGATGAGCTGTATAAGATCATTCAGGAGGCTAGAGAGGAGGGAAAATGACAGACTGGATCATTGGCTCCTGTGTTCTGATCGTGGCGGTCTTTGCAATCCGCAAAGTATTTGGAACGAGAATTAGTAGTCGGTTTCGATATGCACTCTGGGCAGTTGTGATGGTTCGTTTGATTTGTCCGGCGGCATTTTGGAATAATCAGCAGTTGACGCAGAATATTACAAAGGTATCCGAGCAGCTATTTCAAAGTGTAACCCAGCAAAGAAATGAGTTAGATAAGGCAGATTCAAATGCAGAATTCGGAATGGAAAATGGACAGGATACAGGCAATACAAACAGAGCTGGTATAGAAGATACGAATAGTGCAGATCGTACCCCAAATAACGATACCGATAACGTGAAGAATCAAAGTACCAATATCGGACAGCAAAATGGACAGGTAATCAGTCAGGCAGAAAATATCGACAAGAACGGTTTTTATCAGACAGGGAAGGAGGCATTACCACAACTCGAAGAATACACACAATCAAAAAATAGCAATTCTAATGTATTTCACCGTATAATAGCGCAACTAATAAGTATGGTTCCAGCCATCTGGCTTTGCGGCAGTATTGTCGTAGGACTTTGGTTTATCGGAATCAATCTTCGCTTCCGTCACATGTTAATGCGAAGCAGAAAACAAATAGATAACAGCGAAAAGCCACCGATTTATCAGGTAAAGGGATTATCCTCTCCGTGTTTGTTTGGGGTGATTCATCCGGCGATTTATCTGAAAGAGGAGACGAACTTGAAGGATGATCAGCTTTTGATGATTCTTCAGCATGAGAGGTGCCATTACCAGCACAAAGATCATATCTGGCCTGTGATGAGAAGTCTTTGTATGATTATTTGGTGGTGGAATCCACTAGTGTGGGCCGCAGCAGTAGCATCCAAAAGAGACTGTGAAATGGCGTGTGATGAAGGCACACTGGAAACAATTGGGTGGGAAAATAAATTTTTGTATGCAAAGACATTAGTTGATGCTGTGTCGGATAAAAAAACTTTTGGTATGACAGCGGCATCAACAATGGTATCAGGAAAATCTGATACAGAAAGGAGACTGCGTATGATGCTAAACAAAAAGAAAACAAAAATGGCAAGCGTGGTACTTGCGGCGGGACTTATGTTAAATGCAGCAGCATTGTGTTTCGGAGGAGAAAGTACGGCACAAAGTCAGAGTGAAACGCAGATAAATCAAGCAGGTCAGACAGATCAGACCACACTTCCGGTGCTTTCAGCAGTGGATGTGTATGAGCAGATACCAATAACGGATGGCGTGGAGGAGTTTTGTGAGACATTTGGGCTGCTTGATAAAGAATATGTTGCGCAGATTACGCCGGAATGGATGAAGGATAGTGGTATTGCACTGTTTCGTGATGCGTTGAATGAACGAGTATACATAACCTGGCAGGATCAGCTGATAGCAGTTCCACAGCTGGCTCAGGGAAAACTTACAACCGTATCGGATGTAAAAGTATTAAGTGTGGCTGCGGCAGATCTGGATGAAGATGGCGTTTATGAAGTCTATTTCACCGCAAGAGTGTATATTGGAGGAAGCAGCACGCACACAAATATGATCGGTATGGCAAAACTTACAGATGGGTCATTTAGCTGGGATTTTGGTGTAGATGATCAGATGAACAATAAATCCAATGTGCTGATGCTGACACAGAATGAAAATGGCGAGCTTGTTTGGAGTGAGGCACAATATAAAAAGACAAGTGATAGCAATCTTCGTGAGTCAACTGATAAGGGACCGGGGGCATTTTCACTGACACAAACAGATGAGAAAAATGAGCAGATGATTACTTTGATAGAAGGATATCTGACAGGTCAGTTTGCAACAGGCACAGCATCAGAATACCTGCTTAGCCCAGTTTTTGGTCAGTCAACAGATCTTGATAACTTGAACTGGCTGATTCCACAGGGCAGACTTCGCTGGGGAATGACGTTAGATGAATTGAAGGTATGGTATGGAGATACACTTGAAATTGTTTCGAAGGAAGACGATATAACGACTGTACAGATTTCAGATGCATATATTTTGGGGTGCAATGCAGCGATCACTGCGACAGTGGACAAAAAAGCAGGTGTGACCAAACTTCAGTATGAATTTGCAAAGGAAGATAAAGATGTTGTTGTCGCCAATGCAAATAAAGGATTGCTGACAAATCAGACAGTCAGTGCGGCAGAGGGCATAAACGTAATCTATAACTGTGTAGGAATATCGCCCGCAAATTTGGAACTCGATTCCCAGAAGCGTTTTCGTGAAATCTGCGAGCAGCGGGGCACCTGGTCTGATACCGAAGAAATGCGATACGATGCCAAAGTAAGAGGACAGCTGGCGGTAACAGAGGATGCCTGCGAGTTGTCATTTGAGGCAGAACCAGAAATGGCAATTTTATATCGAGAGCTTTTAACTGCGGCAAGCAGCGAAATGAGTGGAATAAGAACTCAGTGGCAGCAACTGGACAAAGAAAATTTGACATTTTCGTGGACTCCAAGCCTTGAAACAACCAATGATTCAAAATGGGTTATGCTTGAAGGAGATAACGCAAATCAGCTTTCTACAATGGCACAGGCACTTCTTGGAGTGGCACAGCCGTATCTATTTGGTGGATTTTCGGAAAAGCTTATAAGTAGTGCGGCATATGCATTGGATGCGCTTAAACAGAGTGAGGACGATGTAATTTGCAGAATTACAGATAGTGATGGAAATCGTGATGCTGTATTTCTTATAAATGAGAATGGAAGTGGATATTGTTTTGTAGCAGTATCCGATGATATCATTGCACAGGTTGGACTATTCTCATTTACACCATGTGACACTGGAAAGGAATTATATCGAAGGATGTGGGAAGAAATCAATAAGTACGATACGATCGTTGCGCAGTGAGTGTGATTTAAATCAGTGATGAGATGAGCACTTTTCCCTGAGATGATCGTTAGCATGGATTCAACGTTACGTAAATGGGGGCGAGGCGAATGTGATTTACGAGGCGGAACGTTGAAGCGAGCTGCTCAAAATAATGTATGATAAAAAGGTACATAGTGGGCATCGCTGAACAGTGACGCCGACAAACACTTCGCCGAGTCACCCTTCGTAAGCCTACCGGGTTGTATTACTGTTCACAAAATCTTCACAAAAAAACTCTTGCATTTTTGAGTTTGTGGTGTTATATTACATACCGAACAAAGGAAATGACCAGACAGGTCAGTTTCTTAACAAAACCTCTTGTCGAAGGCTGCTAAGGAATCAGATTTTTGGAGGAAAAGACAAAATGAATACTTTAAAAGCTGAAAAACGAAGCATGGACATCAAAGCAAAGAAGCTTAGAAGAGAGGGATACGTTGTAGGCAACGTGTTCGGAAAGAAAATTGAAGGTTCTATCCCAGTAAAGTTTCAGAAACTGGAGTTAGAGAAATTCTTAAAGAAAGCACATAAAGGAAGTCAGATCATGCTTGATGTTGAGGGAACTCAGTATGATGCACTGATCAAGGACGTCGCATATAACCCTGTTGCAGGAAGAATTGATGAGATTGATTTTCAGGCACTTGTAAGCACAGAAAAAGTTCATTCTGTTGTTGAGGTTGTCTTAGAGAATCATGACAAGATTGCAGAAGGTGTACTTCAGGAGAGCCTTGAAGAGATTGCCTATAAGGCATTGCCGGCAGATCTGGTTGATGAGGTCAGAGTTGATGTTGGCGACATGAAGATTGGCGATGTTATTCGTGTAAAGGATCTTCCAATTTATGCAGATAAGAAGATTACTATTATGACAGATCCAGATGCGGTTGTAGTAGCATTAAATGCAGCACACAATGCAGCAGTACCTGAGCCAGAGACAGCAGAAACTGAAGAAGAGCCAAAGAAGGACGAATAATCTGGAGAAAATTATAAGTGAACAATTAAATGATTCGAAAAAAGGAATGGTCACGAAAATGACCATTCCTTTTTTGCACAAAAAATATGAAAATTTATTACGAAGCAGTTTTTGTTTTAATTTGTGTCGGCTGCTGAACCAAAAATCCAGCCAGAATCTGGCGTATTACAGTATGGAGATAAGGAAGATATTCTTCAACTGATACTGGCTGGCCATACAAAATACAGCTGTAACATGTAGAACCAACGAGTTCGATAATTGTAAAGAGCATTAGCTCAGGCTCTGGACAGACATATGAATTTTTTTTCATCTGTTCAAATATATAATCATAAAACTGTAAAGACTCATCTGGCAGCGTATTTTCAAAAGCTGTTTTAAAAATCCCCCATGATAAATTCTTGGAAATAAAGGTTAAAAGACCGTGATCATCATTCAGGCGGCCGATTATGTAGTCGGCAACTGCGATAATCTGGTCTTCAAAGCTATTAAACTTCTGATCCAGCAGTGCATGGTGAGCATCTGCAAACAGCTGCCCTGCTTTGTGGGCAATCAACTTATCCCTCAAATCATATTTATCCTTAAAATATAAATAGAAAGTTCCCTTTGCAAGGCCGGCATCTGAAACAATATCAGAGATAGTCGTCTTTGCAAAGCCCTTATCGCGAAACAAATCAAAGGCCGTCTGCAGCAAAGCGTTTTTCTTTTGTTTCTTATTGATATCCACTTTTCCCATACGAGAACCCCTCCTGTAATACTTGTAATTTATCCTAAGCTATCATTATATCAAGATACTAAGTAATAGTAAAGGTGTAAATGTTTAAAAACTTGAATCTTAGAGTTATTATCTTACAAAACTGACCGAAAGTCAATTATTAAAAACTGACCAAAATTCATTTTATTACCATTTATTTTTCGGATACTTTTAATATTGACCAAAAGTCAGTTTCTGCATATAATGCGTAGTGTGAAAAAAAGATAGGAGATGGTTGCTATGGTTAAAGTAGGAAAATGGATTGCAAAACATAAATATCTGATCATATTGATCAGCATTTTGCTTATGATTCCTTCCGTAATCGGTATGGCAAAGACAAGAGTCAACTATGATATCTTAAGTTATCTGCCAGACACGCTTGAGACGATCAAGGGTCAGGATATTATGGTCGATGAGTACGGAATGGGCGCGTTTTCCATGGTCGTCGTGGAAAACATGGAACTAAAGGATGTGCAAAAGCTAGAAGATGCATACAGCGAGATTGATCATGTTAAGGATGTTCTTTGGTATGATGATGTTGCCGATTTAAGTCTTCCAGTCGAGATGATTCCAAAGGATCTGCGAGAGGCGTTCTTTAAAGGTGATGCGACCATGATGCTTGTGCTATTTGACAACACGACATCATCTGATGAAGCTATGGAAGCACTTACCGAAATGAGAAAGATCAGCAATGATCAGTGCTTCTTAAGCGGTATGACTGGTATTGTTACCGATATTAAGAACCTGGCATTAAGCGAGATGCCGGCATACGTTGTGATTGCCGCAATTCTTTGCTTCATCGTATTGCAGCTGTTTACTGATTCGTTTTTGGTTCCGCTGTTTTTCTTATTAAGTATCGGAATATCTATTCTCTACAACATGGGAACGAATGTATTCCTTGGAGAGATTTCCTATATTACACAGGCACTTGTAGCTGTTCTTCAGCTCGGTGTTACAATGGATTATTCCATTTTCCTTCTTAGCAGCTATGAGGAAAATAAAGAACGTTTCCCAGATGATAGGGAGCGTGCGATGGGTCATGCAATCGCCAATACCTTTAAGTCTATCGTGGGAAGCTCTGTTACAACAATTGCTGGTTTTGCCGCACTTTGTTTTATGACATTCGCACTTGGCCGCGATCTTGGTATTGTCAGTGCAAAAGGAGTTGTAATCGGTGTTATCTGCTGTGTAACTGTTCTTCCGGCTATGATTCTTATTTTCGATAAGCCGATTGAAAAAACAAAGCATAAGCCGCTCATTAAGAGCATGGATAGATTGTCAGGCTTCATTACAAAGCATTATAAGATTTGGCTTGTTATCTTCCTTGTTCTTTTAGCTCCGGCAATTTATGGAAACAGCAATACAAAGATTTATTACAACATTGCAAAATCTCTTCCATCTACACTTGAGAGCAATGTGGCAAATGAAAAGCTTGAAGAAGACTTTGATATGAGTGTTCTTCACATGGTTATGATGGATAAGAACATGGACGCAAAGGATAAGCGCGATATGTTAAATGCCATCGATGAGGTGGACGGTGTTAAGTGGACGATCAGCTTAAATTCCTTAGTTGGTGCAACTATTCCTGATTCTATGATTCCAAAGGATATCAAGAGTATGCTGCAAAGTGATAATTGGGAGCTTGCGTTTGTATGCTCAAAGTATCAGTCAGCGACAGAGGAAGTTAACAGTCAGATTGCCCAGATCAATGACATTGTAAAGGGTTATGATGAAAATGCAATGGTAATCGGTGAAGCTCCTATGATGAAGGACCTTGAGGATGTAACAAATATTGACCTTCAAAATGTTAACACAGTATCAATGGCAGCGATTTTCATCATTATCATGATTATCTTCAAGTCGATTTCACTGCCAATTATTCTGGTAGCAGTAATCGAATTTGCGATAGCAGTCAATATGGCAGTGCCGTTCTATCAAAATATCAGTCTTCCGTTTGTTGCCTCTATCGTTGTCGGAACTATTCAATTAGGTGCGACAGTAGATTATGCAATCCTGATGACGAGCCGTTATCAGAAAGAGAGAAGCAGAGGAAAGAATAAAAAGGAAGCTGTAAGTGCAGCACATAAGGCAAGCCTTGAATCCATTATAACGAGTGGTCTTAGCTTCTTCGCAGCAACATTTGGTGTATCAGCTTATTCAAAGGTTGATATGATTGGTTCCATCTGTACACTTCTTTCAAGAGGTGCATTAATCAGTGTTGTCGTTGTAGCACTTGTTTTGCCGGCAATGTTCCTGATTTTTGATAAGGTAATTTGTAAGACATCAATTAACTTTCTTGGAAAGAAATAAAAAGTAAAGTAACTGGCGTGCACAAGCGTGCAATTCTGATTTAGAAATGAGAATGAGGGTGTTATATTATGAATAGAAATCATATGCTGAAAAGAAAAATGACAGCCGGACTTGCAGTCGGCATGGCAGTAGCAGTAGGAAGTGTTCCAATGGCAATGGCTGCGAACACAGCAAATACAAAGGATTCATCAAGCAGTGTATCAAAAGAGGAAACCGTCTATGTAAATGCAGATGCATCTGGAAATCCACAGGAGATCACAGTATCTAACTGGTTAAAGAATGCAGGCAGTGAAAGCAGCGTTGAGGATCAGTCTGATCTGACAAATATAAAGAATGTAAAAGGTGATGAGACTTTTAGTGAAAATGGTGACAGCCTGACATGGAATACAGATGGCAGCGATATTTATTATCAGGGTCAGAGCAATAAGGATCTTCCGGTATCTGTAAAGTTTACATACTTATTAGATGGACAAGAGATGCAGCCGCAGGATCTTGTTGGCAAGAGCGGTCATCTTCAGATCAAGATTCAGTATACTAACAACGAGAAGAAGAGTGCAAAGGTAGATGGAAAGAATGAGACTATCTACAGTCCATTTGTAATGCTGACTGCAATGATACTTCCAGATGATACATTCTCTAATGTCACCATCGACAACGGAAAGGTAATTTCCGATGGAAGCAGAAATATTGTTGTGGGTGTCGGAATGCCTGGTCTTAAGGATAGCTTAAAGCTTGATACACTTTCTCTTTCTACAGATGACGAAGACAAGAACAGCGAAGACAAAACGCTTGATATTGACATTCCAGACAGCGTATCGATTGAAGCTGATGTAACAGATTTCTCAATGAGTTCTTCTCTGACAGTTGCATTGTCTGATCTGTTAAAGGATATTGATTTTGATGATGACAGTGCATTGGATGACATCAAGGATGCGCTCGATGATCTTACAGATGCAGCAACACAGCTTGTTGATGGAACCTCTGATCTGTATGATGGTGTGGAGGAACTTGACGAGAAGTATGGCGAGTTTGATGATGGTGTTAAGGAATTAAGAGATGGCACACATGATCTTTCGGATGGCGTTGGTGATCTGACAGATGGTGTAAATAAACTTGCAGATGGAGCAAAGCAGTTACAAAGCGGAGCAGGTGATCTCGCAAGCGGAGCAAAGACGCTTGACGATGGAGCTGGAAAGCTTCAGAGTGGTTCTAAGGATCTTGCAAGTGGTGTGAGTCAGCTTGCAAGTGGTGCAACTTCACTTCAGAGTGGAGCAGGTCAGTTACAGAGCGGTGCAGGACAGTTGCAAAGCGGAGCAGCACAGTTACAGAGTGGTGCAGGTACATTACAGAGTGGAATCAATGATTATACATCTGGTGTCGATCTGTTAAATGCAGGTATTCAGGCAAATCTGTCAAGTGACAGTGAATTAAACACAAAGGTTTCTCAGTTTGCCCAAGGAATCAACACACTGGCAGCTGGTGTTAACAGCTACACAGCAGGAACAGATTCTTTAGCAGATGGCGTAAGTGCATATGTTGCAGGCGAACAGCAGCTTTCACAGGGTGCACAGGCACTGACTCAGATTCAAGGTGCGTTAAGCACACTTACTGCAGCACTTGATGGAGAGGGAGAGACGACAGAGGATCTTGTCGCAGCATCAAATGCACTGGCACAGGGAACAGAATCCTTAAAGGCTTCCTTAGGAACTGACGAGACTAAACAGTTAATGACTCTGTTAGACAGCATGTTGAAAACTGGAAATGAGCTGATCACAGAAGCAAGTGATTTGCCAGCGGCTATGCAGACACAGATTGTAGATCCAGTTAATACTATGATGAAGCAAGCAACTGGCTTAAAGGATCAGTTAAGTGCACAGGTAGGTGCAATTCAGCAATATGTTGCAGGTCTTCAGAGTGTAGTAAATAACATCAATGCCCAAGTCAAAGCAGCAAATGATCAGGTTGATGCGGCAAATGGTCAGATCAAAACAGCAAATGATCAAATAGCAACAGCAAATGGTCAGATTGCAAGTGCAAAACAATCTCTTTTGACTCAGGCAGCGGCAGCAAGACAAAATGGAGATGAAGCACTGGCAACAGCACTTGAAACAGCAGCAAATCAGATTCCAGAGGTTTCATCTGTTACTGCTAGTGTACCATATGTAACGGCTTCTGTTGGTGATGTGACACCTTTGAATACAGAAACACTGCAGGCACTAATGAATGGACTTGCAGCACTTCCTACTCAGATTCAGACAATTGTAGATAACGCGAATGGCTTGTTAGGAACTGTTGGCACTATGAAGGAGAAGATTGATAGCATTACCACGATGAAAGATCAGATTCCGGCGGCAGATATCACTGCGCTTAGCACGGGTGTTGATTTACTTGACTCTAATATGCAAGATTTCAATGCAGAAATGGGTAATCTTTCAACACAAGTTGCTACATTAAACACGCAGGCTTCGGCAGGTATCAAACAGCTGTTAGATGGTTTTGCACAGCTTGATGCAAACAACGAAACACTTACAGGTGGTGCAGCACAGTTAAAGGCAAACAGTGCATCTCTTACAAGCGGCGCAGCAGCACTCCAGACTGGAGCAGGACAGCTGATCGAAGGATTAAATCAGTTAAGCACACAGATGATGGCAGGAGCAGGACAGCTTGCAGCAAACAGTCAGACACTTCGTGATGGTGCAGCAACCTTAAAGGGCGGCATCGACAGTGCAAAGAGCGGAATTGACACCTTAAAGAGCGGAACTGACACTTTAAAGGGCGGAACTGATACTTTAAAGACAGGTGCAGATACCTTAAAGAGTGGTGCTGGTACATTACAAAGCGGAATTAACACATTAAAGTCTGGTACAAGTGCACTTAGCAGTGGTGCAGATACATTGAAGTCTGGAACTAATGATTTGAGAAAGGGAACACTTGACTTAAAGAGTGGTACACAGACATTGGCAGATGGCGTTAGTGATCTTAAGGATGGTGCAGATACGTTATCAGATGCAAGTGATGATGTAGTAGATGGAATCAGCGAGCTTAAGGATGGCGCAGAGGATTTAAAGGACGGTATGCAGGAGTTTTATGATGAAGGAATCAGCAAGATCAAGGATATGGCTGATGAGAATCTGACAGTAATTCTTGACCGCTTAAAGGCTCTGACTTCAGATGAGATTTCATATGATACCTACAGCGGCAGAAGTGACAGCATGAATGGTTCTGTTAAATTCATCATTGAGACTGACGAGATCGAATAATTAAAAAACACCATGTACTGCAATGAGCACATGGTGTCTAAAAAATACTATATTTGGATCAGCGAAGACTTTCTAATACATTTTCGTGAATCCGTTCTGAGAGCTGTCTGTAAAGGCAGCTCTCTTCTTTTGTAAAGTCGCGCATACAGGTGCATTCAAAATCATTAATTGCAGCTTTCAGATCGTCAAGCACTGGCGTTGCTGTCTCAAGCAAACGAACTGAAAAATGCTGTATTGGAAGCGGCTGAATGAAACCGCGCACCGAAAGATGAGAGAGCGACAAAGAAAGAATATGAAGTGGGAGCTGTGCATAATTGGCCAGCTCTTTTTTGGTTGTAAATGGAATTGGATTTTCCAAAGCAAGTAAAAGGCAGGCATCATTTAGTGTCAAATCATGCTTAATAGCAGCAGATTCAAGATAACGATACAAAAGCATTTTGCTGCGGTAGATATCAATAATAACGCCATGTCCGTTTAATGCCTGTGGAGATACACTTGTGCGTTCACTTCCTAATTTTTTTGATCCTGGAAGAATTGAAGGCATTACAAATCCATCCTTTGCTGAGTCAATCAAAAAATGGTAGATTCTCAGTCGGTTTTTCTCATAATATGCTTCATCAAATGTGTGTTTATAAAAATTGTTATAGTATTCAAAAATTTCGAGTTTCATCTTGACAGTATTGGAGATCGTTACACTCTGACTCACAAGAGAACCTTTTGTTTTGACATAGTAATAGATCGGAACCTTCAATGCAATAAAACGCTCAGCATATCTTATATACTCCAGATTAAACATAAAATCTTCACACCAGTTAATCTGTGCGTTCATGCGAAGCTCATGCTTTTCAATAATGTCGCGGCGATACAGCTTATTCCAAATCACACCATAATAAAAGTCGGCAGGATTTTCCATCATATGGTGGGAAAATTCTTCTTTTGAAAGTACGGCATCCTCATCAATATCACCTTTTTGAGAAACACGCTCCCCATTGACACGATAAAAATCTGCGATTACAAGATCGCAGTTGTTTTTCTCAGCAGTGCGCACAAGAAGCTTTGTAGCATCTGGTGTAATCCAGTCGTCACTGTCTAAAAATTGTATGTATTTTCCGTGAGCCAGATCAAGAGCTGTATTTCTTGTATCAGATACGCCGCTGTTATTTTTGTGAATGACATGGACACGGTTATCAAGGGCGACATATTCATCGCAGATCGCACCAGAATCATCGGTGCTTCCATCGTCAACAAGAAAAAGTTCATAATCAGTAAAATCTTGATTTAAAATGCTGTCTGCGCAGCGTCGAAGTGTCTTTGCAGAATTGTATACAGGCACAATAATACTAACTTTAACAGACATAAAGTTTATCCATCCTTTCTATTTCCTGAAAAATAAGTATTTGGTTTGCGTGTACAAATCAACTTTTCATATTTTCATTTTACCAGAACTGTTTTTGAAATGCTATGATGATTTTCTTAAATTTCTTACATTTTACGCTTTTTTGTAAATTGTAATTAACTGGCAATTTGGTAAACTGGTAACAGCTCATGAGTAAAAAGCATCTGCTTTGAGATATTCTTGCAGAGAGCTGAACTTGTGAACTGCAATGGAAAGAAAGAGCAGAGGATGGATATGACAGGAACAATCATAGGAACAGGTGCATGCGCTGCATCACATGTAATGGAAAATGATGATCTGGCACAGTTTGTTGATACAAGCGATGCATGGATCACAGAGCGCACCGGAATAAAAAGACGTCATATTGCAGAAAATGAGACGGTTTCCTCTTTAGCAGTTTGTGCAGCAAAAAAAGCACTTTTGGATGCGGAAATTTTAGCGGATGAGATTGGTCTGATTATTGTTTCCACTATGACCCCAGAGAGCATCATGCCGAGTACGGCATGTCTTGTGCAGGCAGCAATAGGTGCTTCTAATGCATTATGTTTTGATCTGAACGCAGCATGCAGCGGTTTTGTGAGTGCATTTGTCACGGCGCGTACATATCTTGAAAGCAAAATTGTACGCTATGCACTTGTCATCGGAAGCGAGGTGCTTTCCAATGTAGTGGATTGGCAAGACAGGGGAAGCTGTATATTGTTCGGCGATGGCGCCGGTGCAGTTATATTAGAAGCATCAAAAAATGATTCATGGGTTCCTGTTCTTCATGCTGATGGAAGACAGTCACAGGCACTTACCTTAAAGAGTCGTCATGATGCAAATTGGCTGTTTGAAAAGGAGCATCCAGACTTGTTTAAGCGCGACTACTTTATAAGCATGGATGGCAGAGCTATTTTTCAGTTTGCCGTGCGCAAGGTGCCAGAAGTAATTGACGAACTTCTAGAGAAGAACAATCTGAAAAAAGAAGAGATTGCATATTATCTTCTTCATCAGGCAAATCGCCGCATTGTAGAGGCAGTGGCAAAGCGTATGGATCAGCCAATTGAAAAATTTCCAATGAATTTGGATGAATATGGAAATACCTCATCAGCATCAATCCCGATTCTTCTTGATGAAATGAATCAAAAAAAGCTGCTTCATGACGGTGATAAAATTATCATTGCAGGCTTTGGCGGAGGCTTAACCTGGGGAGCAGATGTGATTACTTGGAGAAAGAAGTAAGAACGATCAAAGCAGAAACCGCAAAAAACGGTAAAACAATAATTTATTATAAAGGAGAAATGAAAATGTTTGAAGAAATTAAGACTATCGTAGCAGAAAACTTAGGTGTAGAGGAAGACAGCATTACAATGGAGTCCTCTTTCAAGGATGATTTAAAGGCAGATTCTCTTGATTTATTTGAGATGGTAATGGCACTTGAGGAAAACTATGGAATTGAAATTCCAACTGATGATCTGGGTCAGCTTGAGACTGTTGCTGATGTAATCGATTATATTCAGAGTCATAAAGAGTAAATAATATGATACCAGGGTCAAAAGGTATTTTGCCCCCAACTGATACCAACGAATTGCTCCGTTGCTATGCAACTTTCGCAATTCTAAAAGCATTCGGATTCGCTGATTTTCCTTGAAAATCGCTGTATCCTCATGTTTTTGTAGGTCCCAAGCTCAAAAACCTAATCGTGCAAGCACGAACGGCTTTTGGAGCTTTTGACCTTGGTATCATAACTACGATCATGAAACAAGAGCATATTCATGATTATAAATGAGAAACGAGAAAAGGCAGGAAAAAAGGATGCAGACAGAATTAACCAGATTGCTTGGAATCCAGGCACCAATCATTCAAGGCGGAATGGCATGGGTGGCGGAACATACGCTTGCAGCAGCAGTATCAAATGCAGGCGGACTTGGTATTATCGGTGCCGCAAATGCACCGGCTGAGTGGGTCAGAGAACAGATTCGCCTGACAAAGCAGCTGACAGATAAGCCGTTTGGCGTCAATGTCATGCTGATGAGTCCTTATGCGCCAGAGATTGCACAGGTAGTTGCAGAGGAGGGCGTAAGTGTTGTTACGACAGGTGCAGGAAATCCAGAGAGTTATATGGCACTTTGGAAATCAAAGGGCATTAAGGTGATTCCAGTCGTTGCATCCGTTGCTTTAGCAAAAAGAATGGAGCGAGCAGGAGCCGATGCTGTTGTTGCAGAAGGATGTGAATCAGGTGGTCATATTGGTGAGAGTACGACAATGACACTTGTTCCGCAGGTAGTTGACGCATTGAATATTCCAGTTATTGCGGCAGGCGGAATAGCAGACGGCAGAGGCCTTGCAGCAGCTTTTATGCTTGGGGCATGCGGTGTACAGATGGGAACTCGTTTTGTTGCGACAAAGGAGTGCTGGGCACATCAAAATTATAAGGATAAGATTTTAAAAGCAAAGGATATTGATACGAAAGTAACAGGCAGAAGCACTGGTCATCCAGTCAGAGCACTTAGAAATGAAATGACAAAGCAGTATCTTGATCTGGAAAAGAAAGGTGCAACATTAGAGGAACTTGAGTATCTGACGTTAGGTGGTCTTAGAAAGGCTGTTGTAGAAGGCGATGTGAAAAATGGAAGTGTCATGTCTGGTCAGATTGCAGGAATGATCAAAGAGGAGTTAACTTGCAGGGAGGTCATTGAAAACATTGTGGCTGAGGCGGCAAAGCTTCTTGAGAAAGGGGCATGTTATGAGTAAGCTTGCATTTATTTTTCCAGGACAGGGTGCGCAGAAAGCTGGAATGGGAAAAGATTTCTATGAAAACAGTGAAGCTGCAAGATCATTTTTTGATCAAGCACAAAAAATTCTTGACTTCGATTTGAAGGAAATGTGTTTTGGTGAGCACGAAGAACTTAACTTGACAGAGTACACACAGCCATGTATGGTAAGCGTTTGCCTTGCAATTGTGCAGGAACTAAAAAAACGCGGCATTAATCCTGACATCACAGCAGGCTTAAGCCTTGGAGAGTATGCAGCAGTTGCAGCAGCAGGCGGCATGAACGAGCTAGATGCTATAAAGTTAGTGCGACGCAGAGGAATTTTGATGCAGAGCACTGTTCCAGCCGGTGAAGGCGCAATGGCAGCTGTTTTAGGATTAGATGCAAAAAAAATAGAAGAAATTCTTGAAAGCTTTGAAAATGTATGGATCGCAAATTATAACTGTCCTGGTCAGATAGTAATAACTGGTCTGACTAATGAGGTGCAGCAGGCATCTTTAGCATTAAAAGAGGCAGGTGCAAAGCGTGTTGTGGAGCTTAAAGTCAGTGGACCATTTCATTCCCTGCTTTTAAAACCAGCAGGAGAAGCGCTGCTTAAGGAGATGGAATCAATGTCATTTTCACCGTTGCAGGTTCCTTATGTTGCAAATGCGACTGCCGAAATAGTGACAGACAGTAAAAAGATCAGTACATTTTTTGCAAAAGGAATTTATTCTTCTGTTCGCTGGCAGCAAAGTATCGAAACAATGCTTGAAAACGGTGTGGATACTTTTGTTGAGATAGGACCTGGAAAGACACTTGCAGGTTTTATGAGAAAGATTGCACCAAAGGCAACTGTATATAATGTATCCTCTTTCGAGGATGCCATAGCACTTGAAAAATGTCTGTCAAAGGCGTGAGGTGAAGTATGTTAGAAGAAAAAATTGCAGTCGTAACAGGGGCATCCCGCGGAATCGGAAGAGCCATTGCAAAGGAGCTTGCGCTTAAAGGAGCATTTGTAATTGTTAATTACAATGGCTCAAAACAGGCAGCTGATGAGACAGTAAATGAGATTACACAGGCAGGCGGCAAGGCTGTAGGTGTGCAGTGCAATGTGGCAGATGCAGCCGAGTGCGAAGCTTTTATAAATAATATCATTAGCGAATATGGTCGAATTGATATTTTAGTCAACAATGCAGGAATCGTGCGTGACAATCTTTTGATGCGTATATCAGAGAAGGATTTTGACGCAGTCATTGATACAAACTTAAAGGGAACTTTTCATACGATGCGTCTCGTGGCGCGTCCAATGCTTCGCCAAAGAAGCGGAAGAATTATTAATATTTCTTCAGTGGTTGGTATTTTTGGAAATGCAGGACAGGCAAATTATGCGGCATCAAAGGCAGGTGTTATAGGTCTTACGAAATCAGCATCAAAGGAACTTGCATCGCGCGGCATCACCGTAAATGCTGTAGCACCAGGTTTTATTGAAACTGATATGACGCAGAAATTAAGCGAGCAGGTAAGAAATCAGATTCTTAGCCAGATTCCGGCAGGCACATTTGGAAAGCCAGAGCATGTGGCAAAAACAGTGGCCTTTCTGGCGTCAGATGATGCGTCATACATTACCGGTCAGATCATTCAGGTCGATGGCGGAATGTAATCTATAATAACATAGCAGAAAGGCAAGGATAATTGATGAAAAGAAGAGTAGTTGTGACAGGCTTGGGCGCTGTGACTCCAATTGGAAATACAGTAGAGGAGTTCTGGAAGGGAATCCGCGATGGAAAGGTAGGAATCGGACCTATCACTCGTTTTGATACGACTGGTTATAAAGTTACGCTTGCTGCCGAGGTAAAGGATTTTAAGGCAGCAGATCGTATGGATTTTAAGGCAGCAAAGAGAATGGATCGCTTTTCACACTATGCTGTGGCAGCATCAAAAGAAGCACTTGAGGATTCAGGTCTTGATCTGTCAAAAGAGGATGCATTTCGCGCAGGCGTTGTGATAGGTTCAGGAATTGGTTCTCTTGAGATGATGGAATCAGAGCATGAAAAGATTTTAAAGGGACAGGTGAACCGTGTCAATCCGCTTATGGTTCCTAGAATGATTTCAAACATGGCAGCAGGAAATGTTTCAATTCAGCTTGGACTTCGCGGAAAGTGCACGAATGTCGTAACAGCTTGTGCATCTGGTACACACTGCATTGGAGATGCATTTCGTGCAATTCAGTATGATGATGCTGATATTATGTTTGCAGGCGGTGCAGAGAGCAGTATCTGTCCGACAGGAATTGCAGGATTTCAGTCACTGACTGCTCTTTCAACATCAGATGATCCGCTGTACGCATCAATTCCGTTTGATAAAAACAGAAAAGGCTTTGTTTTAGGAGAGGGTGCAGGTATAGTTGTTCTTGAGGAGCTTGAACATGCTAAAGCGCGCGGTGCTCATATCTATGCAGAGGTAGTAGGCTATGGAGCTACAGCAGACGCATTCCATATCACTTCACCATGCGAAGATGGAAGCGGTGCAGCTAAGGCAATGGAGCTTGCCATGACAGAGGCAAAGGCTGCTCCAGAAGAAATCACATATATCAATGCACATGGAACTGGAACGCATCACAATGATCTTTTTGAGACGCGTGCAATTAAGTTGGCATTTGGAGAGGCAGCAAAAAATGTCTGCATCAATTCAACAAAATCCATGACAGGTCATTTGCTTGGAGCAGCAGGAGGCGTCGAGTTTGTTGTATGTGCAAAGTCTGTTGAGGAAGGCTACATTCATCAGACGATGGGCACAAAAGAGACTGACGAGGAATGTGATCTTGACTACACAATTGGGGCGCCTAAGGAAAAAGATGTTGTCTATGCGATGAGCAATTCACTTGGATTTGGCGGCCATAATGCTTCAATTTTAATAAAGAAATACGAAAATGCGTAAAGGTGGTAAAAGTCATATGGAATTGGACGATCTTTTAAAGCTGATCGATCACGTATCAAAGTCAAAGCTGGATGATTTTTGCTACGAGACAGGAGAGATAAAGCTTCGCCTAAAGAAAAATGCAGCAAAGGAAATCGTTGTGCAGCAGAAAGAAGTAAAAAACGCAGCGTCAGAATTTGCCATTGTTCAAAATTGCGAAGATGCTGTGGGTGCAGATACCTCAAAAAAATCAGATGAAGCATCATCTGACAAATATATTGATTCTCCTCTTGTTGGTATCTTTTATACGGCACCGGGAGAAGGAGAAGCACCGTTTGTATCAGTAGGTGACCGCGTAAAGAAGGGTCAGACGCTTGGCATTGTAGAGGCAATGAAGCTGATGCATGAGATTACCTGCGAACAAAATGGTATTGTAAAAGAAATCTGTGCACAAAACGGTGATGCTGTCGAGTACGGTCAGAAGCTGTTTATTATAGAAGAAGCTTAAGCTAAAAATTGGAGAATCAGAATATGAATCATTTAGATATTAACCAGATTAAAGATATTATTCCGCATCGCCATCCGTTCTTATTAATTGATTACATAGAGGATTATGTACCGGGTGAGTATGCTGTTGGATATAAATGTGTATCATACCGTGAGGAGTTTTTTGCCGGTCATTTTCCGCAGGAACCAGTTATGCCAGGTGTTTTGACAATCGAGGCACTGGCGCAGACGGGTGCAGTTGCAATTCTTTCACTTCCAGAAAATAAGGGAAAAACAGCTTACTTTGGCGGAATTGACAAGTGCCGTTTTCGCGGAAAAATAGTGCCTGGTGATAAGGTACGTCTTGAGACAAAGATCATCAAGACAAAAGGACCTGTAGGTATTGGAGAGGCAGTTGCAAGCGTGGATGGCAAGGTAGTTGTCCGTGCTGAGTTAACATTTATGATAGGATAGGAGATAACATGATCAGGAAAGTTCTTGTAGCAAACCGGGGAGAGATTGCAGTGCGCATTATTCGTGCCTGCCGAGAGATGGGGATTGAAACGGTAGCAGTCTATTCAGAGGCCGATAAGGATGCGCTTCATGCGAAGCTCGCAGATGAGGCAATTTGTATCGGACCGGCAAAGCTTAGCGAGAGCTACCTGTCAATGGAGCGTATCATAAGTGCAACAATTGTGTCAGGTGCAGAGGCCATTCATCCAGGCTTTGGATTATTGTCGGAAAACAGCCGCTTTGCAAAACTGTGTGAAGAATGCAACATTATTTTTATCGGGCCAGATTCTAATGTGATTGCTAAACTTGGTGACAAGCAGGCTGCCAGAGAGACTATGATTAGTGCCGGTGTGCCAGTTATACCTGGCGGTGATCATGCAGTGTATGATGAAAAGGATGCGAAAGAGACTGCAAAAAAGGTTGGTTATCCAGTTATGATTAAGGCAGTCCTTGGCGGAGGCGGCAAGGGAATGCGCACGGCAAAGGATGAAGAAGAGTTTGTAAAAAATTTTGCAATAGCACAGGCAGAAGCAAAGCAGTCATTTGGCGATGATGCTATGTATATTGAGCATTTTATTACAAGACCGCGTCATATTGAATTTCAAATTCTTGCAGATTCTTATGGGAATGTAATTCACCTCGGTGAGCGTGACTGTTCTATTCAAAGAAATCATCAGAAGATGATCGAGGAGGCACCAAGTGCAGCATTATCGCCAGAGCTTCGTCAAAAAATGGGAGAGACAGCAGTGCGTGCAGCCAAGGCAGCAGGTTATGTTAATGCTGGAACAATTGAATTTTTGCTTGAGCAAGATGGCAGCTTCTATTTTATGGAGATGAATACAAGAATCCAGGTAGAGCATCCCATTACGGAGTGGATCACAGGAATAGATCTGATTAAAGAGCAGATTCGAATCGCTGATGGAAAGAGGCTTTCTTATACACAGGATCAGGTAAAGATTAGTGGCCATGCAATTGAGGTACGAATAAATGCAGAGCGTCCAGAGGAGAATTTTTTGCCATGTCCAGGAACTATTACAGGACTTCATCTGCCAGGAGGCAAGGGAGTGCGCATTGACTCTGCAATTTATAGTGGCTATACGATTCCGCCATATTATGACTCAATGATAGCAAAGATAAGTGTGTGGGCAAAAAACAGACGTGAGGCAATTCAAAAAATGCAAAGTGCGCTCGGTGAGGTAATCATAGAGGGCGTTGATACCAATGTCAATTATCAGTATGCGCTGCTTAATCATCCGGATTTTCTGGCAGGAAATATTGACATTGAATTTATTGACCGTATTCAGCAGGAGGCATAAAGATTATGAATCTCGATCATGTATTTAAAAAGACATTGGTGCGGCCATTTGCCGGAATCCGCAAGAAACCAGAGGTGCCAGAAGGTCTTCTTTGCAAATGCAGCATGTGCAAAAAGGCGATAGTAGCAGAGGATGTCAGAAAAAATTTCTATGTCTGCCCAAGCTGCAATGGCTATTTTCGTGTCCGTGCACAGGAGCGTATTGCGCGAATTGCAGATGAGGGAAGCTTTCTTGAATGGGATCAGGATCTTGTGGGCAAAAATCCCATGGAGTTTGAAGGGTACGAGGAAAAAATTGCTGCTGCGAGGTTAAAGACACGATTAAAAGAAGCCGTTGTAACAGGACAATGTACAATAGGCGGTGAGCCGTGTGTGCTTTGCGTGATGGATGGCCGCTTTATGATGGCAAGCATGGGAGAGGCAGTAGGCGAAAAAATTACGCGTGCAGCAGAAGAGGCAACAAAAAAGAAGCTGCCTATTATCATTTTTACATGCTCTGGCGGTGCAAGAATGCAGGAGGGAATTATATCTCTTATGCAGATGGCAAAGACATCAGCTGCGCTTAAGCGTCACAGTGATGAAGGACTTTTATATATAAGTGTGCTTACTGACCCAACAACAGGTGGTGTGACGGCAAGCTTTGCTATGGAGGCTGATATTATTTTGGCAGAGCCAAAGGCACTTATTGGTTTTGCGGGACCTCGTGTTATAGAGCAGACGACAGGACAGCGCCTCCCGGCAGGCTTTCAGCGAGCAGAATTTTTGCTTGAGCATGGCTTTGTGGATCGCATTGTTGAGCGTCATGAGCAAAAGAAAGTGCTGACAGATCTTTTGCATCTTCATAGTGTATCGGCTGAATTGAAGATAAGTTCTTTCGCAGAAAAAACTGAAATTGAAAATGTCAAAGCTGCAGAAGAAAATATTCAGAAAAAATATTCGGCATGGGACCGCGTTTGCTTTTCACGTGATAAAAAACGCCCTATAGGTTATGATTATATTAATGCACTAATTGATCAGTTTTATGAATTTCATGGTGATCGAATGATGACAGATGATAAAGCTGTTACGGCAGGAATTGGCTTTTTTAATGGTCTGCCTGTCACTGTGATTGCGCAGGAGAAAAATGAAAATTTTGGCATGTGTTCTCCACAGGGCTATCGAAAGGCACTTCGTTTGATGAGGCAGGCTGAAAAATTTCATCGTCCAATTCTTTGCTTTGTCGATACGCCAGGCGCTGCCTGTGGAATTGAAGCAGAGGAGCATGGACAGGGAGAGGCAATCGCAAGAAATCTTTTTGAAATGTCATCTTTAAAGACACCAATTCTTTCCATTTTGATTGGAGAGGGCGGAAGCGGCGGTGCACTTGCGCTTGCAGTAGCAGATGAGGTATGGATGATGGAAAATGCAGTATATTCCATCCTTTCTCCTGAAGGATTTTCAAGTATTCTTTGGAAGGACAGCAAGCGTGCAAAGGAGGCTGCTGACAGTATGAAGCTTACAGCTGCCGACTTGAAAAAGGCAGGAATTGTCGAGCGTGTATTTGAGGAGCCGGCACATTTTTCAAAGGATCAGATGGAAGATGTAGCAGAGGCACTTCGCAGCCAGATTGATCAGTTTTTATCAAAATATGGCAGTATGGACAGTATAGAGCTGTGCGAACACCGCTATCAGAGATTTCGTAAATATTGATTATGGCAGGGAATAAAATATGATAAAAATAAAAAATAAAGAGCTGAAAAAGCCGATCTTTCAGGGCGGTATGGGTGTCGGTGTAAGTCTTTCTGGACTGGCTGGTGCAGTCGCAAAGGCAGGAGGAGCCGGCACGATATCAGCAGCACAGATTGGATTTTTAGATCCTGAATTTGACAAAGATCCGTTTGAGGCAAATCTTCGCGCAATCAAAAGTGAATTTGATAAGGCAAGAAAAATAAGCAAGGATGGCATAATCGGTTTTAATATTATGGTTGCCATGCAGCATTACGAAGAGTATGTTAGGGCTGCTGTTAAGGCAGGAACAGATTTTCTTGTATGCGGAGCAGGTCTTCCAGTTGATCTTCCTAAAATTGTTGCAAATGCCATGGAAGAGATGGATCAATCTGTGGAGGCACCAGCACTTGCACCAGTCGTTTCAACTGAAAAATCGGCGCGTGTAATCTTTCGCTATTGGGAGAAAAAGCATCACTGCGCACCAGATTTTGTGATTATTGAAGGACCGCTTGCTGGTGGTCATCTTGGATTTGCAAAAGATCAGCTCTCCTATTATACCTTTGATGTCTATGAAAAAGAGGTGCGTAATATTATTGAAGTCTGCCGCGAGTATGCGGCGCGTTTTAACAAAGAAATTCCAGTCGTTTTGGCAGGAGGAATAAGCACAAAGGAAGCAGCAGATCATGCTTTTTCGTTAGGCGCGGACGCTATTCAGGCAGCTACTCGTTTTGTTACAACATATGAATGTGATGCGTCAGATGCTTTTAAGAAGGCTTATCTTGATGCATCAAAGGAAGATATTATTTTGATTGACAGTCCTGTTGGTCTTCCGGGACGAGCTGTCAGAAATAAATTTAGTGATACCATTATGTCTGGAGGACGCATAGCGCCAGTGCGCTGCAGAGGCTGTCTGAAAAATTGCCGTCCAGATAAGATTCCATATTGTATTACAGATGCGCTGATTACCTCAGTCACGGGCGATGCAAAAAATGGTCTTGTTTTCTGCGGAGCAGATGCGTGGAGATGTGATCATCTTGAATATGCAGAAGATGTAATAGAATCTTTACTTTCATGATTAAGAAAAATGTGCTATACTGAAATAAAAATAGGGTGAACAGAGGGAATACTTATTTTGGAGGTATAGTATAGTGGTCAATTTATTTTCTAGAGAACATAATAAACGAACACGGTTTACCCGGATGTGTATCGGGGAAGCCGTGTTCGTTTTGATGGATAAAAAAGAATATGAGAAAATTAAAATCTCAGATATTGTAAAGACGGCTGGCGTATCAAGAATGACATTTTATCATTATTATGAGACAAAGGAAGATGCGCTGTCTGATTATTTTCACGAGATAGTTGCTGGATATATACGTGAGTGCAGAACAGAAAAGATAGGACGCTTTCATAATAGAAGCAGCATCGTTCATGCATTGAAATATTTCGATCAGTATGAGATGTTTATTGGAAAGCTGGTAGATGCAAAGCTGCAATATATTCTGTGGGATGCGATGAATGATTACATGAGCAAGAGAATTATGCCAAAGTATAAAATTCCAGAGTATGAGCTTTATTTTTATGGCGGTGCATTATTAAATGTCTTTTTAAAGTGGCAGAAGGATCAAAAAAAAGAGTCCGCAGAACAAATTGCAGACTCCATTATAAAAAGTATGGGATTACCAGTCACTTCCCATCCTACTAAATGCGAGGATGATGGAATCAATGCCTAGTAAAATTAAATCAATTCCAATTAGATAGCTAAGTGATATGAGTGCAGCAACAGGGCGAATCAGCATGAAAATGCCAAGAAAAAGACCAACGATGTTTGCAATCATAATAAAGTAATAATGCCATTTTACTGTCCAAACGCGTATCATTGGCAGCTGTGACAGTCGTGAAATGCAATGGGCGATAAACCACATCGGGAAGAAAAGTGAAAAAGCCCATTTCACAGCACCAGGATATACAAGAAGCATCAGACCAGCAAGAACGCTTAAGCATCCGGATATAAGAGCAATAGTTGGCGCAAAGCCGACATGTTCCTCTGTTCTGACATAAAAGATAATGTCGAGGATTCCGATACAAAGTGCAATAAGTCCAAAGAACATGACAAAGCCGGATAACATACTGTCTGGACGAAGAAAAGAGAAAATTCCAAGAATAATCAAAAGTATTCCTTCGATCAGCTCAATCCAGCCGAAACGGGAACGATTTCTCATTTTAATTCACCTCCTGAAGCAGTATTTGAATCTCTGTTTAAAATTTCCATAAATTCTTCTCCTGTAATCGTTTCTTTCTCATATAGATAATTTGATAATTCATCAAGTTTGTCGCGATTATCAAGAAGAAGCTTCTTTGCCTTTTGATGCTGTTTCTTCACAAGTTCAGTTACCTGACGGTCAATTTCCTTTTGTGTATCAGCAGAGCATGCAAGAGAAGCGTCACCGCCAAGGTACTGATTTGTTACAGTCTCAAGGGCAACCATATCAAATTCATCACTCATACCATAGCGTGTAATCATGGCACGTGCAAGCTTTGTTGCCTGCTCAATATCATTAGAAGCGCCAGTAGTAATCTGATTGAAAACTACTTCCTCAGCGGCACGGCCGCCTGTAAAGGTTGCGATTTTATTTTCAATTTCTTCTTTTGTCATCAAATATTTGTCACCCTGCTCAACCTGCATAGTGTATCCAAGAGCACCAGAGGTACGTGGAATGATCGTGATTTTTTGAACTGGTGCAGAGTGAGACTGCAGTGCAGCGACAAGTGCGTGACCGATTTCATGGTAAGCAACTACCTTTTTCTCCTGATCAGAGAGAACGGCATTTTTCTTTTGATAACCAGCAATAACAACCTCAACACTTTCCTCAAGGTCAGCCTCATGGACAATAGTTCGTCCCTGACGTACAGCGCGAAGAGCAGCTTCATTTACTATATTTGCAAGCTCAGCACCGGAAGCACCAGATGCCATTCTTGCAATTGTATGAAAGTCAACATCATCTGCCGGCTTGATTTTCTTTGCATGAACCTTAAGGATTGCTTCACGTCCCTTTAAATCAGGAAGTTCTACAGGAACACGGCGGTCAAAACGTCCAGGACGTGTCAGAGCCGGATCAAGAGATTCAGGGCGGTTTGTGGCAGCCAGAATTATGACACCATTATTTCCTTCAAAACCATCCATTTCTGTCAGCAGCTGATTCAATGTCTGCTCGCGCTCATCATTTCCGCCTACTTGACCATCACGTTTTTTACCAATAGCATCAATCTCATCAATAAAGACAATACAAGGCGCTTTTTCCTTTGCCTGTTTAAAAAGATCGCGGACTTTAGAAGCACCCATACCAACGAACATTTCAACAAATTCCGAACCGGAAATTGAGAAGAAAGGAACACCAGATTCACCGGCAACAGCCTTTGCAAGCATTGTTTTACCAGTTCCAGGAGGGCCTACAAGCAACAGACCTTTAGGCATAGAGGCACCGGCATCAGTATATTTTTTTGGATTATGAAGATAATCAACAATCTCAGCAAGATTTTCCTTTGCCTCATCTTCACCGGCAACATCATCAAAATGGATGCCTTCAGTAGACTGAACATAAACTCTGGCGTTGCTCTTTCCCATGCCAAAGGCCATGGAATTTTTTCCACCAGCCTGTTCTAAAAGCTTTCTTCCAAGGTATTGTCCAAGAACAACGAAGATAACCATCGGAAGAATAAAGGTTAATAGAAAGCTCATGATAGGAGACATTGTCTGTTCGATATCCTTTGAGAATGTAGCACCAGACTGATAAAGTCGTTCTGTGAGATTTGGATCATCCATGACACCTGTTTTGTATATGTTGTCATTATTTTTATCGGTAAAGATGATCTGAGAATCCTCAACCTCAACGCGTCCGATGTTTTTCTTTTCCGTCATACTCATAAATGTTCCGTAGTCAACCTCAGTCACCTGACGCGATAATAAAAGCGGGGAGACGAAGAAGTTGAATGCAGCCAGTACAAGCAGGACAATCACGTAATAGTAAATCAACGGTTTCTTTGGTGATTTTACCTCTTTCATGGTAGTACCCCTTTCTTAGTTTTAAACAAGATTATTTTGCTGGAGTTCAATTTTGCTGGCCTCTTTCTGCTCCTGAATTGCCTTTAAGGATAGAAGCAGTGCGCGGTCAGCAGCGAGAATTGCAAAATCAAGCGCGTATTCCGCAAGCAGCGCAGTGTTTTCAGCATTTTCATTCCACGTAGCTTCGGGGTCGCTCTCGGCGGCATTGTGCATTCGTTCCTGGACGTCATTGTACATGGAAATCAGTGCCTGAATTTTGGGTACTTTACATTCCTTCAGACGATAGCGTATTGCATCCTGCTCCAAATTATATTCTTCTGTCAGAGCATTTAATTCACACATCAGTGCGGTGATATCTTCGTGTTCACCATCGTCAATTCGTTCATGGAGATGACGGAGTTTTTCGTCAAGTTCAATCATTTTTGCAGCAAACATAGCATCGTGCCTCCTTTTCTTTGCTAGCTTTATTATAGAAAGAAAGGCACACCAAAACAATAGTCACAATTTGTATTGTGTATGGACAGAATTTAAAAAGTGTAAAAAGATTTATTAGTGTGTTTTGTGTGTAAAGAATTGAGCCAGATCATGCACGATTTCATCCATGTGAGCAGAATCATCTTTAGACCAGGTGCGGACAAGACCTAGAAAAGCCAGACTGTGATAGCGAAGGAGAAGCTTTCTTTGTGATGCTGTCAAGCTGTCTGAAACAAGAGAGGAAGAAGCAGATTCGTTAGTCAGCTGATCGAAAAAAGAATAAAATTGTTCAAGTAAAAGTGGCTCAAGCTCACTTTGATAGCTGGAAGGAATGGTGCGCTGAATCAGTGGGCGGGCATTAAGCGCAACGCTTAACAGGTAACGAATTTTATCTTCAAGCGTTGGCTGAGCAAGACAATTTTCCAAAAGCTCCTTAGAACCCTGCTCCATCATGTAGCAGATAAGATCTGGAATATCCTGAAAATGATAATAAAATGTTTGGCGTGTGATGCCGCACTCCTCAACGATATCCTTAACTGTAAGTTTTTTAGTACGCTTTTTTGTTAAAAGTTCGGAAGCAGAACGGCAAATCGCCGCTTTCATATCGATTGGCATAATACCCTCCTTGGTAAATTTTTGCTGAAAATTATATTATTTTCTTCCTGTTTCTGCTATTATAAGGGAGAAAAGAGGACGTTTGCAAGAAGAAAAATAATTTGGAGGTGTTCTGAGGGGATGAATGAGTTAGGAATATGTGAGCAAGATATGTACGAGCAGGGAATGAATGAGCAGGAGGTAAACGGGCAGGGAATCAGCGAGCTGGGACGGCTGGAAAATCTATCAGGAGATATGGAGAAAAATCCATATCGACCCTATTATTTTGAAAATCCAGCAGCATATGATAGCCCGATTCGCAGTTGGGAGGAATTTCGAGGGCGTTTTCGCACTGAATTTGCCGCTCATATGCCGAAAGAAGCACCTACTTACATGAATCCATTTTTGGAGGAGAGTGCCTATTTCTTTCCGAATCCAAAGGATGAGGTCGCGTTAGTTGTCAATTGCGGATATTGTCCACCATTTTTGCACCGTCTAGCATTTGTTAAAATCGTGTATGTGCTCCGAGGAAGCTGCTTTTTCTTTATTGGCGGTGAAAGAATTTTAATGAAAAAAGGATCGTTTTGTCTTGTTGGACCAAATGTAGAGCAGGCTGTGTATAGCTGCAATGATGAGGATATTGTTGTGAATTTAATTATGCGCTTTTCTTCATTTGCAGAATCCTTTTTGGGATTGATGCGGGAACAAGGGATTATGTCGGAATTTCTCTGGCGAATGCTGTACAGCAGAACGGACAATGGCTGTCTGATGTACGATGGAAAAGAGGAAAAAATCGTGACCGAAAATGTAAAGAATCTGTGTGAGGAGATTCTTTTTGAAACGCAAAATCCAAGTAGCTTGATTCGAAAAAGCATGCTGCTGATTTTTTATGGGAATGTTCTGCGTCTTCACGAAAAAGAATTGATTGTACTGGGAAGAGAGGGACGTGCAGGTGGTTATCAGTTGGCAGATATGCTATTTTATATGGAAAATCATCTTACATGTAGCTTGCCAGAGTTGGCAGGTACATTTAACTTAAGTGAAGGGTATTTGAGCCGATATTTTCGAAAAGAGACTGGAAAAACGTTTGCACAGCTTTTGTGTGAATTTCGTATGAGACGTGCAGAGAAAATGCTTCTTCACACCGATTTTTCGATTGAGAAGATTGTGGAGACAGTAGGGTATACCGATAAGAGTCGTTTCTATCGAAATTTTAAGGCAATGTATTGTGTGTCACCTGTGAAATACCGCAAAGGAAGGGGAGAATTATGTCCGTATCCAAGCAATTAGAAGAAATATTGAGACAAGAAGAACATGGTCAGAAAGAATACAGGAATTTATACCAGAAAAATCCAGCGGCGTATGATAGTCCAATTCGAAGCTGGAAGGAATTTCGTGAGCGTTTTTCAACTGAAATAGCAAAGGAAGCACCGACGCCAATAAAAGGTTTTTTGTCGGAAAAGGAAATTTTTCCCAATGAGGATGTGCAGGTACACTGTTTTAAAAATGTAAGATTTTGTCCACCTTTTTTGCATAAACTGGAATTTATTAAGATTGTTTACATAATGGAAGGAACCGCTGTTTTTTATCTTGGCGATAAGCAGTATGACATGTCGGAGGGAAATTTTTGCATTGTGGCACCGGGAGTTGAGCAGGCACTTTTTACAGCAGATTCAAACGGAATTGCCGTGAATATTTTGATGCGAGCATCGACTTTTACCAGAACCTTTTCCACACTTTTGTATGAGCAGGGAATTTTAGGCGATTTTTTCTGGAAAATGGCGTACACCAATTATTGCAATCGCGTATTATTTTTTTCAGCAACACCAGATGATCGGATGAAACAGACGGTGCTTCGATTGTATGAGCAGGCGCAGTTAGAGACAAAAAAGAGTAATCTAGTACAGGAAAGCTATGTCTGTATTCTGCTCGGTGAGGGAATACGCAGACATAGACAGAATATGAAGATTCTGGAGGGTTTTGATGGAAGCGTGTGGCAGATACCAGAAATTTTGCAGGATATGAAGCAGCATTTACAGGATATTACGTTAAAAGAGCTAGCGTTAAGGTGGAATCGAAGAGAGGATACGCTGCGACACGAATTGAAGATGGAAACTGGATATTCTTTTTCGCAGCTTCTTAGTGATATTCGCCTTCAGACGGCGGCAGATTTGCTGTGTAGGACAAATAAAAGTGTGGAAGAGATTATGGAGGAAGTCGGCTGTGGCGATTCTGCTGCATTTTACCGGAATTTTAAGAGACGATATGGTGTGACACCGCAGACATACCGAATCCAGCGAGGATAAGGAAACGGTTATAGAAAAATTAGAAAAAATTCAGAAAAAAGGTCATAAAAAGCAAATTTTAAGCATGTTGAAAAATACTAGTAAAAAAGATATGATGAGTACAACAAAAAGCAACAAAACTAAGAACGAAAATCAGCGGTTTGTTGTATAAAAGCACATTTTTATTAGGAGGAAAAACATGAAAAAAAGAACGTTAGCAGCACTTCTCGGCACATTGACAGCACTTTCAAGTGTAGCACCAACGATGGCACAGGCAGCAGAAAACACAGAGGAATACACTGTGACATTCTGTAGAACACAGGACTCCACAATGGAGAGTGATATTTTTTCTATTTTAAAGGATGAGTCCTATGAGGATAACCGTTGGACTAGACTGATTGCTGATCGTCTTGGAATCAATGTGAAGTATCTGTGGATTGCACCGAATGAAGAGCAGCAGACACAGAAGTTTAATGCAGCCGTTGCAGCAGGAACGATACCAGATATCGTTTGTGTCGATAAATTGACACTGAAAAATCTGGTAGAAGCAGATCTGGTTGTCGATATGGGATCATATTTTGAGGAGTATGCGAGTGATCTGCTCAAGTCCATGATCGAATCTGCAGGAGAGCAGTGTGTGCAGGCATGTACTTTTGATGGAGTACAGTACGGAATCCCATATGTTGATTGTGATATTGAGACCGCACAGATGCTTTGGCTTCGTCAGGACTGGATGGATGAGTTGGGGCTGGAAGCACCAAAGACAATTGATGATTTAAAGGGAATCATGGATGCCTTTATGGAAAAGGTAGGAGATGGTGCAGTTGGCATGGCTCTTTGCAACGATTTGTATGGAAACTTGATGGATATTAAGGGCTTTGCAAATGCATATGGTGCATACCCGCGTTACTGGGTACAGCAGGATGACGGAACACTCGTATACGGCAGCACGACACCAGAGATGAAGCAGACACTGGAAGCATTGGCTGATCTGTATCAGAATGGTTATCTGGATGAAGAGTTCCATGTAAATGATGGAACAAAGGCAGCAGAGGATCTGGTAAACGATAAGTGTGGTGTATTGTATGGATGGCATGCAACTGCTTTGTGGCCACTGCAGGATAATTTGAACCAGAATCCAGATGCAGACTGGAGACCATATCAGATCGTAACCAGCGAGGAAAGTGCAGAGGTGACACCGGGTATCAACATGATGACAAGCAGCTGGTATGCAGTAAGCTCTGAGTGTGAGCATCCAGAGGCATTAGTTGAATTGCTAAATCTCTATTGTGAGAAGGTATTCGATCCAGAATTAAATGAGTATAGCTACTATGCAAACCCAGGTGATGGATTAGAGGGTGTATGGAGACTTTCACCGGTATCATTAAACAGCCCGGATAAGAATCAGCAGACCGCTAAGGCAATCGCAGAGCCGTTAAAGACTGGCGATCCGGGAGATCTTTACGGAGAGCAGCTTAGCATGTATGAGTATAGCAAGGCAGCGCAGGATGGTGATACAACACTTTGGGGATGGAATCGTGTATTCGGTGAAGGTGGTTCTCAGATGCTTCTGATCGATTATGAGAACGATGAAAACGTGAAATTAGTAAGAGATCAGTTCTACGGAGTTGCAACCGAGACCATGAGTATGAGAAAAACAACGTTGGACACCGTGCTCGACGAAGCGTTCATTAAGATCATCACTGGACAGACAACAGCCGATGAGTTTGATACCGTTGTGGAATCCTGGTATTCTGCAGGTGGTCAGGATATGACAGACGAAGTGAACGAGTGGTATCAGGCACAGCAGTAACTGATTAGAGATAAAAAAAGCTGTCATGCAGCGTCTGGTGCGGAACTGCACGGCAGCTTTTTCATTGTTTTATTAAAGTACAGTTGGAATACAGCGATGGAAATGAGGGATTTGAAATGCCAAATATAAATACAGTAAAAAAGGTAAAAACGAAATATACGAAAGCAAAGTTTAAAAAAGAGTTGCCATTGCATCTGATGATTCTTCCGGGACTGATTCTTGTTCTTATTTTTTCCTATGTTCCGATGGGCGGATTGATTATTGCATTTCAGAAGTTTATCCCGAGTAAGGGAATGTTTGGAAACCAGAAGTGGATCGGATTTGACAATTTTTCTTATGTATTTTCCCTTCCGGGTTTTACGCGGGCGATGATGAATACGATTATTATAGCAGCATGGAAGATTGTGCTGGGATTAGTTGTTCCAATCGTGTTTGCGCTTCTTTTAAATGAAGTAAAGGGACGCCGTTTTAAGAAAGTCGTGCAGACAATTGTATATCTTCCTTACTTCATGTCTTGGGTTATTCTCGGTGGAATTTTCCGTGATATGCTTTCTCCGGGAGAAGGAATCATTAATCAGATCATAACCGCATTTGGCGGAAAATCCATTTTCTTTTTAGGCGACAATCAATATTTTAGAGGTACGATGATTGTGACCGATATCTGGAAAAATTTTGGATACGGAGCAATTGTGTATCTGGCTGCTATTTTGGGCATTGACACGCAACTGTATGAGGCTGCACAGATTGACGGCGCAAATCGCTGGCAGCAGACATGGCATGTTACACTTCCAGGTATGAAGATGATCATCGTGCTGATGATGGTACTTAGTCTTGGAAATGTATTAAATGCAGGTTTTGATCAGATTTTCAATATGTACAGCACTTCTGTATACCAGACAGGAGATATCATTGATACGTTTGTATACCGTCTTGGTCTTTTGGATGCGCAATATGGACCAGCAACAGCTGTGGGTTTGTTTAAATCCGTTATCTCCACACTTTTTATTTCAATATCGTATTTCCTGGCGTATAAGCTGGCCGATTATCGTATCTTTTAGGAGGAACTGTTATGAAGAAATCAAAAGGGCGTATTGTTTTTGAGGTAATTAATGTAATTGTGCTGTCATTGCTGTCATTTGCCTGCCTGTTTCCGTTGTTAAATATTCTGGCAATGTCATTTTCGAGCAGTACAGCAGTTGCAGCTGGAAAAGTTTCTATTTTTCCTGTTGAATTTAATCTGTATGCGTATGATTATGTAGTAGGGAAGGCTGATTTCTGGAAATCACTGCTTCGCTCGGTGGAGCGTGTCGCAATCGGACTTCCATTAAATATGATTTTAACAATTATGCTTGCGTACCCACTGTCAAAGGAATCGACTTCATTTCGCATGAGAACTGTGTATGTATGGATTTTCTTCTTTACAATGCTGTTTTCAGGTGGCCTGATTCCGGGCTATTTGCTAATTCAGAATCTGAAAATGATGGATACGATCTGGGCGTTGGTGCTTCCAGCAGCAGTTCCTGTTTACAACGTAATTTTGATGTTAAATTTCTTTAGAGGAATTCCACACGAATTAGAGGAGGCAGCCGAGATCGACGGAGCAGGACAGTGGCGTATCTGTTTCCAGATCTTTGTACCATGTGCAAAGCCGTCAATCGCGACTCTGATGCTGTTTTCCTTTATTAGTCACTGGAACAGCTGGTTTGATGGATTAATTTACTCTAATTTCCCATCAAGCTATCCATTAGCATCGTTTTTGCAGACCGTTGTTGTACAGCGTGATATGACATTGCTTAGTTTAGAGGACTGGCAGTCCATGTCGATGATTTCAGATCGTACCGTGAGGTGTGCACAGATCTTTGTTGGAATTATACCGATCATTTTGATTTATCCATTTGCACAGAAATATTTTGTAAAGGGTATGACTGTAGGTTCTGTAAAGGGATAAAAAGATGAAATGACAAAATGACAAAGATGAACGATGACGGAGGCTTAATTGGAATGAGAACTGAGGATCTGAGGGTACAGGCACTGAAAAATCCGCTGGGAATCAACGAAAATCCGGTGTTTTCCTGGCAACTGGTATCGGATAAAAAAGACGAAAAAAATGAAAGACAGACTGCATATCGAATTCTGGTATCAGAGAGTGAGGCATCGCTTATAAATGAGACAGGGATGCTCTGGGACAGCGGTGTTGTAAAGGAAAGCCGCTGTTTTGGAATTTTGTATCAGGGCAAAAAGCTACATTCTGCACAGAAAGCGTATTGGAAGGTGATGGTGTGGGATGGAGAAAATCAGGCATCCGTGTGGAGTGAGACGGCATCCTTTGAGACAGGATTACTTGAGCGCGAGGATTGGAAAGGCATTTGGATTGGACAGGGTGAAGACTATGAAAATCAGGAGTTAGCGCCGGTTTTTGTAGGTGAATTTGAAGTGGCAGATCTTGAACAAGTAGTATGTGCACGAGCGTATATCAGTGGACTTGGTGTGTTTCTGGCTGATATGAATGGACAGAAGTTATCAGATGCTTTTTTTGAGCCTGGCGAGTCTGATGCGACAAAGACTGTTTATTATGTGACTTATGACATCACAAATCAACTTGTTTCAGGCACCAATTTTCTTACGATAACGCTGGGAAATGGTCAGTACACTGGGTACACAATCAATCCGGTTATGGTATATCAAGATGGAACAAAGACAAAATTTGGCCGTTATCAGAAAAATGACAGTTGTTTTGTTAAGCCGGGAATCTGTGGCAGAAAGAAGTTGATCGCTCAAGTAGAGCTGATCTTAAAGGATGGAACAAGAAAGATTGTTTGCACATCCAATGAAAACTGGCTGTGGGTCAATGGACCGACTGTTTTTCAGAACTGGTATGGCGGCGAGGATTACGATGCCTGCTTGGCAGAAGAACTTATAGGAAAGATACCATCAGAGGAAAATGGCTGGGCCAAAGCAAAGAAAATGCAGTCGCCAAAGGGAGTGCTTATGGCGCGCGAGTGTCCGCCAATTAGGATCGAGGAACGCTTTACCGCAAAGAGCGTAAAAAAGCTGGGAGAAGGTCATTTCATGGTAGATGTGGGAAAAAATGGAGCTGGTTTTGTGGAGCTTGTGCTACATGGAACAACAAAAGAAAATCGTGGAAATTGGATTTCTATGTACCCAGCGGAAATGATAAATGAGGCTGACAATGGTGTAGACCAGAGGTCGTGCACGCAGAGTTGGAGTGAGAAGTTTGACTGTGTGATTCGCGATTCCTATCGAATGGCAGGAACTGGTGAGGAGCGTTGGCATCCGTCCTTTTGCTATCATGGCTTTCAGTATGTGGAGGTCGTCGGCTTCCCAGGTGAGCTTACGTCAGATCAGATCATCTGCTGTCGTCTTGCAGTAGCAAATGAGAAGCATGGCACTTTTGAAACTTCAAATCAAACTTTAAATCGTATCTGCGAAATTACAGACCGCTCAATTTCAAGCAACATGTACTGGAGCTTTACCGATTGTCCGCAGATTGAAAAACTCGGCTGGATTGAAACTTCACATCTGATGTTTGCATCTGTTGCAGATGTGTATGACATTCGCGCATGGATGAAAAAGATTATTCATGATATCTGCGATTCGCAGCTCGATAACGAGCAGGCTTCGCTTGCAGGAAATAACGAGGAGGGGTTTGTGCCAGGTATCATTCCTGCGTTTTATCGTATCGGAGGACTTTACAAGGATCCAAACTGGAATGGTGCATGTGTTTTCACACCGTGGGCATATTATCAATATTATGGCGATGAAGCTGTATTGCGTCAGGCATTTCCAGTAATAGAGCGTTACCTAGCCTATTTGGATCGCCAGACGACAAATGGTGTCTTGGAAAATTATGCGCAGATGGGCGAATGGGGCGAGTATGGGGAGCATACACCAAATGTGCTGGTCGCTACTTGTGCATATTACAGAATGTTCGTGATTGCAAAGCAGATTTGTGAAATTTTAAAAGGGCAGAAAAAACAGAAAGAAAATAAGCTAGATGAGAAAGCAAAATTATACGAGGCAAAAGCACAAGCCGTAAGAGACGCATTTTATCACCATCCAGAGTGTTACGATGAGGCAACTGAACAGTTTGGAACAGGCAGTCAGGCAAGCTATGCGATTGCATTGTTTAGCGGTATGGCAGAGGAGCATGAAGAGCAGGCAGTGAAAGCACTCGTAGAAGCTGTAAAGAAAAATGGTTATCATTTGACGTCAGGAGAAGTTGGTTTAAAACAGGTATTTACTGCACTGGCAGAGGCAGGCTATAGTGATGTTGTCTATCAGATGGTCATGAATCCAACTGCGCCGAGCTATCGTGTATTTGCCGATAATGGACTTACCACATTGCCGGAGTATTGGAATTATGAGGAACTTTGGCTTGGTAGTATGGTGCGCTCCCGTAATCATGCGATGATGGGTCATGTGCGCGAATGGATGACAAGCTTTGTGTTAGGGCTTCGTCCGCAGTCACCAGGATGGACAAAAATGTTAGTGGCACCGTATGCCGTAGCAGAGTTGACGTATGCGAAGGGGAGTGTTATGACCCCGTGGGGAATTGTAAAGGTGTCATGGAAAAAGGAGAATGAAAGCTTTTTTCTTGCGGCATACATTCCGCTAGGAATTATTGCTACTGTATGTATGCCAAAAGAATACGGTGGTTCACAGCTTGAGGTTGGAAGTGGCGAGTGGAAGTTTGAGGCTAAGGTAGAAAATTAGATCTAAAATTATTGCCCATGAGAAAGTCATTTATCATTATTCGCAGTTAAAAAGTATACAAGTTTTTTAACTAAAATTTGTAGAGTGACAATTTATTCATAAATGTATTTGAAAATCCGTATATGTTCATAAAAAGATTGATTTTTTGAACATATACGGATATACTATTTTTAAGGGAAAGGAGGCTGCAAATGGAGATTGAAAGTGAAAAGAAAGATAAGGATATAAATAAAACACAAAATGAACGGGAAATCGAGCGCCTTAACCGCAAATTAAAGCGAGTGATGGAAGAATATGCGAAGTGTGCAAAAGAAAGAGATGAACTAAGGGCAGCGATTAATGTTGCAAAAAGAAAGAAGGGAAGACCAGGACTAAGTACAGAGAAGAAGGCAAAAATTTGCACACTTTATCAGCAGGGAAATTCCATGCGCCAGACTGCGCAAAAGGCAGGAGTGTCGCTTGGTACAGTAAGCAATGTTATAGATGAGGCAAAAAAGTCTTCAAGAATTGTCTATGTATATATGGATCGTAAAAAACCAGCAACATTGTTGGACATTTATCCAGCAATAAACAGACTGGAAATCTGGAACTTCACAGATGATCTGATTAGTCGGGCATTTGGCAGCCGCGAAAAACCTTCGTGGCAAGAATATGAGCAATTTTTAGAGGATCGCTGTATGCCTAGAACACGATACGGAATAAAAAAGGAACTGGAACATATGGGGCTAGACAGCTACGATCCATTTCAGATTGTGGAGATAACAAAGGGGCGCGTATATGGAGACGGGCAATGGTTAGCGCGAATGGATCAAAAAGGAATAGATCAAATTGACTGTATTCTGAAAAAAACGTCTAAAAAAACAAAAGAAAAACAGGCGAAAGCACTTCTGGAGTTTATTGATTTGTGGAAGGAGGAACAAGAATAAAGAAACATCTATTCACAAAAACTGAAAATGTAAAAAAAAACAATTGCATTTTTGAAACAAACGTGTTATATTACAAATAGCGCGTTTTATTGCGCATGCCTATCCGCATCTAATGATGAGGATTAAGCCCATACGGACAGGCGGGGCAGCTGCCGATTGTGGTTTTTAAACCGCGTTATTGATTGAGTTAGAAGCTCAAATTTTATAAGTTGACGGGACATGGCACAGTAGTGTGCTCATCCGGTCGAAACATCACTTGTGAAACGGTCAATAATAATCGGATGCACATCTGGGCAAAAGCATGCGTGCGAAAAAACGATACATAGGACTTTACGGAACAGGTGATGCAGCCTGTTCCTTTTTTTATAAAAGAAACAGGTCATCAAATTGAGAGGACTGTAGGCAAATGGAAAAAGGACAAATGCGCGCGCCAGTTTATGAGGCGCTTGAAAAGCTAAAGAAACGAAGAGTGGTTCCGTTTGATGTGCCAGGACATAAGAGAGGACGTGGAAACCCGGAATTAGTCGAGCTTCTTGGTGAAAAATGCGTCAGTCTTGATGTCAATTCCATGAAGCCGCTTGATAATCTGTGTCATCCGGTTTCAGTAATTAAGGAGGCAGAAGAGTTAGCGGCAGAGGCATTTCGTGCCGATCATGCATTTTTTATGGTTGGAGGAACAACGTCCTCTGTTCAGGGTATGGTGCTTTCTGTCTGCAAGGCAGGAGATGAAATCATTTTGCCGAGAAATGTTCATAAGAGTGTAATAAATGCACTTGTGCTTTGCGGTGCAATTCCAGTATATGTAAATCCGGAGATGGATAATCGTCTGGGAATCTCGCTTGGTATGCAGGTAAGCGAGGTAGAAAAGGCGATTCTTGAACATCCAAAGGCAGTAGCTGTCCTTGTCAATAATCCGACATACTATGGAATTTGTTCGGATCTTCGTTCTATTGTAAAGGTGGCACATGCACATGGCATGAAGGTGCTTGTAGATGAGGCACATGGAACGCATCTTTATTTTGGAGAAAATCTTCCAGTTTGTGCGATGGATGCAGGAGCAGATATGGCCTCAGTCTCCATGCACAAATCAGGCGGAAGCCTGACGCAAAGCTCCATCCTTTTAACAGGAAAGAACGTAAATTGGGAGTATGTCAGTCAGATTATTAACCTGACACAGACAACAAGTGCATCATATCTGTTGATGTCAAGCCTTGACATTTCCAGAAGAAATTTGGCACTTCGCGGAAAAGAATCCTTCGCAAAGGTCGCAAAAATGGCAGAGTATGCCCGTGATGAAATCAATGCGATTGGCGGCTATTATGCCTACGGCAAGGATTTAATCAATGGAGGAAGCGTTTATGATTTTGATGTCACAAAGCTTTCTGTTTACACAAGAGATATTGGTCTTGCGGGAATCGAAGTCTATGATTTGCTTCGTGATGAGTATGATATTCAGATTGAGCTTGGTGATATAGCAAATATTTTAGCTTATATTTCTATCGGAGACCGCATTCAGGATATAGAGCGTCTTGTTGGTGCACTTGCCGATATAAAGCGTTTGTATTCAAAGGACCCGGCTAGTATGTTAAATACAGAGTACATTAATCCGAAGGTACTTGTATCACCGCAGACAGCATTTTATTCAGAAAAGACACGCCTTCCAATTAGAGAGACATCTGGCCGCATTTGTGCCGAATTTGTCATGTGTTATCCGCCGGGAATCCCGATTTTGGCACCAGGCGAGCTTATTACAGACGAAATTATTGAATATGTACTTTATGCAAAGGAAAAGGGCTGTTCTATGCAGGGAACGGAAGATCCAGCAGTAGAGTATTTAAATGTATTATAAGGCTGCAGAATAAAATGTGGCAGCTGAAAGGATAAAAAATGGAGCTTTGGTTTTCAGATTATCATACTGACAAGGTAAAAATGTCAGTGAAAGTGGAAAAGCAGCTGTTCGGCGAGCAGACCGATTTCCAGCGAATAGACGTGTTTGATTCAAAGGAATTTGGACGATTTATCAGCTCCGATGGAAGCATTGTATTTTCCGAGAAGGATGAGTTTGTATATGACGAGATGATCGTTCATGTGCCTATGGCAGTTCATCCAAATGTGCGCCATGTGCTTGTAATTGGAGGCGGAGATGGAGGCGTAGCAAGAGAGCTTTCTTATTATAAAGAGATTGAAGAGATTGATGTTGTTGAGCCAGATGAGGTATTTGTAGAGGTCTGCAAGAAGTTTTTCCCAGACAATGCAAGAGGTCTGGATGATCCGCGTGTGCGCGTCTTTTACGCAGATGGTCTTCGTTTTCTTCGTTCAAAGAATGATCAATATGATCTGATTATAAATGATGCAATTGATCCGTTAGGTCATACGGCAGGATTGTTTACGAAGGAATTTTATGGAAATTGCTATCGCGCTTTAAAAGAGGATGGCATCATGGTTTATCAGCATGGAAGTCCATTCTATGATGAAGATGAGGATACATGCCGCGCAATGCACCGAAAAGCAAGCCACAGCTTTCCAATAAGCAGAGTATATCAGGCACATATTCCAACATGTGCATCAGGTTATTGGCTGTTTGGATTTACGTCAAAAAAATATCATCCGTTGACAGATTTAAATGTGGAACGCTGGAAGGAGCGCAATATAAAAACGTGGTATTACACCACGAATCTGCACAAGGGTGCATTTATGCTTCCTCGATATGTTGAGGATATGCTGGAAGAAGAGGAAAACTAATACAAAACAGGAGGACAAAACGATGGGAAGACTTTTAATTATTGGATGTGGTGGAGTAGCAAGTGTAGCAATTCATAAGTGCTGCCAGAACAGCGACACCTTTACAGAGATCTGCATTGCAAGCCGTACAAAATCAAAGTGTGATGCATTAAAGGAAAAGCTTGAGGGTACCACAAAGACTGTAATCACAACAGCACAGGTAGATGCAGACAACGTAGAAGAGTTAAAGGCATTAATCAATTCCTATAAGCCACAGGCTGTTTTGAATGTTGCACTTCCTTATCAGGATTTGACCATTATGGATGCATGTCTTGCATGTGGTGTTGACTATATTGATACTGCAAACTATGAGCCAGAGGATACAGATGATCCAGAGTGGAGAGCTATTTATGAAAAGCGCTGCAAGGATGAAGGCTTCACTGCTTACTTTGATTATTCATGGCAGTGGGCATATAAGGAGCGTTTTGAAAAGGCAGGTCTGACTGCACTTCTTGGAACTGGCTTTGACCCAGGCGTAACAAGTGTTTTCAGTGCATATGCATTAAAGCACTATTTTGATGAGATCGAGACAATTGATATTTTAGACTGCAACGGTGGCGATCATGGCTATCCTTTTGCAACAAACTTCAATCCGGAAATCAACTTAAGAGAGGTTTCTGCAAATGGCTCCTACTGGGAGAATGGTCACTGGGTAGAGACAAAGCCGATGGAGATCAAGCGTGTATATGATTTCCCACAGGTTGGTGAGAAGGATATGTATCTGCTTCATCATGAGGAAATCGAATCTCTTGCAAAGAATATTCCAGGCGTAAAGCGCATTCGCTTCTTTATGACATTTGGTCAGAGTTATCTGACTCATATGAAGTGCCTTGAAAATGTTGGTATGCTTTCCACATCACCTATTAACTTTGAAGGAAAAGAGATCGTTCCGATTCAGTTCTTAAAGGCATTGCTGCCAGATCCGGCTTCCTTAGGACCAAGAACAGTAGGAAAGACAAATATTGGCTGTATTTATACAGGAACTAAGGACGGAAAGAAGAAGACCATCTATATCTACAATGTATGTGATCATCAGGAGTGCTACCGCGAGGTAGGTTCCCAGGCAATCTCTTATACAACAGGTGTTCCGGCAATGATTGGAACAGCGCTTGTCATGGATAAGATATGGAAAAAGCCGGGTGTATTCAATGTGGAAGAGTTTGATCCAGATCCATACATGGATATGTTAAACCGCTATGGTCTGCCGTGGGTAGTAGATGAAAATCCGCAGATCGTGGAGTAATGAAGCTATGTGGGAAACAATCAAAACACCAGCCTATGTGGTTGATGAAAAAAAGCTAAGAGAAAATCTGGAATGTCTGCATCGTGTCGAAGAAGAGACGGGCTGTCATATCCTTTTGGCACAGAAAGCTTTTTCAATGTTTCGCGTATATCCGCTGATCGGGTCGTACTTAAGTGGTACGACCGCCAGCGGTCTTTATGAGGCAAGGCTTGGATATGAAGAGATGAAAAAAGAAAACCATGTCTTTGCACCAGCTTACAAGACAGAGGATATGAAGGAGCTTGTAACGATCTGTGATCATATCATTTTCAATTCATTTGCGCAGTTTGAAAAGCACAAAGAAATCATTTCTGAATATAATAACAGTCAGAGAGAAAACGGGAATCGTGTAAGTATCGGAATGCGTGTCAATCCAGAGTTTTCCACACAGGAGGGTCATGCAATATATGATCCGTGTGCACCAGGTTCACGTCTTGGTGTAGTGCGCGCAAAATTTCCAGAAACACTTCCAAAAGAAATAGAAGGACTTCATATGCATACGCTCTGCGAGCAGGATTCTGATGATTTGGAGGCAACCTTCAACGCTTTTGAAAAGTCTTTTGAACCATATTTAAAGAAGATCAAATGGCTTAATCTCGGAGGCGGTCACCACATCACAAGACCAGGCTATGATATTGAACGTCTGATTCGCCTTATAAAGCGAATAAAGGATACCTATCATCTGGAAGTATATCTGGAGCCTGGTGAAGCAATTGCATTAAACGCGGGTTATCTGATAACAGAGGTTCAGGATATTGTGGACAATGACCTTTCTATTCTGATATTGGATGCATCTGCAGCATGTCATATGCCGGATGTATTAGAGATGCCGTACCGCCCACCGCTTAAAGGCGGCGATGAAGCTGGTAAGAAGCCTTATACATATCGCCTCTCATCCATGACATGTCTGGCTGGAGATGTGATTGGTGATTATAGCTTTGACCATGAAATTCATGTGGGAGACCGTCTTGTATTTGAAGATATGGCAATTTATTCCATGGTAAAAAACAATACATTTAATGGAATTGGTCTGCCAGATATTTGCTTGCTTCATGAAGATGGCGCCATCGAGACAGTAAAGCGCTTTGGATATGAAGATTTCAAAAATAGACTTTCTTAGTGGTGTTACGAAACGACATCGGTGTAATGGTTTCGTCAAACATTGACGCGTATAGAATTCATCTAAGAAAGAGGAAGGAATCAGAAATTTATATGAAATTGATAAAGCAAATTCCGAGCGAGGACGGCTTTTATATGCCTAGCGAGTTTGAGCCGCATCAGGGCTGCATTCTAATATGGCCAAAGCGCCCAGGTTCGTGGGGATATGAGGCAAAAGCGGCAGGGAATGCATTTGCAGCAGTGATCAAAGCAATAGCACAGAGCGAAAAGGTCTACGTTGCGGTCACGAAAAAAACACTTCCAATTGCACAAGAAAAGCTGTTTGGAGAAAATAAAAACGCGGACATAATGCAGCAGGACAATATTGAGCTTTTCTTTGCAGATACCGATGATGCATGGGCAAGAGATGTGGCACCTACTTTTGTTAAATCAAATAAACACAATACTGCAAATTCAAATAAAGAAGGTTCAGATCAAAGTTCAAACTATGCTAGTGATTCTGTTATTCGAGCCGTAAATTGGGAATTTAATGCGTGGGGCGGAAATGTCGATGGTTTGTATGCTTCCTGGGAAAAAGACAATGCATTTGCCAGTGCATTTGCAGATCAGTTTGGCTTTGACTGGTATGATGCTGCGCCATTTGTATTAGAAGGTGGTTCCATTCACAGCGATGGAGAGGGTACACTTTTAACGACAGAAAGCTGTCTGTTAAGTGCCGGACGAAATCCAAATCTTTCGAGAGAACAGATCGAAGAACAGCTGTCACGTTTTCTTGGAATCAAGAAGGTATTATGGCTTCCGCGAGGAATTTATCAGGATGAGACAAATGAGCATGTAGACAATGTGTGTGCCTTTCTTCGCCCAGGTGAGGTAGTGCTTGCGTGGACAGACAATAAAGATGATCCTCAGTATGAGCTGTCACATCAAAGCTTATCGTATCTTGAAAACGTGCGAGATGCAAAAGGCCGCAAGCTTGTTATTCATAAGCTTCCGATTCCAGATCATCCGATATGCATCACAAAAGAGGATCTTGATGGCTATACATTTGAGGAAGGCGAGGATATGCGAGAAGTTGGAGAGCGCCTTGCAGCATCCTATGTCAATTTTTATTTTTCAAATGATGCTATCATTTTGCCAGTGTTTGGCGGGGAAAATAAAGAAAGTGATGAGCGAGCCGTGCAGCTTATGCAGCAGTGGAATCCAGACCGAAAGGTAATACCTGTTTTTGCGAGAGATATTTTGACAGGAGGCGGAAATATTCACTGCATAACACAGCAGATTCCAAGATGATTGAAACGAAATAGCAGCGCATGATATCATTATAGCGAAATCGGACGCTGTACGCGATATTTGTGGAGAAGAGAGGAAAATTCATGAGTAAAATAAAAGCAGCAGCAATTCAGATGAAATGCAGCACAAATCACAAAGAGAGTCTTTTGCATGCAGAAGAAATGGTCAGAGAAGCCGCAGCAAACGGCGCCAACGTCATTCTTTTGCCAGAGCTGTTTGAGCGCGAATATTTCTGCCAGCAGCGCCGCTACGATTTCTATCAGTATGCCGAGACAGTAGAAGAAAATAAGGCAGTTCAGATGGGCAAGCGCCTTGCAAAAGAGCTTCAGGTTGTTCTTCCAATCAGTTTTTATGAGAAGGACGTCAACAATCTGTATAATTCCGTAGCATGTATAGATGCAGACGGAACACTGCTTGGCGTATATCGAAAAACGCACATCCCGGATGATCATTATTATCAGGAAAAATTTTATTTCACACCGGGCGATACAGGTTTCAAGGCATTTAAAACACGCTATGGAACAATCGGAATTGGCATCTGCTGGGATCAGTGGTTCCCAGAGACAGCACGCAGCATGGCACTCTTAGGTGCAGAAATTTTGCTCTACCCGACAGCCATCGGATCTGAGCCAATCTTAGAGTGCGACAGCATGCCGCACTGGAGACGCGTCATGCAGGGTCATGCGGCAGCAAATCTGATGCCAGTCATAGCAGCAAACCGAATTGGAACAGAAACAGTAGAGCCATGCGAAGGAAATGGTGGCCAGACATCTGCATTAAATTTTTATGGCTCATCATTCATTGCAGACGAAACAGGAGAGCTTATAAGCGAAGCATCACGCGATCAGGAAGAAATTCTTTACAGCGAATTTGATTTGGCAGAGCTAGCACAAAAGCGCCTCGAGTGGGGACTATTCCGCGACAGAAGACCAGAGATGTATCATATCATATCGGGAAAATAGTAATTATAGTTTGTCGAAATATCTTTCTAACTTTCCCTTTGGACCTATGTCAATAATTGAAAAATAAATACACCAAGGTGTACTTGAATGTGAATGAAGTGTTTGTGAAGTCCCAGATGGATGGGGAGAAAGGATATTTAGAATACAGGTGATGTATGAATTATAAAATTATGATTATAGAGGATGATCCAGATATTGCAGAATTGGTTTCACGCCATTTGGAGAAATTTGGATTTACTATTGAAAAATGTATAGAGTTCCATAATGTTTTAAAAGAATTTGAAAAAGCAAAACCACATCTGGTGCTGTTGGATATTAATCTGCCTGCCTATGATGGATTTTACTGGTGCGGAAAAATCAGAGAAAAAAGTTCCTGTCCGATTATTTTTCTGTCTTCCCGTAATGCAGATTCGGATCAGGTGTATGCGATGATGAATGGTGGAGACGATTATGTGACAAAGCCGTTTTCACTGGATGTGCTTACAGCAAAGGTTACAGCCATTCTTCGCCGTACTTATGGTGAATATGTCACAGCTGTTACGAATGATTTGAGTTGTGGAGACTGTAGCTTTTCACAAAATTGTCTGGTACTTCGGTGCAATGGGAAAGAAACGGAATTATCTAAGACAGAAGCAGGCGTAATACGGATCATGTTTCAGAACTATCCGGATGTCGTAAGTCGCGAAGATCTTCTGAATGAAATTTGGGATAATGATAATTTTGTGGAGGAAAACACTTTAAATGTGACCATCAGCAGGATTCGTAAACGCTTAGACGGTATCGGATCTACGTTGAACATAAAACCAGTCAGAGGCATAGGATATCGTTTGGGAGATGATGGAGATGAAAAATAAACGTTTTGTAAGACATTTAAAATGTTTTTTTCTGGATCATTTATGGGTAATCCTTCTTTTTCTGGCAGCGCCAACTTTCATTATGACTGTTTATTTAACTGTGATCAATGAGAATCCCGGGGGAGCATGGTGGTATTATGTATTACTATCCTTATTTGTTCTGTTTTGCTTTCTGCTCTACAGATTATATTCAACATGGGACTTTTATGAGATACTTTGTGATGAAGATAAGGCTATGGAAGATTTCCTGATCAGAGAACCGAAAGGACGTGAGGAACAACATTATCGGGAGTTGGTTGAGCAGCAGCACCGCATATATCTAAGCCGCATAACTCGTTTGGAGGAGCAGCAAAAGCAAAGCAAGGTCATGATCTATCGGTGGGTGCATCAGCTTAAAACACCTCTGTCTGTAATCCGTCTGATCTCAGAAAACAAAAAAGGTGATTCTGATTTTTCTAAAATAGCACATTCAGCATCGCAGATACAATATGACCTGGATCAGGTTTTAAATATGTATAAACTGGATGAAATAAAAAATGATTTTCATTCGGAAAAGGTCAATCTGAATAGTGTCTGCAAAGACTGCATCAATGAGCTGAAAAGCTCATTCATCACAAAGGGCATTTTTCCAAAGCTTGCAGTGACGGAGGAGCTTGTGGTTTATAGCGATACCAAATGGCTGCGGTTTGTCTTGTACCAGCTTTTGACGAATGCACTCAAGTATAGCAATGAAGGTGGAAAAATTGTCATTTGTGCTGAGAATAGGGGAGATTCCGCTGTCTTGCATATTCAGGATGAAGGCTGTGGGATAGATCCCCGTGATATCAGACGGATTTATGATTTGTTCTTCACCGGTCAGAATGGGAGACAGCGAGGAGAATCCAGTGGATTGGGTTTGTATATGGTAAAGCAGATTTTAGATTATCTTGGACACACCATTGAAGTGCAGTCAGAATTAGGAAAAGGAAGTACGTTTACAATCTATTTTAGCAACCACAAATAAGATCAATCATAAATTGTTTCAACATTTCGAGAAAGATTACAAAATTGTCATGTTCTGTAATCTTTCTCGATTTTTATTTATGAATCTTTCTATTATACTGACTACAGAACGAGAAAGGAGGACATATTAATGTCTGTTCAAAATAATAAACGATGTCAATTTAATGCATTTCAAATTAAGATGTTTATGGCAATGCTTATGGTATTAGACCATTTGCCATATATTCCAGGACTGGTGCCACCTTTATTGGTAAGTATATTCCATGCAGTAACACGTTGCGTGGGGGTATGGTTTGCATTTAATGCTGTAGAAGGTTTTCTGCATACAAGGAGTCAGATCCGATACAATCTGAGATTGTTTGGCTGGGCTGCATTTATGGCGGCTGGAAACGGTTTGATGGAAGTAGTATTAAGAAGCAAAGATATTCATATTGATAACAATATCTTTTTGACATTGGCACTGGGTGTGTTGATTCTGAATATAATTGCAGATTCCAAAAAGTGGTTCGTAAAAAATTGCTTAACAAGAGTGCTTAAAGTGTTGTTGGCAATCTGTGTATTTATTGTAGGACTCAGATTTGCCGAAGGTGGTGATATTGTAATACCATTTATGCTTATCACTTATATGTTTAGGAAATCGCCGAAAAAACGAAATTTAGGATATATTATATATGCATTAATTCTTGCAACATTTTCTATAAGTGGCGTATTTAGCTATGACGATCCTATGATTGCTCTGGATATGATATTATATAATTCGGACTGGTTATTTATTACAGTTCTTCCATTTATGTATCTTTACAATGGAGAACGAGGCAAAAATAATAAATTTACGAAATATTTCTTTTATGTTTTTTATCCTGCCCATTTGTGGATCATTGCGATTATAAGCTATTTTGCATAACAATAACGGAGGTTTTACAATGTCTATTTTAACAACAGAACATCTTGGAAAAATATATGAGGGAAAGGTTCCATATACGGCTTTGAGTGATATTAATTTTAGTATTGAAAAAGGTGAGTTTGTGGCAATCATGGGACCGTCAGGAAGTGGTAAGAGTACACTCTTGAATGTAGTTTCAACGATTGATCATCCTACCAGCGGTAATGTAAGCATTGATGGACAAGATCCTCATAAAATGAATGATGATGAACTGGCACATTTCAGACGCAGTACGCTTGGTTTTGTATTCCAGGATTTTAATCTGATTCATACACTGACAGTTGGGGAGAATATCATGTTACCATTGACATTGGAGGGGATTCCTGTTCCTGAAATCAAAAAACGCACTGAGGAAATTGCAAAGATGCTGGGAATAGAGCAGCTTCTTTCGAAACGGACCTTTGAAATATCCGGAGGTCAGGCACAGCGAACCGCTGTTGCCCGTGCAGTTGTAACCAACCCATCACTGCTGTTAGCTGATGAACCAACCGGAAATCTGGATTCTAAGGCGACAAAGGATGTTATGGAACTTTTCCAAATGCTGAATGAAACGCAAAATGCAACTATCCTGATGGTAACCCACGATTCTTTTGTGGCAAGCTATTGTAAGCGTGTGCTGATCATCAAGGACGGACAGCTGTATCAGGAGCTTGTCTCTGGTGGAAATCGAAGAGCTTTTCAGCAGGAAATTGCTGACGCCATGAGCCTTTTGGGAGGTGAGCCACGTGACATTATTTGATTTTGCCCGTAAAAATATCAGTCGTGACAGAAGAAATTATATATTTTACTTTGTAAATTGCGTATTTTCTGTATTTGTTTTCTTCCTGTTTACGGTTTTATCTTTCCATCCTGCTATGAGCATCGTAGATAAACAAAGCACAATGGGATTGATTCTTATAGCAGGAGAAATTCTGTCAATTGGATTTACTATTTGTTTTATTTCTTATTCTGTAGCATGCTTTTTGAAAAGCAGAAGCAAACAATTTGGTTTGATCACGATTTTGGGAGCATCTAAAAAGCAGTTGAATAAGCTTATATTTTTGGAAAATATGGTTGTTGGATTTATATCCATCATAACAGGTATCATTCTGGGACTGGTGTTTTCGAAATTCTTTCTCGACATTGCCAATAAGGTCATCGGTGTAACTGATTTTACGTTTTATTTTCCGATACAGGCAATTGTTGTAACCATAATCGCATTGGGGCTTGTATTTCTATCTATTGCTTTTTTTACACCGAAGCTGATCCGCAAAAAAGAAGTCGTGCGGCTGTTAAAAACAGAGGTGACCGGTGAAGAACCTCAGAAGTTATTGCCCTTCCTTATTATCTTTTTCATCTTAGTGGTCTTGTTGACAGGTGTTTTTGCAGGCAAAACACAGATGGCGAAAGACATACAGGAAAGCTTTATTACATCTTTTGCCATGCTTTTTACGGTTGTTCTCGGGACATATCTGCTGTTTGCATATGGAATGCGCATAGCCCTTGCTCTTGCCAAAGGCAGTCACGCAAAAGGGCGTCTGCTCTACAGCAGTGACAAGAAAGCGAAAATGAGGGCAAATACACAGGCAATGACAATTTCAGCCGTGTTGTATGCTATTTCATTTTTTGCCATCATTATTTTGTTTTCCATGTCAACAAGCGTGAAAGAGGAAACGGAAAAGATCATGCCATATGCCATGAGTTACAATGCATGGACAGAAAATGCGGATGTTTCCGGCGATCTGGCTGTGATTGAAAAGGAACTGCAAAACCTGCCAGGATATCAGGAGGCAGCCTTTGATCTGTGGTACAGCGAATCGGAGGAGTCTCGTAAAGCAATCATTTCTGCCAGTGAATATAATAAAATGATGGAGTTTCTGGACAGAGAACCGGTGACAGTTTCAAAAGACGGAGTTTTTCTCGTTACAGGAAATGCAGGAGAAACAATAACAACAATTCCATCTGCAATGCAGACATTTTTTGCAGAAAATGGTCTGACATTATCCGTAGAGGGAAATACGGATTCCATCATCACTTTGTCTGGGTTTACCAGCAGTATTTGCGTTTTAAATGATGCTGTTTTTGAAGCATTGCAGCCGCAGATGAAAAATATAACTATCACGGCGTTTCTCTATGATAATTGGGAAACGAACAGCGATAGTCCGGAAACGATAAAAAATAAGCTGAAGTCTACGATTGAGTCCAGAGATGCTAATGTAATCGATGCATACAGTTATTATCACTCTACGCAGCTGCAGAACAACCTGACCTTATACATTGGAAGTATGCTGTGCTTTACATTCATTCTTGCTGTTGCAAGCTTTATCTATTCCAGACTCTATTCGGAGCTGGAAGCAGAGTGTAAAAAGTACAAAGGCATTGTCAAGATCGGCCTTTCGAAAAAAGAACTGTCCACTGCGCTGAATAAGGTGACATCCCTGATCTTGTGGATACCATTTCTTGTCGCAGTAGCATATCTGTGGATTGGAATTGCAATCAGTGAGCGATATGTAATCGTTTCTAATGTGCCTGTCGCTTTCAGATGTACCATTGCGTTGTTTGCAGTGCAGACCGTAGTTTATTTTATTATTAATGTTTCCTACAAAAAGGCAGTTTTCCGTAAAGTATATCAGAGTAATGAAAGGATTTAAAAGATGAAGAGGATTTTGAGTATACTGATTTCCACAGTACTGGTAATCGGGGCGTTTTCAGGATGTGGAACAAAGGATAGTGCGTATTCTGAAGAAGAAAAACAGATTATTAAAGAGGCAAATCAGATGATTTCTAACGAGTATGCGGTTGACATTGATGAGGACGATTTTTCTTATAGTGTTGGAAAACAAATCAGTGAAAAGGAGTTTGTACCGCTGGATTCCGAACAGAAGCAGGAAGCGGCATATGAAAATATTGTAAGTGTTACAGCACTGAAAACCAGATCGCCTGAAAAAGGTGAGGTATATGAATTTACAGTGACCTTCAATTCCCAGACAAAAGAGGTATTGAATATTTCTGCGAGTATCGGATAAAGATGTGGTAAATGCAAGCCGCTTTCTGTTATTCTTTATGGGTCGTACGCTAACGGAACAAATGATACAAGGGTGCAGGATTCACAATCCCTGTAGTGGGACAATATAATGATGTTGGGGTCAAAAGGTATTTTGTCCCCAGCTGATATCCACGAATTACTCCGTTGCTATGCAACTTTCGTAAAACTACCGGGTTGCATAATCACAAAAGATTCATAGAAAAATTTGCGTTTCTTGTTGACAGATAAAATAATAAGTGTTATAGTACATATAGAGCAGAACAACAATATCATTCTGCCATTTGGAAACAGTTAAGCACGAAGCTCTTTATTTGGAGCGTTTCATAAAAAAGGAGTGAGAACTGTGATGAAAAGAGATTACTATGAAGTATTAGGCGTCAGCCGCAGTGCAGACGCATCTGCAATAAAGAAAGCATATAGAAAATTAGCCAAGAAGTATCATCCAGACAGTAATGTAGGAGATGCATCGGCGGCAGAGCATTTTAAAGAGGTAAATGAGGCTTACGATGTACTCGGTGACGAGAAGAAGCGTAAGCTTTATGACCAGTATGGCCATGCCGCATTTGAGGAAGGCTTTGGTCAGGGCGCAAATGGTTACTCAGGTAGCTATTCCGGTGGAGCAGGCGGCTTTGGTGGTTTTGGCGGATTTAAGAATGCCGGCCAAAACGGCGGTTATCAGGAGTATCATTTTAATGGAAATGAAGCCGACATGGATGATATATTAAAAAATTTGTTCGGCGGCGGTCATTTTAAGGGTGGTTTTGGCGGTACTGGAAGTTCAGGCAGGAGAAGCTATTCGTCTAGTGGCTTTGGTTCTGGTTTTGGTCAGGGCGCTGATGGCTACAGTAGTTATTCAGACTTTGGATCTGATTATGGTTCAGGCTTTGGAACTGGTGCAGATGAAGCAAATTCCCTTGATGTCAAAGCAGAAGTTACGGTTAGCTTTGATGAAGCAGCCTTTGGTGCAAACAAGAGAGTTCGTCTGCAGGGTTCTGATGGAAAGGTTCAGACACTTGAAATTAAGATTCCGGCAGGTATAGATACGGGAAAGACAATTCGTCTTAAAGGAAAAGGCAATGTCGGAAGAAACGGCCGTACAGGCGATCTGTTACTTAAAGTAACTGTACAGGATAAGCTAGGATTTCGCCGTGAAGGAATGGATGTATACACAACAGTGCAGATTCCATTTACAACAGCTGTATTTGGCGGCGAGGCTCGCATTCAGACTATTCATGGTGATGTTATCTGCAAGATCAAACCAGGTACTCAGTCAGGCAGCAAGATCCGTTTAAGAGGCAAAGGTATTGTATCAATGAAGGATTCCAAAGTCTTCGGCGATCAGTATGCGGTTGTCGAGATCCAGGTACCAACGACACTTACACCACAGGCAGCAAGAAAGCTGCGTGAATTTGAAGCAGAGTGCGCAAAGACATCAGGCACGTCAAACGGAACACATGCAGCATAATTGCCTGATTGATAGAAAAAAAGACTCTCATCATCCGAAAGGAATGGTGGGAGTTTTTTATTGCGCTGTGGGAATCCTTTCAGTATAATGGATTTGTAAAAAAACAAGGGGGACTATTTTATGTCAATGCAAATTGTGTTTGAGCAGATTCTTATAATCTTTGGCTATGTAATCGTCGGTTACGTGGCTGGAAAGAAAAATCTGATCACAAAAGAGCAGCAGCGCTATCTTTCAAAACTTGTTTCATCACTCATTCTTCCGTTTACAGTGCTGTCAGCAAGCAGCATGGAGGCAAGTGGACAAGATATAGTAAATGTTGCCATTGCTGTGGCGCTTCTTTTTTCCTGTATGGCACTTACATCAGCTGGGTGTATGCTATATGCAAAAATAAAACAGGTGCCGGAAAAAAAGCGTGCGGCCTACACGGGACTTTGCACATATCCTAATTGCACCTTTATTGGAATGCCTCTATGTATTGCGTTAATGGGAGAGTGGGGAACACTTTACGGTGCAGCAGGAATTATTGCATTTAATTTGTTATTTTTCACACTTCAGATTTCTCTTTTTACAAGACAGAAATTTCATCCAAAGATTTTCTTAACACCGCTTAATATAAGTACACTTGCACTCATTTTGATGTTGATTTTTCATGTGCATTTTCCAAGACCGCTTCAGACAGTTTGCTCCAATATCGGAGGAATCACAACACCTATGGCGCTGATCATCGTCGGCGTTATGCTTGCGGATGGAAATCTTCTTCAGATTGTGACAGAAAAAAGAGCGTATGTGATCTCATTAATCCGAAATTTGATTTGCCCGCTTATAATGTTAGTAGTGATGGCACTTCTTCCGTTAGATCCGAATTTAAGAATGGCAGTGTTGATTTATGTGGCGTGTCCGGTAGCAAATCTGACAAGCGTATATGCGATTCAGCACGATATGGAACCAGCTCTTTGTGCGAGGGCAACGCTTCTGTCTACGATTTTATTTGCTGCAACAATCCCATTTATCATCTGGCTTGGACAGCTTGTATATGGCGTTTAAACACAATGTTAATTTTTTAACAAAAAAGCCTAAAAACTGGCAAAAAGATGTGCCCAATTGGTAAAAAAAGCAATTGACTTTTAGTGAAAATTCTGGAATAATATAGATAGATTGGGATGCTTTTTGGTTTGCCCCAAAGACACCAATTATATACAGATATTTAAGAAAAGAGAGGTTAATGTAAAATGGCAAAAGTGGATTTAAGCCAGTATGGTATTACTGGAACTACAGAAGTTGTATACAATCCTTCTTATGAAGATCTGTTTGCAGAGGAGACAAAGCCGGAACTGGAAGGCTATGAGAAGGGACAGGTTACCGAGCTGGGTGCTGTTAATGTCATGACTGGTATCTACACCGGACGTTCTCCTAAGGATAAGTTCATCGTTATGGATGAGAACTCTAAGGACACAGTATGGTGGACCTCTGACGAGTATAAGAACGATAATCATCCGGCAAGCGAAGAAGCATGGGCAGCAGTAAAGAAGATCGCTCAGGAAGAGCTTTCTAACAAGAAGCTGTACGTTGTAGATGCATTCTGTGGTGCAAACAAGGACACCAGAATGGCAGTTCGTTTCATCGTAGAGGTTGCTTGGCAGGCTCACTTTGTAACTAACATGTTTATCCGCCCAACAGCTGAGGAGCTGGAGAACTTCAAGCCAGATTTCGTTGTTTACAACGCATCTAAGGCTAAGGTTGAGAACTACAAGGAATTAGGTCTTAACTCTGAGACTGCAGTAGTATTCAACATCACCAGCCATGAGCAGGTTATCATCAATACTTGGTACGGCGGCGAGATGAAGAAGGGTATGTTCTCTATGATGAACTACTTCCTTCCATTAAAGGGTATGGCTTCCATGCACTGCTCCGCTAACACCGATATGAACGGTGAGAACACCGCTATCTTCTTTGGTCTGTCTGGAACAGGTAAGACCACTCTGTCTACTGATCCGAAGCGTCTTCTGATTGGTGATGACGAGCACGGCTGGGATGACAACGGCGTATTCAACTTCGAGGGTGGATGCTATGCAAAGGTTATCAACCTTGATAAGGATTCTGAGCCGGATATCTACAATGCAATCAAGAGAAACGCTCTTCTTGAGAACGTTTCTGTTGATGAGAATGGCAAGATCGATTTCACAGATAAGAGCGTAACCGAGAATACTCGTGTATCTTATCCGATCAATCACATCGAGAAGATCGTTCGTCCGATCTCTGCTGCTCCGGCTGCAAAGAACGTAATCTTCCTGTCTGCAGATGCTTTCGGCGTACTGCCGCCAGTATCTATTCTGACTCCAGAGCAGACTAAGTACTACTTCCTGTCTGGTTTCACAGCTAAGTTAGCAGGTACCGAGCGTGGTATCACTGAGCCGACTCCAACCTTCTCCGCTTGCTTCGGACAGGCATTCCTTGAGCTGCATCCGACCAAGTACGCAGAAGAGCTGGTTAAGAAGATGGAGAAGAGCGGTGCAAAGGCATATCTGGTAAATACCGGATGGAATGGTACCGGAAAGCGTATCTCCATTAAGGATACTCGTGGTATCATCGATGCAATCCTGGATGGTTCCATCACAACTGCACCTACCAAGAAGATCCCGATGTTCAACTTCGAGGTTCCGACTGAGCTTCCAGGTGTAGATCCGAAGATCCTTGATCCTCGCGATACCTACGCTGATGCTTCTGAGTGGGAGGCAAAGGCAAAGGATCTTGCTAGCCGTTTCGTAAAGAACTTCAAGAAGTACGAGGGCAACGAGGCAGGTAAGGCTTTAGTAGCTGCAGGTCCGAAGGCTGAGTAATTCAAGTTTCGAATTTAAAATTCAGAATTCAACTGATTAACAAAAAATGAAGGCGGGTCATGCGAAAGCATGGCCCGTTTTTTTAAAGATTTCTTATGATGATTCAGACGATATAACGGGTAAAATCATACAGATCATATTTTTTGCAAATGGTTGCCTTAAGGCAGAATATTATCAGGATGTGATTGCATATGAGCATCAGAACAAAAACTACGATCAGGAAAACATTTAGCAGGAGATATTTCGATCAAACCACTAGTGTTATGCGAGATGAAGTTGAAAAATTAGCGGAAACTCCATTACAGATTGCTTGATAAAAGGGCAGCTTTATGGTACCATGAAGGTACAATAAGAGTGATATATACTCTTATCAATAGTGAGAGATGGAGGTGTTTGCCAACGTGAAGGTAGAACTTGGCAGTCTTAGTATTGAGGATCGCTTTGATTATTATAAGGCGGTTTTGAAAGATTTGACAATCTTCCATGATATTTTCATGCGTAATGTATTCAAACAGAAAGAATGTACAGAATATGTTCTGCAAATTATCATGGGAAAGCGAGATTTAAAGGTTATTGACCAAGTGATTCAAATGGATTTTAAGAATTTGCAAGGACGCTCAGCCATAATGGATTGCGTAGCATTAGATAATAAAGGGAAAAAATACGATATAGAGATTCAGCAAGCTGGAGAAAATGCAGATCCTAAGCGTGCTAGATATTATAGTGGTCTTATGGATATGAATACGATTGATCCGGGAGAAGATTTTACCAGTCTTCCAGAGAGCTATGTAATCTTTATTACGCGAGACGACACTTTGGGATATGATAAACCTATTTATCACATAGACCGCATTATTCGTGAGGTTGAAGAGGATTTCAATGATGAGTCCCACATTATTTATGTCAATTCAAGTAGACGGGATAATACAGAATTAGGGCAGTTGATGAGAGATTTGCATTGCAAAGACTCCAAAGATATTCAAAGTAGTGTGTTGGCACGGCGAGTTTTTGAACTAAAAGAAACTCAGAAGGGAGTTGAGACTATGTGTCGTGAGATGGATCAGATTTATGCCGCAGGCGCTGAATTTGGAGAAACCAAGGGCTTAGCAAAGGGAGTGACAGTAGGCGAATTAAAGAAAGCTAAGGAAATAGCTTTGAAAATGTATATTCAAAAAAGGCCTGTGGAAGAAATTGCATCACTGCTGGAAGTTCCTGTTGATACGGTGAGAGAATGGGTTCAATCTAATAGTTAAAGCGGCATGGAAATAGAAGCAATAGATGGATTTTAAAATGATTATGTTGAAATTATAAAATCCGGTGTCAGACATTATAAAGGCGGGTCATACGAAAGCATGGCCTGTTTTTTCTGTCAAAAAGAGTCTTGCCAAAGCTAATATGATTGGGTAGAATATCAGGTACTGATTGGTGAATCATCAGTTGGAATTGCCTGCAGAATAAAAGAATGCAGAGTAATGGTCGAGAAAGATTAAGTAACTTTGCAGGAGGGAAAATTAAGAAAATGAAACAATTGAGAAAGCATTATCCTATAGTAGCCGCGATCATTCTGCTGCTTGCAGGGTATTTTGGCTGGTATGAAAACGATCAGAGGCAAGATAACCTATTTGGAAAAATAGGACAGGTTGTGCAGTCAACACAGCCATCCCAAACAGAGCAATCTGGTCAGTCTATACTCACATTTAGAAGTGATTCACTATGTGAGGAACACTTCGAAAAGCATGGCATTGAGATGGGCTTTGCATCAGCCAAAGAATATGAAAAGGCCGCAGCTTCCGTTGTAGCTGACAGCAGAGCACTTCATAAGCTGGAAAAAGAAGATGGAGATGATGTCTATTATTTAAAAGAGACAAATGAATTTGTGATTGTTTCTACAGATGGATATATTCGCACATATTTTTATCCTAGGGATGGGATAGAGTATTTTGAGAGGCAGTAGAAGAAATAGGGGGCGAAAAACTATTTAGAAACACCATAGTTTTTGCTTTACTATTGTGCTTATTTTATTATTTGAGAATAAAAAAGTATTGACAGATTTGAAAAAGAATGTTATAGTCAAACTGTTCTCATCGTTATCTGATGAGCAGAATGGATGAATGAATGTTTGGTAAGAAGTTGGCGCTTGTGAATATACAGGCGTATTGTGACTTTTTACGCAAACAATTATATTCTGCTTAGGAGGTATCACGATGGGATTTTTTAGTTTATCTAAGAAACAGTATAACAAGCAGCAGGCTGTTGGCTATGTCGTTTACATGATGGTAGGAAGTTACTTTCATGCAGAGGATTTGCCAAGAAAATTTCATAATTTCCATCTGCATTACGCAGAACTACCTGAGGTGCAAAAAGGAAAGATTGCAGATCAGGTTATCTGCCAGATGGACAAACTTGATACGAAGTTTTTGCAAGAGATTGCATTGCTTCGATGTGAGGTGGTAAGCTTCTATGAAGGCGAGAAGCTGTGTCTGGTATTTTCAACTTGTGGCTTTGGCGAGATTCGTTGTTGGATTACCAAAGATGGATGGTTTGAGTTAAGTAGCAGAGAGGCTACTTAATCACAGAAAAAGAAGCAATTTCGAATTATGCCATTAATTGAAATAAGTTTACAAGTAAAATAGCTTGCTTACAAACTTAATAAATGAGGCGCTTCTTGTATAATAAAAAATATGGATGTTGAAAATTGAATATATCCTAGAATACAATAAGACTACTGACTGGCAGGTTAATAGTCTTATTGTATTCATTACAGAAAAAACTTTGGTATTCGGAATCAAACTGTTACTTATGGGAGAAATGCAAAAATAACGGATGACAAACTGCAGGATGAGTGTTATACTAAAAAAGATTCAAGTAGTGCTAGTGGCAATTAAATATGTCCAAATTGTTAACATGCACGAAAAATGGTCATTGTCAGAATATTCTGATAAATACCTGCAAAAACAGGCTCCAGAAACCGCATAAAACCTAGGTTTTTGAAGGGGTACCGTAGAAATGAAGCACCAGCCCGAAAGGGCATTGATACATTACCACCATTTTATTGCAGTCAATCCCCTTACGGCCTGTAGAAATGGAGCTTTAGCCCGAAAGGGCATTGATACTCCTTCGCACGTCTCACCAATTCCTGATACTTCTGTTCGTAGAAATGGAGCTTTAGCCCGAAAGGGCATTGATACAAATTCTCCGAAAACTTTTTCGAAAAGTTTGAACAAGTGTAGAAATGGAGCTTTAGCCAGAAAGGGCATTGATACCGAAAGCCTTTTCTTGTTCCTCTAAAGATAATTCTCCATGTAGAAATGGAGCCCCAGCCCGAAAGGGCATTGATACGTATTTTCCAGTCCAACTGTAACGATTGTTTCAAACAGTAGAAATGAAGCCCCAGCCCGAGAGGGCATTCAAATAATAATAAGCAACATAATTTGACAGAATGAAACAAAAAAGAATGACAAACATTTTGTTTAATGTTATAATAAGGAAAAATAAAAATATGAAAACATTACATTTGTAGGGCTAAGATATGGACTTCATAGTCTGGGGGAAGAATGAGAGGAGACTGCTGATGGAGAAAATTAAGACTGCTTTAAAGGCTGTTGCCATATTCTTTATTATGTATGTGATAATTTCTGGAAACGGAGATGACACTTTCTTTGCGTGGATTATAATGGGCATTTCGCTTGTATTGACGAAGCTGTTTTTGGATGAAAGCAAGAATAAGTTTGCTTTATCGTGGCTGACGTTAATTTTGGCTTTTATATGTTATAAAGGATTTACAAGAGCAATTATATTGTTTGTATGCTGTGGTCTATTGCTATGCTTATATTATTTTATAGGATGCAAAGGGGAACAAGAAAGATTTTTTGAGAGTATTTCTCGTATTTTCAAGGCAACATCAAAGAAAGAACAAACACAACGCAAGAGAAAATTGAAGGACAAAGAGATTTGGAAAGCATGGAATATTTTTCATCCGATAGAAGAAAGATACTCCTATGATTGTCGGTACAAACTTTTGCTTGTTAAGAAGAAATTCCCATCATGGAATATAGGTGACATAGAAAAAATTCCAATATCAGAATTTGCAAATTTAAATCAGAATCTTGTAGAAAAACATCTGATTTGGTGTACTGTAACCATACCTTTGAAAAATCCTCGTCAAGTAAAGAAAAAAGCAGGTTTATTGAATTTCTTAAGAAAGGATGAGCCGCCACATGAACCGATAGAACTTGTTCTTCATAATATAAGAATCAAACGTTGGAATGAGCTAGAATACATACTTAAGAATCCGATTCAGTTTAACATGTAGGAAACATGAAAACAGGATATCAGCAAGGAGAAGAGATATGGAATACAATACAAAAAGAGAGCAATTTATTAAGGAACTTCGGGTTAATCAGGATACGCTTGATAATCTGGCAAGAGTATCAGCGAATGCAAGGCATGCACAGTCATCATCGTCAGAGTCTGGGACGAAGGGACAGCTAGAAAGAGAACTTGGAAAAACAACACAGTTTGAGAAAGATTTTAGTATTGAGCAAAGCAATACATTAAATAATAACAATAATAACAATAATAACGCAGCTGCTGTAAGAGAAGGGCAAAATGAGGAGGGAAAAGACGATCAGATACAGCAAGAACAGGAACAGAAAGGCGAAGAACAGGGACAGCAAGAGCAAGAGAATGGGGAAGCAATTGCAATAATAGGGGAGTTAGAGGAAGAAGAGGACGAATTAGATATCGAAGAAGAAGAACTTGATATGGATGATGAGGATATAGATTTAGATGTGGACATGAACTATGATATGGATGATGATAGAGAGCTTTAATATTAGTAGGCAAGAAGTCACTAGCTTCTAATACGGTGGGAGAAATTGTTAAAAGAAATACAACAGTAGTAGTAAGCAAAGAAAAATCGGTATCTCTCACTGACATGAGGCAGGTCGCAGTCGAACTATTTTCGATATGTTAGACTTCGTGGAAATACCGACTGTGGGTTGAAACAAAGAGTGCTTGGAGGAAAGACAGGATGTTTGGAAATAGGAGATTCAATATAAGAGAAGAAGATATTTCTGAAAGCAACTGCAATATAGAAAAACAGCTGCTGTATGGAAAGGATATTCAACAAGAAAAGTTCTGGTCTCAGGAAAACAGTGCGAAAGATAAAATCTTTTTTCAAGCAGGAGATGGAAGCCAGGGATTTGGGATGACAGATGAGCTTTTGTCAAAGCATTTATTGCTGTTGGGAGGGATAGGTTCAGGCAAGACAAATGTAATAAATTTTATCATTGATTCACTTCAGAAAAAAATGACTGACGATGATGTTATGATTATCTTTGATTCAAAAGGTGACTATAAGGAAAAATTTTTTGATTCAAAAAATCAGAAGCACGTTTTAATTGCACATGATGTCGGTTATAAAAAAATTTCAAAGTCATGGAATATTTTCGGAGAATTAAAGAACGATAACGGTGAATATGATGAAGAAACAAGTCCTATAATAGCAAAAGAAATTTCCAAACAATTGTTTGTGGGACGAGAATCGTCACATCAACCATTTTTCACACTGGCGGCATCGGATATTGTTGCGAAGGTTTTAATTTACATGCTTAGACAGAAGCAACAAAATGAGGAATTGACCACGTCTGATTTTGTTGAGTTTGTTCGGTCTGCAACGGCAGTAACTTATTTTAAAAAGCTTCGAGAGTATGACGATTTAAAAAATGTCACAACATATTTGGGAATAGGTAAGGACGCAAGCGATCATGTGGTAGTAAGCAATCAAGGTGTAGGTGTCATAGCAGAAATAAACTCTATGGTCAATGATATGTTTACAGGTGCGTTTGAGAAAACATATGAAAATGGAAACGTTAGTATGCGAGAACTCGTAAGAGAAAAGAAGGGAAGGACAGTTTTTGTTGAATATGATCTTGAAGTTGGAAGTTTGTTAGGCCCTATATACCGTATTTTATTTGATCTGGCTTTAAAGGAGGCTCTTGGAGGTCGAAAGAAGAAACGAGGAAATACATATCTGATTATTGATGAAGCAAGTTTGCTGCCTAATTTGGTACATTTACAGGATGCATTGAATTTTGGACGCAGCCTGGGCGTAAAGGTAATTGCAGGCTTGCAGAGTATATCGCAGCTATATGATTCATATGGAAAAGAGAAGGGGAAGGTTATTGCAGCTGGCTTTATGAATAGCTTTTGTTTTCATACATGGGATTTGGAATCGAGGCAGTTTATTTCAGATCGTTTTGGTGCAAACTATTCCAGTTTGTCATTTTATCATAATGGACAATCAGAACCGATTGTGTTTCAGAGAGAGGGACATGTCGTGGAAGATTGGGATGTGCTAAATTTGGAAGTAGGTCAGGCAGTAATTAACTTGACAATGGATCGTCCGATACGTTTTAAATTCAAGTTTAGAAAATTTGAAGAAAAGTAATGTTGTATTACAAATCAAAACTTGTTAGAGAAATCCAAAAATAACAGATGACAAACTGCAGGATGAGTGTTATACTAAAAAAGATTCAAGTAGTGCTAGTGGCAATTAAATATGTCCAAATTGTTAACATGCACGAAAAATGGTCATTGTCAGAATATTCTGATAAATACCTGCAAAAACAGGCTCCAGAAACCGCATAAAACCTAGGTTTTTGAAGGGGTACCGTAGAAATGGAGCTTTAGCCCGAGAGGGCATTGATACTACCGTTGTCGTTTCTGTTGCTTTTTCCATTGTTGTTGTAGAAATGGAGCTTTAGCCCGAGAGGGCATTGATACAGTTTTATCCCCCTAAGATCAGTATGTAAAACGCCAAGTAGAAATAGAGCTTTAGCCCGAGAGGGCATTGATACTTTTGTCTTTTCATTTTTTTGCCCCTCCATGGCTGTGGTAGAAATGGAGCTTTAGCCCGAGAGGGCATTGATACATATTAATGCATTCCACCACCGCTTCATAAATTTCTCCGTAGAAATGGAGCTTCAGCCCGAAAGGGCATTACAGAGCATTAAATTTTAAGTTGAAGGGAGATTGAGA
>OCHA01000144.1_pt1 | contig 100581 bp, 76 predicted proteins | sample 1538591 | NCBI WGS metagenome assembly OCHA01 (sample SAMN04571710, study PRJEB22368) | human gut metagenome | biome: human gut; material: stool | host: Homo sapiens | place: Luxembourg | collected 2012-09-06 | reverse complement strand
AATTCCGGTAATGCTTTCAGTTATTGGATGTTCTACCTGAATCCTTGTATTCATTTCCATAAAATAATATTTTCCGGTTTTATCCAACAGGAATTCTACTGTTCCGGCATTTTTATATCCCGCTGCCTTAGCTGCCCTTACTGCCATTTTTCCCATTTCTTTTCTTTGATTTTCACTTAAAACAACAGATGGTGCTTCCTCAAGTACCTTTTGATGGTGACGTTGTATGGAACAGTCTCTTTCCCCTAAATGAATGACATTGCCATAATTATCTGCAAGAATCTGAAACTCTATATGTCTTGGATTTTCTATAAACTTTTCCATATACATGGTATCATCCCCAAAGGATGCCATGCTTTCCTTACAGGCAGCCAAGAATCCCGATTTTAATTCATCCTTATTATAAGCAACTCTTATGCCTTTTCCTCCCCCTCCTGATGCCGCTTTTACTATTACAGGATAACCTGTTTTTTCTGCTTCCTGTAATGCATGATTTAAATCCTTTATCTCATTATTAGTCCCCGGTACTACAGGAATTTTAGCATTAATCATAGTTTGCCTTGCAGCAACCTTATTTCCCATTTTTTCAATTACAGTGTAATCAGGGCCAATATATGTTATATTGCATTGTTTACATAACTTTGCGAACTGGGGATTTTCAGATAAAAATCCAAATCCCGGATGTATGGCATCTGCCCCATGAGTAACCGCAGCACTAATAATACTTTCCATATTAAGATAACTGTCTTCAGAGGATGCTCCTCCAATACACACTGCTTCATCTGCCAACTGTGTATGTAGTGCTTCTTTATCTGCAACTGAGTAAACAGCCACCGTTTCTATTTCCATTTCACGACAGACTCTTATGATTCTTACTGCTATTTCTCCCCTATTAGCAATCAGCATTTTTTTAATCAATTTAAATCACCTCTAAAATCTACCCAACCATAAAGGTTAGTTCTCCTTTTGCCACTATTTCTCCGTCAACTGTTGCCACGGCACTTCCAATTCCTATGGGACCCTTAGAAGATATTATTTTAGTTTCTAATCTAAGCTTATCTCCCGGTTTTACCATTTTCTTAAATCGGAATTTATTTATCCCACCAAAAAACGCCGTTTTCCCCTTAAATTCCTTTTTACTTAAAATTGCCACTGCCCCTACCTGGGCTAATGCTTCAACTATAAGAACTCCCGGCATAACCGGCTGATTAGGGAAATGTCCCTTAAAGAAATCTTCTCTAAAGGTCACACACTTATATCCTACTGCAAATTCTCCCGGCTTAAAGTCCTCAATATAATCTATCAGTAAGAAAGGGTGCCTATGGGGGATTATTTCTTCAATTTCCTTTATTCCTAACATATTTTCACTCCTCTATAATAAACAATGACTGGGCGTACTCCACTGCCTCACCGTTTTTTACACAGATTTTCTTAAGTGTTCCGCTACAATCAGCCTCAATTTCATTCATTAATTTCATTGCCTCAACTATAGCCACTATCTGTCCTTTTTCTATCTTGTCCCCCACACTTACAAAGGGTTCCTCATTTTCCCCCGGTGCTAAATATACAGTTCCTACCAGTGGGGAAATTATCTCTTTTTCATTTATATTTTCTTCTTTATTATCCATGTTAATATCTGCTATGTCAGTTTTTGTAATATTCTTTTCAGTAGAAATATTTTCTGAAACATTATTTCCACCGGAGTTTTTTGATATGTAAACTCTTGTATTATTTTCCTCATATTCAAATGTATCAATGTCTGCCTGCGACACTTCTCTTATAAGATTTTTAATATCATCTATTCCCATTTTCTAATCCTCAACAAATTTTTTAATAATTAAACTGGCATTGTGTCCTCCAAAGCCAAGGGAGTTAGTCATTGCCACATTTACCTCTGTGTACTCACCCTTTCCTGCCATATAATTCAAATCACACTCTTCATCAGGATTTTTAAGTCCCACTGTCTGATGAATGTAATTATCCTCTATGCTTTTAACGCAGGTAATAAATTCAACACCTCCTGCTGCCCCCAGCAAATGACCTATCATAGACTTGGTAGAATTGATTTTCACATTATATGCAGCATCCTTTAATGCTAATTTAATTGCCCTTGTTTCAAATAAATCGTTATGATGAGTGCTTGTTCCATGTGCATTTATATAATCAATCTCTTCAGGCTTTACTCCTGCCTCTTTCATTGCAAAAATCATTGCCATTGCAGCGCCACTTCCATCTTCTGCCGGAGATGTAACATGATATGCATCACAGGTTGCGCCATATCCCACTATTTCACAAAGGATTTTGGCTCCTCTTTCTTTCGCATGTTGTAATTCCTCTACAACCACCACTCCTGCTCCCTCTCCCATAACAAAACCACTTCTGTTTTTATCAAAGGGAATGGATGCCTTTGTTTTGTCTGTTTCTTTGGTAAGAGCCGTAAGTTTATTAAAACCTGCCAATCCAAGAGGTGTAATGGAACTTTCAGTACCACCGGCTATCATTACATCTGTCTCACCACATTGAATGCTTCGGTATGCCTCCCCAATCGAGTGGGTTCCTGTGGCACAAGCCGTTACAACATTAATACACTTTCCCTTTGCTCCTAAATCAATTGCAACATTTCCTGCTGCCATGTTAGATATCATCATTGGCACCAACATAGGTTTTACCCTGTCATTTCCCTTAGTCATAAGTTTTTGGGCTTCTTCTTCCATATCACCTAGTCCTCCGATTCCGGAACCGATACTTACCCCTACTCTATAAGGGTCTTCTTCCGACATATTTAATTGTGCCTGATTTACAGCCTGATTTGCTGCACAAACAGCATATTGAGAAAAGGCAGACATTCTTTTTGCCTTTTTAAAGTCCATATGCTCTTTTGCCACAAAATTCTTAACTTCCCCTGCTAATTTAACCTCATATCGGGATGTATCAAATTTAGTAATATTGTCAATTCCAATTATGCCTTCTTTAATATTCTCCCAAAATTCCTCTACTGTATTTCCTATGGGGGTAATTGCCCCTAATCCTGTTACAACAACTCTTCTCATGTCTGCCTCCCATATTACATAATCATTCCACCGTCAAGATTTATAACCTGACCTGTTATATAACTACTTTTATCTGATGCTAAAAAAGCTGCCAATTCTGCCACATTCTGTGGCGTTCCAAATCTTTTAAGGGGAATTTGGGATAAAATATTTTCCTTTACCTTATCTCCTAATACATCTGTCATTTCTGTCATAATAAACCCCGGTGCAATGGCATTAACATTTATGTTTCTTTTGGCAAGTTCCTTTGCAACTGATTTGGTAAGTCCTATAATTCCCGCCTTTGAAGCTGCATAATTAGCCTGTCCCGGATTTCCTGCCACTCCTGATATGGAAGATATATTTATAATTTTTCCATATCTGTTTTTAATCATTGATTTAGACACAAATTTAATACAGTTGAAAGTTCCTTTAAGATTAGTATTAATTACACTGTCAAAATCTTCTTCACTCATGGAAAGTATGAGACCATCTTTATTTATTCCGGCATTATTTACAAGAATATCTATTTTTCCAAACCTTTCTACGATATCTCCAATAAATTTCTCACATTCCTTAAAGGATGCCACATTGCATTTTACAGCCTCAGCATTTCCACCTTTGTCCTTTATCTCCCTTACCACCTGTGCGGCCTTTTCCTCTGAGCCATTGTAATTTACAATTACATAAGCTTCTTCTGCCAGTTTCACAGCTATTTCTTTTCCTATTCCTCTTGATCCACCGGTTACAACAGCTATTTTTTTATTATCCATTTCTTCTTTTCCTTTTGATATTCCTATCTTAAATCATCTAATTTTTTTAAATCTTCAACTGTGGAAATATTAATGTGTCTGACTGTTTTATCTATCTTTCTAATAAAACCTCCAATTGTCCTTCCAGGACCAATTTCCACAAAAGTATCCACACCATTTTCAATCATACATCTTACACTTTGTTCCCACTTGACCGGGGAATATACCTGCTGTTTTAATAATTCCTTAGTGTACTTTATATCGTCCACATATTCTCCGGTTACATTGGAAACATATGGAATGCTAAGGTTGTTAAAAGTTACCTTTTCCAAGTCCCTGCCTAATTTTTCTCCTGCTTCTTTCAAATATGGAGAGTGAAATGGCCCTCTTACCTTTAACTTTACGCATCTTGCTCCTAATTTTTTTAAATCCGGAACAGAACTTTCTATGGCTTCCACACTTCCTGTTATTACAATTTGTCCCGGGCAGTTATAATTAGCCACTGATACGCCATCTTTTTCTCTTAAGACATTATCAATATCTTCTTTATTAAGTCCAAGAACTGCTGTCATGCCTCCAAAGCCCTCTGGCACGGCATTATTCATATATATGCCTCTTTTCCTTACCAGACTTATTGCCTCTTTCTCATTCATTCCCCCTGCTACACATATAGCCCCATACTCTCCAAGACTTAACCCTGCAGTAACATCCGGGAAAATTTCCCTTTTAATAACTTCTCCTGTTATTGCCAGATAGGTTGTAACTAATGCTGCCTGAGTATATTCTGTATTGTTTATTAAATCATTTTCCTCAAAGCATACCTTTTTTATGTCAAAATCAAGAATACTTTCTGCCTCATTGTATATTTGTTCAGCTTCTTTGCTTTCCTTATAAAAATCAGCTCCCATGCCGGGGTTCTGCACTCCCTGTCCCGGGTAAACAAACGCCATTTTACTCATAATTTTCTCCTAACATTTCTAGCAATTTACAGCCCTTTTCCACAGTGTCTTTTATGATATCTTCACAGCTTTTTTTCTCTTTAACAAGACCTGCTATCTGACCTGCCATTAAGCTTCCCTTTACTGCATCTCCCTCTACCACAGCCCTTCTAAGGCCCCCAAGGGTTAGCATTTCCAGTTCATTAAATTCGGCACCTTCTGCCTCTTTTTTTATGTATTCATTTGACATTTGATTTCTTAAGACCCTTACAGGATGTCCCGTAGTTCTTCCTGTTACCTTTGAATCAATATCTTTTGCCCTAATTATTTTGTTCTTATAATTTTCATGAACATTGGCTTCAATGGATGCCACAAAAACCGTTCCCATTTGAACGCCTTTAGCTCCAAGGATTATGGCTGCCATAAATCCTCTTTCATCTGCTATGCCTCCTGCTGCTATTACAGGTATGTTGACAGCATCTGCCACCTGTGGTACAAGACACATGGTTGTTATTTCCCCTATGTGTCCTCCTGCTTCACAGCCTTCGGCTACAACTACATCAGCACCACATCTTTCCATCATTTTAGCCATTGCCACGCTGGCAACTACAGGAATTACCTTAATTCCACTGCTTTTCCACTGTTCCATGTACTTAGCCGGATTTCCTGCACCGGTAGTAACTACAGGCACCTTTTCCTCAATAATTACTTTTGCTATTTCATCTGCCTCAGGGTTCATTAACATAATATTTACACCAAAGGGCTTATCTGTTCTTTTTTTAACTTCTCTTATTTGCTCTCTGACCCAAACAGCCGGTGCACCGCCGGAACCTATAATTCCAAGCCCTCCGGCATTTGAAACGGCGGCAGCTAAATTAAAATCTGCCACCCATGCCATTCCACCCTGAATAATAGGATATTTAATTCCAAGTAATTTTGTAATTTCAGTAGTCATTTTCCACTCTTCCTTACTTGTTTTCATTAATGTAATTTACAATATCTTCTACTGTCTTAATTTTTTCCAGATTTTCTACAGGGATCTTTATGTCAAATTCATCCTCAAGTGCCATAACCATTTCAAATAAATCAAGGGAATCTGCATTTAAATCCTTTTCAAATGATGCATTAGGGGTTACTGCTTCCTCATCCACTCCTAACTGCTCAACAATTATTTCTCTGATTCTTTCAAACATTTCTTTTCTCCTAACAAAAAATTTATTTACAATCCGGATTTACCGGTAATTGCCTCTTTTAAAATTCTAAATAAGTTGCCCCATAAGATAAGCCGGCGCCAAATCCTGCCATTATAATTTTGTCTCCTGCCTTTATTTCATCTAAACCATTTAACTTATCTAGAAGCATTGGTATACAGGCTGAGGAAACATTGCCGTAATCCTCAATATTTAAAGGAATTTTTTCCAACGGAATTTTTGACCTTTTTGCTATGCCTTCTATTATTCTGCTATTTGCCTGATGCAAAAGATACTTATCAATTTCATCTTTATCCATATGGATTTTTTCAAGAAGCGCCTCTATACATTCCGGAACTTTTTTTACGGCGAACTTAAATATTTCACCGCCATCCATGTTTATGTATGTTTTTTGAATATCCTGAAAGGCTATATCAAATTGCCCTTGATGATTTTTTCCCAAATTAGTTTTCCTTAATGCAAAGGGATTTTCCATTGTAAGGGCATCTCCATTTTTTCCATTAGAAAACATTACTGTTTCAAACATGGCATTTTCATCCTTTTTTATCACTACAGCTCCTGCTCCATCACCAAATAATATGCATGTTTTCCTGTCACTCCAGTCTGTAATTTTTGACAAGCTCTCCGCCCCGATTATCAAAGCGGTGTTTATTAATCCTGTATTTATAAATGTCTGGGAAATATTATATGCCGTTATAAATCCCGTACATGCAACATTTATGTCAAAGCAAAATGCATTTTTTGCATTTATCGCTTTTTGAACAAAACATGCCGTTGAAGGCAAAACAAGATTTGAAGAAACAGAGGATACAATAATCAAATCAATTTCATCAGGTAAAAGTCCACTGTTTTCCAATGCTTTTTCTGCAGCCTTAACTGCCATATCGGCTGTGGTTTCTTTATCACCTGATATATGTCTTGATTTCACACCTGTTCTTTCCCTTATCCATGTATCATCAGTGTCAAGATATTGTGCCAAATCCTTATTAGTTACTATTTCCTTTGGTACATAAGACCCGGTTCCAATTATTTTTCCAAACATTTTCTTCTCCTTGTCACAAATTAGTTGCTAGTATATCCGCACAAACCATCATCGTCAATACTTTAAAATGATGATTTACAAAGGGAAAAAATGTTGTTTAATATCATACATTTTCAAGGATTTTTGTATAATAATCCGGTAATTTATGTTTTTTAAGGCGGACTTTTTGAGGATGGAGTTATCTGATATTTTGCTTATCAAACCGGAACAACCCTTAATCTGTATCATCAAAAACTTTGATTACACAAAAAAAATCCATCTAAAGCACATAGATTTTATCTATATGCCTTAGACAGATTTTTTTCTATTAAAATATATATTATTACTATAATTTGTGTATTTTCAAAAAAACTAATTTATTTCACTATATACTTTCTCAATTTCATCATTAAACTGATTACTAAGTTCTTCATAATTGTAATCTTTCCTGTTCTCTGCCTCCTTTAATATTCCCTTATACTTATCTAATACAGGTGTTAATTTTTTAATTCTATACTCTGCATCCGGAATCTTATCCTTTGGCATTGAACCTTCCGACATCTCTCTTTCCATATCAGATATTGCAACTTCTATTGTTGAAATTCTTGCATTCAACTCTTCCTTATAATCAAATAGACCATATTCAATTTGCTTATTTCCTAATTCCTCTATAGTTTTATTATATTCTTTCGCGTCTTCATCACTAAGTCCCTTTTGGTCCAATATGTCTTGTGCCTTATTCTTCAGTGATTCAATCTCCTGTTTTTGTTCCTTTACTGTTATGGGCTTTTTATAGCCTTTTCTTATGTTTCCTTCTGCATTATTGTAAGTAAAAAACAATAACGAAGATACCAAACATACGCCTACCATACTAACTACTACTTTTTTCATAATATACCTCCTACCACTTTTCAATTATTTCTTCTTTCCCATATTATAATACACAACATACGAATAATTTGTTGTACTTATATAATCATGTAACATAATTCCTAACATATTACTAGTATGTTGAGCCATTAACAGTGTATCAAACCCTTTTGAACTCTTACCTTTATCATAACTAACCTGGGAGTGCTTAATTTCATTAGAAGAATAACCATACTGCACCACATCGCCGGGTTCAATCATTTTATAAATAAGTGATGCATATGCATTTTTCTGTTTATCATTTAAACTAGATATCTCTTTTCCTGCACATACAACGCGTTTAGACCAATATTTTTTAAAATATGTAGCATTTTCCCACGTTGCTGAATGTGGTCTCCAATATCTCACATCTTCATATGATGGTAACTTACTGGACCTTCTTTTACCACCTTGTTCAATACATTGAGACGCAAAATTCGTACAATCTAAATTTGATTTATAATACCCGGCTGTATTATAACCTTTTGCCCACATCTTAGCATAATATGCAGCACTTGACTTACTATAATTCTTATCTATCGTCGCTGCACCTACCGTATGCAAACTAACCAACATCAAGCAATTCACTACCTAAAATAATTTTACCGTTTTTCTCATATAAATTTACCTCGTTCATCATATTGTAATCACATTTATATTGTATCATTTTATTTTTTTGCTGTCAATATGTTTTCAGTTAATCGCCATTAATAATCACCTTAATAATCACCTAATAGACTTCTCCTATTTAACCATAAAGTCTATAACTTCCTTAACATCCTTTTCATCATCTATTGGCAACATTGATAACTCTGAAATATTCATATACTCTTCTTTGTCTATGTTATAATTTACAATCATATTCGTATATACATTTGTCCAATTAGATTCATCCCCTTCAATTTGAGGAGTCACCTCAAATTCAATTTTATCTCCTTTATGAATCCTGATTGGTAAATCAGATAAATTTCCAATCTGATTGTCATTAACATACACTTTTGTTTTATCTATATTAATCATTCCATTAGTACTCAGGGATTTAATTGTAATATCAGTAGTTGCCTTATATCCGTATGACAAAACCGTGTCAGTTCCACAAAAAGCTGTTGGATTTTTGTCAGATTGCAAATCTTTAGTATTATTATCTTCATCGTCTATAAAAGTATAACTGAGAGGTTCTTTAAATTTTATCTCCTCATCTTTACCATTGATGCATAACATAACACCATCAACATTAATAATATCATCTTTTTTCTTTTTACCAATATCCACTGTAACTATGTACGAGCAAAGGGAATAATCTCTGTATGCAAAAGTTTTAGCAAAATCTTCTACACTTATTTTCCCATCATAGTTTACTTCGTCTAATCCATCTCCACTCAATCCATTTACCTTTATTGCGGGTGTTTCACCACTATATATAAAATCAATACATATCCTTATTTCATTGCTACTACAAAAAACCATTTGGTTAGCCATTGTTGTATTATAAACCACGCTTACGCTACTCTCTTTTGAACAAGACGTTAACAAAAAGCAGCTTAACACCGCCAATAACATAATTTTTTTATATACATCTTTACCTCCTGCACCATTCTCGTCATGTATTTCCTATTTTACACTAATTATTCAGTTTAATTTTTTCCTGTTTTGTAAAATCTTTTTTATTCTAATAAATGCATTTTTGTTTGTCAAATATTTTTAACAATAATTTCCATATAAATATTTTTAATCTGCCATAGCCATCCCTGCTATTATATTCACACAAAAAATCCCCCTAAAGCACCTAGATTTAATCTACACGCTTTAGAAGGATTATTTCCTGTCATTAAATTATTTACACATTATATTGTTCACAAAGTCTTTTTATTTCCTCTTTAACATCATCCACCACATACTGTGGTGAAACAATGGTTGCCCCATCTCCTAATGCCATTATCCAATGAATAAACTGTTTACTTACTACCACATTAACATTTACATTAAAATGTTCATCTCCATCAGGCACTATAATTATGTCTTTGCCAAATCTGTCGATTATTACACCTGCTAATGCATTTTCGCAGTGGATTTTTACCCGTTCTTCCTTACCACTGTACATTCCAAAAACTTTTCTGGCATACACAGCCATATCGAATTCACTGAAGCACTCTTTTCCTTCACGTTTATCCTCAGTAATTTCTATATGCAACATTTTATCCACTCTGAAATGCTTAATTATTTTTTCAGTATCATCATATGCCACAAGGTAATAGTTTTCATCATCCCAGGATAATGCCCAAGGGCTTACCCTGTAATACTCGCCATTATGCCTTAATTCCATTTTCTTTTTAATATTCCACTGAAAATACTGAAATCTAATCTGCCTGTTTCCTGCAATCGCCGTATGTATATTGTCAACGTTATAATAAATACTCTCATTCATAGTCTTAACCCGCTTTGTCACATACACCTGACGTTGAAGCTTAGATGCCTCATATTTACTGGCAAGACCTTCTATTTTCTTAATGAGTTCATTGGACTTCTTTGTTGTAAGAAACTTTGCCGACTGAACAGAATCCACTAATAGTTTCAACTCCGCCAATTCAAACTGACGGTTTGCCACATTATAATAATAGGTTCTGTCCCTTTGTACTCCAACAATGTCCACTCCGTATTGTCTAAGACTCTCTAAATCATTATAAATGCTTTTTCTTTCTGCCGTAATGCCATAATCCTTTAATTTTAAAAGAATATCCGACATACTTATAGAATGAGTTTCATCTGTATTTTCCATTAGAATCTTAAACAAATACATTAGTTTAAGCTTCTGATTAGACCCCTTTGCCATATTCTACCTCCCGATTAAATCTGGTTATAGAATATCATGCATTGGTTATTATTTCCACTGTTTTTTAGTTTGCAAGTACAACATCCGGTACTTTCCTTTTTATCTGCTGTGTAATAATTCTTCTATTTCTTCCTTTGTTGGCATTACACACAATGCTCCTTTTCTTGTGGTAATTATAGAAGCTGCCGCATTTGCAAAATTAAGCATTTCCCGAAGGTTATGGGTGTCTAAATTATCAAGGCCTTTATTTAAAATATAATGAAGTATGCAGCCTGTAAAAGTGTCACCGGCTCCGGTAGTTTCAATGGTATCTTTTGTTAAAAACGGATTTGCTTCCACTACCATACCGTTATAATACGCTCTGCTGCCTTCTTTTCCCATAGACACTAATATAAGATCTATGTCATATTTTTCCCTGATTTTCTGTACACCATCAGAATAATCTTCCTCTCCGGTAAGCCATTGTATCTCATTATCAGATATTTTTAGAATATTACAATATTCTAAGCCTTTTTTAACCTGAGTGCGGGCATTTTCCATGTTATCCCATAAAGGCTCCCTTATATTAGGGTCAAAGGAGATTATACATCCGCTTTTTTTTGCCACCTCTAATGCCTTAATGGTTGCCTCTCTTACACCCTGATGAGTCATGGATAAAGTGCCAAAGTGAAATATCTTAGAATTTTCTATTAATTCTGAATTAACTTCATCTGCCCTAAGCATCATATCCGCTCCCGGATTTCTGTAAAATGAAAAGCTTCTGTCTCCATCTTCTGCCGTATGTACAAAAGCTAATGTAGTATTAACTTCCTTATCCGTTACAAGATTTTCTATATTAATATTCAGTCCTGAAACTCTTTCTTTAAGCATTTCTCCAAATATATCGTCCCCTACTTTTCCTATAAAGGCTGTTGAATGCCCCAGGTTAGTAAGCATTGACAATACGTTACATGGTGCTCCTCCGGGATTTGCTTCTAACAACGGGTTTCCCTGATTACTTATTCCATTTTCAGTAAAATCTATAAGCAGTTCACCCATTGCGGTAACATCAATTTTACTCATATCAAATCCTCCTTATATTGTCTCCATCTATTTAATGGTTTCTTTTAACTCCCACATCTTTATTTCCCTAATATTAAGACATCCCTCATCAGTCACAATATAGTTGCCTGTCTGACTGCTGTCTGCAAAAACATTGCAGCTACAGTTGGTTTTATAGTCATCCGTATACACTTCAATAGAACTTTTATCCACAAAAGCCCTTATTTTCATGTTCTTTTTGTCCTTTAAAATCAACGGTCCTCGGGCAATGCCTTCACTCCAGTTATCAGAATTGTTTCTGTCAAAATATAGCATCTGATGTTTTAAATCGAAAGTTACTTTTGTTTTGTTGTTTTCATTGCATCTTAAAAGCAATGAAAATTTATCTGCTGTGGTACTTTCCAAATCAATATCCATTTCCATTTCAAAGCAGTCACTTTCTATACAATTAAACTGTTCCTCCTTAGTTACAGATATCTCTTTAATACACTTTTCTTCTTTTCGTATATTTTCAATTTCCTTTATTGGAACAAACTTAAGGGTATTATCCGGACACAAAACCACCTCTCTTGGTAAGTCAAAGAATCCGCACCAGCCTTCCTTAAAGCTTGGGCCCCAATCTTTCCACCATGGCATCCAGTCCCAGGCATTTGCCCAGCCTACAATAATTCTTCTGCCTTTACTGTCTAAAAATGACTGAGGAGCATAATAGTCAAATCCATAGTCAATCTGACCTACATTGGTATATGTAAATTTTCCCGTGTCATAATTCATGTCTCCTACTAAGTACACTGATGTTCTCTCATTTATTCCCATAGGCGAAAACATAAGTACGTGTTTATCTCCTATTTCATAAAAGTCGGGACATTCCCACATATAACCGAACTCTCCTCTGCTCTCTGCAAGAACATTGAAAAACTCCCAGTTTTTTAAATCCTTAGACCGATATAACAGGGCACTTGCCAAATTATTTTTCTTAGAACCACAAACTAAATAGAAGTAATCACCATGTTTCCAAACCTTAGGATCTCTAAAATTACTTTCATCATAGCCTTCCGGCGGGTGTGGAATAATAGGATTATTTTCATATTTTTCAAAATGAACACCATCCTCGCTGTATGCAAGACACTGTGACTGGATAAATCCGTCTCCATAGTTTGTTGTTCCTGTATATACAAGGTATAGCTTTCCATCATGTTCAATGGCACTTCCTGAAAAGCATCCACCTTCCTTATGATTGTCATATGGTTCGCTTGGAGCCAATGCCACCGGGAGATACTCCCAGTGTAGCATATCGTCGCTAATGGCGTGTCCCCAGTGCATTGCTCCCCAATACGCATCATAAGGATTGTATTGATAGAAAAAGTGATATTTATTCTTATAATATATCAGACCATTTGGATCATTAATCCAGCCCTGTTGTGCCATAAAATGATAGTTTTGTCTCATTTTACCTTCAGACACTTTATCTTTTGTTTTCTCAATTTCTTCCTGAGCCTTTTTTATATTCTCATTTAACAATTCCTGTGACATGATATATTTTCCTCCTAATCAATATGTATTGCCCCCTCCCTTCGGTCGGCGACATTTCGTCGGAAACATTTTTATAAATGAACTTCGTTCATTTGGTTTCCTCCTGTATGATTATTTGTCGTATTCGTCTCTTAGTTTCTTTGCAAATTCAGTATTAAGTTTTGACTCACGTCTTGCCTTTGCTTCCTTAATTCTAAACTGCTCATCTCTTGCCGGCTTGTATACTTCCCAACGTTTTTCGTAGCTTTCTATAGCTGCCTTCATTTCCTCGGTAAGTTCAGGCTTTTCTAACTTTCTTTCAGGAAGTACCGGTACTACAGGAAGTCTGTCTTCCACCGGTGGCATTTCCATTTTCATTGTTGTTGGAAGTACCTGATACCAGTAAGCTGTTGAACTCCAGTCATCTGAAAGATGGTTTGCATGTCCATGCTCAATAGTAACTTTAAGACTATTTTCAAATCTTACAGGGTCAGTAATATGGAATCTGTAAGATACCTGGAATCCGTCAGTATCTCCTTCATGAACTATTGTTCCAAAGAACGGATATGCATTTCTCTGCATTCCCCATGCATGGTTAAAGTAATCTTCCGTTCCGGTTCCGTTAAGGCTAGGGTATTCTTCTCCATCTATAAAGAACATATCATTTCCTTCACCCCACCAGCTTCCCTGGAAGTGTTTTACCGTAAGATTGCATCCTACATAATGTCCTTTTCCTTTTACATCTAACAAAACGTAGTTGTTTTCACCTTTATAATTTGTAACATTGTTTACTTCCGGTGAGTTTACCTGTAACTCAGGTCCCCAGCCTTTGCAAGGGTTCTCTCTATGCCAGCATGCATGGAAGTAAGCTGTTTCCTCATCAAGAGGTTCCTTATACATTTCATAATCAATATTAAAATAAAGAATAAACGGTAATTCATTTTCGTTTATAATTTCAATTTTTGCCTTTTTGTTAAATGGCATTGGGAAGTAACATGATACTGAGCAAGGTGCTCCATATCTTCCTGCCTCTTCCGGTTTTAATGATACATTAAAAGGTAATGATGAGAAATTGCCAGGATAGCAGTTTCCTATACAGAAGAAGTCTCCAAAAGGTACATATACACTTGGATTTTCCTGATCATCCCATGTCATTTTAATTAATACTTTTCTATAGTAATATGGATCATAATCATCCCATATTACGCCAAGAGGTGGTGCAATTTCCATTACCGGTGCTGCTGATGCATTTAAAACCGGATCAAGTATACTAGGTGCCTTTACTCTTCTACATGAAGATGTCATCCATATATGTGTAATGCATCCGGGACCTTCTACTTCCCCTAATGTAATTGATTCACCTGCAGGTATTTCCCAATAATCCTGATTTTTTCCTCTCTGATCCCAACTTGCAAGTCTTCCGTTTCTTGCCTTCTTTACTGATGTTAAATCTTTAAATAATCCTGATACTCTGCTCATTTTTTTCTCCTCTCTTTAACCTTTTACTGCGCCTGCCGTCATACCTTCTACGATGTTCTTCTGGAATAATCCATAGAATATTAATTCAGGTACGATTATCATAATACTTGAAGCTATAATTCCGCCGTAATCTACTGTGTATGTACCTTTAAAGAATGATGCTCCCATGGATAACGTATAATCTGATGCATCTCTTAAGATAACCGATGCAAACGGATACTCATTCCAGATATAAAGAACATTAAATATTACAACAGTGGCTATTACCGGCTTTGTCATTGGTAAAATTACTTTAATAATTAACTGCCTCAAATTACATCCGTCCATTACTGCTGCCTCATCAATTTCACTTGGAAGGGATTTTAAATAACCAACTAAAAGTAAGGTATTAAAGGATATTGATGTAGCTATGTATGGAAGAACCAATCCTACCTTTCCGCTTAATCCAAAAAATACATTTATTTTATATACTGGGAAAAGCAATATAAATGGAGATATTGCCAATCCTAAAATCAGATAACTGTAAACTGCCTTTCTGATTTTCTCATTCATCTGCATTCTTGCTAAAACAAATGCACTTAAAAAGGTAATTACTAATTCTACTACGATTGATATGATACATACAAAGAATGTGTTACCATACAATCTTGGGTAATCAAGTACCTCCAGGGCATGCTTGAAATTTTCTAAGTTAAAACTCTTTGGTAATGCCAGGGGATTTGACATAATATCTGAGTTAGTTTTAAAGGATAGCAAAACCATCCATATAAAAGGAAACACAATTATAAGTGTGATTAATGCCATAACAATGTACATTGCGATTTTTTTCTTTTTATTAATCATATCTTTATGCCTCCTTGTCTCTTTCTCTCATTAAAAACTGGAATACAAACATTATTATAAGAGAAATAATAAATGTTATTGTTGCCAGAGACATTCCATATCCATATTCACCATTTCCAAAAGTTGTTGAATAGCTGTATGTAACTAATGTTTCTGACATATGGTTCGGACCACCGCCTGTAGTCTGCTGTACAATTTCAAATATTTTAAATATTCCTGTTATAAGTAATACGGCAACTGTTGATATCGTAGATTTCATCATAGGTATTGTTACATATCTAAGCTGCTGCCATGAAGAAGCACCGTCAATCTTAACTGCTTCTATTACATCGCCTGGAATCATTCTAAGTCCTGTTATATATATTGTGGTAAGATATCCCAGCTGCTGCCAGAAATATATAAATCCGATACAATAAGGGGTGAGTTTATTTCCCCCAATCCATGTCTGTTTAAGTCCCGGTAATCCAATGGCATCTAAAATACCATTTATTAAACCAACATGAGGATCTAATATATAAACCCATATAATACCAACTATAATAGGTGCTATAATTGCCGGAGAAAATATCAATGCCTTAGATGTGTCAACAAACTTTAAGTGATTATTTAAAAGCAATGCCACCAAAAATGCTCCCACCAGCAACAGCACAAATGCCACACCAAATATAATCATTGTATTTTTAAATGAAATCCATAATGTATCATCCTGAAAAAGTCTTTTATAATTTGTTAGCCCGTTAAACGTTGCTTTTCCTATTCCGGAATATTTTGTGAAACTATATCCTATAGCCATTATTATCGGTGCAATAATATACACTGTATAAATTATTAATGTAGGCAACAGCAGTCCTATTAAATATCTCTTTTTACTCAACCAAGACACGTCTTTGCCTCCTTTCTCCCAACATTCTCCTTCCTCGCCCACATTCCGTTGTGAAATGTGGGGAAGAGGAGAATCTAATTATAATAATATTAAAGAATTTTAATAGTTCATTTTCTCATCAATTTTTGCAAGGGCATCCTTTGGTTCATAGTTACCTGTAATTACACCAAGAATTGAATCATATAACTGACTCTGAACAGATGATGAAAGCATCAAATCCGGCTGTTTTGCAGGGCTTGCCCATCCTTCATTGATTGATTTCACTACCTCATTTAATGTATGCTGTGCATCTGCCACTTCAATTCCTGTATAGTTTGTTGCAGGGAATACAGAGCCTTCATATGACATCTTTGCTGCTTCTTCGCCATAGTAATATTCAAGGAACTTATAAACCGCTTCTTTCTTTCCACTATCATCTGCTACCTTTGAGCTTACACAAATAGGATTTGATGGTACTTTCATAGCTGCCTTTTGTTCGTAGCTGCTGTCTGAGAATGTAGGTCCCCACCAGAAGCCAACTTTGTCGCCCATCTTTTCATCTAACTCTGCACTATCCCATGCACCTGAATTGAATAAAAGTGCCTTGCCTGACTCAAATGTATTCTTTGCATCAAAGTATTCCTGGGTTGCCATGTTCTTTGCAAATGCTCCTGCCTTTGCAAGACTCTGTAACTTTTCAAAACATTTAAGTAAATCGTCATTGTTAAATTTCTTCTTGCCATCAAGAATATCATTAATGTAATCTGAGTATCCGTAACGGTCTAACATTGCAAGATAACCCCAGATTGCATATGAACTGTTTTTATTTCCCTGAGCAATTGCTGTAATTCCTTTGTCATTACATTTCTTTACAATATCAAGTAATTCGTCAAAAGTTGTTCCGTTCTTAATTTCAACTCCTAACTCTTTTGCAACTTCTTTATTGTAGAAGAAGCCTTCAACATTACACTGATATGGAAGTCCGTACTGGATTCCATCCTTAAATGCTTCCTTAACACTTGCATCAAGAGCTGAATCTGTACTAGTGTATTCTTTTAAAAAGTCTGATAAATCAAGTAAATACCCACCCTCATTATATTCAGAGGTCTGTGATGCATCCAACCAGAATATTTCAGGTAATTTTCCACTTGAAGCTTCAAGCTTCAGATTCTTTAAATGTGCTTCCGTGTCTGCTGCTTCAAATTCAACTTTGTACTTTCCTGAATACTTTTTGTTAAATTCCTGAACAATTTTGTATGTAACTGCCTCCTGTGTTTTTGGATCAGCAACATGTATTCCGAACTTAATTGTTACCTCTCCGTTTCCTTTAGCGCTGTCATCTGACTTAGATGAACTTCCACAGCCAACCATCATTGCTGCTACCATGGTTACTGCCATTACTAATGCTATAATTTTCTTCATTTTCTTTCCTCCTTTAGCATTTATTAATTTGCGGAACCCTTTTCTTGACCCTTTTCCACATTTTTACAGTGTGTTATTTGTTTTTGTGATTTTTGTATGTGGAACGGGTTCCATTTGATAGCTTTATTATATATTTTTACTTATGTTTTGTCAATATCATTTTTAACCTTTGTGCATATTGCTATATATTTTCTCTTTTAATTGGTTATTAAGTATATATTTTTCATTGTTCAAACGTTTTCATTGTTATTTTTTTAACATTAAAATATATCAAAAAATAAAAAAAATAAACTTTATACCGGCGATTTTATTAATCGCCAACATAGAGTTTATTTTTTTACCTGTTATTTATATATTAATTTGTAAATTATACTCTGGTACTGTCTCCTCTTATAAGTACAGTTTCTAAGTATATATTTTTTTCCGTAGCAGCATTTCCATCTATGGCTCTTGTAATTATTCTTGTTGCCTCTTTCGCCAGTCTTTCAATAGGCTGCTTAATCTTCGTAAGGGACGGATGTGCCATATCTGTTACATATGTTCCGTCATATGCAATAATTTTTAAATCTTCAGGAATTTTTCTGCCTTTGCTTAACGCATACTTCTCAAACAGCATGGCAACAAGGTCCGTTCCAAACATTCCATCTGCATCCGGATACATATCGTATACTTCTTTTACTACCTGAGCGAAATATTCCGTATCAAATTTGTTCCACTCCATTTCATAAGTGTACACTTGAATTCCTGCTTTCTTTAATTCCCGCTGAAAGTATTCATGTCTCTCCAATGCCGGAGACTGAACTTTCTTAGCTCCCTGGAGTTGAACTACCTTTTTGCATCCACATCTTATAAACTCCCTTGCTGCCATAATTCCACCATGTCTGTGATCCACTGACACTATGGGAATCCTGTCGTCAATATATCGATCTAATGCAACAATAGGCATATCGTTTATAAGATATTCATCCACATTTAATGAATGAACACCGGTTATAATACCATCTACAACACATTTCTTAAGCATCTGCAAATACTCTGTTTCATATTCGCTATTCTTAGCTGTGCTGCACACCATAGTTTTATATCCCTTTTCATGCAATGCACTTTCTACCTGATTCACAAACTCCGAAAAAAAAGGATGTTCCAAAGCAGGCACCAAAACTGCAATTATACCACTTTTGTTTCTAAACAAATTTCTTGCCAATTCATTTGGCATATAATCCAGCTCCTTCATTGCTTTTTCAATTTTATCTTTTGTTTCCTCAGAAACATAACCACTGTTGTTAATAACTCTCGATACGGTAGCAACTCCTACTCCCGCTCTTCGTGCCACATCCTTAATTCCAGGCATCTTTTTCCCTCTTATTCTCCAAATTTCACTGATACTGACTCAAACATTTTAATATATGAATTGCCCTTTACATAAACATATTCATTATTATCAAGCTGTGCCTTTTTGTATCCTGCGTCTAACAATTCCTGATAATTACTTATTGTTGAAAATACTATATTATCCTTTGTTAAATCCTCCGGCTGTTTTGCATATATAGTGTATTCATTTAAAATTAGTTGATATGCATAGGTATTTCTTTGTACACCTATTCTGTCGTAGGAATCCACTACATAAATATCCTTTGGCACATCACAGCCTTTATCTTCTAACTCTCTTACTATTTGGGTTCCTGCATCACTGTACGAAGCAGTATTGCTGCAATAGTACTGATCCCACGCTGCTGCACCATAAATATATTCATATCCAAATAGCAATGTGATAATGACTAATGGAACCATAAGTTTCTTTTTGTAATAACATATTAAAAATACCACAAGAAGAATTACCGTAATAACTGTCGCCATTAAGTAATATCTGGTTCTCATAGGCACTCTGCTGCCTATGTCATAACCGCTAAATGCATTGTACACTTCTGAAGCCACTCTTGATGTTCCCATTTTAGGTAAAATAAAGCATACCCATACTGTCTGGAATGACAAAAGAAGTATTGCAAATCCCACAAGATATTTTCTAATACTTTCTCTTTTCTCATATATCATAGCAATGCCTGTCATAAATACCGGTCCTAAAAACGGTCCCACATATCGTACATAAGTAAGAGCCTTAAATCCGTAAGGATTTCCACCATCCAGTGCCGGTACCACACGCTTTAACCATGTAAAACACTGGGCAAGCATTACAGCTCCAATACACATAATAAATAATGCTGAAATTACAAGACAAAATGGTTCTGCATTAAAGTTTCCTTCTTCATCCTTCACTGCCAATGCTTTTTTTGTAACTATAAGCTGTGCTATTGTATCCTTATATCTGAAAATAAGCATTATAAGTATAAGGGCAAAAATGCCTCCTGAAAATACCAATACAGTATTAATCTGCCCGAAAATTGTAGAACCTACTGCATTCCACGTTTTTGGATTTGCCAACTTCTGTGGTGTTATATCCATTTTTGCCTTTGTATTTCTTAAAAACTTTCCTTCCTGCCAATTCCAGATAGTTTTTTTAACCATGGTATTAAACTTACCTGCCGCAAAATAAAACACTCCAAGGGAAATTATTCCTGATATTGGTTCTACAAGCCACTTTCTGTAGAATATAAGATAACATACAACAACAATACAGAAAGCAATAAGAATAACCTTTGTTCTGGCATGGGTTGTAAGCAAATATGTAATTAAAAACATAATGCCAACCGTGTATATGATTTTTTTCTTTTTATTGTTACCATATTCAATTAGCTTGCAGGCAAACAAGGTTATAATCCATACACAGCCAATAACTATATGTTCATTAAACACTTCCATTGCTCTTGTTACTACCATAAATGAACATGCAATGGAGCCTATAAATAAATAAGCTCTTTTATCAACCTTAAGGTATTTCTTCATAATATAGTAGCTTATTGGTGCGCTGATACTTTGTAAAATTGCACACACGCTAAGAATTGTTCCATAAATTACTGTTACGTTATTTGTCAAATAAAACAGTGGTGCAAATAGTATTGTAAAACCGCCACCGTAATAATATTTTGCAAATGTAGTTAATGCTGTCCAGTCTTTTCCACCAAAATATGCACCTGTTGACAATGTTCCTAACTCGTCCATAGGTGTTCTCATTGGAGAACTAAAAAGTGCAATACAAATAAGACGTGGAATAAGTACAATTAAAAATACCCACAGCAAATCATATTTTTTTGCCTTCATTTTAATTTCTGTCTCCTTCTTCATATAACTTTATTGACTTTCTGACTCTAAACGGGAATAACAGCTGGCTTCTTATTACCACTGAATGATGCTTTTTCTTGGAATTTAAAGCATTTTCAAGCCATGCCATTGATTTCTTTCTTTCGTTGTTTAATATTTCATTAACCTTAGTGTAATCTAATTCCATTTCGTTGTCAAAAGTTCCCAATTCATTAGGATCCCACACAAATCTGTCCATTAAACCAAATTCTTCCATTAAAGAAATAAAGCGGTCTGCTCCTCTTCCCGGATTTGAAATAGCATAAAAAGGCTTTTCAAATAAAATTGAAATACAAGTTCCATGGAAAGAATCAGTAACAACCATATCACTATGTTTAAAATAGAATAACCAGTCATCTACTTCCACATCAGATACTACATATTGGTCTAAATCCATTTTTTCCCTATTAGTTTCGAACAAATGTGGCCATCCGTCCAACATAACTACCAAATCTTTGTTATATTTTTTTGCAAGCCTTAATAATGCTTCCCTCTTTTCAGGGGTAGGATCAAGTATATAAGCTGCAATGTAGTTTGACTTTACTTTTCTGTCTGATTCATTAGCTATGTCTCCTAAGCAGTTGCTTTCACATAAAAGCACCGGGTCTAAAACGTGTTCTGCACGGATTCCCAAAAGTTTTTCGCACATATTTACGTTGACCTTTTCCCTTACGGAAACATAATTCATTCTTCTTAAGCATTTTACCGCTTTCCACATATATTCCTTTGGAGCCTTAAATCTGTCAGTACCAAAGGATGTGGCATAAGATATTTTTTTATTCTTACGATTTACAAAATCCAGAAAATAGCTGTGTCCGAATATTTTAGTAACATTGTATTTCCACAACTGATCAGCTCCTAAAACAAAGGCATCACATACATCATTCAACTTTCCTATTTCATCCACATGATAAGCAGGACTTATATCGTAATGTGCCCTGGCAAATCTTAATGAATGTCTGTCTTCCATTGACGCCTCTTCAAAATGATCTAAATATGGTCTGTGAATCATTAAAACTGACTTTCCCATATTTTTAATTGCATAATATAATGAATAATAAGTCGCGATGCTTCCATAATTGCATCCAAACCATACTCCAAGTATTCCCACATCATACTTTTTCTTCATTCTGCGCTCCATTCTTTATCACAAATTACTTTAAATTAATTACTTTTTTATCTTTCTTAAAACTACCTTCAGACGCCACTTAACTCCTGCCTCAATTCTGTATAAGCTCCACTTGCCCTCATAGCTTAGTTTTTTCTTTAATTTATTAATAATCTGCTTTTTTTGTTCACCATCAGATTCAGGGATCTTTATGTTATCAGGCAAAAGCTTTCTAACATTAATCTTCTTTGCACCCTTTGCCACATTAACCTTACCCCATGTTACATATTCTTCATTAGTAAACACGAAGTTTCTGCATCTTCCCTGAACACCCAGTGCCTCGTCATCATTTTTTATTTCCACATAAGCCGGAAAATGTTCCCTTACAAATTCATATACCTGATACTTAAGAGGACTTATTTCCTCATTTCGTCTGTCCCATACTAACAGCACTGAGAAATTTCCCATGCTTATTAATTTATATTCTTCCAATGCCCTGTATGCATCATCCATATTTTGTGGTTTTAATGCAAAGTAAGCATAGTCAAAAGTATCCTGTTCACAGCATTCTAAGCATTTAGTAAATGAGGCATACTTTGCCATGGACATAAATCTGTCCCTTAAAGGCTCTGCATGAAAAGGTTTATCAAGAGGCTGTCCTCTTCTTAAAACAAAATCAAGAGTAACCGTCTCAAATAACTTAAGCTTTGATTTTATTCCTGATAGCACTTCCATTCCCTTATCATTATTGGCAATTATAAGAGAGGTTCCCTTGTCATCATTAAAATCCGGGTTATATTTAAAAACTCCCCAGAAATCTCCAAGAGTAATATCTCCCTGCCTTGGAAGGGTTGCATAATTACAGGTCTGACAATGAGGTCTCACAGTAAAGGCTCTTGTAAAAGCACGGTAAAACTTATCTTCCGCCTTTATTTTTCTGTATTCACTTCCATCTTCATACTTAACTGTCATTCCTGTGGAATTAATTTCCCACTTGTAAATGTCTTTATCTCTAAATCCTACGTATTTGACCTTTTTATCTTTATGAATATCATCCATATATTTCTTAAAGCTTCCCGGTGTAGGCCCACCGTGGCATAAAAGGTCAATAGTTATAAGTTTGTCGTATTTTTTTCCAAGAAATCTTTTAAATCCGGCTATCTGGCATCCGCATCCTGCGTACAATGCACTTCTTCCTTCATCTAAGGCTTTCTTAACTTCCTTAAAAGTGTTTTTTGTAATACTTTGTATATATTTAGAGCTTCGTAGTTTTTCCAGACCTTCTTTTGTGTCAACTACAATATGGGAAATATTGAAATCATCATCAAAAGCTGCTCCGCAAACTACTCCTCCCTCATCTATAATTTGTTCTGCAATAATGGTAAAAATGCCACCTGAAGAACTTTTCTTTCTTATTTCGTCATTTCCAAATCCCGCAAAGCATTTAGGCTCTTTGAAATTATCTGAATAAGGATGTAATCCCGGACAGGTTCTTGAACACTTGCCACACTGAATACACTTGTTAAAGTCTATTTTAGGATAAATTGCTCCCTCATCATCAAATTCCATTGTTATGGCATCTACAGGGCATACCCCATAGCATGCTCCACATCCGCAGCATTCTTTTTTAAGCACCTTTTTAACTGTTTTATCTGTATCCTTCGGCTTTTGAAGTGCCTCTTTAAGCCATGTCATCGAACGCTGTTTTTCCATGGAAATAATCTTATTGTGTTTGTTTCTATCGTATGTTTCTAACAAGTCACATCTCTTTGTGATTTCACCGGGACCGGTAAAATATCTGTCTTTTATGTCTAACATTTCAGAAAGTGAATTAAATCTTGCGGCACCACGGTTTTCATTGTTTATAATCACAAAAGGTGTTCCAAATATTGCCGCAAAGCTTGCCCCATGACAGGAATCAGTAACTACGCATTTAGCATTTTTAATGTAATAAAGCCAGTCCTGGGTAGTTATGTCCGAAACAGTATTTGGAAGATTTAAAGCCTTCTTAAATCTTTCAAATTTGTTTGGATTTCCATCTAATATATTAATAAGCTTCAGATTTTTCTTTTCTGAAATTTTTAAAAGACTTTCCCTGATTTCATCTGTAGGATTTAAAATATAAGCCAGCATGTAATCTTCCTGTATGTCAAGATTGCTTTCCTTTACTAGCTCATTGTAGTCATTTTCATCTAATAAAAAAACAGGGTCTAACACCTGGGTTCCATTTATTCCAAACTCATCCTTTAAAACCCTTACACCGCTTTCTTCCCTGACAGATATGGCATCAAACTTCTGAAGTTCCCTGGTAACTCCTGCCACCTTTTCTAAAGGCGTAAAGGAAACTTCGTGTCCAAAAGATGATGCGTAGGCAATTCTTTTTTTGTCAGAATTTGCAAAATCAAGATAGTAATTGAGTCCATAGCTTTTTGCAATGGTGAAATTCCACACCTGGTCGCATCCTAACATAAAAGTGTCACAGTAATTGTTTAGCACTTTCATGTCCTCTACAGGAAGGGATGGAGCAAAATTCTTATAATGTGTCTTTGCAAAAACCCTTGCATGAGATGTATCATCTAATTCAAATTCAAAGCCCTTTGTTTCCACTGCCTGTTTATCCAACATTAAAACTGAATAACCAAGTCTTGACAAAACAGTATTAAGGGCATAATAGGTCATGACGCTACCGTAGTTAGCGCCATACCACATGCCCATTATTCCAATATCAAATTTTTGTGTTCCCAGTATATCAAATACTTTCTGTTCACTTTCCGTCATGAAACCACCTGTTAATCTATTCCAAGATATTTTTTCCAGAAGTCTTCGCTTACAAGTTCCTTGTATCTTTCCCTATAACTCTTTGCCGCTTCATCATACTTTTCGTCTATAAGCTTCATTGCCTGCTTCATTACTTTTCTGCCACGGAAGAATTCTTTTCTGTCCCTTGCTATATAAATTGCGTTCTGGTAATTGTCTGTAACAATATATTCCCCAATTCTGAATAATTTATAAACGCTTCCATAAGGTGCGTTAACGGTAACCTTATCCTTTTTAACCGGGAAGAAATATCCGTTAAGGGTTATTTTGTGGAGCAATCTTGAAATAAACGGAAGCTTGTAATCTCCCTGCTCGCCACTTACTAATTCTTCCTCTGTAAGTCCCTTATATCCGATATAATCTTCAATCTTTTTAGCCTTATAGTTCATTCCTATAAGTTCCTTGTGAAGCTTCTCACTGTCTGTTTCTAACAACCAGTCAATTCCCTTACAGAAATCCTCTGCCGCCCTGTAGTTATATTCAATATACTTGTAACGGTATCTTGAAATATTAACCCATATTGCACGCTTAACCGCTTTCTTAAAATCTTCCTTTGTGTAATCAGGGCACTGAATTGCATTAATAATAGCCTCATTTCTAATGTCATAATAATCTAGCATTCCAGGCATTTTTCCTGCAAAAGCTTCATGCCAGATACAAATTCCGTTAATAAGAATAAATCTGCCACGTCCTACTCTTAAACCATACTCAATATCATCTCTGTGAATAAATATTGGTAACGGAAGATTGTTATCATCAATTTCTGAAAGTGGTATACAGCAGTACCACCATCCTGTATATTCAATAGGCTTGTCTTCAATTTCTGATTCAAGCACCATATCTAATTGTCTAATATCCAAATCATTCTTTAATGCCTTTATTTTACCTTTATTCCACTGTGCTCCTGCTTCAAACTGAAGATATGGAACATTAAGAACCAAAAGTTTTCCTCCGATTGTATGTCCAAAGTATTCAGGCTTTAAATATGATAATAAAATATAATTTAATTCTATTGCAGCTGAACTGATAGTTGCATCATCATCCATTAAAAGTACATGGGTAAATCCCATTTCCTTCTGGCGTTTCTTTGTTTCAATAATACCTCTTGTGAAACCACCAACTCCACCAAGGTTTGCGTTTTTGCTTACTGTTATAAATTCATTTGAATCTACAATTCCGTCAAGGGATGATGCATTATCTGAAATGTGAATCCACAGATTTCTGTATAAAGGTGAATCCTCATTTTCCAAAATATCATGGAAAATAATTCCCATATTTCTCTTAACGTACTTTTCACGCTTAAATGTACATATATCTATGGCAAGCTTTACTGTCTGTGTAGGCTCCATGTCTACTGTGTCATATGAACCGCCATATATTGTAACTTCACTATCCTTTGCTTCGATTTCAGCATAATAAATTCCTTCATCAGCCAGTTTACCAAAATCAAATACTGATTTCTGTCTTGTTTCATTGTTTACATCAAAGGACTTAATTTCATTAACTTTAATGTCATTACCTTCTTTTTGTGCATGCATTAATTTAACAGTGGCACTTCCTTCCATGTCAAGTAATAATGAAATAGTATCTATTACTGTGTACTTTGCCCATTTTCCAACAGAAAAACTGTTTGAGTAAGTATCAAGTGAAACCTTTCCTCCTTTATGGATTTTTATGCCGCTTTCTTCGTTTCCGAAAAACTCAGCATTTTCCATTCTGCAGTAAATCGATGCAGTCTCTAAATCATAGCTTTCCTTGTTTTTCATTAACTCTTCATCTGCGCATATAATTTCTTTATATGCAATGTCCTGTAAAATTAATTTCTGTATTCTCATCTTTTCTTCTCTCTTATTCACTTTCTATATTTTTATAGGTTATGTTATTAACCTTTACTAACTTTTTTGTTTAATATAATAACAAAATCTTGCCAGCGGATATGCCTTGTATCCTGTTTTTCTAAGTATCCTTACAGCCGAATTAATATTTGACTGATAGATTGCAGGATAATTGCTCTTTATTTTTTCATCAATAACTTTCATATCCTTAGAAACCTTTTTTGAAAATGGAAAACTTAAATATATTTTCATTCTGCTAGCCACTAATCTTGCAATTACATTTTCAATGTATTTTTTCTTTGAATCTGCAATGTTTAGTTCTACATTTTCATCGTAGAACTTAAGTAGTGCCTTAAGCACCCTGTCAAAATTAGTGGAATTGCGTTTCATTTTTTCCACATTCATGCTTTGGTTTGGCAACCCTATTCTGTACTGATATACAAAATCCGGAATAAACTTTACCGTGTTTATATATGGTATTGGATAAACAACAAATTCCATATCAACATAAAAGCAGTTTTCATCGATTTTCCTTATTTGTCTGAGAATATCCGTCTTAACAGTATATCCGTGCATTTTGAGGAAAATTTCATGGGGCAGCTTTTCAAAATTATATTCCCTGTTGTAAACCACACCATCAAAAGGCTTTTGAAATTCCACTGTCTTCTTTCCTGTGTCATTGTCTACCCAGTAATAATTGGAGTAAACCAAATCGCAATCATCTTTTTTAAGTGTTGCCATAAGGTTAATCATAGATTTTGTATCCACCCAGTCATCACTGTCTACCACTTTAAAATATTTTCCTGTGGCATTTGCTATTCCTGTATTTATGGTTGAACCGTGGCCACCATTTTCCTTATTTATTAATTTAAAAGTATCCGGATATTTCTCTGTATATTCCTTAGCAATAATAGGAGATGAATCTGTAGAACCATCGTTTACTATTAAAATCTCCATATCATCTATTATTTCCGGTATTATAAAAGAATCCAGACACTGTTTTAAATATTTTTCCACATTGTATGTTGGAATTGTTACTGACAATATCTTTGACATTTTATCTTCCCTTCACAATTCTTGCAAGTAATCTTGGCAAAACCGTTATGGCATGTCCCGCTTTATAAGAAAAAGAATCATACACTTCCTGCACTCTGCCTTCAAGCTCTCTCTTTTCTTCTTCCTTTACCCTTAACTGTTCATCCCTGTCTTTTATCTGATTTTTCAGGTCTTCAATTTCACCTTTTAAATTATCAATCCAGTTAACATGATTTTTTATATCTTCTTTTATTTGCATAATAATAGGATTATATACCTTATATATGTCCCTATTATTTTCATCTAACATATTAACATCTATATAATTCATGGTTTTAAGCATCTCTTCAAAAACATCACAGGCATATTCCTCAAAGAAAATACTGTCTCCTAACAACTGTCTGTACTCATCATTTAATCTTCGTATTGTCAGGTTATGAAGCTTTTTCAATCCATATTTCGATGATATCTGAAGATTATCACTTATTCCCTTTAATAAATCACAAACCTTTTGTCTGTTCCATTTTATTTCAGTATGACCATATCTGTAACAATATGCCGGCTTATCTACTCCGTAAAAACGCCTTGCCGCTATCATTGCCTCCACAAAAAACGGTGGGTCCTGATATCTCACATATTTTTTAAAGCTAATATGATTTTCCGTCAAAAGACTTTTTTCAAATATAAATCTCTGATATCCGAAATCAAACTGATAATCAGTATATTCAATAACACCGTCTTTTTCAAAATGATAGCCAAAATATCTGTCAGGGAATTTTTCATTATAAATTCCATCGTGATAGTCCATAAAACTTCCACCTGCAATGCTGACATTATTTTTCTCAGCTCCCACATAAAGCGTTTCCAATATTTCCTTATCAGGATACCAGTCATCAGGATCCATGAAAATAATATATTTTCCGGATGCTTCTTCTATTCCCAGATTTCTGGCACAAGAAACCCCCTGATTATTCTGTTTTATAACTCTGATTCTGGAATCTCTGTTACAATATAGCTTTAAAACTTCCTCTGAGCCATCTGTAGAGCCGTCATCAATACACAATATTTCTATTTCCCTTAAAGTTTGAGACACTATACTGTCTAAACACTGGGGAAGATATTCTTCCATATTGTATATTGGAATTATTACAGAAATTTTTATCATTTACTTAATCCTTCCCTTTAATTATTTTCCATACTTTTTAAACCCATTGTAGGTATACGCACAAAAATAGAATGCGGTCTTTATTAATCCGTATCCTAAATATCTGTAACATCCTATCTGCATCTTTGCTGACTTAAATTTGTTTCGGGACTTTCCATTTTCACTTAATCTGCTACACAAAAACGGAACATCTATTCCATATACACGATTATATTTCCTTAAAATCTCCATCCACATAATGTAATCTTCATGGAGTTCATCGTGACACATATAAAATTCCTCTGCCAGTTCCTTTTTCATTACAACTGACGAACACGGTATATAATTTGTCCTAAGCATCATTTTATATGTTATTTTTTCAGGGATAGGAATTACCTTTCCTGTTGTACTGCCATCAGCATTCATTAATTCTCTTCCGGTGGCTGTAAAAGATAAATTATTTTCTTTCATAAAAGCAATTTGCTTTTTTAACTTGCCTTCCTTCCACCAGTCATCTGCATCTAAAAATGCAATGTATTCACCTTTTGCTTTTTTAATACCAAGATTTCTTGCCTCAGCCACACCCATGGACCTGCCGCTAGTTAACAACCTTACGGAAACACCGTTATTAAGATTGTTTTCTCTAGTGGAAATCCTGCATGCCATATCTAAAACTATATTTTTTGTGGCATCGGTAGAATTATCATCTATAACTAATATTTCAATTGAAAAATCCCCCTCCTGTGTGCAAACGGAGTCTAGAGCCTTTTCAATATATTTCTCTTCATTGTATGCTGGCATAATAACCGAAATCATTGTCATTTTTTTATTTTCTGCCATTTTTCTTTCCTATATTTAATACGAATAATTCTTTTCCTATCTCTTATACCATATTTACACTATGATAACAAGTAAATTTGCATAATAAACCTCTTTAATTATACTGTCTATTGGCAAAAAAGTCATCATAAATTTTATCCGTTGCAAATACCACAATGTTATTGCGTCAAATGCCTCATTGATTTATAATCTTAACTAGTTATATTTTTACATATAAGACTGTAATGCCTTTATTTTTTGCAGTCAAAAGGAGATTTTCTATGAAAAAAGATTACTTAATGGGTAACGGTGCCATTGCCCTTGGGGCACTTGCCGCAGGAATAAATCTTGTGTCAGGCTACCCCGGCACACCGTCATCTGAAATACTTGAAACAGTAAGTAAATATAAGCAGGGAGATGTACACGTAGAATGGTCTGTCAATGAAAAGGCAGCCTTAGAACTGGCGGCTTCTGCTTCCTATGCCGGAGCCCGTACTTTAGTTACCATGAAGCAGGTGGGACTAAATGTTGCCTCTGACCCCCTTATGTCTCTTGCATATGTTGGTGTAAAAGGTGGTATGGTTATAGTTTCTGCTGATGATCCAGGTCCAATTTCTTCCCAGACAGAACAGGACACAAGAATGTTTGCATCATTTTGCCGCATTCCTGTTTTTGATCCTTCCTCACCGGAAGAAGCATTTTCAATGATTCAGGATGCCTTTGACTATTCCGAAAAGTATAAAACACCTGTACTTTTCCGCCCTACTACCCGTGTATGTCACGCATATGCGTCTATAGACATTCCTGAAACAACAACGCCTAAATTGTATGATGGCTTTGCAAAAGATTCAAAACGTTGGGTTATTTTTCCAAAGCTTTCATTTATGAATCACGCCATGATTGAAAAAAGAAATCCTCTTATTGGTGACGATTTTTCTACATATTCTAAAAATATTGTTACAGGCAGTGGAAAGAAGGCTGTTTTTACAGGTGGTATAAGTTATGCTTATGCTAAAGAATATCTACAGGATTATCCTGAAGTTAAGCTTTGTAAAATTTCCACTCCTTATCCATTTCCTGAAAAGTTTGTTTTATCATGCCTTGAAGGAGTAGATGAGGTTATATGCCTTGAAGAGCTTAGTCCTTTCATTGAAGCTGAGGTGACTAAATTAATTGGTAAGCACAGGCTTAATATAAAGGTATATGGTAAAGAAAGTGGTTATGTTAAAACCAGTGGAGAAAATTCAGCAGATTATGTGGCTAAGGTTTTAAGTGATTTTCTTAAAATTCCTTCACAGGAAGCAGGAATTTATTTAGGTGATATGCCTGATTTACCTGTCCGTCCTCCTGTTTTATGTGCAGGATGCCCCCACCGTGCCTCATTTTATGCAGTGAAAAAGGCAATGGAAGGTAAGAATGCTTATTTTTGTGGTGATATAGGATGTTATACCTTAGGAAATGCAATGCCTCTTGACATGGTAGACACCTGTCTTTGTATGGGTGCAGGAATTACAATGGCTCAGGGTTTTCACTGGGTAGATAACGAAGGTACCTGTTTTGCCTTTGTTGGAGATTCCACGTTTTTTGCCTCCGGCATGACTGGTATTGTTAATGCTGTATACAATGAAGCTGACATGATTCTTTGCGTTCTTGACAATTCAACCACAGCCATGACAGGACATCAGCCTCACCCCGGAACCGGAAAAAACATGATGGGTGATATTGTTGATAAAATAAGTATTGAACATATATTAGAAGGCATGGGAGTTAAGAAGATTGTTACGGTTAATCCTCTTGATTTAAATAAATCAGTTGAGGTTATTAAGGACTGTGCCTCTCTTCCGGGTGTAAAAGCCATTATTTTTAAATCACCATGTATTGCACTGTTTAAGCCTGAAAAGAAGCTTTGTATATCCGATAAATGTATTCAGTGTAAGAAATGTATTCGGGAAATCGGTTGTCCTGCAATAAGTACGGTAAAGGGAAAGGTTACCATTAACGAAGACCTTTGTACCGGTTGTGGCTTATGTAGTCAGGTATGCCCGGTAAATGCTATTGGAGGTGATTTAGATGAATAAAGATATTTTATTATGTGGTGTAGGCGGTCAGGGAACTGTTCTTGCCTCAAAGCTTATTGCCTCAGCTGCAATGCATTTGGGAAACATCGCCCACTCTGCCGAAACCATTGGTATGGCTCAGCGTGGTGGTTCAGTTACAAGTCATATCAGAATCGGTAACAGAGCATTTTCGCCTCTTATTCCTTTAGGAAAGGCAGATATTATTTTAGCTTTCGAGCCTTCAGAAGCCGTTAGAAATCTTTGTTACTTAAAGCAGGACGGAATTGTTATTGTAAATAGCGTTCCCGTTAAACCTACTACAGAGTCATTAAATGATTCAACTTACGACGGTGTGGAAATGATAGAATATTTAAAGAAAAAATGTAAATGCGTTGTGGTTGACGCTGATGAATTATGTAAACCGTTTGGCAGTTCAAAATTTTTCAATGTAGCTATCTTAGGGGTTGCAGTGGGAACTAATGCCACGGGGCTTAATGCTGATACTATTATGTATGAGATTGAACACAGGGTACCGGAACGTTTTGTAGAAACAAATAAAGCGGCTTTTATTGCCGGCATAAAGATTGGAGAAAAATATGGAATTAACTAATATTCAATTGGAGCAGGTTGATGCTCAAATTAAACGTCTTTTAAATACAGACAGTTATTATGGAAATATTTATCGGAAAAAGGGAATTGACGGTGTTACTTCTCAGGAAGACTTTGAGAAACTTCCTTTTTCAAGTAAGGATGACTTAAGAAATGCTTATCCTTTAGGCATTCAGGCTGTGCCTGATGAAGATGTTGTAAGAATCCATTCTTCTTCAGGTACTACGGGAAAACCGGTTATTATTCCCTATACAGCCAAAGATGTGGATGATTGGGCAATAATGTTTGCAAGATGCTACGAAACTGCCGGTATCACAAAAAAAGACCGTATTCAGATTACTCCGGGATATGGACTTTGGACAGCAGGTATTGGTTTTCAGGCAGGTTGCGAAAAGCTTGGTGCCATGGCTGTTCCTTTGGGCCCGGGAAATACTGAAAAGCAGTTACAAATGATGATAGATTTGCAGTCAACTGTTATTACCGCCACTTCATCTTATGCCCTTCTTTTAGCCGAAGAAATCAACAGACGTGGTCTTAAGGATAAAATCAACTTAAAAAAAGGTGTATTCGGTTCTGAACGTTGGAGTGACAAAATGAGGGAAACCATTCGTGAAAGCCTTGGTATTGAACTATATGATATTTATGGTCTTACGGAAATTTACGGACCGGGTATTGGTATTACCTGTAAAAACGAATGTGGAATCCATTACTGGGATGATTATGTTTACATAGAAATCATTGACCCAGTTACCGGAAAGCCCGTTCCTGATGGAGAAGAAGGAGAAATTGTTATTACAACCTTGGTTAAAGAAGGAGCTCCTCTTATTCGTTTCCGTACCCATGATATTTCAAGGATTATTCCCGGAACATGTGCCTGCGGAAGTAAATATCCAAGACTTGACATTATTAAAGGTCGAAGTGATGATATGTTTAAGGTTCACGGTGTTAATATGTTTCCTAGCCAGATTGAAGACTTACTTTCAAATGTTGATGGAGTTTCATCTGAATATAATGTTACAATTGCTCATGACGATTCTAAAAATAAAGATATCATGATTGTAACTGTTGAAGCGGAAGGACGTGTTGATTTTGAAAAAACCGGAGCTACCATTAGAGAATTGTTTAAATCCAGAATTGGTGTGACTCCCAAAATCACAGTTGTTCCTGCGGGAACTCTTCCAAGAAGCGAAAAGAAAACAAAACGTGTTATTGATTACAGATATAATAACTAAATATTTATTGAATATAAAAGGGGCTGCGAATTGCAGCCCCTTTTACATCTATTCAGCTTTTTGCTGATAATTATTTAAAATCCTAATAAACACAATAAGTCCTACCATCAATGCTATTGCTATTGGAAGTACAATCCATGGATTCTGAACAAAACCTGCCAAAATAAATGATAGGAAAGATACTGCTGCTGCAACTATTGCATATGGAAGCTGTGTAGATACATGATTTACATGTTCACATTGTGCCCCTGCTGATGCCATAATAGTGGTATCCGAAATTGGTGAACAGTGGTCACCACATACAGCTCCTGCCATACATGCTGAAATAGCTAAAATCATGAGTTCATAATTGTCCTTCTGGAAAACAGCCACAACAATAGGTATTAATATGCTAAAGGTTCCCCAGGATGTTCCTGTTGCAAAAGCAAGAAAACATGCAACAAGGAAAATAATTGCCGGCAAGAAATTTACGAAATCTCCTGCTACTGACTTCATGGAATTAGCCACGAAGTCACTTGCTCCAAGGGAATCTGTCATAGCCTTAAGTGTCCATGCCATAATAAGTATCAAAATAGCAGGTACCATTGCCCTAAATCCCTCAACAAGACAATCCATACATTCCTTAAACGGTAACACCCTTCTAATTACGTATAACAATATGGTAATTACCAATCCAAAGAAACTTCCCAATGACAAACCTACTGATGCACTACTGTTGGAAAATGCCTCAATAAATCCTACTCCACTGAAGAATCCACCTGTATATATCATTCCAATAACACAACATACAACAAGACATATAATTGGAATTAACAGGTCTTTAACCTTACCTTTTTTCTCAGCACCATAATCCTCTGATGAATCAATTTCCTTTCCTGTTGTAAATAAATCACCATTTTTTGCATTTTTTTCATGCTTTGCCATTGGTCCGAATTCAACTTTAAGTAAAACCATTGAAACCATCATAACAATTGTAAGAATTGCATAATAGTTATAAGGAATTGCTTTTACAAATAATGAAAGACCATCTTCTCCCTCTACGCATCCGCTAACTGCTGCTGCCCATGAAGAAATTGGTGCAATTATACACACCGGTGCAGCTGTTGCATCAATTATGTACGCAAGCTTCGCACGGGAAATATTATGTTTATCCGTAACAGGTCTCATAACACTTCCTACTGTAAGGCAGTTAAAATAGTCATCAATAAAAATCAAAACTCCCAATAAAATTGTTGCTAACTGAGCTCCCACTCTTGTTTTAATATGCTCTCCTGCCCATTTACCAAAAGCTGCCGAGCCACCTGCTTTGTTCATAAGTGCAACTATAGTTCCAAGGATTACAAGGAATATTAAAATTCCCACATGGTCACCGTCTGATAACACACTTACGAATCCACCTTTAAAAGCATGCATAACAACCGTTTCAGGATTTGTTCCATACAAAATTGCCCCTACTAAAATTCCTATAAAAAGTGAACTATACACTTCTTTTGTAATTAATGCCAATGCAATAGCTACCACCGGTGGCAAAAGTGCCCAAGCCGTAGCATATAATGACGGAACGTAATCTGTATCGTCCCCTGCCACAACTACCGTTGCACATATAAGTGTCATTAGTGCCACCACTGACATAAATACGGAAATCTTTTTAAGTTTCCATTTCTTCTGTGATTTTCCCATAATTTCCTCCTGCGGTATGTCAAATACGACTACCAAATATATTTGCACCTTCTATTGTAAGATACAAATATATTTTTCGCAATTAAAAATTAAAATATTTGTTACATTTCCGTCAGCTTTAATATTGTATACTCCGACTGCTTCTAAATTAATTGAAGTAAAGATCAGCGCCACAATAACAATTAATCCAATTAATTTATTACCTAATTTCTGTTTGCTACTTCCTATGTAATTGCTCATATCTTCTCCTCTCATTCTACGCTACATAAGTTAATACCAAATTTAACCTGTTTTTTATGATACAATATTTTTTGAATTTTGGTGAAGCCATTAGGTAATGATTAAAACCGGCTTTGCACTAAATATAAGTAAAACCGCAGTTTCCTGTAAAAATACACTTAATGTACTTGCACATAGAACTACGGTTTTTATAATTTTAATTTATTCTATTTTATTTTAACTTTTTTAACTTTTGACCATTTTTTTGCTCCTACTGCCATTACCCTTACATAAAGCTTTTTCTTTCCCTTAAGCTTTCTGCTCTTTATTACCACGGTAACTTTCTTCACGGTCTTTTTAAGCAAAACTTTCTTAAATTTCTTATTAGAGGCAATCTGAACTTTATACTTCTTTGCCCCTTTAACCTTCTTAAATTTAAGACTTAACTTAACAGCTTTTTTCTTCTTAACCGCCTTAGTTATCTTAGTCTTTGCCAATGCTTTCTTCAGCGAATTAGGTTTTTTATTGCCATTATTAGTAGGCACTTCCACTGCATTCTTTGTTGTAGGATTTTCCACTGCCGGCTTTGTTGTAGGATTTTCCACTGCCGGCTTTGTTGTAGGATTTTCAGGAGTCTTTGTTCCTAATTTGTAATCACCGTACAGGTGGTCATGGGCTCCATCAGTAGTAACTCCCTTATTCTTGTCCGGTTTCTCATCTTCTGTGTCTCTTAATATTTTCTGATATACCCTTACATAATCTACCTGCATAAGCCCTGATGTAAAACTATCATCAGGAACGTAACCGCTGTCAAAAGTTCCTCCTGCAGCCAGATTTAAAATCAGATAAAATCTCTGGTCAAAAGGTGCATAGGCATTTCCTCTGTCTGAGCCTGAATACCATTCCCCGTATGTGCATTTAAAATAGCACTTACCGTCACAGTATATCTTTATTATTTCTGCATCCCACACAACGCTGTATACATGCCAGTCTGCAATTCCTGTTTTTTTCTTTCCATCCTGCACCATATTAAATACATCTGATGTGTTTATATTGTTAGGCCACTGTGCGCCATAGTGAAGAGTACCAAAAACCATATCCGGTGTTCTTCCACGTCCCTCAAATACATCTATTTCTCCTGAAAGAGGCCATGAGCCATATCTTGAGTCATTTGGAAGCATCCACATTGCCGGCCATACACCTGTTCCTGTAGGCATTTTTGCCCTGAAATCCACTCTTCCGTATTTAACGGAAAATTTATTTTGAGTTGTAATTTTTCCTGATGAATATTTTGCAGTTGCCTTCTTTGTGGAATCATTTTTCTGTGAAAATTCCTTTGACTGCTTTTTCATAATAATATTCAAATTGCCATCTGAAACAGATACATTATCTTTTGTATAATACTCTAACTCCTGATTTCCCCATCCGGCAGTGTTAATATCATTTTCATCTAACAGAAAACCTTCCTGATAGTTCCACTTAGTTGTATCAAGTTTATTTCCCGTAAACTCGTCATTCCAAATCATTTTCCAGCCTGATGGTGTATAAGGATTTGAACTGTCTTCTACTGTTATATCTGCCATATCTGATGGAAGCTTATCTTTATATGATGAATTTCCTTTTATTGTATATGTTACGGAATTTCCACTCATATCTCCGCCTTTCTTTCCATCTTTTGGGTAGCTTATTCTAATCTCTGTATCTCTCTTAACAGGCTGGAGCCATAATCCATATATGTTATCAACAAAATATCCCCATTGCTGGCTTATGGAACTGTTATTAAATCCATTTCCCTGATAAACCCATCCGCTTTTGGCTACATCCGTAAGAGGAATCCATACATTATTTACCTTAACTTCATATTTAAACAGTTCCAAATCCTTTTTAATTGCACTGGTTCCTCCAATTTTAGGAAGTGGTATTCCTACAGATGCTGTTTCTACGGAACCTGCATCATAAGATGTTTTTCCATCGTAAGATGTAAGATTATAATTACTTCTTGCAGGCTCAGTATATGTAACATTTACATCCTGATAAATACTGCTGTTACCTACTTTTTGGAAACGAAGGGTAAATGACCAGCCTATATTTTTAAACCAGTAACCTCCGTCACCCTCTGAATAATAACCAAAATTCTGATCCCATAAAAATCCTGATGAAGCATTGCTTAAAAATTTAACAAATCCCTTTCCATCATGATTATCTACCAAAATGTTAATATCATCCTGAACCTGTTCATATTTAATGTTTTTATCACCATTAAAAGTCCAAAGTCCCCAATGGGTTGCTGAACCTCCTGTTGAATCAGCTGTTATATTTGCCTCTGTTGTTGTAATACTTGTAAGCTTAAGCTTATCAAGTTTGTTTAATACAAGGTTATAAATTAAGTCAACATCATTTGTTTTTCCATGAAATTTAAGTTCAGTGGTTTCAGTTAATTTCATCCAGCATACCCAGCCACCCCAGCTTTGGTACTCCCATGCCCAGGTGTCATTCCATTTGAAATACTCAACATCTTCTATTTTTTTCCACTGTCCCTTTGTACCTTCCTGCTGTCTTACATATACCTGCAAATCCTTTTCCACGTCGGCAATTGACAGTTCGCTGCTTTCCTTGCCGTTAAATTTAGGCATAACAAATCCGTAACTTGCCTCTCCTACTGCCGAATGGGTAATCGTAGGGCCATTTTCTCCCGGATAATAGCTCATGGATGTAATTGCGGTAGTTGCTCCTAACACTTCTCCCGGCTGATTCCATCCGGGAACATTTGCCATTCCTAAAGTCAGCGCACAGGTTAATGCAACTGCCATAATTTTTTTTAAAAGCTTACTGAAATGTTTTTTCTTCCTTTCCATAATTTCCTCCTTTTCTTCCGCTCCTTGACTTTAATGTCATTTACAATACCCATTATACCAGTATCATTTTTTTATTACTATGTTTCATTTTTTATTTTAGGCGCAAAAAAAACAGTTCCCTGACTATAGCTTATTTGCCATAATCAGAGAACTGCTTTACTTACTTATTTATTTAGGTCTTACTACAATACTTCCCCAGTTGTAATCTACCGGTTTGTATTCAGGGTCAACCACCTTTAATATGTTATTATACAAATATTCGTGAGCTCTGTTGGTGCTCATCTTGCAATTATCATACAATAATTTTGATACTCTATATATTGAAAAATATGAAACACTACTGTATACATAACTTCCATCTGAAAGTTTTGCATATCCTCTTATTCGGTATTCCTGAGTATATGCCGCCTTGGTGCTTCCATTATCCTTCATTGTCATTACATAGTTGGTTGCCGTATCTGATGCAGAGAACTTTTTGTTAATAATACCTTTTTCCGTAGACTTAAAAGCCGCAACATATTTACTGGTGCTTCCAACTACCATATCTTTATTTTTAACTTCTCCGTTGTCTACAGCATAAATATTACCATACTCTACTACTTTCCTGCCATCGATTTCAGGTTCTACAGAGGAAACCGTTCTTAAGCCCCAGTTAGTCTGACTTATCTGGAATCCCTCAATATTTATCTTATCTGAAATAACAACATCTTCCTTTCCCTCAACACTTTTTACATCAAAGGCAATATTGTCAACATTTGCCACATGTTTATGTGAGCCATCATTCTTAAATACAATATATACATCATGAAGACCACTTATGGATTTTTCAAGCTGCTGACTTACAGTAGTATATGTACTCCAATTATCTCCTGTAACCGGAAGATTAATAGTTGCTACAGGTTCTCCTACCTTGCTGTCTATATACACTTGTGCATATCCGCCTGCATCACTCTTTTGTCCCGAATAGTTAAAGCTTACCTGAGATGCCAAACCGTTAAAGTACACACTGTCATATCTTACCCATGTATTATTTTTCACTCCACCAATGTTTTTGCCATCATTAACTATATGGTCGGACTTTGCATCAAACTCTTCTGCTTCTACTTGGCTTGCATCATGTATTTTAATTGTCTTCTTCTCAATGTCCACTATTCTACCCAATGACTGATAAGCTTTTAGAATTTCATCATCTGATGCTTCTCCATTATCATACACACTGCATGCCTCTTTTAAATTATTTTCAAGACGTTTTGCAATAGGCAGATATTCACCTGTAGTGTCTATTGATTTTGCTACATCAATGGCATTTTTTAAATCACTCTTTAATATTCCGTTATCCTTATATCCTAGCATCTCAACTTCTGACAAATAAGCATCTGTTCCTGTAAGAACAACTTTATATCTTGAGTATTTGCCCACTTTGTCTGCACTTATTCCAAATGGTCTTGTATACTTGCCCCAAACATTAAAGAACAAGCTGCCACTGTCATGGTAGTCTCCCAGTAAAACCCAGTTACCATCTTCATTATCGCCATACACCTGTGCCCTATCCGGTGTTCTTCCTGATTTTGATGATGTAAGAGTCAACATTCTTACAGCTTTTTTATCGGTAAACTTAAACATAAGCGTAGTTGTATTATCAACCTTTGTCTCTGTATCTGAATTATCATCAAATAAGTTATCCAATGTAGTCACTCCTGTACTTGAAGACTTATCGGCATCCTTTGAATAGTCCGTATATACTTGCGGCTTATTGTCACCTGTAGTTATGGATGTAAGGCTATCCTGTTCAAGTCCGCGCTTTTTATTAGGTGTTGAGGACATATTAAATTCAATTGTTCCACCTTTAATTAAATCCTCGTATTTTATAAATGTTTTATCATACTTTTCTCCATTAACGTACATACTGTCTACATACACATTTTCCCTACTATTGTTATTTGCCTTAATTACCAGTTTTTTATTTCCTTCCAAATTAACAGTTACTTCTTCAAACTGTGGTGAACCGATAGCAAATTCATCATTTCCCATTGACAATGGATAAAAGCCGATGGAAGACAATACATACCATGCTGACATTTCACCATTATCTTCATCACCAATATAACCCTGCCCAAAGGTACTTCCTGCATAACATCTTGCAAGAATGTCTCTTACATACTTCTGTGTCTCCCACGGACGGGATGAGTACAGATACATATATGGAATATGATGGGCCGGCTGATTGCTGTGTCCATACTGACCCAGTTTTACTTCTCTTGCTTCCCTCTGTTCATGAATACCGCCAACACCATCCATGGCGCCATATCCAATATATCCTCCATCAGTTGTAAAGATTGTATCAAGCTTGTCTGCCAACTGGTCGCGACCGCCATATAAGTTTGCAAGTCCAAGTCCATCCTGTGGTACAGAAACTGCCATGTTAAATGCATTGGTTTCTGTATAATCTGCCCCCCACCAGAATGGATTAAATCCCGTATTATTGTCACTGTTTCCTAAATTCAAAGAACCGTCAGCTTTTCTTCCTCTCAACCATTTTGACGTGGCATCAAAACCAGAATTGTCAAATAAGAGGGAATAGTTCTTTGCTCTGTTTAGATAGTAGTAATATTCAGACATATAGTTTGCTTTCTTTGTTGCATCGTTCGTCTGATTTGCCAATTTCTTTGCCATCTGAGCAATTCCGTAATCGTTAATATATCCTTCCATGGACCATGAGAAATTTTCATTTTCATCAGCAGGTACATATCCGATAAAGTTCGAAATATTTAATTTCTTTCTTCCTCCATTTGTAAGGTTATCGGATACAGTAGCTGCATTTCTCAATGCGGACTTGTATGCATTTTCATAATCAAATGATATGCCCTTCACCATTGCATCGGCAAAAATAGCATCACTGCTTGTTCCCACCATACTGTTGGTTCCACCCGGCGCAATCCATCTTGGAACCCATCCTTGATCTTTATAATGCTGTACCAAACCGTTTAACAACTCTGTTGCTTTGGACGGTGTAAACAGTCCATACCCTGACCATGCAGTACGATATGTATCCCAGAAACCATTATTAATATAAATCTTTCCCTCCACAGGAGCTGCATTATCATCTTTGTAAGGACTCTTGTATTTCCAAACCGGATTACTGTTTGACCCTGTATTTTCTGACATAAGATTTGGATAACAATACATACGGTAAATACAAGAATAAAGTGTAACTAACTGTTCATAATTTGCGCCTTTAACATCTGTGATAATTCCAAGCTGATTATCCCATTTAGACTGTGCCTTGTTATAAACCGTTTCAAAACTGTCTCCCCCAATTTCAAGTTTCAAATTCTTCTTTGCCTGATCATAGCTGATGTATGATGTGGCAAGTTTCATTGTAACTGTATTGGAATTAAAGGATGCAATACTTTTCCTGTCATTTATTTTAGTTCCCTTAGGAGTCTCACTAAATTCTCCGTAAATGTACATACGCTTCGAACCATTCCCTGTATGGTCAGAATATGTTTTAAATGTATTTCCGCTATATTCGGTCTTACTTCCACCATTGGCACAATCAAAGATAACACTCTTGTTTGCCGTGTTATTATAAGTAAACCGTACCACTGCACCATGAGATGTCGGTGTCAGCTCTATCTGTGAATTTGCTGCATCGCCTCCATTGCCATCAAAAGAAACTTTATAATAATGCGCTTTTGCTACCTCATTATCATGACTAAAGTTTGCTTTTAACGTTCCCAATCCATAATCGTCATTTGTATTATAATCTTTGCTGGTATTTACCATAAATTGCCAGGTTCCTCTATCACCAACCCATATAGACGGTTCATGGCTTATTCTCATACAACGAAATTCATCTGTTCTCTGATATTCATAAGCCGAATTACTGCTTGCGTTGGTTGCAGGAATCCAAAAGTTGAATCCGTTTGGCACTGTTACTGCCGGAATTGTCAACCCTCTGGAGAAGTTTCCTGTATTGTTCGTTCCTCTTAGAATATTTACATAATCTGATAAATGAGAATATACCGGATAATCCTGATTATATATTTCAATGTCATCAAAATATGTCTGGAATTTTGCTAAAGTCCCCGCATTATGAGCTTTCATATCGTACACAACCAAAATCTTTTCAATGACTTTTCCCCTTGCCACATCACCAATTTTGCTGTAAATTTCATTCCACTGTTGTGCCACCAGTGTACGACTATCTCCCTGAGACTGTGCATCCACCTTATTTCCATTTTGATCAATTGCACCTAACTCACTTAAATAAGTTCCATCCTTAAACTTTAAATCCACAGCCATATGCATCTGTGTATATTCATAGTCATATTCGTCTCCATTAGACATGGAAGGAAAAATTACATATCTTAAATTTGTATTATCACTTACTGTAAGATTCAAGTTGTCATAAATAACATTATAAGAATATGCATGACCAGTTCCTACATGAGCTCCCTTGCATACAAGAGAGTGGCTTCCTGTCCAACCCACATTGGATTTTTGATTCCATGCATCGCTCGGTCCGGAAGTAATCTCACTATTCATTTTGCTAATAGAAGCACCAACTTCCTGACACTTGCCTGTTGCAAGAATAAACTCTGAAAATTGTGTCATGGAACCACCATTTTTATTTGCTGTAATCCGCAATCTATACTGGCTATATGCTGTGCTGTTATCCAATTCAAAATAATTTTGTTTATATCTGGCATTAAACACCTGATTTGTTTTATTGTCGATGGTTACCCAGCTTTCATTATCCGAATTTCTACCCTGAAGACTCCAATTCTTAGGGTCTCTTCCGGAAGCATCATTCGCAGAAGTTATCGCATACGATTTTATAACCTGTTGACTCTTTAGTTTTACAATAACTTCCGACGGCTTTGCCTCAGTTAAATATTTTGTTCCAGGGTCTCCGTCAAACAAATTTTTCAAAACTTCATTATCATTTTTCGCGGCACTTCCCGAGTAACTCTCGATTTCACCGGATAAATTTCCATTTATCTGATACCTTAGTTCATTTGTTGCAATATTGGCGGTGCCCTTCTTATCATCTACTGTAGAAGTTTTAAATCCATCTGCTGATTCAAAGGATGTAGACCACAAAACGTCCTTATTATAATCCGAATCAATCACTTTTGCTTCTACTGATGTCTCTCTATATGACATGCCTACCGGAAAAGCCATACTCAAAACTAGGGCAAATGAAACAACTTTTTTCAAATGCTTTTTCATCATATTTCCTCCTCCCTTTCCTTTTACATTTACCAGGCGTTTGCGAAACGCCAAAATCACTGGCATTGCATATGCCACTATCCTTTTCATATAGTTCTCCTTTCTAGGCGTTTGCGAAACGCCAAAAGCCGCATAAATACGGCATTTTTTTGTTGCTAAAATCAAAAATCTCCTCACGGTTTGTGATATAATAGAGTTGACTAAAAACCATAAATCACGCCCCGAAAGGAGACATTACTATGATACCACAAAAACAACTCACTTTGGCAGATATTTTTGAAGATTGTAAAGAAATTTATGATTCTGACAAACCTCAGTTTCTTACTCTGCTTGAAAATCACATTGACCTTGATGAACATATCAGAAGCTTAAAATCTTCCATAGCCTAGGACTTACCATAAAATGCCATATCACTTATGCCGTATAATCATTAAAATACATTTTAATTTTACCTAAATTGTTGTTTTCAATAAATACTTTCTAAAATTCAGATACTAATAACAAAAAAAGGCTACTGCATTTCTTCTTTAATGCAATAGCCTATACTTATAATTGCTTTTTATTCCTTTCCATCCCAACAGAAAGTACATAATTTACTTTTATCAATTCCTACTGAATCAAGCATATCATCTAATCTGTTAAATCTAAGAGATGTAAAATTCAATTCTTTTCTGATTTCTTCAACCATGTTTTCGTATTTCTCAGATTCAGGATCAGCGTACTCCTGCAATACTTCTTCCGTTACCTTTCCATTTTCTAATCTTTCTATTACACGCCTTGTAATTAAGTCCATATCAGAACGGGAACGGGAAAAGTTAAGGTATTTACATCCATATAATAATGGAGGACATGCCGGTCTTATGTGTACCTCCTTAGCACCACTCTGATATAAAAACTCCGTTGTTTCCCTTAGCTGTGTTCCACGTACTATTGAATCATCTATTAGCAAAAGACTCTTATCTTTAATTAAATCCTCTACTGCCAAAAGTTTCATTTTAGCTATCATATCCCTCTTGCTTTGCATTGTAGGCATAAAAGAACGGGGCCATGTAGGTGTATACTTAATAAACGGTCTTGAAAAAGGTATTCCTGATTCATTGGCATACCCTACAGCATGGGCTATTCCTGAATCCGGAACTCCTGCAACAATATCAGGGTGAACATTATCACGCTTTGCCATTTTTTCGCCACAGTTATAACGCATTTTTTCAACACTGATTCCTTCATATGAACTTGCCGGATATCCATAATAAACCCATAAAAATGTACATATCTTCATGTCATTATCAGGCTTATATAATGTAACACAATTCTTTGGAGTCATAACAATAATTTCTCCCGGTGTTAATTCCTTATAATCTGAATATCCAAGATTCTTATAAGAAAAGTTTTCAAAAGCAGCACAAAAAGCATCTTCTTTTCTTCCTATGGCAATAGGTGTACGTCCCATTTTATCCCTTGCAGCATATATACCTGCCTCATTCATTAAAAGAAGTGACAGGGAACCGTCAATTTTTTCTAAGGCATAATTAATTCCATCAATTAAATTATCTTTCTGGTCAATAAGTGTGGCTACAAGTTCTGTGGCATTAATGTCCCCTCCGCTCATTTCCTGAAAATGAGTATGCCCGTTTTTAAATAAATCCTTTATAAGTTCGTCAACATTGTTAATCTTGCTAACTGTTGTAAGAGCATAAGTTCCATGAATAGAACGTATTATTAATGGCTGTGACTCATAATCAGAAATACAACCTATTCCATATGTACCCTTCATTTTCTGTACATCTTTATCAAACTTTGTTCTAAAAGGAGAATTTTCTATATTATGAATTGCACGGTCAAATCCGTCTTCTCCTAATACAGCCATTCCTCCACGCCTTGTTCCTAAATGTGAATGGTAATCAATACCATAAAATAAATCAAATACGCAATCTTCTTTAGATGCTACACCAAAAAAACCACCCATTTTTTCTCTCCTCAAATATGTATTTTTACAAAATCTCCTCTATATCTTACCTTGTTTTGCCACTAATTTCAATGAATATCCGTTTTTTGATAAAAAAGCTGCTGCCAAAACGTACATAACCCGCCTTAGCAACAGCTTCCTTTTTAATAATCCCTATTATTTATTGTACCTTATAAAAGTGTTTGTTTTATTTACATTCCTTTTAACTAAAGATTTAAGTTTCTTTATTTTTGAACCCTTTACGTATCCGATTACCCCATTACTAAATACCACCTGATAGTAACCATTAATTTTCTGACTGTTAAGTACAAGTCTTGTATTTCTTGAAACAATACCTAACTTTCTTCCGGTTCCTCTGGCATTTGAATAAATTGCCGTTTTGCATGAAACTCTTGCAGTTCTAAATAATGTTACATTCGGTGTACTACTTACCTTCTTCTTTGTGATTTTTTTAGAAGGTGTAGCAATACCGTACTTAAATCCACTATCAAGACTTACACTGTTTACTGCAACATATCCTGTTCCAAGTGCATTAGTACCGTACTTTATCTTATAATAATTTCCAACCTTGTTTACTACCAACACTCTCGTTCCCTTTGGAGCCTCAGTATTAAACCCTGTTCCTACTCCCGTATAAATACCGGTAGTTGATGATACTACTGCATTAGATTTATTTCCTTTATAACTGCTGCCTGTTGAAGTTAAAACCGTAACATATGCACTTCTAAGATATGCATATCCTGATTTGTATTTTATTTTATACCATTCTCCAACTTTTCCTACAATTGTAACCGATACTCCGGCGTTATACTGTCCTAACTGAACTCCCTGTAAACTTGGAGATTTTCTGATATACAAGCCATTAACATTTGTAACACCGTACTTAATCTTGGTCTTTCCCTTCTTTACAGTAAGTTTGCATTTTGCTCCATATCCATCTGTTGTAAGTGCTGTTATTGTAGCCTTTCCTTTTTTATGACATGTTACAATACCAAATTCATCAACAGATGCAACTGCTACATTTGAACTGGTCCAATATATAGCCTTATTATAAGCATTTGACGGTTTCACTGTTGCTGAAAGCTTAAACATATTACCCACTTTCTTTGTGAGTTTTGATTTTGAAATCTCAATACCTGTTGTTCTCTGCTTAACCACAACCTTAACCCTGTCACTTACATTTCCAAAATGTGTATCATTGGCGGTTACAGTTATGTAACATGTTCCTCCACTAACAGCAACTATTTTCTTTGATGCTGTATCGTAATATGCTACATCTTTGTTAGTTGACGTCCATGTTACTGCCTTTTGTGTAGTGTAATCAGGATTAAATGTATAACTTATATTTTTCCTTTCTCCACTGTAACATGTGATACCATGTCTGCTAAGTTTAATGCTCTTTGGAGCAGCTATTACATTTATAAATATCTCTGCTCTCTTTCCATTATATGCTGTAGCATAAACCCATGTAGAGCCAAGTTTCTTTGCATAAACTTTTCCATAACTATCCACTGATAATATGCTACTGTCCTTTACACTCCAATTAATATTTGTATCTGATGGTACAGTTGTTCCTCCATTAAATACCGGTGAAAGGTTTACATCTTCATATATGTACAAGTTCATAGAAGATTTTTCAAATTCAATGGTCTTAACCGGTGTTTTAACGTATACCAAAGCTTCAGCCTTATACTCATCTCCATCAACTAATTTCATAGTTGCAGTTACAGTTATAAGTCCTGCTGATGCGTCAGGAGATACCGTAGCATATCCCTTTGAATCAAGGCTTATATCACTACTGTCAGCTGACCATGTAACCTTACCTTCAACAGCATTTTCCGGTAGAAGATCTGCATCAAATTTAATCTGTTCACCAGGATATACGATACTTCTTTCCGGTGTAATGTTAAGAGAATATTCATCTCCACCAACTATGATTTTAATCATACCTACTGCCGGTGTACCATTTCCATCCATACCATATCCGTCGCTTGTGCACTTTGCATAGATATAAGTTGTTCCTTTGCCCTTTGTAGTCACAATTCCATTTGCGTCTACTGTAGCAATACCGTCATCCTCTGCACTCCATAAAACCTTTTTGTCATATGCATTTACAGGAGTAATAACAGCTTTTAACTGAACTTTATCACCTATTTTCTTTGAGTAAATTGTATCCGGTGAGTCTGTACTTACAGTTCTTATTTCAACTGATTTTACACTTGCTTTTACCAATACTTTTACTTTTCTTACTATAGTTGCCTGATTTCCATTTTTATCTGTATATTTTGCAGTTACAACCACATTTGTCTTTCCGCCTGAAATAGCTTTAATCTCACCACTTGCATCCACTGTGGCAATGCTATCATCCTCTGATGAATACTCAACCTTTTCATAATCTGCATCTGCGGGTACCGGAGTTATCTCAATATCATCGCTTTCTCCTTCCCACAGGGAAATACTGTCTTTAGAAAGAATGATATTTTCTAACTGCTGTAATACTTCTATGGTAATCTTAGCACGTTTGTTATTATAGCTTTGAGCATAAATAACTGTCATTCCTGCTTTTTTAGCTTTTATTATTCCTGCTTTATCCACAGAAACAACCTCTTCATTGGCACTAGTCCATGTAATGTCCGTATTATAAGGTTCAGACGTTCCTCCATTCCATAATACTAATGAAGATAAATCAAAAGAATCTCCTGTATATAGAATCTTATTATTTTCCGTAAAGGTTATGCTATCTACATCCTTTAATGATTTCACTGATAATTCAGCTGTTTTAGAAAATGATGTTCCATCAGCTGTAACTCTTGCCTTTACTATAAAATTACCGTTTACGAGCGGTGTAAAGGTTATGCTGTCACCATTTTCAGCAAGCATATATGTTGAAGTATCAGCTGTTTGGCCGTCTAATTCTACTTCATATGTTACATTTGCATACTCAGGAGCAATTTTAACCGCCACATCTACTGCTGTTCCTTCCACAACTTCTGCCTTATTAAATCCAAATGCTACAGTAGGTTTAACTAAAACATTAACGGAAAATGTAACAAAATATCCGTCCTTTGTAGTAGCAGTTATAACAGCCTTTCCTCCGCTTACAGGGGTTACCATACCATTTACTACTGTTGCCACTTTTTCATTATCAGATGACCATTTTACATTTTCCGAATTAACCTCCGGTGCACTTAAAACCCCATCCTGAACTAATGAAATACTTGGAATAAGATCCTTTGGTTCCTGTCCCAATACCATATCAAAACTCTTTTCAGCATTTGTGGTATACACTATTCTGATAGGTTCCGGTACTGTTGTATCAATGACATGGAATGTAAACGTAATCTTCTCATTTCCTGCTTTTGCAGTAACATAAGCAATTCCAACATTCTTAAATGTAACAAATCCTGAGTTATTTACATCTAATATTGTATTGTTTGATGTTTCATATGTAATTACTTCGTTGGAATTTTTAAGGCTAATTACTGATGATAAGTCAATTCCAAAACCTGCTATGGCATTAACATCCTTCATGTCAACAGTATATTCCGTTACACTGGCAGAAAGCTCAGGTTTTCCTATTACAGTTACCGGGAAAGACACAGAATATCCGTCTGCTGTGTAAGCTATAACAACAGCAATTCCCGGATTTTTTCCTAATACATATCCGTCTACAACCTGTACAATGCTTTCATCACTTGAACGCCATGCTAAATCTTTATTTACATCACCATTATTATTTTTAAATGAAATATACTTCTTTAAGTTCTCACTGTAATATTCACCGCTTACAACTTCAATTGATGAAACCGGCTGATTTAATTCAATTTCCAAAGATGAAACTTTAACATTAACAGTAAATGTTACATACTGACCATTTGGAATAGTTGCTGTAATTATTGCTGTTCCTTCTCCGTTGGCAGTAATAATTCCATTAGTAACACCTGCCACCTTTGTATTATTGCTTTCCCATGATACATCAGAAATACTGTACTCTGTTACGCTAACTTCAGCTTTTACTGTTGCTCCAACTTCACTTAAAGAAAAGCTGTCAGCTCCATTTATGCTAATTGTTCCACTGTCTTTTTTTGTAGTATCTGTTACATGGAAAATTATAGTTGTATTTGCACTTCCTGCAGTGTTGCTTACACTTGCCTTAACTGTATAATATCCCACTTCACTAAAGCTTATTATATCATTTGTAATTTGTGCTTTAGGACTGGAAATATCATAATCAATAACCGGCTCGGAAGATGTAAGAATTGACTTTAAATTAAATGAATCAGTTTCACTTAAGTTAATCTCTACTTCTTTTGCACTTGAAGTTATAGTTGGCTTAGGTGTCTGCTTTTCTACTTTAACTACTTTATAAATAATACTTGCACTTACATTACCTGTAGGAAGTGTAGCTGTAAGAGTATACATGCCCGGTTCATGGAATGTAATGCTATTTTCACCAAGCTCTGCTTTTGTTGCATCATTTGGTGTTAATGTATATACTACCGTATCATTGGTGTTTGATGTATTTGCCTTAAATGTAACTATAGGATTTGGATTATCCTCAGTTATTTCAACTGTCTGTTCTAATCCTCCCACTAAGCTTATTTCCGGCTTTGCAACTGTTATATCCACATCTTTAGTATACATATGTGAATTTCCATAAGTATCCTGAAACTCTGATTTAACCGTAATAATGGTTTTTCCCGGAGCAACTGCTGCAACTGTTCCGTTATTATCTACTGTTGCAACATCATCCCTACTGCTTGAATAACTTCTGACAACTGTTGCTGTATCCATTTCATCACAAATTTCAACAGGTGAAATCTTTAATGACTCTCCTACTAAAAGTTCTCCACTAGAAGGAGTAACATTTAATGTACCCGCAGGCTTCTTAACAGTTACTGCAATACTCTGAGTTCCATTCAAAGTAACAACACTACTTGAACTTCCGCCTGCTACCTCATATTCTGCAGCAACCTTTACAACAGCTGTTCCTTCCTTCTTTAATATGTATGCGCCATCACTATCCACACTTATAATATCACTATCCGTAGATGTGTATGATACACTTACAATATGTGTTATTACTGTGGCTCCATATTTCACTACAGGCTTAATTGTTCCCTGCTCACCTGAAGTTCCGTTAATCTGGTAGCTATTTAATTCGATATCAATACCCAAATCATCTGCAGCTACGCTAAATGAACCTGTAGGAAGCATTGTCACAACCATGACAACTGCCAAAACCATTGAAATTATGCCTGACACAATTTTCTTTGTTCCTTTTTTCATATATAACTCCTTTCATCTTTTTCAGCATTCCGGTGCTTTTAACGCTCCACGTTATTTATATGCACAGTTAGCTAATGTTATTAACAATTATTGTTTATTTCAATACAAATATCAACGAATCTGACTCAAGCGGTTAATTTCTTACTTAAGTGGTTTATTATGTTTTTTACCTTTTATGGTTTATGTGTTATAATAATTTATGGTTTTCAACCTATTTCATACAAAAAAGGAGAAAAATTTGAGAGCGGCATTTGTAGACAATAACAGACAGGATATGGACACCTTAATTTCAATGATTACAAAGTATTCCAATAACTCTTTTAACATTACTTCCTATGACATATATTTAAATGGTGAAAGCTTTTTATCGGAATTTTCCACTAACAAATATGATATTGTTTTTCTTGATATATTTATGGACAAGCTTACCGGTGTGGATGTGGCTTTCGAGCTTAGAAAAACAGACAAAAATGTTCAAATTGTATTTTGCACCACCAGTAATGAATTTGCCACTGAAAGTTATCAGGTTGATGCTTTTTATTATCTTGTCAAACCCTTCAGTGACAGCAATATACAAAACCTTATACATAAATTAAGCTCCTTTGATTTTGAATTGTCACAGTTTATAACCCTTCCCGGAGGTATTAAAATATATCCAAGAAATATTATATATACTGAATACGAAAACCATAAAATTATTATCTATCAAAAGGATGGTAATAACCCGTGCTTTCGCATGTCACAGCATCAATGGGAAGAAATGATATGTAACTACTCTTATATAGTTAATTGTTTCAAGGGTGTTATTGTAAATCTTTATGAAGTTGAATCTAAAACCGACAATTCCTTTTCTATGTCAAATGGTGAGACTCTTCCCATAAGCCGTAGAAATATTAAGGATATGAACACCATATACTCTGATTTTCTATTTCAAAAATTAAGAAAGGATATGTTAAAATAATGTCACAGGGCTTTTCTACTGAAGAATTAATAGTTTATTCATTATTAAATTTTTTACCCTATGTTACCGTAGCGTTGTATCCATTTAGGGATTCCTTTAGATTTTCCAAAAAAAATACAGCCCTGCTTATTGTTTTAGCGTCATTTATTCAGATAATTTTAGGACTATGTGCAGGATATGGCTCAGATAATGCCATTTCTTTGATTTCTTTAATGAGTACCTTTCTTTACATATTTTTCTATTTTCTTTGTGTAAAGGCAAAATTTGGCAAGTCCTTATTTGTTCTTTTAATGCTTTCAAATATTTCAAATTTCATAGTTTCCCTTTCAAAATGTATAGAGGGACTACTATTTCCAGATATGGCTTCTGACATTTACAGGTGGACTTTCTGTGTAACCACATTATTTACCCAATTAGTGGTTTTATCGGCAGTATCCCTTTTTATAAACAGGATTTTAAGACCAGTACTTTTACTTAGAAATCAGGATTACATATGGCATTATTTATGGCTTGTTCCATCCACCTTTTATTTAATCTGGTATTACAATATATACTTTAATTCTACTTTATCAAGTTTACAGTTGGCTCTTAACCCTAAAAATAATATAATTTCTTTTTTAATTAATTTAGGTGCCTTTTTGATTTATTACATAATTGCCCGTATGCTATCTGAAAATAATAAAAATATGCAACTTGAAAATGCTAATCACAGTTTAAAAATGGAACAGCTTCAATTTGTTAATCTTCAAAATAAAATCAGTGAAACCAGAAGAGCAAGACACGATTTAAGACATTACTCAACGGTTATAAGAAGTTATATAGAGCAGGATGATTACCCTCATTTAAAGGAATATCTTGAATCTTTCTTAAATGTTTTGCCTGATGATACTCCTATGAGCTTCTGTGAAAATACAGTAATTAATGTTTTAATATCTCATTTTTATGGCATTGCCAAGGACAATAACATTGATTTTGAAGCAGATGTAAACATTCCCGCTTCCATACCTGTGGAGGATGTTGACCTTACTGTTGTTGTGGGAAATCTCATAGAAAACGCAGTGTATGCGTGCATTTCCAAACCTGACATGCCTAAAAATATAATAATAAAGGGAAAAGTTCAAAATAATGTTCTTCTATTTACAATAGATAATACATATAGTAATGCAATTAGAAAAGATAAAAGTGGCTCCTACTACTCCACTAAACATGAAGGGGTTGGTATCGGTCTTGAATCAGTTGCCGGAATTATCGAGAGATATAACGGAGTATTAAAAATAGAGCAGCACAACAACGTATTCTACATTTCTGTTATGCTGCAACTTCTATAATTCTTTTTAAACATATGTAACCTAAATTCATTTATCTTCAAGCAAACGTTTTTTCTGTTCATAAACCCTTTGCAGTTCCATCTCAAAATCCTGCCTGTTTTTCTGCATCATTGTTTGTAGCATAAGACCTGCAAAAAATGACTGAACAGCTGTCACTACCATAAAACCACAAACAATTAATGTTGGAAACTTAGGAACCAGTCCTGTTTCTAAATATATTTTCATAACAGGTACAAAATTAATTAATGCAGTGATGCATAATAATATTGCAATTGCACCAAAAAAGCCCATGGGTTTGTATGTTCTATACAATTTTACAATTGTTTTCAACACTTTCATTCCGTCTGAATATGTATTTAATTTAGATTCGCTGCCCTCAGGCCTGTCACGATAATCTATAATTACATTTTCAACATACATATTTTTTTCAACGGCATGTATACTCATCTCCGTTTCAATCTCAAATCCCTTTGATAAAACGGGAAATGTTTTTACGAACTCAAAACTAAAGGCACGAAGTCCTGTCATTATATCCTTAATATCATTTTTAAATAATACATTTATACTTTTTCTAACGAGAGAATTTCCCATGTTGTGAAAAGGTCTCTTATTCTCCTTAAAATATGTAGACGATAAACGATCCCCTACAACCATATCAACATTCTTTTTAAGCACTAAGTCCGCCATTTTTCCTGCTGATTCTGCCGGATATGTATCATCCCCATCCGTCATTATGTAACATTGTGCATCTACCTCACGGAACATTCTCCTTATAACATTTCCTTTCCCCTGACGATGTTCATAACGCACTATGGCACCGGCCTCTTCTGCTATTTTATCAGTTCCATCTGTAGAATTATTATCATATACATATACCACAGCCTCCGGGAGTACCCTCTTAAAATCTTTTACCACCTTACTTATTGTACTACTTTCATTATAGCATGGTATTAAAACTGCAATCTTGTCCATAATTTTCCTTCCTCATTAACATCATAATACATAGTGATACGGCAAAAACAGATATTGCCAGTTCACGATATGCAAACCAATAATGAATGTATGAATGGTTTTGAATAAGAACATACCATGCAATAGGATAACACGCCATTATGGCATATGGGATAATATTGTTCACCTTAATATGCCTTGTTTTATATAATGTTATAACAAATATAACAATTAAAATAATCAATGCTATAACCACCCCTATTTGATATGAAGCCTTAAACTCTCTATATAATACATTAACAAAATTGATTTTCTCTTTAGCCGCACTTGAGGATGTTCTCACCTCAATAGTATCAAATGCATTTCGTATTATGTTTTGCCCTGTTATTATGCTTCCAAGAAGCCATTTCAGTGCCCACATTCCGCCGTATCCAACAGCCCAAAAAAACGACTTTTCCACAATATTCATAATATTGCCTTTAACTTTATCCCTCTGATACATACACACCCACAATGTTAATGGTATGCCTAGAGTTATCAATGGGAAAGTAAGTAAATCCATATAACTTGTAATAATTCCTACAAGCATAAAGAAAATATTCCATAAGAATAAATTTCCCTGCCATTTCCTGCTTTTACATAAAATAAATAACATTGCACAAAATGTTATTATAGTCACTGAACCGAACTGCAATGACATCATTGTTGACACAGGGTTCAAAAAAATCCATAAAAAAATTATTGGGAATATAAGTCTTTTATTTATAGTCGAAGATTTTGATACTAATAATGCAAATAAACCTATTTGTAGAAACATTAACAGATATCTGATTGTACCATAATCAAATAGAGCTATTAAAGGTTTTAAAAAAACAAGGTATCCATGCCAATATCTTGAATATTGGACCTCACTATAACCTTTTCCCTTTCCCAGATACTTGTCCACTAATACCTCATCCGGTTTTTTATCACTCTTATAGTATCTCGATACATTAATTGCCCCTTTCCACGCATTCTCTGTTGTGGGATGAGATGCTGTTAAAAGCATTAATGAATCTGTATAATTATCCAGCTGGGAATTTTCCCGGTTCATAGTTCTAAAATATCTTCCCTCTGTTTTGATTATTCTGGCACTTTCAGACATATTGCCTTTCATATAATCTGTTGGAATACCATAAGCCATAACCAACAGCATATATCCCACAAGGCAACTTAAAATCAATAATATGGCAACTAGAGCAATCTTCCCTTTTATGTTCAATTCATTCATTCTCTTATTATTCATATCACTTTTTTCCTTGCTTACATACTTCCACACAATATACCACGTTATATGTCAAAATACAACACCACTAATTGGCATAAGCCTGGAAAATCTACGTATTAATTTTCCCTGTGGATTAAAATTTTCTAACATATTATTACCTATTCCGATACAAACCTTGACATTATTTTCAGCAAAATTATACTATATTTTAGTTAATAATATTTTAGGGAGTGATAATATGGTTCAAAATAATATTAAAAAAAATCATATGGATATTTATTGGCATGACTATGCTGACAGTTTGGGAAACATTCCTATTACAAATGCCGGTCTTGTTGAAAAGGCATCAATAATCGGACGTACCGGTCTTATGCTTTTATCCTGTGGAACAGGAGCATGGCGTGTGAGAAGTTCCATGAATACTTTGTCTGAACAGCTGGGAATAACATGCACCGCCAACATTGGTCTTATGTCTATAGACTACACCTGTTTTGATGGTGATAATTGTTTTTCCCAGTCTCTCTGTCTTACAAATACAGGAGTAAATACATCCAAACTTAACCGTTTAGAGCATTTTATAAATGACTTTTCATCAGAAGGTATTAAAATGTCCGGTGAGGAACTTCATGTCCACCTTGATGAGATTGAACATATACATGGTCTTTACTCACCTGTTGCCCTGGGACTTGCTGCGGCACTTGCCTGTGGGGCATTTACGTTTCTTCTTGGTGGTGGACCCTTTGAAATGATTTGTGCTTTTTTAGGAGCAGGAATGGGAAATTATTTGAGATGTAAGTTATCAGAGCATCACTTTACACTTTTTTTATGTATTGTTTCATCTATAACATTAGCATGCCTTGTATATGCCGGAATACTCAAATTTGCCGAAGTATTTTTTGCCATTTCACCTCAACACGAGGCGGGTTATATATGCTCGATGTTATTTATAATTCCGGGATTTCCTTTTATAACCAGTGGTATTGACTTGTCAAAGTTAGATATGCGTTCAGGCCTTGAGCGACTTGCCTATGCCATTGTTATAATTGTTGTGGCAACAATAACAGCGTGGATAATGGCTCTTATATTAAATCTGAAGCCTCTTAATTTTCCTGAACTTTCCCTTAGTGCAACGGCACTACTGCTTCTAAGATTACTAGCAAGCTTCGGAGGAGTATTTGGTTTTTCAATAATGTTTAACAGTCCTATTCCTTTAGCAGCATCAGCAGCCGTAATAGGTGCCATTGCCAATACATTAAGACTTGAACTGGTTGATCTTGCGGCATTTCCACCGGCAGCCGCCGCATTTATCGGTGCATTGACCGCCGGAGTACTTGCGTCTCTCTTAAAAAATAGTTTGGGATATCCCCGCATAGCAATCACTGTTCCTTCCATAGTAATTATGGTACCGGGACTTTACCTTTACCGTGCAGTATACAATTTAGGTGCTATGTCCCTTACAACCTCAGCCTCCTGGTTTGCATCAGCAATGCTTATTATTCTGGCACTTCCTCTTGGACTGATTTTTGCAAGAATTATCACAGACAAATCCTTTAGATACTGCACCTGATATTTTGACTATAGTTTTTCTCTTTCAAAGTCAATAAACATTAAAAAGAATATAAAGAATAACAGTGCGGAACAACATAAAATTGCTTTTTCCTGCAGTATGTGAATAAAGAAATTTCCAATTATCGCACCTATTACAAAGCATGCAATTATACCATAATAAAGCAATGAGCTTTTAAAATATTCAATGTCTTTATTATGGAAGTAATTGCATAAATTCTGCGTACCACTTCTCAAATTTCCAATACACATAGTTGTTGCTATACCATTTCCACGTATCTTTCTAAAGCTTTCTACCTGTATGCCACAGGCAAAGGATGTCAAGGAATTTGCCAACAGGTTTAAAGATAATGGGAAAAAGCTGACTCCCACAAGCATCACTGCTTCAATAAGAACTGCCGCCTGCCTCCAATGCAAAATTTCCAATTCCTTAGTATGTACTATTTCTGCTAACGCAATTCCCAGTGCAAATGCCAGTACCGGCAGAAAGTAATGTATTGCCATTTTAAAATTTCCCTCTGACAAATTTACTCCAAATAATAAAATATTACCTGTCTGGGCATTTGCAAAAACGTGTCCACGCTCAATATATGAATATGCATCCATAAATCCTCCTGAAATTGCCAAAAGCATTCCAAGTCTTATGGATTCAGACATCTGCTTTGTTTGTTTCATTCTATCCTCCTACAATTCAAGGCTGTCCTCGCCGGCTTCTTCCATCATTTTTTCTCTGCATGATAAAACTATTCCGTCAATTTCCTCTAAATGATGTAACATTCTTTTCTCAAACTGATGTATCGGAAGTAAAATTCCTATTTCATCAAACTTCTTTTGATTTTTCTTCCCTGTTTCCTGTCCATAATAAACCATTGCAGAAGGAGCTACACTTTGAATCATTCTAAAAGTATCCCATATAATTGCATATGCCTGTGCCTCCGTCATTCCCAATTTTACCGTATCCGGAAGCGCATACAATATCATTACTCCACGACGTCTGTTTTCTAATTTTTCTTCAATTTCCATATCCTTAGTGTAATATCTTGCTATGTCAAACCCGTCTGCTAAATACAATTTAGACCTTGGTGCACATACATGATTTTCAAATATTTCCTTAAATTTAGTATATTCGTGATGTGACACAGGTTCTTTAATATCCTTTAACAATTTTCCCTCCACATCAGAAAGAAGTATTGGATTTCTCCCATTTTTTCCATAAAATCTTTTCGGAATAAGATATGCCTCTCTTAACAAATCAAACATACTTTTTTGGCATACTTCTAAAAGCAAAGCACTTATATCCTGAGTTTCATATGCTGAAAATAGTATTTTTGCAAAGCGTTCCGAATTTGAATCCACCACTAAATGATCATCATTTAGGTGCTCATAAAAAGTCTCACTTAACCGTTCACAGGCAACAGGTGATTGAATAATTTTTGAAAAAATAGCTTCCACTGCCTCTTCTCTTGGTATTTTTGAAATTTTCGTAGACATATAAATTCCTCCTTAAATATTATTTTCAAACAAATTATAAAACTGTAAAGCTGACGCGTCAATGTTTATCCTTGCATTATTTTAATCCCAAAACATAAATTTATTTTTTACATTTTTAAGGGGATATAATATAATGATGTAAGTATTTTAACGTTAAATAATTGTTTAGGAGATTTGTTAATATGAGCAAAATTAAAATTATAAAGAAAAACAACGATTATTCCATGGAATATGAAGTTGGCGATATTTTTGAAGTTGAAGGTACCTGGTATGGAGGAGTACACATTTCCGGTAAATCCGGAGCACCTGTTTCCCTGGATAAGGAGGAATATGAGGAATTGCCGGATACAGGAAAAAAACCGGATATTGATACTGATGTATACAATAATCCGGATAATTTATCTACCCATAACATAAAAGTTGGGGATATAGTAAGGCATTTCAAGCGTGAGCTTGTTTCTTCTAATACCTCTGAATATTTATATAAAGTTCTGGCCTTTGCCACCCACACGGAAAATGGTGAAAGGTTAGTTATTTATCAGGGATTATATGCACCTTTCAAGGTATGCGCCCGCCCCTTTGATATGTTTATGAGTGAAGTAGACCACAATAAATACCCTGATATTAAGCAGAAATACAGATTTGAAAAAATTGAAGTATGATTAATTTATTCTATACATTTCTTTAAGAATATTTCTTATTTCATCAAACTTCAGCACTTTATCGGGATGGTCTTTATGAGGTGCAATTATTTTTTCCATCCATACCATATTGTACCATCTTCCGAATTTATAACCACAATTATAAAATTCTCCTACCATCCTGTAACCTAAGTGCTGATGATACTCTACACTGTTTTTTGTAAGATATTCATCCTCCTCTTTAGGATATGCTATACAGGCATACAAATTGGTAATTTTCTGCAGTTTAAGTGCCTGTTCTAAGGCCTTATACAGCTTCTTTCCCATTCCCTTATGTTTAAGATTTTTATCCATATAAATAGTAGTTTCCACAGCCCTGTCATATGCCGCTCTTGACTTAAATTTCCCGGCATATGTATAACCTAAAATTTTTCCTTCTTCCTCTAAAACTAAATAAGGATATTTTTTTAATGTATTTGAAATCCTATCACTAAACTCTTCAACTGATGGGACATCATATTCAAAGGTTATAGCTGTATTTTCAACATAATAAGAATAAATTTTAAGTAGCTCTTCTGCGTCTTCTCTTTTTGCAACCCTAATCATAAATTCACCTTCTTTAGTTGTTTAAAGCTTCTGCTTTGTGCTTTTTTGTATTTATATATGCAATTACGGATATTATTGTGTCTGCGCAGAAAACAAAGGAGAAAACAGACATTACAAGCTGTATTCCATCGGTAATCATTCCTTCATTTTTCATGCAGCTAAAACATGCAATGGCAAATAGTCCTGTTAAAATTATGCTAAAAGCATCGAAAAGAAACAGTGCTATGGAAAATGCAAATGTAAAAATAGTTAGCAAACATAATAATCCCATAATAAAAATTCCAATGTATGCCGGAATCTGGACTAGTTTTACAATCATGTGGGTTCGTGCCATAACTGAAGCCTCATATTTTAATTTTCCCACTACCACCAATGTCAGGAAAACAATATTCATGGCAAGCCACACCACGCCGAATATAATAAAAGCCAATATCATTATGTACACATCATCGAAAAACAGATTTTTCATAAGATACATTCCTGTAGGCGTATTATTTCCAAATATCATGGCAAGCATTCCCAAAATTAAATATACATATAAAACATTCCCAATTGCTACTATTCTCCTCATACCGTTACCTCCTGATAAAAATTAAATTTTCTGTGCCCCTAAGGGATGTTTTTCCGTATCCATATCTACACATCCCTACATTTATTTACTGTTTAGTATAACAATTGTATTCCTTTTTTTCAATTTAACTCTGCAACATATGTTATAATCTGTTATAATTGTGACATATTATGAATAAGGTAGGTGATAATTATGGCAGGTAGTCATATTTCCATTCCAACTATTCTAAAAGTTGGAAAAAATACTTTAGAAAATCTTGGTTCATATCTTAAAAGCAGTGGTTTTAAAAATGCCGTTTTGTATTTTGGGAACGGTTTAATCAGCATGTTTGGAAATGAAATAATGGATTCTCTAAAAAAAGATGGAATAACAGTTCTTGATTATATGGAATTAGATACAACTAAAATAGAAGATATTATTAACTTAGCTTTTAACATTGATTCTAAAGCTCAGGTTATTGTTGGAATCGGAGGTGGCAAGGTTATTGACACTGCAAAATATGCGGCATACCTTAGAAAACTGCCTTATGTAAGTATTCCTACATCTGCTTCCAGTGACGGTTTTTCCAGTGCCAGTGCCTCTCTTTTAGTCAATGGTCGTCGTACTTCGGTGCCTGCCAAAATGGCTTATGGTATTGTTGCCGACACTGAAATTTTGAAAAGTGCCCCTGAAAAATTTATCTTTTCAGGTATTGGTGATATGGTATCAAAAATTACGGCATTGTATGACTGGAATTTTGAAGCTGAACGGGGATATTCAGAAATGAATGATTTTGCCGTTATGATTGCAAAAAAGGCAGTAAACAGTTTTGTAAGAACGCCTTTTGAAACAATACATGATGACCTTTTTTTAAGGGAACTGGTAGACTCTCTTGCCATGAGTGGAATTGCCAACGAAATTGCCGGAGGCAGCACTCCTACTAGTGGAAGTGAGCATCTTATTTCCCATTCCCTTGACAAAATGCTTGAACATCCTCAATTACATGGTATTCAGGTGGGGGTTGCCACTTACCTTATGAGTCGTGTTCAAAATCACAGATATATACGTGTTAATGCAATTTTTGAAAAAACAGGATTTTGGGATTATGTAGGTACACTTAATTTAAACAGGGACGACTATATGAGAGCTATTGATATGGCTCCGGAAATTAAGCCTCACAGACACACATATCTCCACGAGGAGCAATATAGAGAACTGGCAAAAAAAATATTATGTGAAGATGACGTTTTAAAACGTGTATTCGGATAGATTGGAGTAATATATGAAATATGATGGTTTATTATTTGATTTAGACGGCACCCTTTGGGATGCCACGGAAAATATACGCACATCCTGGAATATTGCAATAAAAGATTTTAAAGGGTTAGAAAACCGTGAACTTACTGCTGAAGAATTGCAAGGGGTTATGGGGCTGCCCATGGATGAAATTGCCGCTAAACTTTTTTCAGAATATCCAAAGGAAAAACAGCTGGATATTTTACAGCATTGTTGCGAAATTGAAAATGAATACTTAACAAACCATGGCGGTATTTTGTTTCCTAATGTAGAAAAAACTCTTAGTAATCTCTCTAAAAACTTTAAATTATGTATTGTAAGCAATGGGCAGGCAGGATATATTCAAACATTTCTTACCTCCCATAACATGAATAAATACTTTACTGATTTTCAGAACTGGGGTGACAATCAGGTTCCAAAGGGCGAGAACATCAAGCTGGTTATGAAACGTAACTCCATTAAACATGCCGCCTATATTGGTGATACATTAGGGGATTTCAATGCTTCAAAACTAGCCGGCATTGACTTCATATATGCAAAATACGGTTTTGGCGAAGTGGAAAAACCTGATTATACAATTAATTCCTTTGAGGAGTTGGAACAAATAGTTGGTTAGATGTATAAAAAATAGTGGAATATTATGAAAACATAAAATTCCACTATTTTTTCATCTAAGACAATTTATATATCGTCTCTTTTTCTTTTTAATTTAAACATTGACGGTAATGCCAGTGCTACTGCAACCGCAAGTATTATTTCACAACTATTACGCTCCAGTCATAATCAACTTTCTTGTAATTGCTGTCCACAACCTTCAAAATATTATCATATAAATAATCGTGTCCTGCGTTTGTATTCATTTTTGAATTATCATATAAAGTCTTTGCCACATTAAATATGGAAAATTTTGCAACTTTACTATACAAATATGTTCCATCAGATAACTTTGCATATGCCCTGATTTTATAGGACTGTGTAAGCGCCGGCACTGTCTTTCCATTATCTGTCATTGTCATAACATAATTAGTAGCTGTATCTGACTTGGAATACTGTCGGTCAGTAATTCCATTACTTGTTGAATTTACAGCTGCCACAAATTTATTTTCCACTCCTACATACATATCGTCATCGGATACACTGTCAACATCCACTGCATATATATTTCCAAATTCAACAACATTTTTTCCATTAATAGATGGCTCAACAGAAGAAACTGTCCTTAAGCCCTCTAAAATGTTACTTATCTGGAATCCTTCCACCTTAACATCATCTGAAATTGTTATACCTGATGTGTCATTCTCTGTTGCTTTTTCTGTTGGTGCAACTGTTGGCAATGTTGTAGTTGTTTCTTCCTTTGATATAGTTACTTTTTCAGAAACTCCTGCACTTTCAACGCCATTTAAAACAGCTTTTACCGTAATGGTGTGTTCTCCTGCCTGAGATATATTGCAGGTAATTGCCTGGGCAGAATCATATGTACCATACAAAACATTATCTATGTAAACATTATATTTCTGCTTTGCATTAATCTGCTCCTGAGTCTGTCCCCATGCAAATGTAACTGTATTATTCTCAACTGTTTGTATAACAAATCCCACAACTTCCGTAGGCTGTGTTACAGGTGTAGCCGTTGGTGCCTCTGTAGCTTTTTCCGTTGGTGCTGCCGTAGGAGCATCTGTAGTAACTTCCCCTGCACTATAGAAATTAAAGCACTCCCATGCGCCCCCTATATTATCGCTAACTGCCTTTAGCTGTCCCTTATCTGATGAATCGTCAAAATCTGCCTTTACATATTTTCCATTTGCAATGGAACGAAGGGCATATTGATTTCCTGTTACATGAACAGGTTCAAACTGTTCCCACAGACTTATACTGTTACTTCTTGCTAACAACTGATTATTTTCATCTATAACTGCGCATACATACTTTCCGTTTGCCTTTGATTTTAAGGAAATTGTTCCATTACCATTATTAATTACTTCCAACACATCATCTGTAGATGAGTACGATGATTTGTTTGCTGATAAAGGACTGTTACCACTATTTACTGCCGTTACAATATTATCTGTACACTCTAAATAGTAACTTCCCTCATTCATACATTCAGGTTCTGAACTTGAAATCACTCCCGGAGTGTATTTCTTAAATACGTTTGTAAGGGATGTATTTAAATATCCTGAACCCACATTAGACCATTTTGACAAAATAGTATCATAAGAATCACTCTCTGCATTGACACTTGAAACTGACTGATTAACCAGTCCCCAGTTTCCGTATGTGGATACGCATTTATATGTCCAGTTTGTCCAATTTAAACCACTGTCGTTTAACAGCTTAAGTCCCTGCTCCCATGTAGACGGACTATTAAAGTATGAAAATTCTCCCATATAACTTGGAACATTATAATTTGCACTGTTTATGTTATTTATACGCTTTTGCATATTGGCAATCTGCTGACCATTTGCATTCTCATAATCATCATATAAATAATTATGATACTCATACATAACATTTTCCCATCCATATGTATCAGGATTTGGCAAATCTGTAGGTTCCCATGTTGCTTCCATAATAATAACATGGGTTGGATCCTTTGCTCTAATTCTTTTATATGCATTATCATAAATATTCCACAACCATGAATGTAACTGATCGTCTGAATATCCTGAATTATAACGATATTCATTATAAGGTTCATTTAGCAAATCATAACCTGCCACTACAGGATTGCTATTATAGTGTTCAGCTATTTTTTCCCACATCTGATAATACTTCTCCTGATTAGAAGCTGCATTACTTCCAAAGAAAAACTCAGAAGCACCTTTTTTATCGTTTCCTCCATCCACGCCTGAATGGTCGCTTCCGTTTTGTGAACCATAGGCACCGTGCATATCTATAATTACATAGATTCCTCTTTTTCCTGCCTGTTCAACAAACCAGTCAACCCTGTCAAAAGCATTGCTGTACCAGTTATTGTTTTCATCAACAAAATTCCTGTACCAAATTGGAAGTCTTATACAATTTATCCCCAGACTTGCACATGTATCAAAATCTGATTCCTTCCAGTAATTACTTTCATATGTGTTAATAAGAGTTTTTGCGGCATCACTGCCAAATCTGTTAGTTAATGTATTAATCAAATCTGTCTGGTCTGTTACATTAGCAGTATAATCCGTAGGCGTAAGCCAAAACTCCTGTAACATATATCCCCCTGCATTTGTTCCCCTAAGATATACGGTATCCCCCTGTCCATAATTATTCTTAAGAACCTTACCGTTTGCTTTTAAGAAATCCTTATATTTAATTTTGTTTGTAGTTGTAGCACTTACATCACTTGTTTTATATACCGTAATACCAGTAATTGACATTGCTGCTATAAGCATATACACAGTGATTTTCTTAATTAATCTTTTCAAAATCTGCCTCCTTACTTTGTCCACTACTTACCGGGATCATAAAGGTTATCATTCCATCCGTAATCCACTTTTGTTGATAAATAGTATTTATTCTTGCTGCTTATTCTGTGTAAAATCGTATCATACAGGTATGCATGTCCATTATAGTTTGATGACATTGCATTTTTATAGAAATAATAAGCTACCTCCGGTATAGACATTGACTCAACATTATTTCCATATATAATGGTTCCATCTTCTGCCACTACAAAAGCTCTTGCATGGAAAGAGTTAGTAATCACATTAAGTGAGTTATCACTTCCATAATATGAATTATTTCTCACGGTTCTTACATATTCCATATATCCGTCTTTATTACTTAAAATACCATCATCCGTAGCAAGATATCCTAATGTGTAATTATTACCATTGTACTCTTGAGCTCCAATATATGTATGAGCTTTTCCTGATATCGGCTTTGTATTCAACACTGAATAGGAGCTGTCAAATTCATCTTTTGTTTCATCGCCTGTAGCGTTAGGATCAATTGTATATATAATTCCAACATTTTTAACCTTATAAGACTTGTCTGATACGGTAATTGTTTCTCCTACTGCCGGTGCCCTGCATATTGTTCTAAATGCTACTTTTTCCGCACCTTCCTCATCAAATACAACTTCTCCACTTGCATTATAATATCTGTTTCCATTTGTTTTTATCTGGAAACCTTTAATGCTGATTTTATCAGTCTTTATAATAGAAGATTCTGTTACTACTTCAACTTCGTTAGATATATCTTCACTAGAAACTGCCTCATCAACAGACGCCTGAATACTTACACTATGTTTTCCGGCTTCCACATTAGCTATTGTAGCTGTTGCTAACGGACATATAAAAGTAAAATCCTTTACATTTGCAATATTTTTACCGGTATTATTCACAAATTTCATATATACCGTATGCTTTCCTGCACTTAATGGCTTATACAAATCTATTGTAGCTGTAACATAGTCTGACCATGATGCATCAGTTTTCGGCGGTGTCACCTTTAATGAACCAATTATTTCTCCGTCCATGGAATCCTCATATAAATAAATCATTCCACTGTTTCCTTTAGCACAGGAATAATTTATTGAAAGAGATGTTGCCGGTGAACTTAAGGAAATATCGTCATATTTAGTCCAGTCACCGTTATGGGTTCCTCCTATGTTATGGTAAATACCATCTTTTGGATCTTTTGGATCTTTTACTATTCCATATTGGTCTGAAAAATCTATAGCCTTCTTTGTTACCTTTGATACTTTAACAACTGACTGATTAACTGTCATGGCAGGAGTTGTAGAACCATCAACGTATATATTATACTTTGTGTTACTGTTACTATCCATATCAGCCTTAGGATACCATGTTACGTTAATGGAATTAAGCATTCCCTGAGCATTTACACCTGAAACTGATTTTACCTTTGATGTAGCAATATTTTCTACTACTCCCGGAAAATAATCTTTAATTTTTGATGTCAATTCTGTATTTTCAGTACTTACTCCTGCTTTTGACCACTTGCTTAATATAGTATCATAAGAATCATTTTCAACATCCGCCCAATAGTTATTAGTATCTGAATCTGAGCCGTTTCCAGGAGTATTGTATAATCCCCAGTTTCCATATTGCTTTGTACACTTATAATTCCATATTGTCCAATTCAGATTGTTGTCATTAAGCAGCTTAACTCCTGTATTCCATGTATCGTTGTTGCTCATGTAATTAAACTCACCAATATAGCTTGGCACATTGTGTGCTGCACTGTTAATGCTGTCGATTTTGCTTTGCATAGAACTTATTTGCGTTCCTGATGCATTGTCATAGTCACCATACATATACTGATGATATTCATAAACTACATTTTCCCAACCCTTTTCTGTAGGGTTTGGAAGTGTATCAGGATCCCACACTGCTTCCATCATTATTATATGATTTGTATCAACTGTTCTTATTCTTTTATATGCCTTGTCGTAAACATTCCACAAAATCGACAATCTTTCCTGCTTAGTTTCATTTAAATCTGAATCACTCATATAATCTGCCATAGGTTCATTTAACAAATCATAACCGGCAACAACAGGGTTATTTTTATAATGGTCTGCTATTTTATACCACATCTCATAGAATTTTGCCTGATTAGTAGCTGCATCTGTTCCAAAAAATAATTTTGAATTATCCCTTTTCTGCTGATTGGTACTTCCACCATATATTCCTGAGTTATGACTTCCGTTTTGTGAACCATAGGCACCATGCATATCTATAATTACATATATTCCATAACGTCCTGCCGTTTCAATAAACCAGTCTAAACGGTCAAAAGCATTACTGTACCAGTTTCCATTTTCGTCCACTAAATTTCTATACCATATTGGAAGTCTTATACAATTAACTCCCAGTCTTGCACAGTTTTCAAAATCCTTTGATGTCCAATAATTTTCCTCATATGTGTTAATCAGCTCTTTTGCTTTTTCACTTCCTAAACGGTCTGTTATTTTATTTATTATGTCCTGTTGACACCTTATATTTCCACTGGTGTCGTCACTTGTTGCTCCTTTTGTGGCACATAGCCATATTTCCTGTAGCATATACCCTCCGGCATTAACACCTCTTAAATATACTGTGTCACCATTGGTATTTTTAATTTCTTTTCCTTCTGTTTTCAAAAAATTAGGATAAACTTCCTTTTGTGTTGAAGCAGCCTTTACCGTATTTAACGTCATGGTACTCACATTAATACCTGTAATTATTAATGCAATACTTAATAATAAACTGCTTATCTTTTTCAATATATTCATAACTGTTCTCCTATAGATACAAAATCCACTGTTACTTTAGTCAAAAAGGTCTCCTATGTTTCCTCCTGTAACTTCCGGTGGTGAAAACCAATCTCTTGTTGCAGTGTCCCCTGGACCATCCGGAGACGCAGTTGTCTCCGGTGTAAGGCTCGCCATCATATTTTTATTAACTTCAAATTTTGTAACTATTACTTCCGGTGTTGTATATAATTTTCGTTTAATCATTTGCTTTCTCCTTTTCAACGCTACTTTCTTATATAGATTCCACCATTCCACTCATACTGGACTTTTCTATAATATCCTTTATAATTTCCTATCTTTTCAACTTCATTATAAATCCATTGGTTTAAGTCCGTATAAGTTGTACCTCGTGCATTGTTTAATGCATCTAACAGTTCCTTATTTTGTTCTTCCTTCAGATTCTTTGAATAAAATTCCTCTCTTTGTGAGTATTCACCCTTATAACTATTCTGACAGTAAATAAAGTCATTCATGTCTCTGTATACTGTATTTAACAGGTTATAATACTTGCTACTGGTACTTGTAACATTAAGAGTTTTCATCATTGCCTTAGCGATTCCCACTCTGTTATGCTGCATATCAACCAGATTTAATACATTATCATATAAGAACCTGTGTCCCTTTAATGTACTCATTTTCTGATTGCTGTAAAGATGCTTAGCTATCTCGTACATATCAACAGTATAAATATTATTTCCATATTCTATTTTTCCGTCTGCCATTTCAGCATATGCCCTTACAGTAACTTTTTCCTCTAATGTGTCAAACATGTAGCTTAAACACTTAAAAGTTAAACCATAGTAACTCCAATATTTTGTAGAGAACTCTGAACCGTCCTTTGTACTCCAATCTGCATACACACCATTTGGTGTTTCCTCATGTACTTTTACGTTACTATTGCCTGATGCCCCTTCTTTTGTCATTAAATTTTCCAGCTGTTTCCTATCCTTTCCAACTGTTTCTCCTTTAATGGCATATACAACACCAAACTTTTTAACTTTCTTTCCTTTAATAGTATTTTTGCTTACTCTGCATACTACCCTGAAAGACGGACTATATTCAGATACTCCTCCTTTATCTTTATTTCCATTCATTTGGAAGCCCTGTACTTCCACATCACCTAAATCATTATAAGTATTGGTGCATGAAAGAACTGTATCTCCGGTTACTTTATTTACCGTAACTTCCCTTCCGTCTGTGCTGTCTCCCTGATTTATAACCCAGGAGGTTTTGTAATACTCATCACTCCATATGTTAGTATCAACATCTTTTTTACTATAATCGTCCTCTGTTACTGTAACCTTACAATTGTTATATACGTATAACTCTATTTCTTCAGAGTTCTTTAAGCTAAACGTGTACTTTCCTGTTTCAGTTTTTGTAAGTCCTGTATCAGGAAGCTTTGCGGCATCTCTTGCTTCTCCATCCTTTTCAATGGCTATTGTAAAGTTAAAGTTTTTATCCTTCTCAGCCATATTTCCTGATACATTTTTCTTTATGGTAACTTTTCTAATAGGATTATAAATATTTATAAACTCAACAGAATTACCCTTAGCTGATGAATATGTAAATTCAGCAGTATATGCAAGATTTGTCCCATTAATATGGCTTATACCAACCTCTTCCTCTGTTCCGTTTTTATTAACTTTTTCTAAGTAATAAGGAAGATAATTGTTGCTTACAATCTCCTCTTCTACTGTATATTGATTTTGATTTGTTAAATTTGCTCCTTCGAAAGTAACGGTCTTAAAATATCCGCTTGCCTCTCCTCCCTGAGCCTTTTCTATCTTGACAAAATCACTTTGATTAATAGTTTTACTTTGTAAAATATTACCTGATTTATCTTTCAGTTTTGCAACTATGGTGTAGCCATCAGGTATTGTATCTAAACCTTCTACCTTAACTGTTGCAACTACAATTCCACTTTTGTAATAAAGCTTTAATACATTGTGGTTATATGCCACCGTCATGTTTCTGTCGTTTTCATCTACATAGAAATCTTTAGAATCAGCATCATTTTCACCACTTATTTTTGCCTGATATAATGTAAGTTCACTAACTTCTGACGGACTAGGTACAGCCACTCTGTCATAAGGATTAACAGTACCATTTACTGTTAAATTATCCTGTTTTTGTCCATCAACATAATACTCAATGGTGTATGACTGTCTCTGCTCAAATGTTACATTATCCAATAAACTTCCTACAGTTTCATTTGCTGTATCACTTTCATTTCTCTTTGCACCTCCTGCTGAGACAAAGAAGAAACGTGTAATGTAGTTTTTATCTCCTGATGGAGCATTATATATACCGTTGTGGTCATTCCATTCTCCTGCATTTTTCTCACTTGTTACCTTCCACATAGTTGCAGTAACTCCGTCAGATAATTTAATAGTTGTACCTGTTGTTCCCTCCTTATTGGTTTCTATAGCCTTAACTTCATCTTTGCTTATTAATGCCTTAATCTGCTCAGCTGTCGTATAATTTTTTGCATCTTTAGCTGACATTGCCACAACATACATACTGTTCTGACACCAGCGTCCTGCATAATCCAAATCCCAATAACACTGTGAATTAGGTGTTGTTAAAATATCCTGATATAATGCACCTACATTTTCACAGTTAAGCTCTGCAAACTGGTCTCCATGAACATTGTTTTTGTACATTTCATCCTGTGTTACGGAGAACTGGGATACCTGTTCTTTTTCTCCTGAGGTTTTTAACTTTCTTCCATTTACAATTTCAATATCATGTCCTACACGGTTACTATTTGGCCCGTTAGTCCATCCCGGTGCTGTTGTTTTCCACATTAAACCTTCATATCCGTTAGGATACTGCTGTTCATCACCATTTGAGTTAAATGGGAAGATTTTTCCATCTTCATCTGTTGAAAACATTGCCGGATACTCAAAATCTCCATTTTGTATATTGTTATAATATTGTACTTTGTAAGAATGTGACCACTGTGTAGTGCCACTTTTTCTTACTCTGTAGTATTTACCACCGCCTAAATCTTCTGCAACGTGAACAATGTCATTTGTTATTCCATCCTTACTGTTTCCCAATATCTCAAGATCATATCTCTTCTTTGCCACATCAGTCCATGTTTCTCCGTCACTACTCTTTTGCCACTCATATGTACAGCCACTTTCAGGATTCTTAACACAAAGACTACCATTTTCGCTTAATTTATCTTCTATAATAATTGCCGACTTCCAAACTCTTACTTTATAAACCAAACTAAACTTTAGACTTTCCTTGCCTGAATCAGCTTTTTCAAAAATCTGACATCCTATTTGTGTCTCAACATAATCTTTGTCTCCAAAATCAAGGTTTGCCGGTAGCTTATACTGAACAGTTGCCTGCTGTTGCCCCTTATAGGAAACTATTCCCTCATCATGACTTTCAGCACCTCTTAATTCATCACCTGAATTTCCTGATGACCAGTAAATTGTATGCTTTGATGCTTCATAATACAATTCTCTCGGGTTTACATAAAAATATAAATCCTTATTTGCTTCATATACAACGTCATATGTATCCCCTGTACCTATTACATCATCCTGTACAAGACTGCTGTCAATCATTCCGGCTTTTTCCGTATCCTGTAGTGCTGATATGGGATAAATTCCATAATTTTTCTTAGACTGATTAGTCCAATAATCTGTCTTATCTGTTTCTTTTCCCCACACTTCAAATTCATAAAGGGATAATCCCCAGCTTCCACCTCTTACTTTTTCATCTGTATATAATCTAACGTATCTTGTTTTTACATTATCCATATGAATGCTGTTTCCTAATTCAAGGTTTGCATAATAGGCATCTTTTTGAATTTCATCAGCATCTCCCGGCTCTGTCCAGTTTGTAACAGTCCGATAATCAGTCCATGTTTTTCCGTCACCTGAAATCTGGATTTTAAAACTTTTTGCATAGGCACGCTCAAATTTCAAATCTACCGAATCTATTGCACACTGCTTTCCTAAATCAATCTGATACCATGGATTAGCGTCTTCCTTCGGTGCTGCCCATCTTGTGTCATCCTTTCCGTCTACTGCATTTTTAGGATTAGAAGTAGTTGCTCCATTATCAGAACTGCTTACCTTTACATCCTTTCCTACTGAAAGGTCTGACAGCTCTCCCTTAACTGCTGTACCATAAACTCTGATATCTCTTATGGACATTGCATTATGATATGCCATTTTTATACAACGTACTTTTACATATCTTGCCTTTCCTAAACATACGCCATCCGACTCATATTTAAGTTTGTCTGTATCTGTTGTTTTAAAACCTCTGATTGTTCTTGCAACAGTCCAATTTACCTTATCCCTTGAAACAAGAATCTGAAAATCATCAGGATATGCCTTTTCAAACATAATGCTGACTTTTTCAATTTCATATAATTTTTCAAGGTCAATTATGAAATATCCTTTATCACCACTTTCAACACTTCCCCATCTTGTGTCTTCATCTTCATCTACGGCATTTTCTGCGCCAAAATCAGTCTGTGAACCGGACGCCTCCACCGGCTTACCAAAGGCAAGGTTATCCTTATCAGTAACTCTTTCCAACTTGAAATAGTCTACATTTGCCTGCTGCCATGAATTGCTTTCAGAATAAGGAATATTAGAAGCACCTGTAATATCAATTACATTTACTCCCTTATTTAAGGTAACTTCAGTAAATATTGTTTTAACTGTTGTCCATCCACCTGTAACAGGTGCTGAAATACTTGTCCAACTTGAATTACCTGTACTGTTAATTCTGCAATCAATGTTTGTATCTTTTGAACTTCCTGATGCATACGCAACAGTGAGTTTATACTTTCCTGCATGTTTTACGTCAACATAAGAAGTAAGGTACGCCCTGCCATTATCCGGCCATGCGTTCATTCCACCTACTGCTTTTCCATTAGAAAACGCATTATCTTCCTGTATATTATGTTCGCTATCTGCATCTCCCTGAATGTAAGCATGGGCATTTTCTGCTTCGTGCTTATCATTACTGTCTGAAACCGTTTCTGGTTCGTACTCAAACTGGAAATAATCAAGATTACATGCTCCCTTTGAGCCATCCGCAACAAATTTTAAATATATTTCATGATTTCCTGATGGAATACTAATGTTTTCTGACGTATCAACATAAGTTGTCCAGTCAGAACCTGTTCCCGTTGTTTGCACTGTAGCAACAGGCGTTCCTGACATTGAGCTGTCATCAACATATATTTCAACTTTTCCACCATTATCATTTTTTACGCTGTTTCTTAAATATATCTTTGATACCTTCCTATCAAAGAAAACATTGTATTCTGCCCATTTTCCATTTCTAAGTCCTCCAAGATTTTTTCCATCTACATAACTGTCATTTTCACCTTCTACTTTTATATCCCCTGAACTTTTAGAAAAAGCCTCTGCCTGTATTTTATTTCCTTTTAATGTTGTATCTAAAGCGCCTGAAAATGCCAATTTAACATCTTCACTATATTCCAATGTAAAACAGTCTATGTTTAACCATTCGTCCCAGACATTTTTGCCATCCCCACGTCCAGTTGTTGTTCCGTCTTTCCAAACCCATACTGCTCCTGAAATATCAATTTTATTAATTCCCTGTTTTAATTCAGCATTTACATCTACAGATTTTACCTCATCCCATGAGGAACCTACATCTGTTATGTCACAGGTGTTCCAACTGCCATTATTTATTCTGTATTGAAGTGATGTGGTCATAGTTCCGGAATACTTTATTTTCATATTATAGTATCCTGCATTTGCAGCTTTAACATAGGTAGTTAAATATGAACGGTCATGTTCCATATATGTATTCATTTTTCCTATTGCCGCACCATTTGAGTATTTATCGCTTGACTCTCTAGATACCTTATTTCCGGCAGTGCCTCTTACATATGCATGAGCCTTTTCTGCCTCATGCTTTATATTTGCATTTTCCGGCTTATATTCAAACTGGAAATAATCAAGATTACATACATGATTCTTTCCTGTGTCTGTAGTGAATTTCAAATATATTTTGTGATTTCCCGCAGGTATACTAACCTCACCGGATATATCAGTATATGTGCTCCAACTTCCTGTGGAACTTACATTTATAGTTGCAACAGGTGTTCCTGACATTGTGCTATCGTCAACATAAACATCTATTTTTCCTGCTGAATTTTCATTACCACTATATCTTAAATATATTCTGGATGTCATTCTGTCAAAATTAATGTTATACTGAACCCATTTTCCGTCTGACAGTCCTCCTATATTTTTGCTTCCACTGGCTGAGGAATTATCATCATCTTTTACTCCATCAGCTCTACTGTCTGTATTCTCTGCCTCTATTTTATTACCAACAGTTTCTTTATTTCCAACAGAAAATTCTTCAAAAGCTTTCTTGCTATAAGATTTTTCCTGCTCATTTCCGTAAATACCTACCTCATAAAGGGAAATTCCGTTATACTGTCCTCCGTTGTAACCACTTTTTTTGTAGGTACGCTGTACAGCTTGTATTTTTATACATCTTGCATTAACTGCACTAAATTCTATTTTATCCACCCTTGCATATGAATCCGAATCATAGGCTTCACTGTTGTAAACTGTGGTAATAAGGCTGTAATCTGTTCCATTTTCTGATTTATAAATATTATATACAGTGGCATTGGCCTGCTCCCAGCTTAAATATACCTTCTCCACACTGTATGTTGCCCCTAAGTCCACAGTATAGTATGTGTCATCACCACTTGGATTATACCATCTTGTATTTGCATCATTATCAATAGCCCCACTTATAGGAGTACTGCTATTCTCCTCTCCACTGGCTGTGGCAGATACTCCGTTATTTCTCACATAGTTATAATACTGGTCATTTAAAATGTCTGAAAAAGCCTCTCCTGTATTATTTGTCTTTTTTGTAAAGACTCCGGTGTCACTAATGGTACTTTCTACCGATGCTTTAGCCTCACTTCCAAATATGCCTATTTCCCATATAGATACACCATAACGTCTGTTGTTGCCTGAATCTGCCAAATAAGAATCACCAACATCTGTTATTTTTACGTATCTTGCAGACACTGCATTACTTAATGCTACAGTATCCACCCTGTTTTTAGGGTCTGTATAATCACTTATTTTAACCCTTGAAACTTCCTTGTAACTTCTTCCATCATTTGAAATTTCTATTTTGTAGTCAATGGAACTTGCTACTTCCCAGCTAATCCCAATTTTAGACACGGAATAACTTTGCTTTAAGTCGATTTGAATCCAGTGTCCGTTTGTATGGTTCGAGTTAGCCCATCTTGTATCTGTGCTTCCATCAACAGCTTTAGATGCATCCATGCCCTCCTCAACACCATCATCAGAACTTGTATTGACGCCATATTTAATATAATTATATAAGTCTCCGTCTTTGCCGCCAAATGCCTTCTTAGTATTATCCTCCATGGTGACATCTGCATTGGTTGCCGTAGCAGATGCCGCGGCTTTAACATTGATATTCGTCACTGAAATACTTGTCATCGTCATACTTACGGCAAGAACCGTCGCAAGCACTTTTCTTAGTAACTTCTTCACTTTTTTCTCCTCCAAAATATTTAATAAAAATCCCTTTTGCACATAATATATTATACTGCATTTATTTTCCAAAATCACTTTGATGAAAGTATCAATTTTTCATTATCAGTATCAATTTTTCATTATCAGTGTCCTTTTTTTATAATTGTGCATAATAACGCAACGATATCTGTATTTTTATCTGTGTGTTGAAAGATACACTATAAAAGGACAGCCTTCCTATTTTGGGGAAATACTGTCCTTTTATCTTTACTATCTTATTCTTTTATTTACATACTTTGCCTTGTATTTAGAATAAACTATTGTCTGATCTTTATATAAACCATAGTATCCTGACAGGGCATAGCTTATTGATATGGCAATTAAATAATATGATACCCCCTCAAATCCAAATAATTCAAAGGAAATGAGCATTGATGTAACAGGGCAGTTGGTAATTCCACAAAACACCGCCACCATTCCTGCCGCTAATTCCGGTGGAAATCCTATGATTTGTCCACATACACATCCAAAGGTTGCACCTATACAAAATCCCGGAACTATTTCGCCTCCACGGAATCCTGCCCTCATGGTTATTGCAGTCAAAACCATTTTCCACACAAAATCAAGAGGTCGTGCCCTGCCGTTTATAGCACGGGCAATTAACTCACTTCCTGCTCCCATGTAATCACTCGTATTTAGGAAGAGCGTTATCACAATTACAACACATCCTGCCACAAAAACACGAATATATGGATTCTTAAGGCATTTTGTATAAATTTTGGAGGCTATTTTTAGTGCAATACAAAACAGTATGCTTACTGCTCCGCACCCTGCAGCAATAACGCCCATTTTTAATCCGTTTTCAATGGTGATTTCAGGAATATTGGTAACATTAAAAACTTCCGGATGAATTCCTAATCCTGCTGCAAACTCTGCTGCTATTATTGATGCTATAACACAGGGCAGCAATGCGGCATAATACATAACTCCAACACTTACTACTTCCATGGCAAAAACTGCCGCTGCCATGGGAGTTCCAAACACCGCTGAAAACGCGGCACTCATTCCACACATTACCATAACATGCTGGTCAAATTCATCTAGCTTCACTATTCTCCCAAGCTGATTACCTATGCTTCCACCAAACTGTATTGCCGCACCCTCTCTACCTGCCGAACCTCCTGTTAAGTGGGTTAGCAGAGTTGCCACAAAAATCAAGGGAGCTGATTTAATGGGGACATCATCTTTAGACCTAATGGTGGATAAGACCTGATTTGTTCCCCTATCATCCTTGTCTAACATCTGATACATAAAAACAATAATCAGTCCGGCAATGGGAAGAAACAGAAATACCCATGGGCTGCCGGTTCTAAACTTTATTGCTCCTTTTATGCAACCTGCAAACACGCTACTTGCTCCACCTACTATAACTCCTGTAAGTATGGCAAGAATTATCCATTTGAAAAAAGTAGTAATATCCTTTTTCATCCTGCCTTCATAATAATGAACTACTGCCTTATTTCGTTCTTCCCTTGTCATATTTTTGCTATCTATATGCATTGCATTTTCTCCCTGCACGGAGATAAAAAGTCCGACATCACAGAACATAACCGGCATTCTGTAACGTCGGACCTTACATGGAAAACTCTTGTATTTTCCTACAAACTCCGCTGTTAATTACCCTCTAAAATATATTTATTTTAATTATACACTGTATTTTCAGAGTGTCAATTAACAGTATCTCTTCCTTATTATATATAATCTTTTGTTTTGTGCATCAGACATTAATCTATGCTTCTGTACTTTCCTTTTTAGCACTGAATAATTTCTTTAAACAACTGAATGCAACCAACACTCCAAGAACCATAAGAAGTACCGCAACTATAAACTGAAGTCCGTCTACAAGGAATGTAGCACTACCATTTACCATATTAGCAACTAATGCAATTGTCTTCTGAACTAATGCCGTAAAGGTTACTGCTAACATTACAAACATTGGTATGTACAATGTCCAGCCTGTTCTTCCTGTTGTTTTAAGGAATACTGCTAATGCAATTAAAACTAATGCTGCAAGAAGCTGGTTTGCAGAGCCAAATAAAGGCCATACATTGTTGTATCCACCAAGAGTAAGTAAATATCCAAAGAATAATGTTATAACTGTTGCAAAATATTTATTAGTTAAAACCTTCTGCCATACAGGCATTTTGGATGTGTCTGTTGTGTCGCCATAGAATAATTCCTGGAATGACATTCTTCCGATTCTGGCAACTGAATCTAATGATGTAAGGGCTAATGCTGATACACACATTGTCATGAAAACTGTTGCAACCTGTACAGGTAATCCTAATTTTTCCAAAAATCCTGCAACACCATTTGAAAAGATTGCAAAAGGTGTTCCATCAGGCTTTGTTCCATTTACTGCAACTGCGCCTACAACCACAAGAGATATTATTCCCAGCAATGATTCAACTACCATGGCTCCATATCCAACCATCGGCATATCTTTCTCATTGCTAATTGTTTTTGATGATGTTCCTGATGATACAAGGCTATGGAAACCTGAAACTGCACCACATGCAATTGTTACAAATAATGTAGGGAACAAATAATTTTCTCCTACGTTAAATCCGTTGTAGGCATTTAACTGCATTGTAGGATGTGCAACTACTACACCAACTACTGCTCCTGCAATCATGCCTAATAACATAAAGGTTGTCATGTAGTCTCTAGGCTGCATTAAAAGCCACATTGGCATAACTGATGCCAGGAATAAATAAGCCATAACAATGTATATCCAGGCTGTTTTTGTTGCATAAATAGGAAGTTTCATACCTATTGCAAACATAGCTACCAAAAGTGCAATGGCAATTACAGCACGTACTATTTCATTCATTTTTCCTACACGTTTTTGAATTACTCCAAAAACAACTGCTACAACAATAAATAACATTGATATGGAAGCTGCTGCTGAATTTGCGTAGCTTACGCTTTCTTTCATTCCTGCAACTCCTTTACCGACGAAGGTTCCTGCAACCATATCTGTAAATGCTGCAATTACCAGTAATGTAAACAACCAGCAAAACAGCATAAATAATTTTCGTCCGCTTCTTCCGATATATTTTTCAATAATCATTCCCATGGATTTTCCTTCGTTTTTAACTGATGCATATAATGAACCAAAATCCTGAACAGCTCCAAAGAATAATCCACCAATTACTAACCATAACAAAACCGGAACCCATCCGAATACTGATGCAAGTATAGGCCCTGTTACAGGTCCTGCTCCTGCAATTGATGAAAACTGATGTGCAAATACCGTAAATTTAGATGATGGCACATAATCCTGTCCGTCTTCATGAGTGTATGCCGGTGTTTTTGCCTTAGCATCGATTCCCCATTTATTTGCCAACCAACGTCCGTAAAATAGATAGCCGGCACCTAAAACTACAATTCCGATTAAAACAATAACTAAACCATTCATTTCTTTCTTTCGCAAAAATGCGACTCCTTTCTTATATTTGCAAAGAGTCTATATCGAAGGGATTTCTATTAAGTAAAAAAACCTCCGTCCTTATTCTACATAAAGACGAAGGTTAAAACTTCCGCGTTACCACTCTACTTGTCATTTCCATGACCACTCAGTCTCATCTCACAAGCCTACGCTATAGAAATAAGCTTCTTTTTAACGGTAGAAAACCGGTGACACCTACTATTCCAAAAGAACTTCAGTGCACTGCTCACAGAGGATAATCATTAAAAACATACACCGGCTCACACCAACCGCCGGCTCTCTTTAGTACTTACTTTCCAATGACCTTATTCTGCTCTTCGCATTTTCTCTTTGTTGACACCCACAATAGCACTGTGTGAAAAACTTGTCAATGCTGCTTTTAAAAAACTTTGTTTGTTTTAATTCTACTTTATTTTTTTAAGTGTCTGGTTGCTTTTTGTATATTTTTTTAATTTTTTTTACAAATTTTCTTTTATGTCTTCTACTATCTGCTTTGGTGTCAAATGATTGTCCCTTAACACTTTCTCCAGATTGTAGCGGTCAAGAAATTCTGTTTTGATTCCATAATTTAAAACTTTCATGTCTGTATTTCCATAGAATCCTGAAATTTTCTGACCAAAGCCACCATCTAAAAAGCCGTCTTCTAACGTAATAACAGCAAAATGATTTTTCTTTAAGCCGTTAAGAGTTTTTTCATCTAATCCCGTTATATAATAAGGATTAATAACTGTTGCGGCAATTCCTGTAGTTTCTTTTAAGAGTGTGGCGACTTCTCTTCCTAAGTGATAAAAAGCACCAAGTCCTATTATGGCAACATCACTGCCCCTTTCAGTTATTTCATAAGTATTAAGTCTGCTAAAATCCTTTGAAACTATTTTGCCATCAGAAACAACCTGACCACCCGGAACTTTAATTGCCACCGGATAATCCTTCTGCTCAATGCTCCAATCAAGCATTGCCAAATATTCCTCTTTAGTTGTTGGTGCTAAATAAACAAGATTTGGAATATTTGACATCATTGGAATATCCTGTAAACCAATGTGGGTAACATCATTCATGCCATATACGGAGCCTGCGAAAGTAACAATAGTTGCAGGATTTTTATCAATACACAAATCCTGTGAAATCTGATCGAAAGCACGCTGAATAAATGTGCTGTAAACACCAAATACAGGCTTTCCTCCGTTTTTTGCAATACCGGAAGCCATGGCAACTGCCGTTTCCTCTGCAATTCCCACATCTACAAACTGACTTCCTGCCTCTTTTCTTTTATCCTCTGTAAATCCCATTATAGTAGGAGTTCCTGCTGTAATTGCCACAACTTTTGAATCCTTCTTCATTTTATCCAAAAGGTAGACATTAGTTACGGATGAATAATCCTCTCCGTCAAAAGTATATAACGGCTTACCTGTTTCAATATCAAATGGAGCACAAAAATGCCATTTTTCCTTGTTATGCTCTGCTATTTCATAACCTTTTCCCTTTAGGGTTTTAATATGGACAACTACAGGCTTTTTACTGTCTTTAACCTGTTTAAAAGCCTCAATAAGGGAAGTAACATCATTTCCTTTGTCCACATAAATATAATCAAAATTCATTGCCTTAAATAAATTACACTGAGCCTGTCCGTCTGTCTTCCTAAGAAGCTTCAGATTTTTGTATATGCCTCCATGGTTTTCGGCAATGGACATATCATTATCATTTACCACAACAATAAAATTACTGTTCATTTCACCGGCAACATCTAAGCCCTCTAATGCTTCACCACCACTTAATGAGCCATCACCAATTACGGCTATTACGTTGCCGTCCTCACCATTTAAATCCCTTGCCTTTGCCAAACCACAGGCAAGACTTACAGATGTGGATGTATGACCTATCGTAAAGAAATCATGCTCACTTTCCTTTGGATTGGTAAATCCTGACACATCATCGTAATGTTCCTCATACAAATATGCATCTTTTCTTCCTGTAAGCATTTTGTGTGGATAGCTTTGATGAGAAACATCATATACTATCTTGTCCTTAGGTGAATTAAAAACGTAGTGAAGTGCTATTGTTGCCTCCACCATACCAAAGTTTGGTCCGAAATGTCCGCCATGTTTACTTGCTCTTTTAAGTAGTGCCTGTCTCATTTCATCCGCCAACACCTCAAGCTGCGGTATTGATAACTCTTTTACGTCTTTTGGTTCATTTATATTTTCTATATACATTGTAATCCTCCATATTTACATAATATTATCTGACTATTTTTATTTTCTAGTCATTGTTACATGTGTCCTTATCCCAGTTCAATTCTCCGGTATCTACTGCCTTTTGATATCTTGATATTTTATAATCAAGACGTTTCATTGCAGTTTCTAACTGACTTCTCTGCTCCTCTAATTTTTCTTTTTCCTCCTGTAACAGATGAAGTCTTTCAGAAAATGTTGTATCTCCCTGCATACACATTTTCACATATTCAATAAGAGATTCCACTGAAACTCCGGCTTTTCGCATACAAATCACCAGTTCCACCCAGCTTAAATCGCTTTCCTGATAATCACGTATGCCACTTGCAGTACGGGTAACTTCCGGAATCATACCTATTCTCTCATAATATCGAAGAGTGTCTGATGAAATATCATATTTTTCACTTACTTCTTTTATGGTCATAAAAATCACTCCTTCCTGATAAAGAAATTATAAAGCTTAGAGTATACTCTAAGTCAAGGATTTTTATATTAATCACGGTATTTCCGCAAAAAACCGGTAAAATTATACTTTTTATAAAGCATAACTTTACCGGTTAGTTTGTATTATATTGGTTTACATAATTTTATTTTGCTAATGAATTATCCCAATTAAACCTTAACTCTACCCCAAATTTGTATTGTTCTCAACCGTTCGTGAACCATAACCATAAAAAGTTCCCACTATAACTTCTTCATCCCCGCCTGTTGCCGCCTTAACATTCGTTACTATAATGCCGCCTGTCCTCAATGCCATAAACATCATTATAACGGATAAAAGTATAGCTAAAACCTTCCTTTCCATTTAATACTCCCATTTGTTTTTTATGAATATTGTTGTAATAACATTATTACCTTCCGTCACCTCAGTATTAATAAAAAATATACATTTCACTTTAAATATTTTCCATTTCTTTTAATACTTTATCAATATCACATTTATCCGGATTATCACCAATTAAATTACATATTTTTTCTATCAGTACAATGTCTTCTTCCAGTTCATCAGCTATCTGGGATAGTGGCTTTTTCTTTGTTAGTTTCTTGCATACTTGTGTAATAAGCTTTCTGTTTTGTCCTATATTTTCCCCTTCTGCCAGTCCCTCTTCATAATAGTCCTCTTTTAAGTGTTCTCTTGTTTTTTCCTCATCATATTCCATCATAAACATATCAAGCACCTCCGACCTGTGTTCCTGCAGGAAATCTATTAAGACACCATTTTCTATACAATAATCTATTGCCTGTAGTATTGCTTCTCTCTGGTCTTCCGTTTCCTGCCGAAACTCTTTTATCTTTGCCACCATTATAGCATAGCCTTCAAGAATTGAACACTTTTCCATTAATTCTTTGTTACATCCGTAATTGATATTTAGAACTGTTGCCGTCCATTCAAAACATCCTTCACCAACCGGCACCTTAAAGGCGTCTGATAACTTAAGTATCTCCCTTTCGGGTCGTTTCTCATTTCCATTATAAAACACATAATACTGGGGTGTGGGAATCATTATGAGCTTCCTTCTGTTAAGGTCAAGGTCATTTTCAACTACATACTTATTATATAATTCCCCTGCATATCTGAATCCACGAAAGGGCATATTAGGATTCCATGTACTTTGATGCTCCATTAGTGCCATTCTGTTGTCAATTATGCAGGACACATCATTTTTCATATTCATATAAAACACATCGTCTAATGTGTAAATTTGTAAATCATCAGGGTTAGTATAGTTAGTACCGTTTAATGCATTAAATAGTTCCAGTAAATTCCCCTTATATTTTTCATATCCGAAAAGCATTCTGAATACCCTGTCTTTATGCTGCCTGTTAACTCCTGCCATAAGTCCTCCTTTGTTTTTAATTTAGTATGTTTTGTTTTATATACACAGTGTAACATAATTGCAGGCTTTATTGCAACATAATTATTTTGTTACTATAATTATTTTATGTGATGTTTTATTTTCAGATGAATTTTCAGCATTAAACAAGAATATTTACTCTTTAATTGCTGATTATTATTTTCCTAATCATAAATAATGTTATTTTTTTTTTCTTTTTGTTTTGAATATATGTGTTTTCCCCATTTTTTCATACTTACTTTCGTTTTTACAAGCATTTATCTCAATATATCTTATCGTTGTAATTGCTGTTCTAAAATTAGCTCATTAAGGATTTTCGAGGTAACAAAGGTGGATTCGCTTTCAGCAAAAATTCAGAAAATGTACGGATACAGCGACTATGAAATGGCACTTATAAAATATTCTGTTACTGCAATGCTTTCTGAAATCAGCAAAATTGTCATTTTAAGTATTTTTTATTTGTTTATTGGAAAATTTGATTTATTTGTGGCATTTTCAGCACTGCTGATTTTTCTGCGAATTAATGGTGGGGGATATCATTGCAAGCATTATATTACGTGCTTGATGCTTACAACTTTAATATCTGTTTTGGCTATAATTGTTTTACCGTTAATATCTCTCCCTAATTATTCCATAATGATATGCGTTTTAATTGTATGTTTACTTGTTACATACTACATTGGACCTGTTCCATCACCCTTTAGACCAAATCCGGATATATTGCTAATTAAACGCTGTAACATCAAATGTTTTCTCGTAATTCTTACTTTCATTATAATTGTTAGCATTTTCAATTCTAACAATGGGATAAAACCTTATCTTGTTGTTGGCTTTTGGACTATTACATTACATACATTACAATTGATTATAGCTAAAATACTTCGGAAAGGAGACTAAAAAATCATGAAAAAATTTGCTTATTCAAGAATTAACAAGCTTTGTAGTATGTTCTTAGCACTTGGAGTGCTTTCACATTTCCATGGAGTAAGCTTTTTCTTCTTTGGAGAACCTAAATACCCTTCAAAAGATAACTACACGCAAATATAAAATCTGCAAAAGGTGGCTCACCCTAATTACTACTCTTTGTAAGATGAACCACCTTATCTATTTTATAATGTTAAACACTATCCATTCCGTACTATTATCATTTTCAATATGCGTATACACATCGTATTTGTACTTTTGTTGTAATTCCATAAGTTTATTTAACCCTATTCCTCTTTCCCCTTCCTTTGTAGAATATCCCCTTTCAAAGAATTTTTGTATTTCGCTATTTAAAATATTTACAACGGGATTTTTAACCAATAAATTAATACCCTCAGCATCGCTTAACTCAAACACTATTTTCTTTGATACTTCCGTACTGGTAACTGCTTCAATTGCATTATCTAAAAGAATCCCGACAATATCAACTAAATCATATATTACTATTTCATTGCTATCTCTATATGAAATCTCATACTGAATCTCAATTCCATTGTTTTCGGCTTCAACAAATTTAGTATATATAAAACCTGCCAATATAGAATTTTTTGTGCAACTCAGAACTTTTGAAAATCTATTTTGATACAAAACATTATCACAATATTTCTTTTGTATTTCAATTAATTCTTCCATTGATTCTGCTTTTAAATGAGAGCTATAAATAGCATCAATTTGATTTTTAAAATCGTGCTGTTTGTTTCTCATTGTTTTAATCATTTCCTCAAACACACCATTATATAAATTAGTAATCTGAAGTTCCTGCTCTCGTCTATTTAGTTCATATGTTGATTTTTGCCAACGATATATAAAAATCAAAAACATCGTCATGAATATGCTAATCAAAACAAATATATCTATTTCAATTACTTCACTCTTTTTCAATGAATACATAAAGTAAACTAACACGATAACGCATAATGTCAAAGAAGTTTTCAATATCCAATCTCTTTTTGCAAATATTTCAACTACTGACATAAATATTTTATTATTTCTTGTAAAAAATAATATCAATAATATCGCTCCATTAATAAACATTATTATGAGACTTTCGTTTGGAGTTATGTAATAAAAAAAGCTAAATGGAATATAAACTAATATTTGTAAAGCCCCTATTATTAATGTTACCAGTAAGCATTTTAGAACTGTTCTTTTTACACTGTCTCCAAATTTTAAATAAGCATATATAAAGTAAATTAAATAAATCACAAAATACATACCCTTAGAAACTATGCCTTCCTGTATCATTTGCATGAATGCCATTTCAATCCCAACAAATCCCACATTATAAAAGTCTATTTTTAGTTTTTCTCCATTTAGGCTGTGAAGACATACTACAAGAGCGAGCATTTCAAATAGACGATATGTTATTTCGAGCATCTCTGAAGTCCCTCCAGAAAGCTTTGCTTAAGCCTGATTCCTATTTCCAGTTTTCCGTATCCGTCTCTCAGATATGCATACCTGTTTACTATATCCACACTTTCCACATAATCTGCGTTTACTATTGTATTTTTATTACATTTGAGAAATCTTTCAGAATTTAATTCCAACAAGGTATTTTTTGTAGATTTATATGGGGCATCCACTACCTCATCTTTACAATGGATATGTGAAGTATTATGGTCGATTTCAAAATATACGATATCTTCAACCTTTATTATGTAATGTACAAAGTCCTTCTTGTATTTGTAGTAGCGGTTTTCCTTCTTTTCAGTCTGAAACTTCAATGTTTCCTTTACTGTTTCCAAAAATTCATCATTATCATATGGCTTTTCAAAATACCTGTAACAATGTAGCTGTGCATATGCATACAAATTGGCATCTTCTAATGCCGTTGTAAAAATAATCGGAGTAAATTTATACCTGTCTATTTTTCTTATACTCTCAACGAATTTAGTTCCGGCAATATCTCCCGGTATATTTGTGTTTAATATGATATCTACAATGAACAAATCGATGTGATATTCTAAAGCATAGCGATATGCCTGTTCGCTATTTTCAGCTTTATGAATAAATACCCCATCGATTCTATTAATCAGTGCACAGGCTTTATCCATACTGTGCATATTATCTTCTACTATCAATATTTGTTTGTCTGTTGATTGCATAAACATTTATCCCCTGTGTTAATTTATTTCTTTTTTCTTACATTTATATCATATTCCTGTTGAACCTTAAATGCACTTTTGGTTATTTCCAAATATATTTTTATCTTTTCATCTGCCGGTAGTCTGACAAAATCATATACATATTCCTGCTTGCCTTCTACCTTTCCCAAGAGAATATAATTTGGTGATGCATTGAATTTATCGTAAAGTATCTGCAATTGATTTGTAGTAACCTTGCTCTTACCGTATTCAATATTTTGATAATGCGTTGTGGAATGTATTCCCAGTATTTCCGCCATCTTCTCCTGGGATAATTGGTTCTCTTTTCTTACCGCGCGAATGCGCTGTCCGATTTCTCTATCTGTATTCATTTCTGCACCTTAGTTTATATTAATATCCCAATACCTACTTTGTCAATTTTAATATTTTTACTATCGTCATTCCACATTTATATGAGTGTTATTAACACTGTATTACAGTGTGTTTTTTCAAAAAAAATATAAAGGCCTTTTGTTACCTTTATATTTTTTCATTACACTTATGATATTTTATTGTCAAACATAATATGTACTTTACTTTCCTTCTTTTGCAAAGTATTCTTTTACAAGTTTTACCACAACTCCTGATAATAGGAAAACTGCAATAAGGTTTGGTATTGCCATCAATCCATTAAAGGTTTCGGCTATGCTCCAAAGAAGTCCCAAATCCATTGTAGCTCCCACAATGGCAACTAAAGAGTATACCAGCATAAAAGGCTTGTTTACCTTTGAGCCAAACAAGAATTCGATACATCTTGCGCCATACAGTCCCCAGCCTACAATGGTCGAAAATGCGAAACAACACATTGCCACCGCAGTAAAAATTGAAACCCAGTTACCGTATGTTGAGGTAAATCCTGAGATTGTAAGCTCTGCTCCTGCTGCGCTTCCAAAGTTAATAGGCACTTCACTACATAAAATAACCAGCGCTGTCAGGGTACATATAACAATAGTATCCACAAACACCTCAAATATTCCAAAGAATCCCTGCTTTACCGGCTTTCTTGTATCAGCACATGCATGGGCAATAGAACCTGTTCCCAATCCTGCCTCGTTGGAAAAAATTCCTCTTGAAACACCTTTTTTCATGCTCATAAAAAAGCTTCCAACTGCACCACCTGTTACAGATGCCGGATTAAAGGCTCCCTCTATTATTAATGAAAAAACTGATGGAATATTTTGTATGTTTAATGCAATTACACCTATTGCAAATACAATATATAAAAGTGCCATAAAAGGGACCAATTTTTCAGTTACCTGACCTATTCTCTTAATTCCTCCTAAAAGAATCATTGCCAATAAAACAGCTAAAATTATTCCAATTATAAGATTTACTGTTTTTGCACTATCTCCTGACATTATTCCATAATTTTCAAGAGCTGAATCTATGGCAGTTGTAATTGTATTTACCTGAGTTGCATTTCCAGTACCAAATACTGTCAGAACACCAAATATTGAAAACAGATACGCCAACCAGTGCCAATGCTTCTTTAATCCGTTTTTTATATAATACATTGGGCCACCAACTAATTCACCCTTTTCATTTTTTTCTCTAAAATGTACTGCAAGGGTTACTTCAGAAAATTTGGTACACATTCCAAGTATTGCAGAAATCCACATCCAGAAAACTGCTCCCGGTCCACCTATTGCAATGGCTCCTGCCACTCCTGCAATATTCCCCGTTCCCACTGTAGCTGCCAATGCCGTACACACAGCCTGAAACGGTGTCATTGCACCATCTGCCGCCTCTTTCTTTTTGAACATCCTACCGATGGTAACTTTCATTGCATAAGGGAATTTTCTGATTTGTATAAATTTTGTTCTAAAACTCAAAACCAGTCCCACTCCAATAATACATATCATTGCCGGGACACCCCATATAAAATCATTAACTGCTGAGTTTATACTTTCAATAACTGATGTCATTTCACTTAATCCTTTCGCCTTTGTATCACCCACGATATTATTAAAAAAAAGCACGCATAACTGTTTGATTATACCATAAAAAAGTAAAAACTCCAATGCAGCTAACTATTTTAAATATCTCATAAATATATTAAATTTCCACTTTTATAAACTTTTTCATAATATCCACATCAATTATACCCTCAATATTAATAATCATCCCCTCACTCATAATTATCTTATGCTCATATATATTAATTTTCTTTACTTTTCCTGTGATTTTCCTATATTCTCCACCTGCTTTTTTCACATCAGGCACAAAATATGTAAAAGTCACAGTTATATCTTTGTCTATATTATTTTTTATAAATTGTAATTTCTCATTTATTCTTATTTTTTCATCTTCATCTAATTCCAGTTTTTTCTCTGTGAGACGTGCCGACTCATTAATTTCCTCTTCGTGACCTGTAAGAGCTGCAAAAGGCGAGAACTGGGCAGCCCTGTCATGTAAAGACATCCTGGGATGTGTCTTAGACACATGGTGAGGTAAATTAATAATATCATTGTAATTGTCATCCTTAGAATCGTTAATCATGCCTTATGACCTCCAATCTGAGCATTCCTATCCTTTGCTGTAGCTCCTTTTTCTAAATTCATACCTTTAAGTACCGCATTTTTGCCAAATCGCTTTTTTATGTCAATCATGGCTTTTTGCATATTCTTTTCTCTCTGTAAACTCTCCTTTTCCTTAGCATTTTTCTTACCTAATTCATTGTAATCCGTAAAGAAATCCAGTTGCTTAAACTGCTTGCTTTCCTTTATTGAATCCTCCCATACAACCTTATTTGCCGTTATATTTATTCTTCTTATAAGTAGGCTTTTATCAACGGTTTCATCATATGCTTTCGTTACAGCTTCCATAATAATTCTGGTGGATGAGGTCTGATAATCAAGATTAATGGTTACGTGAGCATGTTTAGGTATTCTTCTTCCATAACGGTCTATAGTTATTTCTCCCTGATATTTCCCACGTTTTTTTGAATTAAGATTCTCAATATCATATCCTACAGTTAAAACCAGCTGATTGGTGACAAGTTTTTTATCCACCAAATCCAGTACCAACGCATCTGTCATTTCTTTTACAACCAACCTTGCCTTATAAAAATCATAAGGGCATTGCAATACCTGACCTGAACCCAAGCTATTGGTTTCCGGTCTGTATGCTTTAATATCAGCTATGGTACAGGGTTCGTACCCCCATGCGTGATCTATGAGCAATTCAGCATTTATTCCTAAAAGTTTATAAAGTAAATCTTCATTATGATATTCATTCTGTTCTCCCAGAGAACATCTGGCTATATCCCCCATAGTAAACAAACCATTTTCTTCTAACTTTTTGGCATATCCTCTCCCAACTCTCCAAAAATCCGTCAATGGTTTGTGATTCCACAACAACCTGCGGTACGCCATTTCATCAAGCTCAGCTATACGGACACCATCCTGATTGGGCTCTGTGTGTTTTGCAACTATATCCATGGCAATCTTACACAAATACATATTAGTGCCTATGCCTGCCGTCGCCGTAATTCCTGTTGTATTTAACACATCACGAACTACCATGCTTGCAAATTCCTTAGCAGTCATCTTATAAGTGTTAAGGTATGATGTAACATCCATAAACACCTCATCCACAGAATATACATGCATATCTTCCGGTGCAACATACTTCAAATATATATCATATATACGTGTACTGTATTCCATGTAAAGCGACATTCTGGGAGTTGCCACTACATAATCTAACTTAAGGGCAGGATTCCTCCTAAGTTTCAAATCATCATAAGATTCTCCCTGAAATTCTCCACCCGGAGCCTTTCTTTTACGCACCTGATTAACCTGTCTTACCTTCTGCACCACCTCAAAAAGTCGTGCTCTGCCGGGAATACCATATGCCTTAAGAGAAGGTGAAACTGCAAGGCAAATAGTTTTCTCTGTTCTACTAATATCTGCCACTACAAGATTAGTAGTCAATGGGTCTAAATTTCTCTCATTGCATTCCACAGATGCATAGAATGATTTTAAATCTATGGCTATATATGTTCTTTTCTGTGACATTTTCCCTCTCCTTAATTTAAATTGCGCCTCATGTCTCGAACATTTGTTCTAATACTATGATAGCATATTTTTTATAAAAGTCAACTTGGAATATATTGTTAAAAGTTATTTTCTTGATTTAATATATTTATTTATGGTCATAAATGTAAATGTTACTATTTTTTTAATGTATATTTATACTGTATTATTTAATCAACGTCAAAAGAGCCCTCCACACCACAGTGCGAAGGGTTCTTCCCATTTCAAACATTAATTCTTATGATACATTCTTTCATCTTCTTCATATTTCGGTTCGCAGGTAAGCTGGATTCCCAACTTTTTAAAAATCTGCTCATCAACTGATGAAAGTAAAACTGTTGAATGTGCATCGCATCCCTTTAATAATGGAAGTTTCTTCATTGCTTTCATGGCAATTTCATTATTTGCCGCTGTAGCTGATAATGCCGTAAGCACCTCATCAGTATGAAGTCTTGGGTTTTTGCTTCCAAGGTAATTTATCTTCAAATCCTGTATCGGGTCAATTGCCTTAGGGTCAATAAGTTTTACTTCTTTATCTATGCCTGCCAAAACTTTTAAAGCATTTATCAAAGCTGAAGAAGCCGCACCAAGAAGCTCGCTTGTACCTCCTGAAACAATAGTTCCGTCTCTTAACTCAATAGCCATTGCCGGATTTCCATTTTCATTCTTCTCCCTTTCAAGAGCAACAATTGTAACTTTTCTGTCTTCCACAGTTATTTCTGCCTGCTTCATTAAAAGTTCTAACTTACATATGTCATCTTTTGTTGTGCCGTTACGTCTCTTTTCGCAAAGGCACTTGTAGTATCTTCTGATAATCTCCTGTTTTGAAGCTTCACGACATGCCTCATCATCTATAATGCAGTTTCCTGCCATATTTACACCCATTTCTGTTGGTGACTTGTAAGGACTTTTCCCAAAAATAAGTTCAAACATTGCATTTACAACAGGGAAAATTTCGCAGTCTCTATTGTAATTTACAACCGCTTCGCCACGGGCTTCTAAATGGAATGGGTCAATCATATTTACATCATTTAAATCTGCTGTTGCAGCCTCATATGCCAGATTAACCGGATGTTTAAGAGGAATATTCCAAATAGGAAATGTCTCATATTTGGCATACCCTGCATCTACACCTCTTTTATGTTCATGATACAACTGTGAAAGGCAAACTGCCATCTTTCCGCTTCCCGGCCCCGGTGCAGTAACTACAACCAGTGGTCTTTCTGTTTCGATATATTCATTTTTTCCGTAACCTTCATCACTGACAATAAACTCTACATCACTTGGATATCCTGGAATTTTGTAGTGTTTATATGACTTAATGTTCATGGAATCAAGCCTTTTAATAAACAGGTTGGCTGACGGCTGCTCTGCAAATTTTGTAAGGCACACACTTCCTACAAACAATCCCACTGACTGAAATTCATCAATAAGTCTTAAAACATCCATATCATAAGTAATTCCGTAATCTCCACGTACCTTATTGTTTTCAATGTCTTCCGCACTAATTGCTATAACGATTTCTGCCTGATCCTTAAGCTGTAAAAGCATCTGAAGCTTTGAGTCCGGCTCAAATCCCGGCAAAACTCTTGAAGCATGGAAATCATCAAATAACTTTCCACCAAACTCCAAATATAGCTTGTTTCCAAACTGGGCAATTCTTTCCTTAATATGTTCTGACTGCATTGTCAGATATTTCTCATTATCAAAACCTTTTTTAAACATTTTACTTAACCTCTTTTGTTTTGCAAATTAAATCCACCCGTAATTTTATCATATTTAGATGGCTTTTTGAACCATAATATATTTTCTTTTATTGCAGACTTTTTTCCTTCACCCCAAAAAAAAGAGATGTTGCCCTCTGCTAACACCTCTTCACCAATTTTTGCTTATTCTGTTTATTGTCCCTGCAGCAATTTACGCCTTTTCGTCCCCTTAACATCCCCTTCTACAATCTGATACTGTTTGGATTTCTGTGAATCCTTTCTCTTTGTGCAATCTGCTTACTGTCTTTTCCCGGCAAATTTTTTTCCTGGCATGCTGATATTACTCCCACAAAAAAACACATTGTACCTTTAGGAATCAAAAATGCCTGAGAGTCCAACATTCGCATACAGCAACTCGTCATTCTTTTTATTTCCTATCTTTTTGATAGGATTAATTGTACATATATTAAATATGTTTGTCAATCATTTGCCTGACCTGATTGTTTTTTCCCTAGTGGGCAGGGTTGGACTCGAACCAACGATGTTTCTAATGTAACGGATTTACAGTCCGCTGTCTTTGCCGCTAGACTTACCTGCCCATAATAAGTCCCTTAGGACTCACTCTTTTTAGTACATAATATTTCATGCACCTATTGATATATTTAATTTATTATCTGTGACAATAATGTCATCAATGGGAACGTTAAAAACTGCTGCTAATACAATTAAATTATCCAATGTTGGCATTGCCGCACCATTTTGCCATTTGTATATTGCATTAGGAGTTGCAAATCCCAATATATTCTGTAACTCCTTAACAGATAATCCTGACTGTTTTCGTAAATTCATAATTCTTATTCCTGTTCCCACTGTATCTATAATAGGTAATATACACATCTTTTTTTCCTCCACTTATACTTATTGATTCATTTGCCAGTAGTAATAAAAAAACCGCCTATCTTCTCAAAAAGATAAGCGGTGAATTAAATTCTAATTATGATTTTGTCTTAAAGACATCTATAATTATCATGTTGATTTTTGCTTTTTGCTTACCATTTTCGAGAGCACATTAATAAGACTCTGTCCGTATACCTGAACGAGCTTGTAATCTTCATAATAATAGTTATAGCTGTTAGCAAATTTTAACTCAAACATGATTTCTTTTCCTTTCCCGATGGATTATCCACCGCATTTAACATTCTCTGTAGTTCATACTTTAACATATATTGTTTAATTTGTCATTCTTCCGGTAGTAGAAAGTATAAATTTCATTAATAGAATTTAATTAATATTTATTTAGCCTTAATGCTTACTTTTTTACCTGAAAATGCTATTCCCATTTTCAGAATATTATAAATTCCTTCTTCTTTTAGTTCTGAATCATAAAAGCTGACAGATTTATCCATATATTCTGCTATTGCAGTTTGCTCCTGTCTGAAATCTCCTTTGTATACTATGCAGACTGCCACTATAAACAGAAAGCATATTACCCATGTTACAGGCTCGCAAATACATATACATAAGGATGGGCTAGATTATGATAAAAACTTTAAAGAGTGCCTTGGCAGCACTCCCAATGATTATCTGTCACATATACTTCTTAAAGATATGATTGAATATATAGGAATTTAAATATGCTAATACGGCAAATCCAATAAACAACATTACATATACGACACTTCCCGCTGTCTTTCCCAGCAGAACAATCAATATAATTGGCAATAACGTTATAAGCAATATTATCAAAGTCCATGGGAAATGACCTATTCCCATAAGTAATGCATTTTTAAGTGTGTTCTTTACAGTATTTTCAAATGTACTTTGAAGTGCCATGGCGTATAAAAAAATGAACAGAATGGTAAGTGCTGCTGCAAGCATTAATCCTTTAAGTGCTGTTGTCATTACTGTTTTTTTAAGACTATTTATTATATATAAATCTATCGTAGGAATCATTGCTGCTACTAACAATATAATCCACATAACCGTTGACTGTCTAAAATTCTCCTTGAACAATTGAAAAAAATTTCTAAAAATATATCCTTCTCTGTTCCCTGCCATCTTTTTAGTCACTCCGTAAAGTGCCGTTGTTGAAGCACCTATAGTAATTATAGGCAACGAGCACAAAACAAATATCAAATTTAAAATTACCAAATCTGCTATTTTTGATACCACTTCATAAAATTTACTATCTATTCCAAACACTTTTTTCTTCCTCTCTATACTTCTTTTACGGAATCTCTTTCTAAAAGTTCAGCTTGGAAAATCAACTGTTTCTTCTCATCTTTTCCATTTATAAGATTCATTAACAGTTCTATTGATGATTTTACCATCTGTTCACATGGCTGCTTCATTGTGGAAAGTGATGGATGAAAATATTTTGACATTTCAATCCCATCGAACCCTAAAACAGAATAGTCATCAGGTATTTTCCACCCTGCTTCTGAAATAGCTTTGTACGCACCAAATGCTGTTAAGTCAGAAATAGCATAAAGTGCAGAAAATTCCTCTTTAGACTGTAACAATTCCTTTGTAACCTGATAACCATTAGCTACTGAGTATTCAGGAATGTCATCTTTCATATATCTTATAAGATTTTTGTTAACTTCAATTCCATTATCTGCTAAAGCTTCTCTGTAACCTTTCAATCGAAGACCACCAACTGCCTGATCACCCCTTTTGCCTGAAATTATAGCAATCTTCTTGTGACCCTTCTTGCAAAGATAATCTACTGCCTTGTAACTTTCTTTTTCGTCATCAATAGAGACTGAAGAACAGTTTCTTTTAGGAGCCATCATATTAACCGCAACAGTACATAACACATATGGCACACCTATTTCTTCTAATCTTGTATCAAGATAGTCCATCTGACCTCCAAGGAAAATCAAACCTTTAAGTCTTTTTTCTTTGGCAAGCTGTACTGCTACACTTACCTCATCCTGATCTTCCCCTACAGCTTGAAGTAAAAACGTATACTCTAATTTTTTTAATTCTTCTTCAAAACTTTTCAACATTCCCTGAAAGAATTGATTATCTATACCTTTAATTAAAAGTGCTATCGTATTAGATTCTGTCATTTTTAAATTTCTTGCACTATTATTAGGCACGTAATTATATTCTTTTATAACTTTTAAAATTCTTTTTCTGGTATTCTGATTAATACCCGGATCATCATTAATTGCTCGAGAGACAGTGCTAATTCCAACACCACATATTTTCGCTATGTCTTTTATTGTTAAATTTGTCATGTCTTCCCCCCTTTCATCTAAATGTACTAAAATTTTTTAATTCCATAATTTGGTATTTTATCATATACATATCATTATGTAAAAAACTGCGAAATTTTTTCGCAGCTTTTTATCATTTTATTTCTATCCTCTGCCATAAAGAACTGTTAGTTCTTTAATAGTAGCTGATAATTTTTTAGTTATCTGTCCGGATTTTACTCTCCAACACCAATTTCCGCCTAAAGTTGAAGGATGATTCATTCTGGCTTTATTGTCCAAATGAAGATAATCCTGTAACGGAATAATACATGTATTGGCTGTTGATGCCTGAGCCATACGAATAACTTCGTCAACCAACTCATCTTTATCATCAATTTTTCTGCCAATATATTTTTGAACCATCTCAACCTCTTCTGGTCCAATGCTACCTAACCATCCCTTTAGTGTTTCATTGTCATGAGTTCCTGTATATACTACACAATTCTTATTATAATTGTATGGTAAATACTCTCTTGGACCTGAAGAATCTCTGCTATCAAATGCAAACTCAAGAACTTTCATATTAGGGAATCCTGAATCATTAACTAGCTGTCTTACTGAATCAGTTATATAACCTAAGTCTTCAGCTATAATGTTAACATTACCTAAACAATATTTTATAGCATTAAATAAATCTATTCCCGGTCCTTTTTCCCAGTGTCCATTAGTTGCATCCTCATCCCTAGCAGGTATTGAATAATATTCATCAAAACCTCTAAAATGATCAATTCTTACAACATCATATAGCTGAACACTTCGCTCTACTCTTTTTATCCACCAATCATAGTTGGTCTGTTTATGATAATCCCATTTGTATAATGGATTTCCCCACAACTGGCCTGTTGCTGAAAAGCCATCAGGAGGACATCCTGCAACTGCTATAGTTTTTCCTTTGTCATCTATTTGGAATAACTCAGGGTGTGACCACACATCTGCACTATCATAAGCTACATATATTGGAATATCTCCAATAATTTTCACACCATTATCATTGGCATATTTTTTTAATTTGTACCATTGCCTATAGAATTCATACTGAACAAATTCATAAAATTCTATTTCTTCCTTTAGCTCATTCTGATAATACTCCATTGAGTATCCCCATCTGAGTTTTATGTCTTCTGCCCAGTTGTCAAAGCTTTGGCCTTTAAATCTTTCCTTTATAGCCATAAACATTGCATAATCATTTAACCAATATTGGTTTTCATCTTTAAACTTTTTAAATTCTTCCCTTTCACGGATATTACTTCTTTTGTATGCTTTTTTCAAAAGTTTAAATCTGCCATTATACAACTTTTCATAATCTACTTTGTCAATCTTGTTACCAAAATCCACCTTGTCACATTCTTTTTCTGTTAATAATTTCTGCTCAATCAACTCTTCTAAACTTATAAAGTATGGATTCCCTGCATAAGTTGAAAATGACTGATAAGGAGAATCTCCGTAACTTGTTGGTCCTATAGGTAGAATTTGCCAGTATTGCTGTTTGGAATCTTTCAAAAAATCTACAAATTTATATGCTTCTTCAGAAAAACTTCCTATGCCATATCTTCCCGGCAAACTGGAAACGGGTAATAAAATTCCACTAGCCCTCATAGTCCCTCCTAATATTATATCTTATTAACCTTTTACTGCTCCTGCAGCTACACCCTTAATAATATGCTTCTGACATGTTAAGTAGAAGAATATTACAGGTATAATACTTAAAATGATAAGTGCCATTATTGCACCTAAATCTACTGAACCGTAGCTTCCCTGTAAGTACTGAATATGAATTGGAATAGTTCTGTACTGATCAAGATCAAGAACCAAATATGGAAGTAAGTAATCGTTCCATATCCACATAATTTCAAGAATACCTACAGATATTAATGTTGGTTTTAACATTGGAATAATAACAATAAAGAATGTTCTGATTGGTCCACATCCATCAATTGCTGCTGCTTCTTCAATCTCAAGTGGTAAACCTTTAATAAATCCTGTGAACATAAATACTGCCATACCTGCACCAAATCCTAAATATATAACCGGAATAGTCCAAGGTGTATTAAGTCCCAATGAATCTGCTGTATTTGACAATGTGAACATTACCATCTGGAATGGTACTACCATTGAAAATACAAATAAGTAATATACTATCTTACAAACTATGCTGTCAACTCTTGCTATGTACCATGCTGCCATTGATGTACAAAGTAGAATTAACGCTGTTGATAAAACTGTAATTACAAAACTATATAATACCGATTTAAAAAACGGATAATTTCCAAATGTAAAACCTTTGATATAGTTTGCCCAACCTACTAACGCCTCACCAGTAGGCCATGCAAATGTGTCTGTTTTTACAAAGGTGTTAGCTTTGAAAGAGTTCATTAACACAATAAATATAGGACTAACATAAACTAAAGTTACAATTGTCATTATTATAGTCAACGGTTTTCCATGCTTTGATGGAATTTCACTTGTCTCTTTCATTTTTTTCTTTTTCGGTGTAGCTTTCACTGTAGAATCTTTAATTGTTGAATTCACTGTTTTCTCATTGTTCATTACTGCTGCACCTCCTTAGATCTTGTTGCCTTAAGCTGGATAATTGATATACCTGCAACTAAGATAAAGAATATAACGGCTTTCGCCTGGGCAACTCCCTTACCTGTAAGAGACTGTCCGTAAAATGTGTTGTAAATGTTAAGTGCCAACATTTCTGTTGTCTTTATAACTGAACCATCCTTTAACTGTTCAAACGGCTGTCCGTTTGTTAAAGCTAAGTTCTGATCAAAAAGTTTAAATCCATTTGTTATTGTTAAGAATAAACAAATTGTAATTGATGGCATAATATTTGGAATTGTAACTCTTGTCAATGTCTGCCATTTTGTTGCACCATCAATTTTTGCTGCTTCAATTAGTTCCCCCGGAACTGCCTGTAAACCTGCAATATAGATAATCATCATATATCCTACCTGTTGCCAGCACATCAGAATAATTAATCCCCAGAAGCCATATCTTGTTTCCATAAGAATTGAAGTATTAATTTTTCCTAAAACGCCATTGAAAATCATACTCCAAATATAACCAAGAACAATACCACCTATAAGGTTAGGCATAAAAAATGCTGTTCTGAATAAGTTTGCTCCCTTAATCCCCAATGTTAATAAATATGCTATTAAGAAAGCTAACACATTTATGATAAATAGGGATACTATTGCATACAAAGCTGTATACCAAAATGCATGTACAAACGATGCATCCTGAAATGCGTCCATATAATTTCTAAAACCTACAAAAGAAGCATCACCTATTGTAACAAATTTGCAAAATGATAAATAAATACCTCTAAGGAAAGGATATATAAATCCAATGCAAAATGCTAAAAATGTAGGTGCCAAAAATAAAAGAAAGCATCTTTGAATAGGTTTACGAAGAAGTTTAGAATTAACAGATGTTCCACCATTATGTTTTTTCTTTTTTTCTTTCACTTCAATCTCCTCCTAATCATTATTCAAAATAGAAACTCTAAAAATTTTCTATTTTTTAATAAAGGGGCAGGCACTGCCCGCCCCACAATGTGTTAATAGTTTAATTATGAATTTTATTCTTATTTAAAATCTTATTATTTGTTAGCAGCTTTGTACTGAGCAGCCCAGCCCTGAACGAATGCTGTCTTAACATCATCCCATGATCCGCCTGCGTCATATTTATTCATTGCTGCCACAAGACTTGCTCTCCATTCATCTACGTTAGGTGTGTAGTTGAATGCCCAGTCTACATTGTAGTTTCCTGCTTCAAGTAAATCGTTAGCATTCTTTAAGAATACGTTACCACTGTCTGCTGCATTCTTATAAGGGATTGCACCAAACTGTTCTGCCATAACTTTTGTTCCTTCTTTTGATGTTACTAACCATTTCATAAAGTCAAGTGTTGCCTTCTGATCTGCTTCTGAAGCCTTAGCATTAACTGCCCAACAGTTTTCTGTTCCTGAACAAAGACCTGCTTTTTCTTCACCTTCAACTCCACAGTAAATTGGAATCATCTGCATATCATCGTCTGAAATTGACTTTTTCAAAGCATCATATTCCCATGTACCATTCTGGTAGAATACTGCTTCGCCCTTCTTGAATTCGGCTTCAGCATCGTAACCACCTGTTGCTAAAGTATTCTTTTTATATTTGCTGTTGTTGATGTATAAATCCCAAACATTCTTAAAGTTCTCTAAATATGTTCCCTTAATTTCTGCAGGGGCTTCCTTCCATCCGTCATCTCTTCCTTCATAGAATAAAGGCATGTTAGCTAAGTGACCTGTAAATCTCCAAGCTGAAGCATCATCAAGACCTGATGATGTAAATGCATCAAATCCAAGCTTGTCTGCTCTCTTGTGGATATCTTCTGCAACTGACTTTAATGAAGCGAAATCCTTAATGTCTGTAATTTCATGTCCTGCTTTCTTAAGTAATTTCTTATTTACAATAATTCCGTAACTTTCATAACAATAACCAATTGATGCAACCTTACCGTTTTCATCTGTTAAGTTAAATGCATCTGTATTTAATTCATTGTAAACATCTGTACCTTTAAGATCGATGCAATAATCATTCCAAGTCTTAACTGCTGCCTGGTTACCAACAACAAATAATGTTGGAGCTGCTGACTTACCCATCTCAGATGTCAATGTTGAATTGTAGTTTCCTGAAGCTGCTGTAACTACTTTTACCTTTACTCCTTTTTCTTTCTCATATGTCTTTGCAATTCCCTGTAAAGCTTCATCTGCTTCAGGTTTAAAGTTTAACCAGTAAACTGAACCCTTTGAATCTGAGCCTGTTTTTTCGCTCTTTGAACTGCTACCACAACCTGCTAATAATCCTGCTACCATTGTTGCACACAATGCTACACCTAATAATTTCTTACGCATATTCATTTCTCCTTTTCTTAAAAGTTTCTATTTAGGTTCTCCGTCATTTCCAAATAATTGTTTGTACTTACAATCTGTTTGGAAACGTTTCCTATGTACTGATGGTAGCACTTTTCGGAAACGTTTACAATACTATTTTCACCATTTCTTCACAATTCAGCCTTTTAGCTAATTTTTCGTCTTTTTTTTATGCATATTGTACAATCGTGAGACTGTTTTTATGTTTTTTTTATGCAGTTAGAATATATTTATCGCTTTTCCTTCTAGTAAATATACTATTATACAAGACTTTTTTCTATTTGATTGTTAGAATTTCAAGAATGATTTTTAATATTTTTAGATGTGATTTTACTTTGATTTTTTTATCTTAGATTAAAAAACTAAACCCGTACTTTGATAACTGAAAATAGCTAAAAAAGTCTAATTTACAACCATGTGACATTTATACTCTTAATACAATTTTGCACCTGCTGGGATTGCAT
>OCHA01000137.1_pt1 | contig 104062 bp, 86 predicted proteins | sample 1538591 | NCBI WGS metagenome assembly OCHA01 (sample SAMN04571710, study PRJEB22368) | human gut metagenome | biome: human gut; material: stool | host: Homo sapiens | place: Luxembourg | collected 2012-09-06 | reverse complement strand
GGTTCATACCCGTGGTGTCGAGGGTTCGAATCCCCCTCTCGCTATTAGATGAGAAAGTACCGAATAGTCGGTACTTTTTTCTTTATAATAATTAGAAACTGTGGTATACTAACTATTCGGGTATTACCCTATGGAGGTACACATGAGAATAGGAATGGGATATGATGTCCATAAGCTGGTTGAAGATAGAAAATTAATATTAGGAGGAGTTGATATTCCATACGAAAAAGGTTTGTTAGGACATTCAGATGCAGATGTGGTAGTTCATGCCATAATGGATGCTCTGTTAGGAGCTGCAGCATTAGGGGATATAGGAAAGCATTTTTCCGATACGGATGACAGATATAAGGGAATATCAAGCATTAAACTTTTACATCACGTAGGGAAATTGTTAAGAGAGAATAATTTTAAGATTGGAAATATAGATGCAACAATAATTTGCCAGAAACCAAAGCTTGCACCTTTTAGGGATGAAATGGTAAAAAATGTTGCCAAAGCATTAAATATCGAAGAAAGCAGAGTATGTATTAAAGCCACAACTGAGGAAGGATTGGGATTTACAGGTGAAGGTCTTGGAATATCCTCACAGGCTATAGCTTTATTAGAAGAAGGTTTAAATGAAAACGTATAATTTAAAAACTATTAAAGTTGAAGATTATAAATTACTTGATAAATATTACAGAATGAGAAGACCTCAGGCAGCAGACAGCAATCTTTTGGATTTATATCTATGGGAGAATTGTTACCCTACTAAGTATTTTACTACCGACAAAGGACTTATGTGGGTGGCGAAAAGCGAGGATGGACAGTTTTATTCAGCCATTCCCTGTTGCAGAAATGAGGATTTAAGGGAGTGTTTTTTAGAAACTCAGGAGTATTTTAATAATTGCCTGAAAAAGAAACTGACTATGTATGTGGTGGATAAAGAGGCAGTGGAGATTCTTGATTTACCTAAGGATGAATACGTGGTAGTCCCTGATAGGACATATTTTGATTATATATATGATGCTGAAAAATTAAGAACTTTCAGCGGTAAAAAATATCATGGCAAGAAAAATCATTTAAATGCTTTTAAAAGGGATTATGAGGGACGATATGAGTTTAAAATATTAACTAAAAATAACGAAAAAGAGATTCTTGATTTTATTGATAAATGGAAAATAACCAAGGAGCATTCACAGGAGCATGAATTTATTGATAGTGAAGCAAAGGGTGTAAAGTTTTTATTGGATAATGAGGAATATCTGGATTATAAGATGGCAGGTGTCTACATTGATGGCGAATTAAAGGCGTTTACCATTGGAAATTATTATAAAGAAGAGGACATGGTGTATATACCGGTGGAAAAAGCCGACCATAACATAAGAGGATTGTATCAGTATATATGTAGCGAGTTTTTAAAGGAAGTTTTCCCCATGGCAGGAAAAGTAAACCGCGAGGATGATATGGGACTTGATGGACTAAGAAAGTCAAAGGAGTCATATAATCCTATATATATGATTGAAAAATATACTATAATTCAAAAATAAGAGAGAGTTATTAATATGATTAGATTGTTGGAAAGTTTTGAGAAACTAAATATCAGACCCCTTTATGAACATTGTTTCAGTGAGGATGGAAAAGAATTTACTGATTATTATTTTTCAAAGTGTCTGCCACATAATGAAGTGGTGGTAAATGAGCAGGATGGGAAAATTGTGTCTGCACTTCACCTTATCCCTAAAAATCTGGTTGTGGGTTCCCTTAAGACCAATGTAATGTATATATACGCAGTGGGGACATTTGCAGGCTACAGGAACAAAGGTTATATGCACGAAATCTTCAATGAAGTTTTAAAGAAAATGTACGAAAACATGGATGCATTTACTTATCTTATTCCATCAGATGAAAATAATGCCGCCATATATGAGAGATTTGGCTTTAATTATGTTATGGACAAATTTGAGATAACTCCTACGGAGCATAGGAGGAAGGCAACTCATTCACTTATATTAAGAAAGGCAGATAACAGTGATTTGGTGAAATTATCAATTTTTGCCCAGTCAACAGCCTATAATAAGTATAGCGTGGTAGTGTCAAAGGATGTGGAGTATTTCAAAAGAATAAAAGAACTTATAGATGTTGAAGGCGGACATATTGACATATACGTGGAAAATAAAGTTATTGTGGGATATAGAATATGGATTGACCATGAAATATTTGAGGAAGTTTTAGATAGCAGCATACAATCTTTAAGTTGGGAAAGTGATGTAAGAAAGCCATATGTTATGGCAAGAATAATAAATATAAGAAAAACCCTAAGGATGTTTGAATTTAAAAACATAGATGAGATTGTGTTTAAAATAACAGATCCTATTTTAGATGAGAATAACGGTTATTTTGTTATGACACAAAAACATGGAAGTATAAAATTAGAAAAGAAGTCTGAAGGGGATATAGAAGGTGAGCCTGACTTTGACATAGGAATAGGCGAACTTACTGCACATATATTTGGGTATAAGTTGATTCCGGGATTGCCGGCAGTATGTAGAAAAGACAGCTTTTTTATAAATGATTACGTTTAATGGATAAGGAGTACAAAATGAAGATTTATAACACATTATCGAGAAAAAAAGAAGAATTTGTTCCTATAGAGGAAGGTAAGGTAAGAATGTATGTATGTGGACCTACAGTGTATAATCTTATACACATAGGAAACGCAAGACCTATGATTATATTTGATACTTTCAGAAGATATTTAGAGTATAAGGGATATGAGGTTAATTATGTTTCTAACTTCACCGATGTAGATGATAAAATCATTAAAAAGGCAATTGAAGAGGGAAGCACCGCTGAGGAAGTATCCCAGAGATATATAAAAGAATGTAAAAAAGATATGGCAGGAATGAATGTTAAACCTGCTACAACACATCCACTTGCCACTCAGGAAATTGATGGCATGATTGATATGATTAAAACGTTAATTGACAAGGGTTACGCATATGATTCTAACGGAACTGTTTATTACAGAACAAGAAAGTTTAGTGATTACGGAAAATTATCAAAGAAGAATATAGATGATTTAGAGGCAGGACACAGAGATATTAAGGTAGCAGGAGAGGAATCAAAGGAAGATCCTTTAGACTTTGTTTTGTGGAAGCCAAAGAAAGAGGGAGAGCCGGCATGGCCATCACCTTGGAGTGAGGGAAGACCGGGATGGCATATTGAGTGTTCAGTAATGTCTAAAAAGTATTTAGGAGACGAAATAGATATCCATGCAGGTGGTGAGGATTTGATTTTCCCACATCATGAAAATGAAATTGCCCAAAGCGAGGCAGCTAACGGATGTTGCTTTTCAAAATACTGGATGCACAATGGATTTTTAAATATTGACAATAAAAAAATGTCAAAATCTCTTGGAAATTTCTTTACAGTAAGAGATATTGCAGAAAAATATGACTTGCAGGTACTTAGATTTTTCATGCTTAGCGCCCATTATAGAAGTCCCCTTAACTTTAGCGATTCATTAATGGAAGCAGCAAAGAATGGATTAGAGAGAATAGTAACTGCCGGAGAAAAAATCAGGGAAGTTATGTCTAATGGAAAAGCTGGTGCTATTTCTCAGGAAGAAGAGAAACTGCTAAATGATGCAAAGGTATTTGTAACTAAGTTTGAAGATGCAATGGATGATGATTGCAATACGGCAAACGCCATTACAGCAGTATTTGAGCTTGTAAAATTTTCTAACAGTAATTTAGGTGATAATTCATCCAAAAAATTTGCCAAGTCATTATATGATGTATTAAGCAGGCTTTGTGATGTTCTTGGAATCATCCTTGAAAAGGAAGAAAAGGAAGTAGGGGATGAGGGCTACATTGAAGAAATGATTGCAAAACGTGCCCAGGCTAAAAAAGACAGAGATTTTGCATTAGCAGACAGCATACGTGATGAACTGGCAGCTAAGGGAATTATCCTTAAGGATACAAGAGAAGGAACAAAGTGGAGCAGAAACTAGGAAATATATGATGGAACCGGATTTGTTTGGAATAATTAGAAAGAAGATGGAGTTAAAGGAGATTAATGTAAATGATTATTCTCCTTTGACCCTTGCCTATATTGGAGATGGCATTTACGAAATTGTAGTAAGAACCATTATTGTAGATGAGGCTAACAGACAGGTAAACAAAATACATAAGGCATCTTCCCAACTGGTAAAGGCACAAAGTCAGGCAAAAATGATTCATTTAATAATGGATATGCTGACAGAAGAGGAAAAGTCCATATATAAAAGAGGGCGTAACGCAAAGGCTGTTACAAGAGCAAAAAATGCCTCTATGTCAGATTACAGGGTAGCAACGGGATTTGAAGCTCTTATGGGCTGGCTTTATTTAAGTGGACAGTCAGACAGAATGATGGAGCTTATGAAAACCGGTATAGAACTTTTTAAGCAGGATAATATTAAAGAAGTATAAAGAGGTTATAATGAGATACGAGGAATTTGTAATAGAGGGAAGAAATGCCGTAATTGAGGCTTTTCGCGCAGGTAAAACCATAGACAAGCTTTTTGTTTTAGAGCATTGTAAGGAAGGCTCTATGAATACGGTGCTTAGGGAGGCCAAAAAGCAGGGTACTGTTATTAACTATGTAAAAAGAGAAAGACTTGACCAGATGTCAGAAACAGGAAAACATCAGGGAGTCATTGCATATATTGCAGCTTACGAATACGGGTCAGTTGAGGATATTTTAAAAAAGGCAGAGGATAAAGGTGAGCAGCCTTTTGTTATTATTTTAGATGATATTGAAGACCCGCATAACTTAGGGGCAATTATAAGAACAGCTAATTTAGCAGGGGCTCACGGAGTTATTATTCCAAAGCACAGGGCATCAGGGCTTACGGCAACAGTAGTTAAGGCATCAGCAGGAGCCATTAATTATACCCCGGTAGCAAAGGTTACAAATATTTCCAAAACCATTGAGGAACTTAAAGAAAAGGGATTGTGGTTTGTGTGTGCAGATATGGATGGCACAACAATGTACGACCTTGATTTAAAGGGACCAATAGGCCTGGTAATAGGAAACGAGGGAAAAGGTGTAAGCCGCCTTGTAAAGGAAAAATGTGATTTTATTGCAAAGGTGCCAATGTTTGGGAATATCGATTCTCTTAATGCTTCGGTAGCAGCAGGGGTTTTGGCATATGAAATAGTGAGACAGAGATTAAAATAAATAATTAAAAAAGCATCATAGAAATATGGTGCATTTTTAATACAATTATTGGAGGATAACATATGATTAGATTTGCAACAATAGGTACAAATTTTGTGGTTGAATGGTTTTTAAAATGTGCGGCACAGGTAGAGGGGCTGCAATATAACGGAACATATTCCAGAAACATTGAAAAAGCAGAAAAATTTGCCAAAGAGCATAATGGAAATCTTATTTTTGGTAATTTAGAAGAATTAGCAAAATCAAAGGATGTAGATGCGGTATATATTGCAAGTCCTAATTCTTTGCATTATGAACAGGCACGGCTTATGATAAAAAACAAAAAACATGTAATGATAGAAAAGACCATTACCAGCAATTTAAGAGAACTTAATGAGTTATGCCGGTTAGCTAAAGAGAACAATGTGGTTATAATGGAAGCCATGCGTTCAGTGTATTCACCGGGATTTTTGGCAATAAAAGATGCAATGAAAAAGATAGAGCCTGTAAGAAGAGTGGAGTTTCAGTATTGCCAGTATTCATCCAGGTACGATAAATACAAGAACGGAATAATTGAAAATGCCTTTAATCCGTCATTTTCTAATGGAGCATTAATGGATATTGGAGTATATTGCGTCCATCCGTTAGTAAAATTATTTGGATTGCCGGATGAAATAAAGGCAACAGCTACCATGCTTCCTGACAGTATAGACGGTCAGGGGACAATAACCTGTGCATATGACGGTATGATAGCAGATATTTCCTATTCCAAGATTACCAATGGAAGACTTCCAAGCCAGATTCAGGGAGAAAAAGGAACTATATTGATAGAGGACATACCAAATCCGAGAAAAATCAAAATAATATATAATGATGGTTATGAAGAAAACATAGAGAATATTCCATGTAAGGATTTGAATTTGGAATATGAGGCAGAAGAATGGGCAAAACTTATTAATAAAGGTGAGTTTACTGACAAACATATAAAGTATTCCGTAATGTGCATTAAGGTTATGGATGAAGCAAGAAGACAGCAAAATATTGTATTCCCTGCAGATAAATAAAGGATAGAATTTATACTTTCAGCACTGGCGTCATATAATTAAGTAAATATATTTTCAGGAATAGGGTATGATAAAAAAAATATTAAAAGGCGAAAGAGGCAGCGGGTTAAAAGGAATACTGTTTATTATTGGTATTTTTGCCATAGCTTTCTTTGCCGGAGAAGGCGTGGGGCTGGTAAAAGAAAAGGTTTTACCTGCTAGTAATGTTATTGAAAATGGTGAAAACTGGGGACTGGGATTTGGAGAAAGTGGAACTCAGCCTACGGGAACGGAATCACCGGAGGTTATGAAAAAATATAATGCCTTCTATATAGGAAGCGGGGATAAAAAAGAAATATATTTAACCTTTGACTGTGGATACGAGAATGGAAACACGCCTGCTATTTTAGATGCATTAAAAAAGCATAAAGTAAAGGCAACTTTCTTTGTGGTAGGCCATTTTTTAAAGGAAAACGAAGATTTAGTTAAAAGGATGGTAAAAGAAGGGCATACTGTAGGAAATCATACATATAATCATCCAAACATTGTAGGAATGGATAAAGAAAAATTTGCAAATGAGGTAGGACAGGTGGAGGAGCTATATAAAAGTATAACGGGAAAAAACATGACTAAGTATTACAGACCTCCCCAGGGAAAATACAATACGGATAATTTGAAAATGGCTCAGGAAATGGGGTACAAAACATTTTTCTGGAGTTTAGCATATGTGGACTGGAACAGGGATTCCCAGCCTACTAAAGAAGAAGCATTTGATAAATTGTTATCACGGATACATCCGGGGGCAATTGTTTTATTACATAACACATCAAAAACAAATGGGGAAATATTAGATGAATTGCTTAGCAAATGGGAAGAAATGGGGTATACTTTCGGAGTGTTAAAAAATTTGAAATAAAAAGCAGATTTTTTCGTTTATAGGATTACAGGTAAAAATATATATGCTATAATATTAAGTGGTGTGAAATAAAATTCCCCAATGTACAAATTAACCCACAATAGTGGAAAACAAGAGATAGGAGATTGTGAATATGAAAAGAATGGCGAAGAAAGCCATGGCATTGACCCTTGCAATGTGTTTGACATGTACGGCAGTGCCAACTATGGCAAATCAAAGTTTGAAAGTAACCAAAGAGAAAAAAGCAGTAAAGAGCAGCAGAAATTATGTTGAGGGTCAGGCTATTGTTATGTATGGAAACACTAAAACGTCAACAAGAAGTGCCGGCAGCAACATTGCAGATGATGATATGGAAGTTGTAGAAACATATGTTTTTAATTCAGATACATCAGTTAATGCAAAATCGGCTAACAAGGTTAGTGACAATGGATTTTCAGTGTCATTAGTTAAGTCTGATAAGTATAGTACCAAGGAATTAATTAGTATCTTAAAAAAGAAAAGTAACGTTAAATATGCTGAACCAAATTATAAAATAAAAGCATCAGACTACAATGACAGTTACTATAAGTATTTGTGGGGACTTGACAATAAGGGACAGAATAACGGTACAGAGGGCATTGATGTAAATGCAGACACACCATTATTAGATAATAAGGACAATAAGGAAAGAGTAATTGCAATAGTTGATACCGGTATTAATTACCAACATGAAGATTTAAAAGATATTGTTTGGAATAATCCTTATAACAACAGAAAATTATATGGCGAGCACGGCTATGATTTTGTTAATTATGACACAGACCCTATGGATGATAACGGTCATGGTTCACATTGTGCCGGAATTGCGGCAGGAAAATCAAATAATGGAGTTGGAATTGCCGGAATTGCTAAAAGTAACAATATAAAAGTAATGGCACTTAAAACTCTCAATGAAGAAGGCAGCGGAAGTGGAATGGATGCCATAGGAGCGTACAATTATATTTACAAGGCACAGCAGTTAGGTGTAAATGTAGTAGCTGTAAATAATTCCTGGGGTGGCTCAGCAGATGAAGAAGATGAAATTATAAAAAATCTTATTGAGCTTGTAGGAAAGAAAGGCGCTATATCTGTATGTGCAGCAGGAAATGATGGCTCTGATAATGATGAAAACTTAATGAATAATTATCCTTCATCTATAGATAGTCCATATATAATTTCCGTTGCAGCTTCTAATGAAAAGGATGAATTGGCAGGATTTTCAAATTATGGAACAGAGAGCGTTGACATAGCAGCTCCCGGTGCTGATATTTTATCAACAGTTTCATATAATTGCTTTAATCCGGGAATATATGATAACAAAGATAAATTATGTAGTACATATGTTAATTTTGATAATGAAAGCATTTTGAATGTTTTTAATGAAGAAGGAAAGATGGTAGCTACACCTGAAAATAATGAAGTGGCTTACGGAACATTAAGTGAATCTGATGGAACTATGAATGTATCAACTACAAATAGTGAGTATTTTGGAGAAAAGTCTTATAACAACAAATCACTTAAATGGGAAATAAAAGGTGCACAGAAAGATGGAATGTATTTTATGTGCCTTCCATATACAATGAAGTCATCGGATACAGGTACATCAGCCAGTGCTATGGTTAAGGTAAGTGGTCCAAAGGCAACAAATGATGACTGGTTAGGTGGTGACAATTCGGTAATTTATGCCATAGATTGTAAATTAGACAAAAACGGAAAAGTGGATATAAGTGATTTAGATACTCTTGAAGATGGAGTGTTTGCCAGTGCTTATATAGATGAAAACGGTAATTACTGGTCTCATTTTTCAGGAGAGGTATCATCAAAGAGCAAAAAAGATGAACAACATGTAATATTGTTATGTGTTAGCTCATATGAGGAAGGTGATTTTACTGTTTATGTAGACAATTGGGGCATAAGCAGGGAAAATGTATCACCGGATGAATTTGGTATGTATGATTATTACAATGGAACATCTATGGCTACTCCATATGTTACAGGTGCTGTTGCAGCAGTGGCTAATGCATATACAAATGAAAATGCACTCCAGATAAAAGCAAGAATTTTAGGAAGTGCAAGAAATAATCAAAATTTTGAAGGCAGGATATTAACAGGCGGAGTACTTGATTTATCTAAAATAGGTAATCCGACTATGACTATAGACAAGATTAAGTTTAACAGTAAAAAACAGATAGAAATATCCGGTTATTACACAGATAATGCTGAAGTATATATTAATGATAAAAAGATAAGTACAATATCAAATAATGGAAAGACAATTCTTGTTGATGGTAAATCATATCAGAATAAGTCAGTAAAGATAAAACTGGTTAAAGGTGAGCGTTCATATGAAAAAGAATACTTCTTTGCTACCGGTACCGGTTTCAACGTGGGACCATCTGTAGATGCAGAATTAAATGGCGGACAAATGATTTCTAATGGTGGAAATTTGATATATATAGATGGGGAAGGTACAGTGTCACAAGGAGTGGAATACAAAGACGAAGATACAGGTAAGGATGACTTTTACTGGCGATACGGTACGTTTGGTTTTTCATCAGATGTATTTGGAAAAGAATATGAAAATGCCGCAACTGCTTCGATTTATAATGAAACAGATTATGTATGTTCTAATGGTGTTGTTTATGGTTGTATAACTCTTGACGAAGGCTTTGCACAAAATACTATTTTGGCGTACTATGATAATGAAAAGGGTTGGAAGAAGCTTTCTAATATGCCTAAGGAAAAAGAAGGATTAAATGGAGTTATACTGGCTTCATATAATGGTGAACTTTATTTAATGGGCGGTACTGATGAAGATGATAATTTTTCAAAGACAGTTATGAAATATTCAACAGCATCTAAGAAGTGGTATTCTGCAAAGAGTTTACCGGAGGGCAGAGCATATTCAAAGGCTATCCAGGTAGGTAAAAAGATTGTTGTTACATTAGGTTCAAATGGTACAATGAATGTTCCGGCTAACCTGATATATGATGGAACAAAATGGACAAAGTCAAAAGCAACTATTGGAAAATCAATTGATACCCAGATAATTGAGGGCAAGAATAAAAAATTTGCTGTTTTAATGGGTGAAATTGGTCTTGTAAAAGGTGGAATCATATATACAAACTTACGTGTAGATTCATTAGGTGATACTTTCACATATAATATTGCAAAGGATAAGTTTATTGCTTCAAAGTATGCACTTAATGCATCAAATCTTGAATTTGATAATTTATATGCTACAACAGCAGGAGATAAATTATACGTTGTATATGGTTTTGCAATGGCTGATGACGAAGGTAAAGAATTTGGGTCTAATAAAAGCAAGCTGTCAAATAAAGATTTTTATGATGAAGATGATTATGAGGATGATGCAAAGATATTATGTATTCCGATAGATTCCGGTGCGGTTTATGTTGAAGATACATCTGAGTTTGGTGCTTATGTAGAAGGTACGGGTTATTATCTGCCGGGAGATACAGTTACCTTGAAAGCAGCAGTAATGGATAAGAAAGTTAATATAAGCCAGTTCATAGTTAATGGAAAATCTGTTAAGAAGGGCAAAACCGGTTATGTATATACTGCAAGAGCATATGACTTACCGGCAAAAATCACGGCAAGTGTAAAAGCAGAGTATACTGATATATATATAAAGCCGGGAAAAACATCTGTTAAGAAAGCAGTAAGGGCTAAAAACAATAAGAGCATAAAACTTACACTTAAAAAGGTAGGTGCAGCTTCAGGATACCAGATTAAATATTCTACATCAAAGAAATTTGGAAAAAAAGTCACAAAAACTGTTAATACTAAGAAAAACATGGCTGTAATAAAGAAGCTTAGTGCTAAAAAGACATATTATATTAAGGCAAGAGCATACCGTAAAACAGGTAAATCAAAGAAATATGGCAGCTGGTCTAAGGTTAAGACAGTTAAGGTAAAGAAGAAATAAGAGGAGAAGTTAATGAGTTACGCAGATAAAGTATTTGTTGATATGTGCAGAGATATTCTTGATAACGGTATAGACACAAAGGGTGAAAAGGTCAGACCAAAGTGGGAGGACGGTACTTTTGCATATACCATAAAGAAATTCGGGGTCGTAAACAGATATGATTTAAAGAAGGAATTTCCGGCAATAACTCTTCGTAAAACAGGTTTCAAAAACTGCTTAGATGAGTTACTGTGGATATGGCAGAAAAAATCTAACAATGTAAATGATTTAAACAGCCATATATGGGATGCATGGGCTGATGAAAACGGCTCAATAGGTAAGGCATATGGCTACCAGTTAGGTGTTAAGCATCACTATAAGGAAGGTGATATGGATCAGGTAGACAGAGTTCTTTATGATTTAAAGAACAATCCTTACAGCAGACGAATACTTACAAATATTTATGTACATCAGGATTTGTCTGAAATGAATTTATATCCATGTGCATACAGCATGACTTTTAACGTAACGAAAAATAAAGAAACAGGGAAACTTGTATTAAACGGTATGTTAAATCAGCGTTCCCAGGATGTACTTACTGCAAATAACTGGAATGTTTGTCAGTATGCAGCTTTGGTTCACATATTGGCTCAGGTAAATGACATGGAGGTGGGAGAATTTGTCCATGTAATAGCTGATGCTCATATTTATGACAGACATGTTCCTTTAGTTGAGGAATTAATCAGCAGAGAGCAGCATCCGGCACCAAAATTGTGGATAAATCCTGAAATTAAGAATTTCTATGATTTTACGGTGGATGATTTAAAATTAGAAGATTATGTTACAGGTGAACAGATAAAAATACCTGTTGCAGTTTAGGAGGAACAAAATGAATTTAATTGTTGCAGTGGATAAGAATTGGGCTATAGGCTACAAAAATGATTTACTTGTAAGCATACCTGATGATATGAAATTTTTCAGGGAAACAACAACAGGAAAAGTTGTTATTATGGGAAAAAATACATTAGAAAGTTTTCCTAATTCAAAACCATTAAAAAATAGGGTGAACATTGTAATTGCTCTTGAAAAAGATTACAAGGTAGACGGGGCTACAGTGGTTTATTCTATAGAAGAGGCATTAGAGGAAGCTAAAAAATACAATACTGAAGATGTATTTGTAATTGGTGGAGGAAGCATTTATAAACAGATGCTTCCATACTGTGATACTGCATATGTTACTTATGTTGACTATGAATATGCAGCAGACACTTTCATACCTAATTTAGATGAAATGTCGGATGAATGGGAAATGGTTGAAGAAAGTGAAGAAAATACTTATTTCGATTTGGAGTATTATTTCAGAACTTATAAGCGTAAATAATATCAATTGATGTTATAAAAATAGAGTTGCAATTTAAGCATTTAACAGGCTTAAATTGTAACTTTATTTTTATGCTAAAAAATAGAACCGTAATAAAAAATAGTGATACTTGAAAAATACAAAAAAACAAACAATAATTAAGTTAATATATTAAAATATCAATAGGAGGTATTATGAAAAAAGAGTCGATAACAAAGAAATTTAAAGCAATGATATCTTTTGTTTTGGCGTTAGTGCTATTGGTTCAGCCAATAACTATGCCTAAAGATGTGTATGCATCGGGTAATGTTAAACTTGAAATAAATGGTTTTCAGATAAGTGCAATGTTAGAAGCATTTAGAACCATTTACTCTGTATCGGAAACAGATAAAACAGATGAAATAGGATTGGTATACGGACTTACCGATTCGGTTTCAGAAGATGAAATGATAGTAGGAAGCTTAAATACTACAGTTCATTCATATGCAGCAACACCATTGGGAGAGACAGGCAAAAAGTACAGTTCATTGGATAATGCAAAAAGCTACTGTCTTACAATGGAATTTATAAAAAATGCAGAGTTTTATAAACAGGGCATAAGTGTAAGGGCATATGCTAAATTAAAAGATGGCAGTTATGTTTATAGCAATATAAGCACAATGTCTGTATATGACGTAGCAGGAAAACTTTATAACAGAAATCTTATGAGTAATATGAGAGGTCATGAGTATCTGTATGATAGTATTCTTTCTGTTGTAGACAGTTCATATAAGAAGGTGGATTATATGAATAGAAATACTATTGTTACAGCAGAGGCTGAGGAAAATACTACAGTAGCACCTACTGAGAAACCGACAGAACCGGAGACTACAGCAAAGCCTGAGGAAACAACTACAAAGGCTGAAGTAGATCGTACTACATATAAGAAACCGGGAGTTCAAAGTGAAGGTGCTGATGCTGAGGTGGCATCAAATATTTCCCTTAATAAATATATTGACGGAATTGATACGGAATTTTCATCTACAAAAGGAAATACTTCTAACAATGAAGGAATAAATAACTTGTTTGATGGAAATGTAAATACAAAATTCTTTACAGGGGATGCACCGGTTATTTCCATCGCATGGAAAATGAAACGTGCTACCATAATCAGAAACTACACATTAGTAACAGCAGGTGATGCAGCTACTTATCCACATAGAAATCCATATAAATGGAAATTGTTAGGCTCTGTAAACGGTACTGACTGGGTACAGCTTGATGCAGTGGACAATGGTGGAATAGGTCATGAAAATAACAAAGAATACTCATATGATACTGATGCTCAAAAAGCATGTCAGTTCTTTATGTTAAGAATTGAGAGCAGTGGTGATGATGGAAAGTTGTATTACGGCTCACAGTTGTCAGAAATATACATAAAAGGTGATGTTGTTCAGAAAACAGAAAACATTGGTGTTGATTTAGATGACCATATAAGTGGAATTAACACATCAGCTACAACTGTTGTAGGATATAATGGAAATGAAGGTGTTGAGAATCTTTTTGACGGTGATACATCAACAAAATTATTTACCAATACTGCAACACCATGTTCAATAGCGTGGACAATGAAGGAAAGCACATCATTATATAGTTATACTTTAACAACTGCCAATGATAACGCTACATATAAGAACCGTTCAATAAAATCATGGGTGTTATATGGTTCAAATGATGGAAATAACTGGGATGTAATTGACACGGTAAATGATAGTGGAATAATGGATGTTAATTATGCTGATTATACATACATTGTAGATAACGTTGGCTCATATAAACATTTTAAATTAACAGTAACAGAAGGATATGGAGATTCATTCCAATTATCGGAAATTAGCTTAAAGGGATGTGCATTATTACTGGAAAATGAGTACGAAGCTATTTTCACAGGAGACTGGGATCAGGTTACTGCAACAAACTATAAGAAGAATCTTAAGGATTTATTCTATCAGGTTTATCCACGTCAGTATACAAGATGGGGAACAGGTTCAGAACCTAAGAGAATGTTTATAGTAGCAGATAAGAGTTATGACGGGGTTGCATACACTATGGGAAATTCCATTGTAATTTCAGTAGACTGGATGAATTCTAATCCGGTAGGTATAGGATATTTCTCTCACGAGCTTACTCATGCAGTACAGCAGTACGGAAATGTTACATCTTCCGGTCCAGCGTGGTGGGTTGAAAATATGGCGAACTATGGTGGATTCCGTTATTACCATTGGGCAACTGAAGACAATGTCCAGGTATACCAGGCAAGTGATACATCCCTTCAGGACTGGGGATATCAGGCATATGGCAATAACAAATGGTTCTTTGCATATATGGATGCAAAATATCCTACAACTAAGTCATCTGACGGAACTGTAAAATTAGGACTTATTGATAGCATAAATAATATGTTAAAGACAAATAAGGGAACACAGTATGATGATAATCCAAAGAACACATCTACACCGTGGAACAAGCTGGTATATCAGATAACAGGATATGACTGTATTGAGTCACTTCGTCTTAAATATGTGCAAGAATTGAAGAATGGTACATGGGCATTTACAGGATTCAGATATTATCAGGATAACTGGATAACAGAAGGAATAGCAGGTGTTGATAATCCTACTTATCCTATGATTGGTCCTAAAACTCATGGCTCAAAAAAAGCCGCAAAGCTGGATACAGCTGTTACAAGTGGAAACAACTTGTGTAGTGGAGCGTCAATTCTTCATACATCAGGTCAGACAAATGTAAATGAAGCAGCTGAAAAGTTAATTGACGGAAATCTTGATACGAAATGGTGTTCAAGGAGTTCTTCCGAATCAACATTTAACGGTGTAATGCATTCAGCTAAAATTGACTTAGGAAGTAAGAAGACGTTTAATACATACACAATATACAATACACAAAGCAAAGAAAATTTTGCTAATGCATCAGAGTGGGAAATATTGGTATCAGAGGATGGAAAGACATGGACATCTGTTGATTATCAAAATAACAACAATAATTCGGTTTCATCATATAATATTGGTACACAGACAGCACGTTACGTTCAGATTAAAATATTTAATCCGGGAGATAGTGCAGGTACAATAAGGCTATATGAATTCCAGTTGTATAACAAATAATATATAAAAAATACCCCCTATAGTCGTATTAATTTAATTAAATATGGCTATAGGGGATTTTTTATTTCATTAAATTAAGCTCATGATAAAGGCGGGCAATTGGAAGTCCCACAACATTATTATAATCTCCATTGATACCTTTTACATATACGGCAAATTGTCCCTGAATACCGTATCCTCCGGCTTTGTCATAGCAATCTCCGGTAGAAATATAGCTGCTTATTTCTAGGTCTGTCATAGGATATAAAGTAACATCTGTAGATTCAAAAAATGAGTAAATTTCTTTATGCTTTGTATTAAAATCATATTTTATTAATGTAACTCCGGTATAAACCTTATGAGTTGAATCCTGAATGGATTTAATCATTGAAAATGCTTCTTCAAAGTTTTTAGGTTTTCCCATTATTTTACCGTTTTTGGTAACTATGGTGTCGGCACCAATAACTAAAAAAGACAAATCTTCAAAAGCCATAAGAGAAAAATCTATATGAGACATAAGCTTGTTAAAAACATCGTCAGCTTTTTGAAGGGAAAGTTCTTTTACAATATCGGAAGGGATAGATTTAGTGATTTTCTCATCAACCTCTGATTTTATGATTTCAAATTCAAAACCTGCCTGCTTCATAAGTTCACATCTTCTGGGAGATTGGGATGCTAAAATAATTTTTGTTTTATCTAAATTAATCATATTTGCTCCTTAAACTTTAATATAAATACCAGTATAATTTACCAGTGAAAATAAATTTTGTAAACAACTAACAAAGTAATATTTTTAAGGATTATTATAGATAGAAATGAAAGAAAGGAGAGCAGTGGATGAATAAAATAAGAAAATATATTGTTACAATGCTTGTAATTACCATGGTAACTACAGTGGCACCAATATGGAATGTTTCAGCAAATAATACTGTAGGTAAAAAGGTTACTGTCACAACAAAAAAGAAAAAGGTTAAAAGAAAAAAGAAACCTAAAGCCTATATAAAGGTAGCTAAGGTGAAACGCACAAAGAAAGCGGTAAAGGTGAAGGTTAAGTTCATTAACAAAACTAACCGGGAAAAATACTATGGTGAGGTATACTTTATCAAAAAATATCTTAATGGAAAATGGCGGAAAGTTGAGTATGGACATGGTGGTAAAATGGCTTTTAATAGCATAGCGTATGTACTTCCTAAAAAGTCATCGGCATATAAAACATATAATCTTACATATGCATATAATAAAGAAGACCTGCAACCGGGAAAATATAGAATATATGTGGACTATGATGTGAAGGCTAGGGGACGGTATGCTACATTCAGAATAAAAAGATAATCTATAGTAAAAAATAACAGCTTTTCTAAATATTAGAAGGCTGTTATTTTTGTGAGGATTTTTATTGGTATATACAGGAATAATGTATTTTATTAGTGCAAAAACATGATTGAGTAATAAAGAAAAACGTTGTAAATCCGTTAATTTTTTCTAATATCAATAATTATTTATTGAAAAACGATAAAAATATATTGACTTTCATACATTAGAGGATTATTATGAATTGTAAGGATACCAGTAAATTAAAACTTTAAAAGGAGGACAAAATGAAGTTAAATATTATCAGATTTACAAAGGCTGTTCTTGATATTATGTTTGTTTTAGGAATACTTATCACAGCCACATTACCTTTTCTACTGAAAACATATGGAAAATATGTGGAGCCGGGAATAGAAAAGTACATATGGCAAAACAGTGTGGTATTGGGGCTTTGTGGAATATTTTCCCTTATGATTGTATGGGAGTTAAGAAAAATGTTTAAAACCGTAATAGCAGATGACTGCTTTGTTAGAAATAACGTGACAAGTCTTAAAAAAATGTCCATATACAGTGTAGGAATTGTATTTTTTATGGCAGTGAAATGCCTATTTAACATAACCCTTGCCACTATGGCAATAATGATGGTTTTTATAATTGCAGGATTATTTAGCCGTGTACTGGCACAGGTGTTTGACAAGGCCGTAACTTATAAACTGGAAAATGATTTAACAATATAGGAGGTGCCCGATGGCTATAGTAATAAATTTAGATGTGGTTATGGCACAAAGGAAAATGGGCTTAACGGAGTTATCCCAAAAGGTGGGAATAACTCAGGCAAATTTATCTATTCTTAAAAACAATAAGGCGAAAGCAATCCGTTTTTCAACATTAGATGAAATATGCAAGGTTTTACAGTGCCAGCCGGGAGATATATTACAGTTTGTGGAGGATTAATTTATGGAAAATAATATGAGAAAAGAAATGGAAGAGAAAGAAAAACAGGATTTTAAGGTGCTGGGATTATCGTCATTTATATATGCAGTGGTACTTACTTTTTGCCTTTACAAGAATTTTTCGGGAATTACCAATGTGCTGTGGACAGTGGCAACGGTAATTTATATTGCGTATGTGGCACGTAAATATGAAAAAAAGCAAAAGCCAATAAATATTTTTTATGATTGCGTAATCATACTTCTTGGAATTTCAAATTTTACTACGGATAATCAGAGTATTCTGTTTTTTAACTATATGGTGATTTTCATAGCCATAGCAGTAAATATGATATATATGTTTATTGACATAAAAAAACTGGGAATGTGCATTCAATCCATGGCTGTGTGCCAGTGTATATTGGGATGCATAGGAGAACTGTCAAAGCCTTTTACCCATGGAATAAAAGCATTAAAAATGGATAAAGACCGAAATAAAAATATAAAATACATATTAATTGGTGTAGGCTGTGCTCTGCCTGTTGTAATGATGGTAACCATTATCTTAGCCAGTGCAGATAGTGTTTTTAGAAACATGATAGTTAAAATTTTTAAATTAGATACTCTTATTCTTAATTTAACCGGAATAGTAATTATGATAATTGTATCTTATGCCCTGGCATATGCATTTTCTTTTTATGTGAAAAATGGAAAAGTATACATAAATGAAAAAGAAAACAAGATGGCTGCACTTCCCGTTAATATAATTATGTCAATGGTAGCTGTTGTTTATGTGATGTTTGCCACTATACAGGTGGTATATCTATTTGGTCATGGAGGCAGTCTTCCTCAGGGATATACATATGCACAATATGCCAGACAGGGATTTTTCCAACTGTTGTTTTTAAGTTGTGTAAATGTTCTTGTTATACTGCTTACCATGGAATTTGTAAAAGTAAATAAATTCATGAAGGTGATTTCGGGAGTAATATGCCTGTGTACATTTATAATGATATTTTCCAGCGGATACAGAATGAAAATGTACATAGAAGAGTATGGTCTCACTTTTTCAAGGATTTTTGTATTGTGGCTGTTAGTTGTTATAGGTATGGTTATGCTGGGATTAGTCATTAAAAACTTCCATAAAGAATTAAATTTATTTTCCTTTTCAATGGTAGTTGTAATATGCTGTTTTATTGTTTTGTCCTTTAGTCATGTTGATTATATTATAGCTAAATACAATTTATCCCAGTGTCAATATATTATGGATAAGAATAAAAATGATGACCCTTATGAGATAAATATTTATGTGGATATGGATTATATCATTAATCTTTCAGCAGACAGTGTGCCGGCGGTTTTGGATGAGAAAAATGAGAAGGTGACACGATATTTAAACAAAAAGAGGTATTATAAGAAATTAGAAAAATACAAGGACGGTGGAATAAGGAGTTTTAATTTATCAAGATATAATGCAGGAAAGAATGTAAAGTAAATATCAATACCATGGAAATAATCATTACTTGATTTTCTGCACATAAGGGTTATAATAACTTTGTTTAGTATGTTCTTTTATGGGAGGATAGATAATTGAGAATTATTATTGCTGGAGATGGAAAAGTTGGCGCAACTCTGACTAGAAAATTGTCAGCAGAAGGGTGTGATTTAACTTTAATTGATTCCAATCCAAAGGTGTTAGAGGCAAGCTTAGAGAGATATGACGTTATGGCAATTCAGGGAAACTGTGCATTAATGTCAGTATTGGATAAGGCTGAAATCAAAAAAACAGACTTGCTTATTGCAGCTACCGGAGCAGATGAAATTAATTTATTATCTTGTATGACAGCACATAAGATGAATGACAGATTACATACAATAGCAAGAATAAGAAATCCGGAATATAGTGAACAGATTTATAACATGAGCGGAGAATTTGGGTTATCTATGGTTGTTAATCCTGAAAAGCAGGCAGCAATTGAAATAGAGAGATTGCTTAAATATCCGGGATTTTTACAGAGAGATACCTTTGCAAAGGGAAAAGTTGAAATTGTGGAATTAGAAATTGATGGAAAGAGTGTTCTTAAAGATGTTTCCCTTAATGAACTGTACGGAATAATTAAGTGTAAAATACTGGTTTGCGCAGTTAGAAGAAATGGTGTTGTTGTGGCACCGGATGGTAACTTTATTTTAAGGGAAGGTGACCGTATTTACGTTACTGCACCAAGCACCAATATGAGTATTTTATTGAAAAATCTTGGTATTATTACCCATAAAATTAAAAATGTAATTTTGTGTGGTGGTGGAAGAGTAAGCTATTATTTGGCAAAGAAACTAGAAGGAACGGGAGTGTCTGTAAAGATTATTGAACAGGATCCCGACAGAGCGAGAAATCTTGCGGAAATGTTGCCGGAGACAACTATTATCAATGGTGATGCCAGCAGAAGAACTATGTTAGAAAGTCAGGGAATAGAAAATTGTGATGCATTAATTACCTTAACAGGTATGGACGAGCTTAACATTATTATTTCCTTATATGCTAAAAGCAGTGGAGTGCCGAAGGTTATTACAAAGGTTGCCCATACTGAAAAAAGTAATATACAGGACAGCTTGCAAATAGGAAGCGTGGTTTGTCCTAAAGAATTGTGCTGCAATACCATAGTAAGATATGTAAGAGCATTAGAGGCACAGACAGGAGCGGCAATTTCAGTTCATAGTATAGTTGACGGACAGGTGGAAGCTTTGGAATTTTTAGCTGACGAACATACTAAAAATTGCGGAATGGCATTAAGAGATGTAAAAGTAAGAAAAAATGTACTTATTGTATGTATTACTCACAAAGGAAAAACAGTTATACCTGATGGTGAATCAAAGTTTGAAGTGGGAGATACAGTTATTGTAGTTGCTACGGGAGATGCGGTAATACATAAGCTTAATGATATTTTTGATTAATGAAAGGAAGTAATAATGAACTATAAAGTTATGGGTCGTTTCATCTCAAAAATATTGGCAGTTGAAGCGGTCTTTATGATACCAGCAATGCTAATAAGTGTCTTTGACAAAGAGTATAAGGCATTTATAAGTTTTGTCCTTAGTATATTAATTATTATGGCTGTATCAGCATTGTTATTTGTTTTGGGAAGAAAGGCAAAACAGCGTTTCTTTGTAAAGGAAGGTTTAGCCTGTGTAGGTTTAAGCTGGATAGCCATTAGTTTATTAGGATGTCTCCCTTTTTATATATCAGGGGAAATTCCACATTTTATTGATGCGTTATTTGAAATGGTATCAGGATTTACCACTACAGGTTCCTCAATTCTTCCTGAGGTGGAAACTATGTCTAGAGGAATGCTTTACTGGAGAAGTTTCAGTCACTGGTTAGGTGGAATGGGAGTTCTGGTATTTTTGCTGGCAGTTACTCCGGCTAATGGAAGAAGTAACAGATTTACTCTTCATCTATTAAGGGCTGAAAGCCCGGGGCCTAATGTGGAAAAATTAGCACCGAGAATGCGTGACACGGCAATGATATTATATATGTTATATATGGCACTTACAGTAATGAATGTAATATTTTTACTGTTAGGAGGAATATCGTTGTTTGACTCAGTCTGTACGGCATTTGGAACAGCAGGAACCGGTGGATTTGGAATTAAAAATGACAGTATGGCAGGATATAGTCCTTACATTCAAAATGTCTGCACCATATTTATGTTATTGTTTGGTGTAAATTTCAGTTGTTATTACCTTCTTTTGTTAAGAAGATTTAAAACAGTGTTAAAGGATGGGGAACTTAGATTATATTTAGGATTGGTTGTTGCAAGCATTACAGCTATAACCATTAATATTTACCATATGTTTGGAAGTATTGGGGAAGCTTTACATCATGCAGCTTTTACCGTAGCCAGTATAATTACAACTACGGGTTTTGCTACTGTAGATTTTGATAAATGGCCTGAGTTTTCTAAATCAATAATAGTTGTGTTAATGATGATTGGAGCATGTGCAGGTAGTACCGGCGGCGGATTTAAGTGTGGAAGGTTGTTGCTATTGTTAAAGAGCATACGACGTGGAATAAGAAAGACCTTAAATCCAAATAAAGTTGAAGTTATAAGAAACAATGGAAATGCTGTAAATGAAAAAGTAATTAGCGGAATCAATATTTACGTGGCAACATATTTTATTATTATTTTTGGAAGCTTTTTGCTAATAGCAGTGGATGGATTTTCAATTATTACTAATTTTACGGCTGTTTTATCCTGCTTTAACAATATAGGTCCGGGACTTGATCAGGTAGGCCCTACATGTAATTTTGGACTATTTAGTGATTTTTCAAAAATAATATTAATAATAGATATGTTAGCCGGCAGATTGGAAATATACCCTATATTAATATTGTTTTCAAGGGATGTATGGAGTTTCAAAAGATAGAGTTGTGAAAAAAATACCGGTGATGTATAATATCTTTTATGATTAGGAGATAGTTATGGAAAAGAGACGTATACATTTATCAACGGCACAATTTATACTTTTAGGATTTGTAGGAGTGATTATTATAGGAGGTCTATTTCTGATGCTACCGTGTTCTACACGTAGTGGAGAAGGGGCTTCCTTTTTAGACTCATTATTTACGGCAACATCGGCAGTTTGCGTTACGGGATTAGTAGTTCAGGACACGGCGACGTATTGGTCAGACTTTGGACAGGCAGTGATATTATTTCTTATACAAATAGGTGGAATGGGAATAGTTACCATTGCGGTAGCTTTTGCCACCATGTCAGGAAGAAAAATAGGTCTTATGCAAAGAACAGTTATGCAGGAGGCAATTTCTGCACCAAAGCTTGAGGGAATAGTAAGGCTTACAAGATTTATCATTAAAATGGCATTTGTAATTGAATTAACGGGAGCGGTTTTAATGTACCCTGTTTTTGCCGTTAAAATGGGGGCACTTAAAGGAATATGGTATTCGGTTTTTCATTCAATATCAGCATTTTGCAATGGGGGATTTGACCTTATGGGAATAAATGAAAAGTATTCATCCCTTACATCTTTTTCCGGCAACATTGTAATTAATTTAGTTATTGTGCTTCTTATTTTATTGGGTGGAATAGGCTTTATGACCTGGGATGATATTAGAACACACAAATTTAAATTTAGTAAGTATAGAATGCAAAGCAAGGTTATTTTGTCAGCAACCATAGGACTTATAGTTATTCCTTTTGTTTATTTTTATTTTTGTGAATTTTCAGGAGCAAAATGGCATATGTCAGGGGCAGACAGGGCATTGGCATCTCTATTTCAGACAGTTACCCCTAGAACTGCCGGATTTAACACTGTGGATTTAACTAAGGTTTCCGGGGCGGGACAGTTAATTATGATTGTGTTAATGATGGTAGGTGGTGCTACAGGTTCTACTGCAGGTGGAATGAAGATAACTACCCTTGCGGTACTTTTTGCTTCGGCAATATCGGTGTTTAGAAGAAAATCATCCACTTATTTGTTTAGGAGAAGAATTGCTGAAGAGGTGATAAAAAGTGCGGCAGCCATATTGCTGCTTTACAGCTTTTTGTTTCTTATGGGTGGAATTATAATATGTGCTGTGGATGGATTTAATATTATTGATGCATTGTTTGAGTCGGCCTCTGCATTATGCACGGTAGGCGTTACTCTTGGAATAACTCCTCATACAGGTGTGATTTCGAGAATTGTTCTTATGGTGCTTATGCTGTTTGGAAGAGTTGGCGGTCTCACAGTGATTTTTGCTACAGTATCAAGTAAGAGAAAAGATGTGGCAAAATTCCCGGAAGAAAAAATAATGGTAGGATAGGAGAAGCTTATGAAATCAATTTTGTTAATAGGACTTGGACGATTTGGGAGACATATTGCTGAAAATCTGTATGAATTAAAGCATCAGGTTATGGCAGTAGATAAAAAAGAGGATAGAGTAAATGCAGTATTGGATTTTGTAACTAATGCTGTAATTGGTGACAGTACCAATGAGGAATTCCTGAAATCTTTAGGTGTAGGAAATTACGATATATGTATGGTTTGTATCGGTGATGATTTTCAAAGTTCATTAGAAACCACATCACTTCTTAAAGAATTAGGGGCAAAAAAGGTTGTTTCAAGAGCTGCAAGAGATGTACATGCAAAGTTTTTGTTAAGAAACGGGGCAGATGAGGTGGTGTATCCAGAAAGACAGTTGGCAAAATGGAGTGCTATAAGATATACTTCCGACCATATTTTTGACTATATTGAATTAGGGAAGGAATACTCAATGTTTGAAATTGAAATCCCTAATGAGTGGGATGGCAAAACTGTAAGTGCAATAGATATCAGAGGACGTTTTGGTATAAACATAATGGCAATTAGACGTGACGGACGTTTGGATATAAATATTACTCCTGATATGGTGTTAACTGCAGGTTGGCATATGCTGGTTCTTGGCTCAAATAAGAACATAGAGAAATGTTTTCATATATAGGATAAAAGGTGAGAAAACGATTATTAAAATTTGTGGAATAACAACGGCTAATGAAGCAGAATATCTTAATAAGGTGAAAATTGATTTGGTGGGAATGGTATTATTTTTTGAAAAAAGTAAGAGAAATATTACTATAGATAATGCCAAAGAAATCATGAAAACTCTTGATGACAAAATAAAAACAGTGGCTGTGGTTGTGTCCCCTACTATTGACCAGATTGAAGAAATTGAAAATGCAGGCTTTGATTATATACAGATTCATGGAGAAATGCCTGAGGGAATATTTGATAAAACAGACATTGGGGTACTAAAGGCATTTAATGTAAATGATATGGAAATGTATGATGAGTATAGCAAGATTTCAGGTATAAAGGGTTTTGTTTTTGATGCGGCGGAACCGGGAAGCGGGAAAACTTTTGACTGGAATAGCATAAAGGATATTAAGAGAAATGAAAAAATGTTTATATTAGCCGGCGGACTGAATCCTTACAATGTGGCAGAAGCCATAGAAGCCGTGAAGCCTGATGGTGTAGATGTATCATCCGGTGTAGAGAAGGAAGATGGGGTAGGGAAAGACGAAGAAAAAATAATAGAATTTGTTAGAAATGCAAGAAAAAAGAAATCCAACCGCTCATAATTCATAAAATCCGGGAAATCTAGTAATGGGGTACCATTGGAAAGCAACAATTAAAAAATCCAACCACCAAAATAAAAATGAAATATTAAGACACTGCTGTAATTAATTTGATGACATAAATAATTAAATACCATCATTTATTTGCACCCTTTTTCCTTGACAAATTGTATATACTGTATATAATGTAATATATACAGTATATACAATGTATTGAAATACGGAGGTAACTTATGAAGATAATTATATCAAATCAGTCAGAATTGCCCATTTATGCTCAAATAAGGGAGCAGATTAAGGAACAGATTTTAAACGGTCAGTTAGAAGAAGGAGAGGTGTTACCGTCTATCAGAAGCCTTGCAAAGGACATTGGAGTTAGTGTTATTACTACCACCAGGGCATATAACGATTTAGAACAGGAAGGCTTTATTGCTACCATGCAGGGAAAAGGAAGCGTGGTGCTTAGAAAGGATAACGGCATAATAAGGGAACAATACCTTTTACGAATTGAACAGGGAATAGAAACGGCAGTAGAAACTGCCAAAAGCATTGGTCTGGCAAAAGAAGAGTTACAAAACATACTGGACTCATTCTGGCAGGAATAAAAATGCTTTATGACAGAAAGGAAAATTAAAATGAATAATATTTTGGAAATAAAAAATTTAAACAAAAGTTATAAGAAATTTGAACTTAAAAATATTAATCTGACTATTCCGGCAGGATACATAATGGGGTATGTAGGTCAGAACGGTGCAGGGAAAACCACTACCATTAACATGATTAATCATATATGCAAGTACAAGGAAGGAAGCATTAAGGTAGATGGAATTACATATGAGGAAAATCCGGTTAAATACAAGGAAAGTATTGCCTTTGTAGGGGATGAATCCTTCTTTTATCCCAGTGCCAAAATAAGTGTAATACGAAAAACTCTTAAGGACTTTTATCCTACATTTAATGAGGATAAGTTTAATTCATTTATAAAGAAGTACAATTTGCCTGAAAAGCAGAAAATAGATTATTTTTCCAGGGGAATGAAGGTAAAACTAATGTTTGCAGCGACATTTTCCAGGGATTCAAAACTGCTTATTTTAGATGAGGCAACTAACGGATTAGACCCGGTGGTAAGAGAAGAATTGTTAAATGATTTACAGGAATACATAGAAAATGGTAGCAGAAGTATTTTGTTTTCAACCCATGTCCTTAGTGATTTAGAAGAAATTGCAGACTATATTACCTTTATAGATGAGGGAAGAATTCTGATTAGTAAGCCCAAGGATGAAATGCTAGAAGATTATTTGCTGGTTAAGGGAGAACCGGGGCAGATTACCGGTGAAAATTCTAAATATTTAATTGGAATTGACCATAAAGCATACAACTTTGAAGCACTTATAAAAACAGAAGATGCAGAAAAAATAGGCTCAGGATTTGTTATTGAAAAACCGGAAATATCACAGATTATGCTTCACAGCATAAAGGAAAGGAGACAACATGAAAAACGCAATTAAATTTTTTAAATATGATTTAAGAAAAGGAAAGATGGTGCTGGTTTTATCCATAGTATTGTGTGCACCTTTTAGCCTTGTTATGGGGCAAAATGATGAAAACATATATTCCATATTTGCCTACATGTCATTAATAGCCATGATAGCACCATTGTCATTGTTTTCATATGAACAGAAGAGTGGCTGCGGTTTTGACAATATGCTGCCGGCAAAAGAAATAGAGAGAGTTTCAGGAAGATTTTTAACAGGAGTATTTTATATAATTCTGGAAATGTTAATAGCAACCATTTTATCAGCAATAATGATAAAAACATGGGGGAAAAGTTTTCCTGATCTTGGGGTGGTAATTGTGTTATCAGCCGGAGTGCCCTTTATTTATAACTCAATAATGAATACCATAATGTATGCAATGGGAACATCAGGTAATCCACAGCTAAAGAGAGTAGTTATGATTTTTCCAACCATGGTAATTTGGGGTGTGTTAAATGCATTCTCAGATGTATTATTACAGGGAGAAAATATAGAAGATATAGCTATGTTCGTTTCAAAACATATTAATTTAATTGCCGCTATTATATTAATAATAGGCATTGCCATGTATATTGGCGGAATAATGTTGTCTACTTACGTAGTTAAAAGAAAAGATTATTAAACCATTTTAAAATAAGATACTTCTTTATTTTTTTGACTTTATATGTTATTCTAGTTCTAGATTAAAATTGGAAGCAGTTTGTGCATAAAGCACCTTATTGCGACTAATAAAAACAGAAAAAAAGAGGAATATAAAATGAATAGAGTTTTACTTAAGTTAAGTGGTGAAGCCTTAGCAGGTGATAAGAAAACAGGCTTTGATGAAGAAACCTGTGTGGCAGTTGCAAAGCAGGTTAAAACTATTGTGGACAAAGGAGTACAGGTAGCTATTGTTATTGGTGGCGGAAACTTCTGGAGAGGAAGAACAAGCAATAAGATTGACAGACCTAAGGCAGATGGAATAGGTATGTTAGCTACTATTATGAATTGTATGTATGTATCAGAAATCTTTAGAACAGAAGGTATGGATACTAACGTATATACACCTTTTGCCTGTGGAACATGGACAAAGCTTTTCTCAAAGGATGAAGCAGTAGCTGATTTAAATAATGGAAAGGTTGTGTTCTTTGCAGGAGGAACGGGACATCCATATTTCTCAACAGATATGACCATGGTTTTAAGAGCAATTGAAATTGAAGCAGATTGTATCTTAGGAGCAAAGGCCATTGACGGTGTATATGACAGCGACCCGGCTAAGAACCCTGATGCAAAGAAATATGATGAACTTCCTATTTCTAAGATAGTTGATGACAGATTAGGTGTTATTGATTTAGCAGCCAGTGTTTTGGCAATGGAAAATAAAATGCCAATGCTTTTGTTTGGACTTAACGAAGAAGACAGTATAAATAAAGCCGTATCAGGAAAAAAAATCGGCACTAAAATAACTGTATAATAAAACATATTTTTAAAGGAGTAATAGATAAAATGGAAGAATTATTAATGACATATGAAGATAAAATGGAGAAGTCATTAGACAATCTTAAAGAGGAATACACAACAATCAGGGCAGGAAGAGCAAATCCTCATATCTTAGATAAAGTTAAGGTAGATTATTATGGAACACCCACACCTCTTCAGCAGGTAGGTAACATATCTGTTCCGGAGGCAAGGATGATTTGCATTCAGCCTTGGGATGCATCACTCTTAAAGGATATTGAAAGAGCAATTAATGCATCTGATTTAGGACTTACACCTACTAATGACGGAAAGCTTATACGTCTTGTATTTCCTGAACTTACAGAGGACAGAAGAAAAGAATTAGTAAAAGATGTCAAGAAAAAAGGCGAAAATGCTAAGGTTGCCATAAGAAACATTAGAAGAGATGCCATTGAAGCCGTTAAGAAAAAAGGCAAGGAAGATGGAATATCAGAAGATGAAATTAAAGGATATCAGGATGATGTTCAGAAATCTACTGATGCATATGTAAAGAAAATTGATGATGCCATAGATGCAAAGTCACAGGAGATAATGACAGTATAATATATGTGCTTATACACACTTACAGAGAATAGAGGGGACTATTGTTTCCTCTATTCTTTGCACTGTCAAAGATATTGTTTTACATAGGTTAATTTAGTGAAAGGCGGATAATGTATGGCTGAAAAAATAGACATTACGGGACTTAACATTCCACAGCATGTTGCAATTATTTTAGATGGAAACGGAAGATGGGCGAAAAAGCGTTTTCTTCCAAGAAACGCAGGACATGCAGCAGGGGCTAAAAATGTGGAAAAAATAATTGAAGATGCTCATGACATGGGAATTAAATATCTTACAATGTATGCATTTTCAACGGAAAACTGGAACAGACCGGAAGATGAAGTTAAGGCATTAATGAAGCTTTTAAGAAATTACTTAAAAGACTGTATTGAACGTGCCAACAAAAACGACATGAAGGTAAGAGTCATAGGTGATAAATCAAGATTAGATGATGATATTATTGACAGAATTAATGAATTAGAAGAATGTTCAAAGGATAATAAGGGAATTAACTTTATTATTGCCATTAATTATGGTAGCCGCGATGAAATAAGGCGTGCTGTTACAAAAATTTCACAGGATGTCAAAGATGGAGTTATAGAATCCCGGGATATATCTGAAAATCTTATTAGTTCATATCTTGATACGTCAGGAATACCGGATCCGGATTTACTTATCAGAACCAGTGGTGAAATAAGATTATCCAATTATCTTTTGTGGCAGTTAGCATATACGGAATTTTATTTCACGGATGTTTTGTGGCCGGATTTTGATAAGGAAGAATTGAAAAAGGCTATTGTAAAGTATAACCAGAGAGACAGAAGATTTGGAGGAGTTAAGGCATAACCATGATTTTAAGTAAATTTGCAAATAAATCTTTTCTGACAAGATTATTAAGTGGAATAGTGTTAGTGGCACTTATTCTGGCAACCATTATTCCCGGAGGAATAATTTTGTTGGTGGCTAATATGTTAATATCACTGGTGGGAGTATACGAATTATACAGGGTTCTTGGAATTGAAAAAAAACTTCCGGGAATTACGGGATATGTGGCAGTAGTTATCTACTATGGGCTTTTGTTCATGGGAAAAACACAAAACATGCTTATACTTATAATTGTATTTCTTATGTGTCTTCTGGCACAGTATGTATTTATGTTCCCGAAATATAAGACAGAGGAAATTTCCAATGCAATAATGTGCATGTTATATGCAGGTGTTATGTTGTCATATATTTACAATGTAAGGGCAGGAGACAATGGTGCTTATACCGTATGGCTTATATTCCTTTGCTCCTGGGGCAGTGATACATGTGCCTACCTGGCAGGAGTAGCCTTTGGAAAACATAAAATGGCACCGGTGCTTAGCCCTAAAAAGTCAATAGAAGGAGCTATAGGCGGAGGTGTTGGTGCAGCAGTTTTAGGGGCAGTATATGCTTCAGTTTTTGCAGATAAGATTACAATAAATAATCCTGTAATAGTTTTTGCAGTAATATGTGCAGTAGGTGCTTTAATATCCATGGTGGGAGATTTGGCAGCATCGGCCATTAAAAGAAATCATGATATAAAGGATTATGGCAGACTTATTCCGGGACATGGCGGAATAATGGATAGATTTGACAGTGTTATATATGTAGCACCTGTTATATGGATTTTGGTACAGATTTTTTAAGGAGAATTAATGAAAAATATTACAATTTTAGGCTCTACAGGTTCCATAGGAACTCAGACTCTTGACATTGTAAGAGCCAATGATGATTTGTGTGTGGTTGCCATTGCAGCAGGCTCAAATATACAAAAATTAGAAGAACAGATAAGGGAATTTCATCCGGAAATAGTATGCGTATACAATGAAGAGGCGGCAGCTAATCTTAAGATAGCGGTGGCTGATACCTCCGTAAAGGTAGTAGCAGGAATGGACGGATTAATTGAGACAGCAGTATACAAAGGCGCCGATATTGTTGTAACGGCATTTGTGGGAATGATTGGTATACGTCCTACATTAGAGGCAATAAAGGCAGGAAAGGACATTGCCCTGGCAAATAAGGAGACACTGGTTACTGCAGGACATCTGGTAATTCAGGCAGCAAAGGATTATGGCGTAAAAATTTTGCCGGTAGACAGTGAGCATAGTGCCATATTTCAGTCTTTAAACGGTGAAAACAGAAAAGAAATTGATAAAATATTACTTACTGCTTCCGGAGGACCTTTTAGAGGAAGAACAGGGGAACAGATGAAGGATGTAAAGGTGGAAGATGCCCTTAAGCATCCTAACTGGACTATGGGACGAAAAATTACCATCGATTCAGCTACAATGGTTAACAAGGGATTAGAGGTAATTGAAGCAAAGTGGCTTTTTGACGTGGATTTTGATGATATTCAGGTAGTAGTCCAGCCACAAAGTCTTATTCATTCCATGGTACAGTTTAAAGACGGTGCCATTATAGCACAGTTAGGTACACCTGACATGAGACTGCCTATTCAGTATGCACTATACTATCCGGAAAGAAGATTTTTAGCCGGTGACAGGGTAGACTTTGGAAAGATAGCCCGGATTACCTTTGAAAATCCTGATACAGATAATTTTATCGGATTAAAGTTAGCATATGAGGCAGGACGGATTGGAGGCTCAATGCCTACAGTATTTAATGCGGCAAATGAAAAAGCAGTTGCGAAATTTCTTGATAGGAAAATAGGATTTTTGGAAATAACTGATATTATACAGTATTGTATGGAAAATCATAAGGTTAAGGAAAATCCTTCAGTAAGTGAAATATTAGAAATAGAACAATGGGCATATGAGCTTATTGAGAACAGGTGGTAAGAATGCAGACATTTATAGGAATTGTTATAGCTTTAATTATTTTTGGTGTATTAGTTTTAATTCACGAATTTGGACATTTTATTGTGGCAGTAAAGAATAAGGTTACTGTAAATGAGTTTTCCATAGGAATGGGACCTAGAATTTACAGCCATGTGGCAAAAAGCGGAACAAGATATTCCCTTAAACTTTTACCCTTAGGTGGTTCATGTGCCATGCTAGGGGAAGATGAGGACAATAATGAAGAAGGCTCTTTTAATTCAAAATCAATATGGGCAAGAATGGCAATAGTTTTTGCCGGTCCTTTCTTTAACTTTATACTGGCTTTTGTTCTTGCTTTAATTGTTATTGGAGCAAAAGGAATTGATAAATCATATGTAACTTATGTTGATGAAAAATCACCGGCATATGAGGCAGGACTTAGAGCTGGAGACCAGATTACCAAATTTAACGGTGCCCATGCAACTCTTGGAAGGGAAATATATTTAGAGGAATATGTTAATCCTTTAGATGGAAGCAACATTAGCATTACCTTTACAAGAAACGGCGAGAAAAAGAGCATAACCTATAAGCCGTCAACCCTGAAGAAAGCTATTGTGGGAATGTCATATACTACTCAGGATACAAAGGCTACAGTGGAACAGGTTACTAAGAACTCTCCTATGGCTGAGGCAGGAGTTATGGCAGGAGATGTGGTTACGGAAATTGACGGAACTAAAATTACCACAGGAAGTGATATGGCTAAGTATATTAGTGAACACCCCTTTGGAGAAAAAGAGGTTAATATCACTTTAGACAGAAAAGGAAAAGAAATAAAGGTTGTACTTAAACCTAAGGTGACTGAGATAGCAGACAGAGGATTTGTTTATAATCTTGCAAGAGAAAAAGTTTCCTTTGGGAATGTTATTAAATATAGCTTCACGGAAGTAAGATATGAAATCGCAACAGTTTTAAAAAGTCTTAAAATGTTGGTTACAGGTCAGGTTTCAGCCAATGAAATTTCAGGCCCTGTAGGCATAGTAACGGTAATTGGAGATACTTATACCAGTGCTAAGTCATCAGGTGCCACTGTTACAATTTTGTCCCTTATTAATCTTGCAATTATGCTTAGTGCTAACTTAGGAGTTATGAATCTTTTGCCAATACCGGCATTAGATGGTGGACGTATTTTCTTATATCTTATAGAAATTATAACCGGAAAACCAATACCAAAGGATAAGGAAGGAATGATTCATTTTGTTGGATTTGTTCTTCTTATGGCATTAATGGTATTCTTATTATTTAACGATATAAGAAAGCTTATTTAATTGGAGAAAATATTATGTTTAGAGACAACACTAAAGTAATAAAAATAGGAAATAAAGTTATAGGCGGGGGAAATCCCATACTTATTCAGTCTATGACTAATACAAAAACTGAAGATGTGGAAGCTACAGTTAATCAGATTAAGGAATTAGAGGCTGCAGGATGTGACATTATAAGGTGTGCGGTTCCTACCATGGAAGCGGCTAAGGCTTTGGGAAAAATAAAAGAAAGAATCAATATTCCACTTGTGGCAGACATTCATTTTGATTACAGACTTGCCATAGCAGCTATAGAAAACGGGGCTGACAAAATAAGAATTAATCCCGGAAATATAGGTGATATGGACAGGGTAAAGGCAGTAGTTGACGTAGCAAAGGCAAAAAATATTCCTATAAGAGTAGGTGTAAACAGTGGTTCATTAGAAAAACATATTTTAGATAAATATGGAAAGGTAACTGCTGAGGGCATTGTGGAAAGTGCTTTAGACAAGGTGAAAACAATAGAGGATTTGGGATATGATAATTTGGTAATTAGCATAAAATCCTCAGATGTAATGATGTGTGTAAAGGCTCATCAGTTAATTGCACAAAAAACTAATTATCCTTTACATGTGGGAATTACAGAGTCAGGAACAGTAACATCAGGAAACATAAAATCTGCAATAGGTCTGGGGCTTATTTTAAATCAGGGAATTGGAGATACAATAAGAGTTTCCCTTACAGGAAATCCTGTGGAGGAAATAAAAAGTGCCAAGCTTATTCTTAAAACTTTAGGTCTTAGAAAGGGTGGCATTTCCGTAGTTTCATGTCCTACATGTGGACGTACTCAGATTGATTTAATAGGCTTAGCAGGCAAGGTAGAAAATATGGTTACCAAATATGATGATTTGAATATTAAGGTAGCTGTAATGGGATGTGTTGTAAACGGACCGGGAGAAGCAAGAGAGGCAGATATAGGAATTGCAGGAGGAAAAGGAGAGGGACTTTTAATTAAAAAAGGTGAAATTATAAAGAAAGTTCCTGAAAATCAGCTTCTTGATGCACTAGAAGATGAGTTAAAGAATTGGAGGAGTTAGATTGGAAAAAAAGAAGTTTTTCGATGTTTTCCAGACAATTAAATTAAATGATGAGCTTACGGCTATGTTTGAATTTGTGGATATTACAAAGATAGCTACTAATGTTGATCATACAAAAATGCGAATATATATTGAAAGCAGCAGACTTATTGAAAAGTCTGCTATTTTCACCGTTAGAGATGAAATTGCAAGAAATTTAAGAACGGGAAAACGGGTGGAGATTGAGATTATTGAAAAATATTCCCTGTCAAGTCAGTATACGGAGGAAAATCTTTTTGAAATATATAAAGATAGTATTATTATGGAGCTTAATGCCAAAAGCCCTATAGTAGCGGCAATGTTTAAAAAGGCTCCCATTAGATTTGATGAAAATAAAAAATTGATTATTGACTTAGAGCAAAGCATTGTGTCGGAAGCCAGAATGAAAGTTTTAAAGGATACCATTGAGAAAATCTTTAGGGACAGATTTGATATGCCTCTGGAAGTAAAAATTGAAAAGAAGGCTTTCCAGCAAAACAGATTTGCCATTAAAAATGCAAAGAGACTCCAAAATGAGGTTAATGTTCTGTTAGGAAAAAATCAAAATGAGGAAGAGACAAAGGAAGAAAAGCAGGAAAAAGTCAAGCCTGTAAGAGTGAAAAAGGCTACATATTCACAGGATCCTGATATGGTATACGGACGTGATTTTAAGTATGAGGGAGATACTAAGTTAAGCGATGTATTTGAAGGTACAGGTGAAACTGTAGTCAGGGGTCAGATTATGACCATGGAGGACAGGGAGACAAGAAACGGAAAATTCATTGTTACAATGGAAATTACGGATTTTACCGACAGTATTGCAGTTAAAATATTTTTAGCAGATGAGAACGTAAAGAAAGAGTTTTATTCAAAAGTTAAAAAGAACAGCTTTGTAAGGATAAAGGGCGTTGCCATGTTTGACACATATGACAGACAGGTGGAAATAAGCCGAGTGGACGGTATGAAGCTGATTCCGGCATTTTCTGTTGGAGAAAAGAGAAAGGATACTGCAGTAGAGAAAAGACTTGAACTTCATTGCCATACAAAGATGAGTGAAATGGACGGCGTAAGCGAATGCAAGAAAATCGTCCGTAGAGCTTACGAGTGGGGGCATAAGGCAATTGCCATTACAGACCATGGTGTGGTGCAGGCGTTCCCTGATGCATGGCATGAATACTTAGACATAAAGAATGAATGTAAGAAGGCAGGAAAAGAGTGTGACTTCAAGGTTATCTACGGAGTTGAAGCATATCTTGTAGACGACTTAAAGGACATGATTGTAAATCCAAAGGGGCAGGGATTACATGATACTTTTGTAGTATTTGATTTGGAAACTACAGGATTTAGTGCAAAGGCAGATAAGATAATTGAAATCGGTGCAGTGAAGGTGGAAAAGGGAAAGATAGTTGACAGGTTTAGCACCTTTGTAAACCCACAGGTTCCAATACCTTTTAGAATAGAGCAGCTTACAAGTATTAATGATAATATGGTTATTGATGCACCTACCATAGAAGAGATTCTTCCTAAATTCATGGAGTTTTGTAAGGGAGCAATTATGGTAGCACATAACGCTGATTTTGACATGAGTTTTATTTCGGCTAATTGTAACAGACAGAACCTGCCATGCGATTTTACTGTTATTGATACCGTGGCAATGTCAAGATATTTGATTATTGGTCTTGGAAGGTACAAATTAGACAGCGTGGCAAAGGCACTGGGAATAGTATTAGACCATCACCACAGAGCAGTGGATGATGCAGAGTGTACAGCCCTTATTTTCTTAAAACTGTGTAAAATGCTTGAGGACAAGGGAATAACTAACCTTGATGAATTAAATAAACAGGGAAAGCAGTCTAAAAATCTTATAAATAAACTTCCGTCCCATCACGCCATTATTCTGGTTAAAAATTTAGTGGGAAGAGTTAATTTATACAGACTGATTTCCATATCACATATTGACACTTTCGCAAATAAGAAGCCACGAATATTAAAAAGTGATTATCTTAAATATTGTGAGGGACTGATGATTGGCAGTGCTTGTGAGGCAGGAGAGTTATATCAGGCTATTTTGCATGGAAGAACACAGCAGGAAATTGCCAGATTGGCGGAATTTTATGATTATTTTGAAGTCCAGCCCTTGGGAAATAATGAATTTATGTTAAAAACAGGCAATCCTGACATAGATAACAAAAAGAAGTTTTTGGTGGATTCAAAAGAGGATTTAATGGATGTAAACCGCAAAATCATTGAGCTGGGTAGGAAGTTTAATAAAATGACTGTTGCCACATGTGACGTTCATTTCCTTGACCCGGAAGATGAAATTTACCGTAGAATAATTCAGTACGGTAACGGATTTAAGGATGCAGACCATCAGGCACCTCTTTATCTTAGAACTACTGATGAGATGCTTAAGGAGTTTGAGTATTTAGGCAGTGACGTGGCGGAGGAAATAGTAATTACAAATCCTAATAAAATAGCGGATATGATTGATAATATTTCACCGATTCATCCTGATAAATGCCCACCGGTGTTAGATAATTCTGAGGAGAATCTAAGAAAAATCTGCTTTGACCGTGCTCACGAAATTTATGGTGAGGATTTGCCAAAAATTGTTGAAGACCGACTGGAAATAGAATTGGATTCCATTATTGGTAACGGATATGCCGTTATGTACATAATGGCACAGAGACTTGTATGGAAGTCAAATGAAGATGGATATCTGGTAGGTTCAAGAGGTTCCGTAGGTTCATCCTTTGCGGCAACAATGTCAGGAATAACTGAGGTTAATCCTTTAGCACCTCATTATTACTGCTTAGACTGTAAAAGCTCATTTTTTGAGGATGAATACAGGGCACCGGAAGGGACGGATATTGAGGAAATCAAGAAAATACAGGCGGTTATTAAAGAAGAAAGGGCAGAGGGTGGTCTTGGATTTGACCTTCCGGATATGATTTGCCCTCATTGCGGAAAGCCGCTGCACAAGGATGGACTTGAAATTCCATTTGAAACATTCTTAGGTTTTGGCGGAACTAAGGAGCCGGATATTGACTTAAACTTTTCCGGTGAATATCAGGCAAATGCCCATGCATATACTGAGGTAATGTTTGGTAAAGGACATACTTTCAGGGCAGGAACTTATGCCGGTGTGGCTGAGAAAACAGCATTTGGATATGTTAAAAAATATTTTGATGACCATAATCAGGTAAAAAGAACTGCGGAGATTGACAGAATATCAAGAGGGTGTACAGGAATCAGAAGGAGTACCGGTCAGCATCCGGGAGGCATTGTTATTGTACCAAGGGATAAGGAAATATACGAATTTACACCTATCCAAAAGCCGGCAAATGATATGACAACGGATATTATAACTACCCACTTTGAATATCATGCTATTGATGCTAACCTTTTGAAACTGGATATTTTAGGACACGATGATCCTACCATGATTAGAAGGTTAGAAAAGCTGACTAATACTAATGTTCAAAGGGATGTGCCTTTTGATGACAAAAAGGTTATGTCGTTGTTTTTGAGCCCGGAGGCACTGGGAATTACATCAGAGGATATTGACGGATGCCCTACAGGTTCTTTGGGACTGCCGGAGTTAGGAACTGATTTTGTTATTCAGATGTTAGTAGACACAAAGCCTACGAAAATCGCCGATTTGGTTAGATTGGCGGGACTTTCCCATGGCACGGATGTTTGGCTTGGCAATGCCCAGCAGCTTATTGCGGAGGGTAAATGTACTATTTCCACGGCAATATGTACCCGTGATGATATTATGGTTTATCTTATGGATAAGGGAATTGAGCCTCAGGTAAGTTTTGACATAATGGAGCATGTAAGAAAGGGAAGAGGTCTTTTAACATACAAGGATAAGAAAACAGGAGAGGAACGTCAGGAAGAGGATGTAATGCGTGAACATAATGTTCCTGAATGGTATATCTGGTCCTGTAAAAAGATTAAATATATGTTCCCAAAAGCCCATGCGGCAGCTTATATTATGATGGCTTTGCGTGTGGCGTGGTACAAGGTGTATCATCCTTTAGCTTATTATGCTGCATATTTTGGAATCAGAGCCAAGGCCTTTGACTACGAAACCATGTGTAGAGGTCGTGAGAAAATGGAATATTACATGTCGGAGCTTAAGCGTAAAAAGGCAAATCATGAGGCTTCCAAAAAGGATGAAGATTCCTTGGGAGATATGAAGGTAGTTCAGGAAATGTATGCCAGAGGATTTGAGTTTTTACCAATAGATATTTATACTGCAAAGGCTCATGAGTTTCAGATAATAGACGGAAAGCTCATGCCAAGTTTAGACACAATCGAAGGTCTGGGAGAAAAGGCGGCAGACGGTTTAGTTGAAGCCGTACAGGCTCAGGATGGACCATTCGTGTCTAAAAATGACTTAAGAGAAAAAAGCAAGTTAAGTAAAACAGTAATAGAAACCATGTCCCAGTTAGGTTTGTTAGAAGGTATGCCGGAAGACAGCCAGCTGTCAATATTTGACTTTTAGGGAGGAAATGAAAGGAGTTGTGCTTTAACGAGTATAATCGTCAGGTAACAGCTCCTTTTTAATTTGAAAGATGTATGTGGAGATAATGGATGATTCATACAGCGAAACAATTAAAAGATAAAGTGAGAAATCAGTCTTGCGGAAATAGTCGTGTGGTATGGTTGAGAAGAGTAAATCAAGAAATTCAACCGTACACAAAACATTTAATTGCTGGCCATGCAGGTGAATCTGGCCGGGAAATACTAAGTAATAAGTGAATTTCCGGTTAATACACACTCACATGGCTATTATGCGCCATACATCACCATAAAAAGATTGCCCATACCCCCCTAAAAGCTATCCAATCCCATTAATATCTTACATTATCAAACATCTTTACCTTAGATGATTTTATTACCTGTTCGTAAAGTTTAAGCCCAAGCACTGGGAGGAATTTAGAAGTAAAATTCATAAACTTAGCATCCTTTCCAACAATAATACGGGATTTTTGACGTATGATTTTTTTGATAATCTTTTCGGCAACCTTATCTACGTTAGCTGAAAACATATTTATAAGGCTGCTTTGGGAAATTACATATTGATGTCTGAAAATATCAGTCTTCATAAAGCCGGGACATGCGTAGCCTATGTACATTTCCCGTCCAAGTTCGGCAATAAGTACCTCAGAGTAAGCCTTAAGGGCAGCCTTGCTGGCACTGTAAATACCGGTTCCGATAATAGGAGCTAGAGCATCAGAACTGGAAATATTTAAAATTCCCGGCATTGTGGATTTTCTTAAAACAGGTAGCATAGAGTTAATTGCGTACCTGCAACTGTTGAAGTTGGTATTCATGCATTTTTCCACAGCTTCTTCACTATAATTATAGGATTTGTCAAATGGAAGAAGGATACCGGCATTATTAATTAAAATATCAATATTAATATTGTTTGCCAGAATCTTTTCAGAGAATATTTCCCAATTTTTCTTTACTCCAACATCAAAAAGCTGATACGTGAAAGCATCTTTTTGATAGCTGAGTTCATCAATTAAACTTTTCATTTTAGGTTCTGACTGACCAATGCCAATAACTTTGCAGTTGTGTTCCTTTATTAATCTGACAGTCATAGCACGTCCAAGCCCTGAAGAAGCACCGGTTATAAGCACTGTTTTTCCGTATATCCAATCCATTATCAATAGTTTTCCTTTCAAATTTCAAAATTTCAAAATTATAGCAAAAAGTACTTGCAAAATGTCACTTTATTGTTATAATAATACAGTAACATTTTTTAGGCTCGTTGGTCAAGTGGTTAAGACGCCGCCCTCTCAAGGCGGAATCAGGGGTTCAATTCCCCTACGAGCTGCTTATGGAGGAACTTCTATCTGTCTGACAGGTAGGAGTTTTTTATTTGTGACAGGTGAAAGTTTGGCAGGCAGAAGTTTTTAATTAGGGGTTGACACCCGTAAAATAAAGGTCTATAGTAATAAGGTAAATATTGACTAGATAGTAAGGAGCGAACCACAAAGGTTCGCTCCTTTGTGTTGGAAGTTAAAGTAGGAGGTCTTAGTGTCAAGAAGAGAAGAATACGAAATGAAAACAGAAGCCCTGTTACAGCCTATTGTGGATGAGAAAGGTTTTGAACTGGTTGATGTTGAATATGTAAAAGAAGGAAGTAACTGGTACTTAAGAGCTTTTGTGGACAAACCGGGAGGGATTACCATTAATGATTTAGAATCAGTAAGCAGAAAATTAAGTGATTTATTAGATGAAGAAGATTTCATCAGCGACCCTTATATTTTAGAGGTTAGTTCTCCGGGACTTGGACGTCCGCTAAAAAAGGATAAGGATTTTGACAGAAGCATAGGTGAGGAAATTGAAATTCACTTATACAGAGCCATTGATGGCAACAAGCAGTATGTAGGATTGCTTAAGGCATATAATAAAGATACTATTACTATCGAAGATGAAAGCGGTAGTGAAATAAATATTGACAGGGTAAATGTTTCACTTGTCAGATTAACCATTGATTTTTAGGAGGATAATAAAAAAATGAACAAAGAGTTAATTGCAGCATTAGAATTGTTGGAAAAGGAAAAAGGTATTAGTAAAGAGTCATTATTTGAGGCAATTGAAAGTAATTTGGTAGTGGCATATAAGAATAACTTTAATAAAGCAGATAATGTTGTTGTAACAATGGACAGAGAAACAGGTGATTTTCACATTTACTCACAGAAAAAGGTTGTTGAAGAAGTAAATGATCCTGTTACAGAGATTTCCCTAGAAGATGCAAGAAGCATTAAGGCAGGTTATGACATAGATGATACTGTTAATGTAGAAATTCAGGCAAGAGATTTTGGTAGAATTGCCGCACAAAGTGCAAAGAACGGTATTTTACAGAAAATGCGTGAAGAGGAAAGAAAGAGCCTTTATCAGGAATATTATGAGAAGCAAAACGATATAATAACAGGTATTGTACAGAGAATAAACGGAAAGAATATCAGTATTAACTTAGGAAAGATAGATACAGTTCTTATGGAAAAAGAGCAGTCACCGGGAGAATTCTTCAGACCAAATGACAGAATTAAGTTATATGTAACTGAAGTTAAGGATAACGGTAAGGGACCAAGAGTAGTTGTATCAAGAACTCATCCTGAACTTGTAAAGAGATTATTTGAACAGGAAGTTGCTGAAATTCAGGACGGAACAGTTGAAATTAAGAGCATTGCAAGAGAGGCAGGTTCAAGAACAAAAATTGCGGTATGGTCTAACGATAAGAATGTTGATGCCGTAGGTGCATGCGTAGGTATGAACGGCGCAAGAGTAAATGCTGTTGTAGATGAACTTCAGGATGAAAAGATGGATATTATAAACTGGAGTGACAATCCGGCCATTTTAATTGAAAATGCGTTAAGCCCTTCAAAGGTAGTAGCGGTTCTTGCTGATCCGGATAATAAGGAAGCATTGGTAGTTGTCCCTGATCTTCAGTTGTCTTTGGCAATTGGTAAGGAAGGACAGAATGCAAGACTTGCAGCTAAACTTACAGGATTTAAAATTGACATTAAGAGTGAGTCACAGGCTAAGGCTGAAAATATTCAGTATGAGTTTAATGATGAAGACTACTATGATGAAGAAGAGTTTTACGATGGCGAGTATTATGACGATGAATACTATGATGATGAGTATTACGATGATGAATACGACGAAGAAGAATATGACGACGAGAAAGAAACAGAAGAACCTTCAGAAACAGAGCAGGCATAGGAGATAGTGTTATGGGTCAGGTGAAAAAAATCCCTACAAGAACTTGTACCGGGTGCAGACAGGTAAAAAACAAAAAAGATTTAATCAGAGTTGTCCGTGATAAGGAAGGAAACGTATTTGTAGACGTTACCGGAAGACAAAACGGCAGAGGCGCTTACATTTGTCCTAATGAAGAATGTCTTGAAAAGGCAGTTAAAAACAAGGGGCTGGAAAAGACACTTAAGATTTCACAGATAAGTGAGGAAGTTTATCAGCAGCTTAAAAAGGAATTAGGTGATGTAAATGAATAGTGTTTTAAAAAATGATGTACCGGACAAAGTTTTTTCCATGATAGGTTTAGCAACTAAGGCAGGCAAAACTTTTTCAGGTGAATTTTCAGTGGAAAAGGCAGTGAAAGAGAGAAAAGCAAAACTGGTTATTGTATCGGAAGACGCATCGGACAATACAAAGAAATTGTTTACTAATAAATGTGATTTTTATAAAATACCGGTTTTTGTTTGTGGCAGTCGCAGCCAGCTGGGAAAGGCTACAGGGAATCAGGAACGTGCATCCATAGCAATATCAGATGAAGGCTTTAGTAAGTCAATTATTAACATATTAACGGAAAATAATTAAAATGGAGGTAGCTAAATGGCAAAAATGAGAGTACGAGAGTTAGCTAAGGAATTAGATATAAAAAGTGCAGATATAGTTACGGCGCTTAGTGAGAAAGGCGTTGAAGTATTACCTGCAAGTTCAATAGAAGATGACAATATAGAATATGTAAAGAAAAAGTTTGCCCAAAAGGGTGATGGAACATCATCTGATGAAGATACTAAAAAAGAAGAAAAGTCAAAGCCTAGAGTTTTAATTACCAGTAAAGGTATTGTAAGGACAGGGGAGCGACATGGAAAAGGCGAGAGAAGACGAAGACGACACAGCGAAGGTGAGCATAAGCATCACTCAAAGTCATCTGAGCAGATAGAAGAAGTTGCAAAGAGTTTAGAGGAAGTAAAGCCGGAACCAAAGGTTGAAACTAAGACAGAGGTTAAGCCGGAGGTTAAATCTGAAATTAAGCCGGAAGTAAAGGCGGAACCAAAGGTTGAAGCTAAGGCAGAAGTTAAACCGGAGATAAAGGCGGAGTCAAAGCCTGAAGTTAAGGCGGAACCGGTTGAGAAAAAAACAGAAGAAAAATCTGAAACAGTTAAGCCGGAAAATAAAGAAAAAAATGAAAAAGTAATAGAGAAAAAAGAAGAGACACAGATGACTGAAGAAAACAAGAATGTTAAAGTTGAGGACAAAAAAATAGCCGATGTTAAAAAGGCAGAGCCGGAAAAGAAAGAGACAGCAAGGCCTGATAACAGACAGCAGAGAAATAACCAGCCTAAAAATGATAACCGTAACGGAAAGAAAAATGGCGACAGATTTGGAAATAATGACAGAAATAACCGTAACGGAAACCGTGGTGACAACAGAAATAATGACAGAAATGGCGGAAATTTCCAGAACAGAAATAACCGAAACGATAACAGAAATGATGACAGAAATCGTGGTGGAAATGACAGAAACGGAAACCGTAACAATGACAGAAATAACGGCAACTTCCGTGACAGAAATGGAAATAACGACAGAACCAACCGTAACGGAAATCGTGGTGATAACAGAAACGGTGGAAATTTCCAGAACAGAAATAACAGAAATGACAACAGAAATGACGACAGACGCGATTTCAGAAGAAATGACAGAGGAAACGATACTCCGGCAGAACCAATTCAGGATAAGAACAGAAAGTCAAGAGAAAACAAGATTCGTCAGGACAGACAGGAGCGTAATAAGAAGAATTACGAAGATGGCGGAAGAAAGGGCAAGAATGGAAAGAGAATTGACCTTTCAAAACCTGTAATGGAAAAGCCAAAGAAGAAAGAAGAAAAGAAAGAGGAAATCAAGGTTATTGAAGTACCTGATTTCATTACAATTGCCCAGCTTGCTGAAAAGATGAAAATGCAGCCATCAGCTATTATTAAGAAATTATTCCTTGAAGGAAAAATGGTTACGGTAAATACTGAGGTTGATTTTGACAGTGCAGAAGAAATAGCTATGGGCTATGATATTATGTGTGAAAAAGAAGAAAAGGTAGATATTATCGAAGAACTTCTTAAAGAGGACGAAGAGGATGAGAGCCTTATGGTTAAAAGACCTCCTGTTGTATGTGTAATGGGACACGTTGACCATGGTAAAACATCACTTCTTGATGCCATCAGGCAAACTAATGTTATTTCAGGTGAAGCAGGTGGTATTACACAGCATATTGGTGCATCTGTTGTTAAAATTAATGACAGAACAATAACATTCCTTGATACACCGGGACATGAGGCATTTACGGCAATGCGTATGCGTGGTGCACAGTCAACAGATATTGCAATTCTTGTAGTTGCAGCAGATGACGGTGTTATGCCACAGACTGTTGAAGCTATTAACCATGCTAAGGCAGCAGGAATTGAAATTATAGTAGCTATTAATAAGATTGATAAGCCGGGAGCAAATATTGACAGAGTTAAGCAGGGACTTGCAGAGCACGGACTTTTAGCTTCAGACTGGGGTGGAAATGTAGAAATGGTTCCTGTATCAGCCCACACTAAGGAAGGTATTGATGACCTTCTTGAAATGGTATTGCTTCAGGCAGATGTATTAGAGCTTAAGGCAAATCCTAACCGTGAGGCAAGAGGTATTGTTATTGAAGCTAAGCTTGACAAGGGTAAAGGACCGGTTGCTACAGTTTTAGTACAGAAGGGTACATTAAATATTGGAGCAAATATTGCAGCCGGAGCAAATCACGGCAGAGTCAGAGCTATGACAGATGATAAGGGTAACAGAATTAAGTCAGCAGGTCCATCTACTCCTGTGGAAATTTTAGGACTCAACGGAGTGCCAAATGCCGGTGAAGTATTTGTTTCAACAAAGACAGCAAATGAAGCTAAGGATTTTGCTAATACATTTGTTGAGGATAGCAAGGCAAAACTTATGGAAAGCAATAAGTTTAGAATTTCATTAGATGACCTTAATTCACAGATTGAAGCCGGAGAACTTAAGGAACTTAATATTATTATTAAGGCTGACGTTCAGGGTTCAGTAGAAGCTGTTAAGCAGAGTCTTATTAAGTTATCTAATGACGAAGTAGAAGTTAAGGTTATTCATGGTGGTGTAGGTGCAATTAACGAATCAGACGTTATACTTGCATCAACATCTAACGCAATTATTCTTGGATTTAATGTTAAGCCTGACGCAAGAGCAGAAGAAACAGCAAAGAATGAAAATGTTGACCTTAGATTATATTCTGTAATTTATACAGCTATAGATGATATTGAGCGTGCAATGAAGGGGATGCTTGAACCGATTTATGAAGAAAAGGTTATCGGTCATGCAGAAATCCGCCAGATTTTCAAGGCTTCAGGTATTGGAAATATTGCCGGTTCATATGTATTAGATGGTTCAATGCAAAGAGGTTGCAAGGCAAGAGTAACAAGAGAAGGAAAACAGATTTTTGAAGGACCTGTTGCATCTCTTAAGAGATTTAAGGATGATGTCAAGGAAGTTAAGGCAGGATATGAATGTGGACTTGTATTTGACGGATTTAATGAAATTGCCGAAGGCGACCAGGTTGAAGCTTATATTATGGTAGAAGTACCGAGGTAAGAAGAATGAGAAAGAATAGTATAAAAAATACCCGTATTAACGGGGAAGTTCAAAGAGAATTAAGTAACATTATCAGAGAACTTAAAGATCCGAGAGTGGGAATAATGACCAGTGTGACCGCAGTTGAGGTCACACCGGATCTTAAATACTGTAAGGCATATATTAGCGTTTTAGGCGACGATGAAACAAAGGCTGAAACATTGGCAGGACTTAAAAGTGCTGCAGGTTTTATCCGCAGGGAATTAGCCAGAACGGTAAATCTTAGAAATACTCCGGAGATTAAGTTTATTATGGACGAGTCTATTGAGTATGGAATGAGAATGTCTAAGTTAATTGATGATGTTAGAAAGAATGAAGAGTAAAGGTAAAGAATGAAGAAGATTGATGAGATTATAGGTGATTCTAAAACTGTGGGAATTGCAGGGCATGTAAGACCGGATGGAGATTGCGTAGGCTCATGCATGGCTCTTTATAATTATCTGAAAAAAAACAGAACGGATTTACAGGTTAAAGTTTATCTGGAATATGTCGACAGCAAATTTGATATTATTAAGGGTGTTAAAGAAATAGATACCAGTGGATATGATGGTACGGTTTATGATTTGTTTATATCCCTTGATACTGCAAGTTTAGACAGGTTAGGTCAGAATGAGGAGTTCTTCACTAATGCAAGGCGTACAGCTTGTATAGATCATCATGAAAGCAATAAAGGATATGCGGATTATAACTATATTGTGGCAGAGGCAAGTTCTGCCAGTGAGGTTTTATTTAATGTTTTAGATGAGGACAAATTTGATAAAACTGTTGCTGATCCCATGTATATGGGAATTGCTCATGATTCAGGAGTTTTCAGATTTCAGAGCACAACGGCTGAGACTATGCGCATTGCAGCAAAAATGATAGATTTTGGCGTTAAGCCAAATGAAATTTTAGAGGAAACATTTTACAGAAAAACCTATAACCAGATGATGGTTACGGCGAAAATACAAAGCGAAACAGTGCTTTGTATGGAAGGAAAGTGCATATATGGAGTTTGCACTTTTGATACAATGAAGAAGTATAATGTTACCACAAATGATTTAGATGCAGTAATCGCTTCCATAAGAAATGTTGATGGTGTGGAGGTCGCTATGTTTGCATACCAGTTAAAGGAGGATACTTATAAAATAAGCCTCCGTTCAAAAAAATATGTGGATGTAAGCAAAATAGCAGTGAGTTTCGGTGGTGGCGGACATGTAAGGGCTGCCGGATTTGAAGTAAAAGGCACTTTAGATGAAGTGGCTGCAAAGGTATTGTCATCAATAAAAGAAGATTTGTAATGAATATTGATAAGGAATAAATATATGATTAATGGTGTAATTAACGTATATAAAGAACCGGGTTTTACATCTCATGATGTTGTGGCAAAACTTAGGGGAATTTTAAAACAGAAAAAAATAGGTCATATGGGCACTCTTGATCCTAATGCGGTGGGAGTGCTTCCCGTATGTTTAGGCAAGGCAACTAAGTTGTGTGATATTTTATCTGAAAAGGATAAAACATATAATGCAACATTATTGCTGGGGTTAGATACAGATACCCAGGATACTTCAGGGGAAGTAATAAGTAAGGCGGATACTGATAGTATTATGGAACTGTCAGAGGATAAGGTTTTTGAAACCATAAAAAGTTATATTGGCGATTACGACCAGATTCCACCAATGTTTTCAGCCATAAAAATAGGTGGTGAAAAGTTATATAATCTGGCAAGACGTGGAGAAGTTATTGAGAGACCTGCAAGACATTGCAGAATAATTGATATAACGGTAACTAAAATGGAACTTCCAAGGGTTGATTTACATGTTACATGCTCTAAGGGAACATATATCAGAACTTTGTGTCATGATATAGGAAAGGACTTAGGAGTTGGTGGCTGTATGGAGAAGCTGGTGCGAACCAAGGTGGAAAGATTTAGTGTTGAAGACAGTATAACCCTAAAGCAGATTGAAGAATTCAGAGATAATAATACATTGGAGGATTATATTACACCGGTGGATGAAATGCTGGGAAATTATTCAAAATGCATGGTGTCTAAAGGCGCTGAAAAGCTTGTATATAATGGTAATATTTTTACATCCGGAAATACATTTTTAAAAATGAACCATGAAGATGGACAGATTGTAAGAGTGTATACTTCTGAGGGAGAATTTATAGGATTATATAAGTTTAACAGCGAAAAACAGATATATAAACCGGTGAAGATGTTTTTATAAGGCTTGTAACAGGGCATATTTCACGTAATTGATTAAGGAGAAAATATGCAGTGTATTTCAATAACTGATAATATAAAACTAAAGAATACAATTGTTACAATAGGAAAGTTTGACGGCATACATAAGGGTCACGAAAAACTCTTTGAGGAAATAAGGAAAAATGCCAATGGAAGGCAGAAGGTTGTATTGACCTTTGAAACCTCTCCTAAAGCTTTTTTAGAGGACAATGCCAACAAGACTATTGTAACAGAATCGGAAAAGCAGATGCTTTGCAAACAACAAAACATTGACGTGTATATGAAGATGCCCATGAAAAAAGAGTTTCTTGCATTAACACCTGAAATGTTTGTTAAGGATATTTTAAAAGAAAAAATCGGTGCCACAACTATAGTTTGTGGAACGGATTTTCACTTTGGAGCAATGGCTAAGGGGGATGTGGAGTTCCTTCGCAGTAACCAGAAAAAATATGGATATAATCTGATTGTGGTGGAAAAAGAGCAGTATCACAACAAAGATATTAGCAGTACATCCATTAGGGAGAAAATATCAAAAGGTGATATGGCAGAGGTTAATGAGATGCTGGACCACCCTTATAGTGTTATTGGAAGGGTTGAGCATGGCAAACAGCTGGGAAGAACAATAAATTTCCCTACGGCTAATATTATTCCCGAGGCAGTAAAGTTGTTGCCGCCTAACGGTGTTTATAGAACCAAGGTGGTTATAAATGGCGAAAAATTTGACTCCATAACCAATGTAGGGGTAAATCCTACAGTGGAAAGTGGAAAGAAGATAAAGGTTGAAACTAATATTTTGGATTATGAAGGAGACGTATACGGTGAAATAATACAGGTGTTATTTTTTGATTTCATAAGACCGGAGAGAACCTTTAGTAACATGGAAGAGTTGAAGCAGCAGATACAGCGAGATACAGAAAAGTGCAGAACTCTTGCAGGAAGAAAAAATTAAATACAGTAAAATCAGAACACATGTAGTGGTTGTAATGTAATGTCAGCCTTACATGTGTTTTTTTTGCCTAAAATAGAAAATATTTATTTTGAAGAGTATGATGTCTGCTAATACATCCCAATTTTTTTATCACTACGCAATTTATACTTATCAAAACCCACAATCCAATAGAAAGTTACAAAATATTTATAAAAAATAACAAAAAGTGATTGATTTACTATAAGAAATGATGTAGTATTAAAAATGTACCGAGCATCATATGATATATAAATACGCGTAATATCAAATAATACAATCACATAAAAAGGTGCAAATATATAATGAATATGTGAATGTAAAGTATGTACATTAAAAAATTACATGTAAATATTAAAAGTTTATTGGATTTAAATCAGAAAATTTCCGACGCATGCCGGAAGTGACATTTCATAATAGGAAAAATTTAGACCAGGTGTAGTGGGTTTAGTCGGAGAACCGGACAGCCATGTTAGACGGTAGCTTAATTTTAAGGACAGCTTAACTTCGTAGATTTTTCAGCTCTTTGTTTGCATCTACTATATAGCACTGGTTTAGATTTACAACTATTAGTAAATATTTTGAATATTATAGTTAAATTATGGAGGAATATTACGTGGTAGTAGTTAAGAAACTTATTTCAGCATTAATGAGCATGGCGCTTATCATGTCGCTGTGCATGGGTTCAGTGGTTTTTGCAGATGATACAACCATTGACAGTACCAAAAAGGGAAGCATTACTATACACAAGTATGACATGACCGCAGCAGGTAATGACAGTGTTGACACCGACAGCTTTGTGTCAGACGGAAAGAAGAACAGTGCAGCGGAAGATGCACTTAAGAAATATGCCATAAAGGGCGTTGAGTTTACATACATAAAGGTCGGAGACATCGCTCAGGATGAGGACAACGGTGTGGTAAGCATTAAGTATGAAATACCGGAAGAACTTCAGACAATTCTTGGTTTATCAGACAGTGACAAAAAAGTAATAAATGGAAAAAGCTATTTTACATCAGACAAAATCAACAGTGCATTATCAGACACATTAAAAAAGGGCATTGAAGCAAAGAACAAATTGGAGGAGTATGCAAAGGGCGGAACAGCAATGGACCTTACATCAGACACGGGTGTAACATCAAAGGACAATCTTGACCTTGGACTTTACCTGATTGTTGAGACAAAGGTTCCTGAGGAAGTGGTATCAACAACAGACCCGTTCTTTGTTTCCATTCCAATGACAAATTCCGAGGGGAACGGATGGTTTTATGACTTAAACCTTTACCCTAAGAACCAGACGGGAAATCCCACAATAGAAAAGCTCGTAAGAAATGCAGAAGGGAAAAATGCAACAGACGGCTCAAAAACAAAGCAGGATGACTCATACATCGTAACGGATAAGGATAAGACAGACTTTGCGGGAAAAAGAAGTGAGTATTCATATGACTCCTCAACCACCGCATCAGAAGGTGACATTTTAGATTACATCATAGTATCAAAACTCCCACACATCACAACTAAGGCAACATACCTTACACAGTACAGATTTGTTGACACATTATCAAAGGGAATAGAATACGAAAAGGACAGCGTGCAGATAGCATTTTATGAATCAAATCCTGAAACATGGGCGGCTGACATAAAGGCTCATGACAGGGGAAGCCAGGCAGGTGACGTAAAGACATATGATCCTGACGTAAACGGAGAAGACGGAAAGAATGCATCAGTAAATGACCTTACAAAGGCTACTGCAGTATGGAATGTTGCATCAGACAACAAACTTGCAAAAATCACAACAGGCAGTGGAAAGGATGACGCATCAACACTCACGGTTGACGTGACAGACAAGGGACTTAAGGAAATCAATGAGAAGTATTCAGATTACTACATGGTTGTATACTACCAGGCAAGGGTAAATTCCGACGCAACCGCAGTGCTTGGTGACAGCGGAAACCCGAATGACGTATCACTTGCATGGAGCAGAACATCAGAAGGATACTATGACACATTGGAGGATGAGGCAACAGTATTCATTTACGGACTTGACATCACAAAGACATTTTCAGACAACGGCGGAAATGCGGAAAACGTAAGCTTCATTCTTTACAACGTGACAGACGGATACTATGTTGTTGCAGACAACAGCGAAACAGTTGGTGACAACAAAACATATTATGTGACAGGAAAGACAACAGACAGGAACAAGGCAACATCACTTGTTCCATCAAAAAAAGGCAAGTTGCTTGTTTACGGACTTGAAGGTGACAGCTACGAGCTTACGGAAACAAAAACGGATGGCGGCTACACACTGCTTAAGGACCCGGTTAAAATTGAAGTAACACCTGCAACACAGGACATTCAGTCTGCACTGGCAGGACATAACGGAATGGAAATCAATGAGGCAGACAGAAAGAATCCGACATCAGGAAAGGGAAGACCTGCAGGAAAGGTTGACATGGCAAGAGGAGACGTGGTAAGTGCAACGGCAAAAGTGGGCGGAAAGAACGCCACACTGTCAGCAGACGGCACTTCAGCCAATGCGATTGCAGGAATAAGCGTCGTAAACTCAAAGAAATGGAGTCTTCCACAGACAGGGGGACAGGCAATAAGACTTCTCCCGGTACTGGGACTCTTAATTGCGGGAGCAGGAATAGTCCTCACACGTAAAAAGGAAAAGGATGAAATTTAGAAAATTTCTCTTAAGGAAAATGATACCCGCATTAATCATTGCTGTTGGGGGTTTAATTGCGGCATACCCCTATATAAGCAATGAGATTTATAAAAACCGTGCATCATCAGTGATAACATCAAGTGAAAAAAGCATAAGCAGTACATCACAAAAAAAACTTGATGAAATAAGAAGGCAGGCGGACAAGTATAACAGTGAACTGGTAAACAGGGTTGGAGTGCTTCATGACCCATTTGACACTGATGTAATAAAAAAGGCACCAAAGGGCTATGAAAGCCAGCTGTCAGTGAACGGGAGTCCCGTAATGGGAGAAATAGTGATACCACAGATAGACGTGGAACTTCCCATATACCACGGAACGTCACAGACGGTGTTAGAGGCAGGGTGTGGCCACTTAGAGGGCACTTCACTTCCCGTAGGAGGAAAAAGCACCAACAGTGTCATAACGGGACACACGGGGCTTAGAAACAAGAAACTGTTCACGGACCTTGAACTGTTAAGTGTGGGGGATGTCTTCTACATAAGGGTTCTGGGAGAAAGGCTGTGTTACCGTGTGTGCGAAATAAACGTCGTACTGCCCGGGGACACGGGAAAACTCTCCATCAGGGATGGAGAAGACCTGTGTACCCTTGTGACCTGCACGCCTTACGGAGTGAACGACCACAGACTTCTTGTAACCGGAAAAAGATGCAGTGACAACGCAGTAAGTGAAACAACCACGAAAAAAAGGCGGACATCACAGTGGATGAGGGAATACGAGACATGCATAATCATCGGACTGTTCCTTTCATTGTTGCTGGTGGTAACCGACAGGATTATAAGGAATAAAAATGGCAGAAAAAAGAAAAAAAGCAGGGACAGTGCTTAGAAGAGTGGTATTACTGCTTTTCATCATTACACTGATTGTGTCACTGTTTTATCTTGGAAATGACATAAGGGACTTATACAGCGTGAAACTTAAGTACACAAGAATAAAAAATGACATACAGGATGAAAAGACGAAAACCGTGGACTTTGAAAAGCTGTGGAAGATAAATCCGGACATTGTGGCATGGATAGAGATAGAAAACACGGGCATTTCATATCCCGTTGTAAGGGCCAAAAGCAATGATGAATACCTGTACAGGGACATTGAGGGCAATTACAGCATTTACGGTTCAATATTCCTCGACGAAAGGCTGCATGACACTGAGATAATAAAAAACAGAAACAACATCATATACGGACACAACATGGGAAGCTGGACCGGTGTAATGTTTGGAGGACTCAAGGAATATCTTAACAGTTCATACCTTAAGGGGCATGAAAGGGTGACACTTTACACAAGGGATGCAACCCTTCACTACACCGTGACTTCCGTAATGCACGCAGACATTTCATCAGATGTGTATGAAACGGACATAAAGGGTGATTACGGAAAGTGGATAAGAAAACAGATGGAAAAATCCATTTATCCATGTGTAAGTGAAAAAAGTCTTAATGAATGCAAGAGAGCCCTTACCCTTTCAACCTGTGACACAACCCATGACACGGGAGAAAAGATAGTGGTTTTCTGCACTGAAAGTGATGATTAAGACACGGTAAACAAAAGTAACACTTAACGGCAGGATTTAACAGTAAAAATAGAAGTAACATTAAGACAGGGTGCGGGACTTCCCGCATCCGCAAAAGACAAGGAGACAGAGACATGAGAAGACACACAAAAAGAATCACCGCAGTGCTTCTTTCGTCAGCAATGATAGTCACAACGGTATGGGGAGGCATGGTGCTTAAGAAAAGCAGTGCCGATGCCACCGTAAGCGTGGTTCCCGAAAAACTCCTAAGTGAGTACGACGGAAACATCACATACGGAACAAACCTTTACGTGTGGGCAGGTGACAAGGCATTTGACCCCAAAAACTATCATCCTGACGGAAACATCGGTGAAGATGAAAGAGTGGCATACGAGGAGGGAAGCATTGACCTAACCCCCGGTGCAACCTCCAATGTCGTATACAGGATAACGGATGAAAAGGGAGAGAGCAGACTTAGGCTTTACACCTTCACCGCAGTATCAGACAAGTCATCGTCAACGGTTCGTTCAGGAAAACAGGATGAGGTCATATATGGACTTGAGAAGTCGCCTTCATTTGGCGGTCAGGTTCCGGCAGACTACACGGACAGCGGAATAAGCCATGAAAATGAAAGGGAGTTAAGCATCACAAGAGGTGATGAGTATTATCCACAGCTGTCATTTCAGAACTATGACTCTGATGAGTTCGTTGTGTCGATAAGTGACGGAGAGGTTGACACAAGCAAACCCGGAACTTATGAGATAACATACAGCGTAAGCCCTGTAAGTGACGCAAGAATGTACTGGCATGAGAAGTACACCGTAAACGTAACCGAAAAGCCGGCAGAAAGCATGGGAATGAAGGTTGTGGCAGATGACAACATCATTCATGCCACCGTAACGGATGAAAACGGAAATGACACGGAAGTGTTCAAGGGCTGTGATTACAACCTGAACGCAGGCGTTAAGACAATAACGGTCCAGAACAGAAGAGAGCACGCTGCAGAGGCAGACATCACGGTAAAAAGAAACGGCAGGACCATAGAAAACAGTGAAGTGATAAGGGACACTGAAAGAAAGGGTGATGACTTAATCATTACCTTAAGAAATGACTATGATTACCGGGGAGTGGAGATAACACTTGGTAACGGCAAACTTCAGGATGAGCTGTTAAGCAGACCTGACAATGCGGTAAACGGCGGATGGGAAAGCCACGCAAACACAGGAATAATAACTGACAAAAAGAGTGACACCACTGTCAAGACAATGGCATCAAACATTTCTGACTTAATAAGTGACACCTTTGGCATCAAAACTGTAAATGCCGCATCAAACATAAAGCAGGGTACGGTACTTAAAGCGGTATCGGGAATGGCGGTAAGCCATACCTGTGAGGAATACCATAACGGTGCACCGACAGGCGTTTCGGTTTTTGACGGTGTACAGGTCAAGTTCTCAAAGAATAAGCTGGTAAGTCTCATAGACGACATTTTATCATCCGAGGGACTTGGAATAGTAAGCACCGGTGACGTACCAACATCAATGTACTTAAACTGTGTTGACCACGGGGATGCCGGATATTACATGTCACAGCTTACAAAGTCAATGCTTTCATATGCAAATGCATACCTAAGGAATGACAACAACACATATTATGTTGAGATTGTCGGGGAATACCATGCAGCGGGAAGACAGAAACTGGCGGGAGCCATAAAGATACAGGTTGAAAAGAAACCGGCATACATACAGATAGTAAAGAAGACGGATGCAGGCGGAAGCCCCGGAGTTGTTGCGGGAGCCGTATACGGAGTGTTCAAGACGGAATCAGGAGCAAAAAGTGGAAAGAGCCCGTTGTTTAAGATGACACTTGATAAAGACGGAAAGGCAACAACAAGCGAGGCACAGGCACTGAAACTTAAGACAGACACAAAGTATTATGTAAGGGAGCTTGTAAACCCGAAGGGAACATACTTAAACAAAAAGGTTTACGCCGTAAAGACAACAAAGGATGGAACATCAAAGAACAAGGCAGTAAGACTTTCAACGGTAAACAAACCGTGGAGAACAAGAATAAGTGTGCACAAGAAGGAAACAGGCACTGACAAGGACCTGTCCGGTGCAAGGTTCACTGTTTACCGGTGGAACGGCAGCAAGTACGTCACGGCAACATCCGTAGGAAACAATGGCGTGATAACAACGGACAGTAAGGGAAAAGCTGCAACCGGATGGCTTTACTACACCAAAAATAACCAGGGCAAGTGGAGAATAGAGGAAACAGAGGCACCAAAGGGCCATAAGAACAACCACGCAAGAAAGGACATACAGATAAACAAGGATAATGCCAAGGACAGTGAGGAAGCACCACTTGAATGGACTGTTGACAATCCACTCACAACGGAATACGGATACATAAGCATTCAAAAGGTTGTAAGTGACGCAGACGGAAATGACGTGTCAGCTGACTATGACATGACCGCAACCTTTACGGTTTATTCGGACAGCAACCTAAAGAAAAAGGTTACCACAATCACAACAAAGGGAACAACAGGCTACGGAAAGAGCAGTGCAATTCCAACGGGAACCTACTATGTAAAGGAAACATCATGGAATGCCGGTTATGAGCCTGCAGACAAAAACGCAGTAAAAACGGTAAATGTCACAAAGAATGCCACAACTGCCATTGAGGCAAAGCCGGGAGTAAATGCAAGAAAAGTGGGAAACCAGATTCCGTGGTATGCGGGACTTGCGGCAAGAAAACTTGATGCAGTAACGGGAGAACCACTGCAGGGTGCAGAGTTCACGTTCTATGAATGGAATGGCAGAAGATACATGCCGATTAAAACAAGAAAAACCGGAAGTGACGGATATGCAAGGATAGAAATTGAGGAACACCTTATAAGGTGGACTAAGACAAACAGGGGAATGTTTGCGGTGGCAGAGACAAAGGCACCGGACGGTTACACCATTGACGACACCACAATGAAGTATCTTGTGATAAATGAACAGAACAGAAACAGCATGGCAGAGTTCACGTCATTTACTGACACCGGAATGGGTTATCTTGACATAACAAAGATAATAGAAGACGGACTTGGAAACAGGGACACAACCCTTGACTTTTCAAGCAAACTTCTTGGAATAACCTACGGATTATACACGGACAAAAACTGCACAAGACCTGTATCCGGACTTGACAACATTGTCCTTGACAGGGTCGGACACTTTAAGAGCGGTCCACTGGTTCCGGGAACATACTACTTAAGGGAGAATACCCTTAATTCAGAAATATTTGCAAACAAACCGGGACTTTCAATGGAAGTGACAATATATCCGGGAAAGACAACATACTTAAACGGAGAAAAGGGATTATCCTATGACAACAGGACATGGGATAACACCATATGGTAAGGAGGAGAACAACAGATGAATGGAATAAAAAGAAAAATAAAGAGAATTTCAGCCATTGTGATGATGCTTGTCCTTACCATTGGAATGGCAGAGGGCATGACAATGCCCGTAAAGGCAGCGGATGCCATACTGGTTTCAGGATCAACGGGATACTTTTATGTAAAGGTTGTAAATGACACAACAGGTGACACGGATACCTTAAGGGTAAACGTGACGGCAAAAAAGGCATCAGGAAAGAAGTTATCCGCAGGTGATGAAACGGCAACAAGCAACACCGTAACGTATTCGGGAAGTGTGACAAGTCCGAAGCTGGGGCTTAAACTCAATGCCACACAGTCCCATAAGAACATCGTGACATCACAGGATGGCACCGTTTCGCTTTTAATGTGTAATCTGCAGTTTAGTGTACCGGCACACACCTCATACGTTAAGGTTGAAAAGAACAACAGAAACAATCACACATTCAGACTTGCGGACAAGGTAAAAACACCGATAACCAAGAACTCATACACGGATGTCACGGTGGCACATAACAGCAGTTCATACACAAAAAACATGATAATGGCATTAAACCTTTATGAGTGCGGATTGAGACAGGGCAATGCAAGTGTACACAGCACAATCACACTTCATATAGGAAGAAACTCATACGGCATAGCCTACAATCTTGACGGCGGAAAGTTTGCAAAGGGTTACAACACCACTTACACAAACCCGTCAAACGGAAGAACACAGAAACAGAACCCGACAACCGCACTTGACGGAGGGGAAAAGACATCAGACTACAGCAATTCCTACTTTTACGTGGAAAAACCAACAAAGGCAGGATACACCTTTAAGGGCTGGAACATAACGGGAATGGATAATGACACCCATTACTTTTACACAAGTGGTGGTGCAAAGACCACAACGGGAACAGCACTTAACACAACAACAAATGCGGATGCCATGAAGAGCAGCTACATCCCGACATCATACATGAACCTTAGGGCAACCTCCGGCACCGTCACATTCAACGCACTGTTTGACGTGAACAGATACACCGTCATATATGACGGAAACGGTGCAACAGCCGGAACAATGGCAAATCAGGAACACACGTATGACGCAGCCCTTAACCTTACACAGAATGCATACATAAGAACGGGGCACACCTTCCTTGGATGGAGCAGAAACAGGGATGCCGCAGAGCCGGAGTTCCTAAACGGTGAAAGCGTTAAGAACCTGACAACGGATGCAGACGGAAAGGTTACACTTTATGCAGTGTGGGTAAAGAATTCATCAGCCCTTAACAATGCAAACATCCTAAAGAACATAAAGAAGATAATGAAGGTAAACGTTGTAAAGACTGATGAAACGGATGATAAAAAGACACTTGATGCAACATTTGACGTTTATGAGTGGTCAAAGGACCTGAATAACGGATACGGAGCATACAAAAACACCCCGTCATTTTCCATTAAGTCAAACGAGGAGAACATCTTTAACTATACTGCAGACAACCTTGGAAAGTTCAAGATAAAGGAAACGGGTGTTGAGGCACCGTACATCAACAATGGTGACGAGGCAGAAATAAGTCTAAAGGACGGACTTGACATGCCATTTTATGAAAACACCATGGTTGAAGAGGACAAGGGTGTCTTTGTCATGGGTGCAGGATATGCGAAAGGTGACATTGTAAGAGACAGTGCAGACACAAAGAATGCAACCTACTACATGGCAAGGGTCGCAAACGTTGGAAAGAGACCGACAGAAGGCGATTACTGGTTAAAACTTGATGAAAACAATTACAATAAGTATGGCAGACTGATAAAGGGTGCCGGCGAATGGAATACCGCAAATGCATACGCAAAGACCTTTGGTGTTAAGATTGGAAACTCAAAGTCACCGGAAACCGGAATAATCTTTTCACTTAGAAAAAAGGATGAACGCGGCACACTGCTTACGGGAGCCGGATTTAACGCATACTATGCAGATGATAACAGCCTGTGCAGGGAAATGAATGCACGTCCGGATAAGAAGGGTGTTTATGCGTCAAACTACGACAAGAATGGTAATCAAATATCTTTTGATGAAGCAGAAATTCCGGTTGATGACAGACAGACGCATGCAACCCTTAACTCTGACGGAACAAAGACACTGAAACTCGTTGTAAGGGAAGACAGGGTTCCCGACAACTACGGAAAGATTAAGGACTTCAGGATTGATGCACATGTCGTATATAATGCCATCGAGGCAAAATGGAAGGTTAAAAATCTTACCGTGACATTCTCAGACGGAAAGACAGTCACCATTGAAAACGGTGGAACAATAGACGCAGAGGAATTAATTGACGAGTCATACAGACTTAACATAAGCATCACAAAACAGTCAAAGAAACAGAATTACAGCGTTGCTGACCTTGAGGGTGCGGAATACACCATATATGGAGACAGCACACTTTCCCTTCCGGTAACAACCATTATAATAGGAAGAAACGGAAAGGGAACTGCAGAAAATCTCCCACTTAAGGACTACTGGATTAAGGAAACAAAGGCACCAAAGAGTGGAAAGTTCCTGTTTTCAGACGAGGTAAAACAGATAAGGGCAGAAGACATTGCCACCGGAACAGGTGTAATAACCTTTAATGCCACCGTTACCTTCGAGGAAGACGAGGACAGTGCAAGGTTAAATGTACACAAGGTGGACGACAGGGGAAATGACCTGAACGGTGCAGAGTTTACCCTGTATGAGTGCCCGGCAGACGTGACAGACAAAAACATTGATGATTACGATTACAGCAACGTAAAGAGCCGTGGAACAGAAAAGGTTGTAAACGGCTACGCAGCATTTGAAGAAATTCCGTTTGGAAAGTACGTTCTTGTTGAAACAAAGGTTCCCGACGGATACAAAAAGGCACCTAACCAGATGGTGGAGCTTACAACTGAAAACGGCGGAAACAGTGACGTGACTGCAAAAACCATAACGGTAGTAAACGAGGAAGAAAGGGCAAGAATAAAGCTGTACAAGGAAGACAGCACGGACAATGGAAGAATTGAGGGTGCAGTCTTTAAAATATTTGATGTAAATAACAACAGCTACATCATGCAGGATGTTTCAGGCACCGATGATGAAGGAAATGACATAATCAGTCAGGAAGAAAGACTGTTTGTTACAGATGAAAACGGACTGATCAAGACGGAAGAGCTGACATATGGAACATACAGAATTGAAGAAGTTGAGGCACCTGACGGATACGTGAGGGATGACACACCAAGGACAGTGAATCTTGAAAAGGGAAAGGAAGACGGTGTTGATGAAGACGGCATACCGTACTTTAAAGTAACCTTTGAGAACAAAAAGACCGAGACATGGATTGACAAGACGGACATCACAACAGGTGAGGAGCTTACAGGCGGTGAGTACACCGTGACAGACGTAAGCGGAAACACTGTTGACCACTGGACCAGTGACGGAAGGACACACAAGATTTACGGACTAAAGGCAGGTGAAAAGTACACACTCACGGAAGAGGTGGCACCTGACGGATACACCATTGCCACACCGATTGAATTTACCGTGAATAAGGACGGAAGTGTGACAAAGGTGGAAATGAAGGATGATTACAATAAGTTAGAGCTTAGAAAGTGTGACATCACCACAGGCGAGGAAATAGAAGGTGCTGAAATGGAACTTTATGACAGCGAGAACAACCTTGTTGACAGCTGGATTTCAGAAAAGACACCTCACAGAATAGACAGAATAAAGACGGGTACTTACAGACTTGTTGAGAAAAGGGCACCAAAGGGCTACGTTGTTGCTGAAAGCATCACCTTTGAGGTAGGCGAGAGCAACGAGGTACAGCAGATCGTGATGAATGATGATTACACAAAGACAAGGTTCATCAAACTTGCAACGGATACAGGTGAACCACTTTCAGGATGTGTACTGCAGGTGCTTGACAAAAACAGAAACGTTGTTGAGCAGTGGACAACCGACGGAAGCGAACACGAGATAGATTATCTCGTAGAAGGTGAGACATACTATCTCCATGAGGTGTCTGCACCGGATGATTACCAGAGAGCAGAAGACATAGAGTTTGTTGCAGGAAGACAGTGGAATGACGGAAACGGCGTGACAGAAGATGACTACAACAGAATGGACGGCACACAGTTTACGGACCAGGGCGGAAACAAAGTGAACTGGGACGATGGAAAGGTGCCAACGAATGAACCTGCAGACGACCTTGAACCGGAAACCGGAAGTGATGATGACATCACAAATCCTGATGACGGGGACGGAGTTGTTGACGAGGTTGACAGGGACGGTGAAACGGGTGATGCTTATGATGCGTCAGCTGCGGAAACAGTCACAATCACAATGCTTGACAAGCCGAAACTTGTTTCAATCATAAAGAAAACAGGAAGCGGAGACCTTCTTCCGGGAGCAAGACTGCAGTTACTTGATGAAAGCGGAAATGTCCTGTATTCATGGACAACGGGAGCAGACACGTCAAGCGTGTTCAGACTTGGAAACGGAAAGTACAGGATACATGAGGAGTATGCACCTGAAAACTATGAGCTTGCAAAGGACATAGAGTTTGAGGTAACAGACGATACCACGGAAGTTGAATATGTGATGACTGATGAGTATACCGGAGGATCCATTAAGGTATTAAAGACAGATGGTGGCACCGGAAAACCGCTTGAGGGTGCAGAGTTTACCTTAAAGGGTGAAAATGGACTCACCATTACCGGAAAAACCGACAAGAACGGTGAACTTGTATTCGGAGTTAAAAACGGTGAAAAGACACTTCCACCACAGAAGTACACCTTAACCGAAACAAAAACGGTAAACGGACACAGCCTGTTAAAGGACCCTGTTGAGATAACACTTCCACTTAAACTCACAAAGGCTGAGGCGGACGCAATGGGAGCAGACACCTCAAAGGCAAAGTGGGATGAGGAAAACGAAGTGTACAGGTTCTTTGACCTTACATATGAGGTAAAGAATGACGCAACACTCAGACTTCCGGCAACGGGAGCACAGGGTATGATTTACGGCGTTGCGGGAGCTGTGATAATGATTGTGCTCACACTTCTTTATCTGTTCATTAAAGGTAAGAAGAGAAGACGAAGAATTTCATAAACAGATGCAGATGAGGGGGATATTTCCCCCTTGTTCTGCATTAACCATAACCATACGGAAAACAAAAACAACCCCGGAGACAGAAAAGTATAAACAGACATTAAGATTTGCAGAGAAAGTAATTGGTAGTGTACAGAGCTATATTAATAGGGAAGAAAAAATGTAAAAGTAACCATAATACTTTCCTTTTAACAACAGGATAAAGTGATAAATGTGTTGCAAACATAGGTTTAATCAGATATAATAAAGCTAAAAGAACAAATGTTCGATGAAGATAAAGAGAGGAGATGAGCTAATGAAGAAGATAACGGCATGGATAACTGTTTTTTGCATTGTCGGTGTTACTGCCATGTCAGGCGTAACGGTGACTGATGCATACACCATCACTGAGAAAGCCGGAATGAGAATCGCAGATGAATTGTCGGATGCTGCAGCAAAGGCACTTGATGAGGTTTCCGTGACGGATAAGGATATGCTTGACGACGTGATAAAAAGGTCATATGAGAATGACTTTCAGGATAAGACGTACATCATAAAAAACAAGGGTGAGAACCTTGACAAGTCATACTGGCGTCAGTATGTGCGTTCACAGGGAGACTTCAGTGTATCCCTTGACTGGAACGTAGAGAACTGTGCTGCCATCGTCGGAGACAATTACTACTACACCATAAGAATGAGTTCAGGGGTAACAATGTCACCCTTTAACTATGCCACCAGCACGATAGACCGGTGGGATGAATACATGGATGTGATAAGGGATGTTGAAAACAGAATTGGAATACTGAATGAGGACCTGTGCGACTATCAGAAGATACAGCTGGCATATGCATGGATAAAACAGAACGTAAAGTATGGTTATGCAAGTGATGTGTCCGGACAGCATGTGTCCGGAGGACAGGAACCGATAGAGGCAATACTTTATGGTTATGCCGTATGTGGAGGTTATACACGTGTGCTCAACCGTTTCATGCATGACTGTGGAATAAAAAGCTATTACCTGTCTAACGTTTCTCACGCATTAAATATTGTAAAACTGGGTGGAAAATATTTTGGCACTGATTGTCAGGCTGGAGCACTTACAAGTGATGAAGGTTATGAGCAGTATAACAATAACGGAAAACTGCTTTGGGATCATGGTGGATTTTTAACAATGATACTGAACAGTTCCTTTGAAAAAATCAATGAATATAAGGCAATAACACATTATGAAACGGACTTTACAATGACTGATGATGGAAATATGTGTAGAATTGCACCACTTGCAGAAATAACAGAACCAACCTGCACAACAGACGGAACATTCCTAAAGGAAGGAAAGGTTGACGAGCACTGTGATTACTGTGGTAAAGTCCATTCATTTACCCTTCCTGCAACACATACCTACAAAACGGTAGAAAACAAGCTACCAACCTGTACGGAAGAAGGCGAGATAAAGAAAGTATGCAGTGAGTGTGGCAATGAGAAAACGGAAAGAGTTGCCATAAAACCGCATGACTATAAGATTGACACTGCTGACAGTGATTATGACACGGAAGGTTGGTTCAAGATTGTATGTAATACCTGTGGAAAGGTTTATTACGAGGAATATAAGGATAAACTGGAGAGACCGACACAGTCTGAAACTGAAACCACCACTGTTGAGGAACAGGTGACAACGCCTGCATATCAGGAAAGTGACCTTGAAAAGAAGGACAGAGGATATGGAATAATCACATGGTATGACGCAGAGAAGGAAGACTGGTTCTGTAAGCAGGGCCAATTTGAAATGTCAATGAAAAGGGAAATAAGTGGAAACGGGGCATACACCGATGGTTTGTGGGTGGAATGCGGAACGCTTGACAAGGGAAGACTTTACGACAAGCAGGCGGGCAAGTGGGTTAATGCCGGAGACAGTGTTGACTGTTACTTTGACGTGGATAGCCGTACATGGAAGATATACATGAAGTATTACACAGAGGAACCGCAGGCTACAACCACGGCACCGGAAGAGGAAGTTACAACAACTGAGCCTGCAACAAGGAAACCCGAACCTGTGACAACAAAGAAACCACAGACCACAACAAAGAAAATACCTGTGACAACAAAGAAACCGCAACCGACCAAAAAACTGGCAAAGCCTAAAAGAATGAACTTTAAGAGTGTAAAGAATAATAAGGGTAAAAAGATAAGTCTTAAGTGGAAGAAAATTAAAGGAGCAACAAAGTATCAGATAAAATGGGTACTTGGAAGAGGGAAAAAGGCAAAGACGAAAACCAAGAGCCTTAAAGGAAAAACAACTTCATATGCGTTCAAGAGGCTTAAAAAAGGCAAAACCTATAAAGTGTACATTCGAGCCTATAATAAAAGCGGTTGGGGTAAGTGGAGTAGAGCTAAGAAGGTAAAAATAAAGAAATAACAGACAGAAAAGGGAATGGCATACTTAGTGGCTGTTCCCTTTGTTTTTTAGAATTAAAGAAAGGAAGCAAAAATGATAATAGTGGCAGACAACGGAATAGAAACACAAACAAGAAAACTGAAAGATGACATAACATTAGATGAAGCCAAAGCTCAGGTAAGAGAACTGTGGGAAGATGACTGGCTGGGACTTGATTATAGACTGGAAGATAATGATGGAAACATAATACTTGAATTAAAGAATGACGATTAGAGTGCTGCAAGAGATTAACATGGAAATAGAACAGCAAGAATTACTTACTATTGATTTCAGATTTATTTTAGTATTAATTTAGAGGTAACGTCTAATTTATATCTTTTTATGCTTGTTTTTCACCCCATTTTTTGGTAAAATTAGAGTATTAAATTAAACGGTCGTTTATATCGGTACTATTTAATAAAGATAAATGTATAGGGGTGCTATACAAAGAAATATAAATTAATAAATTTAATTGATGTTAAGGGGAATGACGTACTTAATGGCTATACCCTTTATTTTTTTGTCACAAAATACCTGTCCTTAACTGATTCTTAACCGGTTTATGAATTAGAATAATAGTGTCGGGCGATGGGGGAAAATGTCTTGAAATTCTAAAAAATGGGAGAAGATACATGAAGATATACACGATGGGATTTAAGGGGAAAAGTCAGGAAGAATTTATTAAAACAATAAATAAGAAAAAAATTGAGCTTGTAGTTGACATGAGAGAAAGAAACAGATTTCCGATGTTGGGATTTTGCAACGAAGGAGAACTGAAAAAATGTTTGAAGGAAAAATGTAATTGTGACTACTTATATAATTCTATGCTTGCACCAATGTGTGGTTATTATGAAGCCTACACGGAGAGGGCAATTTCGTGGGATGAATATGTGGCAAAATATAAAGGAACACTTTCGGAAAGGGGAATTGCAGGGAGATTTCTGATTGACTGTATGGAATATGAAAGGATAATGATAATTTGTCTGGGAAAAACACCGGGTAGGTGTTCAAGAAAACTGCTGGCAGAGTGGTTACAAGAGAGAATACGTGGAATTGAGATAGAGATAAAGCATTTATAAAAAATATTTGATTTAATAAGAAATGTGTGTTATAGCAATACGGTTATTTGGAGTTATTATTGATTGATATAAGTGTTCTTAGTTAACTAATGTCTACTTGATGTAGACGTATAGAGCTTGTAGGAAGAAAAGAACAAGCATATTAAAGAGGATAATTGATTTTTTTAGAACAAATATTAAAATTGTAATAAGTTAGCTGAGAAAACATATCAAGATCAAAAACTCGAAATAGCTGATACACCATATTTCTCAATTTTCCTATAGACATTTCAGATATCATGGTGTATACTATCAAAGTATGTTTAACCTACACTAAGCATTTGGATACTCCAACCGGTGCCTAAGTGTAAGGGGATATTAAGATTTTAGGAGGAATAAGAAATGATATCAAAAGAGACAAAAGCTCAGTTAGCAGCAGAATATGGTAAGACACCTACTGACACAGGTTCACCTGCAGTTCAGGTAGCAATCTTAACATACAGAATTAAGGAGTTAACAGAACATTTAAAGATTAACCAGAAGGATCATCATTCAAGAAGAGGTCTTCTTAAGATGGTAGGTAAGAGAAGAGGCTTACTTGACTACATTAAGGAAAATGACCTTGACGAATATCGTCAGTTAATTGAAAAATTAGGAATTCGTAAATAATTTCTTACCGGGTGGTAATATTACATTCGGATTTATACACAGGGATGAGAGTTTACTCTCATCCCTGTATTGCATTTTTCATATAAATAATTTATAATAATATAGATTGTGTGTAAATTTACACAAAAGGCAGAAGAACCATGCCGAGACCACTGTAAAGGGCAGTAGCATTGTTACCGGTTTTTACAGTAGTTTCGGATTCTTCTGCTATAAAATAAAAAGTAAGGAGAAGTTACTAACAAAGTAACGAAAGAAGATTATGTACAAGAGTTTTAGTATGGAGCTTGCAGGAAGAACTTTAACAGTTGATGTTGGAAGAGTTGCAAAGCAGGCTAACGGTGCAGCATTTATGCACTATGGAGACACTACGGTATTGTCAACAGCTACAGCATCAGACAAGCCTAGGGATGGAATTGATTTCTTCCCACTTTCAGTTGAATTTGAAGAAAAAATGTATTCTGTAGGAAAAATCCCTGGAGGATTTAATAAGAGAGAAGGAAAAGCATCAGAGAATTCAGTGCTTACATCAAGAGTTATAGACAGACCTATGAGACCTTTATTCCCAAAGGATTACAGAAATGATGTTACACTTAACAACCTTGTTATGTCAGTAGATCCTGAATGTAGACCTGAAATCGTAGCTATGCTTGGTGCAGCTATTGCAACATGTATATCAGATATTCCATTTGACGGACCATGTGCCATGACACAGGTAGGTTTAGTTGATGGGGAATTTGTTATTAACCCAAGCCAGAAGCAGTGGAAAGAGGGAGATTTACAGCTTACAGTAGCTTCAACAAGAGAAAAGGTTATCATGATTGAAGCAGGTGCTAATATTATCCCGGAAGCAAAGATGATAGAAGCTATTTATATGGCACATGATGTAAACCAGACTATCATTGAATTTATTGATAAAATTGTGGCAGAAGTAGGAAAAGAAAAGCACTCATATGAAAGCTGTGCTATTCCTGAAGAATTATTTGCTGCAATTAAGGAAATTGTTCCACCTGCAGATATGGAAGTAGCCGTATTTACAGATGACAAGCAGACAAGAGAAGAAAACATAAGACAGATTACAGAAAAGTTAGAAGAAGCTTTTGCTGATAATGAAGAATGGCTTGCTGTTTTAGGAGAAGCTATTTATCAGTATCAGAAGAAGACAGTTCGTAAGATGATATTGAAAGATCACAAGCGTCCTGACGGAAGAGCAATTGATCAGATCAGACCGTTAGCAGCAGAAGTTGATATTATTCCTAGAGTGCATGGCTCTGCAATGTTCACAAGAGGACAGACACAGATTTGCAACGTATGTACTTTAGCACCATTATCAGAAGCACAGAAAATAGACGGACTTGATGAAAATGAAACAACAAAGAGATATATGCATCACTACAACTTCCCTTCATACTCAGTTGGTGAGACAAAGCCATCAAGAGGACCGGGAAGACGTGAAATCGGACATGGTGCTTTAGCAGAAAAGGCACTGGTACCTGTACTTCCTAGCGAAGCAGAGTTCCCATATGCTATTAGAACAGTTTCAGAAACATTTGAGTCAAACGGTTCTACATCAATGGCTTCTACATGTTCATCATGTATGTCATTAATGGCAGCAGGTGTTCCAATTAAGGCTATGGTAGCAGGTATTTCATGTGGTCTTGTTACAGGTGATACAGATGATGATTATGTATTGCTTACAGATATCCAGGGACTTGAAGATTTCTTCGGAGACATGGACTTTAAGGTAACAGGTACAACAGAAGGTATCACAGCTATTCAGATGGATATTAAGATTCATGGTCTTACAAGAGAAATCGTGGAGGGTGCTATTGCAAGAACAAGAGAAGCAAGATTATTCATTATGGATAATTGCATGAAGCCGGCAATTTCTGAACCTAGAAAAGAAGTAAATGCATACGCTCCTAAGATTGAAATGATTCAGATTGATCCGGACAAGATTGGTGATGTTGTAGGAAAGAGCGGAAAGGTTATTAATGCAATTATCGAAGAAACAGGCGTTAAGATTGACATTTCTGATGAAGGAATGGTATCAGTTTGTGGCGTAGATAAGGACATGATAGCTAAGGCTATAAAATACATTAAGACAATAGTAACAGACTTTGAAGAAGGCATGATTTTAGAAGGTACTGTTGTAAGTATTAAGGAATTTGGTGCATTTATCGAATTTGCACCTGGAAAAGAAGGCATGGTTCACATTTCTAAGATTGCAAAAGAAAGAGTTGAACATGTTGAAGACTTCCTTACATTAGGTGATAAGGTTAAATGTAAGTGTCTTGGAAAAGATAAGATGGGAAGAATCAGCTTTTCAATTAAAGATGCACAGTAAACAAATTAAATAGAAACGTTGCACAAAATCTTAAATTTTGTACAAATATGGAATATCTCCAGGGCGAATATTATGATATATAATAAAGCTTTGGAGATATTTTACTATATCTTAATTGGCTATGTGGTATCATTAATCAGATACGAAGGAGAGTGGCTATGGTAAAAGATAAATCATATTTAAAAAATATATTAGTGACAGCGGGAATATTATTAATTTCTTTTGTAATAAGCTTGTTGTTGCAACATGTGTTTAAGGTACATGAACATATAACAGCAGTGTTTATATTTGCTGTATTTTTGATATCCCTTTTAACAAACGGATATGTATATGGAATAGTGGCAGCTTTTATTTCCATGATTGCCGTTAACTATGCTTTTACATTTCCGTTCTTTTCAATTAATTTTATGATACCTGTTAATATGATTTCTGCAATTATAATGATAGTTATAGCCATATTAACAAGTACATTAACCACCCAGATAAAAAGGCATGAGGCAATGAAAGCTGAAGGAGAGAAGGAAAGAATGAGAGCCAATCTTTTAAGGGCGGTTTCCCATGACTTAAGAACTCCCCTTACCACTATTTATGGTTCAGCAGCTACATTGTTAGAAAACAGGGATACACTAGAGGAAGAACAACAAATCAAAATATTACAGGGAATAAAAGAGGATTCGGAATGGCTTGTAAGAATGGTGGAAAATCTTTTATCCATTACAAGAATTGACAGTGGAAATGTGAAAATAATAAAAACACCAATAGTTTTAGAGGAGCTGATAGATTCAGTAATTGTGAAATTTAGAAAAAGATACCCTGACTTTGATATAACATTGGACTTGCCGGAGGATATTGTTGTTATACCAATGGATGCAATGCTTATTGAACAGGTTATAGTAAATATATTGGAAAATGCCATACAGCACGCAGAGGGAATGACAGAATTAATACTTCGGGTGTTTGTATTGGGGAAGCAGGCTATATTTGAAATAAGGGACAATGGCTGTGGAATCAGTAAAGAAAAATTGCCATACATATTTTCCGGATATTATGAGAATAAGGAAGAACCTTCAGACGGACAAAAACGCAATACGGGAATAGGATTGTCCGTATGTAAAACCATCATAAAGGCACATGGAGGGGACATTAGTGCGGAAAATATTAAAGGTGGCGGTGCTGTTTTCAGATTTACATTAGATACGGAGGAAGAAATAGATGCCCAATAATAAATATAAGGTTTTATTAGTAGAAGATGAAAATAATATTAGAAATCTGGTAACAACCATACTTAAATCGGCAGGTTATCAGGTTGTTGTAGCTGAAACATGTGAGAGAGCCCTGGGAATGTACACATCTCATCTCCCTGACATTATTATTTTGGACTTAGGTCTTCCTGACAGGGATGGAATGTATTTCTTAAAGGAAGTAAGGGATGACTCACTGACTCCTATTATTATATTGTCAGCTCGTTCTAATGAAAGGGATAAGGTAGTTGCTCTTGATGCAGGGGCAAACGATTATGTAACAAAGCCCTTTAGCTCGGCGGAACTGTTAGCAAGGGTAAGAGCAGCTCTTAGAAATACAAGACACAGCTCTGAGGAGGGAAAACTGCCGGGAGGAAAGTTCACATTAGAGGGACTTGTTATAGATTATGATGGAAGACAGGTTTTTGTTGATGAAAAAGAAGTAAAATTAACCCAGACAGAGTACAATATTGTGGCGTTTTTATCGGAACATGCCGGAAAAATGATGACGTATACAGCCATAATTAAGGCAATATGGGGCTATCCTGATGAGGGAAGCGTTAAAAAACTTCAGGTGAACATGGCAAATATAAGAAGAAAACTGGGAATAAAGCCGGGAGAAGCAAAGTACATAATAAATGAATTAGGTGTTGGATATAGAATGAATAGTTAGCATATGTGTTTAGTTTAAATTAAACTTGCTTAATATATTGGTTAAAGTTATAATAATACAAGTTGACAAAATTATATAATGTAATAAAGGAACGTTAAGGATATTAGAAATGATTTATAACAATGTATTAGAATTTATCGGACATACACCTATGGTGCGTCTTAACCATATGGTTGATGAGGATTCAGCTCAGGTTCTTGTGAAGTTTGAGGGATTAAATGTAGGTGGCTCAATAAAAACAAGAACGGCTTATGAAATGATTAAGGCGGCAGAAGCAGAAGGCAAAATAAACAAGGATACAATAATAGTTGAACCTACCAGTGGAAATCAGGGAATCGGACTGGCATTAGTAGGAGCGGTAAAAGGATATAAAACTATTATTATAATGCCTGACTCTGTTAGTGAGGAAAGAAGAAAGCTAGTTAAACATTATGGAGCAGAGGTTATTCTTATCCATGATGACGGAGACATTGGAAAGTGTATAGATGAATGTCTTAAAACAGCACTTAAAATGGCAGAGGACAATCCAAAGGTGTATGTACCACAGCAGTTTGCCAATCCTAACAATGTTAAGGCTCATAAACATCATACCGGATTGGAAATCATGGAGCAGGTAGAGGGAAATATAGACGGATTCTGCTCAGGTATAGGAACCGGTGGCACCATTACAGGAATAGGTAAGGTTTTAAAGGCACAAAATCCTGACATTGAAATATGGGCAGTGGAACCGGAGAATGCAGCCATTTTAGCAGGTGGAAATATCGGAACCCATTTGCAAATGGGAATAGGAGACGGAGTTATACCTGATATTTTAGACCAGAATATATATGATAACATTTATATAGTTACTGACGAAGAGGCAATAAGTACAGCCAAGGACTTAGCCAAAAAAGAGGGGCTTATGTGCGGAATTTCCAGTGGAACAAATGTTGCAGCAGCCATAAAGCTGGCAAAAAAGTTAGGAAAAGGAAAAACAGTGGTAACTGTATTGCCGGATACGGCAGAAAGATATTTTTCAACGCCGTTGTTTGATGAATAAGGAGCTAATATGCAGGAAACAAAGGAAGATAAGAAAATAAAAATAGGACAGATATGTAATAAAATATCAACTGTTTTATTTGTATTATTCTTTATTGATGTATGTGTAATACCAATTATGCAAATGGAATTCTTTTTGATTTCAGTGGCAGTTATTGTAGTTTTATTTGCCATTAGTTGTATTGTGGGACACATATGTCTTAAGGATTATAAACCGGAATAATGAAAGCACAGGAGGTTAGAAAGTGAATAACAACAAAGGAACAATATGCGTACAGGGCGGATGGAAGCCTACAAAGGGAGAACCGAGAGTTTTGCCTATTTATCAAAGCACCACATTTAAATATGATACATCAGAGCAAATGGGAAGACTGTTTGATTTAGAGGATAGCGGATATTTTTATACAAGACTTCAGAACCCTACTAATGATGCAGTAGCTTCAAAAATATGTGAGTTAGAAGGTGGAGTGGCAGCCATGCTTACATCATCAGGTCAGGCAGCTAATTTTTACGCAGTTTTTAATATTTGTGAAGCAGGAGACCACTTTATCTGTTCATCAAATGTATATGGAGGAACCTTTAATTTATTTGGTGTAACCATGAAGAAAATGGGAATAGATGTTACATTTGTAGATCCGGATATTTCACCGGAAGATTTAGAAAAAGAATTTAAAACAAATACAAAGTGTGTATTTGGTGAATCGGTGTCAAATCCGTCTCTTGTAGTGTTTGATTTTGAAAAATTTGCAAAGGCAGCTCACAGTCATGGTGTTCCTCTTATTGTGGATAACACATTCCCGACACCTATTAATTGCAGACCTTTTGAATTTGGAGTTGATATAGTAACTCACTCCACAACTAAATATATGGATGGTCATGCCATGGCAGTAGGTGGAGCAATTGTTGACAGTGGAAACTTTGACTGGATGGCTCATGCTGATAAATTCCCGGGAATGACAGAGCCGGATGAATCATATCATGGGTTAGTTTATGCAGAAAAATTTGGAAAAAGCGGATATATTACAAAGGCAACAGCACAGGTTATGAGGGATTTAGGATCAATTCCTTCACCTACAAATTCATTTTTGCTAAATGTAGGCCTTGAAACATTACATTTAAGAGTTCCAAGACACTGTGAAAATGCATTAAAAGTGGCTAAATGGCTTAAGGCAAATGACAAGGTAGCTTGGGTTAATTATCCTGGATTAGAGGGTGACAAATATTATGATTTGGCACAGAAGTATATGCCTAATGGAACATGTGGCGTTTTAACCTTTGGTATAAAAGGTGGTCGTGATGCATCCATTAAATTTATGGATAATCTTAAGTTCGTGGCAATAGTGACTCATGTGGCTGATGCCCGTTCATGTGTGCTACATCCTGCAAGTCACACTCATAGACAGATGACAGATGAACAGTTAATTGAGGCAGGAGTTCAGCCGGATTTAATCAGATTCTCTGTAGGAATTGAAGATGCTGAGGACATTATTGCAGATTTAGAGCAGGCATTAAATGCATAACATAAAACTTACGAAATAAGGTAATAAAAATGAAATTCAGACCATGCATAGACATACACAACGGAAAAGTGAAACAGTTAGTAGGTAGCAGCCTTAAAGACAAGAAAAATCAGGCAGAAGAAAATTTTGTATCTGAAAAAAATGCAGTCTACTATGCTAATCTTTATAAAAAAGACGGGCTAAAAGGCGGACATATAATAATATTAAATGCCGGCGGTTCGGAATTTTTTAAGGAATCAAAGAAACAGGCAATAGAGGCGTTGTCTGCATATCCTAAAGGGATGCAGATAGGCGGCGGCGTTACAGCTGTAAATGCACAGGATTATATAAAGGCAGGGGCATCCCATGTAATTGTCACATCTTATGTATTTAAAGATGGAAGAGTTAATTACGGAAATCTTAAAAGTCTTGTGGAAGCTGTGGGAAAAGAGCGTATTGTTTTGGATTTAAGCTGTAGAAAGAAAGATGGACAGTATTACATAGTAACAGACAGATGGCAAAAATTCACTGATGAAGTAGTTAATATTGAAACATTGAAAAAACTGTCGGAATATTGTGATGAATTTCTTATACACGGTGTGGATGTTGAAGGAAAATCAGGTGGAATGGAAGAAGATTTGGTAGCTATGCTATCTGAATTTACTGATATTCCCATAACCTATGCAGGTGGGATATCCACTATGGAACAAATAGAAAAGTTCAGGGAGATTTCTAATGGTAAAATGGATTTTACCATTGGAAGTGCGCTGGATTTGTTTGGTGGAAAGTTACCATATGATAAAGTAAAAGAACAGTTTTAAAATTATATAATAGTATAAAAATCCCCTATATTGGAGAGTATTATATTGTACGGAAAGTTAATTTGAAAATCCGTACATTGTATATCATCAATATGGGGGATTTTTTATGGACGAAATAAAAGAATACGGTCAGACAGACTTAAATAACAACAGCAGACACAAAAAAATACATCTTTTAAATATAATCGGGGAAATTGAAGGACACGAAAATGTGGCATCAGGAACCAAGGCAACTAAATATGAACACGTGCTTCCTCAGTTAGCACAGGTAGAAGATGATGCAGAAACAGATGGGCTTCTGGTAATATTAAATACAGTAGGTGGGGATGTTGAATGTGGTCTTGCAATTGCAGAAATGATATCGGGACTTAGTAAGCCTACAGTGTCATTAGTTTTAGGAGGCAGCCACTCCATTGGTGTTCCTCTTGCAGTATCAACAGACTATTCCTTTATTGTTAAAACAGGTACCATGGTTATTCATCCTGTGAGAATGAATGGACTGTTTATAGGAGTTCCCCAGACCTATGATTATTTTAAAAAAATTCAGGAGAGAATTAATTCCTTTATATTAGACCATTGTGACATAAAAGAACAAAAGCTTATGGAATTAATGATGGAAACAGAAGTTATGACAAAGGATGTGGGAAGCATTCTTGTAGGTAAGGAAGCAGTGAATGAAGGAATAATAAATGAAATAGGAAGCCTAAAAGATGCCATGAAAAAGTTGTATGAACTTATTGACAAAAAATCCTGATAAATTACATCGGACACCGGGGCATTACAATACAAAAACTAAATAACTTGAATATAGTGGTGAAAAATAGTAAAATATTATAGATTGTGGTTAACTAAAGAAATAAGGAGTTACAAATGAGTTTATTAGAGTCAATTTTTCTTGGAATAATACAGGGAGTGACGGAATTTCTTCCTGTGAGCAGTTCGGGACATCTGGCTATATTCCAGCAGATTTTCGGACTTGAAGATGTAGGTACATCCTTTGATGTATTTTTACATTTGGGAACATTAATTGCAGTATTTGTTATATACTGGCGGGATATTGGAAGATTAATATATGATGGAATCGGAATAGTGGTGGATTTCGTTGTTAATGTATTTTATTACATAAGATGGAAGACAACCAAAAAGAATCCGGAATACAGAAAAATAATCAGAACATCGTATAGAAAATTTGCGTTATTAGTTATTGTTTCAACCATACCTACGGGAATAATAGGTATTGTAGGTAAGAATTTAGTAGATAATGCATCCCATACTCTTATTGTTCCGGGAATTTGTCTTTTAATAACAGCCATATTACTTGTAATTTCAGATAATATACCAAACGGAAATAAAACACCAAAGAAAACTACATATTTAAACGCAGTTTTTATAGGAATTTGTCAGGGGATAGCAACTCTTCCGGGATTATCACGTTCAGGAACAACCATTACAGCAGGTCTTTTATGTGGACTTAGAAGAGATTTTGTTGTAAAATATTCCTTTATTATGTCAATTCCGGCTATAATGGGTGCCTGTGTGTTAAACATTCCTGATATGCACACAGACATTGCAAAAACAGGTGTTGAGTGCTACGTGGCAGGAGCTTTAGTGTCTGCCGTGGTAGGTTACATATGTATTAAAACAATGCTTGTAGTTGTAAGAAATAAGCAGTTTAAATATTTTTCAGCTTATTGCGGATTAGTTGGACTGATAGCCATAGTGGCATCATTTTTCGTAAAATAAATTAACAGGGGTGAAAATATATTGGCCGATACGAAGAAAAAAAGTAATGGCAAAAAAACAAATAGCAGTAAAGGTAAGACTGGTGGAAACAAAACCGGTGGCAGTAAGGCTGCGGAAACAAGAAGGAAAAACGCCCAGATGGCTAAGAAACGCAAAATAATCGTAACGGAGGTTTATTTGTGGATATCCTTAGCTGTGGCACTGTTTTTATTCTTAAGCAATTTTGGCATTTGTGGCATAGTGGGAAACACATTAAGGGATGCAATGCTTGGATGCTTCGGATGGATGGGATATGTTTTTCCTGTATTTCTGGCAGTAACAATAGGACTTGTGGCATATAATAATATGAACACCAAGGTTATCTCTAAGATAGTGGCAGTGGTGCTATTATACATTAATATGTGTCTGCTGTTTGATTTGTTAAGTTACAGTGACAATAGAATAGATGTTTTAAAATATTATAAATATGGCTCTAAAGGCGAATTTGGCGGAGGTCTTGTAGGGGGAGCATTAGGAAATCTTATGGATTCCCTGTTAGGACTTACAGGAGCCTACATTGTAACTTTTGTTGTACTTATTATATGCATAGTAATTTTAACGGAAAAGTCTATTATGTCTTTTCTTAAGAAAAAGGGAAAAAGTGCCTATGAAAGTGCAGTGGAAGATACAAAAGCCAGAAAAGAAGCCACGGCAGTACGAAGAGAGCAGAAGCGGATTGAAAAGGAAAAAGAAAGAAGTATTGCCAGACAGAAAAAAATCGGTGTGGACTTTAATGAAACTACTGTTGGTGGAGATAGTTTACCAGGGGAGAAGTTAGAGGATAATAAACAGGAGGTTCACGAAATACATATTGACGGAGTGGATGATACCCCAAGTGACATAGATGAAATGCCCCTTGACCGTGAAATTGTATATACCTATGAAGAAAATCAGGGCAATAAGCAGGTTAAAATAGATGGCCTTGACAAACCTGAACCACCAAAAGCTGATAAACATGCTACAGACGGTGAATTTACACCAAAGGAAAGAGTGATAGTAAGTGAAGAGGCTAAAAAGACTATGAAGAGAAAGCCTTTTGGAGTAGGGGAGGCAGTAGCCACTGAAACACCGGCGGCAGAAGAAGTCAGCTCACAACAGCCTAAGGCATCTTCAGAAGGAAAAATAATAGCACCGTCTAAAAAGAAAATGAAATATAAGAAACCACCATACAGTCTTCTTAAGGATAATCCCGGGAGCAAAAGCGGTATAACAAAAGCATCCCTTATGCAGACAGCCAATAAACTAAAACAGGTTTTGGCAAACTTTGGAGTTAAGGTAGAAGTGACAAATGTAAGTAAGGGACCGTCAGTTACAAGATATGAATTGCAACCTGAAATGGGAACTAAGGTTAGCCGTATAACAGGTCTTGCAGATGACATAAAGTTAAATATGGCAGCGGCGGACATACGAATTGAAGCACCTATACCGGGAAAAGCTGCCGTAGGAATTGAAATTCCAAATGAGGGAAGGGATCCTGTATATTTAAAGGAACTTTTAAATTCAAAGGAATTAAGGGAGCATAAGTCGAAGCTGGCATTTCCGGCAGGTAAGGATATTGCAGGAAGAGTAGTTGTGGCTGATATTGCCAAAATGCCTCATATGCTTATTGCAGGCACTACAGGTTCAGGAAAGTCAGTATTTACAAACTCAATATTAATGAGTATTCTTTACAGGACAACACCGGAAGACGTAAGGCTTATTGTTATTGATCCTAAGGTTGTGGAATTTCAGGTATACAATAAAATACCTCATTTATTATATGATGTAGTTACAGACCCTAAAAAAGCGGCAGGCATTCTTAACTGGGCGGTGGCAGAAATGACCACCAGATATAAGAAGTTTGCCAATGTAGGGGCAAGAGATATTGGAAGTTACAATGCAAAGGTGGAAAGCGGTGATTTTTCAGGAGATAATCCACCGGAAAAAATGCCACAGATACTTATTGTAATTGACGAGTTAGCTGACCTTATGATGGTGGCAGCTAAGGAAGTGGAAGAGGCAATATGCCGTTTAGCACAGCTTGCCAGAGCAGCAGGCATTCATATGGTTATTGCAACTCAGCGTCCTTCAGTAGATGTTATTACGGGACTTATTAAGGCAAATATTCCTTCACGAGTTGCCCTTACTGTGGCATCAGGAACGGATTCAAGAACAATTATAGATATGAACGGAGCTGAAAAGCTCTTAGGCAATGGTGACATGTTGTTTTATCCTGCCGGATATGTTAAACCTGTGAGAGTACAGGGAGCATATGTATCGGATAAGGAAATTTTTGATACTGTTGAATATATTAAAAACAACAGTGGAGAAGCTGAATATGACGAAACCATTGGTGTAAAATTAACTACGGATATGGAGGCTTCCGGTGGAGCAGAAGGGGATAAAGACCCGTTATTTGCTGAAGCAGGAAGGCTTTGCATAGAAAAGCAAAAGGGCTCAACTAGTATGATTCAAAGGCAGTTCAGAGTGGGCTTTAACAGAGCGGCACGTATTATGGAACAGCTTTATGATGCAGGGGTTGTAGGTCAGGAGGAACAGAATAAACCTAGAAAGGTTATTATGAGTTTAGATGAATTTGAAGCTAGTTTACAAAACGATAATCAATAAGAAGGAGATATTAAAATTATGAAATCAGACATTGAAATTGCACAGGAGGCAGTCATGCTTCCGATTAAAGAGGTAGCACAGAATATAGGTTTAACAGAGGATGATATTGAGTTATATGGAAAGTATAAGGCAAAAATATCCAATGAATACTATGAAAAAATCAAAGATAATGAAGATGGTAAACTTATTCTTGTTACAGCCATAAATCCGACTCCTGCAGGAGAAGGAAAAACAACAGTAACTGTTGGTTTAGGAGAGGCATTTGGAAGATTAAATAAAAAAGCAATGATAGCTTTAAGAGAGCCGTCATTAGGACCATGCTTTGGTATTAAAGGTGGTGCTGCAGGTGGCGGATATGCTCAGGTTGTTCCAATGGAAGATTTAAACCTTCATTTTACAGGAGACTTCCATGCAATAACTTCAGCTAACAATTTACTTGCTGCAATGCTTGACAACTCCATCCAGCAGGGAAATGAATTAAATATTGACCCAAATCAGGTTGTATGGAAGAGATGTGTTGACATAAACGACAGAGTTTTAAGAAATATAGTAGTAGGTCTTGGAAGAAAAGTAGATGGTGTTGTAAGAGAAGATCATTTCGTTATTACCGTGGCATCAGAAATCATGGCAATTCTTTGTCTTGCCAACGATTACGCAGATTTAAAGGAAAGACTTGGAAAGATAATTGTTGCATACACATATGACGGAGAGCCTGTAACTGCAAAGGATATTAAGGCAGTAGGTTCAATGGCAGTTCTTTTAAAGGATGCCATGAAGCCAAACCTTATTCAGACATTAGAGCATACACCGGCATTGGTACATGGTGGACCTTTTGCCAATATTGCTCATGGATGTAACTCAGTAAAGGCTACAAAAACAGCTCTTAAAATGGCAGATTATGTAATAACGGAAGCAGGCTTCGGCGCTGATTTAGGAGCAGAGAAATTTCTTGACATTAAATGTAGGAAGGCAGGCCTTAAGCCGGATTGTGTAGTATTAGTTGCTACGGTAAGGGCTTTAAAATATAATGGTGGCGTGTCAAAGGATGAATTATCCAACGAAAATGTTGAAGCTTTAGCAAAGGGTATTGTAAACCTTGAAAAACATATTGAAAATTTACAGCAGTTTGGAGTTCCTGTAGTAGTTACATTAAATCGGTTTGTAACAGATACGGAAGCTGAATATGAATTTATAAAGAATTTCTGTGAAGAACGTGGATGTGAGTTCGCATTAGCAGAAGTTTGGGCAAAAGGTGGCGAAGGCGGAGTTGCTTTAGCACAGAAAGTAATTGATACTATTGAAAATAAGCCGTCAAATTACAAGCCTTTATATCCTGATAATATGTCCATTAAAGAAAAAATTGAAACTGTTGCCACAAAGATATATGGAGCAGAGGGAGTAACATATTCTCCTGAGGCTGAAAAGGCCATTGCCAATATTGAAAAGTTAGGATATGGAGATTATCCTGTATGTATGGCAAAAACACAGTATTCACTGTCAGATGACAAAACTAAGTTAGGACGTCCTACAGGATTTACAATAAATATCCGTGAAGTATATATTTCTGCCGGAGCAGGATTTGTAGTTGCAATTACCGGAAGCATTATGACCATGCCTGGATTATCAAAGAAGCCGGCAGCATATGGAATTGATTTGACTGATGATGGCAAAATAGAAGGATTATTCTAAAACATAAAATTTACCGGAAAAGAGGGAAAAGGAAATGGCAAAAATAATAGATGGAAAGGCTATTTCATTAGCAATAAAGGATGAATTAAAGGAAAAGGTAGCTGAATATAAGAATAAAGGAATTGACATTACATTAGCAGTTGTAAAGGTGGGAAACGACCCGGCATCTGCAGTTTATGTAAGAAATAAGGAAAAAGCCTGTGAATATGTAGGTATTAATTCAAGAACCTTAGCTTTGCCGGAGGAAACTACTCAGGAAGAGTTACTTAATATTGTCAGGGAATTAAATGAAGATGATACCGTAAACGGCATTTTAGTTCAGCTTCCCCTTCCAAAGCATATAGATGAAAGTGAGGTACTTCTTGCAATTAACAGCACAAAGGATGTTGATGGATTTCATCCTGTAAATGTAGGAAAAATGGTAATTGGAGAAGATACATTTTTACCATGTACTCCTGCAGGAATTATTGAAATGTTAAAACGCAGTGACATAGATATTGAAGGAAAAGAGTGTGTAGTAATTGGAAGAAGCAATATTGTAGGAAAACCTATGTCACTTTTAATGCTTAAGGAAAATGCCACAGTTACAATTGCTCATTCAAGAACTAAGGATTTAAAGGAAGTTACAAAGCGGGCAGATATTTTAGTTGCTGCTATTGGAAAACCAAAATTTGTAACAGCTGATTATGTTAAAGAAGGTGCCGTGGTAATTGACGTAGGAATGGATAGAGATGAAAACGGTAAGCTTTGTGGTGATGTGGATTTTGAGTCAGTGGAGCCAAAGGTATCAGCCATAACACCTGTTCCGGGAGGTGTAGGTCCAATGACAGTTACTATGTTGTTGGTAAACTGTTTAAGAAGTGTAGAGCTAAATAAAAAATAAATTAATCCATAAAAGCTAATGTCCAAAATGCAGCGGAGATTAAAAGGAGGTCAAAATGAAGTTCGCAAATATTATAATTGATATTTCTCACGAAAAGTTAGACCATCCTTTTGGATATATAATACCTGAAGAATTGGAGAACCGCATTTTTGCAGGCACAGGGGTAATGATACCCTTTGGCAGGGGAAATCGACAGATAAAGGGATATGTTATTGAGGTAACTGATAAACCATCCTTTGATGTAAGCAAAATGAAAAAAATATCCTCTGTTATTGAAGGTGCAGTGGAAGTGGAAAGCATGCTTATTAAACTGGCATGGTGGATAAAAGAAAACTACGGTTCAACCATGAATCAGGCATTAAAAACCGTAATACCTGTAAAAAACAAAGTCAGGGCAAAGGAAAATAAAACCATTGTTCTTAATATGACTAAAGATGAAGCATTAGAGAAGATTGAACAATACACCAAAAAACATGCTACAGCAAGAATAAGACTTCTTAAGGAATTAATTGACAATGATAATATTTCTAGGAGGCTTGTAACAGATAAATTAAATATATCTGACAGTACGATAAAATCCATGGAAATCCAGGGAGATATTGTTGTTAATGCGGATATTGATTATAGAAATCCCGTTACTGTTACCAGTCAGCCGGAGTATGACATTGTTCTTAATAATGAACAAAGATGTGTTGCGGAAGAAATAAAAAAAACCATGAATTTTAAACCGTCTAAGTTTCCTAATGTTCATCTGATTCATGGAATTACAGGAAGCGGAAAGACGGAAGTATATATGGATTTAATTGACTATACCATTAAAAATGGAAAGTCTGCCATTGTACTTATTCCGGAAATTGCCCTTACCTATCAGATAGTTATGAGATTTACAAGGCGTTTTAAGGAAAAGGTGTCCATTGTAAATTCCAGAATGTCTGCAGGAGAGAAGTACGACCAGTTTGAAAGGGCTAAGAAGGGTGAAATCAGCATAATGATTGGCCCCAGGTCAGCACTTTTTACACCTTTTAAAAATTTGGGACTTATTGTAATAGATGAAGAGCATGAAAGTGCATATAAAAGCGAGTCGGTGCCTAAGTATCATGCCATAGAAGTAGCACAAAAAAGAGGTGTGGATACGGGAGCTGCCATTGTTTTGGGTTCAGCCACACCGTCTCTTGAGTCATATTACCGGGCAAAAAAAGGCATATATAAGTTTCATAAACTTACATCAAGGGAAAAAGGAAATCTTCCCACAGTTTCAATTGTGGATTTAAGGGAAGAGTTAAAAAATGATAATAAGTCTATATTTAGTGTAAAATTAAGTGAATTAATTAAAGACAGATTACAGAAAAAACAGCAGACAATGCTGTTTATTAACAGAAGAGGATATGCGGGATTTGTATCCTGCAGGGATTGTGGTGAGGCAATTAAATGTCCCCACTGTGATGTTACCTTAAAACTTCACACCAATAGAAAATTAGTATGTCATTATTGTGGACACACGGAAATGATGCCGGGATTGTGTCCGGGATGTGGCTCTAAAAATATTGGTGGCTTTGGAATAGGAACCCAGCAGATAGAATTGGCAGTCAAGAAAATGTTCCCCACAGCAAAAGTTCTTAGAATGGATGCAGATACCACATCTAAAAAAGGAAGCCATGACAGAATACTTTCAGCTTTTGCCAATCACGAAGCAGATATACTAGTGGGAACCCAGATGATTGTTAAGGGGCATGATTTCCCTAACGTAACCTTAGTGGGAGTGTTAGCAGCAGATATGTCTTTATATGCATCTGATTACAGGGCAGCAGAGAGAACCTTCCAACTTTTATGTCAGGCGGCAGGAAGAGCCGGAAGAGGAGTAAGCTTAGGAGATGTGGTTATTCAGACATATTCCCCGGATAATTATAGTATAAAAGCTGCAAGTCATCAGGACTATGAGGAGTTTTATCAGGAGGAAATAGCCTACCGCAAGCTTATGTCATATCCTCCGGTGGCAAATATGATTTCCGTATTTTTACAGGGAAAAGACCAAAAGGAATTAAACATTGCCACGGAATATATTACTGAAATCATAAAGAAGAAAAGAGATGAACATTATAATAAGCTTATGATTATAGGCCCGGCAAAACCACCGGTTTCAAAGGTTAATGATGTTCATAGAAGAATAATATATTTAAAGGGAATAACAAGAAAAGAATTAATAGATTTAAAAGATAGTTTAGAAGATGTAATAAACTGTTCACAAAATTTCAAAAATGTTAATGTACAATTTGATTTTAAAGTATAAACTGACAATTTATTTAAGGAGAAGAAAATGGCAATACGAAATATAAGAGAATTAGGAGAACCATGTCTTAGAAAGGTATGCAAGCCGGTTAAGGAAATGAATTCCCGTACTAAGATATTAATTGAAGATATGTTTGATACCATGTATGAGGCAAATGGTGTAGGCTTAGCGGCACCACAGGTGGGAATTTTAAAGAGAATATTTGTTGTGGACTGTGGAGATGAGGAGGGAAACAGCGTTCCATATGTTTTTATTAATCCTGAAATAATAGACAGAGATGGCATTCAGGCAGGATATGAAGGATGCTTGAGCGTTCCTGGAAAATCAGGAATGGTTACAAGAGCTAATAATGTAAAGGTAAAAGCCTTAGATGAAAACATGGAAGAATTTGAATTAGAGGCAGAAGGATTGTTAGCCAGATGCATACTTCATGAAAATGATCACTTAGATGGAGTTATGTATGTAGATAAGGTGGAAGGAAAATTATACGACAACGAAGAGTTGTACGAAAATAATGAAGAATAGTCAGGGGGTGAATACATGAAAGTAGTATTTATGGGAACACCGGATTTTTCCGTACCTGCATTAAAGGCTATAGCCGGTAAGCATGATGTAACGGCAGTTGTTACCCAGCAGGACAGACCAAAGGGAAGAGGTCACAAAATGCAGTTTACTCCTGTAAAGGAAACGGCAGTGGAGCTTAATATTCCGGTATATCAGCCACAAAAGGTAAAAGATAAGGAGTTTGTGGAAATTTTAAGAAATCTAAAGCCTGATGTAATTGTGGTAATTGCGTTTGGACAGATTTTGTCGAAAGAAATTCTCGATTTGCCAAAATACGGATGCGTTAATGTGCATGCATCGCTTTTACCTAAGTACCGTGGAGCTGCACCTATACAGTGGGCAGTTATTGATGGTGAAGAGTATTCAGGAGTTACCACAATGTATATGGCAGAAGGTCTTGATACAGGTGACATTATAGATACAAGTGTAGTTAAATTAAGAGATGACGAAACAGGAGGGAGCCTGTTTGATGCCTTGTCTCAAGAAGGGGCAAAGCTTATAATAGAAACTCTTGACAAGTTAGAACAAGGCACAGCAGAAAGAACTAAGCAGGATGATTCCTTATCCACCTATGCGGGAAAAATAACAAAAGAACTGGGAAATATTGATTTTTCAAAGCCTGCAGTGGAAATTGAACGTTTAATAAGAGGATTAAATCCATGGCCAAGTGCGTATACAACCCTTAATGGAAAAACTCTTAAAATCTGGAAGGCAAAGGTAGAGGAAGGTTCTACAGATAAAGCTCCGGGAGAAATAATGGAAGTTTCAAAAAGGGGCATTAAGGTGGCAACAGGAGAAAATTTTCTGATTTTACAGGAAATACAGCTGGAAGGAAAGAAGAGAATGGAAGTTTCTGCATTTTTAAACGGATATGAAATAAATGCACACCATTTGGGAGATTAATATACTAGGAGGTGTTTTTATGCTATATGGATTTTATTTTGACCCAACATATATTTTGATTATTATAGGTATGGTGATTTGCATGGCAGCTTCAGCACATGTAAACTCAACCTTTAAAAAGTATTCAAGATACAGAAGTAATTCAGGACTTACGGGGGCACAGGCAGCAGCTAAAATATTGGAATCTCAGGGAATATATGATGTACAGATAAGACATGTTTCAGGGGATTTAACAGATAACTATAATCCTTCAAATAAGGTACTTAGTCTGTCTGATGCTACTTATAACAGCACCAGTGTGGCAGCCATAGGTGTTGCAGCTCATGAATGTGGTCATGCAATGCAGCATCAGAAGGGATATACACCTATTGCAGTGAGAAATGCATTGGTTCCTTTTGCAAACTGGGGAGCAAGATTGTCCTGGGTACTTATAATTGCAGGATTAATATTCTTTGGACAGGGAACAGGACAGACAATAATAAATATCGGTATTTTTGCCTTTTCATTGGCAGTAATATTTCAGATAGTAACTCTTCCTGTAGAGTTTAATGCATCAGGAAGAGCCATAAAAGTATTAGAAAGTACAGGCATATTTGGAAGTCAGGAGCTTAAATATACAAGGAAAGTATTAGGTGCGGCAGCCCTTACTTATGTGGCAGCGGCAGCATCATCAATTTTACAGCTCTTAAGACTTATAATACTGTTTGGAGGAAGAAGAGATGACTAAAAATGTCTCATGTAATGTTAATTCAAGAAATGTGGTATTAACAATGCTTGAAAAAACTGAAAATGGTGGAAAAAGTCATATAGTGCTTAAAAATACACTAGACGGGTATCAGGATATTGATAAACAGACAAGAGCATTTATTACCAGATTATTTCAGGGAACATTAGAGAGACAAATTGAACTTGATTATATTATAAACATTTATTCAAAAACACCTGTTAAAAAAATGAAGCCGGTTATAAGAAACATACTTAGACTTTCTGTTTATCAGTTAAAGTATATGAAATCAGTTCCGGTTTCGGCAGTGTGTAATGAAGCGGTTAAGTTAGCGGCAAAAAGAAAATTTTCGGGACTTAAGGGCTTTGTAAACGGAGTTCTTAGAAATATTGCAAGAAATATAGAGGATATTAAATATCCTGTTAATGAGGAAAAAAAACTTTCAGTGAATTATTCCATGCCGGAATGGATAATTAAATTATGGACACAGGAATATGGCATTAATAAAACAAAGGAAATGCTTACCTCCATATATTCTGACAGAAGAACCACAGTAAGGGTAAACACCGGCAAGGCTACAGTGGAAGAAGTAATAAGCATCTTAGAAAACAGTGGTGTTAAGGTGGAAAAAAGCCCGCTATATGACAAGGCATTATTAATTTGGGATTACGATAATTTAAACAGCTTAGAGGCTTTTTCAAAGGGAATGATTACAGTTCAGGATTTAAGCTCCATGATGGCGGGACTTAGTGCCAATCCTAAAAAAGGTGATTACATTATAGATGTATGCGCAGCTCCCGGTGGAAAAACCACGCATATGGCTGATATTATGGGGCAGACAGGAATGGTTGACTCAAGGGATTTAACACCATATAAAATCAGCCTTATAAATGAAAATATATCACGGATGGGTTATAAAAATATTAAAACAACCGTGATGGATGCAACAGTCTTAGATGAAAAATCCATAGAAGCTGCTGATGTGGTAATGGCGGATTTGCCCTGCTCAGGTCTTGGAGTTATGGGAAAGAAAAATGACATAAAATACAATGTGTCATTAGCACAAATAAAGGAACTTGTTAAATTACAGAGACAGATTTTGCAGGTGTCATGTAAATATTTAAAAAAAGGCGGGACACTGGTTTTTTCGACCTGTACCGTTAATAAATATGAAAATGATGAAAATGTAAGGTGGATAACGGAAAATCTCCCCCTTACCCCGGTTTCTCTTGCAGGCATTTTACCAAAGCAACTGGGCGGAGATAAGGGTTATGTACAAATTTATCCGGGAGAATATGGTATGGATGGTTTTTTCGTATCAGCATTTAAGAAAATATGAGTGAATTAAAAGATATTAAGTCATATAATTTAAAAGAATTAAAAGAAGAATTAACGAAAATGGGTGAAAAGCCCTTTCGGGCAGGTCAGATATACAGATGGCTTCACGTGGAAACCGTAAGAAGCTTTGATGAAATGACTAATATTTCCAAAAGCTTAAGGGAGAAGTTAAGCAGGGAATATGAAATAAGAAATGTAAATCAGATACAGGTTTTAGTTTCAAAAATTGACGGCACAAGAAAATACATATCAGAAATAAAAGGCGGTTCTGTTATTGAAAGTGTTCTGATGCGTTATCATCACGGCAATTCAGTATGTATATCTACCCAGTCAGGATGCCGTATGGGATGTAAGTTTTGTGCTTCAACCCTTAAGGGATTAGATAGAAACCTGACTCCGTCAGAGATGCTTGATGAAATTTATTCCATTGAAAGAGACATAAATGAAAAGGTATCCAACATTGTTTTAATGGGCAGTGGTGAGCCTTTGGATAATTTTGATAATGTAACAAAATTTATTGAAATGATTACAGACGAAAACGGAAAGAATTTAAGTCAGAGAAACATAACTCTTTCAACCTGTGGAATAGTGCCTAACATAAAACGTTTAGCAGATATGCATCCGCAGATTACATTGGCACTTTCCCTTCATGCATCAGATGATGAAACAAGAAAGAAGTTAATGCCTATAGCATACAAATATTCAATAAATGAAATTTTAGATGCCTGCGTTTATTACTTTAACAAAACTAAAAGAAGAATTACTTTTGAGTATAGTTTAGTTGCAGGAGTAAATGACAATACGGAGGAAGCCCTTAAACTGGTAGGTCTTGTTAAGGGAATAAACTGCCACGTTAATCTTATTCCTGTAAATCCCATTAAAGAAAGGAAAATGACCCAGCCGGATAAAGCTGCGGTACAACATTTTAAATCAATACTTGAAAAAAATAAGATAAATGTTACTATAAGAAGAGAAATGGGCAGAGACATTAACGGAGCGTGCGGACAGCTTAGAAATGAGGTTATGTCCGGAAAAATATTAAAGGATTAGAAGGGAGGAAAATCATTGGCAGATATTAAAATTAATGCATTTGGAAAAACTGATGTAGGTTTAATGAGAACTATTAATCAGGATAGTATTTTTGTATCTACACAACCAATAGGAAAGCTCCCTAACCTTTTTATTGTTGCAGATGGTATGGGAGGTCATAAGGCAGGAGACGTGGCTTCAAGGGAAGCCATTGAAAGATTTGTAAAATATGCCTGCACTACCCATATGTCAGATCCTGCCAACATATTAGATGCGGGAATTATTTCAGTAAATAAAGATATATTTGATATGGCAAATTCCAACAGAGATTACAGTGGTATGGGAACCACCTTTGTTGCAGCCTCATTAGTTGAGAATCATGTTTATATTGCAAATGTTGGAGACAGCAGGCTCTATTTGATAGGAAGAGACATAAGGCAGATTACAAGAGACCATTCACTGGTGGAAGATATGGTTAGAATGGGTGTTTTAGAAAGAGAAGAAGCCAGAACTCACTACAAGAAAAATGTTATTACTAAAGCTATAGGAGTTGCAGATGACAAAACATCCACTCCGGACATTTTTGAAATAGAAGTGGAAAATGGTGACAAGTTGCTTTTATGTTCAGACGGACTTACAAATATGGTGGAGGACTATGACATAAAGAAAATTGTAAAAGATAATGACAGCATTGAGGATGCAGTCCGTGAACTGATTAAACAGGCAAATGAGAACGGCGGAAAAGATAATATATCAGCGATTCTGATAGAACCTGAAATTGGCGAGGAGTAGAGCATGTTAGAAAAAGGTAATTTTATTAATAACCGTTATGAAATTATAGGCAGAGTAGGTGCAGGCGGAATGTCTGATGTTTACAAAGCCAAGGATCATAAATTAAATAGAAATGTAGCTATAAAAGTATTAAAAAAGGAATACAGCAAAGATAAGAATTTTGTATCAAAATTCAGGGTAGAGGCCCAGTCTGCGGCAAGTCTTATTCACCCAAATATTGTAAATGTATATGATGTAGGTGAAGACAACGGACTATATTACATAGTTATGGAATTAATAGAGGGAATTACCCTTAAAAGTTATATACAGAAGAAAGGCAGACTTTCTGCAAGGGAAACCATAAGCATTGCCATTCAGATTGCCAATGGAATAGAGTGTGCCCACAATAATCAGATTGTTCACAGGGATATTAAACCTCAGAATATAATGATTTCAAGAGAGGGAAAGGTTAAGGTTACGGATTTTGGTATTGCAAGGGCTGCAAGTTCCAATACCATTAACGGAAATGCAATGGGTTCAGTTCATTACATTTCACCGGAACAGGCAGGAGGAAAGTACGTTGATGAAAAAAGCGATATTTATTCTCTTGGAATAACAATGTTTGAAATGATTACAGGCAAGGTTCCTTTTGATGGAGAATCTACTGTTACCATTGCCTTAAAACACATTCAGAATTCAGTGCCAAGTATCAGGGAATATATTCCTCAGGCACCGGTAAGCATTGAAAAAATTATTTTAAAATGTACACAAAATAAATCAGACAAGAGATATCCGAAAATTTCTCTTCTTATAGCAGATTTAAAGAGGGCTCTTACGGAACCGGATGTGGATTTTGTACAGATTGATGCTACAAGACCTATAGGAACCACGGTTATGATTACTGATGAGGAGATTAATCAGATAAGAAAAGGAACCGGAAAAACAAGCCCGGAGAAACCGGAAGAGGACGTGGATGATATTGATGCCATGTCGCCTAAAATGGACAAAGCCGTAACTATAGGTGGTGTAATAGCAGGTATTGCGGCATTAATGATAGTGGCTGTTATTTTGACGGTGGTATTAAGTGATAACAGCATAAAGCTTCCAAAGGATATGTCAGGAGATGAAATCCAGACTATTGACCCAAGAAAGACGGTTGTGCCAAATGTTCTTGGTATGTCTTCTGATGGAGCTGAAAAAGCTCTTAATGAAAAGAGTCTTGGATTTGAGTATGACTCAAATTATGTATATAGTGATGTTTATGCGGCAGACCAGATTGTTAATCAGTCTGAGGCACCGGGCAGTGTAGTTAATAAAAATATAACTGTTAAGCTTATTGTCAGCAAAGGTCCTGAAAGAATACAGGTTCCTGCAGGTATAAGTAGATCTGATTTAGACAGTGCCATTTCTAAATTAGACAGTGTAGGATTAAAATATGAAATAACATACGAATTTAGTGGAAATACCATTGGTACTGTTATTTCCTGTTCACCAACAGAAAATGCATCTGTTAATAAGAAAGATATTGTTAAGTTGGTAGTTAGCCGTGGAAGTCAGGAAAGTGAAGAAAAAACGGCAACAGTTCCAAGTCTTGTTAATATGAAACTGGCAAAAGCACAGCAGAAAATATCATCTAGTGGATTTGAAATTGGAAATGTAAGTGAAGAATATAGCGACACTGTAAAGAAAGGTTATGTAATAAGGCAGACTGTTAAGTCAGGTCATCAGATGCCTCTTGGTGGAACCATAGGTCTTGTGGTAAGTAAAGGCTCGGAAGATGCACCGAAATATACAGGAAGCTATACTTTCGCCCTGGAGGATTTACATGATGCAGACGGAAATCCTATAACTGAAGGTGTTGTTAATGTGGCACTTGACGGTGTATTACAAAAGGTTGATCCTAAGTATGCAGATGTTTCAACGTGGCCTGGAGATTACACAATAGAGCTTACAGGAGATAAGAAGGGCAAGGCTACCATTGAACTTATGGTAAACGGTCAGGTTATTCATACCGGAACAGTTAAGTTAAAATAATATAAAGAATATAAAAGAGCTGAAGCAGTAGCTACAGCTCTTTTGATGGTTAAAGGAAGTATAAGTTGGAAAATCAAAACAATAGACATCAGGTGTCAGGAAAAATTGTAAAAGGAATAGCCGGATTTTATTATGTTTGCATTGAAAACGGTGATGTTTATGAGTGCAAGGCAAAAGGTGCATTTAGAAATAAAAATATAAAGCCTTTAGTAGGTGATAATGTTGTTATGGACATTATTAATCAGGAAGAGAAAAAGGGCAATATAATTGAAATATGTGACAGAAAAAACGAGCTTATAAGACCGGCCGTGGCAAATATTGACCAGGCAATGATTATTTTTGCATTAAAAAAGCCGGATCCTAACCTTAATCTGTTAGATAAATTTCTTGTTATGATGGAATATCAGAATATAGACACCATAATTTGCTTTAATAAGATGGATATATCAGACGAAGATTTCATGAATGAGCTAGACAGTATATATTCAAAAGCAGGGTATAAGGTGATGTTTGCCAGTGCCACGGAAGAAAAAGGTGTGGAAAGCATAATGGAGCTTTTAAAAAATAAAAGTACTGTTTTTGCCGGCCCTTCAGGAGTTGGAAAGTCATCTATGCTTAATGCCTTAACGAAGGATTACAAAATGGAAACAGGTAGTGTAAGCAGAAAAATAGGACGTGGAAAGCATACCACAAGACATTCTGAAATATTCTATGTAGGTGACGATACTTATATTTTTGATACACCGGGATTTAGCTCATTATATGTTCCGGGAATGACTAAGGAAAGTCTTGAGGACTGTTATGGTGAATTTGAAAAGTATAAGGATAAATGCAGGTTTGTGGGATGTGCCCATATTAGCGAACCGGATTGTGCCGTAAAGGAGGCTTTAGCCGGTGGACATATAGATGAAAGCAGATATGAAAACTATAAATTAATGTACAATGAATTAAAGGAAAAGGAGAGGCGTTATGATTAAATTAGCACCGTCAATTTTATCAGCGGATTTTGCAAAGTTAGGAGAAGATGTAGTAAGAATAGACAAGGCAGGCTGTGACTGGATTCACATAGATGTAATGGATGGTATGTTTGTGCCAAACATTTCCTTTGGAATGCCTGTAATCAAAGCCATAAGAGGTCTAACTAATAAATTTTTTGACGTACATCTTATGATTGAGGAACCAATACGTTACTTACAGCAGTTTAAAGAGGCAGGAGCAGACATGGTTACTGTTCATGTGGAGGCATGTGAGGATGTGGAAAAAACCATTGATGAAATTCATAAGTTAGGAATCAAGGCAGGACTGGCATGTAATCCGGAAACTCCCGTTGATGACATTGTTCCTTACATTAATAAGGTGGATATGATACTTATTATGACTGTTCATCCGGGCTTTGGAGGTCAGTCTTATATAGATGAATGTACGGAAAAGGTTGAAATAGTAAATGCCATAGTAAATGAATACAGGTTAGATACCTTGATTCAGGTAGATGGTGGAGTAAATACGGAAAATGTATGTATACCTCTTGATGCAGGAGCAAATGTAATTGTAGCAGGCTCTGCTGTATATAAGGGAGATGTGGAAAAGAATATAGAAGTATTTAAAAATAAGTTTATTAGCTTTGAATAAAAAACAAAAAAAACATAATAAAAAAGATGCTGTTACCCTTAATTAAAATTTAAAGGTAACAGCATCTTTTATAACGCAAAAATATTTTAAACGTTAAATCTAAAGAGAATTACATCTCCGTCTTTAACTACATAATCTTTTCCCTGAAGTCCTACAAGACCTTTTTCCTTAGCGTCTTTATAGCTACCGCATGCCATTAAGTCATCGTAGCTTACAACTTCTGCACAGATAAAGCCACGCTCAAAATCGCTGTGGATTTTTCCTGCTGCCTGAGGTGCCTTAGTACCCTTGGTAATAGTCCAGGCTCTTGTTTCAGTTTCTCCTGCTGTAAGATAACTAATTAAACCAAGAAGTGAATAGCTGGCTTTAATTAATTTATCAAGGCCGGATTCCTTAATTCCCAAATCCTCTAAAAACATCTGTTTTTCATCATCATCTAATTCTGCAATTTCCTGTTCAATTTCAGCACTAATAACAAAAACCTCAGAATTGTTTTCAGCTGCATATTTTCTAACTGCTGCAACGTGAGGATTAGAAGCACCGTCATCTGCTAAATCCTCTTCAGAAACATTAGCTGCAAAAATAACCGGCTTTGCTGTAAGAAGATTGTATTCAGCCATCCATGCTTGCTCATCTTCATCATCGATTTCATATTTAATGGCTAAATTTCCATCTTCAAGGAATGCCTTCATACGTTGCTGGAAATCAAGTTCCTTAGCAAGCATTTTATCATTTCTTGCACCACGGGTTGTTTTGGCAATACGTCTTTCTAAAATTTCCACATCTGAAAAGATAAGCTCAAGATTAATAGTTTCAATGTCTCTTAAAGGGTCAACGCTTCCGTCAACATGAATAACATTGGTATCCTCAAAACATCTTACTACATGTACAATGGCATCAACTTCCCTGATGTTAGCAAGAAACTGGTTACCAAGTCCTTCACCCTTTGACGCACCTTTAACCAATCCGGCTATGTCTACAAACTCAATAACGGCAGGAGTAGTTTTAGCTGAATTATATAATTCAGTAAGTTTGTCAAGTCTCTCATCAGGAACTGCAACTACGCCTACGTTAGGGTCTATTGTACAAAACGGGTAATTGGCTGATTCAGCCCCCGCTTTAGTTAATGAATTAAATAAAGTACTTTTGCCTACATTAGGAAGGCCAACTATACCTAATTTCATATTATAATCCTCCAATCTTTGGTAATACCAAAAGATAGTTTAACATATTTTAGGGGCAGGGGCAATGATAGGGTTGAATAAAATCAAAAATATTGCTAAATTATAATGAGAGAAAATAATGGAAAATCCGGAGGCAATATAAAATGATATTATCTACAACAATACAATTTCCTAATTTACATATAAATATAGAGCATCTGCCCAAATCCTTTTCGGTTTTTGGCTTTGATATAGCATTTTACGGCTGTATTATAGCTTTGGGAATGTTAGCAGGAATTGCCATAGTATGTTATGAGGCAAAAAGAACAGGACAGGATTATAACCAGTATATTGATTTCGCCTTTTATGCCATTGTGTTTAGTGTTATTGGTGCCAGAGCCTATTATGTAATATTCAGGTGGAGCTATTACAGTGCCCATCCCACTGAAATAATTAACATCCGTGAAGGGGGACTTGCAATATACGGTGGTGTAATTGTGGCAATTCTTACCTGCTTTATTTACACCAAAATAAAGAAAATGTCTTTCCCTAAGGTATGCGATACAGCAATTTTAGGATTAATACTTGGTCAGATAATAGGAAGATGGGGAAACTTTTTTAACAGAGAAGCATTTGGAGGAGTTGCCAGAGACAAAAATCCATGGGCAATGCGAATTTATTTTGACGAAAACTATGATATTTCCCAGGTACCGGATGTGGTAAAAAACGGAATGGAAGCCTTAAGAGGAAAAGCATTAAGTGAAATAGGATATATTCAGGTGCAACCCACATTTTTATATGAATCCCTATGGAATTTGTTTGTACTTGTATTAATGCTTATTTTCAGAAGAAAGAAAAAGTTTGATGGGGAGGTTATCCTTTGGTACTTAATTGGATATGGCATAGGAAGAGCCGTTATTGAAGGAATGAGAACAGACCAGCTTATTATGCCGGTTACCGGATGGCCGGTATCCCAGACATTATCTATAGTAGTGGCAACAGTGTCTGTTATTGTGGTAATAGTAAAAAGAAGAAAAATTGCAAAAGCAGAATAAAACAGAATATAAAACGTAAAATAAAAGAAAACGTTATCAGGTGTTAAAAAAATATCGGATAACGTTTTTTTTATTTATTTTAGGGTTGAAAAGATACCTAAAATGGTTTATTATTCATATATGTGGTGATTGAGAGCGTATTTGTGGTGAAAAGTGGTGAAATTTCATTAAAAATACCAAAAAGATAGGTGATGTTTATGTTTTCAGGAGAGCAGACACAAAAAATGGATACAAAGGGCAGAACAGTCATCCCGTCAAAAATGAGGGATGCTCTTGCCGAAAGACTTGTTGTCACAAGAGGTGTGGACAAGTGCTTGTTTGCATACCCTGAATCCACTTGGGAAGCCCTAGAAAAGAAGCTTAGCAGTCTCGCTTTTACAGATAAGAATGTAAGAAGTTTCAATCGATTTTTCCTCGGTGGTGCAGAACCCCTCGATGCGGACAAGCAAGGAAGAGTATTAATCCCATCTAACTTGAGGGGATATGCATCTTTAGAAAAGGAAGTTGTATGGGTTGGAATTGGTGACAGAATTGAAATCTGGAATGTAGATAAATGGAATGAACAGCTCAATGAATATATTGAGAGCGAAGATGCAGAACAGAAACTTGAAGAACTGGCAGAATATATGGCAGGACTTGGAGTTTAATATAGAAACGGGAAACAAAAATATAAAAATGAAAAGAGGTCAATATGGATTTCAAACATGTATCAGTGTTGTTAAATGAAACCATTGATGGCTTAAATATAAATCCGGATGGTATATACGTTGACGGAACCTTAGGTGGAGGCGGACATGCATACGAGGTGTGCAAACGTTTGTCAGACAAGGGCAGACTTATTGGAATAGACCAGGACGGAGAAGCATTAGAAGCCGCAAGGGAACACTTAAAGGAATTTGAAGATAAAATTACATTGGTTAGAAGTAATTATTGTGAAATAGATACAATTTTAAAAGATTTAGATATAGACAAGGTTGACGGAATTGTTTTAGACCTGGGAGTTTCATCATATCAGCTAGACAATTTAGAAAGAGGTTTTTCCTATAAGTCAGATGCACCTCTTGATATGAGAATGGACCAAAGACAGGTGAAAACAGCAGCGGATGTGGTAAACACATACAGCGAAAATGAACTATTTAGAATAATAAGAGATTACGGTGAAGATAAATTTGCAAAGAACATAGCAAAGCACATTGTTATGGAAAGACAGAAAAAGCCTTTTGAAACAACAGCGCAGTTAAGTGAGGTTATAAAACACTCAATACCAATGAAGTTTCAAAACAAGGGAGGACATCCGGCAAAGAAAACTTTTCAGGCAATAAGAATTGAAGTTAATAAGGAACTTACGGTGCTTAGGGACTCAATTGATAAGATGATTGAATTGCTAAATGAAAACGGACGGATTTGCATAATTACTTTCCATTCCCTTGAGGACAGAATTGTAAAGACGAAATTCAGGGAAAATGAAAATCCATGTACATGTCCACCGGATTTCCCGGTTTGTGTATGTGGAAAGGTATCTAAGGGTAAAGTGATAACAAGAAAACCTATAGTACCGGGTGATAAGGAAATCACAGAGAATAAGAGAGCAAAAAGTTCAAAATTAAGAATATTTGAAAGGCATTAAGTATGAATAAAGACAGATTATATAATACAAATTTAAGAAATACAGGATATATAGACGGAAACGCTGTAAGGGCTTTGGAGCCACAAAGAAAAGAACGTATAAAAACTGAAAAAAGGGTAAAGACAGAAAAGAGAGAACAGGTTGCAACAAGGGAAAATGCCCTGCCAATGAGTGCACCATATGTGTTCTTTTTAATTGCAGTTACATGTATTTGTATAGTAATGTGTGTAACATACCTTAACATTCAGTCAAACATAAGAGCTACAAGGGACAATATTTCACAGCTTAGAACAAATATTTCCACTGTACAAACTGAAAATAATGCGTTAAGCTATGCTATAAACAGCTATGTTGACGTAAACCACATTTGCAAGGTGGCAAAAAGTAAGCTGGGAATGAAACAAGCTTCTGACAACCAGATTATTACATATAAGTCTAGTGACAGCGGCTACACATTGCAGTACGGAGATATACCAAACAAATAATTATGAGTGAAGTAAGAAGAGTTAGAAGAAAAAGAAAAAAGTTAAGATTTGGTAAAGTAGCAAATAGAAATCTGAAAATCACCAGTTGGGTGATTATTGGATTTCTATTTATATTGTGCATAAGAATTATTTACATAAATGTAGCTTATGGAGATGAGTATTCTATAGCGGTTCTTAAACAGCAAAGCTTTACTAACAATATTGTGCCATATAAAAGAGGCGACATAAAGGACAGAAACGGAAATATTCTTGCCACAAGCACTGTAGTTTATAATATGGTAGTAGATGCAAAGATGTTATCAAAAGAGGAAAATCAGGAGTATTTACAGCCGACAATTGACGCAGTGGTAAAATATTTTGGACTAAATACAGATGACCTTAAAACAAGTATTAAGGAGCATGGTACTACAAGTTACTGGATTGCCCAAAAAGATATATCATATGACAAGGTAAAAGAATTTAAAAGTTATTGTAATGGGGATTATGCTAAAACGGATTTAGAAAAAAAACAGGCAGCAGCAGTGAAATTTATTTACTTTGAGAGGGAGTATAAAAGAGTTTATCCATACGACACATTGGCATGTAGTGTCTTAGGCTTTGCTAATAAAAATAACGAGGCAAACATAGGTATTGAAAGCAGCTATAACAGTTATTTAAAGGGAACCGAAGGCAGGGAATATGGATATATGGATGCTGACAATAATATAGAGACAGTTATAAAGGAAGCTAAAAACGGCGATAATGTTGTATCTTCAATAGATATGAATATACAACGTATTGTTCAAAAATCCATAAAAAAATATATGAATAAGTACAATCCTCAGAGAATAGCAGTAGTAATTGCGGACCCAAATACCGGGGAGATACTTGCCATGTCTGATGATAAAACCTTTGATTTAAATGATCCTACAAATCTGGATGCTTATTTTACAAAGGCACGGCAGAAAAAAATGTCAGATGAAAAGCAGTCGACATTTCTTAATGGAATATGGAACAATTTTTGTATAACAGATTCCTTTGAGCCGGGATCCACGGCTAAACCTTTTACAGTGGCAGCTGCCTACGAAGAGGGAGTAGTTGATGAAAAATCAACATTTTACTGCGATGGATTTGAAAAGGTAGATAAGTTTACCATTAAATGTCACAAGGTAGACGGACACGGCACCATTAACGTAAAACAGGCTGTAGCTCAGTCATGTAATGATTACATGATGCATATAGGAAAGCTTTTAGGAGCAAAGAAATTCATTCAGTATCAAAGCAGATTTGGATTTGGAATGAAAACAGGAATAGATTTGCCTAATGAAACAAGAGGTCTTGTTTATGATGAGTCAAGAGGAATGGGAGCTGCCACTTTGGCAACTAACTCCTTTGGACAGAATTTCACGGTAAATATGATACAAATGGTGGCAGGCTTTTCATCTCTTATAAACGGAGGCTATTATTATGAACCTCATGTGGTAAAACAAATAGTGACGGAAGATGACAGACTGGTAAAAAATTATTCAAAAACTCTGGTAAAACAGACAGTAACAAAAAGCACTTCTGATTATATTAAGCAGTGCTTAAGAGCCGTCGTAACAGAAGGAACCGGCTCTACTGCAGCAATTGACGGGTACACCATTGGAGGAAAAACGGGAACGGCGGAAAAAGTTAATACGTCAGGAACAGGAATCGGACGTCTTAAAAATCAGTATATTTTATCATTTTTAGGATGTGCTCCATGTGAAAATCCACAGGTGGTATGTTACACCCTTATGGATACTCCAAAAGAAAATCCTCAGGCAACGGCTTTTAACACAGAACTTTGGACTGATATTATGAAGCAGGTTTTACCTTATCTTGGAATTAAAAAGACAGAAAAGATTGAGCAAAAAGCAAAGAAGCAGTCCTTAGAAACAGAATTTTATTCTGACGGAATCATTGAAGGAGATGACGGGTCTTTAGTGTTAAAGGATAAAACATATACAGAATAATAAATTTATTGAATGTGATATGAAAAAATGAATAAATTATAATAAAAAGCTGCATAGGGAATAAAATTGAATAATGTATTAACAATTAATCGTAAAATGCTTCTGATTTACGTTATGGGAATTATTTTAGTGTGTATAGTGGCAACTGGAAAACTGGCATATATAATGATATTTAAGTCTGAATATTACACTGAAAAAGCATTAGATGTTCAGGAAAGACAACGTAAAATCAAGGCTCCCAGAGGAAAAATTCTTGACAGAAATGGAAAAGTTATTGCTTCTAACAAAACTGTATGTACCATATCTGTTATATATAATCAGGTAAAAGAGCCTGAAAAAGTGATAAAAATGCTTGCATCGGAACTTCAAATGGAAGAAAAGGATGTAAGAAAGAAGGTGGAGAAGATAAGCTCTCGGGAAAAAATCAAGTCAAATGTGGATAAGAAAACCGGTGATAAAATAAGAGAGTATAATCTATCGGGGGTAAAGGTTGACGAAGATTACAAAAGGTATTATCCTTATGAGAGTCTTGCTTCAAAAGTTCTGGGATTTACAGGGGCAGATAATCAAGGTATAATCGGTCTTGAAGTAAAATACGAAAAGTATTTGAAAGGAATGGATGGTCTGATACTTACTCCAACAGATACAAGAGGTATTGAAATGGAGAATGCATTAGAACAGAGGGAAGAGCCGGTACCGGGAAACAATCTTACCACTACCATAGATGTTAATATTCAGCAATATGCCGAGCAGATTGCATATAATACTCTTGAAGCGAAGGGAGCAAATTACGTTTCCATAATAGTTATGAATCCTAATAATGGGGAAGTATTAGCTATGGTAAATGCACCGGAATTTAATTTAAATGAGCCTTATAAGCTTAATTATGAAATATCCGGTGAGGATAAAAAGAAAAAAAAGCAGGATTTGTTAAATAAAATGTGGAGGAACCAGTGCATAAATGATACTTATGAACCAGGTTCCACTTTTAAAGTAGTGACAGCTACAGCAGCGTTGGAAAACAATGTTGTTACATTAGACAGCAGATTCAGCTGCCCGGGTTTTAGAATTGTAGATGACAGAAAAATAAGATGCCATAAAACCACAGGGCATGGGGCAGAAACATTCCTTCAGGGAACAATGAACTCCTGTAACCCGGTTTTTATAGATGTAGGACTTAAGGTAGGAGTTAAAAAATTTTATAAGGAGCTGGATAAGTTAGGCCTTTTACAAAAAACAGGTATTGATATACCCGGTGAGGCAGGAACCATAATCCACCAGATAAAAAATGTGGGAAATGTGGAACTTGCCACTATGTCTTTTGGACAGTCTTTCCAGATAACACCGGTACAGTATCTTGTAGCTGCAAGTGCGGTAGTAAACGGCGGGAAACTTGTAACACCACATTTTGCCCTTAAGGCAGAAAATGTAGAGGGAGATTTAGTTGAAAAATTTGGTTATAAAGAAAAGAAAGGTGTTGTATCAAAGGAAACATCTGATACAATGAAATATGTATTAGAAAAAGTAATTTCTGAGGGAACCGGAAGTAAAGGACAGGTGGAAGGATATAAGGTAGGTGGAAAAACCGCTACATCCCAAAAGCTGCCCAGAGGTTCAGGAAGATACATAGCATCTTTTATGGGATTTGCACCGGCAGATAATCCCAGGGTCATAGCAATGGCCATTATAGATGAGCCGGAAGGTATTTATTATGGAGGTCAGGTAGCAGCACCTGTCATAAGTGAATTATACCGGAATATTCTTCCGTATTTACTGGAGGAAAAAGAACAAGGAGAATAAGATGAGTACAAGTACAACAATTATTGTGGCAATTATTATGTCTTTTGCAGTTAGCGTTATTTTATGTCCAATAGTAATTCCACTGTTAAAAAAGATGAAGTTTGGTCAGTATATAAGAGAAGTAGGTCCGAAATCCCATCAAAGTAAAGCCGGAACTCCAACTATGGGTGGAATGATAATATTAGCCAGTGTTATTGTAACGTCACTGGTATTTATGTTTGTTGAAAAAAATACCAAAATAGTGCCAGTGCTTTTTATGGTAATAGGATTTGGTATTATTGGTTTTACTGATGATTACATTAAAGTAGTGAAAAAAAGAAATCTGGGATTAACTGAAATCCAGAAATTAGTGGCACAATTTGTTGTTACGGCAGTATTTTGTTTTTATATAGTAAAGGTTTCAGGGCTGGGAACGGCAACCATTATTCCTTTTACTAACGGAATGGAAGTAACAATGCCTATATGGCTTTTTGTTCCCTTTTTGTTTATTGTAGTATTAGGTACAGTAAATGGTGCTAATTTAACAGACGGTCTTGATGGTCTTGCAACAAGTGTTACTATAATAATAGCAGTATTTTTTACAACGGTAGCCATTGGAACGGGACTTGAACCTATAAGTGCAGCTTTTGTGGGAGCATTGCTGGGATTTTTCTTATACAATGTATATCCGGCAAGAGTATTTATGGGAGATACAGGTTCCCTGGCGTTAGGAGGCTTTGTTTCAGCCATGGCATTTATGCTTAAAATGCCTATTTTTATAGTAATTGTGGCATTTATATACTTAATAGAGGCGCTATCTGATATTATTCAGGTAACATGGTTTAAATATACCAAAAAGAAATATGGAAAAGGCAGAAGAGTGTTTAAAATGGCACCTCTTCACCATCATTTTCAGGAAAGCGGTTACGCAGAAACACAGGTTGTGGCTGCCTTTGCAGTAGTTACTGCCATATTGTGTCTTGTGGCTTATATTGCAATGTAATAATTGCATATATTTATAGATGAATGGAGTTATAGAATAATGGAATGGAATAAAAAGAAGGTAATGGTTGCCGGTTCGGGAAAAAGTGGAATCGGGGCAGCTGATTTATTAAAAAAACTTGGGTCAACTGTTATTATTTATGATGGAAATGAAAAATTAAATAAAGAGGATGTTTTAGCAAAGCTTAGTGACCGGGAGGATGTGAAAGTGATTCTTGGGGAACTTGAAGATAGCGTTATTGATAATATTGATTTAATGATATTAAGTCCCGGAATAGCAATAGATGCACCTTTTGTTAATAAGGTAAGGGAAAAAGGTGTTCCTATCTGGGGAGAAATTGAACTGGCATATGTTGTAGCAAAGGGAAAACTTGCAGCCATTACAGGTACTAATGGCAAAACAACAACAACAGCTCTTACAGGGGAGATATTAGCTGCATATTATTCCCATGTTGATGTGGTAGGAAATATTGGAAATCCCTATACAACTACAGCCTTTGACACAGACGTGGATTCAGTTACCGTGGCGGAAATCAGCAGTTTTCAGTTAGAGACCATACATACATTTAAACCGGATGTAAGTGCAGTATTAAACATTACACCGGATCATCTTAACAGACATCATACAATGGAGTGCTATACTAACGTAAAAATGAGCATTACCAAAAATCAGGATAGTAACCAGCCTGTTATTCTTAACTATGAAGATGAGATTTTAAGAGAATATGCACCAAAGCTTAATAATAGAATTGTGTGGTTTAGCAGTAAAAGAAAGCTTGATAAAGGCATATTTTTAGATGGTAAGAATATTATCTATAAAGATGACAATGGGGAAAAAATAATTACAACTACGGAAGATACCAATTTAGTAGGCGTTCACAATATAGAAAACATTATGGCTGCAATCGGCATTTCCATTAATATGGGAGTTCCTGCAGACATTATTAAAGAAGCTGTTAGAAAGTTTAAGGCTGTTCCCCACAGAATAGAATATGTGGATACAGTGGATGATGTTATTTATTATAATGATTCAAAGGGAACTAATACAGATGCTTCAATAAAGGCAATTCAGGCAATGAGCCGTCCTACGGTTCTTATAGCCGGAGGATATGATAAAAAAGTATCCTTTGATGATTTTGCAAAGGAATTAAAGGGAAAGGTTAAATGCCTTGTTTTACTGGGTCAGACTGCACAGCAGATAGCAGACACCGTAAAAAAATATGGTTTTGATAATATTATTTTTACACAGTCTCTTGAAGAAGCAGTAGAGGAATGCAGAAAGGCAGCAAATCCGGGAGATGCAGTTTTACTTTCACCGGCATGTGCAAGCTGGGGTATGTTTGATAACTATGAGCAGCGTGGTGACATGTTTAAAGAGTTAGTTTATGATATGAAAAAGTAAAAGGGAAAGATTTATGGAGCAAAAGGAATACGAACCTGCAACAGGTGAAGAGGTAACCGTAAAAAGAAAAAGAAATAAAAGGGATGGCTATTTTGATTATAGCCTTCTTTTCGTATGGATTTTTATAATGTTATTAGGTTATGTTTTACTTTACAGTGCAAGTTCCTATACAGCTCTGAATAAATATAACGATTCAGCCTATTTTCTGAAAAAACAGATACAGGCAACAGCTTTTGGTGTTGCAGTAATGATACCGGTTATATTGTTAGATTACAGACTGCTTAAAAAGTATAAAACATTTATATATTGTTTTTCTTTATTTACGGTTCTGTTAATTCTTACACCTTTAGGGAAAGAGGCAAATGGTGCTAAAAGATGGATAAATCTTAAGCTTGTCCAGTTCCAGCCGGCGGAAATAGTAAAAATCGGCGTTATAATAATGACAGCGGCAATTTTATCTAAATGTGGTCAGCAGGCAATAAAAAAAGGAAAATTATGCTGGCAGATATATTCAATTACATTATTAGGGGCAGGACTGGTGTATGTGCTGACTTCTAACTTAAGCTCCGCAATTATAATAGCAGGTATCGGGGCTGTAATGATTATAGTGGCAGGAGCCGGAAAGTGGTTTACGGGAACTATTTCCGTAGGACTTGTAGGCGGAATTATAGGTCTGTATATTTTAAGAAATATGCCGCAATTGGCGTCATTAAGTTTTAGATTTGAAAGAATAGCAGTGTGGAAAAATCCTGAGAATTTCCTTCAGGGAAGAGGTAAGGGATTTCAGCCTCTTCAGGGATTATATGCCATAGGCTCCGGAGGAATTTTTGGAAAAGGTCTTGGTAACAGCGCACAGAAATTAGGTTTTGTGCCGGAGGCTAACAATGATATGATATTTTCCATAATATGTGAAGAACTGGGAATTTTCGGAGCAATTTGTATTATACTTCTGTTTGTATTTATGATTAGAAGAATGAGAGTTATAGCCAGCAATGCACCGGATATGTTTGGCTCCATGATTGTAGTTGGTGTTTTGGCACATATTTCCATTCAGGTTGTTTTAAATATTGCCGTTGTAACTACATTAATACCAAATACAGGTGTATCGTTGCCTTTTATAAGCTATGGTGGCACCTCTCTTATGTTTTTAATAATAGAAATGGGTATGGTGCTTTCAGTATCAAGAAGGATTAAAAGAATAAGATAACAGGATGTACAGGTAAATTATATGAAACAAACCAGAAAAATGAAAAGAAGAAGAAGGAGAAGGCTTAGAAAAGGGTTTAAGGTACTTTTTATTGCAACTCCCATTATAGTTGCCCTTGTGCTTATTGTTGTTTACGGATTTAGTTTAAAGAGTATAGAAACATCTCTTGATTTAAATCAATATACAACAGAGGAAGTAAAAGCATATTTAGACAATAAGAAAATTGACAATACTCTTCTTTTCTGGATAAAAAATAAAATAGGAAAAAGTGATGACATAGAACTTTTAAGTAAATATTCCGTTAAAATGTTATCTCCGTCTAAAGTGAAAATCATCGGATATGAAAACAAATTAAAGGGATATGTAGTTGAAAATAATGTGAATTGTTATTTTGACAGAAATGGAAAGGTGCTAAAAATAAGCAGTGATAAATTAAAATCCATTCCAAAGGTTGAGGGACTAAGATATAACAAAATAACTCTATATCAGAAAATTGACATGAAAAAGGAAAAGGTTTTAAACTCACTTCTTACAGTTATTAATTCCATAGAGCAGTATAATTACACCATAAAAAAGGTTATTGTAAATGACTCATCTGAAACATCACTTGTTATGGACAAGCTACAGGTGGATTTGGGCAAAACAACGAACTTAGACAAGAAGTTAAAAGATTTAAATGATATGTATGATGAAGTAAAGGGTTATGATGGTGTTTTAAATATGAAAATTGCCAATGAAGAGGGAATGTACACCATCAAAAAGAACGATAATAGTGCAGAAAAGAAATCAAAAAAATAAAACTGTAATAAAAAAAGAATGATTTTTTTTTAACAAATTAGAAATTTACTGTTGATATTTTCTGCAAAGAATTATATTATATAGTATATATGCAATTATGACTAATCATATGATGTTTCAGAAGTGCAAAAATTGTATGGCAATTAAGCAGTCCGGATACATCAGTGAATGGCAAAATTAATTTTTGACACTCACATCATTATATATTTACTGAAAAATGTTAGTACATATTGTTGTGATATTAAAATAAGTGAAATTTAGATGAAACGAAGGAGGATAAACTCTTGTTAGAAATTACTACAAACGAAAGTGAAGCAGTTGCAAAAATTATAGTTGTAGGTGTTGGTGGAGCAGGAAACAACGCCGTAAACAGAATGATAGATGAAAACATCGGTGGTGTTGAGTTCATATC